>Ga0307509_10000039_pt1 | contig 185329 bp, 161 predicted proteins | sample 10_EM_MG_FD_202245 | JGI IMG/M metagenome (GOLD analysis project Ga0307509, IMG submission 202245) | Populus trichocarpa ectomycorrhiza microbial communities from riparian zone in the Pacific Northwest, United States - 10_EM | ecosystem: Host-associated > Plants > Roots > Unclassified... | reverse complement strand
TGCGCCCGCGAGCACGTACTCGCGCATCGCGGCAGCGTTGTTCACGGTGGCCTCGATCTCGGGCACCACGCGGTCGATCTGCCCCTTGTCGGAGCGGAACGTCCAGGCGCGGGGGCGCTCGAGGGCGGCGTGCACGACCCAGCGCGCGCCCGCCAGATCGCGCGGCCGCCGCAGCCGCGCAGGGTCGGCGAACACGCCGGGCCTCGCGACCAGGATCTCCTGGGTCGAGACCAGGCGGCGGATGACGTGGTTCGACTCGTGGATCGGGCCCAGCCGGACGCCGACATCGAACCGGTCGGCCACGAGGTCGCGTGGCGCATCGTCGAGCACGAGGTCGATCTGCAGCGTGGGATAGCGCCGCGCCACCTGCGCCGCCACGGGCGCGACGAGCGATGCGCCGAGGTCGTGTGACGCGGTCACCCGCAAGGTGCCACCAGGCACAGCGCGCTCGCGATCGAGGCTCGCGTCGAGCCGCTGGACCGACGCGACCACGTCGGACGCCAGCGCGAGGACGCGCTCGCCGAGCTGCGTGACCTGCATGCGGCGCGTGGTGCGCTCGAGCAGCCGACCGCCGCACCGCTGCTCGAGCTTCTGCACGTGCTGGCTGACGACGCTCTTGGTCAGCCGTAGCTCCCGCGCCGCCGCGGTGAACGAGCCCGCCGTCGCGACCGCGATGAACACGGGGAGCAGCGGGACATCGCGCGGGGTCAGCATTGTTCGATAAAACCACACGATGCATCCAAATGTCCGTGATTGCGACACCGGCGATCGCAGGCCCATGCTGCCGATCTGCCTCGCGTCACCACGAGAATCCTACAGGAGCACGCCATGTCACCGCCATCCGCTACACGCACCGCGCTCGCCGCGGCCACCTCGCTCGCCATCTCCGCCGTCGCCGCCGTCACTGCGCCGGCCACCGCGTTCGCCGAGCCCAAGCCGACCACCACGGTATTCACGGGCTCGCCGACCGGCTTCCTCGCGAGCTCCACGCTCGTCGCCGGCGACAAGGACGCGATCCTGATCGACGGCCAGTTCGATCTCGCGGACGCCCACCGGCTGGTCGCGATGATCTTCGAGAGCAAGAAGAACCTGACCACGGTGTACGTCACGCACTGGCACCCCGATCACTACTTCGGGCTCACCGCGGTCCATCAGGCGTTCCCGCGCGCGAAGCTCGTCGCGTTGCCCGGCACCGTCGAGCAGATCCGCAAGACCGCGCGCGACAAGGTCGCTCAGTGGGGCCCGATGTTCGGCAGCCTGCTGACCACCGATCCCGTCGTGCCGTCGCCATTGGCGGCCACGACCCTGACGCTCGAGGGCCAGGTGCTCGAGATCCACGGCGACGTGCAGGGCGACTCGCCCGACAACTCCTACGTATGGATCCCCTCGATCAAGACGGTGATCGCCGGCGACATCGTGTACCAGGGCGTCCACGTGTGGACCGCGGAGTCCACCGCCGCGCAGCGCCGGGCCTGGCGCGCAGCACTCGACAAGCTCGCCGCGCTCAAACCGACCACCGTGATCGCCGGCCACAAGGATCCCGCGCTCAAGGACGACGCGAGCGGGATCGCGGCGACGCGCAGCTACCTCGACGCGTTCGACGCCGCGCTCGCCTCGTCGAAGACCGCCGCCGAGCTGGAGAGCAAGGTCAAGGCCGCGTTCCCTGCCGCCCAGCTCGACGTCATCCTGCACATCGCCGCGGGCGCCGCGTTCCCGGCGACCAAGTAGCGTCGCCGAGGCGTGGCGGCAAGCTCGCGTCATGCGAGCTCTCGAGGTGCAAGGGAAGAACGGGCGACTCGTATTCGACGAGCCCACCGACGTCGACGTGCCAGGCGGCGCCGAGGTCGAGTCGTTGTGATCGAGACGATTTCACCGTCGATGAGCGGGCCGCGCTGCACGCGCCGCTCGACCGCGCGCTGGACGACGCTGAGGCCGGCGGCGGTATGGGCACGGCCGGGTATCTCGAGCGCGCCGCGAAATCGTCAGGCCACTGGCCGATCATGTGGCGTCGTGGAAGATCACGCCGGCGGTGTGGCGGTGCCCGGAGCGGATGCGGCTGACGCCGTGGCGGAGGTTGACGCGGTAGGGGCCGCGGGCGCCTTGGACCGGACGATGGTGGACGGCGAACACGACAGCGTCGCCTTGGCGGAGCGGGAGGACGAGCGGGCGGGACTGCATGCGCGGCCGCTGCTCGGTGATGACGAACTCGCCGCCCGTGAAGTCCCGGCCCGGCTCGGAGAGCAGGATGGCGACCTGGAGCGGGAAGACCTGCTCGCCGTAGAGGTCCTGGTGAAGGCAGTTGTAGTCGCCTTCCGTGTAGGCGAGGAGCAGCGGGGTGGGGCGGAGCTGGCCGGCGGCGTGGCAGCGCGCGAGGAAGCTGGGGTGGTCGAGTGGGTATTGGATCTCGGAGCCCAGGGTGGTGGTCCAGCGATTGGCGATCGGTGCGAGCTGCGGATAGAGGGTTGTGCGCAGCTCGGCGATCAGCGACGGCAGCGGATAGGCGAAGTACTTGTACTCGCCGCGGCCGAAGCCGTGGCGGGCCATGACGACGCGGCTACGGAACGGATCGTCGTGGGCGTAGAGGGCGGTGAGGGCGTCGCACTCGGCGCGGGTGACGAGCTGGTCGACGACGGCGGCGCCTTGGGCATCGAGCTCGTCGGCGATGTCGGTCCAGGGCGCGGCGGCGACGCGCTGGGCGATCGTGGGCGGGGCGGCGGGCGCCGCGATGGCGTAGGCGGTCATCGTGCGGCCTCGCGATCGAGGAGGGCGCGCTTGCGCTCGATGCCCCAGCGGTAGCCCGAGAGGTCGCCGTCGGTGCGGACCACGCGGTGGCACGGGATGGCGACGGCGAGCGGGTTGGCGGCGCAGGCTTGCGCGACCGCGCGGGCAGCGCGCGGGGCGCCGATCTTGCGAGCGATCTCGGTGTAGCTGGCGGTCTTGCCGGTGGGGATCTTGGAGAGCGCCTTCCAGACGCGCTGCTGGAAGGCGGTGCCGCGGATGTCGAGTGGGAGGGTGCCGCCGCGATCGGGTTGCTCGACCAGGCCGACGACCTGGGCGACCAGGCGCTCGAAGTCGGGGTCGGCGCCGATCAGTCGGGCGCGCGGGAACCGCTTCTCGAGGTCGTGGGCGAGCGCCTCGGGATCGTCTCCCAGGAGGATGGCGCAGACGCCGCGTTCGGTCGCGGCGACGAGGATCGCGCCGAGGGTGCACTGGCCGATCGCGAACCGGATGTCGAGATCGGTGCCGCCGGCGCGAAACTTCGAGGGGGTCATGCCGAGGCGGGCGGTGGAGGTCTCGTAGAACCGCGCCGAGGAGGAGTAGCCGGCGCCGTAGATGGCCTCGGTGACGGTGCCGCGGGCGCGGAGCTCACCGCGGACGCGACCGGCGCGGTGGGCGGCGGCGTAGGCCTTGGGGGTGACGCCGGTGACGGCCTTGAAGATGCGGTGGACGTGGAACGCGCTCAGGCCGGCGTGGTCGGCGAGCTGCTCGAGGGTCGGCGGCTGCTCGCTGGTCTCGATCAGGCGGCAGAGCGCGGCGACCTGGGCGGCCTGGCGCTCGGCGAGCGGCGGCTGGGTGGGCTTGCAGCGCTTGCAGGGGCGGAAGCCGGCGCGTTCGGCGGCGGCGGTGGTGGCGTGGAAGGCGACGTTCTCTCGCCTGGCGGGGCGCGCGGCGCACGACGGCCGGCAGTAGACGCCGGTGGTCTTGACGGAGAAGTAGAAGGTGCCGTCGGCGCTCGCGTCACGGGCCTGGACAGCGGCCCAGCGGGTCTGGTCGGTGGGGTCGGCGACGGTGGGGTGTTGGGCCGGCATGTCTTGCTCCCTTCGTTGGTCGTTGCGGGTCACGAGGACAACCTACGGGTGGGGGAGCGGCGCAGCACTCCGGGTCTTGCTTTCGAATCCATGATGCGGTGTGCGAGGCGCGCTGGCATCACCCGATCGGCCCGTACGGCGCACGAACATTGGAGATCGCAGTGTACCGGCGATCGCGGACGGCGCGACGGTCGAACCGCTCCCGTGGACGTCGCGACGCGCGGGAACCGAGGTTGCGTTAGCCTCGCGCGCATGACAGCGCACGAACGTTGCGAGGTTCTCCTGATCATGGCGATGGCCGTCGGGGCCGGGTGTGCGAAGCCGCCCGAGGTGCCGCACGCGGAACCGGCTGCCGCTGCGTCGCCCGCGCCGGCCGCGCCAGCGCCCGTCGAGCCCGGGCCCGTGGTCGAGCCGGCGGCGCTGGCCGCGCCGCCACCGCCGAGCGACTTTGCCTCGGCGACGCGCGACAATCCGCTGCGTCCGCAGGCCACCGCCGGGCCCTCGGTTCGCAACGAGATCGCGAAACCGTCGGGCGGCCCGCCCAAGCTGTCGGCGCTGAAGCTGCCGCCCGGGTTCAAGATCGAGGTGTACGCGACCGGCGTGCAGAACGGGCGATCGATGACGCACGGCGGGAAGGGGATCATCTACGTGAGCACGCGCCGCGACAGCCGCGTGTACGCGGTGGTCGACCGCAATGGCGATCACAAGGCGGAGCAGACCTACACGATCGCCAGCGGGCTGGATACGCCCAATGGGGTGGCGTATCAGAATGGCAATCTGTACGTCGCCGAGGTCGGCCGGTTGCTGCGGCTCGACGGGATCGACCACCGGCTGAGCAATCCGCCCACGCCGGTGGTGGTCACCGATGCGCTGCCAAAGGAGACCCATCACGGCTGGCGCTACATCCGGTTCGGGCCCGATGGCTGGCTGTACATGCCGATCGGCGCGCCGTGCAACAACTGCAAGCGCGAGGAGCCGATCTTCGCGACGATCGCGCGGATGAAGCCGGACGGCAGCCAGCTCGAGGTGTTCGCGCGCGGCGTGCGCAACTCGGTCGGGTTCGACTGGCATCCGGTGACGCACGAGCTGTGGTTCACCGAGAACGGGCGCGACGAGCTCGGCAATGATGTCCCGCCTGACGAGCTCGACCGCGCGCCGCGGGCCGGGATGCACTTTGGATATCCGCACTGCCACGCCGGGGTGGTGCTCGATCCCGAGTTCGGCAATCGCCCGTGCACGGAGTTCGAGCCGCCCGTGCAGGTGCTCGGCCACCACGTGGCCGCGCTCGGCATGCGGTTCTACACCGGGGCGATGTTCCCTCCCGACTACAAGAACGCGGTGATCATCGCCGAGCACGGGTCGTGGAACCGCGAGCACAAGGAGGGCTTCCGCGTCATGGTGGTGCGACTCGACGGCGACAAGCCGGTGTCGTACGAGCCGCTGGTGACGGGGTGGCTCGACGAGCAGACCGACGAGGCGTGGGGGCGGCCGGTCGACGTCGAGCTGCTGGACGATGGCTCGCTGTTGATCAGCGACGACTGGAAGGGCGTGATCTACCGCGTGACGTACCGGGCGTGAGCGGGGCCGTCGTCGGTCGGCGCGAGCCTGCAGCCGGGGCGCCGGGGGCGCCGGTCTGATCGGGGGCGAGATTCTCGTGCCTGGCAATGCGGCTATTGCCGCGCCGCGGCATGGAGCTCGTCGTCGGGACGGCCGCGAGTGGAGGAGCGATCGCGTTGCATCCTCGTGGTGTTTTCTCTACCGTGCCCAGGTACGTCCAGGAAAGGTCCACGCACACATGATCAAGCTTGCTAGCGCTCTCTGTATGACCACCGCCGCTCTGTCGATGCTGACCGCATCACCGGCCCGCGCCGATGACAAAGGCACACTGCAGATCTGGATCAACGGCGACAAGGCCTACAACGGGCTCGCGAAGCTTGGCGAGAAGTTCACGAAGGACACCGGCATCAAGGTCGTCGTCGAGCATCCGCAGGACGCGCCGTCGAAGTTCCAGCAGGCGGCGGCCGCGCACGGCGGGCCCAGCATCTTCATCTGGCCGCACGATCGCGCCGGCGAGTGGGTCACCGCGGGCCTCATCGATCCGGTGACGCCTTCGGCCAAGCTCGTGAGCCAGTCCGACAAGATCGGCTGGGACGCGTTCACGTTCCAGGGCAAGGTCTGGGGCTATCCGCTCGCGGTCGAGTCGATTGCCCTGATCTACAACAAAGCACTGGTGCCCAAGCCGCCGGCCACGTTCGAGGAGATGGTCGCGCTCGAGAAGAAGCTCGCGAAGGACGGCAAGCACGCCATCCTGTGGGACTACAACAACACCTATTTCACGTTTCCGCTGCTCGCGGCCAATGGCGGCTATCCGTTCGGCCGCGACGCCAAGGGCGACTACGTCGCGACTGACGTCGGGGTGAACAACCCGGGTGCGGTCAAGGGCGCCGAGATGCTGGCCAAGCTGATCGATTCGGGGGCGATGGCCCGAGGCGCGACCTACGCCGCGATGGAGGCCGCGATGAACAAGGGCGAGCTCGCGACGATGATCAGCGGACCGTGGGCGTGGGACAACCTGCGCAAGAGCAAGATCGACTTCGGGGTTGCGCCGATCCCGTCGATCGCCGGCAAGCCCAGCCGGGCATTCATCGGCGTCCAGGGCGCGATGATCAACCGCGCGAGCAACAACAAGGATCTCGCCAAGGACTTCATCGAGCACTACCTGCTCACGGTCGACGGGCTCAAGACGCTCGACAGCGACGTCTCGCTCGGCGTGACGGCGAACAAGGAGTTCTACAAGACCCGCGCGGGCGACCCGCTGATCGCGGCGACCATGGCCAACATCAAGAACGGCATCCTGATGCCGAGCTTGCCCGAGATGGCGCGGTTCTGGTCGGCGATGGAGTCGGCGCTGGGCAACATCACGGCGGGTCGCCAGAAGCCGAAAGCCGCGCTCGACGGCGCCGCACAGCGGATCAAGGCGCCGTAGCAGCGCCCTCGGTCAGCCCTTCAAGCCGCCGGACGTCAATCCCGAGACCATCCAGCGCTGGGCGAACAGGAACACCACCGTGATCGGCATGCCGCTCAGCACGGCAGCCGCCGCGAAGTCGCCCCACAGATAGCGCTGTACATAGAGGTACAGGCGCGAGCCGACCGCCAGCGTCAGCTTGTCCTCACTCTGCAGCAGCACCGAGGCCACCGGGAACTCGATGATGTTGGTGATGAACGCGAGGATGAACACGACCGCGAGGATCGGCACGGCCATCGGCAGCAGGACGCGCCAGAACGCCTGAAACGGCCCGGCACCGTCGACCAGCGCGGCCTCTTCGATCTCCTGTGGGATGGTGTCGAAGTAGCCCTTGATCGCCCAGATGTGCAGCGACACCCCGCCGAGCGACGCGACGACGACCGACGCGAGCGAGTCGATGCCGAGCCACGAGATGTGGGTGCCGACGAACTCGAAGATCGCGTAGATCGCGGTCAGCGCGAGCACGGCGGGAAACATCTGCAGCAGCATGATCGTGGTCAGCGTGGCGGCGCGGAACCGGAACTTCATGCGCGAGAACGCGTACGCGGCCGTGGTCGCCAGGCCCAGGATCAGGATGCTCGACACCGTGGCGACCTTGATCGAATTCCACAGCCAGTGCATCACCGGAAACGGCGGCTTGACCACCGTACCGTCGACGTCGACGTAGGACATCCCGAGCGCCAGCTTCCAGTGCTCGAAGCTGATGTGCTCGGGGATCAGCGAGCCCGCGGCGAAGTTGCCGGGCCGCAGCGAGATCGAGAGCACCATGGCCAGCGGTGCCAGGGTCAGGATCAGAAGCACGATGAGAAAGCCGTGGGCGGCAAACGTCCGCCGGCGCTGCGACTTGGCGACGATGGTCATGGGGCTCCTACGACACGGCCCGGGTGAGCCGCAGGTTGATGATCGAGAGCACGGCGACGATCGCGAAGATGATCGTGGAGATCGCCGCGGCCAGCCCGAAGTTCTGGCCCGAGTCCTCGAACGCGATGCGGTACGTGTAGCTGACCAGGATATCGGTCTCGCCGGCGGGGACGTTGGTGTCGAGGAAGTCGGGTCGCCCGGCGGTGAGCAGAAAGATCAGGACGAAGTTGTTGAAGTTGAACGCGAACGACGACACCAGCAGCGGCTTCAGCGGGGTCCGGATCAGCGGCCACGTGATCTTGAAGAAGTTGGTGAGCGGCCCTGCCCCCGCCAGCGCCGAGGCCTCGTAGAGATCCTTGGGGATCGACTTCTGGAGCCCCAGGCACATCAGCATGATGTAGGGGTATCCGAGCCAGGTATTGACGATCAGGATCATCAGTCGCGCCAGCATCGCGTTGCCAGTCCAGTCGGGCCGGATGCCGAGCAGCGTGTCGAGGAGCATGTTGATCTCGCCGAAGTTGCGATTGAACAGGCCCTTGAACACGAGGATCGAGATGAAGCCGGGAACCGCGTACGGCAGGAACAGCAGCACGCGATACAGCCCCGCGAACCGCAGGGCTTCCCAGCTGAGTAGCTCGGCGAGCAGCATGCCGAGCGCGGTGGTGAACAGCACCGTCAGCCCCGCGAACACCACGGTCCACGCGAACACGCGGAAGAACGGACCGCGGAACTTGCTGTCGGTGAACAGCCGCGTGTAGTTGCGGCCGCCGATGCCGACGCGAAACCCCGGGGTGACCTGGATGCCCGCGGCGGTCTGGTAGAACCCGGTCTCGAAGTTGGGGACCAACCGCTCCTGGGTCTTCTGGTTGGTCAGCGAGTGGTCGGGGTTTGGCTTGTACAGCGCCTGGTAGGGCGTGTACTCGCGGAGGCCGGACATCCCGGCCCAGGTGCCATCCGGGAACTGGACCGTCACCGCATGGATCGCGTCGCGGTGCGCGATGACGTCCTTGAGCGGGAGTGGGTCGCCCGGCGTTACGCCCGAGCCAGCCAGTGGCGCGACCATGACCCGAGCCTCGGTGAGGGCCATGAGCGGGAGCACCGGCGTGACGAATGTCGTTGGGCCGTGGGGGGCCGCCGCAACGGGCGGCGCTCCCGAGCCAGCGGAGCCCGAGTCAGGGGCTCCCGAGCCAGCGGAGCCCGAGCCAGCGGAGCTCGAGCCAGCGGAGCCCGCGCCAGTGGAACCCGCGCCCGTGGTTCCCGCTGCGACGGGCTCGTCCATCATACCGCCGCCGGTCGTCGGCTCGGCCGCTGCCTCGTCTTCTCCGGTCTTGAGCACGAGGCGATAGCCGCCCGGGGCCTCGTGCAGCGAGAATTCATAACGCACGGTGTCGCGCTGGAACACCTCGCCGACCAACGCTTCGGTCGCGCGGTCGAATGTCAGTAGGTTCTTGGAGTTATAGTTGGTGAAGCCGATCCACACCGTGAACAGGAGCGGGAGTACGATGAACATCGCGATCCCGGCGAGCCCCGGGAACAGGTAGCGATACGTGTAGCCGCGGCGCGCAGTGTAGACGTAAAACGTCAGGCCGAACGCGGCCGCACATGCCGCGGCGAGCAGGGCGTTGCCGTCCGCGTACATCCAGTACACCAGCAAGAGGCCGAGTCCTGCCGCAAGCGCGGCCACGATTCTCCAGAGCATGACTCGGCACTATATCCGGCGACGGGAATGCCACTGTGCGTCATGGTTCATTTTGCGCATCGGGTGGTCCTGGCTCGCTACACGGAACCACAGCCGGCTATAGTCACTCGCGCCATGGCAGAAGTGGTCCTTCGCGACGTTCGCAAATCCTTCGACTCGGTCGAGATCATCCACGGCGTCAGCTTGACGGTCCGGGAAGGGGAGTTCGTGGTGTTCGTAGGCCCGTCGGGCTGCGGCAAATCCACGCTGCTCCGGCTGGTCGCCGGGCTCGAGACGATCACCAGCGGTGACATCTCGATCGACGGGACGCTATGCAACGATCTTCCGCCCTCGCAGCGCGGTATCGCCATGGTGTTCCAGAGCTACGCGCTCTATCCGCACATGTCGGTCTACGAGAACATGGCGTTCTCGTTGAAGCTCGCGCGGATGAAGAAGGACGAGATCAAGCAGCGCGTGCAGCGCGCGGCTGACATCCTGCAGATCGGCCCGCTGCTCGAGCGCAAGCCCAAGGCGCTATCGGGAGGCCAGCGCCAGCGTGTGGCGATCGGCCGCGCGATCGTGCGCCAGCCCAAGGTGTTCCTGTTCGACGAGCCGCTGTCGAACCTCGACGCCGCGCTCCGGGTCCAGATGCGGATCGAGATCGCCAAGCTGCACCGCGATCTCAAGGCGACGATCGTCTACGTCACCCACGACCAGATCGAGGCGATGACGATGGCGAGCCGGATCGTCGTGCTGAACAGCGGCGTGATCGAGCAGGTCGGCGCGCCGCTCGAGCTGTATCACCACCCGGCCAACCGGTTCGTCGCCGGCTTCATCGGCTCGCCCAAGATGAACTTCCTGTCCGCCAAGCTGGTGTCGGCGGACGCGGTGACGGCGCGGGTGGCGCTGCCCGACGGCACCGAGATCGAGATCGCCGGGGATGCCACGCGCGCCGCGAAGGGCGCCGCGGTGACGGTCGGCATCCGGCCCGAGCACATGCTGCATGTCACCGACCCGAGCGCGGCGATGGGTCGGATCCGCGGCGAGGTGATCCTCGTCGAGAACCTGGGCGAGAGCGCGCTGGTCTATGTCCGGATCCCGGAGACCGAGGGCCTGACCCTGTGCCGCATCGAGGGCATGACCCTGATCAAGGAAGGCGAGACCGTGTCGCTGGGGGTGCCCGCTGGCGCCGCGCACTTGTTCGATGACGAGGGGCGGTCGTTCCCGCGGCCCCGCGAGGAGATCGGGGCCGAACGGCGCGCGAGTTGAGCCGCGCGGTGCGGCTGCCGGCCCAGCTCCCGGGGTTGGTGGCCGCGCTCGCCGTCTTGGCGTGTGGCCCGGCGATGCCACCAACCGCACCGGCACCGCCGCCGGTGGCACGGACCGCCCCGGCCAGGCCCGCGCCGTTCGCCGACAACCCGATCATCTACTTCGTGATGACCGACCGGTTCGTCAACGGCGATCCGAGCAACGATCACAGCTACGGCCGCCAGCGCGAGGCCGCGCCCGTCGACGACATCGGCACGTTCCACGGCGGCGACCTGCGCGGCCTGACCCGCAAGCTCGAGGCCGGCTGGTTCGACGCGCTCGGGGTCAACGCGCTGTGGATCACCGCGCCCTACGAGCAGATCCACGGCTGGGTGGTCGGCGGCGACAAAGAGTTCAAGCACTACGCCTATCACGGCTACTACGCGCTCGATTACACGCTGCTCGATCAGAACATGGGCACGCCGGACGACCTGCGCGCCCTGATCGATGCGGCGCACGCGCGCGGCATCCGCGTGCTGTTCGACGTCGTGATGAACCATCCCGGCTACCTCGACATCACCACGGCGCGGCAGCTCGGCATCCAGGTGCTGTGGCCGGGCGCCGAGAACGCGACGCTGACCGACTACCACCAGCTGATCGACTACAACAACTTCGCGTTCGGCACGTGGTGGGGGCGGGCGTGGGTGCGCGCCGGGTTACCGGGCTACCTCGACGGCGGGCGCGACGATCTGACGTCGCTGCTGGCGTACCTTCCGGACTTTCGCACGGAGAGCACCGAGGAGGTCACGCTGCCGGACTTCCTGCGGCACAAGCCGGGCACGCGCGCGGTGGACCTCCCGCACACGACGGTCCGCGGCTACCTGATCTCGTGGCTGACCGACTGGGTGCGCACGTACGGCATCGACGGCTTCCGCTGCGACACCGTCAAGCACGTCGAGCCCGAGGCGTGGGCGGCGCTCAAGGCCGCCTCGACCGAGGCGCTGGCCGCGTGGAAGGCCGCGCATCCCGCGCACAACATCGACGGCGCGCCGTTCTGGATGGTCGGCGAGCTGTGGGGCCACGGTCCGGCGCGCGGACCGCTTCACGATGCCGGGTTCGACGCGATGATCAACTTCGAGTTTCAGTCGCGGGTGACCGCGGCGATCGCCGGCGGCGCCGCGGTGCTCGACGTGCTGTTCACCGAGTACGCCGCGCTCCAGCACGGCAAGCCGGCCCAGATGCTCAACTACGTCTCGTCGCACGACACCGAGCTGTTCGACCGTACGCACCTGATCGAGGCCGGCGACGCGCTGCTGCTCGCGCCCGGTGGCGTGCAGCTGTTCTACGGCGACGAGACCGCGCGGCCGCCCGGCCTCGCGCCGAAGTCCGACCCGCAACAGGCGACCCGCTCGGACATGATCTGGGATCACGTCGACCAGGCCGTGCTGGCGCACTGGCGCGCGCTCGGCAGCTTCCGCGCCCGCCACGTCGCGCTGGCCCGCGGCGTCCACGCCCGGCTGGCGATGGCGCCCTACGTGTTCAGCCGCGTCGATGATCCGGACCGCGTCGTGGTGGCGCTCGACGTCCCCGCCGGCGCGAGCGTGCCCGTCGCGGCCGTGTTCGCGGACGGCGATGCGCTGCACGATGGCTACACCGGTACCGACTACGTGGTTCGTGGCGGCGCCGTGACCGTCGCGCGCGCCAGCCGCGCCGTGCTACTCGAACGGAGACACTGACATGTCTGACGACCATCCTCTCGAGGTGCGCGCGTTTGGCCGCACCGGCCTCCAGGTCTCGGCGCTCGGCCTCGGCGCCGGCGAGCTCGGTGATCCAACGCTCGACGATCGCGCGGTCGAGACCCTGCTGCGGACGGCCATCGACCGCGGCGTTGCGCTGATCGACAGCGCGCGCAGCTACGGGTCGTCCGAGGAGCGGATCGGCCGGTTCCTCGCGCCGGTCCGCGATCGAGTCATCCTGTCCACCAAGGTCGGCTACGGCGTCGACGGCGTGCCCGACTGGACCGGCGAGTGCGTGCGGCGCGGCGTCGATCAGGCGCTCGCCCGCATGGCCACCGATCGGATCGAGATCGTGCACCTGCACTCGTGCCCGGTCGACGTCCTCGAGCGCGGCGACGTGATCGCGGCGCTCCACGATGCCCGGCGCGCCGGCAAGATCCGCAGCGCCGCCTACTCCGGCGACAACGAGGCCATCGCGTGGGCCGCCGCGAGCGGCCAGTTCGATTCGCTGCAGCTATCCTGGAACCTGTGCGATCAGCGCGCCGCCCCGGTGATCGAGCGCGCCCACGCCGCCGGCCTCGGCGTGATCGCCAAGCGGCCGCTCGCCAACGCACCCTGGCGGTTCGCCGATCGCCCGGCAGGCCACGAGGCCGAGCCCTCCTGGCTGCGCTGGAAGCAGCTCGCGATCGATCCAGGCGCCCTGGCGTGGGACGAGCTGGCTGCGCGGTTCGCCGCGCACGCCCCGGGCGTGTCGTCGGCGATCATCGGCACCCGCCAGCTCGCGCACCTCGAGCACAACGCCGCCCTGGTCGCGCGCGGCCCGCTGCCGCCGGCGATGGTCGCTGCCATCCGCGCGCGGTTCGCCGCGGTCGGCGCCGACTGGCCGTCGCGGATCTGAACGCGTCGAAGCCGCGATCGGTGACCTATGGGTTACAAAGATCTCCCATCACCGCTGCGCTCGCCGGCATATTGGTCGCACCTGTCCGCGATTCGGGAAGACGCGGCATCAGCGAGTCCTCGATTGATGAGCTCGACCGTGCGCGTCGCCGTCAGGTCCCAGGGATCGCAGTGGTCGGAGCCAGCATCACAGTCTGCGGAACGATGCAGTCTGGATGGCTCGTGCGCGTCCGAGAAAATCCAAAATGGATTCCGGAATGGCGGCCGTGGCGCGAGCGCTGGGCTGTGGGCGGCGGGCTCCGCCTCGTACCCTGGCGTGGGAGCCGCGTGCTGCCGTCCACAGGCCGGATGGCGATCTCCCGAGGTTCTGCGGTGTGCTGCGCGAACCATATCACCTCGCCGGGCCGTCTGCGCCGCGCGCCGTCGCGCCACGCCGATCGCAGTCACGGAGCGCGTACTTCCACGTGCGCATGCACGGGGGAAGGTAGATTCCCCTCGACCGTCATGCGGCATCAGCGCCACCTGACCTCGGGAGATCGCCATGTGGCCCGTGGACGGTAGCAATCAGCTCGTCGGCATCTCTCACGGCATACGTCCCACCGCCCACCGCCCAGATGTCCGAACCGACGCCCCTTTTCCGGATTCTTTGATGTTTGAAATGTGCCGGATGTCGTGCGCGAGCTCGCGGGCCGCCTCGACATCGCGCGATGTTCACCGCCGGACCGTGTCGCGGCGGCTCCACCTTCGATGCGGGACACACCCCGAGTCGCTGTGCAAGCCCAGTTGCAGAGGCCGATCTGTCGTTTGTGGACCTGGATCGCCGCGACAGCTATCGGATGCGCTCGGCTGTGGCGATGACGATATCCCGGGCGGCTCGTTGTGATGAGGCCGAATGACGATCCAGTGGGAGCGACCCTTCGGAGAGCATCGCGCCATTGTATGCGCTCTGAGGTTGGATAAGTCTTCCCTCCGGAAGCCTTGCGATCGTATTGAATTTGTTGTTGATTAGATGTGCGAATTCAACTTGCTATTGATGGTCAGAGTGGCTATGTCATCGGAATGGCGAAGTCGCGGAGGACGCGCAAGCGGCATCAGCAGCAGGAGCTGTTCCGTCGAGGTGGCAAGCGCAAGGGCGCCGGGCGTCCGCCGAAGGGAGCGCGCGCGGGGTCGGGGCACCAGAAGCGGCCCGATGTGAAGCCGTATCATGCGTTGCACGTCGTATTACGAGTTGTTCCGGCGGTCGGCAGTCTGCGACGGCGATTGATGTACCGGGCGATGCGAGAGGCGACGATCGTCGCCGCGGTCCGCGAGCGGATCCGGATCGTGCACATCAGCCTGCAGCGCACGCATATCCACTTGCTGGTCGAAGCTGACGACGCTGGCAAGCTCGCGCGCGGGATGCAGGGATTCCAGATCTCGGCGGCCAGGAACATCAATACGATCCTGGGCGACGGCACGCGGAGGCGCCGCGGCGCGGTGTTTGCCGGCCGCTATCACCTCGAGGTGATCACGTCGCCAACGCGCGCCCGACACGCTCTCGGGTACATCTTGAACAACTGGCGTCACCATCGGGAGGATCGGGAAGGTTTGCCGAGCACGTGGCTGGTCGATCCTTTCTCGAGCGGAATCTCGTTCCCCGACTGGAAGGAGATGGCGGACCGGGACTTGATGTGGCCAGTTCGCGATACCTACGATCCGCTCATTGTGAGGCGGCCTGCGTCATGGGTTTTGAGAGAGGGCTGGAAACAGCTCGGATCGATCTCGGCTCGCGATGTGCCCGGCCCGCGGCGCGGGTAAGCCACGGCATGAGCGAATCTGACGCCGGGCGGTCGTCGCTCGGTCCGTCGAGGCCGACGCTCACGCCGTTCAGCGGGCCCACATCAGGGGTGCGGCTGGACCGCGCGCGATAGTCGTCGCCCGTGGGTCACGTCTCGCGCGCGTTGATCAGCCCGGGCCGGATCAGGCCGGCGACCCAGCTCATCACCACGCGGACGCGCTTGGGGACGCTGCGGCCGTGGCCGTGCACGAGGGTCACCGGCATCGGCTCGCTGGTCAGCTCGGGCAGGATCTCGACGAGCGTGCCATTGGCGAGCTCGTCGACGACGCCGCGGTGGGGAACCTGGATGATGCCGAGGCCGGCACGGCAGGCGGCGCGGTAGGCGTCGGCGTTGTTGACGGTGATCACGCTGCGCATCGGTCGTTCGCGATACGTGCCGGCGTCGGGATATTCGAACGCGGGGGCGTTGGTGCCGAACTGCAGCGAGTAGTGGATCAGCAGGTGGCGGTCGAGATCGTCGAGGCTGCGGGGCAGGCCGCGCTTGCGGACGTAGTCGGGGCTCGCGCAGTTGACCATCGCCATCGCGCCGAGCCGCTGCGCGACCAGGCCGGAGTCGGCGAGCTTGCCGACGCTGAGCACGCAGTCGAAGCCCTCGCGCACGAGCTCGACGCGGCGATCGGTGCAGCTCAGCTGGAGCTCGAGGAGGGGGTGCGCGGCGAGCAGCTCCGGCAGCCGCGGGATCACGGTGTTGCATGCGATCGAGATCGGCAGATCCAGGCGGACCGTGCCGCGCAGGGTTCGCGAGGCCTGGAACATCGCCGCGAGCTCTTCGGCTTCGAGGACGAGGTGCTTCGCGCGCGGCAGGAGCTGCTCGCCGTCCGGGGTTGGCCGCACGGTGCGCGTGGTGCGCTGGAGCAGCCGGACGCCGAGGTTGGCTTCGAGGCTCTGGACGCGCAGCGACGCCCGGGCCTTGGGCATCCCGAGGTGCGCGGCGGCGCGCGTGAAGCTCGCGAGCTCGGCGACCTTGACGAAGATGCGCAGCGCTTCCAGGTCCATCGGCATGGGTATGGGGATTATCTCGATTCTACCGACAGTGTGTCGGCGCGTGGCCGATTTGTTGGGAGTCACGCGAGCTTTATACAGAACGCATGAACAATCTCGCGACACGCATCGCAGTCATCACCGGCGGTAGCCGCGGCCTCGGCAAGAGCATGGCGCTCCACCTGGCCGATCGCGGCGTCGACGTCGTGCTCACGTACCACACCGCCAGCGACGCCGCGAAAGCCGTCGTGGCGCAGATCGCCGCGAAGGGCCGCAAGGCAGTCGCGCTGCCGCTCGACGTCGCCGATAGCCGCGGCTACCCGGCGTTCGCCGCGGCGGTCGCGGACGCGCTGCGCACGACGTGGCAGCGCGACCGGTTCGACTACCTGGTCAACAACGCCGGCGTCGGGGTCTACGGATCGATCGCCGAGACCACCGAGGCCCAGTTCGACGAGCTGTTCCGCACCCACTTCAAGGCCGTGATGTTCGTGACCCAGCGCCTGGTGCCGCTGATCGCGGACGGCGGCAGCATCCTGAATGTGTCGTCGGGGCTCGCGCGGTTCACGCTGCCCGGCTACGGCGCGTACGCCGCGATGAAGGGCGGCGTCGAGGTCCTCACCCGCTACATGGCCAAGGAGCTCGCCGGGCGGGGGATCACCGTCAACACGCTCGCGCCGGGCGCGATCGCGACCGACTTTGGCGGCGGCCGCGTGCGCGACGACGCACAGATCAACCAGCACGTCGCGTCGCAGATCGCGCTCGGTCGGGTCGGCTTGCCCGACGACATCGGCGCCGCGGTCGCGATGCTGCTGTCGCCGGATAGCAAGTGGATCACCGGCCAGCGCATCGAGGTGTCGGGAGGTCAGTTGCTGTAGCCCAAGAAGCCGCTAGCGAGCGACGAACACGACCGCCGTGCGCGGCGGCACCGTGAACGCGCCGGTCACCCGGTCGTAGCGCGCCTCGAGCGCCGGGCGGTGGTCGGCCGCATCGAACCGGCGCTGCACCGGGTGCAGGCGATACGGCTTGTGCTTCTCGGCGTCGATCGTCAGCGTGTGCGCGATCTTGTCGACGTTGACCAGGTAGATCAGATCATCGGCGCCGGCGTGTGGGTAGCCGCGGCCGTCGAGGTGGCCGGCGATCACCGTCGGCTCCTGCCGGCTGCCGGTGTTGTAGAACACCAGCCGCTGCTTGACCTCGTCGGCGGTGCGCAGGTGGAACAGCGGCGAGCTCGCGCGGATCTCGAGTAGATCGCGAAACGCGTCGCGCGTGAGCTGGATGTCCGCGGGCGTCGGCTTGATCCCCGGCGTGGCGAGCAGTGGCTTCAAGATCGAATAGGCGTCCGCGTTGTCGCTCGCGAGCGGCGCGCCGACCCCGAAGTTGTTGTCGCGATAGCTCCAGTCGAGCCTGTTGAACCAGTCGCCGCTGTTGAAGCTATTGCGATCCATCGACTTGCTGCGCAGCGTATCGACCCCGGCGTGGAAGTACGCGATGCCCTGGCTGAACGCGTTGAGCGCGGCGGCGAGCAGCTGGACGCGCGCGCGGTCGGCGGTGGTGGTGGTGAGCGGCAGCTTGTAGACGTTGTTGTCGAACAGCGTCTGATTATCGTGATTCTCGACGTAATTGACGACCTCCTGGGGATCGCTGACATAGCCCGCGGGCTGGCCGTTGTAGTCGATCTGCGCGAGCTCGACGATGCGGTCGTCACCGAGCTGCAGCTGGTAGTCGCGCAGCGACCCGGCGAGGCCCACCTTGACGAGATCGCCGCTGTGCATCAGATCGCCACGGGTCTTGCCGCCGCCGCTGCCGTTGTCGTCGTAGAACAGGCCGTTCACGAAGCCTTGGTTCTGGATCAGGCTCGCGCCGCCGTCGAACGGGCCGCCGCCGCGGATGAAGTCGCGCGCGCGATCGCTGAACGTCCCGATGCCCGAGCCGCCGAGCGACAGCTGCGACGCCTGGACGAACCTCGCCCCGTCGGCGACCTCGCCGAAGTTCCAGCCCTCGCCGAGCAGGAACACGTCGCGGCCGGTGGCGGCGTTGACCTGCGCCTGGAGCGCTTGCATCGTCTGGCGCGGGTGGAAGCTCATCAGATCGAACCGGAACGAGTCGATGTGGTACTGCGTGGCCCAGGTGACGACCGAGTCGATCATCAGCTTGCCCATCATGAGGTTCTCGGCGGCGGTGTTCTCGCAGCACGTCGAGTGTGTGACATCGCCGTTGGCGTCGAGCCGGTGGTAGTAGCCGGGCACCACGCGATCGAGCACCGACTTGTCGGCCTCGCCCGAGGCGGACGTGTGGTTGTAGACCACGTCCATGCCGATCCGCAGGCCGGCGCCGTGGAGGCCCATCACCATCGCGCGCAGCTCGCGGATCCGGATCGCGCCGTCGTCGGGATCGCTGGCGAAGCTGCCCTCGGGGGCCGTGTAGTGCAGCGGATCGTAGCCCCAGTTGAAGCAGTCCTGATCGCGGACCTCGGCGACCGCGGCTTGCTGCGCCTCGGAGTCGGGTCCGGCTGCGGGGATCGCCGGCGTCACGCAGCCGAGCTCGGGCACCGTGGCGAGATCGAAGATCGGCAGCAGGTGGACGTCGGTGAGGCCGGCGCGCGCGAGGCCGCGCAGGTGGCGCATGCCGGCGGATTCGCGATCGGTGAACGCGAGGAACTTGCCGCGATGCGCGGCGGGCACCGTGCGATCCGATGCCGAGAAGTCGCGGACGTGAAGCTCGTAGATCGTCATGTCCTCCTGGTGCGGCGCGGTCGCCGGCGGTCGGTCGCGATCCCAGCCGGGCGGCGCGAGCTGTGGCGAGCTCAGGTCGGCGAGGTAGCTACGCTGCGAGTTGGCATCGAGGCTGATCGAGTATGGATCGGTCACCAGGTTGCGGACGACGCCGACGCCGCGCACGAACACCTCGACGAGGTAGCGGTAGTAGTCGCCGGCGTGATCGCCGCGCAGGCTCGCCGACCACACGCCGGTGACGGCGTCGCGCGACATCGCCGTGCGGGTGCTCGCGGTGCGGCGGCGCGCGTCGTAGGTGCACAGCGAGACGCGCTGCGCGGTGGGCGCCCACAGCTTGAGCTGTGCGCGGTCATGATGGAGTCGCGCACCCAGGTCATGGACCTCGGCGGCGGCGCCGAATCGATCGTCGAGCAGGCCCGCGAGCTGCGCGGTGGTCGCGCCGATCACGTTGCCGGCGGCGTCCTCCTGGACCATCACGAGCTGGGTCGCGATCACCGCGTCGAGCGCGGCGGGCTCCGCCAGCTGCAGCGTCACACCCCCGCCGACAAACTTGAAGCGCTCGGCGATCGGCGCGGGGAGCTCCGCCGTGAATACCGTGAGCGCGAGCGCTCCATCGGCGCCGGCGATCGGAGCGCCGGCGTGGGCGACGATCTGGCCGGTCGCCGAGTGATAGATCCGGAACGTGCCGGCGGGGTCGACCTTCGGCCAGCGCACGAGATCGCGGCTCAGCCACACCGCCCGCGCGTCGGTCGTCGAGGTCGTGCGGCCCGCGGGATCGATCGCGCCACCCGCGGGGCTGCCGTAGATCGCCGGGTCGGCTGACTTGAGCCACAGCTCGCCGCCGGCGCTGAACGGCCACAGCCGATCGCCGTCGACGTCCTTGGTGTCGCCGCGGTGCACGAGGAAGCCGAACCCGGTAGTCCGCGCGTCGGTGAACCTCGCCGCCTCGAGCTGGAACACCGCGCCGAAATCATCGAACCCGATCGGCGCGAGCGGGGCTGTCCAGGCCACGCCGGGATAGTCGGCGAGAAACTGGCCCGCGTCACCGACCTGCCAGACGTGGAGCCCCCAGTCGGTGTACAGGCCGTCCGGTCGATGGTAGTGGACCTTGACGTTGATCGGCGAGCTGCCGCCGCCCGTGCTCGGCGGGACGGCCGTCACCACGGTGCTGCGCACGACGGCGTTGCATAAAGCATCACTGTTGGATGTTGCGTTGTGCAAAACAACGTCGTCTGCTTCGCCCGGGGCGGTAGACGTGCCCGGTGCGTCCCCGGTGTCACCAGCGCAGCCCCAGATCAGCGTCGCGGCGAGCAGGGCGAGTTCCGGCGAGGAAACACACGGCCTCACGAGTAGCGGCATGACCAGCTCCGAGCGCTGATCGGTTGCGGCCGAGCCGAGACCGGCGTCGACCTTCAGCGCGCATCGACTCTGCAGTCCGCCTACCAGAGGGTCAATCCCACAGGCGCTCATTACGCTCGGCGCGCCGTCTCTTACGCTCGGCGCGCCATCCGATGACGCAGCGCGACGACGCGATTGGTTCTGGTCGACCTCTCCGTCGGGGACGGCTCACGCGCTACGCGATCGCCGTGAGCGGTCGATCACGTGGCCGCCGCCTGCGAGCGCATCCACTGGATCAGGATCACCGTCTTGGCGTCGCAGATCTGACCGGTGTCGATCATCCGCGCTGCCTCCGCGAGCGCGAGCTCGACGATCGCGAGGTGTTCGCCCTCGGCCTCCTCACCGCCGCCGGCACCGGCGCGCGTCGAGCGGTCGTAGCGTCCCACAAAGAACGTGAGGTGCTCGGTGACCGAGCCCGGGCTCATGTAGAGCCGGAACAACCGGCGCAGCGGTCCGACGCGGTGGCCGACCTCTTCCTCGAGCTCTCGGCGCAGCGCCTGTTCGGCGTCCTCGTCGTCATCGAGCAGCCCGGCGGGTGCTTCGAGCAACATCCCATCGGGGTGGTCGTTGAGGTGGACCGGGAGCCGGTACTGGCGCACGAGCAGGATCGTGTCGCGCGACGGGTCGTGGAGCAGCGCCACGGCGCCGTTGCCGCGGTCGTACGCCTCGCGCTGGGCCGTGATCCAGGTACCGTCGTCGAGCTGCTGCTCGAACGTCGCGCGGCGCAGCACGTACCAGGCGTCACTGAGCACCTCGACGCGAACATCGCGGATGGCGGGGTTGGGGGCCGTTGGCGTGTCGTGGGGGCGAGCCATGGCCGGCATGATAGGCCACACCGCGCGAGCGGGCTGGCCGCGGTGTCACGCATAACGTGGCAGTGGTGGTGGGCTGTCGAGCGCGGCGAAGCCGTTCAGCTCGCGGATCAGCTGCGCGGTCCGGCGGAACCAGAACGTGCTGCCCTGGAATACGGACTGAAACAGGTTGGTGACCAGCGAGAATCGGTAGTCCCACTCGCAGAGCGCCCAGCTGTAGTCGGTGACGCCGGCCGCGCCAAGGCCGTGCCAGTAGCGGCGCAGCAACGCGCCGTCGCGCGCCGGACGGTCGTCGGCCGGCACCCCCGCCAGGCAGTAGGCGAGGTCGTGCGGGCCAAGTCCAGGCTTGAGCTCCGACCAGTCGATGACGCGTAGCCGCGGATCGTTGGCTGTGAACAACACGTTGCCCAGCAGGTGAAAGTCGCCGTGGATCAACGTGAGCGCTTGGCCGGCGCGCGCCCGGTCGACGAAGCGAGCTTCCCAGGACGCGAGTACATGATCGAGCACGGCGCGCTCGTCCGCGGTGAGTACGCCTGCGTCCGCGAAGTGCGCCGCGGCGTCGCGTGCGGCGATCGCATGGCCGGCGATGGCACCCGCGGGCCACGCGCGCGCTGATTGCCCCAGCGACGGCTCGGCCGCTCCGAGCCGATCGAACGGCAGGTCGTTCCAGAACCGGGCGTGGAAGCCGACCAGTGTGTCGACGACCGCATGCAGCTGGGTCACCGAGGCGGCAGTCGCGAGCGCGTAGCCGGCGGCGCCGAGATCCTCGGTCAGCAGTAACAAGCGCGCGCGGTCACCGTCGTCAGCCTCGTGGGCACCGAGCAATCCAGGCGCCGGGTGGTCCCACAGCGGGGCGATGTGCTCGAAGAACCGGCGCTCGCAGCGCGCCGCGGCGAGGCCCGACCCGGTCGCGGACTTGCCGACCTCGGCGGCGCTGGCGGTGAACCGCTCGACGACCTCGACCGACGCCACGGCGGGATCGCCAAGCGCGCGGGTCACGTGGTCGACCGGAAATCCCGCCAGCGTCATGACGTGCCAGCCCAGCATATGCCGATCCGCGGCGGCTGTGCTCGTCGTGTTGACGATCGAGTGAATCACGTTGCCGGCGGCCGACCGGGTACGCTGGGTCATGGTGCTTGTCCCGACCCGCGCGCGCTCGGTGCCCCGGCGCGCGTTCACCCCGGCGCTGATCGAGTCGCTTCACGGGCTCGCCAACCGTCTGATGTCCGAGGACGCGGCGCATTTTCGCGTCCACGCCGAGACCAACGACGTCGTCCACGTCTACGAGCGCGTCGATACCGGCGAGCCGGTCGGCTTCCAGTTCTGGAAGACCGCGGCGATGGAGCTGCCCGGCTGCCGCGCGGTGATCGGCGGCAAGCTGCGGGTCGACCCGGCGTTTCGCCGTCGTGGGTTGCACCTGCGCTCCGGCCTGCGGTTCTACCTCGAGACCCAGCTCCGTCACCCGCGCACGCGGTTCTACCGGCTGTCGATGGCGAGCCTGTTCGGCTTCGTGTCGATCACGTCGGCGCTCGCCGACTACCGGATGTTCGATGCGGCGGCGGCCGGCGCCGAGGGCCGCGCGATCCGCGGTGCGTTCGAGCAGCTGGCGTCGCAGAGCCACTACCGGCTCGACGAGGCCACCAGCTTGTTCGCGGTCGGCATCCGCCCGACCGAGCAGACGCTGGCCCAGTACAGCGCGGCCTACTATGCGCGCCCCGAGGCGCAGATCTACGCGCGGGCCAACCCGGGGTGGCGCGACAACGGCTGCTATGCGGGGTTCTGGTTTCGGTTCACCGGGGCCAACCTGTGGAAGCTGACCCGGACGATCGCGCGCAAGCGCTGACCTCGGCAGCAAAATTCACGGCCGGCCTCTTGAAAAATCGCCGGGTCCTCTTATATCTATACGGACCGTCTCGATTCGATATGAGCAAGCCGACGGAGGTACCGACCGTGACGCCGAAGCAACTCGTCTCCGACTACATGGAGCAGGTGTGGGTCCACAAACGCCTCGACGCTGTCGAGCGGTTCCTCGCCGAGGACCTGATCCAGCACAACCCCAACCTCCCGAACGGCTTGGCCGCGGTCAAGCGCTTCCTGCCCAAGCTCTGGGGCGAGCTCGCGCCGCAGCTCGAGTGGCGCATCCTGCGGACCATCGCCGACGGAGACCTCGTCGTCGTCCACAGCCATGCCGTCCCGGCACCCGGCGCGCTCGGCATGTCGGTGGTTGACATCTTTCGCGTCGCGAACGATCGGATCGTGGAGCACTGGGATCTCAGCCATGAGGTGCCGAGCACCACGGCCAGCGGCAATACGATCTACTGAGCCGGGCGCGCCATGGTGACCTGGAACCTCGCCACGCCTCGGATCACCGCCGAGGTTCACTCGCTCGGCGCGATGCTCGCGCCCGTCGTGTTCGTGTTGCCCGGCGGGCAGCGGGTACAACCGTTCAAGATCGCGCCGTGGCCGGACCGTGCCGAAGCGGTCGCGCTGCCGCCCGTGATGCGGTATCTGCGCGGCGATTTTGCCTGCGTTCCGTTTGGCGCGCCGACGCCCCCGCCGTCGGCGCCCGCGCACTGGCGGCAACTCTGGAGCGACGAGCCGGCATTTCGCGACGTCCACGGGCCCTCGGCGAACGCCGAGTGGTCGCTCGTCGAGCGTTCCGAGCGCTCGCTGACCGCAGCCCTCGATTATCCTGCGTCGCATCCGGTTCGGCGCGTCGAACGCTCGTTCTGGCTCGACGACGATAACCTCGCGGTCGACATCGGCCTCACCATCCATGCCCGGACGGCCGGACGGCTGGCCGTGGGCGTGCATCCTGTGCTGGACGTTGGTGACGATCCCGAGGACGCGGAGCTCGAGCTTCCCTTCCGCTTCGGTCGAACGTTTCCCGGGGACTACGCGCCGGGCATGAGTCGGCTCGCCCGCGACGCGCGCTTCACCGACCTGGGGCAGGTGCCGCTGCAAAGCGGCGAGACCCAGAGCCTACGTCGCCATCCGCTTCGAGAGCCAGCCGAAGAAGTCGTGCAGCTGTGCGGCACCCAAGGCCTGGCGCGACTGCGGAGAACGTCGCTCGCGGTCACGGTCGAGCTGCGCTGGAACCCGGCGCACTTCCCGTCCGTCGTGCTCGGGATCGCCAACGCCGGCCGCAGCGGACCACCCTTCGACGGGCGGTGGCGAGCGTTGTACATCGAGCCGGTCGCCAGCGCATTCGGCATGGGCGCGACGATCGGAGCGAACCCCGACAATCCGATCGCGCGCGAAGGCGTGGCCACCGCGATTGATCTCGCGCCGGCTCGCCCGTGGCACACGCGGTATCGCGTGGCGGTTACCGCATCCTGAGTCATTCCCTCTCCCCACCCCGGCCATCCCTCGAGCCCATCCCCCGGCGACCCCTCGCCCCATCCCCCGGCCATCCCCGCGCCGGAACCAAAGGAAACGTGTGCCATGGCGATCCTCAAGCGGCTCTCTGGAAAAACCGCGATCATCACCGGAGCCGGAACTGGGCTCGGCGCTGCAGCTGCCGAACGGTTCGGGCAGGAAGGCGCAAACGTCGTGATCAACTATCACGGCGCCAGCCAGAGCGACTCGGCCCAGGCGACCATCGCCTCGGTGGAGGCGGCCGGTGGCCGGGCCGTCGCCGTGCAGGGCGACGTGACCGATCGCGGGTTCCTGGCGCACCTGTTCGAGCGCGCGGAGGCGTTCGGCGGTGGCGTCGATATCCTGGTCAATAACGCCGTGCGGATGATCCTCAAGCCGATCGCCGAGGTCTCGGACGATGAGTTCAACGCGCTGATGAACGTGAACTACCGGTCCGTGTTCTTCGCCTGCGCGATGGCCGCGAAGCGGCTGCGCGATGGCGGGCGCGTCCTGAACCTGTCGTCGAATAGCACCGCGCTGTTCCTGCCGGGGTACGGACTCTACGACTCCACCAAGGGCGCGGTGGAGCAGATCACGCGACTGCTCACGCTCGAAGTGGGGGCGCGCGGGATCACCGTCAATACCGTCTCTCCTGGACCGACCGACACGCCGGAGTTTCGCACACGCCCCAAAGAGCTGATCGCGCGCCTCGAGCACATGTCTCCGATGAATCGGATCGGAACCGTGGAGGAGGTCGTGAATGTCATGGTGTTCCTCGCATCCGACGAAGCCGGTTGGATCACCGGGCAGAATATCCGGGTCAATGGCGGGGCGGCGTGACGGACGTGGCGACGGCGGGCCACGCTCGGCCGGGGTGGCGGCGCCGCGCTGGAAGCTCGCGGTCCTCGCCTGGGCGGCAGCCTTTCCTACCATCGCGGTGCTCGGCCCTCTGCTGAGTCCACGTCTCGATTGGCTGCATCCAGTGCTCCGAACCGCGGTCATCGTCGCACTCATGATCGGCATGATGACGTTCGCGTGGATGCCATTGCTCACCAGGATGTTCTCGCGCTGGCTCGGCAGATAGCGCACGGAATCGGTCGGCGACGGCGCAGCGGGTGCTGGCGAAACGGTACCGTTCGATGAATGAAACCCCCACCCTCCAACCCGAGCGGCAGCGACCCCGTTCGCCCACGCGCCGGGCGAAAGCGCAGCCCCGAATCGCACGAAGCGATCCTCGAGGCGTCGCTCGTGGTTCTCGAGGAGCGCGGCTTTGCGGGCGCCAGCATCGAGGCGATCGCATCGCGCGCCGGGGTCGGCAAGCAGACGATCTATCGGTGGTGGCCGACGCGCGGGGCGATCTTGCTCGAAGCGCTCCGGTCGCGGGCGCAGACCGAGATCCGGGTGCCCGACACCGGCTCGCTGGAGATCGACCTGCAGCAATTTCTGAGCAAGTCGTTCGCGTTGCTCCGCGGGCGCTACGGCGGGCTGGTCGCCGGTCTCATGGCAGAGGCGCAGATGGATGCGGCGTTTCACGCGCTGTTCCGCACCCAGCTCATCGACGCGCGCCGCGCCGCGCTGCGCTCGATCTTCGAGCACGCGCAGCACCGGGGCACGGTGGAACCGCACGCCGACATCGACGCCATCGTCGATATGGTGTTCGGCGCCATGTGGTACCGGCTGCTGCTCCGGCACGCGCAGCTGTCCGACGCGTTTGCCGGCGAGCTCGCAAAGGGTGCTGCGCGGATCGCAGCGGCCGCGGTGACCAAACACCCACGCCGTCCAGTGACCGCCAGTGACCGTTAGATAGATAGAATCAGAAAGGATGTTGTTACAATGGCTCCAACAATCGTAGTATTCGGTGGCAGCAGCGGAATCGGCGCTGCCGTGGTCATGCGCCAAGCGGCGCGCGGCGACAACGTCATCGCCGTGGGGCGAGATCCTGCCAAGCTCGAGGCCATCGTGTCCAGCACGGGCGGGAGGGCGCGCGCGCACGCGGTGGACGCGACCGACCGCGCCGCGACCGAGGCGTTGTTCCGAGACCACGGTCCGGTCGACCACGTCGTGATCGCGCATAGTGGCGGCAAGGGCGCGGGTGCGTTCTCGTCGCTCGTGCTCGACGACCTGCGGAGCGGCCTGGAAGCGAAGCTGTTATCCCAGCTCAGCGTCGCGCAGGCCGCGCTGCCGTACCTGCGGACCACCGGCTCGCTGACGTTCGTGTCGGCGATCTCGTCTCGCGCGTCGATCCCGGGAACCGCGGGGCTCGCGGCGATCAACGGCGCGATCGAAGCGGTCGTGCACACGCTCGCTCGCGAGCTCGCGCCGCTGCGGGTCAATGCGGTGGCGCCGGGCGTGATCGACACGCCGTGGTGGGATGGCATGCCGGCCGAGGCAAAGGCCGAGCACTTCCGTCGGGCTCGCGAGACGCTCCCCGTCGGGCGCGTCGGCACCCCGGACGACGTCGCGGCCGCGATCGGGCTCTGCCTCGAGAGCGGCTTCATGACCGGCTCGGTGATCGACGTCGCCGGCGGCGCGCAGCTGCCCTGACCATGCAGCTGCGGGAGTCGAAGGCTCACCACGTACGGCGGCCGCTGCGGCGAGGTCGTCGCCACCGCGGAGCCGGCGGAGCACCCCAGCCCGAGTCCGTCGTGGATGACGTCGTCGAGCCTGCTGGCCTCGCTGGCGATCTCGGATCTGCCGTTAGGCCGCAGCGCGACTGGTTCAATGGCTCGCCGCAGGGTCGCTGGTGCCGGCGATCGTCACCGACGCGTGGACGAGGACGTAGCCGTTGCCGGCGACGCCGGTCACGCCAGCGGTCGGTGGCGGGCCCCCGCGGGCGATCGCGCCTCTACGGCTGGTAGGGACCCTTGGGCTCGCCCCAGCCCCAGCGCGGCATGGGCTGATGCTCGTCGGCCGCAGCGCCGGGTTGCGAGTTGATCACCGCGAGCCGAGAGCCCCACTCGAGGTAGGCGACGAAGGCGGACCGGAACTCGGGGTCGGAGGGCAGGCCGACGTCGTCGGCACAGTCGAGCAGCAGCTCGATCCAGCGGCGGCGCTGGGGCTCGGCGAGGGCGCGGCCGAGGTGCTTGCGGATCATGTGAGGATGCCCGCCGTGATCGCTGGTGTACGCCGGCGGTCCGCCGAACACCTCGGCGACGAACGCGGCGACGTGCTGCGCGTGGGCCGGATCCATGCGAGCGAACACGTCGCGCAGGAGCGGCTCGTCGGGGACGCGCTGGTAGAACCGAACGAACAGGCGCTCGAGCGCGGGCTGGCCCCCGGCCCACTGGAACAACGACGGCACGCTTCGATCGGCGGACATCGGGTGATGATCGATCAGTTTGGCTCGTTGTCGATGATGCGGAACCACAGAGTGCGAGCGACGCTGCAGTGGCGGCAGGCGACGTCGACGCGGCGTAGGCCGGGCACCGGCCGGGTGTGCTCGAGGATGCGGTAGAGGCCCCGGCAGTGCGGGCATGGCATCGCGGCCGCGCGGCCCTCGATGACCGCCGCGGAGGTGACGTCGATCGCGCGGTCTTGCGAGCCGCCAGGCAGGAGCGCGGCCAACCGCTCGCGCGTATGTTCGAGCCGCTCCGCCGCCTGGATCTGATGATCGGATTCGAGTCGGGACCTGATCATCTCACTACCGTAGATCGCGGCTCGCGATCCGGCTGCCCGGTCGATCGGACAGTGGCCTGGCAAGCCAGGCGGGGAGCCTCACGGCTTGGTGTTCCTCAGGGCTTGGTATTGGCGTACCACTGCTGGACCTCGGCGTCGCTGAGGGCGCGATTCCAGATCACGACCTCGTCGAGCTTGCCGACGAAGTTCTGCTGGGTGCCCGCCGCTGGCGCCGGCATGCAGCCGACATGGAGGGTCGAGGTGAACGGCGTGAGCGAGGCGCTGGTCTCTTGCTTGGCGGTGTCGAGCGAGCCGTTGACGTAGAGCCGCGCGCGCTGGGCCACGGCCAGGGTGCCGTCGTACGCGAGCGTGAGCTGGGTCCAGGCGTTGGTCCTGATGGTGGCGCTGCTGTTGAATCGATCGTTGTCGCCGTCGAGATCCACGTAGACCTGGTCCTGGAGCCACACGCTGAGGTTGTATTCGGAGTCGACCTTGGAATCGGTGCGCTTGCTGATCACCCCGTTGGCGTTGTTGACGCCGCCGTCGAGCACGGTCGGCAAGATCCACGCGCTGAGGGTCAGGCCGGTGGTGCCATGCAGGGCGCTGGCGTTGGCGATGTCGATGCAGCCGTCGCCGGTGAACCTCCCGGCGCGACCGTGCACACCGCTGTCGACCGTGGAGGTCCCCAGGCCGCTCACGCTGCCCGGGTTGTCACCACCGCAGTCGTCCGCGACCTCGCCGGCGGCGCCCGACCACGCGGCCTCGTCCATGTGGAGGGCGAGCACGCAGCCGTTGCGCAGTGTGCCCCTCAGCACGTCGGTCGGATCCGATTCCGCTCCGGAGTCCGATCCGGGGCTGGGGCTGGCGCCGTCGACGGGAGCCGAGCCCTGGACGTTGCCGCAACCCACGAGGATCGCCAGAAGTAGGAGCTGGCGTTGCATACCTACATGGTAGCCGACGCGCCGCCGTGGTGGTGATTCACCGCGCTCGACCGTGATCGAATCGCCGTCCCCCGCGGTGAACGAGCGCGGCCGGAGCGTGGCGGAGCGCGATCGACGTGGGCTTGCAAGGGCGTTTCGTGGCGTGCCGCACACCGAACGCCAAGCAAGATCGATCAGTAGTGCGGCGGCGGCTCGTTGGCGGCACCGAGTGGGAGCGGCGGTGCCACGGCTTGCTTGAGCTGCTTGAGCTCGCGCTCGGCGGCATCGAGCCTGGCTCCGAACTCTCGCACCAGCGAGTCGAGCTGGTGGATCAAGCGCTCCTGGAACGCGAGCTTCACGTCGAGGTCGAGCCAGCGTTCGGCGTCGTCCTCGGGGCTGGTGCGGTCGGTGCGGTCGGCCATGGCGGGACGATAGCTGGCCCAGGCCTAGCCCTGGCGGCCGGCCGCGAAATAGCTGCTGTTCGGGTGGGCGAAGTAGAGGCCCGATACTGCGGCGGTCGGATACATCGCGTACGACTCGGTCAGCGTAACGCCGTGGTGGTCGGCGTTGTCGAGCACCCGGAACAGCGTCGTCTTGGGCGCATGGTCGGGGCACGCGGGGTAGCCAAAGGCAGGGCGGATGCCGCGGTACTTCTCGGCGAGGATGTCCGCCCGGGTGAGCGCCTCGGCGTTGCCGTAGCCCCAGTCGACGCGCGCCTGGTGGTGGAGGTACTCGGCGAACGCCTCGGCGAGCCGATCTGCGAGCGCCTTGGCCATGATGGCGGAGTAGTCGTCGTGGTCGCGCTCGAAGCTGGCCGACAGCGCGTCGGTGCCGATGCCGGCGGTGACGATGAAGCCGCCGAGGTGGTCGGGGTAGGTGCCGACCGGCGCGATGAAGTCGGCGAGCGACAGGCACACCGCCTTGTCCTCTTGCTGGCGCGGCATCGGGAACCGGCCGATCTCGCGGCTCGGGTCGACCGGATCGAACACGATGATCTCGTCCTCGGCGGTCGATCCGGCCGGGAAGAACCCGTAGGTGCCGTGGGCGGTGAGCAGCTTCTCTGCGACGATCCGGTCGAGCAGGGCGCGGCCATCGGCGAACACCTTGCGCGCGGCGTCACCCTTCTTCGGATCCTCGAGGATCGCCGGGTAGCGGCCCGACAGCTCCCAGGTGTGGAAGAACGGCGACCAGTCGATCCACCCGACCAGCTCGGACAGCGGGACGGCGACGTTGCGGGTGCCGAGGAACGCCGGTACGGGGACGGTCTCGGCGTTGAACACGAGCTTTTGCTTGCGGCCCCGGGCCGCTTCGAGCGACAGCAGCGTGCGCTTCTGCGACGACGCGTGGGCGTCGCGCATCGCGGCCTGCTTGACCTTGATCTCGCCGATGTACGGCTCGCGATCGGTCGACAACAGCTTGCCCATCACGCCGACGGCGAGCGAGGCATCCGGGACGTGGATCGTGGGCCCGCTGTAGGCCGGGGCGACCTTGACGGCGGTGTGCTTGCCGCTGGTGGTGGCGCCGCCGATCAAGAGCGGCATCGTCATCCCCCGGCGCGTCATCTCGGTGGCGACCGCGATCATCTCGTCGAGCGAGGGCGTGATCAGGCCCGACAGCCCGACGAGATCGGCGCCCAGCGCGGTCGCGGTGTCGAGGATCTTGTGGCCGGGGCACATGACGCCCAGGTCGGTGACCTCGTAGCCGTTGCAGCGCAGCACGACCGCGACGATGTTCTTGCCGATGTCGTGGACGTCGCCCTTGACGGTGGCGATCACCATCTTGCCCTTGGCGGTGGTGACGCCGGTGCGCCGCTTTTCGGCGTCCATCAGCGGCTCGAGGATCGCGACCGCCTTCTTCATCACGCGCGCCGACTTGACGACCTGCGGCAGGAACATCTTGCCGGCACCGAACAGCCCGCCGACGATGTTCATGCCGTCCATCAGCGGGCCCTCGATGATGTCGAGCGGCTTGGGGTAGCTGGCCAGCGCCTCGGCGATGTCCGGATCGATGAAGTCGGTGATGCCGTTGACCATCGCGTGGGCGAGCCGGTCCTTGAGCGGCTGCTGGCGCCACGCCAGCTCGTCGACCTGCTTGGCGGAATCGCCGGTCAGGGTCGCGGCGAGCACCAGCATGCGCTCGGTCGCGTCGGGGCGGCGGTTGAGCACCAGATCCTCGACGTGCTCGCGCAGCACCGGATCGAGCTCGTCGTAGACCGCGAGCTGGCCGGCGTTGACGATCGCCATGTCGAGGCCGGCCTTGATCGCGTGGTACAGGAACACCGCGTGGATCGCCTCGCGCACCCGCGGCGAGGTCCGGAACGAGAACGACAGGTTCGACACGCCGCCCGAGACCTTGGCGTACGGCAGCTCGCGCTTGATCCGGGTCGCGGCCTCGATGAAGTTGACGGCGTACGGATCGTGCTCCTCGATGCCGGTGCCGATCGTCAGGATGTTGGGATCGAAGATGATGTCCTCGGGGGGGAACCCGACTTGCTCGGTGAGGATCTTGTGGGCGCGGTGGGCGATCGCGAGCCGGTGATCGACCGTGGTGGCCTGGCCGGTCTCGTCGAACGCCATCACGACCACCGCGGCGCCGAACTTGCGGACGATCCGGGCCTGGCGGATGAACTCGGCCTCGCCCTCCTTGAGCGAGATCGAGTTGACGACGCCCTTGCCCTGCAGGCACTCGAGGCCGGCCTCGATCACCGAGAACTTCGAGGAGTCGACCATCACGGGGATCCGCGAGATGTCGGGCTCCGAGGCGATCAGGTTCAGGAACCGCCGCATCGCGGCGACGCCGTCGAGCATGCCCTCGTCCATGCAGACGTCGAGGATGTTGGCGCCGCCCTCGACCTGCTGGCGGGCGACCGCGACCGCCTCGTCGTACTTGTCGTCCTTGATCAGCCGGCGGAACGCGGCGGACCCGGTGACGTTGGTACGCTCCCCGACGATGACGAAGTTGGTCTCGGGGGTGATCGTCACCGGCTCGAGCCCCGCCAGCCGCATGTAGCGCGGCGGGGTGGGCAGCTTGCGCGGGGCGACGCGCTCCACGGCGGCGCGGATCGCCGCGATGTGCTCGGGGCGGGTCCCGCAGCAGCCGCCGACCAGGTTCAGCATGCCCTCGCGCGCGAAGCTGCCGAGCAGCGCGGCCATGTGCTCGGGAGTGTCGTCGTAGCCGCCGAACTCGTTGGGCAGCCCGGCGTTCGGGTAGCAGGCGACCGGTACGCCAGCGATCCGCGACAGCTCGGCGACGTGGGGCCGCATGTCGTCGGCGCCGAGCGCGCAGTTGATGCTGATCGCGAGCAGGTTTGCGTGCGCGATCGAGTTGTAGAACGCCTCGACGGTCTGGCCCGACAGCGTGCGGCCGGACTTGTCGGGGATCGTCACCGAGGCGATCACCGGGACCTTGCGCACGCCCTGCTCGAACAGCTCGGCGATCGCGTAGAGCGACGCCTTGCAGTTCAGGGTGTCGATGTGGGTCTCGGTGATCAGGAGATCCACCCCGCCCTCGATCAGGGCGCGGGTCTGCTGGGCGTAGCCGTCGACCAGCTGGCGGAACGTCACGGCGCGGGCGCCTGGATCGTTGACGTCGGGCGACAGCGACGCGGTCTTGGTCGTCGGGCCGATCGAGCCGGCGACCCAGCGCGGGCGGCCGTCCTCGCGTTCGGCGCGATCCGCGGCGCGGCGCGCGACCTGCGCGGCGGCCACGTTGAGCTCGTGCACGACGCCCTCGAGCCCGAAGTCGGCCAGCCCGATCGGCGTGGCGGTGAACGTGTCGGTCTCGACGATGTCGGCCCCGGCCTGCAGGAAGTCGAAGTGGATCTGCTCGATCGCCTGGGGCTGGGTCATCGCCAGCACGTCGATGCAGCCCTTGACCGACATCGCGTGGTCGGCGAACCGCGCGCCGCGCCAGGCGGCTTCATCGGCCAGCCCGAGCCCCTGCACGCTCGTTCCCATGGCACCGTCGAGCACGACGATGCGTTGATCGAGGGTCTCGAGAAGGCGGTCTACAGACGACATGGGGGCCCTGATTACCATCGTTTGGCCACGCTCGCCACGAGCCGATCGGCCTGGGTTGCATGTACAGTGCGGCCCGATGGTGAACGAGACGATCGTCGATTCGATTCTCGAAACGACCGGGCACACCCCGATGGTGCGGCTGGCGCGGATCGGCAAGGGGTTGCCGTGCGAGTTGCTCGCCAAGTGCGAGTTCATGAACCCCGGGGGCTCGGTGAAGGACCGCATCGGGGTCCGCATGCTGCTCGACGCGGAGCGCGCCGGCACGATCAAGCCCGGCGACACGTTGATCGAACCGACCTCGGGCAACACCGGGATCGGCATCGCGATGGCCGCCGCGGTGCGGGGCTACCGCGTGATCATCACGATGCCCGAGAAGATGTCGCAGGAGAAGCAGGTGGTGCTCGAGGCGCTCGGCGCCGAGATCATCCGGACGCCGACCGAGGCGGCGTGGGATTCACCCGATAGCCACATCGGCGTGGCGCGCCGGTTGAAAGAGGTGATCCCCAACTCGCACATCCTCGACCAGTACTCGAACCCGTCGAACCCGGCGGCGCACGAAGAAGGGACCGGCCGCGAGATCATCGATCAGTGCGGCGGCAAGCTCGACGCCGTGGTGATGACGGCGGGCACCGGCGGTACGATCAGCGGGGTGGCGCGGGTGGTCAAGCGCGAGGTGCCGGGCTGCAAGGTGATCGGCGTCGATCCCGAGGGCTCGATCCTCGCGGGGCCGGGCGAGATCCGGAGCTACAAGGTCGAGGGCATCGGCTACGACTTCATCCCCGACGTGCTGGATCGCCGGCTGGTCGACAGCTGGATCAAGTCCAACGATCGCGACTCGTTCGTGGTCGCGCGCCAGCTGATCCGCCAGGAGGGCCTGTTGTGCGGTGGCTCGTCGGGCTCCGCGGTGTGGGCGGCGATGCAGGTGTGCCGCGATCTGGGTCCGGGCAAGCGCGTCGTGGTGATCTTGCCCGACTCGATCCGCAACTACCTGACCAAGTTCGCCGACGATCGGTGGATGCGCCAGCAGGGGTACGTCAAGGGCGAGTGGGAGGTCGGCACGGTGGGCGATTGCGTGCGCGCGCTGGGCCGCAAGGACGTCATCGCGCTCGACCTCAACGACAAGCTCGAGCGGGCGACCGAGCTGTTCCGCCAGCACGGGATCTCGCAGATGCCGGTACTCGACGACCACAAGCTCGCCGGGATCCTCACGGAGAGCGACCTCTTGCACCACCTGGTGTCCGGGCGCGCCAACAAGGACACGATCGTTGCCGAGGTGATGGAGCGCCGGGTGTCGACCGTGGGGCTGAACGCCAGCTCCGGGGAGCTGCCGCGGATCTTCGAGCGCGGTGAGGTCGCGATCGTGGTGGACGATCTACGGAACGTGATCGGTATCCTGACCAAGATGGACCTGATCGAGATGATCGCCCGCAAGACCCAGGTTCAGTAAGCGGGTGCCTGGCTCGGGAGTGCCCACGTGCCAGGCGAGCTCAAAAAAAACCGCCGGGATCGGCGATGAAAATCCGGGGAACGGCAACCTACCCATCGATGGGTGTCACCGCTGTTCGGGCCGTTCGGGCTGTCTGGCCTCTCGGGGTACTCGGAGGGCTGCTCGGTTCGGTGCCTGCGTTCGCACAGCCGGTCACTCCGCCCCTGGGGGCGTCCGAGTCGGCCCCGTGCGAGGTCAGGTTGACGCTGACGCGTGTGCCGCCGGAGGTGCGCAACGTGGTCGACAGCTGGGTGCACAACGGGTCGGCGTGCACGACGCCGCTCGACGTCAGCATCGAGGCCGTGGACGACGGCTACGTCGTGAACGCGCGGGACGCCCGCGGGGGCCTGCGGGTGCGCCTGGTCCCCGACGCCCAGACCATCGGGGTGTTGATCGCGAGCTGGTCCGCCGACGACCGGGTCGCGCCTGCGGGGCCGGACGTCGAGGCCGAGGGGCCCTCGATGGTCCCGGTGATGCCGGTTGGTATCGACGGCACGCGGGTCGTCAGCCGCGCCGCGAGCCGCAGTCGCCGCGTGTTGTTCAGCGGCCTCGCCGGGGGCGCGACCGGGTTTCGCGGTGAGGTCGACCTGCTCGGCGGTGTGATTCCGATCGGCCTGGCGCTGGGAGGCCAGACCGACGACTACCAATTCAACGTCCACGCTACGCTGTACAGCGGCGTCGATCTCGTCATTCAGCGGTGCCATCTGCGCGCGGCGGTCGGCGCCGGGACCCGGGTGAGCCCGGAGATCCACAGCGATGCGGGCTTGTGGCGTGGGGATCTGGCGTTCGACTTCGTTGTTGAAGCGAGCGTCACCGCGAGCGTCGAGCTGGGGGCGGGATGGGGCTTGACGGCCGGCGCGCTGGCGACCCAGACATACGTGATCTATCGCAATTCGCCGCACGAGACGCTGCCGATCACGCCGATGGCCTTGATAGGGATGAGTCGCCAGCTATGACGCGCTCGGAAGTCGTCGATCTCATCGAGCTCCGCCCCACCTTGGCGACCGATAGCATCACCGATGAGGGGTTGATCGCCGCGTGCGCGACCGGGGATCGCGCGGCGCGCGCGCGGCTGTTCGAGCGCTACGTCGAGGCGATCCACCGGTTCGTGACCCGGATGCGCGGCAGCGACCGCGACATGGTCGAGGACCTGGTGCAGATGACGTTTCTCTCGGCCTTTCAGTCCGCGGGGCGGTTCCGCGGCGGCAACGTGCGCGCCTGGCTGTACGGGATCGCGGCCAACCAGGTCCGCGACTACGTGCGCCGCGAGGTCCGTCGCAAGCGCTCGCTGGTCGCGGTCGCCGATATCGTGCCACGCGTATCGGAGGTCGGTCAGCCGTCGCTGGTCGCGCATCTGCCGACGGCGCTCGCGGCGCTGCCGCACGATCTGCGCGCGGCGCTGGTGCTGATCGATCTGGAGGGCGAGCGCGGTCGCGACGCTGCCGTGGCGCTCGGGATCCCGGAAGGCACGCTGTGGAGCAGGGTCCACATGGCGCGCAAGGCGGTCCGCGTCGCGCTCGGAGGTGAGCCATGAGCTGCTTGTCGGGCGCGCGGATCGCCGCCGCTGCGTCGGGCGAGGATGCCGCCGCGCTCCGCCACGCGACCACGTGTGCGGCCTGTGCCGCCGCGCTCGCCCGGGATCGCACGACCCGGATCGTCCTCACCGGAGCGCCGGAGGTTCCGCTCGCGGCCGCGCGCCGCGCCGCGATGCGCGCCGAGGTGCTGGCCGCGAGTGACGCGATGGCGGTCGCCCCGTCGGTGCATCCGCGCCGAACCATCGGGATCATGGCGATGGCCGTCGCGGCCGTGGTGCTCGCGCTCCTGTTCGCCCGCAGCGGGGCGCCGGCCCGCGGCCCGGACGCTGCGGTCCCGGTGCCGGGCTCGGCGGTCGCCGCGGTGGGGTCCGAGCGCGTGGGCTCGTCGCCGGTCGCGGTCGCTGTGCCGACCCCGGTGGCGGTCGCCGCTCCGCCCCCGCTGGCAGGTGGTGAGCCGCCGCCGGTCGCGGCTGCGTCGAGCTCCGCCGACATCCAGTCCAAGGGCGCGTGGTTCGAGCGCAAGGGAGATGTGGTGCAAGTCGCCGACGGCGCCGTGACCGTCGACTCCCGCGGCCACCGCGCGGCCGAGCTCGTCGTCGGCGACGCTCGCATTGCGGTCGCGGATGCACAGGTCCGGGTCACGGTCCGGCACGGCCAGCTCGTCCAGCTCCAGGTGTTCGCCGGCGCGGCCGAGATCACGGTCGCCGGTCGCGCCCAGGTCATCTCGGTCGGCGACGTCTGGCAGGTCCCCGCGGCGCGCCCGCTGCCGCCACCGCCGAAACCCAGCGCCGCGGCGACGTCGAGCGGGCGAAGCGCAGCGGAGGCCCCGCCGGCGCCTGAGGCCCCGGCAGCCGTGCGATCGCCGACGCCGGTTGGATCTCCGGCGCTCGACGCGTTCCGGATCGGCTGGGAGGCATTGCGCGCGGGCCGCCATCGCGATGCGATCGCGGCCTTCGATCGCGCCACCGATCCGGCGGTCGCCGAGGATGCGCGCTACTGGGCCGCGGTCGCCGCGGCGCGTGCCGGCGATCCGCAGGATGCCCAGCGCCGGCTGCGTGAGTTCGTCATCGCGTTCCCGGCATCGCTCCACGTGGCCGCGGCGCGCGCGGCCCTGCGCCCGTGACGAATCCATGTAATGGGCGTGCCGGTCGCGACCTGTTTGCGCATGACGACGCCCAACATTCCCTCGATCGATCTCGAGAGCTTTGCGAGCCTCCCGAAGCGCGGTGTGATCGCGCTCGACTTCACCGCCGCCGCGTGCCCGCCGTGCCGGACGATGCTGCCGATCCTCGACGCCCTGGCCGGTGAGTATGCGCGCCACGTGCGGATCGTCGCGGTCGACGTCGACAACGAGCACGCGCTCGCGGAGCAGTTCTCGATCCGGTCGACCCCGACGCTCGTGATCCTGCGCGACGGGCGCGAGGTTGGCCGGGTGATCGGCAGCCGGCCGCGCGGCTTCCTGCGCGGCGTGCTCGATCGCGCGCTGGCGGGCGACGTCGCGATCGCCGGGCCGTGATCACGCCGAGGTCATGCAGCGCTCGAGCTCCTTGCGTGCGCGGTGCAGCAGCACGGCGACGTGATTGGCGGTGAGCCCGAGCGCCTGGGCGGCCTGCGCGCCGGACAGCTCCTCGAGCACGCGCAGCCGCACGATCTGGCGATGGACGTGGTCGAGCTTGGCCAGGCAGCCGCTGAGCTGCGTCGCGGTGATCGCCTGGTCAAGCGCGTCGTCGGGCCGCGGCTCGGCGGCGGCGAGCTCGCTCGCGGCGACGTCGACGTGCGGCCGCGCGTTGTGATGGCGCCGCCGTAGGTTGCGCGCCGCGTTGCGAACGATCACCGCGAGCAAACGGGCGGCGTCGTCGGGTCGCGTCCGCAGCGCGGCGACGTCGGAGCGCGCCAGCAGCGTGTGAAATGCATCCTGGACCACGTCGAGCGCATCGCTCGCGCCCACCCCCTCGCGGCGTGCGATCGCCGCGAGCCGGCCGGCACAATCGCGGGCGAGACCGGCGATCCAGTCGCCGCAACAGCATGCAGGTCCATCCGACATTGATCGTTCAGGTCTTGACCGCGGGAAACCTTACAACCTGGTGCTGCGGACAGCGATTCCCACCGGTTGCGCGCTGGGTCCGGCGCGCGCCGCGAAGCCGCGGCCGGAGCGACGGGAGCGGCGGTGGCGGCTTGCGGACAGCGGGCAGGGGCGCCGATAGTCGGGCCATGAAGCCGAGCTTTCACCAGCGGCTGCGCGATGGCCAGTCGCTCGTCGGCACCTTGCTGACCACCCCCTCGCGCGAGATCGCCGAGGTCATCCAGGACGCCGGGTTCGATTGGGTGTTCATCGATATGGAGCACGGCGTCGTGGATCCGGCGGGCGCCCAGGGCCTGTTGCAGACGCTGTCGGCCGGCCCGCCGGCGCTGGTCCGGATCCCCAACAACGATCCCGCCTGGTTCAAGAAGGTGCTCGATGCGGGCGCCGATGGCGTGATCGTGCCACTCGTCCGCTCGGCGGACGACGCGCGCAAGGCGGTCGCGTGCGCGAAGTATCCGCCGATCGGGGCACGCAGCGTCGGGGTCGGACGCGCGCATGGCTATGGCGCGCGGTTCAAGGACTACGTCGACCACGCCAACGAGACGGTGTCGCTGGTCCTGCAGATCGAGCACATCGACGCGGTGAACCAGCTCGACGAGATCCTCGCGGTGCCCGGGATCGACGCGGCGTTCGTCGGCCCGTTCGATCTGTCGAGCTCGATGGGCCTGATCGGCGACGTCAAGCATCCGGCGGTTCGCGACGCGATCGAAGGCGTACGCAAGCGCTGCGCGGCGCGTCAGCTCCCGCTCGGGATCTTCGCGACCACCAGCGAGGGCGCGGCCGAGGCGATCGCGGCCGGCTTCGGGTTCGTCGCGATCGGCAGCGACCTCGGGCTGTTCGCGACGGCGGCTAGCCAGATGGTGAAGGCGACCAAGACGCTCGTGGCGCGCCGTCCGAGCTGATGGCGGCCGGCGCGGGTTCGCCGGTGATCGCGTCGGCGACGACGTCGCTCCACGGCCGGTGCTGCACGTGGGCGCGCTCGATCACCGCCGCCAGCTCGCCGCGGCGCTCGACGAGCTCCGCGGCCAGCATGCGAGACAGCTCGCGCGTGATCAGCGCGGGGACATCCGCCGGTAGCGGCCGCCGGCCGGCGTCGGGGCCCGGCATCAGCGCGACGAACTGCGCGCCGGTGGCGCCGCTGCCGATCGAGTCGAGCGTCACGGCCAGCCGCGTGTCGGCGCACCTGGTGTGCGCGTCGGCGAGCAGGACCGCGGCGGTGGTCAGCCGGCCGAGCAGCTTGCCGGCGTCGAGCGCGGCGCCCTCGGCCAGCCACGCGCGCAGCGAGGGGGCGAGCTTGACGATCTGCCACAGCCGCCAGCTCGCCCGCCCGTCCTCGGCCAGCACGACGCAGCGCGACGGCGAGATCAGCGGCGCGTAGGCGGCGTGGAGCCGCGCCCACGCCAGCAGCGCCTGGCGCCCTTCGTCGAACTGGGGGAACGCCGCGGCCGCCACCGAGTGAACGTGCCAGTCGGTGCCGATGCCCGCGATCCAGTCTGCGTCGCCGGCGCGATGCAGGAACAGCCCAGGCGAGGTCGCCTCGTGCAGCATCATGCGGCCCTCGACGGGCGGCCAGATCGCGCCGCTCGGCACCCGGGCGTCGGGCAGCCGCGGGCGCGCCGGCACGAGCACCGCGCGCAGCGCCGACTCCATGTCGTGCGCCAGCGGGGTCACCGCGATCGGCACATCCTCGAGTGCCGCGAGCAGCTGCTCGGCGTTGTCGACCGCGGGGCGGCGGGCCGGCAGCTCACCGCGCGCCATCAGCTCGCGGAGCCGATCGAGCGCGAGCCGGACCGCGAGCACGAAGGTCTCGCGGATCCCGACGCCGGTCCCGGCCACCGACTCGGTGATCGCGGTGCGCGCGAAGTCAGCGCCGAACGCCGCCGACAGCTCGTCGCGCGCCACCGCGGTGGGGACGTCGCGCTTGTTGGCCTGCACGACCACGCCGACCAGCGGGCCCGGCCGGGCCCGCTGCCACTCGACCATGTCGCGGAGATTGCCGACGCTGCGATCGACCGCGCCGCGATCGCTGGTGTCCGCGACGAACACCACGACATCCGCGGTCTCGAGCAACGCGCGGCGCCTCGCGGCGAAGTCCGGCTGCCCCGGGACGCTCACGATCTGGCAGCGGATCTGGTGGCCGTCGAACATGCCCCCGGTGTATTCCATCCAGTCGAAGAACAGGGTCCGGCCGTCGACCTCGCCGGGCGTCTCGACGTCGCGGCCCAGGCTGCGCGCGAGCGATCGCACGCTGGTGGTCTTTCCAGCATTGGGTGGCCCGTCGTACACGATCCGGATGACGACCGTGCCGTGCTCGGTGTCCAGGACTGCCATCGCAAGCCTCGGCGATCCGAGTTAGACGACGAGATCTTTCTCGGTTTGCGTGAGCACATGGCGCGCGAGCGCGAGGTTCGCGCGGTTGCGATCGAGCGCCACGTAGATGAACAGGGCGTCGTTCGACGACAGCGGGCGCAGCAGGTGATACTGGCGGCCGAGCGTGATCAGGATATCCTCGATCTGATCATGGAGCGCGAGCGCCTTCATCGTCTTGCGCTTGGCGCGCACGACCTCGGTGTTGCCCGCGCACGCAAGCTCGAGGTTGAGCGCGGGTCCACCGCCGGCCGAGCCCAGCATCATCCCGCTGTTGCTGTCGACGATACAGGCGCCGATGATGCCATCGATTTCCATTAGCTTTGCCAGTGAGTCTTTTGCATTTGCCATGTGTATCTAGATCTCCTGTGTGTTGATTGTCATCGCGGCCATCTGCGCGAGCAGCCGGTTGAACGCCAGCTCGCCGTCACAGAGCACCACGAACAGCACGCCATGCTCGACCCAGCTCGCACACGCCAGCTCGCCGAGCTGCGCCAGCGCCACCTCGACGTCGAGCGTCTGGGCCACCGCCATCACCTCGTCGGCCTGGACCGCGAGATCGCCCAGGGCCACCAGATCGACCGCCTCGCAGCCGATCTGCGCGAGCGGCACCTTGGCGCCGCGCAAGCGCTCGATCGCGAACCCGCGCTGGTCGCCGCGGACCACCTCGCGCAGCCGCGCCAGCGAGCGAGCCGCGAGCGCCGGGTTCGCGATCGCGCGGACACCCGTGAGGACCTCCACCGGCGAGAACGTCAGCATCGGGTTGTAGCCGTAGCCGCTGTGCGCGACCCACGCCCACGGCGACGCCTCCGCCCGGACCAGGTAGTCGAGCGCCTCGCAGGTGTGGCGCAGCAGCGCGCGGTGCAGCACGGGCAGCGAGACCAGGCCGCGGGCGACGAGGGTCTCGCCGAGCGGCATGTGATCGCGGCGGCACATCGCGAACAGCTCGTTGAGTTGCGCGTGGGTCAGGGTGTCCTGCTCCGAGACCAGGATGTCGGTCAGCCGCAGCGGGTAGTGCTGGCTCATCGCCCAGCACACGCGGCCACGCTCGACGAGCATGGCGCCGGCCACCGTGCCGTCGGCATGCTTGCGGACCAGCGCACCACAGGCGTCGAACGGCACCCGGCCGAGGGCGTGTAGCACCTCCATGGCGACCGGTGGGCTCGCGGGGCTCGCCATCATGCGACCTCGGTCTCCATCTCCCTGCGCACCATCGAGACGGCGAGCCCGAGGTTCGCAGATCGCGCGCAAATCACCACGAGCACGCGGTTGGGGTCGAGCACGGTGCGCTGGACGATGTGGACGTGGCGCGCCGACAACAGGACCATGCGCGGCGGGCGCTCGCGGGTGCGCATCATCTCGATCGCGGCTTCGATCGCCGGGGCGATGAGCTCGTCGGTGTGCGGCGGCTGCTGTTCGAGCACGGCGCCGGTCCGGATGTCGACCCACGCGGCGACGAGGCAGTCCTCCACGCGGGTGGCGATCGTCGCGAGCGGCGTCATCGCGTGGCCCCCGTGGCGGCGAGCCCGCGGACCAGCGCCCAGCCGAGCGCGACGCTCAGCGCCGCGGGCATCGTCAGGACGATCACTTCGCGGTCGCCGACCGCGCAGTACAACGCGCGCTCGGCGCCGACGATGAACAGCTCGCGCGCCGAGCTCGGCGGCGGTCCGCCGCACGCCCAGGTGAGCGGCCCCGAGGGTGGCACCGTACCGAGCAAGAGGTCGAGCAGCGCCGGGCTTACGAGATCGTCGTGCGCGAACCCCGCGACCACTGTGCGCGTGGCGATATCGATCGCGGCCGCGCCGAGTGCCCCTCCGTCCGTCACGGCGATGCGGAACCGCTCGATGCGCTCCGGCCGCTCCGGCCGCTCGGGCCCGTCGTGAGCGCCGATCATGGCGCGGCTCCGAGCTGGCTGGTCAGCCAGCGCACGAGCTGCGTGCTCTCGACCTGGAATCGACGATGGACGCCGTCGCCGGTCACCAGGCGCGCGAACGCGAGCGTGATGCCGGCCACCCGGATCAACGCGATCGCCGTCGAGCCGCTGAGCAGCTCGACCCGCGTCCACGTCGGATCCGCCAGCTCGGCGAGCTCGTAGGCCCAGCCGAGCGAGCCCGGCGTCCCCGCGAGCTCGGTCTCGGGGTGAAGGCCGAGCACGTCGAGCCGCTCGATCCTGGCGGCCGTGGGATCTTCGAGTGAACCGACGAGGCGAGGGGCGCCCAGCGGTGGGATCGGGCGCAGCCCCGTGGAATGTATGCGCCAGACGCCGGCACCTGGTGCGTGGTCGCCGAGCCAGCGGATGAGCGCCGCGCGATCCAGCGGATCTCGCTCGTTCAGCTCGTCGAGCCAGCCGTCGAGCGACCCCGCGGCGGCGGCCGGGTCGCGGGGCTCGCCGCGCGCCTCGTCCATCGAGCGCAGGCCGTCGAGCAGCACGTGGTCGAACGGCCCCGCGATCGTCCGGGTCGGATCCATCAGCGTGGAGGTCTCGAGCCGGCCGTGGTGCGCGTTGAGCAGATCGATCAGCGCGGCCATGCCGACGTGGTTGCCGCACTCGGCGTGGATCAGCTCGCCGTGATGAAACGAGATCGCGCCCTCGACGTCGCCGCTGATCGCGAGCACCAGCGACTGGCCGGCGTGGTGGTACATCTGGAGCACGTCGACGATCGACAGCCGGTGCATCCAGCCGTGGAAGCCGTCGGCGCAGTCGTGCGCGAGGTTGATCGCGTCGGCCAGCTCGAGCAGCGACAGCGGCTTGGCGAGCACCCGCACGGCACCGAGCCGGAGCGCGGCGTCGCGCTCGCGCGGCGTGAGGCCGGTGGCGATCGCGATCGTCCGGGTGGTTGGTGCCGAGATCCGCGCGAGCGTCAGCAGATCGGCGCCGTCGTGGCTGCGCATCGCGAGATCCGAGATCAGGACGTCGACCTTGCGATCGCGCAGCAGCCCGGCGGCGGCATCGACGTCGGCCGCGGGCTCGACCCGGTAACCGCGCTCCGACATGAACCCCGAAACGGTGTCGCGAAGCTCGGAATCTGGATCAGCGACGACGAGCACCGGCGGCACCCGGCCCGTTCCTGCCGTCATGTAACGTGACTCAGCGTGATGCACATGACCCGCCCGCGGGCCGGCGGACGGCGACCCGATCGATCACGTGAACGCGAATCTCGGCGCTCCTTCGCCGTGCGCAGCAACTCCCCATGGACCCAAGGTGGCGTGTCGGTGGCGTCGAGGGAAGCCCGTGGTGGGGGCGGCTCCGGGTAGCGTCCAGTTAGGGATCCACCGTCGCGCGTGCGGCTCGGCTTCGACGGCGATCTCGCGCGCTCCGCGGTGGGAGAACTTCGCAGCCAGGTTCCCGCCGGCGACCCGAGGCTCCGTCAGCAGATCTCGGCCGAACCGTACCGAGGCGCCGTCAGCGTGGCCCGGCTCGCGCCGAGGATCTCGTAGGCGGTGCGGCTCGCGGCGATGCTCGTCGATCGCCGCGGCCGGCGACCCGTCACACCAGCTCCATGACGTAGACCGGTTGAACCGGATCGGCGCGCAAGCCGCGCAGCGCGAACCCGGCCTGGCGCGCGAGGCGGGCGATGGTCGCCGCGGGAGGCGCGGTGCGCAGCACCAGCGGCGCGAACACCCGGCGCAGCACCGGCGAGCCGAGCCGATCGGCGTGATTGGCGACACGCCGGCGATCGGCGTGCGGATCGAGCTCGACGATCACGGCGAGCCCGCGCACGACCCGGCGCAGCTCGCCGAGCGTCACGCGGCGGTCGCGGACGTGGCGAATCGACGACAAGCAGATCGCCACGTCGATCGAGCGATCCGCGAGCGGCAGCGCCTCCCCCGCGGCGCGCACCACGCCGCGGCGGGCAAAGTCGCGGCTCGGATCGATCGCGACGACGGTCAGCGCCGGGAACCTGACGGCGGCGCGGCCGGCGAACGTCCCCGGTCCGCAGCCGAGATCGAGCAGGCGTCGGGCACCGCCGGCGAGCTCCGGTGACAGCTGGTCGAGCAGCCGATCGTCGAGGTCGCCGAACGCGGGTCGCTCGGCCGACGCATAGCGCCGCGCGCTGCTGCCCTCGAACGGGTGGCGGTAGAGCAGCCGATCCAGCAGCGGGACGTACACGCGCGATGGTTGCAGTCATCGCCGCGCGACGCCACCCGCCGTGGCGGATTGTCGGCGCCGTGACCGCGCGCACGGAGGCGTCCGTGGAGGATCACCGGCCAAACTGGAACCAGTTGAGGTTGGCGAACTCGCCGCCGGCGCCGGTGAACGTGATGAACACGGTGTGCACGCCGGTCACCGACGCCGCCAGGTTCGTCGTGACGCTGCCCCAGGTCTGCCAGCCGCCGGTGTTGCTGATCGGCACGCTCGCGATGATCGGCCCCGTGGTGCTGTCGAGGCGGTACTGGACCGTACCGGTCGTGGTGGCGCCGGACGCCCGGCGCGTCGTCACGCGCGCGGCCGTGGCGGATCCGAAGTCGAGGTCGGGGTAGGCGATCCAGTCGCCGGGGGCGATGAACCCGACGTTCTGCCCGCCGCCGGTGTCCGAGGTCGACTCTAGCTGGATCCCCGACTGCGAGCCGAAGCTCTCGGCCTCCGTGATCGCGTAGGCGTCGCGGGTGGCCGGCGGGCCGTAGGCGAGGCCGAACCCGAACGGAAACAGCGGCACCTTGCCGTCGCCGTCGTTGATCGGCTGCTGGCCGACGCTGCTCATCCAGGTCATCGGCAGCTTGCCGGTCGGCTGGGCCACGCCGAACAGGATGTCGGCCACGCCCTGGCCCTCGGTGCCCGGTAGCCACGCGGCCACCAGCGCGTTCCAGCTGGACAGCTGGGCGGCGATGTCCAGCGGCCGGCCGGACACCAGCACGACCACGACGGGGACGCCGGCAGCGCGCAGCGTGTTGAGCGCGTTGAGGTCGGCGGTATCGAGGCTCATCGAGCCGGTGCGGTCGCCGGCGCCCTCCGCGTACGGGGTCTCGCCGATCACCGCAATCGCCACCCGATACGAGCTGTCGATCCCGGCGCCGGTCGGGCTGTAGGTGACGATCGTGGACGACGGCACGGTGTTGCGAATGCCCTGCACGATCGACGTTCCGGCGGTCGTCGTGCCGCCGCCGCCCTGCCACGAGATCGTCCAGCCTCCGCTCTGGTTACCGATGTTGTCGGCGTTCTTGCCGGCCACGAAGATCCGGTTATTGGCTGCCGCCAGGGGCAGGATATTGCCGGCGTTCTTCAGGACGACCAGGGACTCGCGCACCGCCTGCCGGGCCAGCGCCCGGTGCGCGGCGCTGCCCACCGTGCCGGTGAAGCTGCGGTCGGTGAGCGGCCGTTCGAACAGCCCAAGCTCGAACTTCTTGGTGAGGATGCGGCGGTTGGCGTCGTCGATCCGCGCCATCGAGACCCGCCCGGCCGTCACTTCCGAGCGGAGCATCGAGACGAAGCTCTGCCAGGCATCCGGGACCATCACCATGTCGATGCCGGCGTTGACCGCGGTCCGCACCTCCGCCGCGGTGAACCCGATCTGGCCGTCGATCTGGTCGATGCCGTTCCAGTCCGAGATGACGAACCCGGAGAACCCGAGCTCGCCCTTGAGGACGCCGTTGATCAGGAAGTCGTTGCCGTGCATCTTCACGCCGTTCCACGAGCTGAACGAGATCATGACGGCGCCGACCCCGCGCTGGACGGCGGCCTGGAACGGCGGCAGGTGAATCGCGCGCAGCTCGGCCTCGGTGATCTGCGTGTTGCCCTGATCCACGCCGCCGGTCGTGCCCCCGTCGCCCACGTAGTGCTTCGCGGTGGCCATCACCGATCCGGCCGCGGAGAGGGACGACCCCTGCAACCCGGTGATGATGGTCGCCATCGACGACACGAGGTCTGGCCGCTCGCCGAACGACTCGTAGGTCCGGCCCCAGCGGTCGTTGCGAGCCACGCAGAGGCAAGGGGCGAAGTCCCAGTCGATGCCGGTGCCGGAGACCTCCTCGGCGACGGCCCGGCCGATGTTCTGCACCAGCGCGGGGTCGCGGGTCGCGCCGAGCCCGATGTTGTGCGGGAACATCGTCGCGCCGTTGACGTTGTTATGACCGTGCACCGCGTCCACGCCGTAGATGAGCGGAATCGCCAGCGGGGTGGCGAGCGCCGCGTTCTGGAACGCGTCGTACATGTTGGCCCAGCTCGTGGCGGTGTTCGGCGAGGGCGCCGAGCCACCGCCTGATAGCAGCGAGCCCAGCCGGAACTGGGTGATCTGGGCGGTGGTGACCGACGTCCGCTCGGCCTGGGTCATCTGCCCGAGCTTGTCGTCCAGCGTCATCCGGCTCAGCAGATCGGCGACCCGCGCGGCGACCGGGAGACTGGGATCCTTGTAGGGCTGGGCTTTCGCGCTGCTGGGCGCGAGAGACACAGCGATGATCGCGATCGCGGCGACCAGCGGTATGACGGCAGCGCCGCGCGTGGGGAAGCCAGGGGTACAGCGAGAGACAGCCGGGGCAGTTCTTCGCATGGGAGGTTCCTTCCCGCCGGGTGGCAATGACGCCGGGGGGCCGCGAGTATGAAACCCGGGCGCCGGCGCACGCGATGATGGTTCCTCCGGTGGTCGGCGATTTCTTACGGGAATCCGCCCTGGTTGTCCGATGCCGCGGGATCCGAGCCCCTGACGGTGCGCGTCATGCGCCGTCGGCCTTTGATCGACACGTGCTTCACGCGATGAAGCGGGCGGCGGCTTCGAGCGCGTCGGCCATCGCCGCGGCATCCGCGTAGCGCTGCGCCGGCTGCTTCGCGAGCGCCTGGCCGACCACATCGCGCAGCGCCTGCGGCAGCGCGGGATCGAGCGGTGGCGGCGCGGCGTCGAGCTGGAGCTCGACCAGATCGACGTCGTTGGCGGCGGCGAACGGCGGCCTCCCTTGCAGCATCTCGAACAGGATCACACCGATCGCGTAGAGGTCGCTGCGCTGGTCGGGCAGCTCGCCGCGCAGCCGCTCGGGCGCGACGTAGGCCAGGCTGCCCAGGATGATGCCCTGCTGGGTGAGCTTGGCGGCGCCCTCGAGCGTGGCGAACCCGAAGTCGATCAGCACGACGCGCTCGATCGGGCCGGGCGAGGCCTCGAGCATGATGTTGGCGGGCTTGAGGTCGCGATGCAGCACGCCGCTGCGGTGCACCTCGGCGAGCCCCTGCAGGGCCTGCCACGCGTAGCTCGCCGCCCTGCGCGCGCCGACCTGGAGTCCCGACTTGATCACGTGGCGCAAGGTCTTGCCGCGCAGCAGCTCGACGACCAGGTACGGCTCGTCCATGTCGGTGACGCCGGTCGTGTACAGCGCCGCGATGTTGGGATGGCGGAGCTTGGCCTGGACGTCGGCCTCGCGGGCGAACCGCTGCCGGATCTCGGGGTCCTCGGACAGGCTCCGCTTCATGATCTTGAGGGCGACGTACCCCGCCGCCTCGAGGTCGAACGCGCGGTAGACGTCGGCCATGGCGCCCCGGCCAACCAGCGCGTCGATCCGGAACCGCTCGCCGATCACTGCCCCGGTGCGATCGACACGATCTGAGCGCACGGCAAAGCGTACCACTTTCTGGTATATGGCCTGGCATGGGGAGTGTCCCGCGTCACCTGGTCAGCATCGCGGACCTCGATGCCGCCGAGATCGTTCGCATCCTCGATCACGGCGATCTCTACTGGGCGCTGGCCAGCGAGCCGATCAAGAAGCTGACCTCGCTGCGCGGGCGCACCGTCATCAACCTGTTCTTCGAGGCGTCGACCCGGACCCGCACGTCGTTCGAGCTCGCGGCCAAGCGGCTGTCGGCCGAGGCGATCAACATCAGCAGCGCCGCGTCGTCGATCTCGAAGGGCGAGACCCTGCGCGATACCGCCGAGAACCTGCAGGCCATGCACCCGGACGTGATCGTCGTGCGGCACTCGTTCGGCGGCGCCGCGGCGATGCTCGCCAGCCACGTCAGCTGCGCGGTGATCAACGCCGGTGACGGCCAGCACGAGCACCCCACGCAGGCCCTGCTCGACGCCGCGACGATCCGCCGGATGAAGGGCAAGCCGGTGAGCTCGCCGGGGGCCGCGCCGGGGGCTTCGTTCGAGGGGCTCGAGGTCGCGATCGTCGGTGACATCGCGCATTCGCGGGTCGCTCGCTCGAACATCCTGTGCCTGACCAAGCTCGGCGCGCGGGTCCGGCTGGTCGCACCGCTGACGCTGATCCCGCGCGGCATCGAGCTGATCGGCGGCGACGTCACCCGCGAGCGCGTCCGGGTGGTGACGCGGCTCGAAGAGGGGCTCGACGGCGTTGACGTCGTGATGATGTTGCGCATCCAGCACGAGCGGTTCGAGGGCGAGGCGTCCCGGTTCCCGAACACGCGCGAGCTGTCGCGCACGTTCGGGCTCAGCGAGCGCACGCTGGCGTTCGCCAAGCCCGACGCGATCGTGATGCACCCCGGGCCGATCAACCGCGGCGTCGAGCTCGCCCCGCAGGTCGCCGACGGGCCGCGCGCGGTGATCCTGCAGCAGGTCAGCTGGGGCGTGGCGATCCGCATGGCGGTGCTCGAGCGCGCCGTGCTCGGGTTCGACGCCGCCGAGCACCTGGCGGTGGCCGGCGCGGCCGCAGGCGATCGGTCCGTGGCCGGATGACCCACGCGCTGGTCGTCCGGGGCCTGGTCAAGCGGTTCGGTAGCCACGTCGCGGTCGATGACATCTCGTTCGAGGTCCCGCGCGGGATCGTCTACGGCATCCTGGGGCCCAACGGCGCCGGCAAGTCGACGACGCTGCGCATGATCAACGACATCATCGCGCCCGATGCCGGCGAGATCATCGTGCTCGATGGGCTGTCGCCCGGCACCGAGGCAGCGCGGCAGATCGGCTACCTGCCCGAGGAGCGCGGCCTGTACCCCAAGATGAAGGTCACCGACATGATCGAGCTCATCGGCGAGCTGCGCGGGCTGTCGCGCAGCGAGGCCAAGCGCCGCGCGGGGGCCTGGCTCGACCGGCTCGGGCTCGTGCAGTGGGCGAACAACAAGGTGCAGGACCTATCGAAGGGCATGCAGCAGAAGGTCCAGTTCGCGACCGCGCTGATCCACGACCCCCAGCTGGTGATCCTCGACGAGCCGTGGAGCGGCCTCGATCCGATCAACGCCGAGGTGCTGCGCGACGTGGTCGACGAGATCCGCGCGGCCGGACGCACCGTGCTGTTCTCGACCCATCAGATGGAGCAGGCCGAGAAGGTCGTCGACCGCGTGTGCATCATCGCGCGCGGCAAGAAGCTGCTCGATGGTGACCTCGCCGAGATCAAGCGGCGCGAGGCGGCCGACGGCGTGATCGCGCTCGGGTTCGCCGACGCGGCGTCGCGGGCCGCGGCCGACGCGGTGTGCGGCGACCGGGCGCTGGTCGCCGAGCTCCGCACGCCGGCGACCGACGGCGGTGATCCGTCGGCGCGCGAGGTGAAGCTGGCCGACGGCGCGACGTCGCAGCAGCTCCTGGCCGCGCTGATCACCGCCGGGGCGACGCTCCGGCGCTTCGAGGTGGTCGTGCCCACCCTGCACCAGATCTTCGTCGACCGCGTCGGAGCGTCCGCGGCGATCGCCGAGCGCCGCCCGGGGCCGTCGTGACCGACCTGCGCGCCACGATGGTGATCGCCCGGCGCGAGCTGCTCGAGCGCGTACGCTCGAAGTGGTTCGTGGTGATCACGCTGCTCGCACCGGTCGGGATGCTCGCCATGATCGTCATCCCGGCGCTGCTGATCAGCCGAGGCGAAGGCGCCAAGGTCGACATCGTCGATCGCAGCGGCGCGATCGCCCAGCCGCTCGCCGAGGTGCTCACGGCGGTGAAGTGGAAGCCGGCGATCGTCTCCCCGGGCACCGCCGTCCAGCTCGAGATGGACAAGATCCGCGACAAGCAGATCAACGGGTTCGTCACGATTCCCGAGGACGGCATCGACGGTGGGCTGATCCTGTATCGCGGCGACAACGGCTCGAGTCAGGTCGTCCAGGCGGTGCTGCGCCAGGTCGTGGACAAGGTCGTGCAGGCCGAGCGCGGCCAGCGCTCGCAGATCCCCGCCGACAAGCTCGCCAAGCTGCTACAGCCGCTCAACTTTGAGGCCCAGCAGACCAACGGCAAGACCGAGGCGTCGTCGGGGGAGGCCGCGTTCCTGGTCGGCTATGCGCTCGCATACATCCTGTTCCTGGTGATCACGATGTACGCGGTGGCGGTCATGCGCAGCGTGGTCCAGGAGAAGACGTCGCGCGTGATGGAGCTCATGGTGGCGACGATCAAGCCGCGCTCGCTCATGGCCGGCAAGATCCTCGGGGTCGGCGGCGCCGGCCTGATCCAGGTCACGGTCTGGTTGGCCATGGGCGCGATCACCCTGGCCTACCGCGATCCGATCGTCGGCCTGTTCGGGGTCACCGGGGGCGGCCCGCCGCTGCCATCGCTGGCATTCGGCGAGGTCGCGATCTCGCTGGTGTTCTTCATACTCGGCTACTTCTTCTACGCATCGATGTATGCCGCGGTAGGAGCGATGGTGTCGTCCGAACAGGACACCCAGCAAGTCCAGATGCCGATCACGTTGCTGCTGATCATCGGCATTGTGAGCGTGACCGCCGTCAGCGGCGATCCACGAGGGGTGACGGCCACCGTCATGACGATGCTGCCGTTCTGGTCGGCCCTGCTGATGCCGATGCGCTACTTGCTCGGCGGTGCGAGCCTCGGCGAGGTGGCGATCTCGCTGGTGATCCTCGCCGGCTCGACCGTGCTGATCGCGCGCGCGGCGGCCAAGATCTACCGGGTCGGTGTTCTCATGTACGGCAAGCGCCCAGGGCTCGGCGAGCTGATCCGCTGGCTGCGCTACTGAATGTCATCGACGCGGAGCGCGGACGGTTGGCCGGGAGTCAACGGGGTCCTTGGATAGTAGAAATTCTCTACGAGAGGCGCGTAGACTCTCGACAATGCGCTCGCGGGCAACTGTCGCGGTCCTGGGAATTGGCACCGGTCTGGTCTCGGGTGCCGCCGCAGGGGTGCCGCGCGCGTTCGCGGAGGACGCGGCCGGAGAGGTCTCGGCGGCACCCTCGGAGGAGCCGAGCCCGAGCCCGCCGGTGAACGTCGGCTACGGCGCGATGCCGGGTGGTCTGCATGTCGCCACCGCGGAGACCTTGCCCGCGGGCACGATCTCGATCGCCGCGCTCAGCGGGTACGGCCACCGCAAGGGGCTGCTCGCCCCGGCGCACACGATCAATCGTGCGATCGGCGACCTCGCGGTCGCATATGCGGCGTTACCAGGCCTCGTGGTCGGCCTGTCCCTCGACGGTCGCTACGACAAGCACAACAAGGGCGCCGATGCCGGGAAGGACGACGGCTACGTCGGTGATCCTCACCTGATGGTGCGGTACGCCCGCTCGCAGGGCGCCGTCGAGCTCGGTGGTCAGCTCGGCGTGTGGGTTCCCGGCAAGAACGCCCCGTCGATCGCGGCCTCGGCGATCTCGGTCGATGCCCGCGGCTTGGTCTCGATCGATGCCGGGTTCGGTGTGATCTCGGCCAACGCCGGGTTCCGGCTCGACAACAGCGCGAAGTCTGTCGACCGCGTGACCGACCTGTCGCTCGAGGATCGGGTGTCGCTCGGGGTGTCCGAGTTCTCCGCGGTGCTCGCGGGCGCGTCGCTGCGCGTGCCTGCCGGCCATCGCGCGTACGTCGAGCTCGAGGGCTCGACCGACGTGTTTGTCGGCAGCGGCGCCCCTGGCCCGGTGATCCGCGGTGGTGCGCTGGTCGGTGTCGCGCTCAGCGATGCGTTCACCGTGGTCGGCTATGTCGAGGTTGCGAAGGTGCCAGGGCTCGCCACCGAGGACATCATGGCGAAGACCATTGCCCTGATCCCGTACGAGCCGTCGATCACCACCGGCCTCGGGATCCAGGCGCGGCTGGGCGGGCCCGCGCGGCGGCTCGCGAAGCGCGCGATCTCGCCCAACGAGGTTCGGGCGCCGGTTCCGGTGGCGGTCACCGCGGAGATCAGCGGCGTCGTGTTCGACGACCTCGGCAAGCCGGTGGTCGGCGCCACGGTGACGGTCAAGCTGAAGAACAACACCGCGACCGCGGTGACCAACAGCAAAGGTGCGTACAGCGTCGTGAAGCTGCCGATCGGCACGACGGTCGACGGCAGGACCGATCTCGATGACACCGGCGCCGAGATCTCCGTCGAGGTCGCCGACAAGAGGCCGGGAACCGTGACCCTGACGCTCGTCCAGGGCGCCAATCCAGTGCCGCCGATCACGCTCGATCCGCAGCTGCCGCCGGGGCAGCTGCGCGTGCGGATCGTCAACGCGGTCACCGGGCGGCCGATCAACGAGGCGACCGTGGCGATCGAGCCAGGCGGCGCGACCGCGGCCTCCGGCAAGGATGGCAAGCTCACGATGGATCTGGCGCCGGGCCGTTACAAGATCACGGTGAAGGCGAACGGTCTCGCCCCGCAACAGCTCGACGTGAACATCGAGCAGAACGGTGTCGCGATCAAGAACATCGAGTTGCACAAATAGCGTGCGTCGCGGTCACCTGGTCTTGATGCTCGAGGTGCTCGGGGCGTGCAGCAGCAAGCCGCGCGCGATCGCCGAGCTCGAAAAGGCGGATGGCACGGTCGAGCGGCAGCGGGGCGGCACCCCCGGGTGGATCATGGCGCCGCTCGCGACGCAGTACCTGATCGGCGACGCGGCCCATACGGCCGCGGACGGGCTGGCGAACCTCAAGGTCGTCGGCAACGCGCACATCGTGATGCAGCGCAACACCGTGCTGCGGTTCGGCGGAACGGTCGACCGGGCCAAGATCTCCGTGGAGTCCGGTGCGATCGAGCTGAGCGGCTCCGGCAGCTATTCGCTGGACATCGGCGACGTGAAGCTGCCCAGGGACGGCAAGGTCAAGATCACGTCGAAGGGCAACGGCCAGTCGAGCGTCGAGCTGCTGGTTGGCGAAGCCCAGGTCGCTGCGGGCAACCAGACGCTCGATCTGGTGATCGGCACCCCGGTCGATGTTGCCAGCGACGTCAGACCCCTGATCGACGCCGGCGTCCGCGACGCACCCGCGCCGGTGGATGCCGGGGTCCAGGCCGTGGTCGATGCGGCGATCGGCGACACCGGCGCAGCGACGATCGAGGTCACCGGCAAGCGGGCCGAGGTCCTCGCACCCGGCGCGACCGCGTGGAAGCCACTGCCACCCGGCGCGGGTGCACTCGCTCCCGGCAGCGAGATCCGGCTCGGCCCCGTGACCTCCGCCAGGCTCGTCGCGCAAGGCACCACCCTCGAGCTCGCCGGCAGCTCCCGGGTCAAGCTCGGCGAGGATCTGACCTTCACGATCGTGCAGGGCGTGGTCAGCGCCGCGACGACCGCGCCGGCCACCATCGCGCTCTCCGGTGGCGGGCTCGCGCTCGCCGGCGCACCGGCGACTCCGGTCCACGCCCGGATCGAGGCCAGCGCGCGCGATACCAAGGTCACCCTGGTGCGCGGTCGCGGCAAGCTGACCGGAGCCGGCGGCGCGGAGCTCGGGCTCAATCGCGGCGAGAGCGCCTGGCTCGCGCGGGCCGGGACGATCCGCAGCATCGACGCGATCCCGGCGTACTTTGACCTCCGGATCGCGGCGGGCGAGTCGCTGACGATCCACGATCCCAGACCGCCGACCGCGGTGCAGTTCCAGTTCGATGGCAAGTGCCCCGACGGCGGCATCATCGAGGTCGACCGCGACGGCAGGTTTCGCACGGCCAAGGTCAGCAGCGGGCGCGAGCTCGCGAACATCATGATCGGCACCGGCGATGTCGCGTATCGCCTGCGGTGCTCGGTGAATGGCGTCGACGGTGGTGCGGTCGCTTCCGGCCGCATCGTGGCGCGCCGCGACGACGGCCGCCGCCCACTCACCAAGGGCCAGGGGATCAACGACATCGACGCCGACGGTCGCAACTATCGGATCTCGTATCAGAGCACGATCCCGACCATCGTCGTCCACGTCGGGACCTCCGGCAATACGCTCAAGCTCCACCTCGCCACGGCAGGCAAGGAACAGACGTTCGACTCGACCACGCAGACCGTCACGGTGCCCGGGAACCAGCTGCACGAGGGTACGTACTCGTACTGGGTCGATCGCAACGGCGTGAAGCAGGACAAGGTCTCGACCCTGACCATCGACTTCGATCAGACCGCGCCGCAGGTCTATATCGAGTCGCCGCTCAACGGGCAGCCATGGGGGAGTGACATCGACGTCCGCGGTGCTGTGCTGCCGGGATGGTCGGCCGCCGTCGAGGCGATCGCGATCCCGATCGATGGCCAGCGCCGGTTCTCTGCGAAGGTCGGGATCCCGGGCGGAAACGCACTATCGATCCGGCTCTCGCATCCGACGCGTGGTGTGCATTACTATCTGCGCCGCCAAAAATAGCCGGTCGCCGAAACTTTTTTTATGTAGGGCCGAGCGAGCATCCTGTCGAGATCACGTCGACGATTTGCATGTCGGGCTGAACTTTCACGTCACGGAGCGTAGTCCTGGGCACCATCTCTGGGGGCTCCGAAGCGCTCCAATAGTGCGGCCTTGCCACGCTGTGCACACTCGCTCTCATGCGAATGACGATCACGATCGGAATAATTCTGACCTTGACCGCGGCCGCCTGTAGCCTCGAACCCAGCGACAACGGTGCTGTGCCTGGCGATATGCCAGGTGCTGGCGTGCCCCCCGTGGACAGCGGCGTGGCCTCGGACGGCGGCGCGCCGACGACTGGTGCCGATGCCGGCGGGGTCACGCCGGTCACCACCACTCCTCCCGCGGCTGGCGTGGGCCCCTACTTCGCGACGCCGATGTTTTTCAATACCGATGTCAGCGCCTCGCCCAAGGCGGCCAACTCGGCATCGATCATCAGCGCGCTCGTGACCGCCGGCGGCTGGGGCAACGGCAACAAGATGCAGGTCGACTTCGCGCTCGATGTGCTGCAGGCCACCGCGAGCACGCCGAAGGTGACGTTCCAGCCGACCGAGGACTTCTACTCGCCGGACTGCGACCACCAGCCCGTGCCGGTACCGAGCGGTGGCAACCTCGAGGATGAGACTGGCTACGCGTGCACGGGCGACGGCGACTGCCACCTGCTGGTGTTCGATCCCGTCGGCAAGAAGCTCTACGAGATGTGGCGCGCGAACATCGCGCCGGTGTTCGAGGGCGGCTGCCTCGCGGTCTGGGATGCGCAGGTTACGTACACCAGCGCGCTGCGAGGTAATCAGTGCACGAGCGCCGATGCCGCCGGGTTCCCGATCTCACCGCTGTTGTTCACCGCCGACGAGGTCAAGGCCGGCCACATCGATCATGCGATCCGGTTCATCCTGCCGAACGATCGGGTCAAGCGCGGCTTCGTGCACCCGGCGACGCATGCGACCAGCACCACCGGCGGTGCGAGCGCGCCATCGTACGGCGTCCACTTCCGGCTGCGCGCCGACTATCCGATCGCGAGCCTGCCGCCCGGCGCGCAGGTCGTCGCGCGCGCGATGCAGAAGTACGGCATGTACCACGCCGACGGTGGCAACATCGCGCTCACCGCCCAGAGCGACCGTCACACCACCGCAAAGTGGTCCGGGCTGCTCGCACCCACCGATCTGAGCGCCCTCAAGGTCACCGACTTCGAAGTCATCGACCACGGGTCGCCGATCTCGTTGACCGGCGACTGCAACCGCTAAGCGCGCTTCAGTCCATATCGAGGGACTTGAACACGCCCTGACTGTCGAGCACGGTGCCCCAGACCTTGTGTGACGCCTGGTGCTGCGACATCCCGAAGCTCAGGTTGCCGCCGATGCCGGGGTCAAAGTCGCGCATCTGCTCGAGGCTGTCGACCAGCAGTTCGGTGTCGATGTCGTGGCCGACGCGGCGCAGGCCCTCTGCGAACAGCTGCCCCACGACGAAGCCCTCTAGCGAGATGAAGTCTGGCTGTTGATCGGGGTGGTACTTCTTCAACGCCTCGCGGTAGCGAATGATGCCCGTGGCGCCGGAGTCGAAGTGGGGGACGACCTGGGTCACGATGACCCCCGCGCCGTAGCCCTGGCCGCGCTCCTTGAGCTCTTCGGCCAGCGAATCGCTGCCGACGAACGAGACGTTCAGGAACATCGCGTCGATCTTCCGCTCGCGAATCTTCTGGATGAACTTGGCGCACGCCTTGTAGGTGCCGACCATGATGATCGCCTTGACGGGGTGCTTGGGGCGGTAGACGTCGGAGTTGCCGAGCCGCACCGTGGCGTTATGGTAATCGGCCACCTTGTTCGCCGCGTCGTCGACTTCGAGCGTGTTGCGCTCGTAGCCGACGCGCAACAAGTCGTCGCTGCGGCCCTTCTTGCGCAGCGTCTTGCTGGCGCCTTCGAACCCGGCATCGCCGTAGCTATCGTTCTGCGCGAACACCACGATGCCATGATCGTTGATCTTCTTGACGTCGATCAGGTAGTTGATCATCTTGGCGGTCTCTTCTTCGTAGCTCGCCCGGTAGTTGAATACGTATCGATCGGGCGGGTCCTTGCGCAGCAGCCCGGAGCCGGTGAACGCGCCGAAGAACAGGACCTTCTTCGAGAGCACGTAGGGCAGGGCCTCCTTCGAGGTCGGTGTTCCGACGTTGCCGATGATCGCAAACACGTTGCGATCGTTGATCAGCTCCTGAACGTTGGCCAGCGCGCGCTTGCCGTCGTAGCCATCGTCGAGCGCCAGCAACTTGATCATACGGCCGCCAACGCCGCCGGCCTCGTTGATCAACGTGAACGCGGTCTCGAGCCCGAGCTTCATCCGGCTGCCGAGCTCGCGCGATCCACCGGAGAACGCGGCGCTCATCCCGAGCGTGATCGAGTCGTCGGTCACCCCACGGGTCAGGAACCCGTCGGTGGCGGGCTTGCTGGGCGCGGTCGGAATCGTGCTGACCGCGGCGACCTGCTTGGTGGTGGGCTCCGGACCGGCCACGGGCGCGGGCTTCGCGCGGGTAAGCACGATCGCCGCGATGACGGCCGCGGCCACCCCGATGCCGACCATGATTCCGTATTTTCCCGACATTCGTTGCTGTGCGCGTGGCGGTTGTGCGTTGTAGGACCCGTGGCTTTCCTGGCTGGCCAACGCAGCCTGGCGCATCCGGGACCCCGTGGTCATATCATGCAGCGAGCCCGCGCTGAGTGATCCACCGCCCATCGATCCACCGCCCATCGATCCGCCGCCGGTCGATCCACCGCCAAGCGAGCTGCCGATCGACCCGCCCGGTCGCTGGAACACCGGCAACGAGGAGGCGCTGGTCTGGTTGGGCCGCATCTGGGCCTCGATCAGCTGGCGAATCTGATTGCGCTCCTCGCTGAACAGCTCGCTGACCGCAGCGCCCAGCCCACGCTCGCGACTCGGCGTCGCGTAGTGTGCGAGGTAGCTGTCGAGATCTGAACGCAGCGCGTCAGCGGACGAATAGCGATCCCGAGGGTTGTACGCCATCGCGGTCGCGCAGATCTGCGCGAGCTCGGTGGGGACGCCCGGCGGAAGCTCGGGCACCTCACCACTGGACACGCGGCGCAGGATCTCGGTCTCCGTGCGGCCATGCCAGATCTGCTTGGAGGCAAGGATCTCCCACAGCATGACGCCGACCGAGAACACATCGGCGCGCCGATCCAGCGCCGCGCCGGTGATCTGCTCGGGCGCCATGTAGCGGGCTTTGCCCTTCACGACGCCGACCCGCGTGTGGTTCATCGAGTCCATGACCTTGGCGATGCCAAAGTCGACGAGCTTGACCTGCCCATCGTAGGTGATGAACACATTACTCGGCGTCACGTCGCGGTGCACGATGGACATCGGCGTGCCGTCGTAGTCCGAGAGCTCGTGCGCGTAGTGCAGGCCCGCCAGGACATCGACGATCATCTGCAGCCGCATGTTGAGCGGGAACAGCGAGTTGGCGTTGCGGGCACGGCGGACCCGCTCGAAGGTCTGACCTTCGAGGTACTCCATGGCGATGTAGTAGCGCCCGAGGTCCTCGCCGACGTCATTGGTCTGAACGACGTTTGGGTGATTCAGGCGCGCGGTGAGCCGTGCCTCCTCGAGGAACATCCGACGGAAGTCGGCGTCCTCAGCTAGATCGCTTCGGAGCAGCTTCACGACGACGAGCTTCTGGAAACCGCCCAGGCCGCTCTGCGTCAACGTAAGGTAGACCTCGGACATTCCCCCGCGACCGATTTCGGCGATGAAGCGAAACTTCCCCGATGGCGGCGCGGACCCGACGGACTTCCCTGGTATCGATGGCGGTAAGATGACAGACCCCTTTATTCGAGTGAAAACTGTAAGTTAACTGACCATGAGTCCGATCTTTAGTCAAAGAGTAATTTTCCTGTAAATCACCTTTGATGCTTTTAGGTATCACAGGTGATGACAACGGCGCACACGACCATTCCGGCTCGCCACTGATCTCAAGGATCTATGCCGCGTCATCAAATGTAGGCTAACCGAGGTTCATCACCGATAGAGGATTATCTGAGAGAGCTGAACCGACCCATCGGCCCTCCGGAGTGGCGGTCTGGCGCTAGTATCTCGCGGTGCGCTGGGTATCGCGGCTGACGACCGGTGCGGTGATCGTGATCGTCGTGGCGGGCCTGGTCCTCCTGGTCCGCGCGAACATACCGAATACCAAGGTCGGTGGCAGCTTCCAAACCTACGCGAAGTTTCGCGACGGTTCGCGGCTCGCGGTCGGCTCGCCCGTGGTGATCGCCGGCGTCCGGGTCGGCGTGATCGAAAAGCTAACGGTCGACGGCCGGCTCGCGCGGGTCGACATGCAGCTGCAGGACGACCTCGATCTGCCGGCGGCCTCGTTCGCCACGCGGCGGGCGGACTCGTTGTTCGGCGACAGTTACATCGAGATCATCCCGCCGTCCGGCGCCGAGGGCGCGCGGCGGCTGGCCTCGGGGGAGCCGCTCGTGCACGTGGTCGAGGGCGGCTCGACCGACGCGATCCTTCGCGCGATGGCCACCGCGCTTCCGAAGATCGACAACGCGCTCGACGTCGTGCACGACGCGGTGATCAGCGGGCGCAAGTGGGTCAGCGGGCCGCTCGACGATCGGCTCACCCACGGTGACGAATGGCTCGCGCAAGGCCACGTCGAACGCCCGCTCGAAGCCGCCGATCGCGCCGTGACGAGGGTCGACGAGGCCACCTCGCGCGCGGCGGACTCGCTCGCGCGCTCGGCGCCCCAGGTCATGCGCACCCTCGATCGCGTCGATCAGACCATCTCGACCGCGCGGACGCGCATGCGCGATGTCAGGACCGGCCTGGTCGAGGCGCTCCAGGATACCCGCAGCGGCGTCGACCGCATCGATCCCCAGATCGCCCAGGCGAGCGAGTTGATGGCCGCGATCGACAACGGTGGGAGTAGCGACTGGAAGGGCACGCTGGCCCACCTGATCAATGATCCGGGGCTCGGCAACACGCTCGAAGACGTCACCGCGAGCGGGCGCGAGGCCGTCGCCAGCTTCAATCGCTTCAAGACGTGGCTCGGCATGCGCATCGAGTACGACTGGTTCTCGCGCGACGTCCGGTTCTACGCCACGGCGGAGATCCGCGCGCACGCCGACAAGTTCTACCTGATCGAGGCCGAGCGTGGCCCGCTTGGCGGGATCCCGAGCGACTCGCTGTCCGACGTCGCCGGCAACAACGCCTACGTCCGCGAGCAGGTGATCCCGGACAAGATCCGGTTCACCGCGCAGTTCGGCAAGCAGCTCGGCAGGTTCTCGGTGCGCGGCGGCCTCAAAGACTCGACGTTCGGGTTCGGCGTCGACGCGCTGATGTTCGAGGGCCGCATCAAGCTGTCGAGCGACGTCTACGGCTCGTTCCAGGCGACGCCCAGGCTCAAGCTCACGGGCGCGCTCGCGGTGTTCCGCTCGCTCTACGTGCTCGCTGGCGTCGACGACGCGCTCAACCGGCCAGGCTATCTCTCGATCCTCCCCGACAACTCGAAGGCACCGACGACGTTCTCGCACGTCCGCTACGGCCGCGACTACTTCCTTGGCACGACGCTGGTGCTCACCGACTCCGACATCTCGGTGCTGCTGCGGGTCTACGGCGCGCTGCTCGTCGGCCTGCTGTAGGCCGCGTCAGGCCGACGTGGGAGCCCAGTCGCCCAGGACGATCGCCGGGCCGTCCACCGCGACCGTGGCCGACATCTCGGGCTGGAACCGCGCGGCGGTCAGGGTTCCGCCGCTGGGCGCGGTCACCTGATCGCCTGGCTCGATACGTTCACCGGCAGCCAGCGTGGCCGCGATGTCGCGCAACACCAGCGCCGCCTCGGTCGCGGCCTCGGGCGAAACGCCGAGCAGCACGAGGTCGGGCCGCCCGAACTTGCGGAGGCCGAGCGACCATGCCGCGAGCAGGCCATCGGGCTGCTCGTCGAAGAACAGCGTGACCTCCCGCATGATGTCGAACGCGCGGTCGGGCGCGAGCTGCGCGACTTCGCTGCCGAGGTGCGCGCGCGCGGCGTAGACATCGATCACCACGGCCGCGCCTTCCTCGCACACGCACTTGGCGAGCGCCCACACCGCCTGGACATGGCCGAGGTCGTCCGGATCGTCGAGCTGGGCTTCGATCACGTAGGCGTGCTCGGCGATCAGCGCGGTCGCCGCGGCGCTGGGGCCCAGATCGCTGGCGATCAGCTCGGTGAACGGAGCGAGCACCTGATCGACAAACCAGGATGGATCCTCGACGCGATCGCGCGCGACCAGCGCGACCGACATCGCACCGTCACCATCGTCGGGCATGCCGTGCCGCGCGCGCGACACCGGTAGCGGATCGGGCAGCTTCGCCGACGACAGCGCGATCAGCGCGATCTCCGCCATGCCACCGCCGGTCACGTAGTTGTCGCGACGCCAGGGATTTGCCATCGTGCTTACTCGCCGTCGGTATACATCGCTTCGATCTCGCGCTCGTACATCTGGGAGATCGTTTTGCGCTTGATCTTCATCGTCGGGGTCAGCTCGCCGGTCGCGATGCCGAATGGGCGCGCGAGGACGGCGAACTTCTTGATCTGCTCGACGCGGGCGAGCGACTTGTTGACCTCGTCGACCCGATGCTGGATCGCCGCGCGGATCTGCGGCGAGCCGGCGAGCTGGGCGACGTCGATGATCTCGGGCACGAGCTTGCGCGCGGCCGTCTCGTCGAGCGTGACCAGCGCCGTCAGGTACTTGCGGCGGTCACCGATCACGACCGCCTCGCCGACGATCGCCGACTGCTTGAGCGCGGCCTCGATGTTCTTGGGCGTGATGTTCTTGCCGCCAGAGGTGATGATGATCTCCTTCTTGCGGCCCGTGATCGTGAGGAATCCGTCCTTGTCGAGCACGCCGAGATCGCCCGAGCACAGCCAGCCGTCCTTGAGGGTCTCCGCGGTGGCCAGCGCGTCCTTGTAGTAGCCGAGGAACACGTTGGCGCCGCGCACGAGGATCTCGCCGTCGTCGCCCAGCTTGACCTCGACCCCGGGCAGCGGTGGGCCGACCGAGCCGATCCGGGTGCGACCGACGAGGTTGTACGACGTCGGACCGGAGTCCTCGCTCTGGCCGTAGATCTCGCGGATCGGCATATCGATGCTCGCGAAGAACGCCAGGACGTCCGACGCGATCGGCGCGGCACCCGAGCTGAGCACGCGAGCCCGGTCGAACCCGATCGCGGTCTTGATCTTGCCGATCACCAGGCGATCTGCGAGCGCGTACTGCGCGTGCAGCAGGCGGGACACCGACTCGCCGCGATCGAGGCGCGTGTGGACCTCGGTGCACACCTTGCGCGCCCAGTCGAGCACGCGGCGCTTCGCCCCGGTGACCTCACCGAGCTTGTCGGCGAGCCCTGCATGATACTTCTCCCAGATCCGGGGCACACCGAAGAACACCGTCGGACGGGCTTCCTTGATGTTGTCGGGGACCTTGTCGAGCGACTCGGCAAAGTACACGGTGCTCCCGGCTGTCGTCGGCATGTGGATGGTCCCCATCTGCTCGGCGATGTGCGACAGCGGCAGGTACGAGAGCGAGACGTCCGATCGTGGCATCGAGCCACCGACATCGATCAACAGCCGCGCCGTGAACGCCAGGTTGTGGTGCGATAGCATCACACCCTTGGGCGGACCGGTGGTCCCCGACGTGTAGATCAGCGTCGCGAGCTCGGCCGGATCGAGGGCGTCGAGCCGGGCGTCGAGTGTGGTCTGCGGCGTCGCGTCCGCCTTGGCGTTGAACGCGTCCCATGACAGGACATCGCCGCCCGTGGCCGCCGCACCGCGCATCACGACGATCCAGCGCAGCAGCGGCAGCTCTGCGCGTCGCGCGGCGATCTTCGCGAGCTGCGTCTCGTCCTCGACGAGGACGACGTGCGCTTCGCTATGGTGCACGATGTACTGGACCTCTTCCGAGGAACACGTCGTGTAGATCCCGGCAGGGGCTCCGCCGGCCATCATCGCCGCGTGATCCATGATCACCCACTCGGGGCGATTGAAGCCCAGGATCGCCACCTTGCCGCCGCGCGGAAATCCCAGCGAGATCAGCGCGCGTGCCGCGGTGCGGACCTGGTTGGCAAACGTATGCCACGTCGTCGGCTGCCAGCGGCCGCCGAGCTTGGCCTGATAGGCGATCGACGAGGGGTTGGTGGTGGCCTGATACAGCAGGCGATGCGGGATGGTGTCGCGGTCCGGCATTGCGTTGACTAGCTCTCGTCCGGCATGTCGCTTCGCGCCATGGGTCCCCTCTGCTTCGCGTCCGGCATGTCGCTTCGCGCCATGAGCTAGTTCTTCGCCTTCTTCTTACCGGCGAAGTACGTCGTCGACCGCTTCTGGCCCTTGGCCGTGATCTGACCTTCGGAGATCAGCTTGCGGATCGGCAGCGCGAGATCCTTCGTCGTCGTGCCGAGCTGCTTGTTGATCTGCTCGATGCGCAGGCCGGGGTTCGCCTTGACGAACGACGCGAACTGCTCCGACAGCGCCTCGAGATCCGCCGACGTTCGCTTGGCGCCGCGACCGCCACGGGGGCGGCCGACGCGTCCGAAGTTGGTCGTCGCGACGGCGGCGACGGCGGCGGCGGCGGCGACGGGCGCGGCACCCCGAGCGGCGCGGCCGCCGAACGCCGATTCCAGCGTGTCGATGGCCGCGCGACGTGCGAGCTCGGTGATTTGTGCAACGAAACCCTGCACCACGCGATTCATCTCAGTCTGGAATTCACTCATTCGTGCCCTCGTTCGAGAGTAGACATACTAGATCAGGTGATCGTCGCCATTCGAGCATAGAAGTGCTCGCCACACAACATTGGTATGCCAGTTCGAGCGTCGCGTCCACCCCCGCGACGTGTTGACCAGGAGGGAAATCGCGGTGAACCGTGGAATCACCTGATATGCGCAGATGGTACGAGATCGTGAGTCGCAAGCTCCCCGTCACGTCGGGGCCGCTCGGCCGTGCCTGCGCCTGGTCGGCCGGGGATCGCGTCCCCCAGGGCCGGCGCCAGCCAGTCACCGCGGGCGCCGCGATCGGCATTCCTCCGACGACGAATCGCGTACGGCGCACAGCGTCGATCCGCGTTCGGTGATGATACACAATCATCCGGAACAGCACGGTAGCCACGTAGTACGCAGAGGCTTCATCTACCGCGAGGTCGCGGGCGGTCCGGGTAAAATCGCTGGTTTGCTGACGTGCCCACTGGCCGGCGATCTCGAGATGTGTTAACTCGACGTGTTATGAGCCTGATTCTTTTGGTGATCTCCCCGGGGATGCGGAGTCCGGGCGAATCTCCCCGGGCCGTGAAAATCATCCGGATCGCGCGGTAGGCGGCGCTGTCCGGCCACCTGTGTGCCGGATCTGTTCCGAAACGACAAACGGCCCCGTGCGCGGGGCCGCCATGGCGGAGCGCAGCGTCAGACTAACGCGGGCCGGCGTCGGTCAGGCGCTTATTCGCAGGGGAGCTCGCAATGAGCGTTGCACCGCCACCAGCAACCGGCGCACCATTGGCGAACCAGCTGCCGCTGACATCCCCCATGACGCCCGGAGCCGTGTCGACGTCGATATCGTTGGCAAACCAGTTATTGTGTGTCAAATCGACCGCGGTGCCACCGTACAGCATCAGCCCGTAGGCCGACGTACTGATGTTGGAGTGAGTGATCTTGATCGTGATGCCTGAGCCGCTGAAGTGCGCGTCGCAGTGGGTGGTGTCCGTTCCAGTGCCAGGCTCGATCCCGATCTGCGAATACGACATGTCGACCGTGCCTGCGCCGACCACGAGGAGGTCGCCCGAGGCGCGCGACATCAATGTGTCGGTGACGGTGAGCTTGCCGCCGTCGATCGCGAACCCGCCGCCGACCTGAACCGCATAGCTCATCTCGAGCACACCGCCGGCCGGGATCGAGAATCCGTAGTGGTGGCCGCCCGAGGTGGCCGGTGACACATTGACGACCGCATCCTTGGTGCCCTGTACATCGACCGTGCCCCCGACGACGATCGAGGTGCCGGCGGCGAGCCGGATCGTGGTGCCGGCCGCGACCGTCAGGGTGATCCCCGGATCGACCGTGACCTGGGTGGCGACGTCGATGACGCCGCTCCACGTCGTGCTGGCGGTAATGTGGCCGGACGCCGCGCTGCCGTCGCCGCCCTCGCTGCTCGGGGCAGGTTCTGCGCCAGCGACGCACGCGACCAGCGGCAAACTCAGGGCAGCGGCTAAGACCTTGTTCATGACAGCGATGTGTCAAGCAACGGGTGTGCCGCCGAACGCCTTGGCGTCCGGGGAAGCGGTGGCAAGAACCATCGAGATCTCAGGGATCTAGGCAAGTCACGCAGCAGCCGATCGGGGGCAGTGACCCCACGCAGTGGCGACTCTGACGCCGCGAGCTACTACGCAACATCTGTTCAGCGGTCGCCGTCACGGGAGAGTCGCGGGCTCGGTGCCGACGATTCTCGTCGGCACCGCCTTGTGCCGAGCGCGTGTGTTATCGACACATCGTGGGTCGCGAGGACGAGATCGAGGCCATCATCGAGCGCGGACGGCAGACGCGCAAGCCGACGCCTCGGTGGCTATGGATCGCGGCGGCCGTGATTGGCGGGATCTGCGTGATCGGCTTCGCGGTGGCGATGCTCGGACAGCGCGCCTCGCCGGAGCCCCGCCCCGGGCCGACCAGGCCGCGCCCGGCCGTGGTCTCGGAGCTCGGCCTCGGACTCGTGATCGGCGTGGGCGCTGGAATCGCAATCGGATTTTCGATTGGTCGTCAGCGCCGCAACCATTCGTCACGCAATAATCCGTAGAGCACGACGTCGTGCAGGCGCCTCGCCTTGTTGACGTGCTGGCGCTTGACCCCTTCATTCACCATGCCGAGCTTGTCGAGCACCGCCAGCGAAGCCCGGTTGCCGGCGAGGACCTGCGCATAGACCCGCGCCAGACCGAGCTCGCGAAACCCGAAGTCCACGGCGGCCTGCGTGGCCTCGGTCGCGAACCCGTGGCCCCAGGCGGGCGCCGCGAGCCAGTAACCGAGCTCCGCGCGGCGGTCGCGGACGTAGCAGCGCAGGCTCACGGTCCCGAGCAGCATGTCGGGTTCGTCGGTGAGCGTCACCGCAAACGTGACCCCGCGGCCGAGCTCCCACCAGTCGATCCGGTGAAGCACCCAGCGCCGCGCGAGGGCGATCGGATACGGCGACGGCACCTGGATCAGGTACTGAGCGACCCGGCGATCACCGGCGCCAGCCGCGACCGAGCTGGCATCGCTGACACGCAGCTCGCGCAGCACCAGCCGCGCGGTCGCCAGCTCGGGTGGCCGAGCCGGGCTCGCCATCGCTGCCGGGCGGCTCACGCGGCAAACTCGCCGCGGTCACGACGCCCGGCGGGTCGCACGAGATATGTTCGGCGCGGAATCACCAAAAGATGCCCGGTCGCAGGTCCCGTGTCTATGCTCTCGCCGCTACAGCGCTCGCTGCTCTGGGGGCGAGCACCGTGGTCATCGACGCCGTGCACGACGTACGCACCTATCACTTCGAGAACGGGTTGACGCTCCACGTGGCGTCCGGCCACCCCGCGCCGGTCGCCGCCGTGCAAGCGTGGGTCGGCGTGGGCTCGGCCGACGAGGCATCGCACGAGGCAGGGCTGGCGCACGCGGTCGAGCATATGCTGTTCAAGGGCTCCGCGGGCTACGGGCTCGGCGAGCTGGTCCGGACGATCGAACACCGCGGCGGCGAGATCAATGCGTGGACCGCATTCGACCACACAGTTTATCACGCGGTGCTCGCGGGCGACCACATCGACGCGGCGATCCATGCGCTCGGAGATACGCTGATCGAGCCGCGGGTCGATCCAGGCGAGCTGGCGCGCGAGCGCGAGGTGATCCTCGAGGAGATCCGCCAGGGCAGCGACGATCCCGCGCGCAGCGTCGCGCAGAGCCTGTTCGCGACCGCGTTCGTGGCGCACCCGTATCGCCGCCCGGTGATCGGGACCGCCGAGAGCGTGCAGCGGATCGGCGAGCGCGAGCTGGTCGGGTTCTTCCGCCGCTACTATGTGGCCGATAACCTGACGCTCGTGGTCGCCGGAGATGTCGATCCCGAGCGCATCGAGCGCAGTGTCGGGCGGCGGTTTCGCGCGATGCCATCGGGCCGCCCGGTGCGCCAGATCGCCGCCGAGCCGCCGCAGACCGCGACGCGCACGACCTGCGTCCACCGCGACGTCACCGAGGCGTACCTCGCGGTGGGCTTCCACGTTCCGGCGGCGCGCCACCCGGATGTGGCGGCGCTCGATGTCGCGGCGATCCTGCTGGGCCAGAGCGAGTCGGCTCGACTGTCGCGGATGCTGCGCGATCGCGATCAGCTGGTGACCAGCGCGCACGCGAGCCTGCATGCGCTGCGCGATCCAGGGCTGCTGGTGCTGTCGGCGACCGCGCGGCTCGGTGATGCTCCCGCAAGCGTGGCGGCGCTGGTCGATCACAGCATCGCGCTGGTCGACGACCTGAGCGCCGCCGAGCTCGACAAGGCGCGGATCGCCGTCGAGGGCGAGCTGGTGCGCCAGCTCGAGACCGCGCAGGGCCGCGCCCGCACGCTCGGTTGGCACGCCACGGTCGCTGGCGATCCGCAGTTCGGACACGTCCACCTCGACCGGGTCCGCGCGGTCCGTCGGCACGACATCGCGCACGTGATGCGGCGCTACCTGCGGCCCGGCAGCGCGAGCGTCGCGGCGATCTTGCCGGTCGCCGCGCGCGGCAACCCGCGGCGCACCTCGTGGGCGAACCAAGCGGAGACCCGGGTTCGCAAGGCGCTCGCCACCAAGGCATCACCGGTGCCCCCGGCCGAGCAGCGGGTCGTGCTCGCCAGTGGGCTGACACTGATCGTGCGGCGGGATCCCGCGGTGCCGATCGTCGCGATGCACGCGATGTGGCGCGGCGGACAGCGCGTCGAGGACGCCGACCACGCCGGCGCGTCCGCGCTGCTCGCCCGGATGGTGACCCGCGGCTGCGCGGCGCGCGATGCCCATGCCACCGCCGACCAGATCGACCGGCTCGGCGGGGCGCTCGCCGGCGCCACAGGCCGCAACAGCTTCGGGATCACCGCAGAGTGGCTCGCGCGGTCGTGGGAACCGGGGTTCGATCTGTTCGCCGACTGCGTGCTCGAGCCCACGCTGCCGACCGCCGAGCTGGTCCGCGAGCGCCGGCTCTTGCTCGACGACCAGGCGGCGCAGGCCGCGAGCCCGAGCCAGGCGGCGTTCCGGCTGTTCAGCGAGGCGCTGTACGGGGCGCACCCCTACGCGCGCGACGTGCTCGGCACCGCCGATGCGGTCGGCGCGCTGTCGAGCGCGGCGCTCGCGGCGTTCTATCGCGAGCGCTACCCGGTCTCGGCGATGACCCTTGCGATCGTCGGTGACATCGATCTCGACGAGGTGATCGCGCGGGCCCGCAAGCGGTTCGATCGGATCCCGCGGGTTGCCGCCGCGCCAGGCCCGGTAGCCCCGGCGACCCCGATCGCGGCGCCTCGGTTCGACGGCCGGAGCGCGAGCGAGCGCGAGGTGTATCGCTACCTCGACCGCGCGCAGGCCCACCTCGTGATCGGGTTCCCTGGCGCGACGGTCGACGCCACCGATCGGTTCGCGCTCGAGGTCCTGGTCGCGATCCTCGGCGGCCAGAGCGGCCGGCTGTTCGCCGAGCTCCGCGAGCATCTGGCGCTGGTCTATCGGGTCTCGGCGCACTCGGTCGAAGCCGTCGATCCGGGGTTCGTCGCGATCGCGCTGGCGTGCGCGCCCGACAAGCTGTCCGCCGCGGTCAGCGGCGTACGTGACCAGCTCGCGCGGTTGCGCAGCGAGGGCGTCACCGCCGCCGAGCTCGAACGCGCGCAGGGTTACCTGATCGGCAGCCATCAGATTGCGATGCAGCGCCGCGCCGCGGTCGCCAGCGCGATCGCGTATCACGAGGTCTATGGGCTCGGCTGGCAGACCTGGACGGGCTACGACGCGGCGATCCGCGCGGTGACCCCGGCACAGATCGCCGCCGTCGCGACCACGTATCTGCGCGACGATCGCGCGATCACCGCGACGGTGAGGCCGCCGCTCGAGACCCCGGGCGCCAAGCGCCGCGGAAAGCTCCCGGCCCCGCCGGCGCCGCGACCGCGGGCCAAGCATCCCCCTCCGCGGCCCCGTGGAAATGTATGAAGCACTCAGCGCGAGCTCATCCCCGCCGTGGCCTTGGCCACGGCACGGGCCACGGCGACCTCGGTTCGAGCTTCGTCCTGATCTTTCCGCTGCTGCTCGCGTACGAGATCGGGGTGTTGTTCGCCGGGCGCGTCAACGGCGCCGACCTCGTGACGCGCGCGGTGTTCACGGCGGCGGGCTCGCGCACCGCGTACCTCGCGATCTACGCGACCATCGCGGTCGGCTTTCTGCTCTGGATCCGGCACACGCAGCGCTGGGGGACCCTGCGGCTCGAGCTGGCCGGCCCGGTGATCCTCGAGGCGGCGCTCTACGCCCTGACGCTCGGCGCGGTGGTCTCGCTGATCATCGATCGGCTGTTCGGTCAGCTGTTCGGGTCCATGCTCGGGCTCGGGCTCAGCGCACCGTCGGTGATCTCGGCGATCGGCGCGGGCGTCCACGAGGAGCTGGTGTTCCGGCTCGGCTTGATCGCCGGCATCCTGGTGATCCTGCGATCGGTTGATCGCCGGATCGCCGTGGTGCTCGCGATCGCGGTGTCCTCGGTCGTGTTCGCCGCGGCTCATCACATCGGCGCCCACGGCGAGCCGTGGACCGTCCACGCGTTTGCGTTTCGGGCGTTCGCCGGCGTCGCGTTCGGCGCGATCTTCTGGTTCCGCTCGCTCGCCCACGTGGTCTATGCCCACGTGATGTACGACATCCTCGTCGCCGCCGCGTCGTGACCTACTCGAAGCCGAGCGAGCCGGAGCCGTCGAGCTCCATGCGGTGGACGTAGAGCTCGAACTTGACGCGCTTGATCTGTTCCTGGTTCGCCGTCGACTGCTCGATCCCGGCGAACGCCAGGCCGACCTCGTACATGTGGATCGCAAAGATCGTCTTCTTGCGATCGGGCGTGAGGAACTCGAGCGAGCCGGTCTTCTGGGCCGCGCGGTCCTTCTTGCCCTTGACCACGTAGTCGTGGTGCCACTGCAACAGCTTGTCGGCTTTCTCGAGCGAGATCGTGCCGGTGATGTTGGGGAACGTGATGTTGGTCGGCTCGCACTGCGCGAACCGCTCGGGGCCCACGAACGACTTCTTGATGCCCTGCTTGATCGTGAACGCGTCGATCTTGTTGGTGAACCTCATGTCATCGATCGTGTCGATGTTGAGGCGGAACGCCGACGCGGTCCACATCTTCTGAGCGGTCTTGGGACCCATGCGCTCTTCGAGGCGAGCCCCGGTGCCGGGCAGTTTCTTTGTGGTAACGCGCTCCGGCTGGATCTTGCACTTGATGATGCCGCCGTCCTTGGACGCGCCATCGAGCACCGGGAACGAGGTCTCGGCGATCAGCGCGTCGTAGAACCAGTGCTCGTACACCGGCCTGAGATCGAAGTTCGCGTGCGTGATCTGGCCGTTTCGGCGGCCCCACTGGCGATTCCACGATCCCTGGATCCACTGCAGGACGTCGTTCGCGCTGGTCAGACCGAACTCGAACGAGAACGGCTCGATATCGACGGTCGAGATGTGCTTGACGCGCTGAACTTGCGATCCAATCGGATCATCGACGACGGACGCGCGCGCCCAACCACCATCGACGGACTTCAAGAAAGTCGTCGACTTGTGACCGTCGATCGCAAGCTCGAAGTGGCCGGCCGTGTAGCTCTTGCTGGTTGGGGAGGTCATTGTGTTTGCGCGCCCTGAGTTCAATGAGGTTAACGCATCCTTTTACGACAGCGGCCCGGCTGGGCTCCCTTGGATGAGGCCGGAAGCCCCAGGTCCTGGAAGACCGCACAGAATCAGCCTCGGGCGCAGACGCCAAGATACTTGAATAGCTTGGCATTGTGGTTCACCCTGTGGGAGCGAGCTACACGATCCTCGCGAACTGCGCGTGCAGGGTTCGGCACGAGGCTTGTACAATGCTGCCGCCATGAACGTGAGGGTACTTTTCGTCGTCGTTTTGGGCCTCCTGGCCTGCCCGAAGTGGGGTCGCGCAGAGAGTGAGAAGGTCAAGACGAATCAGAGCACAAAGCTCTACCGGCGCGCGGGGGAACAGTCGCCCGTCCTCTTGACGGTGCAATCTGGTCAGACCGTGACCCTCATTGCCAAGGACGGCCGCTGGCTCCGGGTCCGGGTCGCTGGACGCACCGGCTGGATCCCGCGCAGTAAGGTCGATCTACCGGAAGAAGACGACGACATCGTACGGAACACCCGGCGCCGGCCGTTTGTCGATGGCCGCAGCACCAAGCGCGGGTTCGGCGGTGAGGCCGGGCCCGATGACCGCGTGGGCGCCGACGCGACCGGGGAGGCCGACGAGCCCAAGCCGTCCAAGGGCGGCAAGGCCGACGATGGCGATGCCAAGGTGGCGGTGAGCAAGCCATCCAAGGACGACGCCAAGGGCGAGGGCACCGGGGCGCGCAGCGACGACGACGACGAGGCCCAGGATACCGGCAAGGATGACGGCGAGCCCGAGGCCCCGCGCCAGCTGGCCCATGTCGCGAAGACGACCAAGGTGTTCAACAAGCCGGAGCAGGCCAGCGGGGCGGCGTTCACGGCGGAGCAGAAAACGGTTCTCTACGTTGGCAGGACCAAGGGCAACTGGACGCGGGTCTCGACCGAAGATGGTGACGCCGGATGGGTGTTGAGCGCGCAGCTCGACATGGATCGGACGGAGCCGGTCGGGGGCGCACGCACCCGGATGATCTATGGTCGCGGCCGGCTCGGTGTGACCGTGCTCAATCAATCGGTCGCGACGACGGGGGGCGAAGGCGTACCCGACAACTACACCGCCGCGAGCTTGACGTACACGGTCGCGCTCGGTGGCACGGTGTTGTTCCCGTACGGCAACCGGCTGTGGTTCGGCGCTGACCTCGCCTTCGACTACGACAAGGCGGCGCCCGGGGTCCAGTATCTCGACCAGACGATCGCGTTCACCTATTACAACCTGAATGCCCGCGCGCTCGTCGGCTACGATCTGCGGCGGCCCAGCGGGCTGGTCGTGTTCGGCCGGCTGGGTCTGCATTACGATTCGTTTCAGGTCGACAACGTCGCCGATTTCACGAAGAACACCGCGAAGCTGCCCAGCCAGATCATCACGGCCCCGACGATCGGCGCGGCGGTCGCGATGCCGCGGCTCGCGAGCAAGCTCGGGATCATGGTGAGCGTCGACGCGATCGTGGCCGGAGCGTCGGTGTCGCAGACCAAGAACCTCGAGGACGGCACCGGCCCGAGCGCCACGGCGGTGTATGCCGGCGCCAACGCGGCCTATCACTTGACCAGGACGATGGACGTGCAGCTGACCTACGACCTCGGCTACACGATGCTGAGCTTCTCCGGCATGCCGCCGGCCGGTTCGGTGCGCGGCCACACCGGCACGAGCGTCAGCTCCGGCACCGACGTGACCCACACGTTCTCCGCCGGGATCGCCTACGGATTCTGACAGCCAGGCGGCGATCGGCTCCGTCGCCTACTGGCGCGGCGTGGCCAGCTTGTCGAGGTCGACCTGCGCAAGCGCGAGCCGGATCAGCTGCGACTTGCTCGCCTTGGTCCAGCCGCGGCGCTTGAGCTCGGCGACCTTGGCGTCGAGCTCCTCGATGTCTCGCGTGTACATCGAGATGCAGATCACCTTGTAGTGCGTCGGCTTCAGCGCGCCGGCCGCCGAGCGACGACGCGGACCTTCGCCGGCGACCGGATCGCCGGTGCGCGGCCGGCGGCCGTAGTACTCCTCCGAGAGGATCGCGTCGGCGTCGCTCAACGGATCGTGGGCCATCAACTTGTCTTCTTTCATGGGGACCTCTACGCGGCGCCCGAGACGTCGGCGGCTCCGACGGCTCCGGGTTCAGGTTGGAGCGTGGTCTTGGCGTGCGAGGTCGTCGCGATCAGCCAGTCGCACACGCGGTTGTAGTCGGCGGCCCCGTGCGAGGTCGGCGCATACTCGAAGATCGTCTTGCGGTGGCTCGGCGCTTCGGCGAGCCGGGTGTTGTGGCGGATCGGTTCCAGACATTTGTGCTTGAAGTGCCCCTGCAAGGTCTCGAGCACCTCGCGCGCGAGCCGGGTGCGGCCGTCGTAGAACGTGGGCAGCACCGCCGAGATCCGCACCGCATGATTCAGGTGACGCTCGACGTCCTTGATCGTGCGCAGCACCTGCTTGACCCCGACGAGAGCCAGGTAGTCGCACGTCACGGGGATGATCACTTCGTCGGCGTAGGACAGCGCGTTCTGGTTGAGCAGGTTGAGCGACGGCCCGCAGTCGATGATCACGTAGTCGTAGCGCCGCGACACCTGCATCAGATTGAGGCGTCGCGTCATAATTTTCGAGCGCTGCTCGGGGTTCTGTCGCGCCAGCCAGATCTCGGCTGCCGCGAGCGTGCCATCCGAGGTGATCACGTCGAGGTGCTGGCGGACCGGAACGCTCGCCTCACTCGGATCTATGCCGTCGACCAGCACGTGGTACAGCGAGCGCTCGCCCGCGACGCCGAGTGAAACGCCGACATTGCCCTGGGCATCGGTATCGACGAGGAGGCACTCGTTCTGACGCTCGGCCAGGCCGGCGGCGAGGTTGACCGCCGTGGTGGTCTTGCCGGTGCCACCCTTCTGGTTGAGAATCGCGATGCGGCGCGCCCGCTTGGCGTGGTAGCCCTCGGCCCCGAGCCGCGCGGTCCGGCACTCGAGCGAGCAGAAGTGGTTGTGCTCGCCGTCGGCGGTGACCGCGATCTGGAACACGAAAGCAGGCCGAAACGCCTGTCCGCACGCGCTGCACGTCTTCTCCATGGCCTTATCGAAGCGGCATCGTCGGAACCGGGGCAAGTTTTCGGCGCTATAGTCGGGCCGTGGCGGAGCCGCTCGCACGTCAGGTGTTCGTGACCGGCAGCGATCCAGCCGCGATCGCGCGCGTGATCGTCGACAAGCTCGGCCCCCCGGTGGGTGCTGGGCCCCCGGCGCTCCCCGCGCTCAAAATCGCGTTCGTGTTCGCCGACAGCCGGCTCGATTCCGCGGCGCTGGTGGCGGGCCTGCGCGCGCTGCCGGCCCCGGTGGTTGGCTGCACGTCGATCGGCGTGCTGGGCCCCGGTGCGGCGAGCGATATGCCGTCGGTGTCGGCGCTCGGCCTCTACGGCGACTGGGTGCGCGCCGGCGTTGGCGTCGCCTCGGATCTGTCGAAGTCGCCGCTGACCCGCGCGCGCGATGCCGTGCACCAGGCGGCGCTCGGGCTCGGCTTGACCGCGGACACGCTCGATCCGGGGCGCCACGTGGCGATCACCCTGGTCGACGGCCGTTGCAACCACGAGGAGGCGTTCTCCATCGGCTCGGCGGCGGCGGCGCCGCAGATCCGATTCATCGGTGGCGGCGCGTCGGCCGATCTCGACCGCGACCAGATTCCGTGCGTCTGGGCCCACGGCGCCACGCACGCCGATGCGGGCGTGGTCGTCGTGCTCGACAGCGACCAGCCGTTTCACGCGGTGACCTCGTCGCACCTCGTCCCTACCACGGTCAAGACCGTCGTGACCTCGGCGACCGGGCGCGCGATCGAGGAGCTCGATGGCCGGCCGGCGGTGCCGCGGTTGCGCAGCCTGATCGCGGGCATCGGCGACACGCTGGACGAGCCGCGGCCGATGCACGCGTTCGCGCGCTACATCGACGGGGTGCCGTACGTGCGAGCGCTGCAGCGGATCACCGGAACCCGCTTGATCCTGGCGAGCTCGGTCGAGACCGGGCACATCTTGCATGTGATGCGGCCCGGCGATCTCATCCGGACCATGAAGCGCGATCTGAGGACGTCGGCTGACCGAGTGGGAGGAACGATGGCAGCGTTTCTGGCATTTTCGTGTATCGGGCGGCACACCGAGGCCGCGTTGCGCGGCAACGATCCAGAGATGGCCGCGGTGTTCGCGGGGTATCCCACCGTCGGGCTTCAATCGTCGAGCGAGCAGTCGGGCATGTTGATGGTCAACCACACACTCACCGGGCTGGCGATCGGAGCGCTCAAACCATGACGACGACGGCGACGCCGCAGGGCGAGCGAATCACCGAGCTCGAGGACGAGCTCGCGGCCGCGCAGCGCACGATCGACGTCCTGATCGCGCAGCTCGAGCGCACGGGCACCACGCCGCCTTCGCAGTCCGAGCTGTTCGACGCCGCGGTGCGGCTCGGTACCGTGCTCGAGGAACGCACCCGCGAGGTCGAGGACGCGCGCGCCGAGTTCCGCGCGTTGCGCGCCAACCTCGACCAGATCGTGCGGCAGCGGACCCGCGCGCTCGCCGAATCAGAGGCCCAGCTGCGAGCCAAGAACGCCGAGCTCGAGCGCCAGGGCAAGATCAAGGCGGAGTTCATCCAGATCGCCGCGCACGAGCTGCGCACGCCGTTGACCAGCATCGTCGGCTACCTCGACCTGTTCTCCGAGGGCCGGTTCGGCGAGCTCCCGTCGCTGCTCGAGCGCCCGATGAGCTCGGTGCGGCGCAACGCGCACCGGCTGAAGCGGCTGGTCGACGACATGCTGTCGGTGTCGCGGATCGAGGCCGGCCGGATCACGCTGCGCCGCGAGCCGGTGGATCTCGGCGAGGTGGTCAGCGATGTCGTGACCGAGCTGCTGCCGCTCGCGCGCGCCCGCGAGCTCCACGTCGCGACCAACATCACGCATGTCGAGTCGATCGACGCCGACCGCGACAAGCTGCACCAGATCGCGGTGAACCTCGTGTCCAACGCGATCCGCTACACCCCGGAGCAGGGCGAGATCGTGATCGACGTCGACGAGGCGCCGAGCGAGCGGTTCCCCGGTGGCTGGGCGCGGCTGCGGGTGCGCGATAACGGGGTCGGCATCGCCGAGGAGGATCGCCAGCGGATCTTCGATCCGTTTCTCCACGCGCAGCCAGCCAAGCACCATACCTCCGCGGGACCCGACTCCGCGGGGCTCGGCCTCTACATCGCGCGCGGCCTGATCGAGCTGCACGGCGGTCTCATCACGGTCGACTCGCAGCCCGACGTGTTCACCGAGTTCACGGTGCTGCTGCCGTTCAGGCACCACCTGCGGCGCGATTCCGAGCCGCCGGTCCGCGGCTGACCGCGTCGCGCGAAACGCGAGCGGCCGGACCCCTGCGCGATGGACCGAGCGCGCAACCGATCCCCGGGGGATGCTCGCCGGTGCCGATCGCGCGGCCTGACTTTTCCGCCACGCAACCCCTAGCGTAGGACGGTCTCACGCTGCTGCGTGTGGGACCAGGGCTGCGAACCTCGACGAATCGAGCCTCGCCGCGCGGTGCCGCTACTTCTTCTTGGCGGACTTCTTGGCGGGCTTCTTGGCGGGCTTCTTGGCCGCCTTGGCCTTGGCGGGCTTCTTCGCCGCCGCCGGCTTGGCGGCCTTCTTGGCGGGCTTGGCAGCGGCCTTGGCCTTCGCCTTGGCTGCCTTGGGCTCCTTGGCTGCCTTGGGCTCCTTGGCTGCCTTGGGCTCCTTGGCCGGCTTGGCTTCCTTGGCCGGCTTGGGCTCCTTGGCCGGCTTGGCTTCCTTGGCCGGCTTGGGCTCCTTGGCCGGCTTGGGCTCCTTGGCCGGCTTGGGCTCCTTGGCCGGCTTGGGCTCCTTGGCCGGCTTGGGTTCCTTGGCCGGCTTGGCTTCTTTGACCGGCTTGAGCTTCTTGTTGCGCTCGTCGGCGGTCTTCTGCGCTTCGTCCACGCGCAGCTGTGCGGCGCCGCGTGCGCGCAGGACCGCCGCCTCGACCTCTGCCTTGGTGCGCGTCTGCAGCGGCTGCGTGGGCTCCGGCTTCTTAGCCCGCTTCTTCTTCTTCGCCTCGCGAGGGATCGGAATCTCGCTGATGTCTGGCATGCGTGATGCTAGGTCACCGCGGTTGTGAACCAGGATCCGTGAACCGCCGTCGCGGAAGATCACCTCGACTTTGTTATCGGGCAACAGCTCGATCACGAACCCGATGTCGAACACCGGGTGGTGGACAACGTCGCCCTCCTCGTAGGCATCTCGAATCGAATACGGCCGGCAGTTGCCGAGGTCAGCTTCGGTGGCCCGGGCCATGGCATCATCCCAGGTGACCCGCCGCTGCGTCGACTTCTTGGCGGAACCCTCGCCAGCCTCCTCGACACCGTCGCCCCGGGGTTTTCTGTATGCGTGGACCTCGCCGCACACGACGCATTGCACGCGACGGACCTCGTCCTCGTACATGCTGATGATCGTGTGAGTTGTGTCCGCCTTGCAGCGGGGTGACGGGCAATACGCCTCGATCTCCCCGCCCACTTCATCGGCGTCTTCTTCGAAGATGGAATCCATCCCATGCCTCTTTCGGACGATGTCGCCGCTAACTACTTTGGCCCAACTGCTTGAAAATCCGTCCAATCCGGAACTCCGGATTGAACGAAGCATTAGTTAGCCGTCTAACACATGATCCTGTGAGCTAGCAACCTTGCGCACTTACAACTGACAGAGAACGTGGCAGGATCGATCTCACGTGCGCCGCGTTCTACTCGTGAACGCCTTGATCTTCGCGGTGTTGGCCGCGGCGGTCGCGCTTGCGTATTATGGCTACTCGTACACGAGCGAGGTGTCGTCCAATGATCGGGAGCTCGCGCTGCTCCAGGAGCTTGCCGACGACCGGGTGGTGACGATCGAATCACAGATCGAGAGCACCGACAACAAGGTCCTGAGCGGCGCGCAGATCGAGCCGATGTCGGACCTGCGCGAGCTGGTCAAGACCACCGGGGTCGCGGCGATCAGCGTGTTCGTGCTCGATGAGCATCTCCAGCTGGTGCCGGACGGCTCGGTGTCGACCCGGCTCGGCAAGCCGGGCATCGAATTCCGCGACAAGTTTCTTGCCCGCATTCTACCCGAGCTGCCGCTGGCGACCCAGCGGCTGAACACGCGCGGCCACGTCTATCGGACGTGGGATGGCCGGCCGTACCTGTTCTCGTTCATGAAGCGGATCATCGGCGAGCGGACGTTCTACGTCGTGATCGAGGACGACCTGATCCACCTGGTCAACAACGTGTTCCCGCAGTTTTTTTCGGTGTCGTCGTCGTCCAAGCGGCTCTACCAGGTCGTCGATGAGAAAGGCCAGCTGCGCTACGGCGCGCCGTTCGGCGACATCGTCGGCGAGCCGGTCCAGGAGACCCCGTTCGTGTCGACCGTCGACGGCTGGGTCCTGCGCGTCACCCAGAAGGACATGACCGACCCCGGGCTCGAGCGCCGGAAGCTCGTCGATTCGCTGCTGATCGGCGGCGCCGTCACGGTGATCCTGTCCGTCCTGACGTTCCTGGGCCTCGCGATCCGCCGCGAGCGCCGGCTCAACGAGCTCAAGAGCGAGTTCATCTCCAACGTCTCCCACGAGCTCAAGACCCCGCTGTCCATCATCTCGATGTTCGGCGAGATGCTCGCCGAGGGCCGCACCAAGAGCCCCGAACAGGCCCACGAGTACGCCGAGATCATCTGGCGCGAGAGCGTGCGGCTCGCCCGGCTGATCGACAACGTGCTCGACTTCGCCAAGATCGAGCGCGGCATGGGCGCCTACGAGTTCGCCGAGGCGGACGTCGGCGAGGTCGTCGATCGCGCGATCGAGCTGTCGGCGCGCCGGGTCGCCACCGCCGAGATGACCCTGTCGGCCGAGATCGAGCCCGAGCTGCCGATACTGCGGCTCGATGCCGGCGCCGTGACGCTCGCGGTCATGAACCTGATCGACAACGCGATCAAGTACGCCGTCCAGGGCAAGCGGATCGCGCTCGACGTCCGTCAGGTCGGCGATCGCATCATCCTGGGGGTCCGCGACTGGGGCCCCGGCATCGATCCCGACGAGCACGAGCGGATCTTCGAGCGGTTCTACCGCGGTCGCGCGATCCGGCTCGCCCCGATCCGCGGCTCCGGCATCGGGCTCGCGCTGGTCCAGCACATCGCGCGAGCGCACGGCGGCGACGCCGAGGTCACCAGCATCCCGGGCGAGGGCGCCACGTTCCGCATCTGGCTGCCGGTCAAGACGTCGCGCACGGCCGCCAGCTAGCACCGTGGCTGCCGATCGATGATACTAGTTAGCTGTGCCCGACGACGAGGAGCCCACCAAGAAGAAGATCCTCGTGATCGAAGACGAACCTGACATCGTGCGCGGTCTGCGCGACGCGCTCGAGTTCGAAGGCTTCGAAGTCCTCGCGCGCGGCACCGGCGCCGAGGGGCTGGCCGCCGCCATGGATTGGTCGCCCGACGCGGTCCTCTTGGACCTGATGCTGCCCGACGACAACGGCTACCGCGTCTGTGAGACGCTGCGGCAGCGCGACGAGACCGTCCCGATCATCATCCTCACGGCCAAGGCCCAGGAGAGCGACAAGATCCGCGGCCTCGAGGCCGGCGCCGATGACTACGTCACCAAGCCGTTCTCGGTCGCCGAGCTGATCGCCCGGATCAAGGCGATCTTTCGTCGCCAGGCCCGCATGGTCACGCACTCCGACGAGACCTTCGCGATCGGCACCTGGCAGATCAACGCGCGCAAGCACACGATGACCAAGGGCCGGGCCAGCAAGCGCCTCACGTTCTACGAGCTCGAGGTCCTGAAGCTGCTCCGCGAGCGCAGCGACGAGACCGTCTCGCGCGACGAGCTCCTCGAGAAGGTCTGGGGCATTCAGGCCTCGCCGACCAGCCGCACCGTCGACAACTTCATCGTCAAGCTGCGCCGCAAGCTCGAGGAGGATCAGAAGAACCCGCGCCACATCCTCACCGTCTACGGCCTGGGCTACAAGCTGGTCCCGTGATCTGGTAGTTCGCGATGCGTGCCGCGGCGTATCAAGCGAGCGGCCGGAGCGACGAGCCTACGGCGGGTCAGCTGATGGGCGGTCGCGCAAGCAGCGGTCAGCGTGCGCGGGCGAGGCCGGATCGGAGCTGGATCCGCCGCGCTGATGACCTCGATCGCAGGTGGTCTGATGGTGCTCGCGCCCTGGCCGCCGTTTCCGGAATCCAATTTGGATGGAACGTGTGCAGAGCCGGACCGGCAGCCGAGCATAGCGAGCAGCGAGCAGCGAGCACCGCGAGCACCGCGAGCACCGCGAGCACCGCGAGCACCGCGAGCACCGCGAGAACCGCGAGAACCGCGAGAACTGCGAGCACAGCGAGAACCGCGAGAACCGCGAGAACCGCGAGAACTGCGAGCACTGCGAGCACCGCGAGAACAGCGAGCACAGCGAGCACCGCGAGCACCGCGAGAACTGCGAGAACTGCGAGAACTGCGAGCACCGCGAGCACCGCGAGAACAGCGAGCACAGGGAGCACCGCGAGAACAGCGTCGCTGAGGACCTCGGGAGATCGCAGGGTGGCCTGATGGACGGTAGCGCTCGGCTCACAGCGTCAGCGCGCCGGCATACGTCCCACCGCCCACAGTCCGGTGCTCGCGCCACGGCCGCCGTTCCGGAATCCATTTTGGATGGAACGTTCCGGAGCGAGGCGATCACCTTCCGGCAGCGCTCTGGCGCGACCTGTGACGTCGCTGACACGACATCTGACGTCGCTGACATGAGATCTGACGTCGCTGACACGACATCTGACGTTCCCGTCCTCCGAATGGGATCCCAAAAATCCAAAGGATAATGGGATCCCAAAAATCCAAAGGATTCCGGAACGGCGGCCTCGGCGCGGGCATCTGGACTGTGCGGCGGTGGGACGTATGCCGGCGTGTTGAGCCTTCAGCCTGGCGCTACCGTCCACAGGCCACCCTGCGATCTCCCGAGGTCTTGTGACGACTATTCCACCGCGCGTGAGCCGTCACGTTTGTGTGGATACGTGCCGAAGCCGCGAACGTGCTGCAAACCGGCGAGGGCGGCGGACGCGCGAGGGCGGCAAACCGGCGAGGGCGGCAAACCGGCGAGGGGGGGAGCAAACCGGCGAGGGCGGCGGACGCGCGAGGGCGGCAAACCGGCGAGGGCGGCAAACCGGCGAGGGGGGGGCAAACCGGCGAGGGCGGCGGACGCGCGAGGGCGGCGGACGCGCGAGGGGGGCAAACCGGCGAGGGCGGCGGACGCGCGAGGGCGGCGGACGCGCGAGGGGGGCAAACCGGCTTATGGGTTTAAAAATATCGGCGTTTTCTATTGCATGGCGACATTCTCGACGGATATTGTGCGGTTGTGAGGGCCCGCAAGCGCAGACCGACCCGTGCCAGGCGCACGCCACCCGAGCAGTTGGTGCTGTTCAAGAAACGCGGTGGCAAGCGGCGCGGCGCGGGTCGTCCAGCGAAGGGGCCGAGGTCGAGCTCGCCCCATAAGGAGCGGCCGTATCTGCACGCGAAGTACCCCGTGCATGTCGTGCTGCGGGTTGTCAGTGCCGTGGGCAATCTGCGGCGTCGCTGCATCTATCAGGCGATCCGCGAAGCAACGCTGACGACCGCGCGGCGCGAGAACTTTCGGATCGTGCACCTCAGCATCCAGCGCACGCACGTCCATCTGCTCGTCGAGGCCGATGACAAGGCGGCGCTTGCGGCCGGGATGCAGGGGTTCCAGATCTCGGCGGCCAAGCACCTCAATGCAGCGATCAGCAAGGGCCGACCTGGGCCGCGACGACGAGGTGCGGTGTTTCCGGACCGGTACCACGCCGAGATCATCACGTCGCCGCGGCAGGCGCGGCACACGCTGTCTTATGTGATGAACAACTGGCGGAAGCACCGGGAGGACCGCGCCGCACCGATGCGCACGTGGGCGGTGGACTGGTTTTCGAGCGCGGCGATGTTTCCTGACTGGCAGGAGTATCGCGACGACGAGGGGTTCCTGTGGCGAGGCCCGTCGACCTACGATCCGCTGATGGTGTTCCGGCCCAAGACGTGGTTGTTGCGGGAGGGCTGGCGAAAGGCCGGAGCGATCTCGTGTCGCGATGTGCCTGGGCCGTCGGCGACGTGACGGTCAGACGAAGTCGCGGCGGTGGAACAGCAGGGCGGCGAGGGCGATCAGCGCGATGATCCAGCCCAGGCCATGGCCGCTGGCGAGCGCGACGTAGCTCCAGGGCACGAAGTCGCCGTGGACGCTGACCGCCGAGCCGTCGAGGGTGCGGCCCGAGACCGCGAACAGGTGGACGTCGGGGACGATCTCGAGCGCGATCTTCGTCGTGGTCCGGATCCACGGCGCGGTGAGCTTGGTCGCGGCCTCGAGATCGGGAGCGAGCCGGCCGATCACCCACATGGCGAGCGCGAAGATGCCGGACAGGAACGGGGTGGAGAACGACGAGAAGAAGATCGCGATCGCGGCGACCGTGAGCACCTCGAACCACGACAGCACCAGCGCCTTGACGACGCCGCTCGAGATGCCCGTGCCCTGGATCGCCAGCATCGCGATCATCGCGAGCGCGAACACGCCGACCAGGACGCTGAGCACGAGCACCATGCCGACGTACTTGCCGACCACGAACTCCCAGCGGCTGATCGGCTTGGCGACGATCGCGTGGATCGTGCGGCGCTGGACCTCGGTGTAGAGCAGGAACACGCCGAGGAAGATCGCGGTGAGCGAGCCGAACAGCGAGATACCGGCGAGGCCGACGTCGCGGGCCACGCGGCCGGCCTCGTTGAGCGAGAGCTGGCCGAGCAGGAGCGCGAGCAGGTTCGAGCCCAGGACGAGCACGAGGATGCCGTACAGCACGCGGATCCGCGCGGCCTCGCGAAACGTGTTGAGGGCGATCGCCCAGATCCGTCGGGTCATGGCGAGACCGGGCCGTGTGCTGCGGGGGCGGATGGCGCGGGCGCGTCGGGCCGATCGGCCCGATCGGCGCTTGCGACCTGGCGCACGAACAGATCCTCGAGGGTCTCGTGGCGCGGTGCGATCTGCATCATCTTGGCGCCGGCGGCGTGGGCGCGGGCGATCCACGCGTCGACATCGGCGTCGGCGGGGAGCGTGAGCGACAGCTCGTCGCCGACGCGCCGCATGCGGATCGCCCCGAGGGCGAGCGCGGCGTCGGCGGACTCGGCGCCGGGATCGGCCGGCGGCGCGAGCCGCACGATGATGTCGACGCCTTGCAGGCTGCGCGACACCAGCTCGGCCGGGGTGCCGTGGGCCTGGAGCTGGCCGCGCGCGACGATCGCCACGCGATCGGTGATCGCCTCGACGTCGGACAGGATGTGGGTCGAGAAGAACACGGTCTTGCCCTGATCGCGCAGCTCGAGGATCAGGTCGCGGACCTCCTTGCGGCCGATCGGATCGAGGCCGCTCATCGGCTCGTCGAGCACCACCAGCTCGGGATCGTTCATCAGCGCCTGCGCGAGCCCCGCGCGTTGCAGCATGCCCTTGCTGAACTTCTTGAGGCTCTGGTTGCGGGCGCGACCGAGCCCGACTTTTTCGATCAGCTCGTCGGCGCGCTTCTTGCGAGCGGCGGGCGCGAGCCCGAACAACCGGCCGGCTAGATCGCACAGCTCGCCGACGTCGAGGTAATCGTAGAAGTACGGCGACTCGGGCAGAAAGCCGATCCGCGCGCGGGCGGCGCGGCTGCCCAGCGGGTGACCGAGCAGGGTGGCGGTGCCGGCGCTGGGCCGGATGAGGCCCATCAACGTGCGGATCGTCGTGGTCTTGCCGGCGCCGTTGGGGCCGACGAACCCGAAGATGTGGCCGCGCTCCACGGAGAAGCTCACCCCCCGCAGTGCCTCCACCTTCTTGCGGGTGAACGGCGTGCGGTACGTCTTCGTGAGGTCGTGGACGTCGATCGCCAGGTCGGCCAAGCGCCAACAAGATACCGCTAGTTGGGCGCGCCGGCAGACCTCCCGGGCGGCGATCGTGTGCCCCGATCAGCGATCGGCTGAGCAGATGCCGAAAATGCCGTGGCGGCATGGTTCGATAGCCAGCGACAAGCCTACCAAGTCGGCGCTGTTCGACCGGTCTTGAGCCGCGTGGACCTCAAGCTCACCGCGTCATGGCCGACTCAGGAGCTGTATGGAAGATCCAGGCACCCTGGCCGCGTGGATCGACACGGTGCTGGCGAGGGTCATTGCCGACCTGACCCGCGCTCGCTCGCTGCTGTCCGATGCGATGTCCCGCTTGCTCACGACGTTCCTGCGGCTGCGCGACCAGCTGACCCAGGAGCACGCGCTGTACGAGACCACCTTGCAGGAGGTCAACGGGACCGCCGATGGCGGCGGGCTGGTCGGCGTGCTGCGCGACGTGCTGTGCCGCTGCGTCGAGGACATGGTGCGGATCGGCAAGAGCAGCGTGAAGATCATGATGGAGGTCGAGTCGCTGCGCGGCCACGCCGCCAAGGTCGCCGCGCGCGGCCAGCAGATCGAGAAGATCGCCAGCACCACGCGCATGCTATCGCTCAACGCGCGGATCGAGGCCCAGCGGATCGGCAGCGCGGGCGCGGTGTTCCGGGTCGTCGCCGACGAGATCAAGGCGCTCGCCAACGAGTCCGCCGAGCTCAGCCGCGCGATCCGCGACGCGCTCGCCGTGCAATCGGCGTCGCTCGCGCAGACCAGCACCGCGGTGTCCAAGCTCGCCGCGTCGGATCTCGATCTCGCGGTGTCGAGCTACAAGCAGCTCGATGCCACGATGGCCAAGCTCACCGACATGAGCGGGCGGTCGCTCGAGCTGCTCGCGCGGATCCAGGTCGAGGTCGACGCCGCGATCCAGGCGCTGCAGTTCGAGGACATGCTGACCCAGCTCCTGCAGTCGATCGCCGACAAGCTCGAGCTGGTGCGCGCCGCCTGCAGGACCGGCACGGTCGACAAGCTCGCCGAGCTCGACAACCGCCCCCAGCGCGACCAGGTCTCCCAGCATTCGCTGGGGGTCGGCACGGTGGAACTGTTCTGAGGTTTGCATGATCCAGGTCACCGACAAGCAGGACATCGTCACCATCCAGGTCACCGGCCGGTTCGACTTCCGGATGATCAAGGACTTTCAGGAGCTGCTCACCCGAGAGCCGCGCTCGTGGGTCGTCGACCTGAGCGCGGTGGACTACGTCGATAGCTCGGCGCTCGGCATGCTGCTGCTGCTGCGCGATCGCGTGCACGGCGATCCGCAGCGCGTCCAGCTGCGAGGGCTCCAGGGCCAGCCGCGCGACGTCCTGATGATGGCGAAGTTCGATCGCATGTTCAAGATGGACTAGGGCGCCACGATGTCGATCACGCAGCGCGTTCCCCGGGTGGTTGCCGAGTGCCGGCGCGTCGACGCGATCCACACGCTGAGGCACCTCGAGCTCGAATGCCGGACCCGCGAGGAGGCCGAGGGCGTCGCCGACGTGGTCGCCGGCCTGTTACCCGATCCGCTGCTCGGCCGGCTGGGGCTCGTCGAGCTACTGCTCAACGCGATCGAGCACGGCAACCTCGAGATCGGCAGCGTGCGCAAGTGCGAGCTGATCCGGACCCAGCGATTCGAGGACGAGATCGCCGCGCGGCTCGAGGCCGAGCTGTATCGCTCGCGGCGCGTGCACATCCGGGTCGACGTGGCGTATCCCAGCGTCGAGATCGAGATCCGCGATGACGGTGCCGGGTTCGCGTGGCGCAGCGCGCTGGCCCGCGATGTCATCGCGACCGACGAGCCCAACGGACGCGGCATCGCGCTGGTTCGCCGGACGTGCTTCCCGTCGCTCGAATACCGCGATCCCGGCAACGTCGCCGTCGTCAAGCTGGCGTGGCCGCGGTGACCGACGCCGCGGCCAAACCCCTGGCAGGTGCGATCTCCGACGCCCGCGCGCGGATCCTCGTGGTCGACGATGACGTCGCGATCGGTGGCACGATCAAGCGTTACCTCCGGCAGTACGACATCGAGGTCACCGACTGCGTCGAGACCGCGCTCCAGCGGCTCGGCGAGGGCACCTACGATCTCGTGCTGCTCGACCGCCGGCTGCCGGACGGCCTGGGCGACGTCGTGGTCGATAGCGTGCGCCGCCGGCGCTGGAGCCTGCCGATCATCATGATGAGCGGCGAGATCGATCTGCAGCCGTACAACCCGCGCGTGGACTACCAGCCCGACGACTTCATCGAGAAGCCGTTCGTGCGCGAGGCGCTGGTCGGCAAGATCGAGCACCAGCTCACCGCCCATGCGCTGCGCCGGCAGGCTGCGCGGCAGCGCCAGGAGCTCGCGGATCTGCATACGCGCCGGGACCAGGAGGTCGACGTCGCCCGCACGATCCTCGATCGGATGTTCGCGCGCGGCGAATTCGATCCGGCCACGGTCCGCCACCTGGTGCTGGCTGCCGATCGGTTGTCTGGCGACGTGGTGTTCGGTGCGGTGCTCGGCGCCGGCGTCTACCGCTGGATGGTCGGCGACGTCACCGGCCACACGCTGTCGAGCGCCCTGGTCACCATGCCGCTCGCGATGGCGTTCTATCGCAGCGCTCGCCAGCAGGCGCCGCTGGTCGAGGCCATCGCCACGCTCGATGGCGAGCTCGCGACGATGCTGCCGGCCAACATGTTCTGCGTCGCCGCAGTGTGCGAGCTCGACCGGCGGACCGGCACGCTCCGGGTCTGGAACGGGGGCAGCCCCGATGTCCTGATCCGCCGCGCGCACGGTGACGTGACCCAGATCCCCTCCGACGGTGTGCCGCTGGCCGCCGACCGGTTCGCGCCGCCCTCGCACGCCGTCGCCGAGTACCGCGTCGAGCCCGGCGATCGGATCTACGCGTTCTCCGATGGGATGTTCGAGCTCCGCGACGGGGCGCAGCAGATGCTCGGGTTCCCGCGGCTGCTGGACATCGTGCGCACCGGCCCGGCGGCGACGATCTTCGACCGCTTGCTCGGCTGCATCCCGGCGCGCACCGGCAAAGGTTATGATGACGACATCTCGCTGATCGAGGTGATCGTATAGCCGTCGCGGTCAGCGCAGCCGCGCGGCGATCTTGTCGAGCGGGAGCACCTCGCTGGCGGCCTCGCGCTTGACGGCCTCGCCAGGCATGCCCCACACCACGCTGGTCTCGCGATCCTGTGCGATCGTCAGGGCGCCCTGCGCGCGCATCGCGGCGAGCCCGTCGGCGCCGTCGGCGCCCATCCCGGTGAGCAGGACGCCGATCGCGTTGGCCCCGGCGGATCGCGCGACCGACTCGAACAACACGTCGACCGAGGGCCGGTGGCGGTTGTGCGGCGGCTCGGCGCTGAGCGCGCACAGGTAGCGCGCGCCCGAGCGCACGACGCGGAGGTGGTGATGGCTCGGCGCCAGGTACGCGTGGCCGCGCAGGATCGGGTCTCCGTCGCTGGCCTCGCGCACGACCAGCGGCGAGCAGGCGTCGAGCCGTTCGGCGAACCGGCGGCTGAACTCGGCGGCGATGTGCTGGGCCATCACGACGCCGTGGCCGTCGGGCGGCAGCGCCTCGAGGATCCGCGCGATCGCCTCGGTGCCCCCGGTCGACGCGCCGATCGCGATGATGCGCTCGGTGGTCTTGAGCGACGGCGACGCGCCGATCGCGATGACGCGCTCGGTGGTCTTGAGCGACGGCACCGGGCCGGTCGGTGGTGGCGCGAGCGTCCGCGGCGTCCGCTGCGTGATGCGGGCCTTGGCCGCCATCTTGACCTTGGCGATGATCTCGTCGCCGAGGTCGGCGACGCCGTGCGCGAGGTCGAGCCGCGGCTTGGCGACGAAGTCGACGGCGCCGAGCTCGAGCGCGGTCAGCGTGGTGTCGGCGCCGCGCTCGGTGAGCGACGAGATCATCACGACCGGCATCGGCCGCAGCTTCATGAGGTTGCGCAGGAACGTGATGCCGTCCATCCGTGGCATCTCGACGTCGAGCGTCAGCACGTCCGGGCTGGTCGACTTGATGAGGTCGCGTGCGGCGAACGGATCGCCGGCCGTGCCGACGACCACGAGCTCGGGATCGCCGCCGAGCACGCCGACCAGGAGCTTGCGCATCAGCGCCGAGTCGTCGACGATCACGATCTTGATCGGCATCAGAACAGCTCCACGGTGCCAGGGGTTGACACCATCGTGCGCGCGGCCTTGGCTTCGGTCGTGACCACGTCGCGGGCGCGCGACATCGGGATGCGCTGAACCTGCGCACGGCCCGTGGTCGGCCAGTACCGGATGCGGCGCGCGAGCCGGTCGCCGAGGTCCTCGGAGCAGATCGCGATGCCCTCGTCCGCGAAGAACCGGCGGACCAGGTCGATGTTGCCGCGCCCGACGTCACCGCTGCCGTCGATCACGCGGCCGCCGCCGAACACCTTGACCTCGAGATCGCAGCGCTTGCCGCGACCGCCGAGCACCTGGTTGACCAGGCACTCGAGCGCGTACACGCCGTAGCGCGCCGAGTCGCCGTTGTCGCCGCGCAGCACCTCGGGCAGCATGAAGTGGTTGATCCCGCCGACCGCGCGCCGGGTATCGCGCACGCAGGCCGAGACGCACGACCCGAGCACGGTCGTGATCACGACGTTCTCGTTGGTCACGTGGAGCTCGCCGGGGAGCACCTGCACGACGAACAGCCCGAGCCGCGGCTCCCAGTACGTGCTCATGCGGCCTTCCGGTAGGCGGTGCGGCCGCAGCTCTTGAACCCGGCGACCCCCACGGTGAGCGACTCCGAGTGGCCGAGGAACAAGAAGCCATCGGCGGCCAGCTTGCCGTGGAAGCCGCGCAGCAGCTTGGCCTTGTTCGGCACGTCGAAGTAGATGATCACGTTGCGGCACGAGATCAGATCGAACGGGCCCCGCATCGGCCAGGCCTCGAACAGGTTGAGCTGGTTGAACGTGACCAGGCCGCGCAGCTCGTCGGTGACGCGCCACAGCCCCAGGTTGGGTCCCGCGCCGCGCGCGAGGAACTGTTTACGCCGCTGGTGGTTCACCGGCGCGACCTGGTCCTCGGTGTAGATCCCGGCGCGCGCGTGCGCCAGGACCTGGGTGTCGATGTCGGTGGCGAGGATCTTGACGTCCACGCTGCTGCGCGGGCCGAGCACCTCGCGCACCACCATCGCCAGGCTCCACGGTTCCTCGCCGGTCGAGCACCCGGCCGACCACAACCGGATCTTGCCGCCGCGCTCGACGAGCGGGGGCAGGATCTCGGTCGCGAGCATCTCGAAGTGATGCATCTCGCGGAAGAACGACGTCACGTTGGTCGTCAGCGCGTTGATCAGCTCGCCGTGCTCGGGGGAGCGCGGATCGTCGAGCAGCGCGACATACTGGCTGTAGTCCGCCAGGCCCAGCGCGCGCAGCCGGCGAAGCAGCCGGGTCTGGCACAACATGCGCTTGGCCTCGCCGAGCTCGATCCCGGCGCGCTCGCGAACCAGCGAACAGATCCGGCGAAACTCGCGATCGCCGAGGTCGCGGAGCTCGCCAGGAGACGCGCTGGACGCGGTCACGGTCACCATCGGGCCTAGAATTCTTTCCAGTCCTGGTCGTCGGGCTTGCCGTTGCGCGGGCGGGGCAGTGCGGCGGCAGGCTTGGCGGCGGGCTTGGCGCGCACCGGCTCGCGGGCCGGCGCCGGCGCCGCGATGCGGTGCGGGCGGTGCGGTGCGGCCTCGGCGGCGTGCGAGCGGTCATGCTTGGTACGGAAGAAGCTGACCAGCTCGACGAGCCCCTCGGCTTGCTCGGTCATCGCCGAGGCGGCCGAGCTCGCCTGCTCGACCAGCGCGGCGTTCTCCTGGGTGCCGCGATCCATCTGGATCACCGCATTGTTGATCTGCTCGATCCCGGTCGCCTGCTCGGAGCTGGCGACCGTGATCTCGCCGATGATGTCGGACACCTTCTTGACCGAGGTGACGATGTCGCGCAGCGTCTCGCCGGACTGGTAGACCAGCTTGGCGCCCTGGCCGACCTTGTCGGCGCTGTCCTGGATCAGCGACTTGATCTCCTTGGCGGCACCTGCGCTGCGCTGGGCGAGGTTTCTGACCTCGGCGGCGACCACCGCGAAGCCGCGGCCCTGATCACCGGCGCGCGCGGCCTCGACCGCGGCGTTGAGCGCGAGCATGTTGGTCTGGAACGCGATCTGCTCGATCACGCCGATGATGTCGGCGACCTTGGTCGAGCTCTCGGTGATCGCCGACATCGCGGTCACCGCGGCCTGCACGACCTGGCCGCCGCGTTCGGCGACGTCGCGCGCCCCGGCGGCCAGTTGGTTGGCTTCCTTGGCGTTACCGGCGTTCTGCTTGACCGTGGCGGTCATCTGCTCGATGCCGGCGGCGGTCTCCTCGAGCGCGCTCGACTGCTCCTGGGTCCGGGTGTTGAGGCTCGCGTTGCCGGTCGAGATCTGGCCCGACGCCGACGTGATCGTGCCGGCCGCCTCGTGGATCTTGCCGACCATGTCGCGCAGCGAGACCATCGATTGGTTCACGGAGTCGCGCAGTTGCGCGAAGTCGCCGTCGTAGCTGCCGGTCATCTCGACGGTCAAATCGCCCTTGGCGAGCGCGCCGATGACCTCGATCACGTCGCGCAGCGCGTGCTTCTGCGGGGTGATATCGGTCGCGTACTTGATGACCCGGTACGGCTTGCCAGCGGCGTCGATCAAGGGGACGTACGTGGCCTGCAACCAGACCTCGCGGCCGTCCTTGCCGACCCGGCGAAACTGCCCGGCGTGGCCGGACCCGGTGGTGAACTTGTCCCAGAACCGGCGGTAGTCGTCGCTGCGCGCCTCGTGGGTCTCGATGAACATGCTGTGGTGCTTGCCGACCACCTCGTCGCGCCGGTAGCCGGTGGCGTTCAGGAAGTTGTCGTTGGCGTCGGTGATCGTGCCGTTCATCTCGAACTGGATCACGGCCTGGGCGCGGCCGATCGCCTTGACCTGGTTGCTCTCGTCGAGCAGGCTCGCGTCGCGCTTGCGCGCCTCGGTGACATCGGCCCACTCGACGATGCGATCGCCGCCCGCCGCCGCGGCGCTGGCCTTGATCTGCAGCACGATTCCGCCGATCCGGATGTCGACGACGTGCGGCAGCCGGCTCGCGTCGGCGAGCATGCCGCGCTGGTGCGCGGGGTTTCTGTGAAACTGATCGATGCTCTGGCCGATCAGCCGGTTGGAGTCGAAGCCCGGAAACGTCTTCGCGAACGCGTCGTTGTATCCGGCGAACAACGCGCGCGCGGCGCGGTTCATGTAGACGATCGTCGCGTTCTGATTGGCCACCATGATCGCGTTGGTCAGGCCGTCGAACGCGGCGTAGGTCTGCGTCGCGTCGGCCGGCTTCGCGGCGACCACGAGCTTGGCGGCGATCGTCTTGCTGGTCGCGCGCTGCGCGCCGCGCGCGGGCCGGGGCTTGGAGGTGCGCTTGGTCTTGGTCGTCATGGATCCTCGAGGGTTACGCAGCGATGTCGGCGTCGTGAGAGGCGTTGGGCGTGGGGAACACGCGATCCACATCGAGGATCGTGATCATGCGTTGCTCGACGAGCGCGATCCCGCTCGCCATGCTGGCGGCGCCGCCGTGGTCGGCGAGGTCGGGCGGCGGCTTGACCGCGTCGCGCTCGACGGTGGTGACGTCGGACATCGCGTCGACGACGAACCCCATCGTGCGGTTGCGGCTGGCGTGCTCGACGCGCACGACGACGATCACCGTGGTCGGGCCGGGCACCAGCGACTCGATGCCGAGGCGCTCGCGGAGGTCGGCGATCGGCACGATGTCGCCGCGGATGTTGATGACGCCGCGGATGTACGGCGGGGTCCGGGGCAGCGGCATCGGGCGCGACCACCCGCGGATCTCCTGGACCCGCAGGATGTCGACCCCGAACTCCTCCCCCGCGACGACGAACGTGAGCAGCTGACCTGCGTGACTCTGGGTACGTGGTTCGGTCATGGTGGGCTCCGGTGCGGCTACGCCGCCAGCTGGCGGCCTCCGCGGCGCACGCCGCGGGTGAGCGCGACGACATCGACGATGAACGCGACGCGGCCGTCGCCGAGGATGGTGGCTCCGGCGAGCCCGTCGACCCGGCCGAAGTTGGTCTCGAGGCTCTTGACCACGATCTGCTGCTGGGCGAGCAGCTCGTCGACGATCAGGCCGAGCTGGAAGTCGTCGGCCTCGACGATCATCATCAGACGGCTGGTGGCCTCGCCGTGCGCGCGCAGCCCGAACGCGACGCCGAGATCGATCACCGGCACGACCTGATCGCGCACGCGGTAGACCTCTTGCGAGCCGAGCCGCTTGAGCCGCGCGGGATCGAGCTCGACGGTCTCGACGATCGAGAGCAGCGGCATGACGTAGCACTGCTCGGCGACCCGGATCAGCTGACCGTCGATGATCGCGAGCGTCAGCGGGACGCGCAGCGTGGTCCGGGTACCGCGCCCGGGCGTCGATTCGATGTGGACGTCGCCGCCGACTTCCTTCAGGTGGCGCCACACGACGTCCATGCCGACGCCGCGGCCCGACACGTCGGAGATGGTCGATGCGGTCGAGAACCCGGGCGCGAACACGAGCTTGGCGATCTCGTCGTCGCGGAGCTGCGCGTCGGGCGCGACCAGGCCGCGCGACTTGGCGACCTCGAGGATGCGGTTGTAGTCGAGCCCGCGGCCGTCGTCGGACACCTCGATCACGATCGCGCTGCCGCGATGCTCGGCGTGGAGCCGGATCGTGCCGTGGACGGGCTTACCGGCCGCGAGCCGGTCCGCCGGTGACTCGATGCCGTGATCGACGCTGTTGCGGACGATGTGGGTCAGCGGATCGCCGAGCTTCTCGAGCACCGTCTTGTCGAGCTCGGTGCCCTGGCCCGAGGTCTCGAGCTCGACCCGCTTGCCGAGCTTGTGACTGGTGTCGTGGACCAGCCGCGGCAGCCGCGCGAACACCACGCCGACCGGCATGCTGCGCAGCCGGACCACGCTCTCCTGGAGCGCCCGGGTGTTGCGGGCCAACAGCAGCAGGCCCTCGCGGATCTGCGCGGCGCGCTCGCTGCCGACCGCGCCTTCGCCGTCGAGCTCGCCGAGCATCGACTGCGTGATCACCAGCTCGCCGACCATGTTCATCAGCAGATCGATCTTGTCGATCCCGACGCGCACCGAGCTGAGGCTCGACGGCGATGGGCCGGGGTCTTCGACGCCGCGCGCGATGGGCGCGGCCGCGGCGGCCCGCGCGTCACCAGCGCCACCGGCGGCGGGCTCGCGCGCGATCACGAGCTCGCACTCGCCGTCGACCCACGCGAACACCTCGTCGAGCTGCGACCGCGTGGCCGCGCCGGGGACGCGGATCCGCCAGCCCAGGTAGATCTCGGTGGGATCGAGCAGCTCGAGCGCCGGCAGCCGGCCGAGCTCGGCGGTGACCTCGCCGCCGAGCTCGACGAGCTCGCGGACGATCCGCAGCGGATCATTGCCGGTTTGCATCAGCCCCGGGTGGGGGGCGAACTCGACGATCCAGGCGGCCAGGGCGCCCTGGCCGGCCATTGGCGTCGCAGGTTCGGCCGCCGCCGCGTGGCTGCCGCGCGAGGCGACCAGCTGGGCACAGATCGCCTGGTGGATCGCGGCGCGCGACGAGCGGCCCGCTTGCGGTGCGCGCAGCGTGGCGCGCAGCTCGTCGACGCCGGCCAGCAGCGCCGCGCAGATCGCCCGGGTCGGCGAAGCGCCGGACCGCAGATCGTCGAGCAGGTTCTCCATCACGTGGGCGAGGTCGGTGACTTCGTTGACGCCGAACGCCCCGGCGCCGCCCTTGATCGAGTGGATCGCGCGAAACAGGTCGCCGATCACTTCGGGATCCGGCTCGTCGGCGAGCTGGAGCAGCCCCGCCTCGGCGCGATCGAGGCCCTCGAAGCTCTCCTCGAGGAACGTGGCGAGCAACGCGGCGAGCGTCGTTGCTTCGAGCTCGCTCATGTCAGGACCTTGCGGATCGTCGCCAGTAGCTGATCGGGCTGGAACGGCTTGACCAGCCAGCCGGTGGCGCCGGCTTCCTTTGCGATCCGCTTCTTCTCGGGATCGATCTCGGTGGTCAGCATCAGGATCGGTGAGAACTTGAATGCCGGGAGGCCGCGGAGCCGCTTGACCAGGGTCAGCCCGTCGATCCGCGGCATGTTGACGTCGCACAGGAACAGATCGATCTTGGCGCCGGTGACGCGCTCGAGCGCATCCGCGCCGTCGACCGCCTCGATGATCTCGTGCCCCGCCTTGGCCAGCGCCTGCTTGATCAGGCCGCGCATCGAGTTCGAGTCATCGACGACCATGATCTTCGGCATCAGGGAGTCTCCTGCGTATGCGGCGCCGACAGATCGAGCGCGGCCCCGAGGCCGAGCGTGCGTGCGCCGTCGGTCAGCGCCGCCGGCACCCCCTTCCAGCGGATCGTCGTGCCCCGCGCGCGGGCCGCGACCATCGCCGCGCATAGCAGCTGCAGCCCCGCTGCATCGACCTTCACGATCGAGCTCACGTCGAGCGTCAGCTCCCCAGGCAGGAGCGAACCTTGGAGCTCGGCGGCGACCGTGCGCACAACCGAGATGTCGAGGCAGCGGGGCAGCAGAATCTCGCGCACGCGAGAGAAATCGTCCGGTGCCGGGGTTCTTGAATAGCCAACCGATCATTGCCGACCGCACCGACGGCGGGCCACGCGTGGGGGCGCCCACGCCACCGGAGATGCCGGCCGGCTCCGAAATCGACTACCTGCCGCGATCTGCCCGGGTGGCTACCTGGTCCGGTAGACGAAGGTCACCATGCTGCAGACCGGCACCGGCGTGCCGTTGAGCGTGTACGGCCGGTAGCGCCAGTCGCGGGCCGCCGATACCAGCTTGTCGTCGTAGTCGGGATATTTCGTCGAGCGCTGGAGCGAGGTCGAGGCGACGCTGCCATCGGTCGCGATGCAGACCTTGATCGTGCCGATCACCTTGTCGGCGCCGTCGTGCATCATCAGGGTCTGGGTGGATGTGCTCGGATGGACCGCGGTGTCGCCCGCGATCCGGAGCCCCTGCAACACGCTCGGTGCCACCGCGGAAACCTGCGGCCGCCGGGCCTCGGTGCGACAGGTCGCCGAGCAGCCGTCGCCGTCGAGCGTGTTGCCGTCGTCGCAGTCCTCGCCGGCCTCGCGCGAGCTGTTGCCGCAGACCGGGTCGACGTGCGCCGCTTCGCCGCAGTTCTCGAGGCAGGTGCCGGTGTCGAGCGGGCCGCCCGTCCCGCTACCGGGACCGCTTGCGTCGTCGCTGCTGCTGGTGGCCGTGGTGGATGCCGGGACCGGGGGCGTCACGACGGGCTGGACCAACACCTTGGGGGGCACCGGGATCTTGGGCCTGACCGGCTCGTGGCTCGTGGCGACCAGGCCGCCCGAGGCCGCGGGGATGGACACCGGCGCACGGAGCTCGAACGGCAAGCGATCCGCGTGCAAGCGCTCGATGTGCCAGACCCCTGACACGAACAGTCCGGCGGCGACGGCGAGATGGGCGACCAGGGACACGGCGATGAGCCAGCGGCGTGACATGACGTGCGCAACGCGCGATCCCGGTCGCGGATCTATCGCGTGCAACGGCGGCCACTGGCAGGCCCTGACCCCGCTCGGTAGAGCGTATGGTAGACGCCTCTGTGATCGGGTCGCTGGTCGTATTTTCCGTCACGTACCTCGTGATCGCGAGCCGGCAGCTGAGCTTCCTGGGGCTCGATCGGCCGGCCGGTGCGACGGTGGGCGCGGTCGCGATGGTCGTGGTCGGCGGCCTGCCGGTCGATGCGGCGCTGCACGCGATCGATCTGCACGTCATGACCCTGCTGTTCGGGATTTTACTGATCGCGGCGTACCTGACCGAGGCCGGGTTCTTTCGGCTGTGTGCGTACCTGGTGCTGACCCGGGCGCGGTCGGCGCGCTCGCTGTTGTTCGCCCTGACGTTCGTCGCCGGCGCGCTGTCCGCGCTGCTGCTCAACGACACGGTGTGCGTGCTGCTCACCCCGCTGGTCGTCGCGGTCGTGATCGAGGCGCGGCTGCCGGCGATGCCGTACCTGCTCGCCCTGGCGTCGGCCGCCAACGTGGGCGGCGTGGTCAGCTTCAGCGGTAACCCGCAGAACATGATCATCGGCGCCGCGGCCCACGACACGGTCGGGTTCGCGCAGTACCTGGTATTGACGTTGCCGGTCGGCGCGCTCTGCCTCGCCGCCAACGGTGCCGCGCTGATCTGGTTGTTCCGCCGCGAGTTGCCGGTGGGACCGCTGGCCGAGCGCTCGCCACCCCGGCCCAAGCTCGAGCGCGCGCTCGCCGCGAAGTCCTTGGCCGCGCTCGCCTTGTTCGCCGGCCTCGCGGTCGCCGGCGTGTCGCTCTCGGGGGCCGCGATGTTCGCCGCCGCGGCGCTGATCGTCGTCGCGCGGACCCCGCCGAGGCGCGCGTTCGCCGGCGTCGACTGGCAGCTGCTGGTGTTCTTTGCCGGCCTGTTCGTGGTCGTCGCCGGGGTCGCACATGCCGGGGTGCTCGATCGATTGTTCGATGCGCTCGCGCCGGTCGTCGCGCGCGGCGATCTGGCCGGCGACCTCGGCTTCATCCTGCTCGTGGTCGTCGCCTCCAACGTGATCTCGAACGTGCCGCTCGTGGTCGTCGCGGTCGCCTGGGTGCCGCGGATGCCGGACCCGACATGGGGCTACATCATGCTCGCCGTCGCATCGACCCTGGCCGGCACCCTCACGCTGTTCGGCAGCGTCGCCAACGTCATCGTGATGGAGAGCGCCGGGCCGCACGGCGAGATCGGATTCTGGCGGTTCCTGCGCTACGGCATCGTGCTCACCGGGGTCGATCTCGTCGTCGGCTTCGTGCTGCTCGGCGCCGAGCGCTGGGTCGGCATTCCGGGCTGGCTCGGTCTGTCGTAGCCTGCGATTCCGGGGGCACTAGCCCGGCGGTACCACCGAGAGCAGCCCACCGCCCGTCGGGCTCGAGCGGGTCTGCCAGAAGAACGTCGCGGCGTGGGGGTTATTGGAATCGTGGATCTGCGAGTACTTGAACGAGCCATGGCAGGTGGTGCCCTGGGTGACCGTGAAGCCGTTCGCGATCGCGTGGTCGTCGCCGTCGAACAAGCCGGGGTGGCGGCAGGTCCCGACGACCTGGAGCTGCGGCGCCGTGGCGATGTCTCCGGCGGGGCAGTCACCGCCGACCGGGAACACCGGCGTCGAGCCGTTGAACGGCACCGGCGACGCTGTGGTGATCGTGCCTTGCTGATCGACGCGCGTGGCCGCGGTGAAGATCAGATCGACGAGATGGGACTTGGCGCTCGCGACCGCCGCGGCGTGATTGGCATCGCTGCCATTGGTGACGGTCGAGTGGCAGAACGCGCCGTACTGCGTGCCGTACGCGACGGTGAACGTCGACCCTGGGGCGGGGACCATATTGAGACCGACCGAGAACGGGCTACCCTCGGCGGCGATCGGCAGCGAGCCATCGCTGTTGCCGGTCCACAACGAGGGCGAGCAACTCCCCGACGAGATCAGCACCCGCGACCGCCTGTGTTGACCGACCCAGTCCGCTGACGCGACGCCGCTGACATTGCCGGCGTACTCGCACCAGCCGTTGCCCGGCGAGCCGCCGCCAAACGCCGACAGGATCAGATCGCTATTCTTGCATAGCGAGACGAAATCGAGCGGCCCCGTGACGTCGTAGCGGTTGGGCTGCAGCGCGTCGACCATGCCGTTGATCGAGACCACGGCCGCGATCCGATCCTGGACGCCCCAGTCGTAGGTACCGACGCCAGTGGGCCCTGTATTGGACGCGATCTCGAACGCGGTGCGCGCGCCGGTGCTGTGGCCGATCAAGACAATATTCTTGGCCGTCGGCGGGAACAGCCGCTGGATCTCCTGTACCAGGCGATAGCGCCACTCGTACGCCGTGGTGCATGGATCGCCTTGTCGCGCCGTCGTGCAGCCCGGGTCACCGACCTCCCAGTCGTCCATGAGGGTCGGATCGCTGGAGTCGCTCGGGTGGATCCCCGACGGCGTTGCGGTGTAGAGGTTGGCCGCCGCGCTGTTGATCGTGACGGTCACGCCGGGATGGCTGGCCTGATAGCTCGCGATCAGCGCCGGCGCGTCGGCATCGAACGACGTGCGCAGATCGCTCAGCGAGCGCTGCGCTCGCGATCGTCCACCGGCTTCGTTCTGGACACCGTGGATGTACAGCAGATTGAGCTGGACCGTGGTGGCCGCCGCGGCGCCGGTCGGGGCGGTTGTGCCGGTGGGCGCCACGGGCTCGGTCGTCCCGTCGGCGCCAGGATCGGAGTCGGCGCCACTATCGGGGTCCGACTCGGGATCGGGGTCGGGGCCGGAGGTCGAACAACCGGCGACGACGGCGAGGCAACACCACAGGGGAAGGCTGCGCATGCGGAGGACCATAGGCTGATAGACCCGCTGCGTCGGCTATTACCCATTGACGATCGAGCGCGACAGTTGACGTCGACTGTCCACATAAGCGTCGACGGCGCTGCGTCGGACATCGCGCGAAGTGGCGCACGCAGTGCGTTCTCATGACTGCACACAACGAGCCGCAGATCGGGAGCGATCGTCGTTTGTCGGCGCCGTGGTCGGTGACTTTGTCGACGACGCGGCGCACCGCAGGTATCACCGCGCGGCGATTTCGGGGGCGTCGGCGTCCCAGGCGAACCGCCAGCGCACGGCGCCGTCGGCGATCCGCACGGCTTCGGCGCGGGCGAGGCCGGCGAGCGTCGGCTGTCCGATCAGCAGGGTGCCGACCGCCGACAGGCCAGGCTCGTGGCCGACGAGGATCACGATCGCGTCGGCGGGCAGGGCGGCGAGCGCGGCGACGACGGCGTGCGGATCGGCGTCGGGGGCCAGCGCCGGCAGCACGTGGACGGCGGCTTCGACGTGTAGGTTCCCGGCGACCAGCTCGGCGGTCTGGACAGCTCGGACCAGCGGGCTCGACCAGACATGGGTCGGCGCACAGTCGTGCCAGCGCAGGCGATCGCCAAGCGCGCGCGCCTGCTGGCGGCCGGGCAAGGTGAGGTGGCGGAGCGGGTCCGGCAGCGCGAGGCTCTCGGCGGCCGCGTCGGCGTGCCGGATCAGGAACACCTGCACCGCCGCAGCGTATCGCAAGTCGGCGATGGACACACCCGGCGGGCGTCACTTGGGAGTAGCGTTTCGTCGATGAAGCTCTTTGGATCAACGACGTCGCCGTTTGCGCGCAAGGTTCGCATCGTCGCGGCGGAGCTCGGCGAGCCGTTCGACTGGGTCGACACCGCGACCGACGCGGGCCGGGCGGAGCTGGTCGCGCTCGCGCCGATCCGCAAGGTGCCGGTGGCGGTGATCGACGGCCGAACCATCTTCGACTCGCGCGCGATCGTCGAATGGCTGATCACGACCCGGGGCTACGGTCCGCTCGCGCCGCCGCGCGACCGCTGGCACGAGCAGAACGTGCTGAGCGCGATCGACGAGCTCTCCAGCTCGCTGCTGCAGGTGCTGTACCTCCAGCGCGACGGCGTGGCCGTCGAGGGGCTGCCGTACGTCAAGCGCCAGTACGAGCGGGCGGCGGCGATCCTCGGGTTCCTCGGCGGTGAGCTGTCGTCGGAGCGGTTCGGCGTGCCGGAGCTGTCCGCGATTTGCTCGCTCGACTGGATCGACTTTCGCCAGATGTATCCAACCGATGGCGTGCCGGCGATCGCGGCGGTGCGCGCGGCCTGGCGGGATCGGCCGTCGGTCGTGGCGACGCTTCCGCGTCCGCACTAGCCCCTCGAACCACGAGCCATGGTACGCAATACGGCTCATGCAACGCGGCTCGGATCTCGCACGTGCGATCGCCGTCCTCGAGAGCGGCGGCCTCGTCGCGTTCCCGACCGAGACGGTGTACGGGCTCGGGGCCGACGCGTCGAGCGATGCCGCGGTCGCGCGGATCTTCGCGGCGAAGGGCCGGCCGCGCGCGCATCCGCTGATCGTCCATCTCGAGGAAGGCGCGTCACTCGACGACTGGGCGATCGAGGTGCCGGAGACCGCGCGGCGGCTGGCGCGGGCGGCGTGGCCGGGGCCCCTGACGATGATTCTGCGCCGGGGGCCGCGGGTCGCGCTGTCCGTGACCGGGGGCGCCGAGACGGTCGGGCTGCGCGTGCCGGCGCATCCGGTGGCGCAGGTGCTGCTGCATGGGTTCGGCGGCGGGATCGCCGCGCCGAGCGCGAATCGCTTCGGGGCCGTGAGCCCGACGACCGCGGACCACGTCGCGCGTGATCTCGGCGACGCCGTCGACTATCTCGTGGACGGCGGCGCCTGCGAGGTCGGCGTCGAGTCGACGATCGTGGATCTGTCGCGTGGGCGCGCCGTGCTGCTGCGGCCGGGGGGCCTGGCGCGCGCGCAGATCGAGCCGATCACCGGGCCGCTCGCAGCGCCCGATGCGGGCGCCCCGGCGGCGCCCGGGACGCTGGCGAGTCACTACGCGCCGCGCGCCGAGCTGGTCGCGGTGGCGCCCGCCGAGGTCGCGGCGGCGGTCGCGGCGGCGGTCGCGCGGGGCGCCCGGGTCGCGGTGCTCGCGCCTGGGGCGGCGTTTGCGGCGTGGCCGCCGAGCGAGGCCCAGGCGTACCGGTTGCCCGATGACGTCGCGGGGATGGCGCGCGGCCTCTACGCGGCGCTGCGCGATCTCGACGCCGCGGGCATCGATGTGGTGATCGCCGCGTTGCCTCCCGCGGTGGGGCTGGGTGAAGCTGTCATCGATCGTCTGCGGCGTGCCGCGGGATCGCGAAGGGATCCGTCATGAGCGTACAGGTCGGCATCATCATGGGCTCACACAGCGACTGGGCCACGATGCAGCACGCCGCCGACATCCTGACCGAGCTCGGCGTCGCCCACGAGAAGCGGATCGTGTCGGCGCACCGGACGCCGGATCTGCTGTTCGAGTACGCGTCCACCGCGGTCGCGCGCGGGCTGCACGTGATCATCGCAGGCGCGGGCGGCGCCGCGCACCTGCCGGGGATGACGGCGGCCAAGACGCGGCTTCCCGTGCTCGGCGTGCCGGTCCAGAGCAAGGCGCTGAGCGGGATCGACTCGCTGCTGTCGATCGCGCAGATGCCGCGCGGGATCCCCGTGGGCACGCTGGCGATCGGCGAGGCCGGTGCGCTCAACGCGGGGCTGCTCGCGGCGGCGATCGTCGCGCTGCATGATCCCGCGGTGGCCGCCGCGCTCGACGCGTACCGCGCGCGGCAGACCGAGCGCGTGCTCGCGGAGACCCTGCCGTGACCGCGGCCGGTGGGCTCGCGCCCGGCGCGACGATCGGCGTCCTGGGCGGCGGCCAGCTCGGCCGGATGATGGCCGTGGTCGCGCGCCAGATGGGCTATCGCATCATCGTGCTCGACCCGAGCCCGCAGTGCCCGACGGCGCAGGTGTCCGACGGCGTCGTGGTCGGCGCGCTCGACGATCTGGCGGCGGGCAAGGCGCTCGCGAGCCAGGTCGACGTGATCACGCTCGACACCGAGCACGTGCCGGCGGACGTGCTGGCTGCACTCGAAGCCATCGTCCCGGTGCGTCCCAACGCCTCGGTGCTGCGCACGATCCAGGATCGCCTGGTCCAGAAGCAGTTCCTCGACCGGCTCGGCCTGCCGCAGGCGGTGTGGGCGCCGGTCGACGACGTCCACGCGGCGCTCGCCAAGGTCGGACGCCCGGCGATCCTGAAGGTCCGGCGCGCCGGCTATGACGGCAAGGGCCAGGTCCGCGTCGAGCGCGACGGCGACCCGGTGGCGCTGCTCACCAAGCTGCGCGGCGAGCCCGCCGTTGCCGAGGCGGTGGTCGGGTTCACCCGCGAGATCTCGGTGATCCTGGCGCGCGGTCTCGACGGCCAGATCCAGATCTATCCGATCGCCGAAAACGCCCACCGCCGCCACATCCTGCACACCACGCGCGCCCCGGCACCGATGCCCAAGGCGCGGCGCAGCCACGCCGAGGCGATGGCCGTGGCGGTCGCCGAGGCGCTCGGTCACGTCGGGGTAATGGCGGTCGAGATGTTCGAGCTCGCCGATGGCACGCTGTTGATCAACGAGATCGCGCCGCGCACCCACAACAGCGGTCACTACACCTACGGCGCGTGTGCGACCTCGCAGTTCGAGCAGCACCTCCGCGCGGTCTGCGGGGTTCCGCTGGGAGATCCGCGGCTTCTGACCGGGGCGGTGATGGTCAACCTGATCGGCGATCTGTGGAGCCCGGGGGTGCCGGCCTGGCATAAGGTCCTGGCGCGACCCGAGGCCCGGCTCCATCTCTACGGCAAGGACGCGCCGGCGCCCGGGCGCAAGATGGGGCACGTGGTGCTGCTCGATGACGATACCGACCGCGGGCTGGCCACCGCGGAGTCGCTGATTGCCACGCTAAGCTCCCGATCATGATAGGTTTGTGACCTGGGGTATGGCGACTCTGGTCTACACCGATGTCGACGGCGTCGATCGGTCGTTTGCCCTGGGAGGCGAGCCGGTCACGGTCGGCCGTGCCGCCGAATGCTCGATCCGCAGCGATGATCCGCGGGTGTCGCGGGTCCACGCGCGATTCTTCATCGAGCAAGGCACGCTGTGGGTCGAGGACCTGGGGAGCTCCAACGGCATCTTCGTGGGGCCGCACAAGGTCGCGCGCGCGGCGGTGCCGACCGGTGAGATCATCCTGGTCGGTAGCCTGTTGATCCGGCTGGTGCCGACGAGCGGCGCGCTGCCGCCACCGAACGGGTTGCACGGCACCCTGGCGAGCTGGCTCGAGATGGAGCGCAAGGCGCGCCGCGGCGTCGAGGACGAGCGCGACGCGTTCGCCCGCCGCGTGGGCGAGATGCATCACCAGCTCGCGACCGTGATGTCGGCGCGCACGCTCGATCCCGAGCAGCCCGAGCTGATCCGCGAGCGCGAGGAGTCCGATGCCCGCGCCGCGCTGCTCGAGCAGGAGCTCGGGTTGCTGCAGGACGAGCTCGCCGAGGCGCGCGAGAAGCTCGCAGAGCTGAACGGGCTGGCGAACGCGCAGGAGATCGAGCGCGCCGAGTGGTCGGGCGAAGCCGGCGAGACCGCCGAGATCGATGTCGGCCGGATGGCGTCCGCGCTCGAGGAGGCCGAGCGGGCGCGGTCGATCTCGGAGCAAGCGCAGGCCGAGGCGATGCGCGAGGCCCAGGTCCTGCGCGACGAGCTGATCGCCCTCCAGAAGGCCCAGGCGACCGAGCTGGAGCTCGTGCGGATCGAGCTCGGCAAGGCGCGCGACTCGCAGATGATGGCGGACACCGCGGCGGGGATTGCCGTCGCCGAGAAGCTGGCCGCCGCGGACCTCGTGATCGAGGGGCTGCGCCGCGAGCTGTCCGATCGCGCGACGCGCGGTAAGGCCCCGACCGGGCCGGATCCCCGCACGCAGGAGCTGGCCGACCGCGTGGTGGCGGTCACGGCGCGCGCCGAAAAGGCCGAGAAGGAGCTCGCCGCGGCGCAGATCCGCGCCCAGGGCAGCGAGCGCAGCGGGGCACGCGTCGCGGAGCTCGAGCAGAAGCTCGTCGAGACCGACAGCCGGCTCAAGGCTGCGGAGGCAGCGCTGCGCGAGCGGGCCCATCCGCTCCATGCACCCAGTGCCCTCGGCGCGGATCTCACTGCGGCGGGCGTGGCAGCCGCCAAGACCCGCGATCAAGTCGCGATCAAGTCAGCGGCCGAGCTCGCCGCGCGCGACGCCGAGCGGCGTGCCGAGGATGCCGAGAAGCGGGCGAGCGCCGCCGACACGATGGCCAAGGCGATGGCCAAGGACGTCGCCGAAGCGCTGCGCCGCGCCGTCGAGGCCGACACCCGGGCTCGCGGCGTCAGCCGCGAGCTCGCCGATGCGCTGCGCCGGGCCGAGCAGGCCGAGGCCCGGACCAGCGCCGGTGCCGAAGCGCTGCGCGAGCTCGAGGTCCGCGCTACCGAGGCCGACGCTCGGGTGGCCAGCCTGGAGCACGAGCTGGCCGCGACCGTCGAGCGCGCCCACGCCGACCTCGGCACACAGCTGTCGGCGACCCAGCGGGAGCTCGGCGACAAGCTCGCCCAGGCGATCCGCGAGCTCGCCGCCGAACGCGCGACCTCGCTCGGTCTGGTCGAGCGCAGGGCCCAGCTCGAGCGCGAGCTGGCCGAGGTTCACGGCCAGCTGCCGGCACTGCAGCAGCGCGGCGAAGCCGCCGAGCGCACGCTGGCCGCCGCCGCGGTGACGGCTGAAGAGTCACGGCTGAGCGCCTCCGACGCGGCAGCCAGCGCCAAGCTGCAGCTCGACGCGCTGCAGGCGCGCGTCGACGATCTCACCGCCCGGCTCGCGGCGGCCGAGACCGGCGGCAAGGCCACGGTCGACGAAGCGCGCGCCGCCCTCGCCGCCGAACGCGCCGCGGCGACCGACGCCCGGGCCGCGGCGACCACGGCGAGCGAGCTGGTCGACCAGCTCCGCTCCGAGCTGGCCGCACGTGAGGCCCAGCTGCGCGATACCGATCAGACGCGCACCGCCGCCGATGCAGCGCTCGCCGCGGCTCGCGCGCAGATCCTCGAGCTCGAGCACACGGCCAGCGAACGCGCCGGCTCGTCCGAGATCGAACGCAACCAGCTGGCCGAGGCGGTCGCGCATGCGGCCGAGGCCGAGCGCAAGCTCGAGTCGTTGACGGCGAAGTCCGATACCGCGGATCTCGCCATCGGCCGTGCGGCGGCCTTGCAGCGCCAGCTCGACGAGGCGCTGACCCGGCTGGCATGGCTCGAACGCGAACAAGCCGACCGCGGACGTGTCCGGACTTCGGACAAGGCCGACCGGGCCGCGTCCGAACGCATCACCGCCGCCGAGACGCGCGCGTCTGACGCCGAGCGGCGGGCCAAGGACGCAGAGGCGCGGCTCGCCGAGGCCGAGCACCGGGCCGAAGCTGCCGCCGAGACCGAGCGGCGCGCCGAGGCGGCGGCGGACGCGGAGCGGCGGGCCCAGGCGGCGGAGGCGAAGGTCGCCGGGGCGGAGCAGCGGGCCGACGCAGCAGTCGCCGCCGAGCGGCGGGCCAACGACGCAGAAGCGCGGCTCGCCGACGCCGAGGCCCGGACCGTCGAGGCCGAGCGCCGCGCCGAGGCGTCGGCGGACGCGGAGCAGCGGGCCCAGGCGGCGGACGCGAAGGTCGCCGAGGCGGAACAGCGGGCCGACGCAGCAGTCGCCGCCGAGCGGCGGGCCAACGACGCAGAAGCGCGGCTCGCCGACGCCGAGGCCCGGACCGTCGAGGCCGAGCGCCGCGCCGAGGCGTCGGCGGACGCGGAGCAGCGGGCCCAGGCGGCGGACGCGAAGGTCGCCGAGGCGGAACAGCGGGCTGCCGCGGCGTCGGCGGACGCGGAGCGGCGGGCCCAGGCGGCGGACGCGAAGGTCGCCGAAGCGGAACAGCGGGCAGCCGAGGCGGCGGAAGCGAAGGTCGCCGAAGCCGAACAGCGGGCTGCCGCGCTGGCGGACGCGAAGGTCGCCGAAGCCGAACAGCGGGCTGCCGCGGCGGCGGACGCGAAGGTCGCCGAGGCGGAACAGCGGGCTGCCGCGGCGGCGTTGGCCGCGGAGCGTCGGGCTCAGGCCGCCGAGGAGCGGCTCTCCGAATCAGCACACCAGCTCGAGGCTGCGCACGCCGAGACCGAGCAGCGCGCCGCCGAGCTCGCCGAACTCGCCGAACTCCGGCGCCGGGCCGAAGATCTCGCTCGCGCCCGCACCGAGTCCGATCACCGGCTCGCGGCTGCCGAGCAGCGCGCGCAGACCGCCGAGGCGAACGCCAGGACCCAGGCGAAGCAGCTCGCCGACATGCAATCGCAGATCGCCACCCTCGAGCGCGAGGTCGCGACCGCCGACAACGTCCGGTCCTTCGCCGCCGGGACCGAGCGCGAGATCGCCACCCTGCAGAGCGATCTCGAGTCGCGGACCGCCAAGGGCGTAGAGCTCGAAGACAAGATCGCGCAGCTCGAGCGCGAAGACGGGCTGCTGCGCCGCCAGCTCACGGACGCCGAAGCGCGCCTCCACGCCGCGGAAGCCCGCTTGCGTAGCGCACCGCCGACCGCGGATGGCGACCGCGAGCATGCCCGCACCGCTTCCCAGCCGCCGCTCGCCGCCCTCGCCGAGCACGTCAACACCCTCGAGGAATCGATCACCTCGCTGCGCGCCAACATGCGCGCCGCCAGCGACGAGACGGCAATGATGGATCCGTCCGACTCGGTCAACACGATCTCGAGCGCCGTCAGCCAGGCGGCCGAGCACGTCGAGACCGCACGCGCCGCGATCCGAGCGCTCGCCGCTTCGATCGGCATGAGCTAGGTCGTGGCCATGGGCCTGGCACCAAGAACGCGATCCTGATCGTCGAGCTCGCGCACGAGCCGACCACCTCGGTGCGCCCAGGCACGCCATGCCAGGATCGTTTGCTCAAGCTGCTGTCACCTTGCGGCCGCCGGGACCGCGGCCACGCTCGTCGAGCTGACGAGGCGATGCCGCGGACCTCGGGACACCAACGGGGGGCTGATGGGGCTGATGGACAGTGGCACTCGCCATCCCGTGGCGCATCTGCTGACGAGGCAACGCCGTGACCTCGGGAGATCCACGGGTGGCCTGTGGACAGTGGCGCTCGGCTGACCGCTGGGGCATCGGATTCCGAGGCGCAGCGACACAGGGCCGTCGCCACAGCCCACAGCCCGGGCCCCGTGCGCGGGTTGCCGTTCCGGACTTTGGAATGAATTCTCTCGGACGGAAGATCTATGTGGTGTCGGGACGGGCAGCTACGCGTCGGCGGCTCGGTCGATCGTGCGCGACGACTTCTACAAGGTGACGCCGCGGGCGCACAATCCGAGGAGCCGGTCGAGCCGCGAACGCTCGCTGCATTCCGTTGCCTGCATCCGCCGCACTACCCTGGCGACCGGCTCTTTGAGCTGGATGCGGCTATCAGCAAGGTCAACGTCGTTGATCGGTCGCCGCGATCGCCTGAACCGCGGAAACTGCGACGGTGCTTGTATCGCCGGCGCTCGACTCGGACCAGACCGGCTGCGGTCATATCGTCACGGCACCGTGGCCACAGGGCAGCTCCGTTTCGCGCGGATCGCTTGGATGCCGCGCTCGTTTCACGCGCGTCGGTCCGTAGCTCACCTATCTCACCTATCTGTGACGGATCGCGTACGGTGATCTGCGCGCCGGCGCGGCACGCGAGCGCGCCGTCATCCCGTGGCGCACCTGCTGACGAGGCAACGCCGTGACCTCGGGAGATCCACGGGTGGCCTGTGGACAGTGGCGCTCGGCTGGCAGCTGGGGCATCGGATTCCGAGGCGCAGCGACACAGGGCCGTCGCCACTGCCCACAGCCGGCGAGTCCGATGTTTTGTTGGTTTGTCGATTTCGCTTGACGACTCTCGAAGGGCGATGGTCACTGGTGGTCGCGTAGTCTCGCAAAGATCGTTGCCAATCAGCGACAGCGTGGTCCGTGCGCGAGGTTCTCCATGAGGCGGTCGATTTTTCGCATGACACCGCCAATTGTCGCGTGGCGGGCAGCCGGTTGAACCGAAAATTAGTGTGCTATAGGTGAATCTCGAGATCGACAGGAGAGTGGCTATGCGATGTGATGCAGCGGTCGAGGTAACAGCGAGCTCTGTGAACGTGACCGAGGGCGAGAGCACGCTCGGTCACGTCGCGTGCTGCGAGCTGATCGAGCACGTGCCGGACGTGCCGGACGGGCACCATGAGCGCGGCAGTTGCTCTGTCGGGATCTCCGATCCGGAACGCGACGACTCTGCAGATTGGCAACGAGTCGATCGCGCCCTGCGCACCTTGGCGCGGCGGCGCGCCGTGCTCGACGCCGACGAGGCCCGCTGGCTCCGCGAAGCCGAGGCGTGCCGGCTCTGGCGCCATTTCGGTATGGTGTCTGCGGCCGATTACATGGAGCGCGTGCTCGGCTATGGTCCGCGGGCTGCGCAGGACCGGCTGCGGGTCGCACGTGCGCTCGGAACGCTGCCCCAGCTGACGGCGGCGTTCTCGACTGGCGAGCTGCCGTTCACGGCGGTCCGCGAGCTGACCCGGGTGGCGACGCCCGCCACCGAGGCCTTGTGGCGGGAGGCGGCGCGCGGCAAGACCGTCGGTCAGATCGAGCAACTCGTGGTCGATCACCGTCCCGGCGACAACCCCGACGATCCGGGCGATCCCGAGGTCCGGACGCGCGTGGTCCGCTTCGAACTGGCGCCCGAGACCTTCACGGCGTTGCGCCAGGCGCACCAGTTGCTCAACGAAGAGCATGGCAGCCATCTGTCCGATGATCAGCTGATCGCCGCCTTGAGCGCCGCTGTCCTCGACGGAGCTCCGGCTGCCGAGCCCACCGGGCGCGCGAAGTATCAGATTGCTGTGACCGTCTGCGAGCGATGCGGCCAGGGCTGGCAGGACGGCGCCGGTGCGAAGCTCGCCATCAGCGCAGCCGCGGTCGACCGCGCCGCCTGCGATGCCCAGCACATCGGATCGCTCGACGGCCCGGTGCCCGAGCGCGCCCACCAGGATGTTCCGCCGAGCGTTGCGCGACTGGTTTGGCGTCGCGACGGCGGACGTTGCCGTGTCCCCGGCTGTCGCTCGAGCCGAGGTTTGGAAATTCACCATTTGGTGCATCGTGCCGACGGCGGCAATCACGATCTCATGAATCTGGCACTCACGTGCTCATCCTGTCATATCGCACACCATCGTGGCGTAATGACGATCACCGGCACCGCGGATCAGCTCATAGTCCGTCGCCGCGCAGAGACGCAAGTCACCTCGGTGACCGGCGCCCACATGGGCGCCCCCACGGAGGCGTCCGCGATCGCCGTGACCGGCGCCCCTATGGGCGCACCGGGGAACGCCGACGCCGACGCGCCCGCGCCCGCCGTGACTGCCGCCCATGTGGGCGCGCCCGTCCGCACCGACGCGCCTGGCGGCCTCGACGTCGCGATCCTTCGCACGCAGACCAAAGAGGCGCTCATCGGGCTCGGCTGGAAGCCAACGATTGCCATAGCCGCCGTCACAGCGGCCGCGGCAGAGCTGGGCGCGGGACAAACGCTCGAGCAATGGATCCGGGCGGCGCTGCGCCGGTGTCCGCGACCGGCGACGTGAAACCAGCGTGTAGGCGATGGACGGCGATCGGATCCGCCGTGCCGGTGATCGTCAGTACGCCCTGATGGTGTGCCAGCGTGGGCTGGGTGCAGTTTCCGCACGTACACCGGAAACGGGTGTGATCTCGTTGCGCAGCGCTCCAGGGTTCATTACGTTGCTCGCGGAAGACTCGGGCTATTCGGCGGTGCTCGGGCCATGGCCGCCCGCGCCGTGCTGCGAGGGCTCGGCGCGGTTACTCTGGCTTCGCGGTGTGCTCGCGGAGGAACGCCAGGCTCTTGGGGAGCCGCGCGGTCCAGAACTCGAAGTTGTGCTTCCCGGGCCCCACGAAGAACTCGTGCTCGATGTGCTTGGCGCTCAGCGCTGCGTGAACGTACTGGACGTTGTCCTGCAGGTTGAAGTCGTCCTCGGTGCCGCAGTCGAAGTACAGCGCGAGCTTGCCGGGTGGCAGCTTGGTGGCGAGCTCGACGACGTCGTGCGCTTTCCACTCGGCGAGATCGGGGCCGAACATAGTGCGGATCCACGCGACGATCGGGTTCCCGGCGGGGGCTTCGCCGGCCACGCGGGTGAGCAGCTCGACCGGCTTGGCGGCGTCGAACGGTCGCGGCCCGCGAAACATCATGGCGACCGCCCCGGAGTGGCTCGCGGCCGCCGCGAACTCGCCCGGGTGGCGCAGCGCGATCGCCATCGCGCCGAACCCGCCCATCGACAACCCCGCGATCGCGCGGCCGTCGCGGCGCTGGATCGTGCGGTAGTGAGCATCGACCCAGGCGACGAGATCCTTGGCGATGTACGTCTCGTAGTTGCGCGCGTGGACGCACGCCTTGTCGAACGGCGGCGCCTTGACGAACAGCCCGTCGCCGCTCGCCATGCACTTGTCGTAATCGATCCCGGCGGGCGAATCGACGTAGAAGTCGTCATCACCGTCGGGCATCACGACGATCGCGCCGAGCGCGAGCGCGTCGGCCGTGGCGTCGAGCTTGCCGTGCTTGACCCAGTTGGTCTCGTTGCCGCCCAGGCCATGCAGGTAATAGAACACCGGCCAGTGCCTCGCCGGCTGGGCGTCGTAGCCGCGCGGCAGATAGACCACGACGTCCTTGTCGACGCCGAGCGCATCGCTGTGGAAGTGTTCGGTGACGACGTGGCTGGGCGCACCGGCTAGTGGCGCGCTCGGCGCCGCGGTGGGGGCGGGCGACCGGGGCGGTTCGCTCGCGGGGCCCGCGGGCGATTTCGCCGAACAGCCGATGACGATGAGCGTGGAGCAGCCGAGCAGGCCGTGCAGGAAACGTGGCTTCATTGCATCACCGGTAGCATCGCGACGGCCTGGACCGTCGACGAGCGGAACGAGAGCACGAGCCTGACCAGGTGCTCGGTGGCCTGGGCCACGACGGGATCGACGACGGCGAGCGTGGCGAGCGCGGCATCAGCGCCGAGCCCGAACGGCGCGTGGATCTGACCGAAGCCAGCCACCACGTCGCGCAACGTGGGCGCCGGCGGATAGATCTCGAGCGGCCGATCGTCGACCTTGTCGAGCTTCGCGAGCTTGCGGGCCTCGGCGAGCGCGGCGTCGAGCCCGCCGATCTCGTCGACCAGCCCGAGCTCCTTGGCCTTGGTGCCGGTCCACACCCGGCCCTGGGCGATCGCCTGGATCTGCGCGGGCGTCTTGTGGCGGCCGTCGGCGACGCGACCGACGAACACGCGGTAGACCGCCTGCATCGAGTTCTGGATGGTCTGGCGCTCGTCGTCGCTCCACGGGCCCAGGCTCGCGGCGATCGTGGCGTGCTTGCCGCGGCCGATCGGGAACGTGTGGACGCCGATCCGGGCGAGCGCATCGCGCGGCGCGAGCTTGCCGCCGACCACGCCGATCGATCCGGTCAACGTGTCGTCGAGCGCGAAGATCTTGGTCGCGCCGCTGGCGATGTAGTATCCGCCGCTCGCCGCCACATCGCTCATCGAGACGATCACGGGCTTCTTGGCCTTGAGATCGGCGACCGCGCGCCAGATCAGCTCCGAGGCCTGGGCGCTGCCGCCGCCGGAGTCGATCCGCAGGACGACCGCCCGGACCGTATCGTCGGCGGTGAGCGCGCGCAGCGCCGCGACCAGCGTGTGCGACGCGATCTGCTGGCGTGCACCGAGCACGCCTTCGCCGTAGCCATCGACGATCGTGCCGAGCGCATAGACCACTGCGATGTGATCGGTGGCGGGCTTATCGGCCGGCAGCGCCCCCAGGAACCGCGACGCCCGCATGATCATCGCCAGCCGATCGGTCTTGTCCGGGTCGAGCTCGAGCTGGGTCCACGGCGCGGCTTTGGTGACGTCGTCACGAAACGCTTCGAACCCGGCGACGTCGTCGACCAGCTTCGCCGCCTTGGCTTGGTCCGACGGGAATAACCCGGTATCGATCAGCGCCTTGACCGCCGCTGGCTCGAGCTTGCGGTCCGCCGCGATCATATCGACCATCGTCTGGTAACGGCGATCGAGGATCGCGCCGAGCGTCTCCTGCATCTCCTTCGACGGTGCGTCGCGGGTCAGCGGCTCGGCCGCGCCCTTGTAGGCGCCGACGTGGAGAAAGTCGGCCCGGATCCCGAGCTTGTCGAGCAGCGGCTTGATATGGACCGGCATCGCCGTCGGCCCGGTGATCGCGACGTCGCCCAGCGGGGCGATGGCGATGCGATCGCACGCGGCGAGCACGACGTAGGTCGCGTTGTCCGCGCGCTCGGCGTGACACGCGATCAGCTTGCCGGCGTCGCGCAGGTCGTGGAACGCGACGCGCAGCTCGACGGCATCGGCCAGGCTGATCGCGATGCCGTCGACGCGCAGGAGCACGCCGGTGAGCTGTGCATCGTCGGCGAGATCGCGCAGCCGCTCGGTCAGCGCGCGCAGCTCGGTGCCGTGGCCGCCGGTGAACGACCAGGTCTCGCGCTCGACGACCGGGCCTGCGAGCGCCAGCACGCCCCAGTGCGGCTTCGCCGCGTCGAAGCCGTGCGACTTCCGGCGCGCTTCGTAGCGCCCTGGCTTGCTGACGGTCTCGGCGATCTTCGCGAGCATCGACTGCAGATCGAAGCCGTCGCTGTCGGGCTTGCTGTCGTGGTTCTTGTGCTTGGCGGGCGACGCCAACCACGGATCGCTCGCAGCCGCTGATCCCGGGTCAGCGGCCACGTGGTCGAGTCGCGATGGCTGATCCGCGCAGGACGCGAGCAACACCGCGCAACACACGTGTCGGGCACCCAGCATGCCCGTTCATAGCACGGTCGCTGTGGGCTCAGCCCGATCCGGAACCGGGCGCGGACGGTGCGGGAGCAGGAGCCGTATCGCCGCCGAGTCGCTCGAGCTGCTTCTTTGCCGCCGCGCTGTCCGGATAGACATCGAGGTACGCGCGGTACGCTTCGATCGCCTGTTCCTTGCGGCCCTGCTGTTGATACGCCTCGGCGACCCCGCGCAACGCAGGCTCGTACCGCGACGACACGGCGAGCGCCGCGCGGAACTTCGAGAACGCGCTGGCGAATTGCTTGGCGTCGATGTGGCAGTACCCCATGCCGGTCAGGGCTTCGACGCCGTTGGGCTTTTGCTCGAGTGCCTTGGCGTAGAGCTCCATCGCGCGCGCGCAGCTCGTATCGGCGACGGCATTGGCGCGGGCCAGCAATCGATCGTAGGAGTCGCCACCACCACCACCGGCGGATGGCCTGCCGGCTCCGGGCGCCGGGGCCGGCGTCTGAGCGGGGCCCGGGGCGACGGGGGCCGGGCGTGGAGCGGCGGCCGGCGCGTTGCCCTCCTCGGGCGGCAGCGGATCGGTCTTGGTGACCAGGGTCTCGAGCTTGGCGGCCAGCGCCTTGGCGCCGGCATGCTCGGGCTGTGCCGCGAGCACGGCGTCGACCAGCGGCTTGGCCTCGGCGGCCTGGTTCTCGGCGGTGAGCACGAGCGCGAGATGGAACCGCGCCCTGACGTCGCCGGACGTCTCGAGCTTGTCGGCGCCCTGATCGACCGCGGTGAACGCCGCCTTGGCGTCGTCGAGCTTGCCGTCGCGCGCGAGCACGAGGCCTTCGGCGAGCGCGAGATCGCGCATCCAGATCCCGGGCGGCGATGACGCCTGGGATCGCGCGGTGTCGAGGTAGCGCTTGATGTCGTGCGCTGGCTTGCCCTGGAGCCGCAGCACCTCGGCCATCGCGAGGTTTGCACCGGCGTCGTCGCCCGCCGCCTTCAGCGCGCGCTGGGCCGCGGTCGCTGCGTCGAGCACGAGCTGCTTGGCTTCCTGGCGCAGCGCATCTGCGAGGGCGGTGTCGGAGAGCACCGACGCGCGGTCCTGGAGGTCCTGGGCGAGCTGGCCGATCAGGTGCGCGCGCAGCGCCAGCGACCCCGGATCGCTGGCGGTCTCGAGCGACTGCGCGGCCGTTCGCAGCCGCGGTTCGAGATCGCTGGCGAGCTCACCGCGGGCGGCGTCGAGCGCCACCGCGGGTTCGGCGGCCGTCGCGTCGCCCGCCGGTGCCACGACCACGACTGGCGCCGCGTTGGAGGTCGGAGCGATCGGGGTGACCGCGGCGGCCGCGCCGGCATCCTTGGGTCCGCCGGCCTGGTCGTCCGCGCCCTTGCGGATCACGAACATGTAGACCCCCGCCGCGCCGGCGCCCATCACGAGCAGCGCCATGATCAACACCAGCATGCCCGCGCGCGAGCCGCGGCGCGCCGGCAACAGATCGTCGTCGTCATCGACCACCCGGACCTTGCCGGTCTGGAACGTGGCTTCATCTCCGGGCGCCATGCGCACCCGGCCGGCGAACGCCGGCTCATCGGGAGCCGCCGACAGGTTGCCGACGAACGGACCGGTGGTCGTGGCCGCTGGCGGCTTCACCGCATCGGTCGCCCACATCGCGGTCGCGCGCCCATCCTGCGGTGGTGGAACCGCCGGAGGCCGCGAGGTGGGCACCGGCCCCGACGGCGCGACGAGCCGCTTCGTCATCGGCGGGGGAGGTGGCGGGGTCGTCCGCGATCCACGCGCCTGCGGAGGCGGTGCCGCCGCAGGCACGGTCGTGGACATCGCGACGTTGGTCTTTCCCCCCGGGCCGCTCGGGCCCACGGCCGGCACGCCCATGGCCGGCGTCCGTGCCGCGCCGCGCTGCGGGATCGGCGGCGGCGTCGGCGTGATGCCGCGCGCGGGAGCTTCATCGCCGTCGTCGTCGGGAAGGATCGTCCCGCCGGCGGCCTGCGCGGCGCTGTAGCCAGGCAAGGTGTGATGCCCCACCGGTGCGTCTTTGGCGGAGCCGGGGCGGCTCGGCTGCTTGGCGCGGTTGCGGTTGGCGCGCGCCTCGTCGGCGATCGTGAAGTACTGGCTGAGATCGACGATGTCGCCGAGCCGCTTCCAGGTCTTGCCGGTGCGCGAGATCAGCGCCTCTCGCGTCACCACGCCGGAGATGATCCACTGCTGCAGCGTCGCGAGCTCGCGGCAGCTCTTCTGGTCGCCGCTCTCGAGCCGGATCAACCACTGCCGCTCGATCGTGGTCGGCGCGTCGTCGCTATCGGCCGCATCGTCGGGGAACGGCGGCGGGACGTCGAACATCGAGTCGGGGCGGGGCGGCTTCGAGCTCGCCGTACGTGGCCGACCTGGGTCCCTCGAGTCCTTCGAATCGCGTCCCGCAGGGATCGTTCCGACGTTGGTGATCGTCCGCTTGCGGATCTTGAACATGTGGCCGCAGTTGGTGCACTTCACAGTGACCCCACCGGGCTTCAGACGCGCTTCGTCGAGCTCGTACTCCGTTTGACACTTCTCGCAGCGGACGTCCATGGCAATGGCACGCAAGTGCGTGTCTTGGTTTGCGAACGTAGCACGGCGATGTGGCGCGCGCACCTTGTGCACCCCCCCGCAATGGACGAATCTCGACGCATGAGTGACGCTCGGGAGCATGAGCGTGTCCGCGTCGACGCGTTCGTCCGGGTCCAGGGCGCCGATGGCCAGGAGGTCGTGTTCCGCACCCGCGATCTCTCCGAACAGGGGCTGTTTCTGTATACCAAGGTCGCCCGGGTCTACCCGTTCAAGGTCGGCTCGACGTTGCTGCTGGAGCTGGACGGTGGCGGCCAGCAGGTCACCTGCAAGGCGGTGGTGGTTCGTGTGGTCGACCCGGGTAGCCCCGAGAGCGCCACGTTTCCTACCGGGTTCGGCGTGCGGATCGTCGAGTGCGATGACGCATCGCGCGCCGCGCTCGCCACGCTGATCGAACGGATCAGGTCGGGCGGGGCCGATTGACCCGCATCGTCGTCGAGGTGTCGCTCCACTCCGACGCGGTCAGCTCGTAGCGCAGCACGCTCCACCACCGGCCGTCGCGCCACACGTCGTCCTCGAGCCGACCGACCGGCCGGAAGTTGAGCTTCTCGATCACGCGGCGCGACCCGATGTTCTCGACGAGACACCCCACGGTGACCTTGTGCAGGCCGATCAGATCGAAGCCCGCATGGACCGCGGCGCGCGCGGCTTCGGTCATCAGTCCCTGGCCCCACAGCGACGGGGCGATCCAGTAGCCGAGCTCGGCGCGATCGACCCGCCAGGCTCGCAGCTCGAACTGGATGCCCTCGAGGTTGACGCAGCCGACCGCGCGGCCGGCGTACTCGATCACCCACGCGACGGTCGTGCGTTTGGCGAACCCCTCGATGACGAAGCGGACGAAGTCGAGGGTCTGGCTGCGATCGGTGTGCGCCGTCCAGCTCATCATCCGCGGCAGCTCGGGATCGGAGACGTAGGGCCAGAGGTCATCGACATCGGCCTCGCGGAACGGCCGCAGCCGCAGCCGCCCGGTGATCAGCAGGAGATCGAGCTCGTCGAGCTTGGCGAGCGGCGAGCGCGGCGGTGGCGACGACAACACGGTCATAGGGGCCTCGCGCCGACCTAGTGGGCCTCGTCGGCGTTGACTTCCTCCACCGTCGCCAGGATGTCCTTCACGTCGATCAGCCGCAGCCGATCGTCCCAGGGCACCTGTACGCCGGCTTCCTTGCGAAACAGCACGTGCGCGCCGTGGGGCACGCCCGACACGTTCTCGGTGACCTCGCTGGTGGTCGGTCGATCGCGGGCGACCTCGATCACCTTGCCGTAAAATGCCTCGTCCGACGCCTCCTTGGCCCCGGCCGGAAGATAGAGCCCTGCGTCGGTCCGCTCGTCGATCCGGATCACCTGGACGAGCACGCGCATCCCGAGCGGCAGGATCAGACGATGCACCGGCACCTTGAGGTCAGAGGTCGTGCTCGAAGACAACGGCGCCACTCTGCTCCACGCAGCGTAGCCGGGTCAAGCCGGCGCTGTGCAGCACCGCCCGCTTGCCCTCGATCAGCGGCTGCATCGCCCGATCCGCACAGGAGCCCGAGCGCAGGTCGATCCGGGATCCGTTGATCACGGCCCGGCCCCACAGCCGCTGCACGCGCAGGGTGGTCTCCAGCTCGTTCGCTGCGGTTCGCGGATCGATGGCGGCCTCGCCCGGCGCTTGCGCTCCCGGCGCGGCGGTCGCCGCGGCCACGGTCGGCCGGCGCGCGGGCGGGGCGAGCGCCACCGCCTCGATCGGGGCGGGCAGCGCTTCGGTCGCTGCGTCGGTCCGCTTACCACCGCCGCGCAGGCTGAACACGGCGATGATCGCCGCGGCGACCCCCAGCGCGGCGATCACCGGCACGGCCGGGAAATGGCTCGACTCGAGCGCGGTCCCGCCCGGCTCCGCCGTCGCGCGCTTGGCACGCCCGCTGCCGGCGGGGAGCTCGCCGTGGCACCTGGGACACCGGACGTAGCCTGGGACCACGGCAACGCCGCACTTGGGGCAAACCGCGCTCATGCCGAAACAATACGCGCGGCCCGGGCGATCAGTGAAGTTTGCGGCGCCTCCGCAAGGTGAGGACCGTCGCCCCCGCCAGCACCAGGATCACGTCCGACCGCGCGCCCGGGCCGGCCGCGCTGCAGCCGCCGCCGCTGTCAGGCGGATAGACCGTGCAGATCGCCTGGATATCGTCGTCGGAGAGCGTCTCTTTCTTGGTCTCGCCGGGGTCCTGAAAGTTGTACATCGTGGCCTCGGTGATCTTGGCCGGCAGGCTCGCCGAGCACAGCGGCACGGCGGCGCCCTGATCATCGACCCGCGCCGGGTCACCGTCGACGCGGCACGGGTGCTCCAGGCCCTGGAGGTGGCCGAGCTCGTGGGTCAAGGTGTTCTGGAGCTCCGACGGGCTGCCGCTGTGCATCGACTCGCAGTTCTGCGCGCAGTTCTCCGCGATCGCGAAGTTGACGCCGTTGATCTCGACGTCGGCGTCGATGATCGCGCCGTCGCGGTCGCTGTTCTTGTCGTTGACGTAGATCACCGTCGTGATGGCGGCCGCCTGACTGTTGTAGGTGCGCGCGCCATCGTCGCCGATCGCCGGGCGCCCCCAGGTCGTGTCGCGGAACTTGATCAGGTTCACGTTGTCGCGGCCGACTTCGGACGCCTTTGGGGTCTGGTCGACCAGCTTCATGTCCGAGCACGCGGCGACGCCGGTGCTCCACGTGGTCATGGAGTTGGCGATGATCGTGAGCACGTGGTCGGTGGGCAGCGCGGTGGTGCCGGCCGAGTCGGGAGTCACGGGGACGGAGTGGGACTCCCAGTACAGATACGAGCCCTTGGTCGTCGGGCCGGTGCGAACGAACTCCGGCATGAACCCGCGCGTCGCCACGCTGTCGAGGACCACGTGGTCCTGCTGCGCGAGATCGACGGCGTGGTGCGCGGCGACCGCCACCGACATCCCCACGACCAGCGGCGTCGGCCCCGGCATCGTGATCATGCCGATGCCATCGACGGTGCCACCGAGCTGGCTGACCACGATGTCGTCGCCGGCGGTGGTATGCACCGTCGCTTCGGTCACGATGCGTGAGCCGTCGGCGGTCCAGAAGCTGTGCACGGCGACGACGTCGCCATCGATCGACATCGCAGGCGGAATCACGGGCAATGGCATGCGAGACGAGTTTATCACGCCGTGTTACAAGGGCCCACCATGACGACGCCACCAGCCAAGCCGGTGCGCGTGCGGATCGCACCATCACCGACGGGAGATCCACACGTAGGAACTGCTTACATTGCGCTGTTCAACTACGTTTTTGCCCGCAAGCAAGGCGGCAAATTCGTGCTGCGCATCGAGGACACGGATCAGGCCCGTGCGCGCAGTGATTCGGAGCAGATGATCTTCGACGCGCTGCACTGGGTCGGATTAACGTGGGATGAAGGCCCTGATGTCGGGGGCCCACACGGTCCGTATCGCCAGAGCGAGCGCAGCCGGATCTACCAGGAGCACGCCGCGCTGCTGATCGATCGCGGTGAGGCGTATCGCTGCTTCTGCACCGAGGATCGGCTCGCCAAGGTGCGGATCCAGCAGCAAGCAGAGAAGCGTACGCTCGGGTACGACCGGCACTGCCGCGACCTCGATCCGGCGGCCGGCGTGCGGCGCGCCGCGGCTGGCGAGACCTGTGTCGTTCGCCTCAAGGTGCCGCTGGCAGGCCCGATCACGTTCCACGATCTGCTGCGCGGCGAGGTCACCCGCGACGCCAAGGAGATCGACGACCAGGTGTTGCTCAAGTCGGATGGCTTGCCGACGTATCACCTCGCGAACGTGGTCGACGATCACCTGATGGAGATCAGCCACGTGATCCGCGCCGAGGAGTGGATCTCGTCGACCCAGAAGCACGTGCTGCTGTATCGCGCGTTCGGCTGGGACGCGCCGCAGTTCGTCCACATGCCGCTGCTGCGCAACGCCGACAAGGACAAGACCAAGATCAGCAAGCGCAAGCAGCCGGTCTCGGTCAACTACTACCGAGACATCGGCATCCTCCCCGAGGCGCTGCTCAACTTCCTCGGTACCATGGGGTGGTCGTTCGGCGGCGACCGCGAGAAGTTCACGCTCCAGGAGATGATCGACGTGTTCTCGTGGGATCGCGTCTCGCTCGGCGGCCCGGTGTTCAATCTCGAGAAGCTGACCTGGCTCAACGAGAAGTATGTCCACGAGCTGTCGATCGAGCAGCTCGCCGATCGCCTGATCGCGTGGCGGCTCAACAAGGACTACCTGATGTCCGTGCTGCCGCTCGTCCAGAAGCGGATCCGCAAGCTCGACGAGCTGATCCCGGCGATCGAGTTCCTGTTCTCGGGCGATCTCGACTACGCGCCGGTCGCCGCCGAGCTGGCGATCCCCGAGGTCGCGCCGGCCGATGTCGCCAAGGCGCTGGCCGCGTACGTCGAGCGGTTCGAGGCCCGGGTCGGCTGGACCAAGCAGGCGCTCGAGGAGGAGGCCAATGCGTGGGTCACCGAGCTCGGCTGGAAGACCAAGCATGCCTTCATGCTGCTGCGCGTCGCGGTCACCGGCCGCACGGCGACCCCGCCGCTGTTCGAGACCATGGTCGTGCTCGGCAAGGAGATCACGCGGCGGCGGCTGCGTCGAGCGGCAGAGGTCATCGCCAAGGCGAAGTAGATGACCGAGGTCGTTGTTCCGGCCGTGATCGTGGTCGCCGCGCTGATCCTGGTCGCGCTGATGATCCGCCACCGTGCACGGCTCGCCGAGCTGTCGGAGGGCCACGGGCACGCTCGGGCCACCGCCCTGCGCTGGCTGCCGTGGTCGCTGCGCTGGCTGCGGTCGATCTCGATCGATCAATGGCGCGCGATCGATGCCGAGACGGCGCGCGATCCGTGGGAACCGGGTACCACCAGCTTCTCGGTCCTGATGATCGTCGTCACCGTCGCGGTGTCGCTCGCGATGCAGGACTACTTCGGCGGCCACGACGTCTACGAGCGGCTGTTTCCGCCCGACGGCAGCCGGTACTGGGAGCTCCGCGGGTTCGCCTGGTGGTCGGGCTGGCGGGTCGGCGGCTACTTGATCCTGCCGGTGGTCGTGCTGGCGTGCCTGCCGGGGCAGCGGTTGGCCGACTACCACATCTCGTTGCGCGACTTTGGAACCCACCTGTGGATCTACGCCGCGCTGTTCGGGCTCGTGTTACCGGCCGTGCTGATCGCATCGACCACCGAGGCGTTTCGCCAGACCTATCCGTTCTATCGCATGGCGAATCGGTCGTACGCGGATCTCGTGATGTGGGAGCTCTTGTATGCCGCGCAGTTCCTCGCGCTCGAGTTCTTCTTCCGCGGGTTCATCCTGCAGGGGCTGCGGCGCGCGCTCGGCGCCAACGCGATCTTCGTGATGCTGGTGCCGTACTGCATGATTCATTTCGGCAAGCCGTTTCCCGAGACGCTCGGTGCGATCGGCGCGGGGCTGATCCTCGGTACGCTGGCGATGCGCACGCGCTCGATCTGGGGCGGCGTCGTGATCCACATCGGCGTCGCGACCGCGATGGACGTGCTCGCGTTGCGCGGCTGCCTGCCGTTCGGCGGCGCGCCCTGTCACTGAAAGAGAGGTCTCTGAAATGCCGTTGCGGCATTGTTCGATACCTCGCAAGTCGCAAGTCTTCGAGCGACGGGCGGCGTCATCCGCCTCGTCCCGCGGTCTCGCGGGGCTCGCGCGGCGGCGCCACGGTGCTGTCGTGGGTCGCTGCGACGACGGCGATCACCGCCGCGATCGCCACCAGCGCCGTGGCGACCGCGAGCAGCCATCCGCGGCGGAGTCGTGGGATCACTTGCGTCGTGGTGAGCTTCGGGGCACCGCGTGGCAGCTGCAGCCCGGGCCGCGGAAACCGGGCATCGTCATGCAGCGGCACCGGCAGCGGCAGCCGGGTCTGGTAGGTCGGAACGCTCGGATAGCGCGGCGGTGGCTCGACCTCGGCCGTGGTGGGAGGCGCTATCCGCAGCCCGCTGGGTGGGATGGTCAGCGGACGCGGCCGAAGCGAGATCGGCCCTGCCGCCGGGCTGGGCACCGCGGCAGGGCCCGTTAGCGCGCGGACGGGCGGCGGGCTCATCGATGCGGCGACCGGTCCCAGCGGAACGCCGATCGCGGACGCGATCGCCAGCCGAGGCTCGATCGGCACGGCCAGTGCGGTGCCGTTCGGCGACGGCTCTGCGGGCCCGAGGGGTGGCATGCCGGTGACCGGCGTTCGCCGCCGGGCTCCGCGCTCGAGCATGCGCACCATTCCATCCACCAGGTTCATCGCGCGATCGGGCTCGCGGGCCAGATCCGCGAGATCTCGCGCCAGGTCCGCGACATTCGCGTAGCGTTCTCCGGCGGCCTTCGCGAGGCAGCGCGAGATGATTGGCACGAGGTCGCGCGGAGTCTCCTTCATTGGGGCCGGTGGATCGACCGCGACCATCACGCACATCTCCGAGAAGCTCTCGGCCTCGAACGGCACGTGCCCCTCCATCGCCTCGTACAGCACCGCGCCGAGCGACCAGATGTCGCTGCGGGCGTCCACCTCGTGTGCCGACCGCATCTGCTCTGGCGACATGTACGCCGGCGTACCGAGCACTGACCAGGTCTGGGTGAGGTGCAACTCGGCGCCCGAAGGCGCCTTCGAGATCCCGAAGTCGAGAATCTTGAGCAGCATCGAGCCATCGGGGCGCGAGGTCAGAAACAGGTTCGCTGGCTTGATGTCGCGATGCACGATGCCCAGCGAGTGCGCCTCGGCCAGCGCCTCGCACGCCTGGATCACGAGATCGATCGCCAGGCTGGGCTGCAGGCGGCCGCGCTCGGCCAGCAACTGCCCCAAGTCCTGGCCGTCCAGCAGCTCCATCACCATGTACGGCTTGCCGTCGTCGAACGTGCCGACGTCGGTGATCCGTGCGACGTGCTCGCCCTTCAGCTTGACCGCAGCCTGCGCCTCGCGCACGAACCGGGTGACCGCTTCCTCGGCGATCGCGATGTCGTCGCGCAGCATCTTGATCGCGACCTGCTCGTCGAGCCCCAGGTGCCACGCCTTGACCACCAGGCCCATGCCACCTCGACCAATGATCTCATCGATACGGTACTTTCCCAGCAGCACCGTTCCGCGCTTCAAGGCGGTGGCAGGAGCGCTCACGTAGGGTCCATGGTAGCCCGAAACGGCCACCCCGCACCAAAGGCACAGGGAGCCGTGAGCCCCCGGGGCCGCGTCTTGGATCGCGTGACTCTGCGGAGCGGAGAACTAAGCCCATGGCGCGAAGCGACATGCCGGATGCGAAGCAGACGGGACCTGCGGCGCAGGTCAGGCGTGACTCTGCGGAGCGGAGAACTAAGCCCATGGCGCGAAGCGACATGCCGGATGCGAAGCAGACGGGACCTGCGGCGCAGGTCAGGCGTGACTCGGCGGAGCGGAGAGCTCAGAACAACAAAGAGGGCGCAGTGGAGGTTTTCCACTGCGCCCATAATGAGCACGACCGTCCGACCGTAGGGCTTTCTATCCCCTACGCATTTGCGTAGGTGGGCTCCACATAATCCTTCGGGCTTCCCGACGAGCGGGCGTGCACACCCAGAACAGAGGCAGATCCCTGGATAGCTATTGTAGGAGACAGAGTCGCCCTGGGTCTCGCATCGGACCGCCAGTGCTCAAGAATCAGACTAAGGATCGGCTTGCTCTCCGTCAACTCAAAAATTGCGATTTCCCGTTCGTAGGTCCGCGCTCGAAGCGGTGGCGCAGGACCGAATCCTCGTCGAGAAACGCCATCTGTGGGGCACGCGTTTGGCACGTTGCGAGTGTCGCGCGAGCGGCTCGGCGTGCGCGGGTGCTCCACCGCGGCACCACGCCGCGCACACCGCCTTGACGTCTCGCTGGTGATCGCCAAGGTGCTCGATTCATGTGATTGGCGGCGCCGTACGTCCGCCGAGGCGCGCCGGCTGTCGGATCGATGACGAGCCTGGGGTCGCCGAGCCCCGGGGCGGGAGTGACTCGGCTTGGCCTCGAGTCTTCGCCGGTTCCAGGATGGACCCAAAAAGCTCGGACACACAACGAAAGTCCCAGGGGCGCGAAGCGACCCGACGCCACCGAAGCGTTTCACCGGCGGGTCCGTGCCCACGCCGCCGCGCACGAGAGCGAGCTTCCGGTGCATCTGGCGCACAATCTCCAGATCGTCGAACCGTTACCCCGGATGCGGAGCAGACGGGACCTGCGAAGCAGGTGCGCCGCGACGGGCGACAGCCAAGAACCCGCGATCGAGCTTCGCGAGCTTGCGCAATCGGTTCGCTGGTTCGGCCGATCTTGTCGACCAGCTTCGCGGCGCGGACGCCGGCACGGAGCCTCGACGACGCGGGTTCAGCGCTTGACGTCGTGCGGCTTGTCGTGGCTGTGGGCGTCGTGGCTGTGGGTGTCGTGGCTGTGGGTGTCGTGACTGTGGGCGTCGTGACTGTGGGTGTCGTGACTGTGGGTGTCGTGACTGTGCGCGCGCCAGTTCGGGCCCTCGCCGCCTTGCTTGGCGATCGATCGGATCCCGCGGGCCATCATCGATTCCTTGGTCTCGATCGCGGTGGCCCGATCCTCGACAGGCTTGGCGTGGTCGCCGGTGTCCATGCGGATCGCGTCGCACGGGCACGCCTCGACGCACAAGCCGCACACGACGCAGCGCAGTTCGTCGATCTCGAAGATCGCCGGGCGCTTCTCGATGCCGGGATTGTCGCTCTCCTCGGGCACGATCGTGATGCAGTGCGCGGGACACACGGTCGGGCAGCACATGCAGGCGACGCAACGCACGTTGCCATCGTCGCGCAGCATCAGGCGGTGCAAGCCCCGGAACCGCTCCGGATACGTCACCTTCTCTTCAGGATACTGGACGGTCTCGATCTCGTTGTGCCAGCCGACATCGGTCGGCGCGCCGGCCTTGCTGCGGGCTGCCGCCTTGCGCATCGGCAGAAACAGGTTCCGCGCGAAGTGCTTGAGCGTGATGCCGAGCCCCTTGGCGGTGGCCGCAAGGAACGTGGTGTCATCGGAGCCGGGCCGAACGACCTGGATCGTGCGGACCCGCGGGTGGCGATCGGAGACCGACAGGACCACGGGGCCATCGGTCGGTTCGCCGTGATCGTGATCGTCGTGTGTTGCAGACATCTCAGGACCCCGTGACGAAGAAATAGACGAGCTTGATCAGCGCGGTGACCATGATGTTTGCCAGCGACAACGGCAGCAGCAGCTTCCAGCCGAGGTTCATCAGCTGGTCGGCGCGGAACCGCGGCAGCGTCCAGCGAATCGCCAGCTGGAGCACCGAGACCAGCACGACCTTGAGGCCAAACGCCGCGAACTGAAGCAGGGCGACGAGGCCGTGCGGCAGGGGCAGGGTCCAGCCCCCGGTCGAGACATGGCTCGCCACATCGACGTGACCGGCGATCCGGAACCCGTCGGCATCGAGGAACGGCACCTGCCAGCCGCCGAAGAACACCGTCGTGATCACCGCCGAGATGAAGACGATCTCGATGAACTCGGCGAGGAAGAACATGCCCCAGCGGATGCCCGAGTACTCGACGAAGTAGCCGATGATCTCGGGCTCGCCCTCGGGGATATCGAACGGCGCGCGCTTGGTCTCGGCGATCGCGGCGGTGAAGAACAGCACGAAGCCGACCGGTTGCCACAGCCACAGCCAGTTGAGCGGGTTCGACGCCGACATCGTCAGGTTCGCGCCGCGCGCGACGATCGCGCCAGGCTCGAGGCTGCCGGTGACGATGAACGCGCCCATCAGCGCGAGGCCCATCGCGACCTCGTACGACATCATCTGCGACGAGCTACGCAGCCCACCGAGCAGCGCCCACTTGTTGTAGCTCGCCCAGCCGGCGATCGTGCCGCCGTAGTTCGCGAGCGTGAGCACCGCGAAGTAGAAGATCAACCCGAAGTCGATCGCGAAGATCTGCATGCGGATCGCGTCCGCAAACTCCGGCGCACCCGGGTTGGACGCGAGCAGGTACGGATCCAGGGTCTGGGTCAGCGCGTGCGGATAGACCGTGGGGCCGAACGGAATGATCGCGAAGGCGATCAAGACCGGGGCGAGCGCGAGCACCGGGGCGAGCGCGAACAGTCCGCGGTGGACGTTGGCCGGGATGAAGTCTTCCTTGAAGATCATCTTCAAAGCGTCGGCGACGAAGTGCAGGATGCCCTTGAGCTTGATCGGTCCGATGTTGGCGCGGTTGGGACCGAGCCGGTCCTGCATCATCGCGCTCTGCCGGCGCTCGGCCCACGTCAGGAGGGACGCGAGCGGCATCACCAGCGCGAGGATCAAGAAGACCCACTTGACCGCCGGAAAATCGAGGATGGCGAACAGCAGCTTCATCTCAGCCTCGGCTCCCTGCGAACCGCAGCGCGAGCGGCCGCGCTTCGCGCACCCAGGTCAGCGACTTCCAGGCCGTCACCACCTGGGTCATCTCCTTGAACACCTCGCGAGCGTGGGCGAAGCTGAGCGCCCCCGACGCACCGGTCCGGGTCACCTGGGCGAGCCGGACGACCGCTTCCCACGCCGGCAGCGCGTGGCCCGGCGGCGATACCGCGGCGTGCATCCGTTGCACGATGCCGTTGGCGTTGGTCACCGTCCCGGCGGCCTCGGCCCACGCCGTGGCGGGCAGCGCGATCTTGGCCGCTGCCGCGGGGCCACGTTCGTGGACGCTGATCGCGATGATCGCGAGCTCTGCGAGCTTGGCGGCATCGACCTCCGGTAGCTCGGTGCCCAGCATGACCAGCGTCCGGACGTCGGCCGACAGCTCGCCGACGGGCTTGGCGGCGAGGCCGAGGGCCTCGACGATCAGCTTCACGCCGGCGGCGTTGGCGTTGACGTCCGCGACCCGCAACCGGCCGTCGGCGCGCCCCGGGACGTCGGGCTTGGCGGCGACGTAGACGTTCGCGATGCCCCACGCCCGGGCGAGCTTGCCGAGCGCGAAGTTGTCCTCGTTGGAGTACTCCGCCGACAGCACGACCCCGATCGACTGGGGCGCCGAGGTGAGCAGCGGGGTCAGGTGATCAGCGGCGGCGCGGATCGCGCGGTCCCAGCCCGCCGGCAGACCGTCGACCAGCGCCGCGGCCAGCCGATGATCGCGCAGGCCGTGATAGGTGAGCCGGCCCTCGTCGCACATCCAGTACTTGTTGACGTCGGGGTTGTGGCGCGGCACCAGGCGCCAGGCGCGATCGTTCTTGTGGTGGATCTCGACGTTGCACCCGGTCGCGCAGCCATTGCACACGCTCGGGGTCGCCTCGAGCTCCCACGCGCGCATCGTGAACCGGAAGTCCTTGGAGGTCAGCGCACCGACCGGGCAGACGTCGACGGTGTTGAGCGAGTACGGGTTGTCGAGCTGCGCGCCGGGCGCGGTGGTCAGCACCTCGTGATCGCCGCGGTGGGCGAACTCGAGCTGGTGATCACCGGCGACCTCGTCGCAGGTCCGGATGCAGCGCGAGCACAGGATGCAGCGTTCCTGATCGAGCACGATGGTCGGGCCGAGATCGACGACCTTGTTCTTGTGCACCTTGGGGACGTCGACCCGCGAGTCGGCGTTGTCGTTCTCGAAGTACAGCCGCTGCAGCGTGCACTCGCCGGCCTTGTCGCAGATCGGACAGTCGACCGGGTGGTTCAGCAGCGTGAACTCGAGCTGCTGCTTGCGAGCGAGCGTCGACTGGGCGTCCGTCGTGTGGACGACCATGCCCTCGCCGCAGGTCTGCTGACAGCTCGGCTGGAGCTTGGGGTTCTTCTCGACCGCCACCAGGCACTGGCGGCACTGGGCGACGATCGGCAGCCCCGGGTGGTAACAGAACGCGCTGATGTCGATGCCGAGCGTGCGCGCGGCCTCGAGCACGTTGGTGCCCTTCTTGACCGTGACTGGCATGCCGTCGATCGTGAGCGACACCGAGTTGGACGGCGCGGGAGCCGGAGCGGCGGCACCGGGCGGCGGCGTATGCGGACCCGCAGGTGCGGGAGCCGGGGCGGGTTTGGCAGTATCGGTCACTTGTCGCACTCCCCGCCGATCATGTTGATCATGCCGAAGATCGGGACCACGTCTGCGATGAGGTGGCCATGGATCAGCTGCGATGCCGTCGACAGGTGCACGAACGACGGCGACCGCACGTACGCCTTGTAGGGCCGACCGGTACCGTCGGCGACCACGTAGAATCCGAGCTCACCGTTGCCGCCTTCGACGAAGGCGTACGCCTCGCCGGCCGGGACCTTGATGCCATCCATGATGTGCTTGAAGTGGCGGATCATCGACTCGATGGTGTTGTAGGTCGCCTGCTTGGGCGGCAGCGCGACCCGCGGATCGTCGACCATCACGGGGCCGTCGGGGATCTGCTTCAGGCACTGGCGCAGCAGGCGGATGCACTGCTTGAGCTCCTCGATGCGCACCAGGTATCGGTCGTAGCAATCGCCGGTGGTCCCGACCGGCACGTCGAACTCGAGCTCGGGGTACACCGAGTACGGGTAGTCCTTGCGGACGTCGTAGTCGACGCCGGCCGCGCGCGCGATCGGACCGACGCAGCCCGACGCGATCGCGGTTTCCTTCGTCATCGCGCCGATGCCGGCCATGCGATCGCGAAAGATCTTGTTGTGATTCAGCATGGTCTCGCACTCGACCATGATCTTCACGGTCTGATCGAGGCACAGCGTCAGCTCGGCGTCGAAGTCCGGCGGCAGATCCTTGCTGACGCCGCCGATCCGCACGTAGCTGTGGGTCAGCCGCGCGCCCGACACCTTCTCGAGCAGCTCGTAGAGCCACTCGCGGGCCTTGAGGAGGTACAGGAACGGCGTGAACGCGCCGAGCTCCATCGCCGACGCGCCGACGCAGGTCAGGTGGTCGGTCATCCGCGACATCTCGCTGACGATGACCCGCACGTACTCGGCGCGCTTGGGGATGTGCCCGGTGAGCCCCATCAGCTTCTCGGCCACCATCGCCCAGCCGCAGTTGTTGATCATCGGCGAGACGTAGTTCAGCCGATCGGTGTACGGGAACACCTGCGTGTAGGTCGCGTGCTCCGACTCCTTCTCGAAGCAGCGGTGGAGATATCCGGGCTGGACGTCGGACGCCACGATGCGCTCGCCATCGACCGTGAGGACGATCCGCACGGTGCCGTGCATCGCGGGGTGCGATGGGCCCATGTTGATCGTCATGAGGTCGGGCGGCAGATCCTGCTCGGCGTCGGACAGATCCTGGACGTCCTTGCGGCCCAGGACGAGCTGCTTGAGCGAGCGACCGCTCGCGTCGACGGCCATGGGCACCGGGGCGTTCGTCGAGGACGGGGTCGATGGAGCCGCCATCAGCGGTGCCCTCCGGTGGTCGTCTTGATCGGGTTCATCGGGAGATCGTCGCGGCGCACGAGCGGCTGCCGCTTCTCTTTGGGGTAGTCCTTGCGCAACGGATGGCCCACGAACTCGTCGTAGAGATAGATCCGGCGCAGATCGGGATGGCCATCGAACTTGATGCCGTACATGTCGAAGGTCTCGCGCTCCTGCCAGTCGAACGCCGACCACAGCGAGGCCAGCGATGGGACCCGCGGATCGTGTTCGGGGACCGCACACTTGAGTCGGAGGCGATGGCGATGCAGGCTCGAGCGCAGCTGATAGACGACCTCGAACCGCGGCTTGGCGCCGTCGTCGGTCCACGCCGCGGTCGCCGGATAGACCGTCGGGCCGGGCGGCACATCGACCGGCTTCCAGTCGAGCCGATCAATGCACGTCACGAACACCGGCGCGTCGAACGCCATCGCCGGATCGTTCTTGAGCCAGGTCGCCACCGCGAGCAGCTGATCGGGCTTGATCCACGCGATCGCGTCGCCGTGCTGGGTCTCCAGCGCTTCGATCGCGCCGCTATGTACAGCTTTCAGCGCATCGAGAACTTTTGCCGACATAACTAGCCTTCACTCGTTCTGCGCGGCGTCGGCGATCAGTTGCTCGCGCTTGGTGCGGAGCTGGCTGTGGCCGCGGCCGGACTGGATGCGATCCATGAGCAGGATCAACGCGTCGAGCACTTGCTCCGGCCGGGGCGGGCACCCCGGGATGTAGACATCGACCGGGATGACCTGATCGGCGCCGGGCATCGCGTGGTAGTTCTGATAGAACCCACCGGTCGACGCGCACACGCCGAATGCGATCACCCACTTCGGCTCGGCCATCTGGTCGAACACTCGCTTGAGCGCTGGGCCCTGCTTCTCGGTGATCGTGCCGACGATCATCAGGAGATCGCTCTGGCGCGGTGAGAACCTGGGGAACTCGGCGCCGAACCGCGCGATGTCGTACTTCGGTCCGGCGACCGACATGAACTCCATGCCGCAGCACGCGGTGACGAACGGATACGTGAACAGCGAGAACTTGCGTCCCCAGTTGGTCGCGCGGTCGAGCGTGCTCTGCTTGGCCCACTTCGCAGCATCTTCGAGACGCGTGGTGGTTAGCTCTACTCCCATCCGATCGCCTTCTTTCTCCAGACGTAGGCGAGCGCGACGACGAGGATCGCGACGAACACCAGCATCTCGGTGAACCCGAACACGCTCACCAGGCCCGCCGAATGAGACAGCTGGTTGAACAGGATCGCCCACGGATACATGAACGCAGCTTCGATATCGAATACCAGGAACAGGATGGCGACCTGGTAGAACCGCACGGAGTAACGCCCACGAGGGGAGCCGATGGGCTCGCTGCCGCATTCGAACGGCTTGAGCTTTTCGGGGTTGGTGGCCTTGGGGCCGATGAGCACGGCAAGCGCCGTGAACAGACCGCAGAAGCCGACGCCGAGCACGATCGCCAGGCCTGCTGGCATGTACGCCTGTAGCTGCAAAGCGAGGCGAGTATATGGCTCGCGCGTCGAGGGTCAACGCGCTCGCATAGGTTTTCGGTGAGCGATCGGGCGGTTACCTACGATGTGGGCGCGCCGGGCGCAGCGACGGGCGTTCTTGGCTGCCGCCACGTCACGCCTGACCTGCTTCGCAGGTCTCCGTCTGCAGCGCCCTGGGCTCAGGTCTGGGCCCGGTGCGCATGGCTCACACGTTCACAGGTTCGCCTGGGCGTTGCGGAGCGCTTCTTCGAGCGCGAAGACCATCTCCTCGTTGGTGTCGACGAGGTAGATCGTCTCGGGGTTGGGCCTGCGGTGGGCGCGGATCTCTTCGACGATCGCGCGCGCGGCCTCGTCGACCGGCACATCTCCTAGATCGGTGCCGATCCCGGGGATCGCGATCACCTTGAAGTTGTTGCGGTCGGCGGCGATCAGCGCGGCGCGGGCGGCACGCCGGACGTTCTCCGCCCCGATCTTCATCCCGGGTTCCTCCATGGTCGGGACATGGATGACGTTCTTGGCGGGGAGCTGGCCCGCGGTGGTCACGATCGCCGCGCCCACCGCGATCGGTGCCGCCTGCATCGCGGCCTGCTGGATCACGTCGCCCCCCTGGCGGCGCAGCGTGCCGCCGATCCCGCCGCCCATGATGCCCAATGAGTTCGCCGGGTTGACGACGGCGTCGACCGGCAATGTCCAGAGCTCCGCGCGCGCGACGTGAACTTGCACGCGCGATGCCCTAGCACGGGAATCAGCAGGAGCACAACCGAGAGGTCGAACCGCTCCGCAAGAGCCTGAAACTATGAGAGCTCCTGGTCAGGAGCTCGGGATCGCTGAGAGGTCGCTGGTCGCGCTGGCTACGCGCAGGCCTTCTCGAGCTCGGCTTCGACCTTTTCCTCGGTCCACTTCCGCGCCACGGCGAGCTCCTTGACGATCAACTGCTTGGCGTTGTCGAGCATCTTGCGCTCGCCGAACGACAACACCTTGCTGCTCTTCAGCCGGTAGAGATCGCGATAGACCTCGGCGACATCGAACAGCGACCCAGTCTTGATCTTCTCCATGAAACCGCGGTACCGGCGATTCCACGTCTGCTTGTCGATATGAACGTCCTTCTCACGAAGGATATCAAACACCTCGTCGATTTCAGACGAGGAGGCCACGTGGCGGAGCCCGACTTGATCGGCTTTCTCTTTCGGAACGAGAATCTGCATCCCGGTGGCAAGCACCTTCAAAACATAGAAGGAGCACACGGACGTGTTGATCTCCTTCTTCTCGATCCCGATCACTTCCGCCACGCCATGAGCTGGGTAGACGGCCTTCTCGCCGATTCTGAAGTCGTTAATCACTGTGTTTTCTCCTCTACGTGGTCTCAAAGATCGATCCGCCCACCGAGCGATGTGGGTGCCACCACGTGGCCGGTCCCCAGAAAAGCCTTAGATTCTCTCTGGTTGTTTCAAAAAGCGAACGAAAAGTCACCCAGGGCTTCGTGCGACACGGTGTCACACATCGAGGATTCTCCGTCGGAGAACGCACGCCCAGGGTTTCCAGCGGGCAGCGGAGGATATCAACGTCGAAGGCAATGGCCAGCCTTATCTTCCTTCCTACGATCTAGCAGCCGCTGTCGGTTGCGATCTCAACTACTTGCAGCGCTAAGAAAATGTGACATTGGGCAAGGTCTGATACGCTTACAGGTGAAGTGCGCGGCTCGCTAGGCCAGATCCTCGTTCAGCAAGGGGTGATCGATGCGAGCGCATTGTCGGATGCACTGGCACATCAGAGCGGCCGGCATCCCGTGGCGTCCGAGCTCTACACGCTCGGCTATGCCAGCGAGCGCCAGCTGTGCACCGCGCTGTCCGCGCAGACCGGCTGGCCGGGCATCGTGCTCGACGAATCGGTGATCCGGCTCGACGTGCTCGAGTATGTGTCGTTCGAATGGGCGCGGATCTTCTCGGCGCTGGTGGTCTACGAGGACGCGCACACGCTCGTGATCGCCGCGGCGCGGCCCGAGGACGCGGTCGTCCCGGCGCGCGAGCTTGCGGCGACGCGGGGCAAAACGGTCGAGCTGCGGATCGCGCTCGACATCACGCTGGCCCGGACGATCCGCGTCGCGTTCGGCAAGTGGAAGACCGGCGAGCTGTTCCTGCATGGTCCCGAAGCGGATCGCGCCGCGCCGGGGCCGTACATCTCGGTTGTCCACCCCGATCGCGAGGACGCCGATCACCGCGTCGCCCAGCGAGCGCTCGCCGAGGAAGCGGCGCGCAACATCGAGCGCAACGACGAGCTGCCGTCCGAGGACAGCCTCGCGAACGTGACCTTGACCGGCGACTGGCACATGACGACGTCGACGAGCTCGACCAGCGTCGAGCAGGCCGCCCAGGAAGATCAGACGATCCTGATCGCAGCGGAGCTCGACCGCTCCCAGGAGCCGGACACCCACGAGGGCCGCGGCCGCGCGCTCGTCGTCGATCCCGACCCGCCCAATCGCATGCAGATGGTCAGCCAGCTCGAGGAGCTGGGCTACGAGTGCCAGGCCACCGCGACCGGCGCGCAGGCGCTCGAGCTACTCGGCACGCTGTACTTCGACCTCGTGTTCGCCGATATCGCGGCGCCCGAGGTCGGCGGGCTGCAGCTGTGCCGCGCGATCAAGCGCAGCAAGCGGCTGGCGCGCTGCCGCGTGATCGTCACGACGTCGGTCGTCGATTCGGGGCAGGTCGCCGATGAGGATCTCGCGCGCAACGCGGCCGATGGCTACCTCGAGAAGCCGCTCGATTCGCGGCGGCTGCGCCGGCTGCTCCGCGACTTCTCGACCGAGGAGCGCGGCGATCACGAGGCCCTGCTGGCCGAGGCGCTCGGCCGCTATCACAGCGGCGACATCGACGGGGCGATCGCGCGGCTGCGCGGCGCGCTGATCGGCGATCCGGCGAGCCCCAAGCTCCACTTCATGCTCGCCAACATGCTGCAGCGCGCGTCGCGCTGGGCCGAGGCCGTCGATGAATACGAGGCCGTGGTCGAGCTCCAGCCCGCGTACTTCCCGGCGCTGACCCGGCTCGCGTACCTGTACTTCCGGCAAGGCCTCCATGCCCGCGCCGTCGAGACCTGGCGCCGCGCCTTGCCGGTGTGCGAGGACCCGGCGCTGCGGCGCAACATCGAGCTGTTCATGCGCAAGCTCGTCGCCGACATGCAGAAGTCCGACTCGGCGTGACGCCGCGGCAGGCCCGCTGTCTACGGCATCAGCATCGGTGGCGGCGAGTAGAGGCCGGTCGGCACCGCCGCCGCCTCGATCGCGATCACGCCCGCCGCGCCGCCGCCGCCACCGCCGCCGCCCGTGGTGCTGTGACCGGAATCGCCGTCGCGCTCCACGCCGAGCGAGCCGCGGCCGCCCGCGCCCCCCGCCGCAGGGGGCAGGCCGCCGATGCCGCCCGCCGCTGCGCCGGTGGTCGAGGCGGTGCCATCACTGCCGGGGAAGCCGCCCGACAAGAGCCCCGCCGCGCTCGCACCGCCGCCGCCGTTCGCCGCGATCCGCCCGGTGATCACGTAGTGCGCGGCGTCGAGGCCGACGAAGCCACCGCTGCCGCCGCCGCCGCCGCCGGCCGCCATCGTCGCCGCGGTATCGCCGCCGCCGCCGCCCGCGGTGACGATCCCGTCGAGCGTGATCATGCCGCCGGCCACGAGCATGATCGCGCCGCCGCCGTTGCCCGGCGCGCCTCCCATGATCTTGTCGACGTTGCCGCCTGGGCTGCCCGGGCAGCCGCCGGTGACGCGCGTGACGCCGGTGATCCGCGCCCCGGGGCTGCCTGCAGCGGCGTCTCCGGAATCGCCCGTGCCGCCCGCGCCGCCCGTGCCGCTGAACGAGCCGCCCGCGCCGCCCGCGGCACCGGCCCCGCCGTCACCGCCGGCCGTCGCTGCCCGGCATGCCGGATCGTTGGCGCCCGCGCCCGGTGTCGCGCCGCGCCCGCTGGTCAGCACCAGACTCGCGTTCGACCGGACCTCGAGGTCGCCGAAAGCCGCGAGCACCAGCGGGTGGCTGCCGACCACGGCGATCGCGGCGTTGACCACGATGTTTGCGCCGGCGAGCACGCACAGCGCCGGCGCGCCGGCGCCCTGGTCCTGCATCGCGCAGCGCGTGTCGCGATCGGTGTTGATCGGATCGGACGTCGCGAACAGGACATCGGGCGGTATCACGGCCCGGCACACCACGACGAACCGGCCGATGCAGATCGGCGGTGCGTCGAGCCCTGCGTCGCGGGCCGCATCGGCCGCCGCGTCGGGTGTCGGGGGCAGCGCGGCGTCGATCGTCGCGTCGAGCGCAGCATCCGGCGGTGCCTCGATCACGGCATCGGGCGCGATCGGTCCGGCGTCACTGTCGACGATGTTGCTGCGAAACCCACAACCCGACGCGACGATGAGCCCGATCGTCCACCGCATGCCGCATCCTACGATCAGGCAAGCGTTCCGGGGTTCATCAATCGGTCGGGGTCGAGTACATCGCGCAAGGCGCGCAGGTAGGTGTCGAGCTTCTGTGCGCGCGCGCCGAGCAGCCACCCGCCGGCCGCCTGGGCTGCACGCTCGGCCGCGATCACGGCATCGTCGTCGGCCGCTGCACCACCACGCTCCAGGGTGAAGAACACCACGGCGCCATCGGCGTCGAACCGCGAGATGTGGGCGCGGGCCGAGCCGCCGAGCCGCGTCAGCTCCGCGAGGACCGCGTGATATACGGGGCGCAGCTTCGAAGGTGTGGCCATGACCTGCAGCATCGGCTGTGGCCCGGGCGTCGGCTCGCCTGCATGTAGTCGGCGCCACCACAGCTCGGCGAGCGCCTGATCGGTCATCGCGCCGCCTTCGGCGACCACGGCGCTGGTGATCAGATCGCGATCGCAGGTCGCGAGATCGGTGGGGCCGGCGGTGCCCGCGCACAGCAGCACCTGCCCGGCAGGCAGGGCGAGCCCAGCGTAGTGCAGGCCCGCCTCTTCGGCGTCGTAGATCCGCAGCCCCGACGGTGCCGCCTCCTCGCGCAGCGCCAGGTACACCGCGTTGACCGCCGCGTCGATCGACGGCAGCACGTACGCCGCCACCAGCCGCGACTCCGGCCGCACGTGGATCCGCAGCACGGCCGACGTGATGAACCCGATCGTGCCCTCACTGCCGCACAGGGCGCGGGCGAGGTCGGGGCCGGTCGCGCGGCGCGGCGCGATCCGCGTGTGCACGGTGCGGCCGTCGGCCAGCACGGCGGACACGCCGACCACCGCGTCCTCGAAGAAGCCATGCCGCGCGCTCGACTTGCCCGGCGTGCGCACCGCGATGATGCCGCCCAGCGACGACGTCAGCACCACCGGCGGGTAATCGCCGATCGTGAGGTTGCGCGGCCCGAGGATGCGCTCGAGATCGAGCCCGGTGAGCCCGACCTGCGCGTGCACCAGCAGCGACGTCTCGTCGAGCTGCAGCACCTGATCGAGCCGCTTGGTCGCGACGTGCACGCGGGCGCGCTCGTCGGCGATCCGGGTCGGCCGGCCGCCCGCGCCGATCGGATGCACCGCGGCCTTGTGCGCCCGCGAGCGCCGGATCACCTCGGCGACCTCGGCGGCCGAGCCCGGCGTGACCCGCCAGTTCAGGCCATCGAGCACCTCGACGTGCGCCGCGCCGACGCTGTCGATCAGCTCCTGCTCGAGCGTCATGACCAGCGGCCCCGGCTGGTCAGGCCCATCTTGCCCGGGTTCAGGATGCCGTCCGGATCGAGCGACGCCTTCGCGGCCTCGAAGATCGCCATCGCCTCGCGATGCTCGCCGGCCATGTACGGCGCCTTGAGCAGCCCGACGCCGTGGTGGTGACTGATCGTCCCGCCGACCCGCGTGGTGGCCTCGAGCCCCTCGCGCCAGATCTGATCGTACAGCCGCTCCGCCGACGCGGCATCGGGGGCGGTCCCGGCGAACGTGAAGTAGATCGAGCAGCCATCCGCGTAAGCGTGGGAGAAGTGCGCCATCACCACCGCGTGGCGGCCGATCGCCGCGCGCACCGCGTGATAAAGGTCGAGCAGCGACTCCCAGCTCGCCGCGACCTCCATCGTGTCGACGAACGCGCCGTCGCGGAACATCGGCGACATCCGGTACGACACGGCGTAGCGATGGCGCAGCCACGCCCAGCCCGGATCCTCGCCCTTGTCGCGCGCGCCGGCCGACTCGAGCTCGTGGAACGTGAGCGCGGCCTCGACCTCGGTGCGGATCCGCGCGCCCTCGAGCCCGATGATCATCCGGCAGCCGCGCCGCGCGACCTTCTCCGCCACCGTGCCGACCAGCCGGTTCACGAGCTGGCTGCTGCCGAGCGCGGCATGCATCGCGTTGCGCCGCAGGTGCGTGCCCTTGGCGAGCTCGAGCAGCCGCGCCATCACGCCCTCGGCGGGCTCGGGCGGTGGGCTGGGCCACGCCGGCAGCGCCCCGGTCTCGACCGGCGGCAGCGGCCCTTCCACGACGCGTTCGCCGTCGTCTTCGGGGTGGCTCTTCGAGCTCATCAGCGTGTCGAGCTCGTCGTACAGCCGCACCACGGCGGGCTTGAGCCCCTTCTGCAGCACGCGGCGAATCGCGGTGAGCCCGGTCGGAATGTCGTCGACCTCGAAGCCGCGAAACACCCGCAGCTGCGGCGCGGGCGACAGCCGCAGCCGCGCCGAGGTGATCACCCCGAGCGTCCCCTCGCTGCCCAGCAGCAGCTGGGTCCAGCTCGGCCCGCGCAGCGCGCGCGTCGGGCCATCGGTCTCGATCACGTCCCCGCGACCGGTGACGACCGTGAGCCCGACGCAGCGATCCTCGACCTTGCCGTACTTGGTCGACAGCTGCCCGGCCGCGCGGGTCGCGAGCCAGCCGCCCACCGTGGAGCAGTAGATCGACGACGGAAAGTGCCCGAACGTGTAGCCGCGGCGCGCCAGCTCGCGCTCGAACCGCTCGCCCGATAGCCCGGCCTCGACATCGCAGATCAGCTCGGCGCTGTGCACCGCGCGCAGCTGCTGCATCCGCTTGGTGTCGATCGTGATGCCGCCGAAGATCGGCATCGCCCCGCCGCACACGCCGGACCCACCCCCATACGGCACGATCGGGATCCGCTGCTCGCGGGCGAGCTTTATCACCGCGACCACCTCCCGGACATGCTCCGGCCAGACGATCGCGTACGGCCGCGCCGTCGCCGGGCGCCCCTCGCGGTGCCCGAGCAGCGCCCGCGGCCACATGTCGCGCGAGTAGGTGTCGAGATCGACCGGCCGCAGCGACACGCGCCGCGAGCCGAAGATCGCTTCCAGCTCGCGCTGCAAGCGATCGATGTCCAGCGCGGCTTGCATCAGGCGCCCGACGGTACCGCAGCCGCCCGCCCGGTGCGGCGCGGGAGCGCGAGATCTGCGGATCTGCCAACGGCGGGGAGACGTTGGTGATGATCCGTGGGCGCGGATGAATCCAGCTCCACCACCCGGCGTTGCCTGCGGGCCTCCGTCCCCTCCGTCCGGGCGAGCGCTCGGGCGCTACGGAGGCGTCGAGGCTGGCGCGATGTTGGTGGTGATGCCGTGCGCGGCGATGAATCCAGCGCCGCCGCCCCCGGCGCCACCGCCAGCGTTGCCGGATAGGTTGTCGGAGGATGCGTTGGCGCCGTCCTTTTTGGCGGTACCAAACGCACCGCTTCCTCCGCTTCCTCCTTGCGTCGTGCCGTTATTGCCGCCGAGACCGGCCACGAAGGGCCCCGTCGACTCGAAGCCGTTCTGCCCTGCACCGCCACCATTCCCGGATGAACCGCCTTGCCCGCCGCCGCCACCGTTCGCGAACAACGCAAAGGTCTGGCCGGGAACGATCGAAGGTGAGTCGAGGACAATCATGCCGCCGCTGCCGCCACCGCCGCCGCCGGCCTTGACGGCTCCGCCGGCGACCCCGAATGCGCCCGAGGCATTGATCTGGCCGTTGAGCTGAATCTCGCTGGCGATGACGCTCACCGCGCCGCCACCCTTGCCGCCGGCGCCAGGTGTGACTCCCGAGCTGACCGTGCTGCCCGAGCTGCCAGGACAACCGGCGCGGAGCTTGGCTGGAAACAGCACGGCGGAACCAGATGTCGGAACGGCGGTTGTATCCTGGGGGTGTCCGTTACCGCCTTTGCCACCGAAGCTTCCGCCGAAGCCGCCCGAGCTCGCGGTGGGGGCGACCGCGAACTCGCTGCACGATGCGATGGTAACGACGCCCGGTCCGGTTGGATGCAACGCCCCGGGGGCGGAGGTGCTGCTGACGTCGAGACTGCCGGACAGATCGAACGTCGTGGTCGACAGCAGTACCAGCGGCCTGGCGCCGAACGCGCGGATCGTCTTGCCGGTGGGAATCGTGATCCCCGCGCCAGAGACCACGCAGAAGTCTCCTTGATTGTTATGTGTGTTGCACAGGGCCGACGTCATCGTGTCGATGTCTCCCATCAGGATCAGGGGCGCCGTAGGGACATCCGCGATCGACGAGAAGCACACTGTGGGGTAGGCGCCAAAGCACAAGAGAGGCACATCGGACACCGCGTCGGGGCTCCCGCTATCGTGCGAGCCACCGTCGAGGAATCCGCCGCCCGGGATCTGACTCCCGGGCGCATCTGCAAGCTCGCAGAAGCCTTGGTTGCACGTCAGATCCCCCGGACATTCGCTGTGCGGACCGCACGCGGGGCGATCGTAGCTCGGGTGAAAGCACGCGGGCAGGAGGGCCGCGATCCAGCTGGCATGGTGGCTGTTCCCCATGACGCATCTACGCACGGGTACGCACAAGCGTGATGCCATTTGTGCGCCGCACGATGCAGCAGGGTGGGCCTCGGTGACCGTCCGTTTGTGCGTCGACGGTGCGTCCAAGCGAGCGAATCCCGAGGACATCGAGATGGAGTCGACGAGTGTAGGCACGCTCCGCGTGTATTGCCCTTGACCTCCGGAACGTTTGCGTCAGTGGTCAGTCGTGGCTTCTGGACGATGCTGGCAGCGCGACCATGCCTCAAGCTCTGTGTCCATCGAGCTGAGTCTCGCTACCTCTACGGTGCTGTCGAGGCTGGCGCGATGTTGGTGGCAATCCCACGCGCGCTGATGAATCCAGCGGCGCCGCCGCCACCGCCACCCCCGGCGCTGCTCCCCGGAGTACCGGGACCTCCAGCCAATCCGTCTTTGTTCACAACGCCAGCGGTGCCACTTCCGCCTGCGCCACCCGCCGTATTGAAATTGTTGCCGCCTGTGCCAACCATCGTTGGCCCGGTTGATTCGCCGCCATCCTTTCCGGGGCCAGGATTTGGGCCAGCGGTCGCTGCGCCGCCTTGCCCGCCGCCGCCACCGTTCGCGAACAGCGCAAAGGTGATGCCGGGAACGATCGCCGGTGAATCGAGCACGATCATGCCGCCGCTGCCGCCACCGCCGCCGCCGGCTCTGACGGCCCCGCCGGCGCTACCGAATGCGCCCGAGGCATTGATCTGGCCGTTGAGGTGAATCTCGGTGGCGATGACGGACACAGCGCCGCCCCCCTTGCCGCCCACGCCGGGTCCTGAACTGGTGGTGCTACCTGCGCTGCCAGGACAGCCGGCGCGGAGCTTGGCTGGAAACAGTACGGCCGAACCAGATATCGGAACGACGACAGCTTGATCTTGGGGTTGTCCGTTACCGCCTTTGCCACCGAAGCTTCCGCCGAAGCCGCCCGAGTTCATGGTTGGGACAACCGCGCTATCGCTGCACGATGCGATGGCAACGACGCCCGGTCCGGTTGGATGCAGCGCCGCGGGGGCGGAGGTGCTGCTGACGTCGAGACTGCCGGACAGATCGAACGTCGTGGTCGATATCAGCACGAGCGGCCGGGCGCCGAACGCGCGGATCGTCTTGCCGGTGGGAATCGTGATCCCCGCGCCCGAGACCACGCAGAAATCTCCTTGATTGTTATGTGTGTTGCACAGGGCCGACGTCATCGTGTCGATGTCTTCCATCAGGATCAGGGGCGCCATAGGGACATCTGCGATCGACGAGAAGCACACTGTGGGGTAAGCGCCAAAGCACAGCAGCGGTGCATCCGGCATCGCGTCCACCATCTTTGCGTCGACGACGCCACCACCGCCGCCGCTATCGCCACGGCCGGCATCGTCGTGGTCGTTCATCGAAGGTGACGACTGAAACCCGCATGCGGGAACCAACACCAGGAGCGCCATCCACGGTCTCATGCCGACAAGTTTACACCGCGTCGCCGCCGCGGCTGAACAAGCAGGACCTGGATGCCGGGAGCGACCGGCTGGGCGTCACATTACAGTGAGGTGCTGTAGACGTAGGCTCTCCTCGCACCACAGCATCGGCTACAATTCCTGCACCATGGCGCGGTCGTTGAGCTCGGTCCGATCGGGACAGGTCGCATCGCTTCCTCGAACGCTCGAGCGACAGCCCGACGTCGCCCGTGACTGCCTCGGATGGTTCGTTCATCAGGTCGCCGAGCGTGGCGGCCTTGATGCCGCTGGCGTTCCAGGAGCTTTCATCTGCATGATGTTCCGTGACCCGCATGACGGACATTCCATGTAGCGTTCGACGACGTCCGCATCAGGACTTGGGTACACATCGCGAACGATGAGATCGGCCGCTACGCAGGCCGGGCACCTTACCTTCGCCGTGGGATCACGACCGAGAATCATCGCAGCATCGAGCCATCGTTTCGCTTCGGGGATCATGGGATCTCCATCAGAGCGTCGATCGCCTCGCCACCGTGGTCCCCGGGTGCGCCGACATGACCGCCACCGCCGGTCGAGACCAGCGATCCGGTCGCTGTTATCGATGCAGCGTCGAGCACGATCATCCGTATCCGCCCGACCGTCACCATCTGGCTCGGATGACGCGCGGGATGCGACAACGGCCAAGCGATGCGAGACGAGCTACGTGACGGCGACGACGGCAGCTTGGCCTGGGGCCTGCTGTTCGGCCTGGCGAGCAGCGAGCCAGGCACGGGGGAGGAGCTCGGCGACGCGGTCGGCGGGCCAGTCGGCGGCGATCTTGTCGATGACGTCGACGAGGTAAACGTAGGGGTTGACGCCGACGAGCTCGCAGTTGAGCAGGACGGTCAGCAGGTTCGCGTAGCGCTCGCCGGCCTCAAGGCTGCCGACGAACAGCGAGTTCTTCCGGAACGTGGACACGACGCGGAGCAGCCGCTCGACATGAGCGTTCGAGATGGGGAACCGGCCGTCGTCGAGGAAGGCGCACAGGGTCGATTGCTGGCGGGTCCAGTAGTGGATGGCCTTGCCGAGCGGTGCCTTCTTATCGACCTTGGGGGTGATGTCGGTGATCAGGCGCTCAAAGTCGCGCCACAGAGGGACGGACTCGGCCTGCCGCAGCGCGCGCCGCCCGGTGGCGTCGAGGTTGCGCTCGGTCGCGGTCCGCTCGACGTGATACAGCGCGCGATACAGATCGATCATCGGCTGTGCGCGGCGGTCGCCTTGCTCGAGAGCCTGCACAAACCGCCGGCGGCTGTGGTCATTGCATCCGACGCGTCGAGGGGCGTCGGGTCCGACGAACAGCGGGTTGATGCCGGCGTAGCCGTCGTTCTGGATGTCGCCGCGTGCGCCTTCGAGGACCCGCTGGGGGTGCGTGCCCTTCCAGTCCGGCGTGAATTCGGCATAGGCGATCTGGTTGACATCGCCGAGATAGAGCCACTGACGCCCGGTCTGGACGTTGGCGGGGTGATCTACATTGCGGGCGCGCACCGGGGTGTCGTCGAGGCTAATGAGGCCGCACGTCAGCAGCTGGCGATGGCATGCGCGCCGCATGACCGCGAACATGTCGCCGGTTCGGCCGACCCAGTCGTGCAGCGTCGAGGTCGCCAGATCGATGTCCTGGCGCCGGAGCTGCTTGGCGAAGCGCTCGACCGGATTGCCGTCGAGCACCTTGCCGATCGAGAGCTGGGCCAGCAAGCTCGACGACGCCATGCCACCGGGAATCGGCTTGGGGGGCTCGGTCGGCTCCGCGGTGGCGACGACCTCGCCGCAACGGCAGCCGTACTTGTAGATCTGCTCCTCGAGGATGTAGACCTCGGCCGGCTTGTAGATGAAGCGCTCCCGGCGGTCGAAGCCCATCTCGCCCAGCGGCTTGGCGCAGCATGGACACTTGGGGATCTTCGCCTCCTCGAGCTTGACCACATCGACCTTGCGGCGCAGTTCGCGGCCGCGCCGTCCACGATTGGGTCGCGAGCCCCGCCCGCTGGGCGCGTCATCGGATGGCTTGTCGCCTTCGCTGGGCTGGATGTCGCCCTCGCTGAGCGTGTCGTCGGCCACAGGCTCCTGGCCAAGGCGCCCGGTCAGCATGCGCAGGAGCTCGAACGCGAGCTGTCCCTCGGGCGCGTCGTCCTTCTTGGACCGAAACGGTGCGCTGGCGTGCCAGCGCAATTTCGCGCTCAGGCTCGCCAGTTCGCCGTCGAGGCTGGCAAGCAGCGCGACCACTTCGTCGAGGATACGCGACTGCTCGCTCGCGACCGCGCCCTTGAGCGAGCCAAGCGCGGAGATCGCGCCTTCGATCTGCTTGCGTCGCTCCGCTGCCACTCGACAGCAAGTAGCAGAACCGATCTTGTGGATTCAAGAGGCCGCGGGCACAGATGACATCATCTCTGCATTCGCCAGCAGTGAAGCCAGATCGCGGTGTGTGATCTCGATGGCCTTGCCGTCCACCGCGTGCGCGATCGGAAACGTCCCCTCGTCAAGGCGTTTCACAAGCATGCAATAGCCCCGCCGGTCGTAAAATAAAATCTTGATCTGATCGCCGCGTCGGCCGCGGAACACGTACAGGTCCCCGCACTGCGGATCACGCGCCAGCTCCTCGCGCACCATCGTCATCAGTCCGGAGATCTGCCGCCGCATGTCGCACGTGCCAGCGTAGAGGAACACGCGCACCTTCCCGTTGAGCCCGATCATGGCGCCCCGTCCAGCGCGTGCAGCCACGGCGCGATCGCTGCCGCGTCCCACGCTCCCACGAACGTGACGACGCGGCCATTCGGCAACGTCACCTCGACCCGGCGCTCAGTCGCGTGTGCCTGGACCTGTTCCTCGTCGCGCACCGCGACCGCTACAAAGCCACCGTTGGCAGAACGAGCTTGCGATACGCGACGCTCATCGAGCCGGGCGCGCCAGTAGCTCACGCGGTAGTGCCCGAAACCCTTGGTCCGCGCGAACGCGCTCGGCGTTTGTCCACTCGCGGCGAGCGCCGCCAGCATCGCTCGGCCATCCTCGGCCTGCCATCGCCCCGCAGGTGGGTGCCACTCCGCGCCTCCATGCTCATCTCGGTTTGGTCTCATGCCTCCATTCACCATAGCCACCCCGCGCTATGGCAGATGGTGACGCTCGGGCGGATACGATCATCCTGCCTGAACCTCCGCCACCGCCTCCACTCTTGGTCTCTGAACCTCCTCTGCCCACAGCGCCGGAAGCGTTGATTTGACCATCGAGCCGAATCTCGGCTGCGATGATCGCCACCGCGCCGCCGCCGCTTCCGCCCACCCGCCTGCGGCTGACGGGCTACCCACGCCGGCCGGACAGCCGCCCCGGTGCAGCGTCGGAAACCCGTCAACTCGGGTGCTCCAATTCCATTCATTCCATCGACCGGTTCGCCATTGCCGCCCTTCCCTCCGATCCGAAGCTCCCCAAGCTCCGGAGGAGCCTGTGGCATCGATCGCGCCGGTACAAGACAGCGGATTCGCTCCAGCGCCTCGCGGCTGAGCGCCGTTATGCTTGGTGCTCACATCGATTTCGCCAGCGATGACGATCGTTGTCGTCGACGACAACACAAGCGGCTTGCTGCCGTGAGCCGTGATCTTCTTGGTGCTCGTGAAGCCGGCACCCGCGACGATGCAGTAATGGGTGCTGTGGTCGTTTTGTTGATTGCAGATCGGCGACACGTCGGTATCGATGTCGGTATCGTCCGTGAGCGCTACCAGCGCAGCTGGGATCACCGAGAAGCAGACGGGAACGAACGATCCAAAACACCCAGCAGTGTCAGCCGGCGTTCCACTGTCGATGCTCTGCATGGCATCGATGTCGTGCTTGGCGTCGTCTGGTAGATCTGGTGGCTTCGGGAACGCACGCAGGAATTAACATCAACCACCGTCTCTTGCCGTTGATTCTACACCGCAGATTGGCGCGGTTGGAGCGTCTGGCTCACGAAGCCTGGACAACACGGCTTCGTCGGCAACAGCGGCGCCACCGGCGCCAGTTTCGTGAATCGCGCGACCACGAGTCTACTGAGGGATCGAAGGCGGAGAGATCGTCAGGCTCGTCGCGCTCGTCGCGCGGATGAAGCCGGCGCCGCCGCCACCAGCTCCGCCACCGCCCTCGTTCTGATGGTCCGCAGCTAGGCCACCAATCAGCTTCGTGCCAACGGAACCATTTCCGCCGTGCCCGCCGTCCTTGCCCGAGTTCACGCCACCCACTGCAGCCGTTGCGGCTGCGGGGGATTCGCCGCCTTCGTCGCCTGCGACGCCGAGCGCGCCACCGCCACCGCCGCCACCGCCGTTCGCGAACAGCGAGCCGGCTCCGGTGATCGTTGCTGCGTCGAGGACGATCATGCCGCCGGAGCCGCCGCCGCCGCCGCCGCTCTTGACGATGCCGCCGGCGTGCCCACCGGCGCCGGAGGCGTTGATATTGCCGTCGACCTGGACGCTGGCGGCGATGATGGCGACGGCCCCGCCGCCGTTGCCGCCTGCGCCACCGGTACCGCCTGTGCCGCCGGGGCAGCCACCGCGGAGGGCGGCCGGAAAGCTGGTGGCGGCGGCGCCTGCGATGCCGGCCACGCCGTCGGTTTGCTCGCCGTTGCCGCCCTTGCCGCCGAAGCTGCCGCCGAAGCCACCGGAGTTGATCGTCGCCGGGGTCGGCGGAGAGGCAGCGGCCAGGCAGATGCTGCCGGGGGCGGCGCCTGCGCCGGCGCTGCCGTCGTGGCTGCTGCTCACGTTGATGTCGCCGATCAGCTGAAACGCCGTGGTGGTCGTCGAGACCAGGATGAGCGGCCGGCTGCCGTGGCCATGGAGGATCCGGCCCGCAGCGATCGAGAAGCTGGTGCCCGCGACGACGCAGTAGTCGGTGGTGCGCGAATCGCACAGTGGCGACGTGCCTGTGTCGATGTCGAGGTCGACGTCGGAGGCCGCGAGCGTCACCGGGGCGGTCGGCAGGGCCGAGAGGCAGATCCGGACGAACGAGCCGAAGCACTGCTGCGCGTCCGGCGGCGCGGCGTCGATCATCGGGGCAGCATCGACCGCCGCGTCGACGCTGCCGCCGCCGCCGAGCTTGGGCGCGCAGCCGAACGCGGGGATCACCAGGAATGCAAACCACGGCCTCATGTGGCCAACTCTACACCGCGGATCTCGTGGATCGAATATTCTGCGGGCGTGACAGTCCCCACGCCGGCCGCCCTGCCCACGCTCGAGAAGCTCCAGACGATCGCCGTGATCGGCGCTGGCACGATGGGGCACGGAATCGCACACGTGGCTGCGCTGAACGGCGCCCGCGTGCACCTCTACGACGCGATGCGAGGGGCCGCGGACGCTGGGATCGCAAAGATCGCCAAGAACCTCGATCGGGGCGTCGAGCTTGGCAAAGTGCGGCAAGCCGATCGTGATGCGGCCCTCGCACGCATCACCGCGTTCGACGAGCTGGTGCCCGCGTGTCGCCACGTCGACTGCGTGATCGAGGCAGTGCCCGAGCATCTCGAGCTCAAGCGCGAGATCTTCAGCGACCTCGACCGGATCACGCCGTCGCACGCGCTGCTGGCGACCAACACGTCGTCGCTGCCGATCGGCGAGATCGCGAAGTCGTTGCGCGATCCGAGCCGGTTCGTGGGGATGCACTTCTTCAATCCGGTACACGTGATGAAGCTCGTCGAGGTGGTTCGCCACGGCCGCAGCGCGCCGGCCGCGGTGGCGCTGGCGGTCGCGCTCGCCGAGCGGTTCGACAAGACGCCGATCGTGGTCGCGGATTCGCCGGGTTTTGCGTCGAGCCGGCTCGGGCTGGCGCTCGGCCTGGAGGCGATCCGCATGGTCGAGCAGAACGTGGCCTCGGCGACCGATATCGACACCGCGATGAAGCTCGGCTACGGCCACCCGATGGGTCCGCTCGAGCTGACCGATCTGGTCGGGCTCGACGTCCGGCTCGGCGTCGCCGAGTACCTGAGCGAGGTGCTTGGCGCGGCGTTCACGCCGCCCGCGCTGCTGCGCGACAAGGTGGCCAGCGGCAAGCTGGGCAAGAAGACCGGCGAGGGCTTCTACCAGTGGACGAGCGACGGCAAGAAGCGGTGAACGATGGGACGGCGATCGTGCTCCGTCGCCTGCAGGGGTGTCGAGCACTGCCGTTGCGGCGTTGTTCGAGACCTCCGAAGTCCCGAGACAAGCCGCCGAAGTCGGCTTTGTCCGACGCGTCTTGCAGCGTGGATGTGATCAACGTCAAATCGTCATCGGCGGCGGCGGAGCGTGAGTCGCAATCTGCTGCTGGCCGCGACCACGCGCTCGACAAGCTGCGGTAAGGTGATGCGTTGACGAGCCCGCGACGGTCGATACCGCCACCGAGGAGTCCCCGCATGCTGCGTCTGATCGCTGTGGTGTCGGCCAGCGTGCTTGCCACCGCGTCGTGCACCTCGAACGAGCCGAAGCACACGGCAGCTCAGGGCTCCGCCGGTCCGGCGAGCGCGGCGGCACCGCCCGCGGCGGCGCCAGAAGCCCCGGCGCCCGCACCGCCGGCGGCGCCCGCGAGCGTGCTCGAGCTGGTCCAGCGCTGGGCGCCGCAGGGCTCGCAGGTCGCGCCCGCGGAGCTCACCGTGCCCGGGCTGGCGCTGTTCACGGTGACCGACGCGAAGCCCGCGGGGGACGGCGAGTATTCTGGAGGCGCGCTGGTCGGCGTCGCCGGCGGCGTTGGCGGCAAGATCCTCGAGGGCCGCGAGCTCGTGCAGGCCGCGAGCGCTGGCAAGCCGGATCGCAAGGTGCTCGCGCAGGTCGCGATGCGGGTGGCGCAGCGCGACGGCGAGGGCGACCTGCTCGATCGCGCCACGAGCGCCGAGCAGCGCAAGGCCAAGGTCACCGCGCCCACGATCAAGGGCGGCACGCTGGTGTTCTGGGTGTCGACCACGCAGCCGCCGCGATCGCTCGAGCGGGGCAAGCTCGATCTGGCGACCGGACGGTTCGAGCTCGAGCCGGTGACCGCGTCGCACGGCGCGGCGATCGACGACGCGATCGCCGTGCTCGCGGGCGGCGTGGTGTCGCGGTATCCGAGCGCGATCGATACGCTGGTCGCGGCGTGCGCGGAGCCCAAGCCGCGGCAGGTGCTGCTGAGCATGCTGTCGCGCCATCCGCGCGATCGGACCCGCATCGCGATCGGCAACGCGCTCCGCAAGTGCGGCCCGGTGGCGGTCGATCCGTTGATCAACCAGATGGAGCACGATCCGTCGGCGATGGTCCGCGCCGAGGCGGCCGGCGCGCTCGGCCGGACCGGCGATTCCCGCGCGCGTGCGGCGCTGGCCAAGGCGGCCCGGAGCGACGACGCCAACCTGGCCTGGGCCGCGAAGAACGCGCTCGGCAAGCTGAAGTAAGGACGACGGCCGAATTCACGCGGTCGCACGGATCGTAGGGCGGGGGCCGGGAACGCGACAAAGCGACACCGTCCCCCGTCACGCCGCGACCGGCTGGTCGGCGTCGACGGCGGCCTTGTGGCGCAGCGAGAGCAGCGCCGGCACCAGGATCAGCGCGGTCGTGACGCAGGCGATCTCGCCGATCAGCGACGCGACGCCGAACCCGCGGATCGCCAGGTTCTCGCTGATCAGCAGCGAGCCGTAGCCGATCATGGTGGTCAGCGAGCACACGAACACCGCGGCTCCGCTGGTCCGCAGCGTCTTGATCGGATCCTGCTCGTGATCGCCGCGGTGGGCGACGTTGATCGCGTAGTCGACGCCGATGCCGAGCGTGATCGGCAGCGCGACGAAGTCGAGGAAGTTCACCTTGAGGTCGAGCACCGCGCAGGCGGCGACCATGAGCAGCGAGCCGGCCGCGGTCGCGACGAGCACGGCGACGGCGCGGCGGTTGCGGCCGACGACCAGCACGACCATGACGATCAGGCCGAGCGCGGCGACCAGGGTGACCCGCGGGCCGTCGCCCGAGATCGAGGTCACGATGTCGGCGAACACCACGCTGCCGCCGGAGGTCGTGACGGTCTCGCCGTCGCCCAGCTTGAGGGTGCGGACCGCAGTGGCGAACCGGATCAGGTCGCGGCCGTTCCATTCGTCGAGCTGCGGGGCGGGGCGGATCGAGATGATGAGGCCGATCCGGCCGTCCTTCTCCTCGAGCTGATCCTTGACCGCCGGGGGCAGGGTCTGCGCCGTGATGATGCCGAGGTCGTCGGGCGGCCGGAGCTCGCTCAGCTCGGCGCGCTCGCCATCGCTGAGCTGTGCGAGCGCGTCGTCGTCGAGCAGGCCGCGGATCCTCGCCAGCACGACCAGCTTCTGGGGCTGATCGCTGGGGATCACGTCGAGAATGGAGCTGATCGACCCGAAGGTCTGGTGCGCCGGCGGCACGTTGGCGTCGTGGGCCCGCAACGCGCCGACGATCAGCGGGATCTGATCGGGCCGGTCGGCCGCGATGTAGGTGCGGCCCGAGTAGCCCCGCCCGAACGTGCGGTCGGACAGCGCCATCCAGGCCCGGGCGTTGACCGCGTCATCGCCTTCCGAGCGCAGCCGCGTGATGTCGTACTCGAAGGGATCGGCGGCGACGTAGCGCGCGACCACCAGCGCCGAGGCGATCGCCCCGACGAGCGCGACGCCGCACACGACGCGCGGCCGGCGAAACCCCAGCACGCGGACGAGCACCGCGCCGAGCACGGGGTCGTGCGCGGTGGGCCGGGGGGTGCGGCCCCAGCGCAACATCAGGGCGGGGAGCAGCACGTAGGTCGCGAGCCAGCACAGCGCCATGCCGGCCGCGCCGATCACCGCGAAGTCGGCGAACCCCTTGAAGCTGGTGGCCGCGAGCGAGCCGTAGGCGATCGAAGCGCCCAGCGATGCGACCGCGGTCGGCTGCAGGGTCTCGCGGATCGCGACCGCGAGCGCGTCCTCGACGTCGCGGGTGTGGCGCTCCTCGCGGTAGCGCGCGATCAAGAGGATGCCGTAGTTGACCCCGTTGCCCGCGATGATCGCGCCCAGGAAGGCGGTCGCGGCGTTGAGGTGACCGACGGTGAGGGCGGCGACGCCGAACGACACCGCGGTCGCGATCGCCAGCGTGCTGATCAAGAGGACCAGAAGCGTCGCGCTCCAGAAGTACAGGGCGAGCACGATCGCGACGAGCAGCGTGGTGATCACGCTCGACGCCACCATGCCCTTGAAGATCGCGTGGTGCTCGGCGACCGCCGTGATCACCCCGCCGGTGAACCCGATCTGGACGCCGGGGTGGGCGGCGACGATGCGGTCGCGCTGCGCTTCGAGCGCGGTGACCAGGTGCTGGCCGAGGCCGGCGTCGGTGGCCCGGAAGCTGGTGCGGATCTGGATCATGGCCGTCCGGCCGTCGCTGCTGACGTTGGACGACTGGTCGAGCCGGGCCTCGGCGTCACGCCGCTTGGCGCGCAGCTGCTCGAGCTCTTGCTTGTCCTTGTCCGCCGCGGGGGTCGGGTCGTCGAGGTTGACGAACAGCGGGTTGGCCGCCAGCTTGGCCGCGTTGATCCGGCGCGCGAGCGCGGCCTCCGCGGACTCGAGATCCGCGAGCGGGACGAACAGGTGGCGATGTGCCTTGAAGTACGCGCGGGTCTCGGCGTCGTCGTCGATCACTCGCTCGACGAGCGCGGGCGGCAGGCTGCGCAGGCCGCTGGCCAGCTCGCGGACGGCCACGGCGCGCTCGGCCGGGCCCGGCGCGGTGATCACCGCGAGCGCGGTGTCGTTGGCCTTGACGCGTGCCTCCAGGCGCCGCAGATCGCGGACCGCCGGAGCATCCTGCGGCAGGAGGTACGAGAAATCGGCGAACAGCGGCAGGTGATACGCGATGAGATCGATCGCAACACCGAGCAGCAAGAGGTGCACCGCGATGATGGCGATCGTGTGGCGGGCGACCCATGCCACATAGCGTCGAGCAGTCACGCCGGCGACTATGGCACGAGACTTACCAGAGGACTTGCTGGCGCTTGCCGCGGTTGGCGCGCTCGGGACGCTGCGCCTGCTTGGCGCGATGCTTGGGCGGATCGATGTCGGATTCAGCGATCGACTGAAGCTCGGGAGACAGCGACAGCGCCGCCAGTCTGCCAGCGAGCGGGAGCTCGCGCTGCAGCGCCGCGATCGACAGCGCGGCGATCGGGCTCACCGGGGCCCCATCGAGCCGGACCTCGAAGTGGAGGTGCGGTCCGGTGGCGCGCCCGGTCGAGCCGACCTCGCCGATCGTCGTGCCGGCCGTGACCGCGGTGTCCCGCGTGGTCTCGATCCGCCGCAGGTGAGCGTACCGCGTGACGACGCCGCCACCGTGATCGATGTCGATGACGTTGCCGTAGCCACCCAGCCGACCGCAGAATGTGACGACGCCGTCACCGGCCGCGACCACGGGGGCGCCGGGGTGGCCGCGGAAGTCAGTGCCGCTGTGGAACCGGCGGGTATGCCGGATCGGATCGTCGCGCCAGCCGAAGCCCGAGGACTCGGTGTGCGCGACCGGCTCGATCGCCAGGACCGTGAGGTCGGGGATGATCAGGCCCATGTGATCGACCACCGTGGCGAACCGGTCCTCCAGGCTGTGGAGTTGATCACGCACCATCAGCTGCCAGCGTACGAGGCTGTCGAGCAGCGCGGGGGCAACCGGCACGTCGAGTACCGCCGCGACACGGGTCGCGACCTGCATCGTCTGGAGCTCGGCGGGCTCCACCATCGCCGCCGGCGCCAACATCACCGTGTCCCTCCGGGCCGGGACTGTGGCGCACGCCACCAGCGAGGCGGCAAAGACCATGAAACACACGCGGCTGAGGGTTGATCGTTTCAAGGGGACCTAGTGTTTTGTGGATCTGGCGCGCCGCGCAATGTAGGCAGCCGGGTTTCCGGCAATACGCCGGGCTCTGACCAGGACACGGCCCGCTCGCCGCAGTTTCCTATTGTGATCGCTGGGCGCGGGCCTCAGAATCCGCGCGCCTTGCCGGCCTTGAAGTACCGCTGGTTCGTCGTTGCGCTCGCGCTGGCGTCCGCCTCGGCGTTCGCGCTGTCGGTCCAGGCCGGGCGGTGGTGGACGATCGGCGACGTCGAGATCGGGCCGGTTGGATCGCACAGCCCGTTCGGCGGTGCGGGCTCGTTGTCGTGGGCGGGCGGCAGCGCGCGGTGGGAGCGGTTTGGCGTCGCGACCTGGACCGGATCGCTGATCGCGATGTGCGTGCTGATCGTGGTGGCCGGGGCCGTCGCCGCCCACCGTGTTCCGCGGCTCGCCGCGCAGACCGCGGCGGTCGCGATGGGGACCGCGGGGCTATGCGCGACCGCGTTCATCGCGTCGCGCCCCGACAACGGGCTGCCGTTCACGGTTGGCCGCGGGATCTATCTGTTCGCCGTCGCGGCGGTCGCCGGGGTGCTGGTGGTGGTCGCGGTGCTGCGCGCGCGGCCTCGCACGCCCTGACGAGCATCGCGCGAGGCCCGGCGCGTCGGCGCTACCAGCCCGGTTGCGCGGCGCGGGCGGCCGCATGGGCCGCTTGGGCGTCGTCGAGCCGCAGCGCGGTGCGCGCCATCGACCGCAGCACGAGGAACGCCAGCACGGTCAGCGCGATCGGCATGACGAGCAGCGCGTGGCCGACGCGGTCGAGGCCCTCGAGGTGGAGCGGTTGCTGCACGAACACCGAGAGGTCGTAGCTGCCGTGGAACGCCACCGCGAGCAGGTAGCCACCGATGAGGCCGAGGCCGGTGCGATCGAACCGCCGCCGCGCGGCCATCGCGCCGATCATCGCGGTCCACATCGCATGGCCCGGGACCGCCAGCAGTGCGCGTTCGACCCACACGATGAGCTGGCCCTGCAGCGACTGCTGGTCGAGGAGGTACATCACGTTCTCGACCAGCGCGAAGCCGAGCCCCGCACGGCTGGCGTAGACGATCCCGTCCATGCGCTCGTCGAATTCGGGCCGCCGCCACACGACCCAGTACACCACCAGGATCTTGCAGGCCTCCTCGACCGCCGCCGCGATCACGAACGCCTGAAACGTCGAGCCCTGGTAGGTCAGCTGGGGCTCGATGCGGTCGCCGACCAGCCTCGACAGCACGAGCTCGATCCCCAGTGCGGGGAGCACCGACAGCATGCCGAACCACACGACCCGGCGGCGGGTGCGAGCCGGCTCGGGGCGCCTGGCGTCCAGCCGATCGACGATCCACATCGCGATGAGCGCCGGGATCACGCCGGAGAAGGCCACCTGGTAGTGGGCGTCCAACAACTGCAAAAGTATACGCGTGTCGTCGGGTAGCTGGCTTGACACGCTATGCCAAGCAGCCGACTCTTATCAAGTGGCGCCGTCCGAGCCCACTGTTGCCGGTCCGCTACGGATCGGCCGGTACGAGGTGTTGAGCCACCTCGCGACCGGCGGCATGGCGCAGATCTACCTGGCCCGACAGACCGGGCTCGGCTCGTTCGAGCGCCACGTGGTCCTGAAGACCATCCTGCGGGAACGGGCGAGCGACCAGCGGTTCGTGATGATGTTCCTCGACGAGGCGAAGCTCGCCGCGACGCTGAATCACCAGAACGTGGCTCAGGTCTTCGAAGTCGATCAGGCCGACGGCGTGTACTTCATGGCGATGGAGTACGTCCACGGGGAGAACACCCGGGCGATCCTCGAGACCACGATCCACCGCGGCTGGACGATTCCACTCGAGCTCGCGGTGATGATCATCAGCGGCGCGGCGGCGGGGCTGCACCACGCCCACGAGCGCACCGGCAAGAACGGCGCGCCACTGAACATCGTACATCGCGACGTGTCGCCCGCGAACATCATGGTGGGCTTCGACGGCAGCGTCAAAGTGCTCGATTTCGGGATCGCGAAGGCGGAGGAGCGAGCGACCAAGACGGTCGGTGGGACGATCAAGGGTAAGTACGGCTACATGTCGCCCGAGCAGTGCAAGGGCAAGACGATCGATCGGCGCAGCGACATCTTCGCGCTCGGGATCGTGCTGTACGAGCTGACCACCTTGCGGCGGGCGTTCAAGGGGGTCGACGACTTCGAGACGATGAAGCGGATCGTGTCCGGCGACTTCCCGTTGCCATCGACCCTGGTCCCGGGGTTCCCGCGCGAGCTCGAAGCGATCATCCTGACCGCGCTGGCCAATGATCCGGCGGCGCGGTTTCAGACAGCGCAGGAGCTGACCGAGGCGCTCGACGCGCACGCGGTGCGCGCCAAGCTCACGGGGTCGAACACCGCGATGGGCCGCTTCATGGTGCAGCTGTTCGGCACCAAGAAGGAGCCATGGATCGATCCGGGCGCGCACGGCGCCGAGAACACGCTGGTCACGCCGGCCGGGGATCTGGACCGCTATCACGACAACGATCCGGACAACGACGAGACACTCGTGGTCGCGCAGCGCCAGGGCGTTCAGGAAGCGCTCGCGCAGGTGAACGTCGGCACGCGTGACTCCGCGCGTCGGCCGGCGGTGGCTCCGGAGCCAGCACCAGCACCAGCACCAGCACCAGCACCAGCACCCGTGCCCGTGCCGCCCCCGGTCCCGGTCCCGGAAAGCTCAGGCCGCATGGCGCAAGAGCTGCCCAGGCGTCCGAGTGGGCGGCTGCCGGCCGAGCGTCCGAGCCTGCCGTTCGCCGCGGTGCCCGCGCCCAGCGCGGAGCGCAGCATGCACGCGCCCCCGCCCGGGTCCGGGCGCCCGTCGGATTCCCACCTCGCGATGACGCTCATCGGCCCCGCGCCGCTGGTCCATATGCCAGCGCACAGCAGCACGGGTGCCCAGCCGAACGCGCCGGGGCCGAGCTCGGGTCAGCACTCCGCGCAGTTGCCAGCGGCCGCTCCGAATTTCGGCTGGGAGACGCCGGTGCCGCCGATCGTGCCCAATGGCGATCCCCATCCACTGGCGCTGGCGACCGAGCCCGACTTCCGGATCCGTTCGAATGCCAAATGGATCGTCATCTCGATCCTGGTCTTGCTCGTGGTCGTCGCGGTGGCGCTGACGATGAGCCAGCTCTGACGGAGCGCTCGCGCCTGTGGTGCGATCGAGCTTGAGGCGCCTCGGTGCCGGTGCCATGGTGCGCGCATGGCGACCATGGCGAGCCCACCTTTGTCCGACCGCCTGTCCAGCTACGATCCCGCGACCAACGATCTACTCGGCACCGTGCCGATCGACGACGCGGCCGCGGTCGATGCCGCGGTGGCGCGGGCGCGGATCACCAGCGCCGGCTGGGGCGCGCTGTCATTCGCGGCGCGGGCGCAGCAGCTGACCGCATTTCGCGTCGCGATCGCCGCGCACACCGACGAGCTGGCCGAGTTGCTCAGGCGCGAGAACGGCAAGCCGGAGCTCGAGGCGCTGACCGAGATCATGATGGCGCTCGGCCACCTGCAGCACGCGACGGCGTGCGCCGAGGCCGCGCTGGCGCCGCGCCGGGTGTCGGCGGGGCTACTCGCGAACTTCCGGGCGACGATCAGCTATCACCCGCTGGGCGTGATCGGCGTGATCGGGCCGTGGAACTATCCGCTGTTCACGCCGTTTGGCTCGATCGCATATGCGCTCGCCGCCGGCAACGCGGTGGTGTGGAAGCCGAGCGAGCTCACGCCGCTGATCGCGGTCAAGGTCGCCGCGATCGCGGCCAAGGCGTTCGCGCTGCCCGATCTGCTCCAGGTCGTCACCGGCGCCGGCGCCACGGGGGCGGCCCTCGCCAGGTCCGCGGTCGACAAGATCGCGTTCACCGGATCGGCCGCGACCGGGCGGCGCGTGATGATCGCGGCGGCCGAGCGCCTGACGCCGGTGCTGCTCGAGCTCGGCGGCAAGGATCCGATGATCGTCGCCGACGACGCCGACCTCGCGAAGGCCGCCGAGGCGTGCGTGTACGGCGCGCTGACCAACGCGGGCCAGGCCTGCATCTCGGTCGAGCGGGTCTATGTCGCCGATGCGGTGCACGACAAGTTCGTCCACGAGGTCGTCCAGCAGGTGCGCGCGCTCAAGGTCGGCGGCGACGACGGCCACCTCGGCGCCATGACGAGCGCGGCGCAGATCGCGATCGTCCGGGACCACCTCGAGGACGCGATCGCCAAGGGCGCCAAGGTCCTGACCGGCGGGCCGGGCGCGATCAGCGGCGCGTATATCCAGCCCACCGTGCTGACCGGCGTCGATCACCGCATGAAGGTGATGAGCGACGAGACGTTTGGCCCGGTGATCCCGATCCAGCGCGTCAGCTCGCTCGACGAGGCGGTCCGGCTGGCGAACGACACCAGGTACGGGCTCGGCTCCACCGTGTTCGCCGGCAAGGCCGCGCGGGCGCTGGCCGGCCAGCTGCGCGCTGGCATGACGTCGATCAACTCGGTCGTCGCGTTTGCCGGTATTCCGTCGCTGCCGTTCGGGGGCATCGGCGACTCGGGGTTCGGCCGGATCCACGGGGACGAAGGCATCCGCGAGTTCACGCGCGTCAAGTCGACGGCCGAGCAGGTGATGGCGATTCCGCTCAACATGATGAGTTTCCGCCAGCCCAAGGAGATGCCGGGCCGACTCCGCGCGATGATCAAGCAGCTGTACGGCGATGGCGTGGTCGCCAAGGCCGGCGACTGGCTCCGCAAGCTGCGGTCGTAGGCAGGATGGCGCCGCGTGCCGGCAAGGAGATGCCGGGCCGACTCCGCGCGATGATCAAGCAGCTGTACGGCGATGGCGTGGTCGCCAAGGCCGGCGACTGGCTCCGCAAGCTGCGGTCGTAGGCAGGATGGCGCCGCGTGCCGGCGAGGTCAGCGGCAGCCGCTGTCGTCGCTCGGGCACTGAAACCGGACGTGCATGTGATTATCGTGGTTCGGCTCGTGGCGCACGATGCCCAGGCTCGAGCCGCGGCCGTGTGGATACTGAAAGATCCGCTCGAGCCGGCGCTCGCTGACGCCGTGGTCCCTGGCCCAGTCGTAGAGTAGCCCCTGGACGTCGAAGTCGAGGAACACCATCTGCACGCCGCCGTCCTCGTTGGTCGACGCCAGGAAGCTCTCGAGGAGCTTGAACGTCGCGGCGCAGTCGAGGTTACTCTCGTCGGCGTGGATGAAGCTCGCGGGATAGCCGGCCGGCTGCTCGAGATAGAACAGGCCGACGTCGATGTCGCGGCCCGACTGGTGCGACCGGTGCTGGGTGATCGTGCCGCCGGATTCGGCGGAGATGTCGCCGACGGCGAGCACGTGTTGATCGGGGAACGCTTCGCGCGTGGCGTCGATCGCGCGCTCGACGATCTCGATGGTGGTGGCGGTGCCGAACGACCGCTGGGGCCGGCGGATGACATAGCCGTCGCCGGGCGGCAGCTGCGTTGCGTGCTGCAGGCGCCCGTCCCACGGCATGCCCACGCTCTGGCCGGCGCCGGTCATGAAGCTCCGGGTCTCGACGTGATCGCGCGCCCGGATCACGCTGATCCGCGCCGCGCGTGACTTGGCGCTGGGCGGCGCGCTCTGGGTGCTCCGGGAGGTTCGAGCGCCCGGGGCCTTCTGCGACTTGCCATGCTTGGCGGGGCGCGCGGACTTGTCCGGCCGATCCGACTTCGCGTCGGCGGCCGGAGCCATCACGAGACAGCCCAGGGCAACGGCAAGACCAGCGAGCGCGCGCATCAGGTTCGAGATGGTGCGGCACGCGCCGGTCGGTGCGCCAGTTTCATGTCCATGAAATTTCGCCTCGCTGCGTTCGCGCGACGCCGGTGTCATCCGCGTGCGCGGCTCGTGGATCAGATCGCCGGGTGGTGCGCCACCTGCGCCGCCGCCCGCTTGCAGCGATCGGCGAGCACCCCGCCGATCGGGGTGAGGTCGTCCTGCAGGGTCCGGGCGAAGTCACCGCGGGTGAGCGTCCGGCCGGCATCCACGAGCCTGCGCACATCGCCGCACGCGCGGTGGGCAAACGCGATCGGCGCGACCCCGCCGTTGTAGACCCGGGTCTCGGTCAACGAGGCGTTGTTCGGCCGCCGTCGGAGGTGAAGATCGGCGACCAGGTCATCGATGATCTGGGCCTTCGCGGCGAGCTTCTTGTCGCGCGGGTCGGTGCCGTCGTAGACCCGCTTGAGCTGATCGTAGGCGTCGAGCAGGCGGGCAGTGCGCGGCAGGCGGACGGCCTCGCCGAGCGTCCAGGCCAGATCCTCGGGCGAGCCCGGGCCGAACCGCGTGTTGATCCAGTGGTCGGTCAGCACGTCGGCGATGTACGACGCGAAGCTCTCGTTGAAGAACGGCTCGTCGGGGACCAGCACGGTCGCGTGGACCGATTCGTGGAGGATCACATTGGCCAGCCCGGGCAGGGCGTCGTCGCCGCCGCCGAGCATCGTCGATAGCACCGGATCGGGGAACCAGCCGCCGGTCGAGTACGCCGCCGCGGGCCGGATGATCGTGTCGTAGCCCTGGCGATCGAGCGCGAGCTTCTGCGCCACCCCTTCGTCCTCGTCGAACCAGCCCAGCCCCGCGAAGCAGCCGACGATCGGAAAGCACCAGCGCAGCGGCTTGAACGCGACCGGATCCGCCGCGCCGACGAACCACACCGCGGCGGGGCGGCCGAGCGCCGAGTACGTCGCGTAGTTGCGCTTGATCACGAGCCCGTAGCTGCGGCCGTACTGCTTGATCGCGGGGATCTCGGCGAGCAGCATCGCGGTGCGGACCGGCGTGTTCGGATCCCGGACCACGTCCTCGATCGGCCGCGCCTTGCCGAGCAGCTCGAGCTGGCCGTGCGCGGCCTGCGCCAGGTACCGCGTCATCAGGCACCCCGGCGCCGCCAGCGCGATCATCACGGCCAGCGCCGCGTGGGCCACCGCCTGGCCGGCTCGGCTCATAGCTTGGCCGCGATCGACGTCGCGAGCTCCGCGCCGTCGACCAGCGGCACCGGCTTCCAGCCGATCCCGAGCCCGCTGCCGTCGTCGAGCTTGGGGATGATGTGAAAGTGCACGTGGAGCACGACCTGGTGGGCGTCGGCCCCATTGTTCTGCAGCACGTTGAACGAGCGCGCCCCGGTCGCCGCGAGCACCGCGCGCGCGATCCGCGGCAGCACCCGGCCGATCGCCGCCGCGGCCTCGTCGGACAGCGCGTCCAGCGTCGCCGCCGGCTCCTTGGGGATCACCAGCGTGTGCCCGCGCGACAGCGGGTTGACGTCGAGAAACGCCAGCACCGCGGCGTCCTCGTAGATGCGGTGGCACGGAATCTCGCCGCGCAGGATCTTCGCGAACACGGTCTCGGCCATGCGCCCGAGCCTAGCGTGGTTCTCACCCCGCGTGGGCCTGGCCGGCGCGGTGGCCGTCGTCGATCATCGCCATGTACGTGGTGCTCGGCGGGCGCGACCTCCAGCGCGGGCACGGAGGTCGACGAGCGGGTTACGGTTTCCGAGGTGGACGCGGCGGGCGACGTGCGTCCTAGCGAGGGCCCGAATAGAGATCCTCCGCAGCGAGACCGAGCTGGCGGGCGAGGCGCTTCAACAGGAAATCCGAGATCTCTTCTCTCAACCCGTTGTGGAGAGAGAGGGGCACGGTGCGTTGTCCGTCGCGCTTGATCTTGAAATGGGAGCCGCCGCCGGTGGACGACTCCCATTGAAAACCAAGCTCCTCGAGTCTGCGCTTCAGCTCACTCGCTCGAAGTCCCATCGCCACCCTCCTCGAGGCGCTAGATCGCGAAGGCTTCCACGCGCCGCGGACGGACCTGCAGCGCGAGAGGACTCTGCTCGCTCGAGGTGAGACGAGCGGTCGACGCCGAGCGCTCGTAGCCCAAGAAAAACTGGGCCGTGATGACGATCGCTTCGAGAGGTTGGCCAGCGGCGCTGAGGGTGTTCTCTAAGTCTTTGAAAGTATTAAAAAACTTCTGTTCTGGCTTGTCGGCCACGTATCGGAGAATTTCCCAGTGTTCATCCTTTTGAGGGGCGCGTCTCCCCAGGGGATCTACACCAGCGCGCAGATCCTCGAGAACGATATCATTGGTCCCCTCCACCAACAGACGAACCGCGGTCTCAGGATCGTCAGCCTGAGCTAAGGTATCGAATTCGAGACAATGAGCGACCCACTTCCCCTTGATATCCGGCGCTGGCTCGACGACGGCCCAGCAGGGATAGTCGCGCCGCTCGACCGTCGAGGCTCGAGTGCGATTGTGCATGTCCTACTATATCCACGGGATGTAGCAGGTGCATCCCCTTTCCCGGTAACACATCGCGAGCCACCTGGTTAGCCGATCCTGCCAGGTGCCGGTGGGCCCACCCCTAGCGGTTGGGACCCTGGGATCCCCTAGGACAGCCTCACCCCCAGATGTCCGGTGTGCTACGGCGCACGGAGGGGGATCGTGCCGGCATCGACGCCGGCTCGGCCACCGCGGCGTGGGCTCACTGCGCAGGAGCTGCGCGAACCACGTCCGGGTTGACGACGTGGACCGGCGCGCCGGCCGCATAGGCGATGATCTGATCGAAGATGTCGGCAAACTGGATCTCGTACTCGTCGCGCGTGACGTAGCCGATGTGCGGCGTGCACACCGCGTTGGGCAGCGCGAGCAATGGATCGGCGGGATCGCGCAGCGGCTCGTGCTCGAACACGTCGACCGCCGCCATCCCGGGCCGCCCCGCGCGCAGCGCCGCGACCAGCGCACCGGGTGCGATGAGGCCCGCGCGGCTGGTGTTGACCAGCAGCGCCGCCGGGCTCATCCGGCCCAGATCCTCGGCGGTCACGATGCCGCGCGTCGCCGGCACCAGCCGCATGTGCAGCGAGACGACATCGCAGCCCTCGAACAGCGCCGCCTTCTCGGCCGCCGCGGCGTGTCCGTCGCCGCGCGCGCGATCGAGGGACGCCGCGCGCGCCCACACCATGACGTTCATCCCGAACGCTTTGCCATAGCCGGCCACCACTGAGCCGATGCGGCCGTAACCGTAGATGCCGAGCGTCTTGCCGCGCAACGTATGGCCCACGCCCATCTGCCAGTGACCGGCCCGAAGCGCCGCCGCCTGCTGCGGGAGCTGCCGCATCGCTGCCAGCGTCAACGCCCACGTCAGCTCCGCCGCCGCGTACGACGGCGTGCCGTCGTGCAGGTTCGACGACACGACGATCCCCAGCCGCGTGCACGCCGCGATGTCGATGTGCGGATACACACTCCGCTGACTGATCAACCGAAGCTTCGGCAACCGCTCGAGCAGCGAGCCGCGAATCGCGGTCCGCTCGCGGATCAGCACCAGCGCTTCCGCATCGCGCAACCGCTCCGCCAGCACGGCTTCGTCGTCGACGTGCTCGTTCCAGATCGTGACGTCATGGCCGCGCAGCTTGTCGAAGCACGCCAGCGTGCGCAGCGTATCGAACCAATCGTCGAGAATGGCAATCTTCATCGCGAGCCTCGCTCTGGCGGTAATGCCGCGCGGTCACGGCGCATCGACTCCGTCTGCACGGCCTGGGTCATGTCCAAGCCGTAGCACACCGCTCTACTACGGCGTGCACCGTCCCGTGGTGGGCTGGACGCTCCTCATGGAGGCAGGGCTTTGGCCGACCGTGCGCGGCGTGATCTTCCAGCGGCGTCGCGCACAGGTTCGACGCCTGGTGGCGTCCGCGCCACGCTGGCGGGCTCGGACTGATCGGCTCGCTGATGACGATCTCGGCGCTGGCGCGCAACCGCGGCAACCAGCAGGCGCGCGGAAACGCCCGCGGGTCGATCACTTCACCGGCAGCAGCGGGCCCAGGATCGGGGTCAGGTAGCTCATCTTGTCCTGGTTCACCGTGGTCCAGTCGTCGCCGAGGATGCCGCCGGTGTCACCCGAGTCGGGGTTGAGCGACCAGAACGTGAACGACATCTTCTTCGCGGCGATGTACTTCGTGAGGCTGTCGAGCCACTTGCGATCGACATCGGTCGCGAGCTTGGTCCCGAACTCGCCGACGAGGACCGGCGCCGTGCTGGCGAGGTTGCCCCAGGTCGTGTCCCACAGCGCGGCGAGGTTGGCGGGGTAGTTTGACGCCGTGAACCACGACTGGTTGAACAGGCTCGCCGGGTAGTCGTGTGGCGAGTAGATGACGTGGTTGGGCGCGGACAGCTGGACTGGGGCGGTCATCGCGGCGCGCAGGTTGCCGCCCCACCAGTAGTAGTTGTTGTCGACGGACTCGATGCCCTCGACGATGATCAACGCGTCCGGGTCGACCGCGAGGATGGCGTTGCCGGCGCGCTGGGCGGCGAGCCGCCAGTCGGTGGTCATGCTGCCGTCGCCCCAGGTCGCCTTGCCGTGCGGCTCGTTGTGGAGGTCGAACGCGACCACGGTCGGGTTGTCCTTGTAGCGAGTGGCGAGGGTCTTCCAGTCGCTGATCCACCGGTCCTCGCTGTAGGCCGTCGTGTACCAGAGCTCCGACTGGGCTCCGCTGTCGGGTCGATGGCGATCGAGGATGATGCGCAGGCCGCGCTCGCCGGCCCGCGTGATCAGGATGTCGAGTAGCTCGGGGCCGGTCTTGCCGACCAGATCGGGGTTCTTGTTGGCGTCGATGCCGTTGGGCGTCGAGCCCGCGTCGAACAGCTGGCTCGAGAACGGGACCCGGATGACGTTGAAACCGAGCGTCTTGATCTTGTCGAGCAGGGTGTTCATCGGCTGCTGCGCCAGGCCGTGCAGCGCGTAGGTGTTGGTCTCGAAGCCGAACCAGTTGATGCCGGTCAGCCGGACCGTCGCCCCCTCGCCATCGACGATGTTGGCGCCCGCGATGTGGAGCCGCCCGGCGATCACCGCGCCTGCGCCGCTGTCGGAGCCTGTGCCCGGCGTGCCGCCGTCCGTGTCACCGACGGTGACGTCAGGATCGGTGACGTTGCTGGTGTCGGCGCAGCCCAGCAGTGCGAGCGCTGCGAGCGCCGATGCTGCGGCCGATGCTGCGGCCGATGCTGCGATCGTGATGCGCCCGTTCGCCGGAGTCGACCGAGGGTTTTGCACTCTCCGGTGGTATCACGGCGTCGCCGGCGCAGCGTGTGACGCCGGCTACGGCGGGCTACGGATCGAAGCGATAGCCCGAGCCCCGCACTGTGACAAACCAGCGGGGCACCTCGGGATTGGCCTCGAAGCGTTTGCGGAGCTGGCCGACGAAGTTGTCGACCGTGCGCACCGAGCCGGCGGACTGGCACCACACGAGGTTGAACAGCTGGGTCCGCGAGAATACCTGGCTGGGGTGGCCGACGAAGAACACGAGCAGCTCGAACTCGAGGTGGGTCAGCTTGACCTCGACGCCGGCGCGCAGCACCAGGCGCTGCGCGACATCGATCGTGACGTCGCCGAACCGGAGCTGGTCCCCGTCGGGGGGCGCCACCGGGGGGAGCACGGGGGTCGGGACGACCTGCTGGGTGCGGCGCAGCACGGCATCGATCCGCGCGAGCAGCTCGGCGAGCGCGAACGGCTTGGTCACGTAGTCGTCGGCGCCGAGCCGCAGCGCGCCGACCTTGTCGAACTCGCCTTCGCGGGCCGACAGCACGATCACCGGAACGACGTTGTCGGCGGCGCGCAGCGCGGCGAGCACCTCGAGCCCGTTCTTCTTGGGCAAGTTGATGTCGAGCAGGATGAGCGCGAAGTCCTCGCCCTCGGCTTGGTGGAGCGCCTCGACGCCATCGCGCGCGATCGAGGTCGCGTGGCCCGCGAGCTTGAGGTTCAGCGCGAGTCCGGTGGCGATCGCCTCGTCGTCCTCGACGATCAAGACCCGGCTGCTCACGACAGGAGCCTACCGGCCGGCACCGGTGAGACAACCTTGACCGGCTCGCGCAGCCGCCGGAGCCGGATCCGGAAGCTGGTGTCGCCGGGCGACGACTCGAAGTCGAGCTTGCCGCCGTGGCCGCGCACGATCGCGCGCACGAACGACAGGCCGAGGCCCACCCCGGGGGATCCGTTCTCCTGCGCGGCGCGGCCGCGGCGGAACTGCTCGAAGATCTCGCGCTGTTCGGCGCGCGGGATCCCGACGCCGTTGTCGCGCACGGTGATCTCGATCCAGCGGCCGTTCTCGTAGCCGGCGATCGCGATCCGTTTTTCGTCGCCGGTGTACTTCCATGCGTTGGTGAGGAGGTTGACGAGCGCGCGGACCAGGGTCGGGCGATCGCCGGCGATCATGAGGTGGGGCTCGAGGTGGCGGGTGATCGGGGTCGGCCGGGACAGCGTGATCGCGTCGAACGCGGCGATCGCCTCGTCGACGATCGCGGTGAGGTCGAGCGGGTCGCGCGCGTAATCGTAGCTCGATTGCAGACGCGACAGCTCGAGCACGCGGCCGCACAGCACCTCGAGGCGCTCGGTCTCGCGCGCCAGCAGCGACAGGACCTGCGCGCGCTCGATGGCTTCGAGTCGGCCGCCGCGCAGCGACTCGATCAGCAGGTGGATCGACGTCAGCGGGGTGCGCAGCTCGTGCGAGACGCTGGACACGAAGTCGTTCTGGATCCGGACCAGCGTTGCGCCCTTGGCCACGAAGATGCTGCCGAGGATGTAGCCTGTGATGCCGCTGGTGCAGAATGTGAGGACCAGCACGCCCGAGACCACCGCGGGCACGCTGCCCGAGCTGGTGACGAGCAACACGATGCCGACCACGGACATCATGAGCGTCGGCAACAGCACCGCCAGCATCAACACCCACTGCGCACGGCGCAGCTGAAGGTTGGCTCGCTGGAAACGCACAGAAGGAACTATGCCATGTCGGCGGTCTCGGCTGCCGCAGGAACGACGGTCGTATCGGCGAGAACGTGGTCGGGGACGCCGTGGAGATCCCAGATCAGCCCGACCGCGGCGAGCCCGCGCAGCACGTAGTACGTGGCGTCGATCTCCCACCAGAAGAAGCCCTGGCGCGCCGAGACTTGATAGTGATGGTGATTGTTGTGCCAGCCTTCGCCCATCGTGATGATCGCGAGCACCGGGTTATTTCGTGAATCGTCGTCGGTAGTGTAGCGGCGGCCGCCCCACAGATGGGACAGCGAGTTGATGGTGAACGTGCCGTGCCAGCACATCACCTGGCAGACGCAGAACGCCCAGACGAACACGGGGAAGCCCCCGATGAAGTAGGTCAGGGTGCCGAGCGCCACCGGCGGCAGCATCCACAGGCGGTTGAGCCACACCAGCTCGGGATACTTCGCAAAATCCTTGATCCGAGACAGGTCGGTGTCCTCGAGGTCTCGCGTCAGGATCCAGCCGTGGTGCGCCCACCAGAAGCCCGACTGCTTGACCGAGTGAAGGTCGCCGGGTGCGTCGGACAGCTTGTGGTGGATGCGGTGATGCGCCGCCCACCACAGCGGCCCCTTCTGCGCGGTCAGCGTGGCTCCGAGCCCGAGGACGAACTGAAACCACCGCGAGGTCTTGTAGCTGCGATGCGAGAAGTAACGGTGGTAGACGCCGGTCACGAAGAACATGCGCGGCACGTAGAACGCGAGCGCGAGTCCCAGGCCCCACCACGACAGCCCGGTGATCGCGACCCCGATGATCGCGGTGACGTGGATGCCCCAGTACGGGATCGTGAGGCGATTGAAGTAGACGTGGCGCCAGCCTCGCCGCTGGGCGGCCTCGACCGCGGTCATCGACACCGGAGGGGACATCAGATGGCTGACCTTAGCGGGCCCCGCCGCCGTGGCGAGGTCATTGTTTTGTCAGCTTGCGAGCCAGTTTGTCGCGGCAGCGCCCAGGGGCCCCAGCGCCGGATCAGGCGCTGACGAACGCAGCGGCGACGGCGAGCGCGACGACGATGACCCCGAGGGCGACCAGTCTCGTATAGCGGATGGGTAGCGCCGGTCCCCCACGCCGGTGGTAGCGAGCGAGCACCTGGTGGAGACGCCGATCGGCGGTGGGCAGGCTCGTGGCGCGCGGCGGCGGGGCGGGGTGGCCGGATGTCGCAGGGCGCTCGCATCGTGGCACCGGGTCAGCGGGGGACACCGGACCCACGATCGCGCGCGGACCCGACGCCGGCATCACGGGCTCGCTCGGCAGCGCGGCCTCGCGAAGCTCCGGCGGGGTCGGTGGCGCGGGCGACGCGAGCTGCCGAGCGGCGATCGGTGCCATGGTCTCCGGCGGGGTCGGTGGCACGGGCGACGCGAGCTGCCGAGCGGCGATCGGTGCCATGGCGTCGGCGGGCGCGCCGAAACCCTGGAGCTGGAGCTGGCGCTGGACCGCGGCCATGGTTTGCGGTCGCGCGCCCGGATCCTTCGCGAGCATGCTGGCGATCAAGTTGTCGAGGGCGGCCGGGCACGCCGGCGCGATCGACACCGCCCGCGGCGGGATCGCGCGCTGGTGGCGATCGATCACGTGGCGAGCGTCGCCGTCGAACGGCGGGCACCCGGTCACGAGCTCGAACAGGATGCAGCCAAGCGAGTAGATATCGCCGCGGTGATCGACCTGCGCCGACGAGCGGCATTGCTCGGGCGACATGTAGCGCGGCGTGCCGAACACGTTCTGGACGGCGGTGTGGCCGTCTTGCCCGAGCTTGGCGAGGCCGAAGTCGAGGATCTTGACGCGCTCACCGCTCGGCATCGCCGGATCGGGGACCAGGTAGATGTTGTCGGGCTTGAGATCGCGATGCAGCACGTCGACGCGATGCGCGGCCTCGAGCGCGGAGGCGACCTGGCGGACGATCTCCGTGGCGAGCCCCGGCGACAGCCGTCCGCTGCGGGCGAGGCGCTTGGTCAGGCTCTCTCCGGATAGCAGCTCCATGGCGATGAACGCGGTCGGTCCACGCGCGGCGTCGACCAGGCCGCAGTCATAGATCGTGACGATGCCGGGGTGCGAGATCCGGGCGGTCGCGCGGGCCTCCTGCAGGAACCGCTGAACGATGTCGCCGTTCGTGAGGTGGCGCAGCCGCAAGACCTTGATCGCGATGTCGCGCTCGAGGCCCGGGTCGCGAGCGAGGTACACGACACCGAACGCGCCGCGACCGAGCTTGTCGCGCAGATCGTATTTGCCAATCTTGCCAGGCCGGGTCATCGCGACGACGCGATTGGACAGCGCCGCGGGCGGGATCGGTACAGCCGGCGGGGTCGGCACAACCGGTGGGATCGCCACAGCCGGCGGGATCGGCGCAGCCGGTGGGTTCGGCGCAGCCGATGGGTTCGGCGCAGCCGGTGGGTTCGGCGCAGCCGGCGTGTCTGGCGCAGCCGGCGTGTCTGGCGCAGCCGGCGTGTCTGGCGCAGCCGGCGTGTCTGGCGCAGCCGGTGTATCTGACGCAGTCGGTGTGTCTGGTGGCATCGACGCCAATAACAACTCCACCACCGCGAGCGGCGGCCGGATCGTGGTGGGCTCGTCATCGGGTTCGATGACGTCGCGCCAGGTGCGATCGCCGGAGTCCTCGACGTGGCCCATGACCTGCAACGGTTCGTCCCCCGGCGTCGTGAATGCTTCGCAGACGACGCCAACACCAAGAGCTCTTGCGTGCACGCTCGCCGGCAAGTGCACGGGGCGTGCCTCGGAGATCGAGCACGATTCGCGACGTCGTTCACGCGGTTGCGCCGGCAACGCTGAGGAGCCGAGGCCCCACTGAGGACCGGAGCAATCTGTGTATGTACCGCAAAATTACGCGATGAAATAATCAGAGTGGGTCTGTCACACGGTTGACGCTCGTCTGCGACAAGCATCAACCGATCGATGGTTGGTATGCGGCGTCGCGATCGCCGCACGAGATGACGCGAGGATCACGGTCGGACCAGCGCGGTTTCGAGGGGCGTCGAGCGCCCCGATTCGGCGCTGCCGACGTGCAAATGTGCAGCTGCGGCGGCCAGGGGCCCGCGTCGTCATGACCGGCGGTGCTACCGTTGGCTCCAAGGTAACGCTGATGAAATACAAGAATCTAGGGTCGTCCGGAGTACGAGTCTCGACGTTGTGCCTCGGCGCGATGACGTTCGGCGAGGCCGATGAGAAGTCGTTCATGCACAAGGTCGGCTCCGATGAAGCGACGGCTCACGCGGTGCTGGATCGCGCCGTCGCCGCCGGAATCAATTTCATCGATACCGCGGACGTCTACGGACCCGATGGGCTGTCGGAGCGCGTGTTCGGCAACTGGATGACCTCGCGCGGTGCGCGCGACAAGCTGGTCGTCGCGACGAAGTTCCGGTTCACGATGGGCGACGGTCCTAACCGCAGCGGTGCGTCGCGCTACCGGATCGTGAAGTGCGTGGAAGACTCGCTGCGCCGGCTGCGCACCGACCGGATCGACCTCTATCAGGTCCACATGCAGGACATCACGGTGCCCGAGGAGGAGACGCTGCGCGCACTCGATGACCTCGTGCGTGCCGGCAAGGTGCTCTACGTCGGCTGTTCCAACTATGCCGCGTATCGCCTGATGCGGAGTCTGTGGGTGGCGCGCACCGGCCACATCACGCCGTTCGTCACGCTGCAAGCGCAGTACAGCCTGCTGGTGCGCGAGCTCGAGCGCGAGCATGTCCCGCTGTGCCGCGACGAGGGTCTGGGGATCCTGCCGTGGTCGCCGCTGGCGGGTGGGTTTCTGACCGGCAAGTTCGAGCGCGGCAAGCCGCCGCAGGGGGGAACGCGGCTCGGCGAGAAGGAGCGCCTCGCGCGCTACGATAACGACCACAACTGGAAGATCCTCGACGCGGTGCGCGCCGTGGCCCGCGAGCTGGAGGCGAGCGCGTCCGCGGTCAGCCTGGCGTGGTTGATCGCCAAGCCGCAGGTCTCGTCGGTGATCTTCGGCGCACGCGACCTCGAGCAACTCGAGATCAACCTGGCGGCGGCCGACCTCGAGCTCACGGCGAGCCAGCTGGCGACGCTTGATCAGGCGTCGGCGTTCGAGCTCGGCTATCCGTACGCGTTCATCCAGTCGATCCAGCAGACCTGGTAGGCGGCGCCCGGCGGCGCCCGGGGCGCCTGGATCAGCGCCGCGCGGCCTTCGCGAAGTCGAAGTACGTATACGTGTGATCGCCGTGGTTCAGCGACTTGGTGTGGAGCTCGAAGGTGTACGTGCTGACCTGGGGCGCGATGTCCTTGCCGTCGGGATCCGTGGGCAGGCTGACCACGAGCCCGGTCGCCGGCGCGTCGGGGCGCACCACGTGCGGCGTGACCCGAAACTGATCGAGCGGTGGTGCGCCATGCACCATCGCCTCCTCTAGCGCGCGGCCCTGCGCATGCGGCAGCGCCACGCCCAGGATCCACGCTGCCGTGGGCGCGACATCCACGTTGCCGCTCGGCAGCGGGTCCTTGAAGCCGGACCGAAAGTCGGGCCCGATGGCGAGCAAGGTGTTGTGCACGTCGCGCGGGCTGAAGCTGCCGTGCATGCCGCGGAATCCGTTGCCTTGCAGCACGCCGGCCATCTCGGTGCCGGGGATGCCGGAGACCTTGGCGTTCTCGTCGTAGTCGTAGCTGAAGATGATATCTGGGTTCCGGCCGGCGGGGTTCTTCGCGTGGATCTGGCTGAGCGGCAGGGTCCCGGCGATCGCGCCGTAGCGATCGTCGACGAAGATCGCGCCAACCTCGGCCCGGCCCTGGAGGAACTTCGCAACCTTTTGCACCACCGCCGGCTCGTGATCGGGCACGTAGATGTAGTCGCTGCCGCCGTTGACCGCGACGACGAGCGCGTGCGGTGGCAGCTGGGCCGGGACCTTGTGCGCCGCGATCTGATAGTGCTGGCCCTCCTTGCCGCACAGGCTGCCGCTGCCATCGGTGAGCTCGGGATAGACCGGACGCGGCTGCCCCGCGCCGCGAATGCCCATCGCGACCGGGATCCACGTACAGCCGAGGCCATCGAACACGGTGAACCCGGCGCGCTGCATCAGATCAGCGATCCGCACCATGCCCGAGGCCGAGTGACCCGCGGGATCGGGCTCGGCCATCGCGCCGTCGCGCACGGCGCGCAGCGGAAACAGGTCCTGGGGGCCCGACGCGTTGCTGTGGCCGTGGTCGGACACGATGATGATGTCAGTCGTGGCGGCTTTCCCGAGCGCGTCGAGCCGGGCGCGGATCGTACCGAGTAGCTCGTCGTTGGCCTTCAGTGCGTCGTGCCAGTTGTGACTGCCGATGCCATAGCTGTGCTGGGTCGAGTCCGGATCGCGGAGCCACAGCACGGTCAGGCGCGGCAGCTTGTTCGGCAGCACGTAGTCGACATATGCGTGCACCAGGTACGACAGCGCGCCCTTGAACTGGCTACCGGCCGCGTCGGTCGGATCGGACGAGACGCCGTCTTTCAGCTTCTGGACTGGCTTGAACGCGGTAGGATTGTCGGCGCCGGGCACCACCAGCTCGCCAGGCGGGTAGGCGTTGGCCGTGGTCGTCGGCAGCGCGATGCCGGCGGTCTGGAGCTCCTTGGCCAGCGCGAGCGGCAGGACGGCCTTCTCGTCGATGATCATCCCGCCGCGCCCGGCATCCTGCAGATAGGCCGCGCCGCTCTTGCCCACGGTCAGCGTCGATATCCCGGCCTTCTGCGCGGCGGAGAACAGCGTCTCGACGAGCAAGACCTGCTGGTTGGCGTCCTTCAGCGCGTCGAGCACGGCGTAGTCCTCGGTGAACACCGGCTGGCGAAAATCCACGGGCTTGGCCGCCGAGTCATTGCCGGTCGCGTCCGGCTGCCACAGCACGTTGCCGTAGTAGCCAGTCGCGCCGGAGAACGCACCGGTCGCGAAGCTCGCCGCGTTCATCATCGTGAATGTCGGGTAGGTCGAATGATTGTCAGTGAAGTCGACCCCGGCGTCGCGCAACCGCGCGAGGTTCGGCGTATCGCTGGTCGTGATCGCATCGGGACGCAGGCCGTCCCACACGATGATCACGACGCTGCGATCCGCCGGCGGGGTCGGACGGGCAGGTGGGTTCGGCGCGTTCGACGCGCATGCGGCGACTAGACCCAGGGCGGCGACCCGTTTGGACATGCCCCAGAGTGGAACCTCTCACGGTGACACGACGGCAACAATCGCCAGGGTTCGCGCCGGTACGACCCGGGCCGTGGCGACGCCGCTCGGATGGTGCGGCGCGTCTACCGGACGACCGGGGCTACCGGACGATCGCGCCGAGCGCGTCGGCGTAGACATCGTCGACGGTGAGCGTGACCGAGATCGACTCGAGCTGAAGCTGCTCCCCGGGCCGGTACTCGTCGAGGTGCCAGCGCCGGCCGTCGCGGCGGTACACGTCGATGCGGCGCTCGAGCTGCGAGACCAGGACATACTCGCGCAGCGAGCGCAGCCGGCGATACGCCGCGAACTTGTCACCGCGATCGGAGTCCGCCGTCGAGCTCGATAGCACCTCGACGATGACGGTCGGGTTTATCACCGCGTGATCGTCGTCGGGATCGGACTCCACGCCGTCGCACACGACGAACAGATCGGGGTAGGTCGCGCGATCGGCGGCGCGGATCCGGACGCGCACCTCGGCCGGCAAGACGATGCAGGGCCGGCCCTCGAGCGCTCGACCCACCAGCGCCGTCATCCGGCCGATCAGCCGACCGTGCGCGACCGTGCCGCCGGACATTGCGACGATCGCGCCGTCGATGTACTCGTGCTTGAGTTCGCTGGTCTCGGTGAAGACCATGTACTCGGCGTACGTGGCTCGCTTGCGCGCGATGTCGACCATCGCGCCAAAACTACCACGCAGCGTCGACTGCGCAGCGCGCGATTATACGGTGGCGACCGCGATCGGGGCGCCGTCGACAAGGAAGATCGTGAGCTCGTCGAGCTGGCGGCCGTCGACCAGGCCGGCGGCGAGCGCCGGCAGGCCGGCTTCGCGCACCACGGTGGCGAGCTGGAACAGCTCGTCGTCGATCGCGGCGGCCCAGACCGCGTTGACGTGGGTGCCGCGGCGCAGGTGCCTGGGCGTGACACGGATCGAGGCGCCGTGGACATTGACGATGTCGCACGCCAGCGCTTCTTCGATCGAGACCTCGCGACCGCCGGTCGCGGCGACCAGCTCGGCGGCCGCGCCGGCGACGGTGGCGGCGCACCGGATGTCGCGCGGATCGAACCAGGTGCGGTGCGCGGCGAGCGACAGCGCGGCGGCCGCGGCTTCGGTGTCGGCGTCGATCAGGATCCCGAAGCTGCGCGGCGTGCCGACCGCGAGGTAGTGCGAGGCGATCGCGCCCGCGGCGGCGATCGCGCGGGCCTGGTGGTCCGCAGGCGCGGCGGCGACGCTGGACGCCGCGCCGCCACCGACGGCGGCGGCGACGTAGGCGCGCTCGACCGCGAGCACCCAGTCGCGCACTAGAACTCGGCCTGGCGAGGCGCGCGCGGGAACGGGATCACGTCGCGGATGTTCTCGATCCCGGTGGCGTACTGGATCGCGCGCTCGAAGCCGAGGCCGAACCCGGCGTGCGGCACGCTGCCGTAGCGCCGGAGGTCGCGGTACCACCAGTAGTCTTTGACGTGGAGCCCCATCTCGGCGATCCGCGCGTCGAGCACCTCGAGCCGCTCCTCGCGCTGGCTGCCGCCGATGATCTCGCCGATCCCGGGAGCCAGGACGTCCATCGCCGCGACGGTCTTGCCGTCCGCGTTCTGCCGCATGTAGAACGCCTTGATGTCCTTGGGGTAGTTGATGACGGCGACCGGCCCCTTGATCACCTTCTCGGTCAGGTAGCGCTCGTGCTCGCTCTGCAGGTCGATGCCCCACGACACCGGAAACTCGAACTTCTCGCCGGACTTCTCGAGGATCTTGATCGCCTCGGTGTAGTCCATGCGCGCGAACGTCGAGTCGATCAGCGCGGCGAGCCGCTTCTGGCATTCGGGATCGACGAACTTCTCGAAGAACGCCATGTCGTCTTTGCGCTCGTCGAGCAGCACGCGGAAGATCGACTTGAGGAACGCCTCGGCGAGGTCGGCGTTGGCCGCGAGATCGGCGAACGCGACCTCGGGCTCGATCATCCAGAACTCGGCGAGGTGGCGCCGGGTGTTGGAGTTCTCGGCGCGAAACGTCGGGCCGAACGTGTAGACCTTCGACAGGGCGAGGCAGTAGGTCTCGACGTTGAGCTGGCCCGACACGGTGAGCCGGGTCTCGCGGCCGAAGAAGTCCTGGTCGAAGTCGACGGCACCCGCGGGGGTGCGCGGCGGGTTCGAGGCGTCGAGCGTGGACACCCGGAACATCTGGCCGGCGCCTTCCGCGTCGGACGCCGTGACGATCGGCGTGTGGATCCAGAAGAACCCGCGGTCGTGGAAGAACCGATGGACCGCCTGCGCGAGCGTGTGGCGCACCCGGGTGACCGCGCCGATCACGTTGGTGCGCGGCCGCAGGTGCGCGACCTCGCGCAGGTACTCCATCGTGTGGCGCTTGGGTTGCATCGGATAGTGGTCGGGATCGTCGACCCAGCCGACGACCTCGATCGACTCGCCGCGCAGCTCGACGGTCTGGCCCTTGCCCTGCGACGCGACCAGCTCACCGGTCACGCGGACCGCGCAGCCGGTGGTGATCCGCAGCACGTCGGTCTGGTAGTTGGGGAGCTCGGCGGGCGCCACGACCTGGAGCGGATCGAAGCAGCTGCCGTCGTGGACCGCGAGGAACGACAAGCCGGCCTTGGAGTCGCGCCGGGTGCGGATCCAGCCTTCGATCGTGATCCGGCTCCCGACGGGCGCCTGGCCCGCCAGCACGGAGGCGATACGGGTGGTCATGGCGCGACTAGCGAGCGGCGTCTTTGCTGCCGACGACCGCGAGGTTCATGCCGATCTGCACCGACAGCGCCTTGCCGTCGATCGTCACGACCGTCTTGCCGTTCATGTACCAGCCGAAGCTGCCGGTCGAGAACTGCTTGACCTCGGCCAGCATCTCCTGGCCATTGATCGTGACTTTCAACGGTTCGGCCTTCTCGAGGAACTGCGTGAGGGACACGGGGCACGAGGTCTTGGGCGGCATGGGGACCGCATCTGACCAGAAACCGGCCCAGCGCGCCACATTCGGCCCTGGCGATGCGCCGCGCTCGCCGGGGGCTCGTCGGGCGCGCCCCACGCGCCGGACGCGATCGACCGCCGTCCGGCGGCCCGCGGCGGCCCGTTGCGGCCCGTTGCGGATCAGTCGACTTTGAGCTCGCACTGGCGCAGCGCGAGGTGCGCGAACGCGACGATCACGAGCGCGTGCTCGATCTCGCCGTCGAGCAGGCGGCGCTGGCAGTCGGCGAGCGACGCGGTCTCGACCGCCAGCACCTCGCCGTCATCGGGCGTGGGCGGCTGGGTCAGGGCGACGCCGCGCGCGAGCACGGTGTAGAGCGTGTTGCTCTGGAGCGCCGGATTGGGCGCGACCTTGCCGAGCACCTGCCACGTGCCGCCGGTGTAGCCGGTCTCCTCGGCGAGCTCGCGGGCCGCGGCGGCGCACGGCTGCTCACCGGGCTCGATCAAGCCGCCCGGGATCTCGAGGCAGACCCGATTGGTCCCGGCCCGGAACTGGCGCAGCAGCACCACGCGGTGATCGGTGGTCAACGCGATCACGTTGACCCAATCGGCGCTGTCGATCACAGAGAAACGCTTGATCGCGCCGGTGCGCGGGTTGGCACCCTCGACGAATGCGGTGGTGAACACCCGGTAGTCGTGGCCGGGTTGGCGGGCCCCGAGCTTCCAGATCAGATCATCGTCGATAACGTCGGCCATGGCGCGGTGTATCGCACGGAAATAGTTTCGGCCACGCTCGACGATCGCAGTGGTGCGTCGCTCGAGTGCGGCTAGGGTGGCGCATGCACCGCGCCCAAGACCCGCGATGAAGCGGATCGCGTTTGCGAGGATCTCTCAGGAGACCAACGCGCTGTCACCCGTCACCACGACGCTGCACGACTTCGAAGCGAGCCACTACCTCGTCGGAGATGCGCTGATGGCGGCGATCGCGGTCGGCCGCGAGGTCGCGGGGATGTTTCGCCGGGTCGAGCTGTCCGGGTTCGTCGCCGCCGCGCGCGCGCGCCGCGCCGAGATCGAGCCGGTCGCGATCCTGTCGGCGTGGGCACCGTCGAGCGGTCCGCTGGCGCTCGCGTGCTTCGAGGCGCTCGAGGACCGCTTGCTCGAGGGCATTCGCCGCGCGCGTCGCGACGGTCCGCTCGCCGGGATGTACCTGTGCATGCACGGCGCGATGGGCGTGCACGGGCTGGCCGATCCGGAGAGCCGGCTGGTGCGCGGCGTGCGGGCGCTGCTCGGCGGCGCGCCGCTGGTGCTGTCGCACGATCTCCACGGCAACCTGACGCGCGCGCGGGTCGAGGCAGCCGATGCGATCGTCGCGTATCAGACCAACCCGCACCGCGACCATGCCCGGATCGGCCACAAGGCAGGCCGGATCGTGATCGGGGCCGCGCTGGGCGAGCTCCGGCCGGCGATGGCGTGGCGCACGCTGCCGATGATGCTGGGCGGCGGAACGACGATCGATTTTCTCGCGCCGATGCGAGCGGTGTTTCGCCGGATGCGGCACGCCGAGCGACGGGAAGCGCTCGCGGCCTCGGTGTTGATGGTGCACCCCTGGAACACCGATCCGGGGCTCGGCTGGTCGACGGTCGTGGTCACCGACGGAGATCATGCCACCGCGGACCGGATCGCCGACGAGCTCGCCGAGCTGTGCTGGGCGCGTCGCCACCAGCAACCGCCGCGGTTCGCGGGGCCGAGCGAGGCGATCGCCCGCGCGCGCGGTGCGTGGCTTGCCCGCAAGCTCGGCTGTGTCACGATCGCCGACACCTCCGACGTCGTCACCGCGGGTGCCCCCGGCGACTCGACGCACCTGATCCGCAGGCTGCTCGCCGAGGCCACCGGCTTGATCACGTACTGCGCGGTGCGGGATCCGCAGGCGGTCGAGGCGCTGTGGGGGCGCGCCGACGGTGATCATGTGGCGCTGGCGATCGGCGGCAGCCTCGACGCGGAGAGCTCGCCGCCGCTACCCGTCGCCGGGACGATCGCGAGCAAGCACGATCGCCGCGGGTTCGGCAAGATCGTGGTGCTGGCCGTCGAGCACCTGCGGATCGTGATCACCGCCGGGCCGCCGATGGTGATGCGCCCGGCGTTCTATGCCGATCTGGGACTGTCGATCTGGAAGGCCGACATCGTGGTCGTGAAGAACTTCTTCCCGTTCCTGCTATTCTTTCTGCCGTACAGTCGCAAGACGCTGTTCGCGCGCACGCGCGGCCGGTCTGACTTCGACGCCGCGTTTGCGCTCGCGTTCGATGGTCCGATGCATCCGCGCGACGCAGTCGGCGACTGGCGCGAGCGCGATCGCGTGCGGCGGGGCGTGGCGGTGCCCGGCGACGCAGCGGGCGAACCGTAGGCCGCGATGGAGACCGTCACGGTCCCTGCGCCCGCCCCGATCGCGCGGCGCGGCATCGATCGTATCGCAGGTCGCGCGGCGATCCCAGCTTGCCAAACCGCCCGGTGCGCGCAACATCGGTCGCGTGAGCCCCGAGGAGCCGAACCCGCGACCTGAGTCGGCCGCGTCGGCCGCGTCGGTCGAGCCGGCCGAGTGCGCGCCGCATGCCGCGCTCGCGGAGGTCACGCGGCTACTCGCGATCGCGCCCGCCGCGCAGGGCTACCTCTCGGTCGCGACCGCGCGCGGCAACCGCACCTACCTGCTCGGGCCGCGGACCCAGGTCGACGGCGACGTGGTCATGCTCGACTGGCGCACCGCGCCGGTGGCCGAGGCGTTCTTTCGCTTCCGGCCGGGCGAGTCCTATGACATCGAGGCCGGCGAGCGGACGGCGACCGGTCGCGTGGTCGATCGCTGGGTGATCGCCCGTCACGGCGCGGCGCTGGTCGGCGAGGATCGCGTGATCGACCGCGCCGGAGGGCAGCTGATGCCGCGGCCGCAACCCATGGCGGTCCCACCGGTCGATCGCAGCGTCTTGCCGGTGCTCGATCCCGAGCAGCAGGCCGCGGTCGATCTGCCGGCCGACACGTCGCTCGTGATCGATGGTGAGGCCGGTGTCGGCAAGACGCTGGTCGCGCTGTTCCGGATCGCTTCGCTCGAGCGGCGGGCGCGGGCGGCGAGCCGGCGGTTCCGAGCGCTGCTCCTGGTGCCGACCGAGGGCCTGCGCCGGCTGGTGCGGATGCTCGCGGATCGCCTCGAGATCGGACGGCTCGAGATCGCCGTGACCGATGACTGGCTGATCGACCGCGCCCGGGTCGGGTTCCCGGGCCTGCCCAAGCGCACCAGCGAGGACGCGACCGCGCAGGTGATCGCGCTCAAGCGCCATCCGGCGGTGCGCGTCGCGCTCGATGACTTCGTCGGCTGGAAGCCGCCGCGGGGCAATGACGCCGAGGACAAGATCGCAAGGTCGCGGATGCGGCTGTTGCACCTGTTCGGCGATCAGGGCCGGCTCGACCGGATCGTCGAGGCCGCCGGGGGCGCGCTGCCGGGGCGCGCGGTCGCGGCGACCATGGCGCACACGCGGATCCAGTTCACGACCACGACCGAGAAGGCGCACGCGCATGTCGACGCCGATCGACTGGTCGCGCTCGACGGCCGCCGGCTCGACGCCGGCACCCCGATGAACGACGCGCACACGTTCGACGCCGAGGATGTCCCCGTGCTGTTCGAGCTGGTGCGGCGCGGCGCGATGCCGCGCGTCGAGCTGCCGGTCTACGATCACATCGTGGTCGATGAGGCCCAGCTGCGAGCGCCGATGGAGCTCGCCGCGATCGGCGACGCGCTCGCGCCCCACGGCACGGCGACCCTGGCCGGCGACCACCGGCAGGCCACCGACGAGTCCGCCTGGTTCGCCGGGTGGCCGGCGGCCCGCGCCGAGCTGCGCCGCCCGCGGTGGGCCGAGACCACGCTCGAGGTCACCTACCGCTCGGTGCCGGCGATCAGCACGTTCGCGCGCGCGATCGTCGCGGGCGCCGGGGCCGCCGCGACGGGGCCGAGCCTCCCGTCGGAGCCACCCGCCGATCCCGCGGTGTGGGCGAGCCGGTGCGCCGGGGCGCTGGGCCAGACCGCGGCGCTGTGCTGGCACCTCGATGCGCTCGTGACCCGCGATCCGTGGCGCCAGATCTGTGTCATCGCTCGCACCGCCGAGCATGCCCGCCGGCTCGCGGCCGAGCTGTCGCGCGGGGTCGATCCGACGCTCGTGCTCGACGGCGACTTCCAGTTTGCCCCCGGGGTGATCGTCACCACGGCCGCCGCGGTGTCGGGCCTCGAGTTCGACGCCGTCGTGATCCCGGATCTGTCCCCGGCGTTCTACCCGGTGACCCCCGAGCTCGCCCGCGCGCTGTACGTCGCCGCGACCCGCGCGCGCGACTGGCTCTGGATCCTGACCCCCGAGACCTGGTCTCCGCTCGTTTCTCGATGACGGAGCGCGCCAGATCGAGTAGGTATGCGCATGACCGACGCCGCCCGACGGCTCGAACACCGGCTGGCTCACGACGTGAGGGCGACCTGCGAGCGCTACCAGCTGCTGGCGCCCGGAGACCGCATCATGGTCGCGATGTCGGGGGGCAAGGACAGCTACACGCTGTTCCACCTGCTCACGCGGCTGGTCCCGCGCCTGCCGTTTCGCGTCGAGCTGATCGCCGTGCACCTCGACCAGGTCCAGCCCGACTACGACGGCAGCGGCCTGCGCGGGTTCCTCGAGGCATCGGGCCAGCCGTTCGAGATCTTGCGCGAAGACACCTACTCGGTCGTCACCTCGCACCTGCCGGACACGGCGACCTACTGCTCGCTGTGCTCGCGGCTGCGGCGCGGCATCCTGTATACCGCGGCCGAGCGCCTCGGCTGCAACAAGATCGCGCTCGGCCATCACCGCGACGACTCGCTCGAGACCTTCCTCTTGAACCTGTTCTACAGCGGCAAGCTGCAGGCGATGCCGGCGAGCTACCGCACCGACGACGGCCGGTTCGAGGTGATCCGCCCGCTGATCGAGAGCGCCGAGGCCGAGATCGCCGCGTTCGCCGCCGCGCAGGCGTTTCCGATCATCCCGTGCAAGCTGTGCGGCTCGCAGGACGGCCTCAAGCGCGACGCGATGACCGATCTGATCGCGCAGCTCGAACGTGACCATCCGCACGTGCGCGCGGTGATGCTCAACGCGCTCCGTAATGTGCGGCCGACGCACCTGCTCGATCGCGAGGTCGCCAAGGCGTGGGCAGAGCGCGCCCCGGAGATCCGGCCGGTGGTGGTCAGCGAGCCCCGGACGCGCCACGCGGCTGCCACGCCGTTCATCGACGGCAAGCTGCGATTGCGCGTCGTGGACTGAAGCGGTGCCGAACATGCCGTCGCGGCATGTTCGATACCTCAGGAAGTCGCGAGTCTTCGAGTGAGGATTCCGGCTTTGAGCAGCGTGCCGACGCAGGCGAGCGGTGCGGTGCGCTGGATTATTGCGGTGGCCGGGTGGAAACCACGCGACTTTGTCCCGCTGGCCACGTCAATGACAGGACCACCGGGTTCATGTGTTCGGAGAGCCGTTCACAGGTTCGCGGCTGGCGAGCCCGCAGCTGCAGTGCCGACAAGAGAGCATATATGTCCACACGAATGACCCCCTCGATGATTCTCCGCTTGTTATCGATCTTACCGATCGTGGCCGCGGCTTGCGGTGGCGGGAGTGGCGGCGACGGCGGTGGCGATAATGGTGGCAACGTCACGCTCGATACCCTCCCCGCAGACCAGCGCGCGGCGTTCGAGACCTGGAAGGCGCAGCCGATCAAGGACTGCTTCTGGGTCCAGGCGTTCCCGGGTCTGGCCAAGGAGGCGCTCGCAGGCGTCCCGGTCGCGCAGCCGCAGCCGACGCCGCACGTCGACGTCACGGCGCTGTACACCGACACCCACGGATCGCCGCTGTTCCAGGGCAGCCAGGGCGAGGTCGTGCTGCTCGGATCACCGATCGAGGACGCTGGAACCGCCAAGAACGAGCTCAACGTGACCTACACGGCCGATGGCCAGACGACCCGGTCGCTGTCGGTTCGCGCCGAGCGCACGGGCGGCGAGTGCGTGGTGACGCTCGGTGGCGCGGAGGTGTTCCGCACCCGGATGGCGGCGGCGATGGAGATCACGGCGTATGCCGATGCGGCCTCGCTGGCCGTCGCGGGCCACGATCTGACCCTCCCGGTGTTCGATGCCAGCAACACCGTCGGCGCGCTGGAGGCGGCGCCGCTGCTCGCGCACACGCTCGGCGCGCTGGTTCCGGGGGATCGCGCGTACGCCGCGGTCGCGGCGCGCTTCAACGTCGATGAGCCGACGAGCAAGCAGGTGTTTGCGGTGGGCGCCGCCCAGCTCCCCGCCATCGTCCGGCCGCAGCTCGACGGCACGCCCGCGTTTGCGCCCGACGCGGTGATGTATGGCCCCCGGGCGGCGATCGCGCCGCTGGCGGACACGAGCCGCGTCGGCCTGGATCTGCTGTTCATCCCCTCGGCATCCGACGCTCCGACCGCCGACAAGCTGCTCGTGGTGCACACCGAGATCGCCATCGCGGCGCGGGGCAGCAATGCGCACGCGACCGCGTTCACGGTGCAACCCGCGATCGATCGCTCGGATGCAGCGACCATCGCGTGCTTCGCAGATCGGGATCGCCTGGCGAGCGCGTTCGCCACGGCGGCCGGCCATGCGCCCGGGTTCGACGCCGTGTTCGCCAGCTGCCGCGATCTGGCGCTCGACGGCACCACCGCGCTGGTCAGCGATCCGGCGAGCCAGCAGCGGATCGCCCAGCGGACGTTCACCGGCCCGATCACCAGCGGGACCAACTACGTCGGGTGGGACACGGTGTTTCTGGGCATCGTCGATCGCCTGATCTCGGCGGGCACCGATCTCGCCACGCTCGATCCCGGCCATGCGAACGCCGCCCTCGATGCCGCGCTGGCCCGCGCCGCGGCGTGGCTGCGCGCGGTGCCGAGCGCGGCTCCAGCCGAGCTTCGCGACAGCGTGGTTCCCACGTCGCTGCGCTGGACCCTGGCCGCGGTCACCGGCCTCGCGGAGCTCGACACGCTGATCCCCTCGACCTTCACCAACGCCGGCGCCGCCTACACAACCTCGGTGCTTCGCATGATGCAGGACGTGACGCAGGGGGCTACGACCGGTCTGGCCGCGGCGCGCTGCGGTGCGAACCTGACCGGCGACCGCGCGGCTCGGGTCGCGGCGATGCTCGCGACGACCGCCACGCTGCCGGAGGCGCAGCAGTTCACCGACCAGATGCGCGGTCAGCTGCTCCAGTCGTGCCCCGATGATGCCGCGCTCGTTCGCATCAACGCCGCGGTGGCGCCGGCGCGCGTGTTCGTCACCGCCGACCAGGCGCGCGCGCCCGGTTTGGCGTTCGCGCGGTCGGTGAAGGCGCTGGTCGCCCGCGCGCTCACCGAAGGCTGGACGACCGACACGTACGCCGTGCTCGGCGATCTGGCGGAGCTGGGCATCGTGCGTCAGCCATCCTGCGCGACGACCACGACCTACTCCGAGCAGATCGTATGCTTCGATCCGAACTTCCTCTCGTTCAGCGCGACAACCGGCAAGCTGCTCGATCCGGCGCACGCTGCGCGCCACGCAACATTCGCCCGCGGCTACTTGCCGGCGCGGCAAGACTGGCTGTCCGCAACCGCGTTCGCCAGCCTGCGAGCGATCATCGACGGCCAATTCTTCGACCGCGGGCTGTGGACCGGATGCACCGATCAAGGCTTCGCAGCCTCGCAGGCGACGCTGTTTCAGAAGCTCGAGCAGCTGCGCACCGCGGCGCCCGTCGATCGGGGCGACATCGAGAGCGACATCACCTTGCAGGTGTTCGAAACCACCTGTCCGTGAGCCGCCCCCGGTGACTCGTCGAGACGCCGACTCCCCGATGGCCGATCAGCCCAGGCGATCGCGCAGGCCCTTGTTGACCGCGGCGGCGTCCGAGCCCGGGGCCGACTTCATGACCTGGCCGACGAAGAAGCCGAGCAGGCCCGTCTTGCCGGCCTTGTACTGCGCGGCCTTGTCCTGGTTGGCGGAGATCACGGCATCGATCGCCGCGCCGAGATCAGCGACCGGGGCCGCGACGGCCGCGCGGAGCTCGGCGAACGGCTTGCCGGTGCGGACCAGCTCGCCGAGGATCGTCTTGCCCGAGCTGCCCGACAGCGAGCCGTCATCGACGGCCGCGAGCAGCGCGCCGAGCTCCGCCGGCGAGACCCGCGCGATCCCGGACGCCGCATCGTGATCGTCGTCGCCGCCGGCAGGCGACTCGCCGAGCGCGCGCGGCAGATCGTTGATGATCCACTTGGCGGCGGTCTCGGGCTTGGCCCGCTCGGCGACGGCGAGGAACAGCCGCGCGGTCGCCAGATCGCCGGTCAGGAGGTCCGCCGAGTCAGCCGACACCAGCGCGCTGGCCTTGGCGTAGGCCGCGGCGAGCTCGGGGTCTCTCGCGCGCGCCTCGGTGCGGTACTCGATCGGCGACTTGCTCTTGGGCCGGGTCTTGGCCTTGGCGTTGATGACCTTGTCCACTGGCTTCGCGGCCTCGGCGGCCTTGGGGGCTTCGGCGTACGAGTCGCGCAGCGTGACGATCCGGTTGAGCACGAGGTTGCCCGGCCGGGTGTCTTCGTCGACCGCGAAGTAGCCGACGCGCTCGAGCTGCCAGCGCGAGCCGACCTCCGCGCTCGCCAGGCGGGCCTCGATCTGCGCGCCGCGGATCACCTCGAGAGACGCCGGATCGATCTGCTGCAGGAAGTCGCCGGCTTCCTCGGGCCGCGCCGTCTTGAACAGCCGGCCGTACAGCCGGACCTCGGCGGGCACCGCGGTGGCGGCGTCGACCCAGTGGATCACCCCGGCGACCTTGCGGCCGTCACGGGGATTCTTGCCGCCCTTGGTCTCGGGGTGCACGGTGGCGCGTAGCTTGGTGACCTCGCCGGCGGCGTTGCGCGCGATCACCTCGCTCGCGGTGATGCAGTAGCCGTAGCGCAGCCGCACGGTGCGGCCGGGCGCCAGCCGGTGATAGTCCCCTGGTGGCTCGTCGCGCCAGTCCTCGCCATCGATGTAGATCCGCGCGCTGATCGAGAGCGGCCGCGTGCCCGGCTTGCCGACGTCGGGCGGGAAGTACGGCGCGTCGGTGGCGTCGGCCTCCGGCAGGCCCTCGAGCTCGACCTCGATCGGCCGCAGCACGCCGAGCACGCGCGGCGCGGTGCGATTGAGGTCGTCGCGCACGCAGTACTCGAGCTTGCCGATGTCGACCCACGAGTTTGCCTTGGCCACGCCGATCATGTCGGCGAACGCGCGGATCGCTTCGGGGCTGTAGCCGCGGCGGCGCATCGCCGCGATCGTGGGCAACCGCGGATCATCCCAGCCGTTGACCCGGCCGTCCTGCACCAGGGACAGCAGCTTGCGCTTGCTCATCACCGTGTAGTCGAGCTGCAGCCGGGCGAACTCGTACTGGTGCGGGCGCGGGGTCCACGGGCCCGTGTTGTCGAGGACCCAGTCGTACAGCTCGCGGTTGTTCTCGAACTCGAGCGTGCAGATCGAGTGCGTGATGCCCTCGATCGCATCCTCGAGCGGGTGCGCGTAGTCGTACATCGGATAGATGCACCACGCGTCGCCGCTGCGGTGATGGTGCGCGTGGCGGATCCGGTAGAGCAGCGGATCGCGCATCTTCATGTTCGGCGACGCCATGTCGATCTTCGCGCGCAGCGTGCACGCGCCGTCGGGCAGCTCGCCGGACTTCATCTTGCGTAGCCGCGCGAGGTTGTCGGCGACCGAGCGGTCGCGGAACGGGCTCGGCTTGCCGGGCTCGCTCAGCGTGCCGCGGTATTCCTTGATCTGGTCCTCATCGAGGTCGTCGACGTAGGCCTTGGCCTCGGTGACCAGCCGCTCCGCGAGCTCGTACATCTTGCCGAAGTAGTCGGCCGAGAACAGCACGGCGCTCGGATCGAACCCGAGCCAGCGCACGTCGCGCTCGATCGACTCGACGTACTCGACGTCCTCTTTGGTCGGGTTGGTGTCGTCGTAGCGCAGGTTGCCGATGCCCTGGTAGTCGCGAGCGAGCCCGAAGTTCAAGCAGATCGACTTGGCATGACCGATGTGGAGGTAGCCGTTCGGCTCGGGCGGGAACCGGGTCGCGACCTGGGTGTGGCGCCCGGTCCTGAGGTCGTCGTCGATGATGTCGCGGATGAAGTCGTTGCGCTCGGCAGCCATGGCGCGGCGATTCTAGCTCATCGTGCGTTCGCGCGTTGCCGGGTCGCGCCGATCGGCGGTTTCAGCTACCTTCGCGCTTCATGGCGCGCATCACCGAGCACTACGCCAAGCTGCCCTCCAGCTACCTGTTCCCCGAGATCGGGCGCCGCGTCCGGGCGTACCAGCAGGCCCACCCCGACGCCCGCGTGATCCGGCTCGGCATCGGTGACGTCACCGAGCCGCTCGCCCCGGCGATCACCGACGCGATGCACGCCGCGGTCGACGAGCTCGCCGAGCGCGAGACGTTTCGCGGCTACGGCCCCGAGCAGGGCTACGACTTCTTGATCGACGCGATCCGCGAGCACGACTACGCGCAGCGCGGCGTCGCGATCGCCGCCGACGAGATCTTCGTGAGCGACGGCTCGAAGTGCGACAGCGGCAACGTCCAGGAGATCTTCTCGATGGCGGCGCGGATCGCGGTCACCGATCCGGTCTACCCGGTCTACGTCGACTCCAACGTGATGGCGGGCCGCACCGGGTCGATGGGCGACGACGGCCGCTACGCCGGGCTGGTCTACCTCGTCGGCAACGAGGCCAACGGCTTCCAGCCCGAACCGCCGCGCGAGCCGGTCGATATCGTGTACCTGTGCTCGCCGAATAACCCGACCGGCACCGTCGCGACCCGCCCTCAGCTCGAGCGCTGGGTCGCCTGGGCCAAGGCCAACGACTCGATCATCCTGTTCGACGCCGCGTACGAGGGCTACATCTCGGACCCGGCGCTGCCGCACTCGATCTACGAGATCGACGGCGCGCGCGACTGCGCCCTCGAGCTGCGCAGCTTCTCGAAGCGCGCCGGGTTCACCGGGGTGCGCTGCGCGTTCATGGTCGTGCCGAAGACCGTGACCGGCGTCGGCCCCGACGGCAAGCGCGTCGCGCTCAACGCGCTGTGGTCGCGCCGGCATTCGACCAAGTTCAACGGCGCCTCGTACGTCGTGCAGCGCGGCGCCGCGGCCGCGTACTCGGCGGCGGGGCTCGCCCAGACCCGCGAGCAGATCGCGTTCTACATGGAGAATGCGCGGCTGTTGCGCGAGGGCCTGACCGCCGCGGGCCTGACGGTGTTCGGTGGGGTCCACGCGCCGTACCTGTGGATCCGGACCCAGAACGGCGCGACGTCCTGGGAGTTCTTCGACCGGCTGCTGTCCGAAGCGCAGGTCGTCGGCACGCCAGGGGCCGGGTTCGGACCGGCGGGCGAGGGCTACTTCCGGCTGTCGGCCTTCAACTCGCGCGCGAACATCGACGAAGCGCTCGCGCGCATCCGCGGCGTATTCGGCGGCCGCTAGCGCTGGCATGCCCGGCATGACGTGGGCGCTCGAGCACGGGATGATGGTGCGCCGGTCCGGCGCGGGGCCGGAGCTGCTCTGGATCCACGGGCTCGGCGAATGGTCGGCGAGCTTCGACGGTGTCGCCGCCCACCCGGCGTTCGTCGGGTTCTCGCATGTGATGATCGATCTCCCGGGCTACGGCCGTGCGCCGTGGCCCGACGATCCTGAAGGCCTCGAACGGCTCGCCGATCGCCTGGTGATCTGGCTGGGCGATCGCCGCCCGGCGCTGATCGGCCACTCGATGGGCGGCGTGCTCGCCACTCTCGTCGCCGAGCGCATCCCGGTCCCTGCCGTGGTCGACGTCGAGGGCAACCTGTCGCGCGGCGACTGCACGTCGAGCGGCAAGGCGGCGGCGTATTCGCTCGACGACTTCGTCGCGCACGGCTTCGCGGCGATGCGGGCCGAGGTCTACGACGGTGGCCGCACCGACCTGCCGCTGCGCGACTATCACGCCTCGATGTGCGCCGCGTCGCCGATCGTCTATCATCACCACGCGCACGAGCTGGTGGCGATCAGCGAGCCGGAGACCCTCGCACCACGGCTCGCCGCGCTGCGCGCGCCGGCCCTGTTCGTCGCCGGCGTCCCCGACGGCATCTGCCGCCACAGCCGCGACCTGCTCGACCGCCACGGCGTCCGCTGGATCGGCCTGGCGCCGGCAGGCCATTCGGTGCATTGCGACAAGCCCGATGCGTTTGCCACCGCGGTCGCTGCGTTCCTCCGCGAGGGGTGACGCGGCCTACGGCGTGGTCTGCGGGGCGGTGGTGCCGGCGGGCGACGGCTGCGCCGGATCAGCGGGGGTGGGCTCGCTGGCAGGCGATGGCGCGGGATCGGCGGGTACCGGATGGGGTCTCGACGGTGACGGCCCGGTGGGAGGCGATCCATCCGGCGCGAGCGGCTCGGCGCGAGCGGGCCGCTCGGTCCCGGTGGGCTCGGTCCCGGCGGATGACGGTGTGGGGCGACCCGTTGATTCCTGGCTGGGCGGCGATGCGTTCCCGACGGGCAGCTCGGTGCCGCCAGGCGGCGACTCGGGGCGTCGCACCGGCGGCTCGGGCGTCGGCGGCTCGCCGGACGACGCCTGCGCCGCGACCTCGCGATCGGGCAACACGCGCGCGTCGGGTGCGCCGAGCTCGTCGAGCGCTGTTCGCTCCTGCGCCGCGTCGAGCAGGCCTTGCATCCGCAGGAGCCGGACCAGCCGGACCGACTTCTTGGTGAGCTCGGCGTCGCGCACGTTCGGGGCGCGGGCGATCGGGTTCGGCAGCGCGATCGCGAGCCGGATCGCTTCGGCCGGGGTCAGGGTCTGCGCCGAGTGATGGAACCAGCTGCGCGCCGCGGCTTCTGCGCCGAACACGCCGTCGCCCCACTCGACGACGTTGAGATAGATCTCGAGGATGCGCTGCTTGCTCAGGTGATCTTCGAGCGAGAACGCGATCAGCGCCTCGCGCAGCTTGCGGAACACGCTGCGGTTCGGCGACAGGTAGAGGTTCTTGGCGAGCTGCTGCGTGATCGTGCTGCCGCCGATCGCCATCGCGCCCTTGTTCCAGTCCGCCGAGATCGCGTGCTCGATTGCGTCCCAGTCCACCCCGTCGTGGCGATAGAACTTGTAGTCCTCGGCGTAGATCACCGCGGCGCGCAGGTAGCGCGAGATCGAGCCCA
>Ga0307509_10000038_pt1 | contig 188458 bp, 166 predicted proteins | sample 10_EM_MG_FD_202245 | JGI IMG/M metagenome (GOLD analysis project Ga0307509, IMG submission 202245) | Populus trichocarpa ectomycorrhiza microbial communities from riparian zone in the Pacific Northwest, United States - 10_EM | ecosystem: Host-associated > Plants > Roots > Unclassified... | reverse complement strand
TTGCGGAGGGCCGTACACTGGTCAATGCATCGCTGACTTACAACAGCGGGGACGAGCGCTGGTTCGGGCGGGTATTCGTGCGTAACCTGACCGACAAGCACTACATCGAATCGGCGCAGAACGTCGATCCCTTGTGGGTGTGGGCGTTTTACGGCGAGCCGCGCTTCGTCGGAGCGGAGATCGGCTACAAATTTACACAGAGGTAGCAGGAGCTGCCGTGGATTTTCGGCTGAATGATGAGCAACTCGCGTTACAGGCGGCGGCCCGCCGGTATGTGCGCGAGCGCCTGGTGCCACTGGCACCGGAAACCGAGCGAACCGGCACGCCACCTTCCCGGGAGCTCATCCGGGAGTATGCCCAGATGGGTTTCCTCGGCATCAATGTGGCAACGCGCTACGGCGGGCTGGGCTTGGGCAACCTGGAGGCATTGGTGGTGTTGGAGGAGTTTGCAAAATGCTCCGCCGCCCTTGCCTTCCCGGTGTTTGAGTCTTGCGTCGGACCAGTGCGGGCCATCGAGCGCTTTGCCGGCGAGCAACTGCGTCAGCGTGTCGTGCCGGGTGTCTGCCGTGGAGAGCTCATCGTCGCGGTGTCGATGTCCGAGCCGCAAGCGGGCTCTGCACTCACCGATCTAACCACTGATGCTCGAATCGAGGGCGACCGGGTGGTGATCAACGGCACCAAGCGGTGGTGTTCCGGCGGCGGACACGCGGATGGCTACGTTGTCTATTGCCGCATGAGCCCCGATCCCGGCGCCAAGGGAATCGGCGCTGTCTACGTCGAGAAGAGCGCGCCTGGGCTCAGCTTCGGCAAACCCGAAAGCCTCATGGGCTTTCACGGCGTACCCAGCAGCGATCTGTATTTCGACAACTGTTCAGTGCCGGTCGATAACGTCATTGTCCCCGCGGGCGGTTTCCGCAAGCTCATGGAGGCGTTTGATCTCGAGCGCTGCGGCAATGCAACCATGGGGCTGGCACAGGCCAGTGGATCGTTGGAAGACGTCCTGGAGTATGTGCAGGAGCGCAAACAGTTCGGCAAGGCGTTGGTTGAATTCCAGGCCGTGCAGTTGCGACTGGCGGAGATGCGGATGAAGACGGATGCCGCGCGACTGCTCATCTGGCGGGCCGCGGTGAACGCGCAGGATGGATTGCCGGATGTGCTCGACTCTTCGGTTGCCAAGTGTTTTGCGAATGAGGTTGCGCGCGAGGTCTGTGGTCATGCTGTGCAACTCATGGGCGGCTACGGCTATTCCTGTGACTATCCCATGGAGCGGCGGCTGCGCGATGCCTGGGGTTGGGGTATTGCCGGGGGCGCCATTGACATCCAGAAAGTGAACATTGCCGCCGCCATGGTCGGCCGGCGATTCGATCAGCGCCGCTGAGCATTGAGAGGAAACTCGCATGGCAAAAATCACGTTCATCGCACGGATGACAGTGAAACCCGGGCGGGACGCGGAGTTCGTCGGCTACTGCAAGGAATTGGAGCGCTACGTCCGCGACCACGAGCCGGAAGTGCTCGCGTACGAATTCTTCAAGCTGCGCGAGCCCAATCGCTACGCCATCCTGGAGTCGTTCCGCGACCAGCAGTCCGAGGATCGGCACCTGGCGTCCGCCAAGCTGGCCGAAGTTGCGCCCAAGCTGTCAGCGTGTCTGGATGGCACCTGGGTACGCGAATACTTCGACGTGATCTGAAGTCCCATGTCACTTCGCAGTGAAACGTTGCGCCATACCCGCATCCAGGTCACTACCCTTGGTGATCTGCTGCTGTTGGCCGCGGACCGCTATCCCGACTCACCGGCATTAATATTTCCGGGCCAGCGTCTCACTTACAGCGAGCTTGCCGATCGGGCCATTACCCGCGCACGCGCCCTGCAGGCTCTGGGTGTGAAGCCGCGCGATCATGTAGGGCTGCTGCTGCCCACTTCGTTTGAATTCATTGAGTGTCTCTTCGCAATCGCGTTGTGTGGCGCCGTGGTCGTTCCAATGAACGCCCGGTACAAGCACAACGAGCTTGCTTACGTGATCGAGAACGGGGACCTCGTCACCATCATCACAACCGACCGGATTGCCGAGCATGTCAATTTCGTCGAGCGGTTGACGCAAGCCCTGCCGGGTCTCGCCCAAACGGCCGATCCACGGCGACTGGCGGTGCCCAGTGCGCCCCGGCTGCGGAATCTGGTGTTGCTGGGAGAAACGCCTGTTCCTGGCTTCTTGTCGCAGGCGCAATTCGCGGCGCTGGCGGAGCAGTCGTCCGAAGACAGAGTGCACGAGTCGCGGCTGCGCGTGCGGCTGCGCGACATCGCTATCATGTTGTATACATCGGGCACGACAGCGAACCCGAAGGGTTGTCTGCTTACTCACGAGGCGATGGTCCGCAATTCGAGCGCCCTGGGACGGTACCGTTACGCGCTCAAGCACGAGGACGTGTTCTGGTCGCCGCTGCCAATCTTTCATATTGCAGCCATTCTTCCCTTGTGCGCGATTTTCGATGTAGGCGGCGCTTATGCAACCATGGAGCGCTTCGAGGCGGGTACGGCGCTGCAGATGCTGGAGCGCGAGAAGGTCACAGCAACCTACCCTTGCTTCGTGACCATCATGTCCGACCTCATCTACCACCCGGACTTTGCCAAGACCGACCTGTCGCGCATCACACTGATGAATTCGAGCTTCGCGGTCCAGCCGCCGGGCATCGAGGCGGCCATGTTGAAAGCCATGCCCCAGGCGACTTATGTCGGGACATTCGGCATGACTGAGACCGCGGGCACCGTAACCACGAGCCGGCTCGACGACCCGCTGGTGCAGCGACTCAAGCGCCTGGGCCGGCCACTGCCGGGCGTGGAAGTCAGCATACTGGACACTGAAACCAACCAGGAGGCGGCACCCGGCCAGCGCGGTGAGGTCCTGGTGCGCGGCTACAGCATCCTCGAGGGTTACTACAAGGACCCCGTGAAGACCGCCCAGGCGATCGATGCGGCCGGCTGGTACCACACCGGGGACATCGGCTCCATGGATGAAGACGGCACGCTGCTGTTTCACGGCCGCCTGAAAGACATGCTGAAAGTCGGCGGTGAGAATGTCGCTGCTGCCGAGATCGAAGGGTGCCTGCAGCGGCATCCCGCGGTGAAGCTTGCGCAGGTGGTGGGCATTCCCGATGCCCGCCTGGTCGAGGTTCCCGCCGCCTTCGTGGAGCGCAAGCCAGGCGTGGAGGTGAGCGCGCAGGAGTTGATGGACTTCTGCCGGCGCGAGATCTCAGGGTTCAAGGTGCCGCGCCAGGTCCGGTTCATTTCCGAGTGGCCCATGTCGGCCAGCAAGATCCAGAAATTCCGCCTGCGGGATGAGCTCGTCAAGGAGCTGGGGAATTAACATGTCGACGACGTTCATTGCGCGGCTGGTGGTTCGCAAGGGGATGGAGGCGAAGTTCGAGAGCCTGCAGCGTGAGCTGTCAGAGCTGACGCATTCGAGCGAGCCGGACGTGATGGTGTATGACGTGATCAAACACCGCACCGAACCGTCGACTTATGTGGTGTATGCGCGATTCAAGACCGACGCCGCCTTCCAGACACACATGAAGGCAGACTTCCACGAGCGCCTGGTGCCGGACATTCTCGCCAGCCTGGCGAGCGACATGGACCTTCAGTTCTTTGACTGGGTGGCTTGAGCAGCCGGCATGGCCTGAGCAGGCGGCATGGCTTGAGCAGCCGGCCCGAATGCCAGCAACACATTGCCGGGCATGTGGAAATACATTCCATAGCCTGAATTGACGACCACATAACCGTCGCGCACCACCGGCCCTGCTCCGCCGAACGAACCACCATGGGCCGTAGTGCCCGACACCGTCTTCACAGCGGCGTTGGCGTCATACTTCCAGATGACCTTGCCGGTCGTCGAGTCGTAGGCGCGCAGGAAGCCGTCCATATGCCCCGCAAACACGATTCCAGGCACCGCAGTAATGGCAGCCGATATGCCTGGGTCACAGAACTTGCGGCCATTGCAGGCATCCTGCGCGGGCGCCGACCATAGGGCTTGGCCATTCGCCGGATCGAGGGCATACAACCCTGGCCGCCCCGCCGTGTCGTAGTGGCGGCCATCGTGGCCGTCCTGCAGGTCACTGATCGGGACAAACAACCGCTGTCCTTCGAAAGCCATTCCGAAATGCACTCCACCCTGGATGCCGCCGCGGCCGACTCGCGTCTGCCAGAGCACGGCCCCCTTCGCGTCCGGATCGACTCCATACACCACGCCGTTCTTCTGCCCTGCGAGCAGTGTTTGTTTACCGTTTGGCAGGGTGACGAGGATGGTGCCCGCCGCGATGTCGACATCGGGGCCATTCTCGCCGGGACAGTTCGGATTGTTCTGCATCATGCAGGCGACGTTCCACGCATCGCCGGCAAGCATCTGCCGAGACCAGACCAGCCTGCCGTCCTTCAGACCAAACGCGAACAGCGCATCGCTGCTGTCATTCGCCGGCGAAGAGTAATTCTCCCCCGAACCGACGTACAACACGCCACGGCGTGAATCGATTGTAGGGGTGTTCCACACTGGCGCCCCCGACGGCGCGAATACGAGAGTACCCAGTGGAGTGGTCCGCACCGCCTTGGGCTCTGTGGCTATTGTGTAGGCCTTCCAAAGTACCTTGCCGGTCTTCCCTTCGATGGCAACTACTGAGCCACGAAACTTGCAGCACTCATACTTGGAATCGGCGGCGCTGGTCACTTCCAGCGAAGACACTGGCACATACAAAATCCCGTCATGCAACGCCGGCGTACCGGTAACGGTCGCGTTAGGATGATCGTCGATTTTGACGCTCCACAGCTCCTTGCCATTCAAGGCATCGACCGCGTGTACCCTTGCTATGACATCAGCGAAATACAGGCTCGTGTGAAATCTGTCGCCGCCGCTTTGCGGATCGACGACGATGGCGGTGCGCACTTCCGCTGTCGTGTGCGATGCCCAGCGCACACAGCCGCTATGAAGGTCCAGGGCGTAGACGGTTCCATCCTGGCTGCCCGTGTAAACAGCTCCAAAGGCAATGGCGGGTTGGGAGCGTGCCCGTATGGCGCCCGGGAACTCGAAAGCCCATTTCAACTCGAGGTGTGCCAGGTCCGCACGACTGAGTCCCGCGGCCACACCCGGCGTGAACCGGGAATTGTCGAAGCCCCAGCCGAGAGCTAGTGGGAGTTGCTGCGTGTTCGGGGCCGCCGAGCGCCCGCTGCAATGCGGGGGTTCGGGTACGGCTCCGGATGACTGCAGCGATGCGCCGCCCAGGTACTCGGCCACCTGCTGCCGCGCTGCCGGCGTCAGTGATGCGCCCTGCCCCTTCATCAGTCCGTCGGTCAATGCCGAGAGAATGGACCTGGGCGCCATCATCTGCAGGAACATCTTCTGCGGCGCCCTGGGGACCTGTCCCTCATGACAGTGCGAGCAGGTTTGTTGGTACACCTTTGCGCCGGGCCAGGTTTCCGGGTCGGAAGCGAACTGGCGAGAGTCGAGCTCTTTGACGTCGTTCAAGGTGGAGGAGGATTGGGGAGTCGCAGGGGCGGCTGGAACGGCGGCAAGCGCCGGCAGCACGAACAGGCCCAGGTTGAGGGCAAGTGCCAGGCCTCGAGTGATGGGAGTGCCGGTCATGCTTGCGCAATGTCGCGCAGAGTGGCCAGAAACGCCGCGCTCATCGCCCCATCAACGACCCGATGGTCCGCCGACAGGGTCAATGTCAACATCTGGGCGACGACGGGCGCTCCGTCGCGCGCGACGACGCGATCCTGTGCAGCACCCACGGCCAGAATTGCTACCTGGGGCGGATTGATGATTGCGTCAAAGCTTTCGAGGCCGTACATGCCCAAGTTGGAGATGCTGAAGGTACCTGCGGCAACGTCTTCGCGCGTAAGCGTGCCCTGTCTGGCACGCTCGGACAGATCGGCGGTGATTTGTGCGATCTGTGTAGGCGACTTCAGGTCTGCGCTGCGCACGACGGGGGTGATGAGTCCACCAGCGGTTGCAACGGCGATGGCAATGTCGGCGTGCGCGTATTGAACGACCTCATCGCCTACGAGGTGGGCGTTGAGCGCCCGGTGTTGAATGAGGGCCAGTGCGGTGCAATGGACCAACATATCGTTCAACGAAACTTTGAGGGAGCCGGCCTCGCGGGCCAGGTCCTTGCGCCTGGCCTGTAACTTGCCCACGTCGACGTCGATCTGGACGCGGTAGTGTGGGATTGTCTGTTTGGATTCGCTCAGGCGGCGCGCAATCGTCGCGCGAGTGGGAGAGAGTTTGGTTCGGGTGGCGGGGTTGGCGCCGGCGGGGTTGGCGCCGGCGGGGTTGGCGCCGGCGGCGCTAGCGCTGGACGCGGTTGCGGTGGCGCCCCCAGTGGCGGTCGCGCCGGTCGCGCCTCGGGCGGCCGCGAACGCTTCTACATCCTCTTTCGATACTCGGCCATTACGGCCAGTACCGCGGATCTGGCTGACATCGATCCCCAACTGTTGCGCCAAACGGCGCGCAATGGGACTGACCCGCGTCTCTGAGTCTTCCTGCGCGGGGGCGCCGCCGGCCGCCGCGGGTGCGCCGCTGACCACTGCGCCGGCCTCGCTGGCTTGCGATTCCGGCTCGAACGACACACTTGCCCCGCGGAACTCCTGGATGAACGCGGCAACGTCCGCGTCACTCACCGACTCATCCGCCAGCACGCCAATCAATGTCCCAACGGCCTTGACCTCGCCAACAACTGCCGTGATCCGGCGCAACACCCCTGCCGCGGGTGCCTCCACGGTATTCACAATCTTGTCAGTTTCAACCTCCAGCAAGGGATCCCCTTTGCTGACAGGTTGCCCCTCACGGGCGGTCCACTCGGTCACCGTCCCCTCGATCATCTCGATTCCCCACTTGGGCATCGTGACCGCATGGATGGACTTGGCAGGCGTCATGCGGCCAGCACCTTGCGGATTGCCGCCTCGATGGCCTGGGGACCGGGTACCCAGGCACGCTCCAGTGCGGGAGAAAACGGAATCGGCGTATGGGGCGCGGTAACCAACCCTATGGGAGCGCGTAGAGAATTGAACCCGCGACTGGCAACGATAGCCGCAATGTCGGAAGCAACACTACAACGCGGCGGGGACTCCTCGACCACGACGAGCCGGCCCGTGTTCTCCACACTCTCCAGAATGGTTTCCTCATCCAGGGGTGAGGTTGTGCGCGGATCGATCAGGTCGCAGCGGAGCCCTTCCTTCGCGAGCACATCGAGCGCCTTTTCCGCGAAACTCACCATGCGCCCAAAGGCGACAACGGTTGCCGCATCGCCCTCGCGGACCAGGTTGGCCTCACCGAAGGGAATCGTATAGGACTCTTCGGGCACCTCACATTTGCGCGGATAAAGTGCCTTGTGTTCGAAGAACACGACGGGATCATCGTCACGGATGGCCTGGATCATCAGACCCTTCGCATCGTGTGCGTTCGACGGCACGACGATCTTGAGGCCCGGGATGGCGGTCAACAGTCCGTAGATGGTCTGTGAATGCTGCGCTCCCATGTTCATTCCGGCGCCCATGGCCGTCCGGATGACGACCGGACAGGTGCTTTTGCCGCCGAACATGTAACGGAACTTGGCAATCTGGTTGTAGAGCTGGTCCATGCACACGCCGACAAAGTCGGCAAACATGATCTCGGCGACGGGTCGCAATCCGGCCAGGGCCGCTCCGGCCGCGGCGCCTACAATGGCCGACTCGCTGATCGGTGTATCAATGACGCGGTCGGCACCGAAGCGTGGCAACAGGCCCTTGGTCACTCCGAAGATTCCGCCCGAGGCTTCGCGCTCACCGGAAGTTCCGCCCGCCCCGCCCGAAACATCCTCACCGAGCACAATGACCCGCTGATCCCGGGCCATCTCCTGGTGAAGCGCCTGATTGACGGCATCCCGCATCGAAAGTTGAGGCATCGTGGCTCCGCGAGCGCGCTGGTAGCTCGTGCTAGTAGCTTATGTAGACGTCGGTTGTCAGGTCGGCGATGGTCGGCAAGGCCGCCGACTTGGCGGCGCTCACCGACTCTTCAATGAGAGTCAGGACTTCCGCATCGATGGCATCCAACTCCGCAGCGCTCAAAGTGCCCTCGGTCTGCATTCGAGAGCGAAACCGCACGAGGCAATCCATCGTCTGGCGCTGCCGCGCAACTTCATCCTTGGCGCGGTACTTCTGCGGGTCACCTTCGAAGTGACCGTAGAAGCGGGTGGTGGTGGCTTCGATTGTGCTCGGGCCTTCTGCGTAGCGTGCGCGCGCGACTGCTCTTTGCATCGCCTCGTACACCGCGAAAAAGTCTGACCCGTCCACCTTCTCCGCCGGCATGCCGAAGCCGCGCGAGCGGCCGGCAATGTCCTTGGAGCCAACCGCGTAGGATGCACCGGTGTGCTCGCTATAGCCGTTATCCTCGAACACGAAGATGACAGGCGCTTGCAACACGACGGCGAGATTCATCGCTTCGAACACGGTGCCTTGATTGCAGCTCCCATCTCCGCCGAATGCGACACTTACGTGGCCCTCGCGGCGCAGCTTGCAGGCGATCGCAGCGCCAACCGCCAGAGGTGGTCCGGCGCCGACAATGGCGTTGGCTCCCAACATGCCTTTGCCGAAGTCGGCTATATGCATGGAGCCACCCTTGCCCTTGCACAATCCGTCAGCCCGCCCGTAGATCTCTTTCATCATGCCGCCGACATCGCAACCCTTGGCAATGCAGTGGCCGTGACCGCGGTGTGTGCTGGCGATGTAGTCGGAATCCGTCAACGCGGCGCAGACACCAACTGCCACTGCCTCCTGGCCGGCGTACAGATGTGTGAAGCCGGGAATCTCGCCCGTTGCGATCTCAACGTGCAGACGTTCTTCGAACTCGCGGATGATTTTCATCCGACGGTAGGCGTCCCGCAGGCGATCGGGTGTCAATTGCACTCTTCGTCCCCCTCAAAGCGCACCTGGCGGCTTGCCACCAGGTCCGTAGATGTAGTCATCCAGAACTTTGTGAAAATGCCGGATACGCAACTCCTGGCGTCCCACCCACAGGCCCTTGAAGCCTTTCGAGTGCATGCCCGCCTGCACTCCCGGCAGGTTCGCGGCATCCTGATCCAACACCGTGCCGACGCTCTTGTCGCCATATTTCCAACGCCGGGGCTCGGCGCGCTCCGGCCATTCGACGCCTTGCGGGACGAGCTCGAAGGTCATGATGTCGTAATACATTTTGTCCGGATCGGTGGCGTGCGGACGCTGGCGAAAAATCCAGAAGTCATCGGCATGGACGTTCAGCGACAGGTTCGGAAAGATCGTGTAGTGGTAGTCGTCCGTAAGCTGATCGTCATTCAACTTTGAGTAGTCCTTGCCCTGCGTCTTGCCGTAGGCCCGTTTGTGCTTTTGCACGTCGCGCCGGATGTTGGCCAACGGCTCGTCGTAGTCTGCGGGATCCATGCCGGCGCCTTTCATGATGGTCTTGATCGGCTCGGGGATGGAAGGCGGCTTGCGCACGCGCGGGGACAGTGTGCCGAACGGGATCAGGTAGCGGCTGTGGCGCTCGTAGCAGTCAATCTGGATGTCCAGGTCATGCAGATACCACAAAAGCTGCGGATGAATGCCCTGAACGTGGTAGCTCTCGTTGAAGGCGTCGACCGAGGTCTTCCAGTTGCAATCCCACTCCACCGTGATATCCCGGGTCTGGACCATCCGGTTGAGGTTGTAGGGATCCAGATGCTGCGGTATCGGGCCGAGGAACTCCCGCAACGGCTGTGGCGACTCATTGAGCGTGTACCAGATGAATCCGCCCCAGGTGTCACACTGTATGGGTGACAGCGAGTGGCTGGGCTTGCCCTGTCCAAACGTATCGATGTCGGGAATCCGCCGGTACGAACCATCCAGCTCATATTCCCAATGATGGTATGAACAGATGAACGACAGCGCCTGGCCGCTCGTGCCCAGACCACAGGGACGCAGCCGGTTACCCCGATGCTGACAGACATTGTAGAAGGCCCGTATGCCGCCGTCCTTCTGCCTGACAATAAGAATCGATTCGGGCCCGAGCTCTGTGACAATGTAGTCACCGGGTTGCGGGATATCGAGCTCACGGCCACCCAACAGCCACACCTTTGTCCACATGCGCTGCCATTCGAGCTGCATGAATTCGGGCGCGAAATAACGACGGTGATCAATGATGTCTTCGGCAAGCCCTGGATCGGGGGCTTTCTCGACGGGCGTGCCGGGCGAGTCCTCGGGCTTTACCCGCCGGACCGGTGTGAATGGGGGAGATTTGGAGCGCTCCCAGAATTCATCATCCGAGCTCATGTGGGCTGCCGCACGCCGCTCGGTCTTAGAACTGCACGCGCTTGGTGAAGCCGTTGTCGGCTACGATGTTGGAGCCGGTGAACAGGCTTCCCGCCGGACTCGCAACAAACAACACGATACGCGCAACCTCTTCCGGCGTACCCATGCGCCCGCTGGGAATCTGCCGCAGCGCGTAGTCATACACCTTCGGCATCGTCCCCTTGATGAGCTCCCAGGCGCCGCCTTCGAAGTAGATCGGCCCCGGTGACACCGAATTGATGCGGACGCCTTTTTTACCTACGTGTTGGGACAACTGTTTGGCATAGGTGATGAGTGCCGCCTTCATGGCGTTGAACGCCTGCGGCACACCGAATGTCTCGAGCGCGTTGGTGGACGAGATGATGACCACCGACCCGCTGCCGGACTTCTCCAGGTGAGGCATGAGCGTTTCACAGCCACGCACCGTGTGCATGACGTCGACCTCGAAATTCTTGGTCCAGTTCTTCTCGCTATCGAAGCCGCCGCCGGCACTCACATTGGGCACAAAGATGTCGCAGCCGCCGAGGGCCTGCGCAGTGCGCTCGAGCCACGCCTTATAGGCTTCGCCGTCGCGAACGTTTACAGCCTCGCCAACCGCGTTGATGCCGTGTTGCTTCAGCGCCCGGACCGCACTCTCAACTTCGTCTTCGGTCCTGGAGCACAGACCGACGTCCGCGCCCTCCTGCGCGAGCATCTCGACTATGGCCCGACCGATGCCCTTGGTGGCCCCGGTCACAATGGCCTTCTTCCCCCTCAGCCCAAGCTCCATAGCATTCTCCTGAGCAGTCGCGCGCCGGACAGGCGCCGGCACGAGCGCCACATGATGCGGCGTACGGGAATTATAGGCGCCGGCGACCTAAATACAATCAGTCCTGACTGTTTTTTTCTTGGGCCGCGGCCGGGGCTGCAGCGGCCGCCAGAGCGGCATTGATCTCGCGCGGCAAGGGGTTGCGACGCAATGTCAGGCCACCGTTGACCTGCAGAACCTGGCCGGTCATGAAGCTCTCGGCGCCGGCCAGCCACACTGCGGCTGAGGCAACATCCAGGGCGGTACCGATCCTCCCCAGCGGGTACTCCTTGAGGAAGGCGGCCTCGAGTCCCGGCATCGCCATTTCCCGAGTGGTCATGGGAGTAGCAGTCAGGCCCGGAGCGATCGAGTTCACCTTGACTCCCCGGGCGCCATATTCATTCGCGAAACATCTCACGAGTGCATCCGCCCCCGCCTTGGTCCCGATATAGGCGGCGTGGTTGTATAACAATGCGTACACCGAGGCGGATGACATGGTGATGATCGATCCCCCGCCGGTACTCGCAAGCTGCTCGGCAAACACCTGCAGGAAGAAAAACGTCCCTTTGAAATGCAGATCTGTCAGCCGGTCAAGCTGTTCTTCGGTGGTATCGCGCAATTTCGCCATCAAACCCCAACCGGTACAGTTCACCGCGACATCAACACGTCCGAATGCATCGACTGCTGCTCGAGCAAGGCCTGCCACGTCCTGTTTTCTGGTGATGTCACAAACACTGTGCCTCCCCTGGATCTCGGCCGCGAAATGACTCAAGGCAGTTGCGTCACGGCCCGCAACCATTACGCGCGCGCCCTCCTGCGCGAAGCGGCGCGCAATGACCTGGCCCATGTTGTTCTCGCCGGCTGCGCCCAGAACCACAGCGACCTTTCCCTCCAGGAGATTCATGCGGGCCCCCGGCGCTCGATCAGGTTGGTACTGCGGCAGGTAAACACGGTCTCACCTCGCTGATTGAGCAGCTCATATAGATAGACCACGACGCCGCGCTCGGGCTTACTTTGCGACACACGCTTGCTGAGGCATTTGGCGCGCGCGCTCACCTCGTCTCCCGCGCGTACCGCGATGGGAAACCGAACGTCGTCCCACGCCACCCCGCATATCCACGCAATGTCATGCGCTATCTGGTGGTCCAACTGCCGCCACACCGCCATGGTAAAAATCCCGGAGGCAACGACTGCACCGAATATCGATCCCTTGGCTCGTTCCGGGTCCGCATGGAAATATTGCGGGTCGTATTTCCGAGCAAACTCCAATAGCTCCTGCTCTTCTATCCGGCGCGGAGCGGAGCAGCTCTCCTCACCTTCGACGAGGTCTTCGTAGTAGCGCACGTCGAGCACTACTGAATGGTGAGTGCGTTATCGATGAGAATCTCGGCACCATTGACGAATCGCGACTCATCCGAGGCCAGGTAGACGACCAGATTGGCCACATCCTGCGGTGTGCCCAGGCCCCACGGCGCCGCCTCGTAATCCGCGTTTTTCAGCCCCAGGACCGCGTTCGCCTGCGCAACCATGGGCGTGTCGATGGCGCCGGCGTGGATGGAGTTGCAGCGAATGTGATACTTGTTAGCCTGACAGTGAACGGCGATGGACTTCGTCATCGCCCGCACCGCGCCCTTTGCCGCACTATAGGCAAAGAAAACCGGATACCCCAGATGGGAAGCGACGGAGGACATGTTGACGATGGAGCCGCCCCCGCTGGCACGCATTACGGGAATCGCCGCTTTGCAGCCGAGGAAGACTCCCTCGGACATGACGGCGTTGGCGAAGCGAAATTGTTCGAGGGTGGTGGTCTCAGGGTTGGCGACCACCACCACCCCGGCATTATTGACCAGAATATGCAGCCCGCCGAAGCGTTCCCGGGCGGCCTCCACTACCTCCTGCCACCGCTTTTCATCACGCACATCATGCGCCATGAACTGAGCGGCACCGGGCGTTCGGTCGTTCAATGCCGCGGCGAGCTCCCGCCCGGCCGGCTCATTCACGTCGCTCAGAAACACGCGCGCGCCTTCACGAACCAGCGCTTCCACATCCGCGCGGCCGAGGCCGGAGGCGGCACCGGTGACAATCGCGACCTTGCCTTCCAGACGATTCATCCGCCGCTCCCCCTTGCAATTGGCTGGATCCGGGGTGACGTTAGCAGTCAGCTCATCCGGTTTCAATCACCTTTGACTTTTTCAAGCAGCCCATACATGCTTGTCGAATAAGGAATTTCGAGTGAATAAGACCTCTCCTGCGCCTTCTGATGACTCCGATGAGCCCAGCGGGCCCGTGGGCTGGCAAGCCCAGAAGAGTGCCTCCACCCGCACCCAGATCGTTGAAGCCGCCATCAAATGCTTCATCGACTACGGCTATTCGCGCACGACCACCACCCTGATCGCCGAAAAGGCGGGCCTGTCACGCGGCGCGATGTTGCATCACTTCCCTTCCAAGCTCGCGGTCGTGCGCGCGGCCGTGGAGCACCTGCATGCCAAGCGCCTGAGGGCTTTCAAAAAGGCGGTCACCAAGCCGAGCGCCGATCGAGATCACGTGCGGCAGAGTGTGGAGGCCTATTGGGGCCACGTCCGTCATCCCATGTTCGTCGCCTTTTTCGAGCTCGCCGTCGCTGCCCGCACCGACAAGGAGTTGGCTGCCATCCTGCGCCCCGCCCAGGAGGCATTTGAAAAGGAGTGGCACCGGCAGGCCGTAGAGGTGTTCCCCGAGTGGCAGGGGCGGGGCGAGAAGTTCGACCTGGCGCTGGATATCTCGCGCTACGTCCTCGAGGGCATGGCCATCAGCTTCCTGACTCACAAGGAAACCGAGCGCGACAAGCGGGTCATCAGCTATCTGGACGAGAAGATCCGCGAGCTGGCAGGATTGCCGCCGCTCTCCCCTACTTCAGGACGCAAAGGCAAATGAGAAGCGCGTGGTCTCTTGGATTGATTGTGGCTGTTTCGCTGGCAATGAATGCCGCGACTGCCGCGCCCCCTGCGCCGGGAACACAGTACCAGGCATTCAAGATCGGCAGCTACAGCGCGGTTGCACTCAAGGACGGCTCGATTGAGATGCCCAACGACGGTAAGAGCTTCGTCGTCGGACGACCAACCGCCGAGGTCGCTGCGGCACTCAAGAGTGGTGGTGCCCCGGGCGACCGCTTCGACTTCAGCATCCAACCGCTGCTCGTGCACGCGGGTAACCACGTGCTGCTCTTCGACGCGGGTGTCGGAAACAACTACGGTGACTCCGCCGGCAAGCTGCTGGGATCCATGGATGCGGCTGGCGAGAAACCTGCAAGCGTGACCGACATCTTCATCTCGCATGCGCATGGTGATCATGTTGGCGGTCTCATCACGCCGGCGGGCAAGCTCGCGTTTCCGAATGCCACCATCCATATATCCGCTCCCGAATGGAAATGGTTGAGTGGCATGAATGCCGAAGATGCGAAGAACGTCGGACTTCAACATATAACGGCGCTCGTCGCGGCGATCCGCCCGAAAGTAGCGCCCTTCGAGCCTGGAGCGGACCTGCTGCCGGGCCTCGTCCAGGCAGTTGCAATCACGGGACATACACCGGGGCATTCCGGCTATCGCATCGGCTCGGGGCCCAACACCTTGTTGGTGTTTGGTGATGCGATGCACAGCTACGTGGTGTCGGTGCGCAAGCCTTCATGGAAGGTCATGTTCGATACAGACCAGCAGACCGGTGCGGTAAGCCGCACTGCGCTCGTGGAGGAGTTTGCCGCGACCGGACAGAGACTGTATTCCGAGCATTTCCCCTTTCCGGGGGTCGGCAAGATCGTCAAGAACCAGGATGGCTACACCTGGGTGCCTGAAGCAGCGCACTAGACCTTGCCGTCTAAAGATGTCCGTTTACCCGGTACCAGGCCAGCATTTCGCGGGCGCCGTCCGCCAGGGTCACCCGCGGATTGAAGCCGATCTCGCGCTTCGCCTTGCTGTTGGCGAAGCCGCGGGAAATGCGGAAAAAATTCACGCGCCGGCGAAACAACGGCGGGCTGATGTGTAGTGGCCTGAGAACCGACTCGAGCAGAAAGCCAAGGTAGTACAGCGGCATGACGGGCGTACACACTGGTGCTACTGCAGTGCAGGAGATGGCGAACACCGGCAGCCGTCGCCGCACTCAACAGATTCTCGATTCCGTCAACATTCGTCGACCAGATCTGCTTGCGGGGTACTTCCTTGCGGAAGACGGCCGCAAAGTGAAAGACGGTGTCACATCCCTGGGTTGCTCTTTCGAGGGAGGCCCGGTCGAGGATGTCGCCCTCGACGATTTCGACATTCAGATTTTGCAGGGCCCGCGTGCGGGACGAACGTCGCACCAGCGCCCGGACTTTGATTCCCTCTTTCGCCAGGGCGGCACACAAGCTGCCACCAATGAATCCGGAAGCTCCGGTGACCAAGGCCTTCCGCATGGCAGCTGTTTGATCCTTCCCAAGAATTCATTCAGCCGCATCATACCGTGCCTGTCTTACTCAAAGAAGGCTACACAGCGGCACTCGATGCTCGCGCGTTCCTTGCGATGCGCAAAGCTGCTATCCCAAAAGCTGGTGTGCGGTGTGCGCCAGGCCACCGAACGATCGGAATCGTGAAACTTGATGAGCATGACTTCATCACGGTTCATGTTGGAGAAGTACCACCAGCGGTGCGCCGGGTTGTATTGAAAAATGGCAGCCGCTGGTTTGTCGGATTCCGGCAGCGGCGCAAACAAGGCATCACCTTGTGGGATTGAATCCACCACATGCAGGAAGTTGGGCACGCCCTCCTCGTTACCAACACTGCGATGGTCGCACACAGCCAACGGGCAATCCTGGGGCGGCTCGGAGAACGCCCGCCAGAAACTGCAGTAGATGAAGCGCCGGTAACCTGGGCCGTGTGGCCGCAAATTCTGGTAGGTACGCCGTGCAACCGGGTCGGCGAAATCCGGATGAGTATCAATGTGGGCTTCGCCCGCCGGCGGCTGGATGCCGCCCTGGTGCTTGTACGGTCCCGTGGTCGTGCGCGTGAATCGCGAAATGTCACCCGAATTGCGAATCATCCAGCCCATGACGGCCACACAGTCGGCGCCGGTCAACGCCTTGACGACTTCGCCCACCTCGGCCGGGTAGCAACTGTCCACTGCCGGCTTGTCATAAAAGTCCTGCACCGAGCTGCGATGTTCTGCAAGCGTGAAGCCGTGCGTGTCCAGAGTGAAATGGTTCTGGATCGTCCGCCCGTCGCGCACCGTGACCGTGTACGGCCCATATTTCCCGGTGTTTACCTCGACGCCGGCGCTGACGAAACGTCGGTTGATGGCGGGGCCGCCCGGCAACAGATAGTTGATCTGGGCTTGGATTGTGCGGGCGGTCGATTCCACATCGGGTGCTGGCATGATGATCCCCTCGAAGCGTTCACATCATACCTCGTGGGCTAGGTGGGATTCGATGAGTAGGTGATGGCGGCAATCCGCCAGCCGTCACTGCCTTTGACCAGCTGCCAGGTTTCGCTGCCGCGATTCTCAACCTTGCCGTCAATAAAGAACACGAAGTCAAAATACGCCGCGGCGATGGTGCCATCGGTCTGGATTTTGACGTGTGAGTGCCGCGGATCCAGGCTGGCCTTGGACGTCGACACAAACTCGGCAAAGCGCTGGTAGCTGCCCAAACGGACCTTGGAGCTGTCCGAGGCTTTCGCATTTGCCCGGATATACGCATCATCTGTCAACACATTGAGCCACGTAGCACCGTCCGGAATGAACAAGGCGGACAAGCGCGCGCCGTTGTGGGTCACAACGGCCTCGTGAAAAGCATCCATCACGTGCTGGACATCGACGGTGTCTTGCGCCTTACTCGGGATGTCTTCAGCAACAGCGTCAACGCAGACCATGAGCCCCGCTATCACCATGAATACACCAGATAAACGATTCATCTCACAAGCTCCTCGTTATAGTCAGCCGCTACGTTACAGCGAGTCGTCAGGCTACCTGCCTGCTCTTCAGTCGGACATCACAATGTTGCAGACCGGCGGCGCACTGTTGTGAAGTGGACGTCAGCGCGTGCGAACTGGAAGGGATTGCGGTGGGTGGTCCTGGCGGTTCTTTTCTGGACAGCCGTAGGTTCGGTCTTCGCACTGCCCCGCCTGGGCCATGACCTGGCCTGGCGCAATATCCTGCTCTCGTCACTCGCGGAGTGGTGGTCCTGGGGACTGCTCGCGCCCGTCATCATTGCCATCGACCAACGCTTGCCGTTTTCGAGCAAGCAACTCGGTCGTCGCCTGGCGCCGCATCTGCTCCTCGGACCTGCGCTGACCGTGGTCTACAGTTATCTATTCGTGGCAGTGCAGGCGATTGTTGGCGTGGGGTCCTGGGCGCAACTGGCCGACCGCGGTCTGCTTGGCCGTGCGCTGGGCGGCATGTTTCTGTGGAGTTTGGTGGTGTATTGCCTGATCGTGGGTGCCTGGGAGGCCTATGTTTATCATCGGCAGTATGTGTCTGCGCAGTTGCGCATGGAGCGGCTGGAGCGGAGCTTCGCGCAAGCCCGCCTGAACGCGTTACGCATGCAGCTCGATCCCCATTTCCTCTTCAATGCCCTGAACACCATCTCCGCCGAGGTTGGACGCGATGCCCGGTTGGCGCGGCAAATGATTGAGCACCTGGGCGACCTGTTACGACTGTCGCTCGATTCCCAGGGCCGGATGCAAATCCCGTTCGCCCAGGAGCTCGCCTTCCTGAATCACTACCTCGCCATCCAGAAAATCCGCTTCGGTGCGGCCCTCAAAATCGAAATGAGCATTGCCCCGCAAGCCATGCACGCGTGGGTGCCGAATCTTTTCCTGCAGCCCCTGGTTGAAAATGCCATTCGGCATGGAATTTCTCCGCGGGCGGCCGGTGGCACCATTGCCCTGACCGCCAACACAAACGGCGATCGTCTGGAGATCCAGGTGGCAGACGACGGCATTGGGCTGCCGTCAGACTGGTCGCTCGAGAGCCAGGCGGGCCTGGGCCTGGCGGTGACTCGCGAACGCATCTGCGGTATCCATCCGGATGGCTCCAGCCAATTTGCCGTTCACCGCCGTGCCGCAGGCGGCACCGAAGTCAGGATTTCCTTCCCGCTCCATTTTGAGGAGGCAGAAGATGAGCGCGCCGCCCTCTGAGGGTATTCGAATATTGGTTGTGGACGACGAAGAGCCGGCGCGGCAACGTTTGCTCGACTTGCTCCGCCTGGACCGTGACGTGGGCAAAGTGCTCGAGGCGGGCGATGGTCAAGAGGCGGTCCAGCTGATTCACGCCGCACAACCGGACCTGGTTTTCCTGGATGTACAGATGCCCGAATTGAGTGGCCTCGGTGTGATTGAGACAATCGGCGCGACACGCATGCCCCTGACCGTTTTTGTCACCGCTTACGACAAGCATGCCATCCGGGCATTCGAAGCCAACGCCCTGGACTACTTGTTGAAGCCATTCAGCGATGCACGGCTGGAGGCCACCCTGACTCGCGCCAAGAGCCGCCTTGGCGATCTGAAGATGCGAGAGTTCGGCCACAATGTAATGCAGCTGATTTCGCGGGAGCCGCCCGCGGGACGGTACCTGGATCGGCTGGCCATCAAGTCCGCCGGAACCATTCACTTCATCCGCGTTGCCGACATCGACTTGATTGAAAGCGCCGGCGTCTATGTCAATCTGCATGTCGCGGGTAAAGAGCTGTTGCAGCGCACGTCCCTGAACAAACTGCTCGAAAGCCTGGATCCGGCTCTATTCATCCGCGTCCATCGGACTGCCGTCGTCAACGTGGACAGCATTGTCAGGCTTGAAGCGCTGTCTCACGGAGAGTTCGAGGTTGTGTTGAAGGGCGGAGCACGTTCGCGTGTCAGCAGGACTCACCGGTCGAAGCTCGAGGAGAGGTTGGGACAATCGCTTTGACTTCACGAATCCAGTCGTCACCGCGCCGAAAGCCACTTAGAATCGGGAACATTCTTCGTGAAGTACCGCCAGGGAGTTATCGAATGAGCGATGGGTCGATCGAACAGCCAAGCCGACGTGGTTTGTTGATGATGGCGGCCGCGGCCGGCGTCTCGCTTGCGGTTCCGCGAATCCTTCGGGCGGCAACCGGTCAGTCGCGTTCAAAATTCGGGGGCGACCTTGCCACCGTGCGGGCTGCCATAGAGAAGCAGCAGCCTGAGGCCATCAAGCGCCTGCAGAGCTGGATCGCCTTGCCGTCCATTGCCGCGGAAAACCGCAACATGAAGGAAGGCGCGCAGATGATGGTCGACCTGCTCAAAGAGGCGGGCTTCCAGAGCGCAACCGTGATGCCGACCGACGGTCAACCTGGCGTGTTCGCGACTTTGGACGCCGGGGCGAAGCGCACCGTCGGCATGTACTTCATGTACGACGTGAAGCAGTTCAACCCAGCGGAGTGGAGCTCACCACCCCTGGATGCGGCGATTGTCGACCGCCCTCCTTTTGGCAAAGTCATGATCGGGCGCGGCGCCACCAATCAGAAAGGACCGGAAGCGACCTGGCTTGCGGCGCTGCATGCGCTCAAAGCCGCGGGACGCAAGCCGCCGGTCAATATCGTGCTGGTGGCCGAGGGAGAGGAAGAGATTGCCTCACCGCATTTCAAGCAGGTGGTGCACCGTCCCGAAGTGCTTGCGGCCCTCTCGAAGTGCCATGAGGTGTTCATGCCGTTCGCCTCACAGTCACCCCAGGGCAATGTGGAGATTTTCCTCGGCGCCAAGGGTGTGGTTGAAGTGGAGTTGGTGTGCTCCACTGAAAAGTGGAGCCGCGGTTCCAAGGACGACATCCATTCCAGCTACAAGGCCGAGCTCGACAGCGCCGTCTGGCGCATGGTGAAGGCCCTCTCGACGTTGGTCTCGGAGGACGGTAATGATCCCGCGATCGATGGTTGGTTCGAGCATGTGAAGCCACTGACCGATCGGCAGAAGCAGCTCATTGCGCAGAAGGTAGCCACCACCAATGAGGCCGACGCAAAGAAATTGCTGGGCGTGCAACATTGGGTGCGCGACCTGTCGTATCGCGACGCGTTGGAGCGGCTGGCTTCGCAACCCACGGTGAACATCGAAGGCATGTACGCCGGTTACACCGGTCCCGGCGGGAAGACCTTGCTGCCGTCGAAGGCCGTCGCCAAGCTCGACTTCCGGCTGGTGCCGGACCAGACCGCGGCCGAGGCGCAATCCAAGCTCAAAGCCCATCTGGCCAAGCGCGGCTACGGCGACATCGAGGTCAATGTGACCGGCGGCTACGATCCAACGCAGACGGATGAGAATTCTTCGTTGATCAAGGCTTCGACGGCCGTCTACAAAGGCGAAGGCCTGTCAGTCAGCCTGGCGCCACGCCTGGCCGGATCGTGGCCGGGGTACGTTTTCACCGGACCGCCGGTGAGTCTGCCTGGTGGTCATTTCGGTACCGGCCACGGCAGTCGGGCGCACGCACCCGATGAATACTACGTCATTGAGTCGAGCAATCCGGCGGTGCAAGGGATGGCGGAAGCGACGCTTGCGTACGTGAAGCATTTGTACGCGTTGGCTGCGAGTTAGTCGTCGCGCGGGCGGCTGCCGTCAAAACCCGACGGCCTGCCCGTCCTTGCGATGATCAGAGCCTGCGCGGTAGAACCCCTTCACGGGCTGCGGCCCTGATGCTGGAGGCGCACTCGTGTCATCTGGGGTAAACAAGATCGCCTGATAGCCACCGACTGGGTCGCCCGTGGTCGGGCGCACGTCGTGTCCCATCGCGCGTAACGGCCCACCTACCAGCGCGAAGAGCTGCGACTCGAGCATCAGGATGTTGGGCACTTGAGTGTGACGGAAACGTGCCATGTCGGAGGCAGCCTGAAGGTTGGCACCTAGATCGAGAATGTCGATCAGCACTTGCGCGATGCCCTGTGCCTGCACATCACCACCCATCAGCGTCACCGTCATCACCGGCCTGTTCTGGTGCATGACAAAGCCGGCCGAGAGTGTGTTGAACGGACGCTTGTGCGGCTGGATCGCATTCGGGCTCTTGGGATTGAGCGTGAACAGGCCGCCGCGGTTGTGCAGAGTGATGCCATAACCCGGCACGGTCAGGCCGGAACCGAACGAGGAATACAGACTGTTGACCCACGCCACCATGTTGCCAAAGCGGTCAGCGGTCGAGAGTACGATCGTGTCTCCATTGCTGTCCGCGTCACCGCCCGGCGCGGTCGCGGCAGCGTGTTCGGGATCAACTCGTCCGCAAAGAGATTGCGCATGTGCCTTCGATAGCAGCTTTTGCAAGGGTACCGGCGAGAAATTCGGATCGGCGTTGTAGGCATACAGATCAGCGTATGCCAACTTCTTGGCTTCCACGACCAGATGCCAGTACTTCGGATTGGCAGGGCCGAGCGTGGCCAACGTCTGCCCCGGCGCCCACGTCGGCACACAGACTTCGAGAATGTTCAGCATCTCGTCAGTGGCCCACGTCTGCGCGGGTGGCGGGAGCGTAAACACATCGTAGCCGTGATAGTTCGTTGTAGCCGGTGTCACCCACTCGCCATGATACGAAGCCAGATCCTCGAGTGTCATCGTGCCGCCAAGTCGGGTCGACTTGTTCACAATGGCTTCAGCGATCTCGCCTTTGTAGAAACCGTCGCGGCCTTGACGCTGCAGAATGCGAAAGGTCCTGGCCAGGCCTGGATTGCGGAATATCTGACCGGCCGCCGGCTGCGCGCCACCGCTGTACCAGGTCGCAACTGAGTCGGGGTCGAGTTGTGTACAACATCGGCGTGGATCGCCGCTGTCCGGTGATAGAGCGTTGGGGAGCTTCCAGTCGTTGGCAATGCGCTCGGAGACTGGAAAGCCCTGGTCGGCGTAGTCGACCGCAGGCTGCAGAGTGTCCTTGAATGTCAGCGCGCCGAAGCGGTGCTGGATTTCCGCCCAACCCCACACGGCGCCGGGCAAGGTCACCGTCAGAATGCCACCGGGGGGCATGCCCGAGCCTGGGCCCCAATTGTGGGCATCCCACGAGTAGCCGAGCCCGTTCATCCGCGAGACGCTCTGCCCGCTGGGGGCGGTCCCGCTCGAATTCAGGACGTATAGCTTGTTTTCCTTGGCTACGTAGACAATGGCGAAAAGGTCGCCCCCTGGGCCCACGTTCATGGGCTCGACTACGCTTAGGACGGCAGCGGTTGCGACTGCGGCATCTACGGCGTTGCCCCCTTTTTTCAAAATGTCGAGGCCCGCTTGCGCGGCGAGGGGTTGGCTGGTCGCGACCATTCCATTTCGCGCAAACACCTCCGAGCGATGCTGGGGCAGCCAGCCCTGCGATCGATCACCGGACACGGCACTACACCAGGCGGGTTTCGGTGTCGAATTGCACGACTGCAGGGGCACGTCGGGAACGGCTGCCCCCCATGCGCACGAAATGCCGCTGATCATCAGTCCTGCCAATGCCAGGGGCCGTTTGCAGAGTTTCGACATCGGGTCCTCGCGATTGCCGACGACAATGATTCGGTCGGCTCACTGACCCGATTATGATAGCGCAGCGGGGGTGCTGCTCAGTTGCGAGAGTGGATCCTGGGATCCGCGCGGTCAGCTGGACGGCCGGCAGGTCCCGGTGATAGTCGTGACGCCATCGGTAAACATGAAGGGATGAGGACTCGTGGCGTTCGTTGCAACGAAGAGTACCTCCAGGCGCGCCGCGTCGTTTCGAATCAACTTTGCGCCGTCGGTAGCCGTACCAGCGTAAACAACAGTGTACGAGCCAAGAGGCAGAACCTGGTCGCCTTGCAGAAGACCCGTGGAGGTGTCGACCGTGAATACCTTCCGGCTGCGACCTGGATCTTCCGCGACCCTCAACTTTCCGTCTGACTCAAACGAATAAACAACACCGGGTGTGCACACGAACTGCCTCGCGTGCACAATGCCTGAGATGAGGACTGACGCAATCGCCGGTCCAACATAGTTCGCAAGAAACTTGCCTTTCACGGATTCTCCCTGGGCACTGGCGGCGTTCGCTGCATAGCCCCCGGTTCGACAGGATGCGGGCAGGAGGAGCGTCAGCATTCGGCGTGCCGGGCATATAGGGTTCCCGCGATAACAGGAGCCTCACCTTGAGCTGGCACGGTTAGTGCGTCAAAGTGGCCGAACGGTCGGCCTCGAATCAGCTCAGCCGGTCGAATCAATATCCCAATCGCGCACGACCGAGCGCGGATCGGGTGTGAGTCGCAAGTAAGGCTTGGCCGCCCGCCAACCCAGTGGGAAACGCCGCTGTGCATCGGAATCGCTTACCGCTGGAACGATAATGACATCCTGCCCGGTTTCCCAGTTCACCGGCGTCGACACGGAATAGGAATCCGTCAACTGCAGAGAGTCGATGACCCGGAGAATCTCGACGAAATTCCGGCCTGCGGTTTGTGGATAGGTCAGAGTCAACCGGATCTTCTTGCGCGGGTCGATGACAAACACCGTGCGAACCGTGTACAGCTCGTCATGTCGGGGATGGATCATGCCGTACAGCCGGGACACCTCGCGCTCCGAGTCGGCAATCAGCGGAAAGTTCAAGGCATAACCCTGGGTCTCCCGGATGTCCTCGGCCCACCGCTGGTGTGAATCAACTGAATCGACCGACAAGCCGATGGCCTTGACACCCCGCTTGTCGAACTCCGGCTTCAACCGTGCAACGTAACCGAGCTCTGTCGTACAAACCGGCGTGAAGTCCTTCGGGTGGGAGAACAGGATGACCCAGTGGTTGCCGGCCCACTCGTGGAAGTCGATCCGGCCGGTGTGAGTCGCGGCCGAAAAGTCCGGTGCCGTATCGCCGAGTTGCAAAGTCATGAGCCGTCCCTCGCGGGTATTGCTGTTGACCGTACTGTATTGCAACCGTAGTGACATTGCGGTCACGTTCCGGGAGTGAACCGGTCACCGGTCAACGCGTCCCGCCTCAACCGGCTTGCTGTCCTTGCTCCTGGAACAGCTCGCACACCAGCGCCCGCAGCCAGCGACTGCGCGCGTCATGATGGAATTTGCGATGCCAGAATTGTTTGATTGCGATTCGTGGCGGGGTGAAGGGCAACTGGACCACGCGAACACCGGCTGCAATCGTGGAGAAATAGCGCGCCAACGGCTCCGGTATGGTCGTGATCAGATCGGACTGCGCGACAATGATGGGCACGCTGGCGAAGTGCGGCGTACCCAACACCACCCGCCGCATAATCTTCCTGCGGGCCAGATAACTCTCAATGACCTCTTCCGTGCGACTCTCCGCACGCACGACCGCATGCTCGAGTTGCAGATACTGCCTGATAGTCAACTTCTCGGCCCGCACGCGGTGGTCGGAGCGTATGAGGCTGGCAAACGTATCGGAGTACAGAGCCTGCTGAAAGAAAGTGTGCTTCCTGAGATCCGGGAAGTACCCGATCGCGAGGTCAACTTCCCCGCTTTCCAATTGGAGCGCCACTTCCGTCGGCGGCAGCGTGACTGAGCGCACCATCGAATCGGGCATGAGCTCACGCAGGCGCTTCAGCAGAGTGGGCAGCAGCACGACCTCGCCCACGTCCGAGAGCACCAGGGTAACCGGCCGGTCGTTCTTGGCGGGGTCGAAGGGGGGCTCGGCGACGATGTCGGCGCCGATTCTCGCCAGCACCACCCGCGCCGACTCGATCAACGCCACCGCCCGGGGCGTCGGCTGCATGCCATTGCCCGATCTGACGAACAGGGGGTCCGCGAAAAACTCGCGCAGCTTGCCGAGCGAGACACTGACGCCCGGTTGACTCCGATGCAGCTTGCGCGCCGCCCCGCTCACACTGCGACGTTCGTCGAGCGCAACGAGCACGTACAGCAGGTTCAGATCGAGGTCGGCCATAGGTTATTCACTTTCCTAATAGAGTCTATACCATTTATTCGATTGCCGAGTAGCCGCCACAGGCGAATCATGGCCGGTGCGCTACTTGCAAAAAAGGGGGTTCAGCAGATGACTTCGGGAAATCTCGACAGCTTGTTACAGAAGGCCGGCAACACGGTCGAGTTGCTGCGCAACTCCCAGATCGGCGCTTATGTCTATCCCGTGGTCCCGACCGAATTCAGCAACTGGCGGACGGAGCAGGAGGCCTGGCGAAAGACGGCTGTGCTCTTCGACCAGACGCACCACATGGCGGAGATCACCATCAAGGGCCCCGACGCCCTGAAGCTCTGCTCGTACACGACCATCAACAGCTTCAACGGATTCGTTCCGGGCAAAGCCAAGCAGATGGTGCCGACCAGCTACGACGGCTACGTAGTTGGCGACGGAATTCTCTTCTATATCGACAAGGATGAGCTGCTGTTCGTCGGGCGGGCCCCGACCGTCAACTGGCTGCAGTTCCACGCCCAGAGCGGGCAGTTCAAGGTCGATGTCATCCGCGACGACCGCTCGCCTTCACACCCCTATGGCAAGCCCGTCTCCCGCCGCCACTACCGCTACCAGATACAGGGGCCGACGGCCGCGCAGGTACTGCAGAAGCTCAATGGCGGCCCCCTGCCAGATGTCAAATTCTTCACCTTCGATTTCCTCACGGTGAAGGGACGCAAGATTCGCGCTTTGCGTCACGGCATGGCCGGCGCGCCGGGACTGGAGATCTGGGGACCGTATGAGGAGCGCGAAGAGATCCGCTCCGCGGTCATAGAAGCTGGCAAGGACTTCGGCCTGGTAGTGGTCGGCGCCCGCACTTATTCGAGCAATACATTGGAGTCGGGTTGGATCCCGTCCCCTCTTCCCGCGGTCTATACCGGCGAGAAGATGAAAAAGTATCGCGAGTGGCTCCCGGCCAACGGTTATGAGGGTACCGCGTCCATCGGTGGCAGCTTCGTTTCCAGCAACATCGAGGACTACTACCTCACGCCCTACGAGCTGGGTTATGGCCCGTTCGTCAAGTTTGATCATGACTTCGTGGGCCGGGAAGCGCTCGAGGACATGGTCAAGAAGGGCCGTCCCCAACGCAAGAAAGTGACATTCGAGTGGAACGGCGACGACCTCGGGAAAATCACCAGCTCGCTCTACGATCGCAGTCAACTGCCCTTCAAGTACTTCGATCTGCCGAATGCGAACTACGCGTCCTCCTCCTTTGATGCGGTGAAACGTGACGGCAAGACCGTGGGGCTGTCGATGTTCACCGGCTACAGCCACAACGAGCGGTGCGGGTTGTCTCTTGGAGTGGTCGATGCAGATGTCAACGTAGGCGATCAGCTCACACTCGTGTGGGGCGAAGAGAACGGCGGGACGAAGAAATCGACCGTCGAGCCCCACAGACAGGGCGAAGTTCGAGTGAAGGTAGCTCCGACCCCGTATTCGCGTGAAGCACGCGAGGGTTACCACGACGGTTGGCGTAAAAACTTAAAATAACTGAGGGCAGACCGTGACCCAGCAACTTCCACAGCGACGTGCGGAGCCTGACGAGGCCCTGGAACTGACAGTCGCACGACTTGCGCGTGAGGCTTCGATCGAGATCAATGTTCAGGACCTGAAGGATCTGGAAGCGAGCCGGAGGTTCCTGACCGCCGGTCAGAAGATCTTCGTCAGCTTCCTGCCCAAACAGGCGTGGGACCAGACCGGGGAAGCCTGCCGCGCGTTGCAGCAGGCCGGGCTGAATCCCGTGCCCCACATCCCCGTGCGCTTACTGACCAATGAACACATGCTGGATGATGTATTGGGACGGTTGGTGCGAGATGCCGGTGTCCAGGAAGTGCTGCTGCTGTCGGGCGACTACCCACAACCGCTCGGTCCGTACTCCCGTGTGGAGGACGTTCTCGAGACCGGCCTGCTGACCAGACACGGCTTGCGGCGAGTCTCTTTTGCGGGCCATCCGGAGGGGCACCCCAAGGTAGCCATCGAGGAAATTCGCCGCTCGGAACGTGCCAAGGCGACTCGCGGTGCCGAACAAGGACTCGAAGTCAGTCTGGTCACGCAGTTCTTCTTCGAAGCCGATCCGTTTCTGGATTGGGCGCAGGAGATCCGTGCGGCAGGCCTTCGGTGCCGACTCGTGGCAGGACTCGCCGGTCCCGCGCGAATCACGACGCTGTTCAAGTTCGCCATGCGGTGCGGCGCCGGGCCGTCTATTCGTGCACTGGGCGCGCGCCCTTCCTCGTTCGCCAAACTGCTTGGAGATCACGGGCCACAGGACGTGTTGACTAGGTTGGCTACTGCGCAGAGTGCTGGCGAATCGGACTTCACGGGCATTCATCTTTTCTGCTTCGGCGGCTATCTGCGCACTTGTGAGTGGCTTCATCGCGTAGCCAACGGCGAGTCGCTCGATCCGTGACGGCCCGCGTGATTGACGGACGTGCCGCGGCGGCGTTGTTGCGCGCGGAATTCGTCCCTCGCATCGAGTTACTTCGACAAAGAACAAACATAACTCCCGGGCTGGCAGTCGTGCTGGTCGGGAACAATCCGGCCTCCGCGATTTACGTCAGCAACAAGGTGCGGGCGTGTGAGGAAATCGGGATCCGCTCGCTCAGGTTCGATCTGCCGGAGAGCACCGATACGGACTCGCTGGTTCGCACCATCGAAAGCCTGAATGCCGACCCGGCAGTGCACGGAATTCTGGTGCAGCTCCCCCTGCCCCCGCACATCGACATGCGACGCGTGCTCGAGACCATATCCGTGAGAAAGGACGTCGACGGATTCCATCTCTACAACGTCGGCGGGCTCGTTGTCGGCAATACGATTTTCTCTCCCTGTACGCCCTATGGCGTTGTCAAATTGCTCGAATACGAGCGCATCAAGGTTGAGGGGCAGAATGTGGTCGTTGTCGGTGCCAGCAACATTGTCGGCAAACCGATGGCGTTGATGTTGATGCAACGCGATGCCACGGTGTGTATCTGTCACGCCAAAACGCGCGACCTGGCGCAATTCACCATTCTGGCCGACATCCTGATTGTGGCCGCCGGCAAACCGCGGCTGATCCTGCCGCAAATGGTGAAGACCGGCGCCGTGGTGATCGATGTGGGCATCAATCGCCTGCCCGATGGCAGCATCACCGGAGATGTGGATTTCGAAGGAGTCGCGGCCAAGGCTTCGTTCATAACGCCCGTGCCCGGCGGCGTCGGCCCGATGACCATCACCATGCTTCTGGAAAACACCATCGCGGCGGCGGAGCGCGCCAACTGAGAGATCGGACTACACCGCCCGGGCCAACAACCGAACCGGGTAAACCACCGCACCCAAAGCGCAGATCAGGATGACCACCGCCATGGCAAAGGCAGGCTCTTGCGACAGGAAAGCCGCGGCCACCGTAGTCAGTCCCGCGACGGCGAACTGACTGGCGCCAAAGAGCGCGGAGACGGACCCCGCACGCGAGGGATCCACGGCCATTCCACCCGCCATGGCATTGGTGGATACGAAACCCAGGGATGAGACAACAACGAACAGCGGCACAAAGACTCCAAGCGCTCCGCCAAATCCGGTTTGTACATCGACCAGGAGCACTATGGCCGCGGCGAGTGCACTGATGGCTCCGTAGGGCAGGATTGCATCGGCAGGGAATGTACGCAGCAAGCGCCTGTTGATCTGCGCGGCAATCATGAAGCCTGCCGCGTTGATCCCGAAAATCCAGCCGAAATATAGAGCGGGCACCTTGTAGAAGCTAATTACCAGGTACGGCGCTGCCGCGATCCAGGCGAACATGCACGAGAAATTCAACCCGCTGGTCACCATGTAGCCGAGGATGCGTGGGTTCTTCAGCACGGCCACGTAGGCGGCCACAGGGGATTCGGATCGAGCACGGGCGGCGACCATCTCCGTACGACTCTCCTTCAACCCGTAGAACACCGACAATCCCAATGACGCTCCAAAAAGAGTGACGGCCCAGAAGATCGCTCTCCATCCCAGCCAGGTGACAATCACACCACCGGCCAGGGGGGCCACGATCGGCCCAACACCCCGGAGTGTGAGCAACATGGAGAAGATCCGGGCCGATTCCTGGTGGTCGAAACGATCGCGTACCACGGCGGTGGCGATCACCACACCTGAGCAGGCGCCGACCGCCTGGAGAAAACGCATAGCGATCATCTGATCCATGGTGGTAGCGATCGCGCAGCCAACACTTGCCGCCAGATAAATCGCCGCCCCGACCAGCATGGTCGGTCGCCGCCCTGCCCGGTCAGACCACGGCCCGTAGAAGAGTTGCCCGAACCCCAGCCCTACGAAGTACACCGCCAAAGTCACCTGACCCTGACTGATGGTGCCCCGTAGTGACTGGGTCAGCTCCGGCAGCGCCGGGAGGTAGATATCGGTGGTGATGGGCGGAAAGGCCGACATGGCGCCCAGCAACGCGAGAAAGCCCACCGAGGCATGCTCGCCCGTCTTGCTGGAAATCGCTTGGGTGTGTCGATCTGTCATCGCGCGGGGGATGCTCGTGCATCCCCCGGCCCGGCGTCAATGATCGAGATCGAACGGCAAAAGAATTTCGCGAACTAAACGCGCCGGCGAAACAAGGCGTGATACGCGACCAACACCACTATCGCGCCCACCACGGCAACGAACATGCTGTAGATGTTGACTCCGTTCACACCGGAGTGGCCGAGCGTGTTGAAAATCCAACCGCCCACGACAGCCCCGACGATCCCCAGCACAATATCCAGCACAACGCCTTCACCGCTCTTGTTGACTATCTTGCTGGCAATGAAGCCCGAAATGAGTCCCAACACCAGCCACGCTAGAATCGACATGATCCCATCCCCCTTTGTTGCTTTGAGCGCGGCGACACTCGGTCGCCTGCGTTCGAGACTACACCCAATCTGATTAGCGAACGACCCGCAGGATGCCGGCCTACTTCGGAATGTCCTTGGCGGCCTCCTTGGCGGCTTTGGCATGGTGGTGGGCCTTCGCCTTGTGCACCTTAGCCTTGGCCTTGTCTATGGACTTGTCCGGCTCGGAGGACACGGCGGCCTTGGCCTGGTCGCCCAGCTCTTGCGCCTTCTCTCCAGTGGCTTTTGCCCCTTCCTTCACGGTGGACCCTACCTGTGCCCCGGACACGTTCCACAGGACCAAGGTCGCCATCACCAACACGGTTCTTTTGATCATCGAATGTACCCTCCAATACTCGAGCGCTGCGGTTGTAACGTCCAAGTTCCCGCATGGTTCCCTTCGGCAGGCGTCCGGCTCCCTCGTTGTGCAGAGGAATGCCCTTCGGACGGGTGTCATGATGATTTCCATGCTGCAGGAGATTGTGCCGTGATTGATCTGCATTACTGGCCGACGCCCAACGGGCACAAGATCACCCTGTTCCTCGAAGAGGCGGGTGCGCCCTACCGCATCGTTCCCATCAACATTGGCAAGGGCGAACAGTTCGCTCCCGAGTTCCTGGCAATCAGTCCGAATAATCGGATGCCGGCGATCGTTGACCACGCGCCGGCTGGCGGCGGTGCACCCGTGTCAGTCTTTGAGTCCGGGGCGATCCTGCTGTACCTGGCGGAAAAGACTGGGAAATTCATACCGGCCGACATCCGCGGGCGCGTTTCCGTCCTGCAATGGCTGTTCTGGCAGGTCGGTGGGCTGGGGCCCATGGCTGGTCAGAATCACCATTTCGGACAGTACGCCCCCGAAAAGCTGCCGTACGCTATCGAGCGGTACGTGAAGGAGACGAATCGGCTCTACGGCGTCCTGGACCGCCGACTCGCACTCGCTCCCTATCTCGCGGGTGAGCAGTACACCATTGCGGATATGGCCAGCTATCCATGGATCGTTCCATGGCAACGCCAGCAGCAGGATCTCGAGCAGTTCCCCGCACTCAAGCGGTGGTTCGAAGCGATCGCGCAGCGGTCGGCAACCCAACGGGCGTATGCACGGGCTGAAGAGTTCGCAACTCGACCAACTGTGAACGAAGAGAGCCGCAAGATCCTGTTCGGACAGACAGCGGCCAACACCGCCGCCCGCTAACGGGGGCGGCCAACACCGCCCGCTGACGGGCGGCGTCGGCTGTCACGAAAGACCCGCTACTCACTCAACTCCAGTGCGCTCGGCACAGCCGGATGAGCCGACTGACCGAGGAACCCACCGCTCTGGTGCGCCCACAGCTTTGCATACAGGCCGTTGCGCGCGAGTAGCTCCTCGTGGCTACCGTCCTCGACGATGCGCCCCTGCTCGATCACCAGCAAACGATCCATGGCGGCGATCGTCGACAACCGGTGAGCAATTGCAATCACGGTCTTGCCTTCCATCAACCGGTACAAGCTCTGTTGAATGGCCGCCTCGACCTCGCTGTCGAGCGCGCTCGTGGCCTCATCCAGAAGCAGTATGGGTGCATCTTTGAGCATCACGCGAGCGATGGCGATGCGTTGACGCTGACCACCACTCAACTTCACGCCACGCTCACCTACGCGAGCTTCGAACCCCGAGCGGCCCTCCGGGTCGGTGAGCCCTCTGATGAACTCTATCGCCTCTGCGCGCTCCGCGGCCGCGATCATCTCTGCATCGGATGCATCCGGTCGCCCATACAGAATGTTCTCGCGCACCGATCGATGTAGCAAAGAGGTGTCCTGGGTCACCATGCCGATCTGGGACCGCAAGCTCTCCTGGGCAACAGTCGCAATGTCCTGGCCATCGATCAATATGCGACCCTCGGCAAGATCGTAGAATCGCAACAGCAGATTCACGATGGTGCTCTTGCCCGCCCCCGAACGCCCAACGAGCCCGATCTTCTCTCCCGGCCGGATGTGCAAGCTCATGTCCCGGATGATCCGCGCCTCTTCATTCGTTGCACCGTAAGCGAAGCTCACCCGTTCGAACCGGATGTCGCCGCGTGTTGCGTGCAATGGCCGCGCATTTGGCTCATCAACGACGCTCGGACGGCTGGCCAGAGTATTCAGTCCGTCCTGCACGGTGCCGATGTGCTCGAACAACGAGGACATCTCCCACATCATCCAGTGCGAGATGCCGCTCAGTCGCATGGCCATGGCAACCGCGGCCGCCACGGCCCCGACACCCAGGCGGCCCTGAGTCCACATCAGCAATGTGAGGCCGCCGATCCCGCCGATCATGAGGACACTGAGCAGCTGGTTGACGATCTCGAAGCTCGTCACCATGCGCATCTGCCGGTACACGGTACGCAGAAACTCGGCCATGGCGCTCTGTGCGTAGGCCGACTCGCGATTGGAATGGGAAAACAACTTCACCGTGGTGATGTTCGTGTAGGCATCCGTAATACGCCCGGTCATCAGTGAACGGGCGTCGGCCTGTTTCTTGCCCAGATGCGCCATGCGCGGCACGAAGTAACAGATGAACAGCAGGTACACCAGCAGCCACACCGAGAACGGCGCGAGCAGCCAGGGATCGAATCCTCCGACCACCAACCCGAGCGTGACGAAGTAGATGACGAGGTAGACCAGGATGTCAGTGACAATCATCCAGGTATCCCGTACGGCCAGTGCGGTTTGCATCACCTTCGTGGCCACCCGCCCGGCAAACTCATCCTGGTAGAAACTCAGGCTCTGCGCCAGCATGTTGCGATGGAATATCCAGCGCAGGCGCATGGAGAAGTTGCCGGCGAGTGCTTGTTGCTTGATCAGAGTTTGAATCGCAACGAGCACGATGCTGCCGAACAGAATCCCCGCGAGCATCAGCAGGTGAGTTTGCTGGCGCGGCCACAGTTGGGCCGGCGGGATTTTCGCCAGCCAGTCCACCACTCTGCCCAGCGCGCTGAACAGCCACGCCTCGAACGCACCGATGCTGGCGGTGAGCACCATCATCGAGGCGATATAGCCGCGCATGCCTCGCGAGCAGATCCACAGGAAGTGGGCGAAGCTGCGTGGCAACGCCGGGGTGGCCTCGGCGGGAAATGGGTCTACCCATCGTTCAAAGATCGAAAACATGCCTTGCTCCAGGAGGGGCTTGGGTCCGAGCGCGCGCAGGTGTGCCCCAGGCTGCCGGTGGCATTGGGGTGCGAACGTTTCGCTCGTGCTCACGCCGACGCCAGTGATTTACGACGTCGGCAAATTGAGATCCCCGGCCGGCCGTTCGGTCAGGGTGCTGAGCTGGTCAGGATCTGGTGTGCATTTCGTGCTGCGGCTGCTGAGGGGCCGGCAGGTAGTTTAGCCGACTACTGGCACGCGTGGGGACTGGGCAGCTCCCGAACCCCTGCGAAGCGGTGATCGGGTGGTCAATCCACCGTGACCCGGCTAGCCTGGGATACCCGCGGCGTTTGCGCAACCGGCGTCGTCCGGTCTCGGCAGGCCGCCCAAAGAGGTTGATCTCGAATGGACAAGGCAAAGTTGGATGCGCTGCGCGCGCAATATGCGCAAGGTGGGGCGTTCGACGCGACTGATCCGGTTCTGCAGCAAGCCGCGCGTGATGTGCGCAGCCCCGACGGCCGACGCACTTTGCCGTATTCCGGCGTGCCGACTTTCATGGGACTGCCTGCGGCGGCTGGCCTCACCGGGCCGGACAGCCTTGCCGGGCTGGACATAGCGGTCATCGGGGTCCCCATGGACCTCGGTGTCTCGAATCGGCCAGGCGCGCGATTTGGACCGCGGGCGGTAAGAACGATCGAGCGCATCGGCCCGTACCACCCCACCTTCCGTGGCGTCCCCCAGGCGCGCGCTCGTGCGGCGGACGTGGGCGATGTCCCGTTCCGAAGTCGCTATAGCCTCGAACAGTCCCTGGAGGACATCGAGCGGTACTTTGCGGATGTTCGTGCGCAAGGCGTTCGCTCACTGGCAGTGGGCGGCGATCATTCGATCACCTACCCGATTCTCAAGGCGCTCGGCAAAGACCGTCCTCTGGGTCTGATTCACATCGATGCCCATTGCGACACCATGGGCGCCTACGACGGCTCGAAATTCCATCATGGCGGACCCTTCCGTCTCGCGGTGCTGGATGGCGCGCTGGATCCCGAGCGCACCATCCAGATTGGCATTCGCGGCTCGTCCAACATGTACTGGGACTTCTCCCATCAGTCCGGAATGACGGTGGTGTACATGGAGGAATTGAATGAAGCCGGCGTGGAAGCGATCGCCGCACGGGCCCGCCAGGTGGTGGGTAATGGACCGGTTTACATCAGCATTGATGTCGACGGCTTCGATCCGGCATTTGCACCCGGAACCGGTACCCCCGAAGTGGGTGGCATTACGCCCAGAGAGGGTTTGACCCTACTGCGCGCCCTGGGCGGACTCAACATCGTCGGCGCCGACGTGGTTGAGGTGGCACCTCAATACGATCCGACCACCAATACGGCCCAACTCGGTGCGCAGCTTCTGTTCGAGGAGTTCGCGCTCATGACCCTGGGCGCGCCGTGAGCCTCGGTAGAATCCGCTCGATCTGCGACACGGGCACAGGAGGCCCGTGGAGGAATCCTTGCCAATAGTTGCAACGCATAGACCGTAGTGCATCGAGCTGCTTGGTAGTCTCCACACCTTCGACGACCGCAACCAGGTCGAACGCCGACGCCAGACGGATGATGCTCTCGACAAGAGCCACACTCGCAGGATCGTCCGGCAGGCCGTGCACGAAGGACCGGTCAATTTTCAACAGGTCGACGGGCAGCTTGGACAGCAAGCCCAGCGAGGAGTAGCCGGTACCGAAGTCGTCCAAGGCGATCCGGATGCCGTTGGAGCGCAACTCCCGCAGCTTGCGGCTGGTTCCCTCGAGGTCCTGCAACAAAGTGGTCTCGGTGATCTCCAGATCCAGGCCGAAACCTTCGCATTCCTCCAGGCGGGCACACGCTTCCAGAACATTGCGCACGAATGTCCGTTGCCGCAACTGGACCGCCGACACATTGACTGCCACACGCAGTGGACGCAGCCCCATGCGGGCCCAGCGCTCGCAATCCGCCACCGCGCGGGCAATGACCCAATTTCCAACAGGCACAATCATTCCCGTCGATTCGAGCACGTCAATAAAGCCGCCCGGCAGCACCACCCCATTGGCGGGATCGTTCCAGCGCAGCAGTGCTTCGAGGGCAGTCACGTCCCCGGTCTCAAGATCCAACTGTGCTTGATAATACAGCTCGAACTGCTGCTCCTCGATGGCGGTACTGAGGCGATGCTCGAGCTCCATTCGCTCGGCAATCTCGCTTTGCATGTCGAGTTTGTAGTGCAGGTAGCGTTCGCCGGCCTCCTTCGCCTGTTTGATGGCCGCTTCCGCCCTTTGCACCAGCGTACCGCTGTCCAACCCATCTTCGGGATAGTGTGCAACACCATAACTGCACGACAACCGCACCGTACGTCCTTCGATCTCGAACGGCTCACCAAACAGGTTGCTGTCGAGAACGGAACGTATGCTGTCGTCCCCCGTCGACAGGGGTGGCTCCAGAAGCGCGAACGTTCCCCCGCCGAAGTAGCCTACCTCCTCATCGCTGACGGCATACTTCTTCAATCGCTCTGCAATTCCCTGCAGGGCGAGGTCGCCGAAGTGCCGGCCAAACGAGTCGTTGATGCTGTTGAGACCCCGAACATCGAAAGCGACGACGGCGCGCTTGTTCTGGGGGCCGAGGCCGCGGCGCAGCAACGCGTCGAGGCGATCGGAGAACAGGGATCGTTTGGCAAGACCCGTCAACGAATCGTAGTAGGCGAGAAATTGTGCCGCATCGGCGTATTGTTGGGAGCGCAGTGCGAACGACAGGCTTGCCAGCATATCCTGCAACAGCAGCAGCAGATCATCGTCGCCCACGAGATTGGCGTCGCGTGAGAAGAGCAGCAGTACACCCAGCGGGCGGCCCTCCACAACCAGCGGCAGAGCCACCAGTGCCTTGTAGCCCAGAGCCAGCAGCTTTTCGCGTCCGATGACCGGCGGTTCCGCGTGGCGAAGGTCGCGGCTGATGACTATCTGGCCCGTGCGCAATGCACGGCCGGTGAGGCTTTCATCCGGCACGGTGCCATCGCCGATGGCAATCCACGGCGCCTCCGGAAACCCGACGTCACTACCGGCACGAAACTGCGGAATGGCGCGCCGGCCACCCAGCTCAACGACTGAGAATACGGCCCGATCGTAGCCGCCCACTTCCGTAGCCAGACGGCAAGCCTCCTGCAGCAACTCGCCCCGATCCTGGATGCGCAGCACCGCGGAATTGACCCCGCTTTGCATGCGCAGAATGCGGCCCAGCCGCTCGATCTGCTCACTCTGGCGCCGGCGTTCCGTGATGTCGCGGCTGACCCCGATGATGTAGTGCCGGTTGTCGTGCTCGAGGTATCGAAGGCTGAACTCAACGGGCAGGGTGCTGCCATTCTTGGCCTGGTATTGCCCCTCCATGACGACTGTACCCACAGCCTTGATGTAAGCAACACGCTCCTCCCAGGATTGCTCGCTGGCACCCACGGAGAAATCCACTACCTTCAACCCCAACATTTCCTCGCGTGTATATCCGAGCCGCTGGGAACCCGCGTTGTTGGTGTCGAGAACGCGGCCACTCCGTGCGTCCACGACGTAGATCATGTCGTTGGTATGCTGAAGGAGCGTGCGGATGAGGCCTACTCGCTGCTCCGAGTTGCGGTATTCAGTACGGATGCGCAGAGCCTGAACGCAGTAGGCCAGGTCCCAGGACAGCTCCCGTAACCAGGCGACCGCGGCCGTATCGAAGGCATTGGGCTGATCCGAATGAATGTTGAGTGTGCCCAGGCGCTCGCGACCGCTGAGCAGCGGTAGTGCCAGTGACGACCCGCAATCCGGGGCTGCCGCCGCCTCGAGCCCCGGTGCCGGGTCATTCTGCGCGGAACCAACCCAGGCGCTGCGATAGCCGCCCTCTTCCACAATGAGCCGGCAAATGCCACTCAGCAGCGCTTGCTCATCGGAAGCCCGGAACAGCAGGCGGTTGCAGGCACTCAACAGTCGCAGCTCGCGGTTCGCCTTCAGCAGCTCAGCCTTTGCTTCCCGGTATGCCGTCACCTCCATGCCGGTGGCCACGAACCGCGTAATGGCGCCGTGGTCGTCCCGCATGGCCTTGAACACACAGATGAGGTCCGCCCGGCGGCCTCCTTTCAGACGTACGACCAACTCGGCGCGGGCCTTCTGGCCTTGTTTGACGGACTGCAACATGGCGCGGGCGCTCTCGATCCCGGCCGGGTCGAACAGCCGCGCCGCCAGCTCGCCGAAGCTCAAACCCACGACCTCGCCGCGACCCAACCCCAGGGCCTGCAGGGCGGCCTCGTTCACTTCTAGAACGATTCCATCGGTCGAGAAGACGGTGACCAGGACAAACAGGCTGTCCAGCAATTCACGACTGAGTCGCTCGCTGGCGTGCTCCGTTAGACCGCTCATATCGTCTCATTCATACAGCAAGGCGGCGAGTATGCGCCTATGGCTGCGTGGCGGCGCGGCGCGGTTGCCTTCGAGTCAGGGACAGTCCCACGAAATTGGCGACGCTTTGTACGAAGCTGACAATCTCGGGTGATATGGGCCGCCGGGTGCGCGAATGCGCACTGAGCACTCCCATTACACCCTGCAGTCCAAAGACAGGCGCCTCGATACCGATCGAGAACTTGCGAGCCGCGAGCGCGCGCGCATCCACCGAGACTGGTTCAAACCTGCGATTCTCCACCACAATGGTGGACATGTTTGCCAGCACGTGCTGGGCTCTGCTGCCCCAGTCCGCAGGATCGATCACCGCACCGCCGATGTTTGCCGGCCAGCCGACGGCGGCCCCCAGTCGCAGGCTGCGCCCGTCAGCGCCCGCCTGGAAAATGCTGCAACACTCGAACTCCAGGGTCTGACTCACCAGCTCCACCGCGCGACTCATCAGCTCGACCGGCTCGGTGTTCCCGACTGCCAGCTGACCGAACTGTGCAAGCACCTTCTGCCAGAGCGCAATCCGGGGAACGGGCTCCGCCGCCGCACGCAACATGCGGCGCTGTTCGAGCAATGCAACCGTGCCGCGCGCCAAGTGTTCGAGCGCATTGCGTTGCGTTTGGTTCAGTCTGCGTGGGCGATGATCGAGAACACACAGGGTACCCAACGCATGCCCATGCATGTTGCGTAGCGGCATTCCTGCGTAGTAGCGGATCTTCAGATCCCCCACGACCAACGGGTTGGCATGAAAGCGCTCATCGAGGGCGGCATCGCGCACCTCGAACAACGTGTCGCTGACAATCGCATGGGCGCAAAAGGCAACATCCCGGGACGTCTGGGCGAGACCGATCAGGCCATGTGAGGATTTGAACCACTGTCGATCGCGAGCGACCAGGCTGAGCAGCGCAATGGGCGCCTCGCAGATAGCGGCCGCAAGCTCGGTCAAGCCGTCGAACAACAGCTCCCGCGGTGTGTCCAGGATCCCACAAGCCTCGAGGGCGCGTACGCGCTCGGCTTCGTTGGCAGGAATGGGTGGGCGGCTCATGCGGTGCGGTGTAATTTCAGCGACTCGGCGCGACGGACGGCAACAGCCGCAAAATGACCGGGACCAGCTCACTCGATGAGCGCCCCTTGCTCACGAATGCGGTGGCGCCGGCCGCCCTGGATTCTTCGCGATAGATCGACATGTCGTTGGCCGAATGCATGATGACGGGCACCTGCGGACTGAGCCGCTTGAGGCGGCGCACCGCCTCGAAGCCGTCCATGCCGGGCATGGCAATGTCCATGATGACCAGGTCGGGGGATTGCAACTCGCACAAGGACAATGCCTGCTCCGCCGATTCGGCCGTGCGCAGATTGCATCCGCGCAGCGTCAGTTCGAGTAACGCCACTATGGCCGCACGCGTCCCGGGATGATCGTCGACCACGAGGATCATTGCCTCGACAGGATTGACAGAGGGCTCTGCTACGATATGGTCAACGGACATCAGCTTGTGCTCTACGCAATATTCCCACCGCGCCACTCTAGAGCGGCCGGGTCGAAAATCACGTAGGGAGTTCTTGACGGCGAAGCTAATTGAGTACCGTCAGACCGTGCTGAACGGCGAACTTGACCAGTCCGGTGACATCCGGAATGTGCAGCTTCTGCATGAGGCGACTGCGATAGGTGTCCACTGTCTTGGGAGACAAAAACAGCATTTTGCCGATGGCGGCGCTCGAGTGGCCATCCGCCACCAACTTCAGGACCTCCCGTTCACGCTTGGTGAGGCCTTCCAGGGGGCTGACTTTCCGACCTTCGCCCCCACTCTGCGCCACGATTTCCGCGACCTTGGGGCTCAGATAGCGCCTTCCCACGTGCACGGCCCGCACCGCCTCCACTATTTCCCGGCCTGCCGAATCCTTCAATAGATAGCCGCGGGCTCCCGCTTCCAGCGCGTGGAACACGTGTTCGGCACCGGAATGCATCGACAATATGACAATGCGGGTATCCGGTTGTTTCTGCAGTATCTGGCGCGTGGCTTCCAGGCCGTCGAGCTCCGGCATGGAGATGTCGAGAATTACGACCCGCGGCCGCAAATCGATGACCAGCTTGAGTCCATCGCGACCGTTGGCCGCCGTTCCAACAACTTGTATGTCCTGCTGAGTGGACAGGATTGCCACCAGCCCGTCACGCAACACCGCGTGATCATCCACAATCGCAACCCCGATTCCCATCAAACACCCGCCGTCGTTGCCGCGGACACCCGCGTACCCTGCCCGCTCCCGGTTTGAACCTGGAAGCTCCAACCAATCAACTCAGCCCGCTCACGCATGGTCGTCATGCCCATGCCATACAACCCATTGCCACGCTCGGGGCGTGCGTCAAACCCCTTGCCGTTGTCCGTGACTGTCAAGACCACCGAGCCACGCTCTGCTTGCAACTCTATGGAAGCCTCGCTGGCCTGCGCGTGCTTGACCGTATTGTTCAAAGCCTCCTGGGCTATGCGAAACAACGCCATTTCAACCGTCGGCGGCAGGCGTGGCTTCGGTTCAACTCCGCGCACGACGATGCTCAAGCCACCACGGCGCGCGACACGCGTCGCGTGCTCCTTGAGCGCGGCGAGCAAACCGAGCTCGTCGATTCCGGCCGGCCGCAGCTCCACCATGACGTGCCGGATATGCTGGGTGGTTTCTTGTAACAAGGCCTCCGAATCCTCCAGGCGCTGGCCGATTTCCAGCGCCAGTTGCGCAGGGATCGCGGCCCGCATCATGATCAGATTGAGACTGAGCGCCGTCAACTCCTGGCCCACCGTGTCGTGCAGCTCCCGTGCCAGGGTGCGCCGCTCGTTTTCCTGCACTTCAATCAGCTTCCGGGACAGCGCCTGCAACCGCCCCGCGTACTCCCTCAACGCAACTTCGGATCGCCGGCGCTCCGTGATGTCCACGCCAACTCCCACGAGACAGGCCGATCCTTCGAACATTACACGCCGGCCGGTGAAGAAGTAGGGAGTTACCCGACCGTCCCGGGAAACAAAATCGGCTTCCACCGACGACTCGCCCCGCTCGAACACCTCGCGGATTCTTTGCGCAACAAGCCGTTTGTCCTTGCCGGCAAAGAAATCCAGCGGATGACTTTGTGCGATCTGCTCGGGTGAGCAGCCCGAGACACTGACAAAGTTGCGATTCCAGCGCAGAAACCGGCCCGCCTCGGTGTAGAAGTAGGCGATGCCCGGCATGCTTTCAATCATGGCATCTGAAAAGAGCTTCTCGGACATCGATTCCATGCGACACCGCCTGACTCGCAAGGTTGCAGCCGGACTGTAACCCAAAGCGATGCCAAGTCCTGCATGCGGCGCCGCACCATGTCACACAGTCCCCAGGCCGTTCCACCTGGGAGACGTTGTCGCTACCGCACTTCGGTGACTCGCGGCTTGAGCAGGTCAGACAGCCCAACACGATGAAGCATTTCCGCACGGACCCGGTCCATGACAGCGAAGGCCACTTCCGCGCCGTCCTGTGTTGGATCTATGTGGACCCGGAAGGGCCGCTTGCCATGCGGCGTGTCCACTACCCGGACGATCGCCGCAGCGACGGTCGAGGCGTCCGCATCGGGGGGTACGATGGCGGCAAAAGCTTTTTGTATTTCCTCGCCCAGACCCTTGTTGGGGCCCGACTCGTATTCGGCAACGCGAGCCGCATCCGCTGGTCGGCCAGAATGCGCGAAGTGATTCGTTCCCGCGGTAAACGCGCCGGGCACGATGATGGATGTCTCGATTCCCCAGCGCGTCAATTCCCGCGCATATTGCACGGCCAGTGCGTCCATTCCTGCCTTTGCGGCGAAGTACGGCGACAGATAAGGCGGGGTGCCACCAGCCGAGCTGCTGCTCGAGACCCAAACCAGCAACCCTCTTGCCTGCTTGCGCAGTTGCGGCAAAGCAGCGCGGTTGACTCTCTGCGTGCTCAGTACATTCACGTCATACAGCTCGGCGAGTTGCTCAGGTGTAAAGGCCTCGGCTGGGCCGAACACCATGTGGCCGGCGTTGTGAACGATGACATCGAGCCGGTGGTTATCGGCAATGATCCTGTCGATCGCGGCATCCACCGACGCCTGCGAACCAACATCCAGCTCGATCGGGCGCAGGTCAACACGGTTGTCCTTGGCAAACTTTTGCACGTCCGCCACCTGGGCGGCATTGCGACCTGCGGTGTCGCGCATGCTGGCGTAGACAGTGTGTCCGGCTTTGGCCAGGGCATTGGCGGCCATCCGGCCGAAACCGCTGGAGGCACCGGTAACTACTATCAGGTAGCTCATGTTGGTATTCCTCAGATGATGCCGCCGTTGGCGCGCAGAACTTGCCCGTTGACCCAACCGCCATCGGGGCCGGCCAGGAAGGCCACCACATTGGCGATATCCTGGGGCTGGCCCAGCCGCTCCAACGGCGCGAGCTTCGCCAGGTGATCCACGACCTGCGGGGACTTGCCGTTGAGAAACAGGTCCGTGGCCGTCGGCCCGGGAGCGACCACGTTGACGGTGATGTTCCGTCCACGCAGCTCCTTGGAAAGGATATGGGTCATGGCTTCCACGCCGGCCTTGGTCGCGGCATAGACCGCATACGTCGGTTGGTAGAGGCCGACGACACTCGATGAGAAGTTGATGATCCGGCCACCGCTGCGCAGCCGGCGGGCCGCCTCCCGCAACCCGTTGAAGACGCCTTTCAAATTGACTGCAATGTGCCGGTCAAAGAATTCATCGCTGGCTTCAGCCACGGTGGCCAGTTGCATGATGCCGGCGTTGTTGACCAGGACATCGACACCGCCATAGGTCTTTTCCAGCACATCAAACATGCTGCTGACCGCACGCGGATCGCTTACATCGGCCCGGATTGCCACGGCCTGGCCGCCGGCCCGGCGCAATCTCGCCACGAGCGACTCCGCCTGAGCGGAGTCACCGGAATAGTTGACGCCGACACAGAACCCATCGCGGGCCAGACGCTCGGCAACGGCTGCGCCGATACCGCGCGATGCACCGGTCACCAGGGCCACTTTCGGGGTGATCTCAGGCATGGGAGGTCTCCTTCGTGAACTTTTGGGGGAGCCGATTCTGCCCGGCTGGCGTGTGGACTCGCTTTCAATATCGCCGCACACTTCCACAATCCTGGCACCTGTGCCGCCCGTGGAATCGCGATCCGTGAATGACCTGTCCACGCCCTCTCAGCACCGCTCCGAGACGAGCCGCGTCCGCGTGGCGCGTTGGGAAGGTGCGGAGTTGCGTGTAACCAACGAGAACATTCAACGGCCTTCGACCTGGAACATTGCCGGTCCCTGTCACACAGTCGTCATCCATTTGAGCGGTCCCATCCGCCGGATCGAGACGCAAGTGAATGGGGCCGCGGCGCTGGTTGCGCCGCTGGGACCCGGTGAGGTGTCCCTGATTCCCGCTGACTACAATTACCTTTGCCAGGCACAAGGTGGAGCAGTTGCTTTCGGCACCCTGAGGATCGGGGAACGAGCCTTCCGCGACACCTTGGGCGTGTCAGGCGAGTCCAGCGAGTTGCGGCTCAGCCTTGGCCAACGGGACGCATTCGTATACGAGACGGTGAAACGTCTTGCGAAGCTCGTCGACGATACAGATGATGTCTCGCAGATGGTTGGTCGGTATCTGACTCAAGCGCTCTACGGGCATTTACTCCAGACCTATCAAGCGCGCCAAGACGGCCCGAACCCTGAGCAGCGGACTCCGGGGCTGACTGTGCAGACCATTCGACATCTCGAACAATACGTGCAGGATCACCTGGCCGAACGTATCGAGATCGATGCGTTGGCGCGGGTTGCAGGCCTGGATACACGCGGGATCTTCCGCGCCTTCCGCCGGGAGTTCCGGACCACTCCCGCGCAGTATGTCATTGAGCAGCGACTACACCGGGTCCGGTGGCTGCTAACCAACAGTCAGCATGACATCACCACCATTGCCATGCTCACCGGCTTCGCGACTCACAGTCACCTGACCACGACTTTCAAGAAGCATCTGGGTTTGACACCGCAGGCCTTTCGATCGCAAGTGCGGTCCTAGGAGGCTCTTGACTCAAGTTGCATTGACCGGCCGGCGCGCCAACACGCGGGGTGCCGTCTCCCGCAAGCCCAAACCGAGCAAACCGCCGATCACCGTCAGGCCCATCATCATCCACAGCGGCGCCTGCAGGCCCACGCGGTCCGCGGCGAATCCGGCCGCAAAGGGGGCAAGGACGCCACCCAACACTTCGCACGCCCCCATGCACAGGCCGAGAACCATCGCCGTGTGCTGCGAATCGACGCTCTCGGATGGAATGGTGGCCATGAACAGTGGAAAGACTCCATTGAGTCCCCATCCCACAAAGAAGATGGCCGCCAGCACCCACACCGAGCCGTCAAAGAACATCGCCCCCAGTGGCAGGATGATGCCGATCAGCGGCATGGCGATCATCAACGGGCGCCGGCCGATTCGATCCGACAGAGCGGATACCGCAAAGGCGCCCACGGTTGCCGAGATTCCCAAGGTTCCCATGAGCCAGCCCATGGTACTGGGGTCATAGCCGCGCACCTGGGTCAGATAAAGCGGCATGAATGCCCAACAAACCACGAGGTAGGACACGAGCAGGACACCGATCACGGCACAGAGCAACACATTGCGCTCGGCAAGCGCCTCGCGCATCGTGAGCTTGCCGGTTGATGAGCGTGAATCCGGCTTGGCTGCCTCCCCAGCCGGCTCGCGAATGAAGCGCCACATCAACAGCGCGGCAATGAGACCGGGAGCGCCGGCCAGAAAAAACGCATGACGCCAGCCATACGCGGTTGCAAAGCTCACCAGCAGCACGGGCGCGGCAAACGATCCCAACAGATTCGAGCCGAAGTTCTGGGTGACGCCCATGGCAAGGCCGCGATGTGCAGGCGAAACCTGCGTGGCCACCATCGACTGACTGATCGGCATGACGCCGCCTTCGGCAACGCCCATCAGCAGCCGCGCGCCCAACATGAGCGCGAATGAGGCGGCAATGCCGGAAAGAAAAGAACAGACCGAGAATGCCAGTGTGGCGCCCACCAGCAACCCCTTGCGACTGCCTGTCTTGTCCGAAATGAAGCCGATGGCGAAGGCCGCCAGCGCCCAGGTGAACGACAGCGCACCCGCCAGGATGCCCACCTGAGTGTTGTTCAAGTGCAGATCCGGCTGCACGAACGGCATCAGGAAGTTGAGCGAGTTGCGATCGAAGAATACGATGCCGAAATTGATGCTCAGCAGGCCGACCAGCAGGATCTGATAGCCGGTGCTGTTGGGCCTGTCGAGCGGCACCGTCGTATTTGTTTGTAGCATTTGGGTTGTTCTTTCAGCTTCTCAACGCAACAGTTGCAGTGGCTTGGGCAGCCTGGCGAGCAGCTCATCGCTGAATTGCGCATCCAGGTGGAAAAATGCGGCCCGCGCCAGGCGGTCCGAGCGGTTTTCCCAGGCATGATTGGTCCCGCGCTGCACGACCACATCACTCTTGCGCAAAGTGACTTCGCTGTCATCGAGCAGGAGCACGATCTCGCCCTCGATGACGACGACATAGTCGAGGGTCTTGGTCCTGTGCATGGGCGTGCGTTGGCCCCCATCACGCAGTGGATATAAATCAATGATGCGCAACAAGTGGCCGGCAGCGGGCATGATGGTGAACTCACGCTCGTTGGGCTCGGTTTGCTGCGCCGCTGTCAGGAGTGGGACGGCGGCCGGAGCACTCCATATTTCGACGAAATCGGCACCAACGGACCGGCCCCGCATGGCGTGATGTTGGGGCGGCGATCCGTCGGTCAGGACGACTGATTTCCCATTCCCATCATGGCCGGTGACCACACGCCGCGGCGTCTCTGTCATTGCAAATCTCCCAGGCTTCGCGCCAGCGCCTGGCGCAATTCACCACCACAGTCGACTGCTGACCCGACGCTGCGCCACGCGACGAAGCCGTCCGGTCGCAGCAGGGAGGCACCCTCGGCGCCCACTCCGTACAATTCGCAAAATCGACCGTCAGGGTCGGTAACCTCTGTGCCTATGCGATAGGCATCCAGGGCCAAGTCACCGAACCCGTCTGTGACGCCGGCAGCCGCTTCAATCCATTTTTCGCCGGCAGGTCCGGCGAGCAGCAGGTAGTTTCCAACCAGATCCAACGTCGAGACGCGTTGACCCGCTTTGTGCACCCACAGATGCGGCGCACGCGAGCCGGGCATCCCGCAGGTTGTGCGGGGATCGGCATGCGTGCCCAGAGGAGAGTCGTAAAGATAACCGAGCTCGATCTGCAGGTCAGCGACGATCGGCTCCGGAGGCTGACTCGGCTGCAGCCATGGAGCGGTGCGCGCCACATACCGGGAGAAGGCCTGCTCAACGGTGAAATGTGCAACGGGTTTGCGTTCGCTCTCGTAGGTATCGAGCAGCTGTTCTGCGGCATGCCCTTGGATCACGAGCGCCAGTTTCCAGGCAAGGTTGTGTGCATCGTGAACTCCAGTGTTACCACCGAAGCCACCATTCGGCGGCATGAGGTGCGCGGCATCGCCGGCGATGAAGATGCGCCCGTCGCGGAATTTTTGGGCCACATTTGCGGTGGCGCGCCAGCGGGTGAAGCCGTCGATCCTGACATCCAGGTCCGGCACGCCGACTCCCATCCTGACGAGCTCGATCAGGCGGGGCTCGCTGACGTCGGCAGCGGCATTCACCGCGGCCTGTGGGTCGAGCTTGTAGTCGCCAAGCGTGTTGACGCCGAAAAATCCGGCCTGGGCGCTGCGGTTCATGCGGAAGAATCCGGCCAGTTGCGCGTTGTTGACGTAGATGATGCTCCAGGCGTTGTTGCCAATCCACGGTGACAGGTCGGCCGTGAAGTAGATAGTCAGCGAGTTGGAAAAGGCCCCACGTCCCTCGTAGGCAATGCCGAGCGACTCACGCACCTGCGAGTGGCCGCCGTCTGCGGCAATCAGATACTGACCTCTGAGCTCGCGCGGGACACCAGTCGAGGCATCCTGTGTCATGACAGTGACGCCATCAGCATCTTGATCTACACCCGTTATGTCGGCCCCCTGGATCACAGTTGCTCCCGCTGACAGCGCGCGCTCGCGCAGGATGGGCTCGAGGCTGGGCTGATTCAGGTACAGCCGGCGGCACGGACTGACGGCTTCAACACCTTCATTCAGGGTGGGCATGATGTCCGCGAGCTTGCGACCCGCCACCGATTCCAAGGCCACGATCGCCCCTTCCGGCACGAAGTCGTGGGAAGACCGCTCACGCACTTCGTTCTCGATGCCCAGGGAGCGGAACAGCTCCAGGGTGCGCATGTGAAAAAACGCGGCGCGCGGCAGTGGCGAGCTGGCCTTCAGCCGCTCGATCGCAATGGAGCGAATACCCCGTTGAGCCAGAAACGCGGCAGCGCACAAACCTACCAGGCCTCCCCCCGCTATCAGGACGGGTGCCTCCTCATTTGCACTCACGGCATGGTTCGACATCGTCTGGCCTCCGTTGAGCCCGGAAATGCTGACCCTAATCGATGCGGCGGCCCGATACGCTTCGCAATCGGAACGGAGGCATTTCGCCTATGGACTAAAGCGTAGTACACGTACCGATATAATCAGCAACTGAGCCGCGCCGGCAGACGGTGCTGGAGGCTGATCTGTGACGAACCCTGGCGTGCCGACCTTGAACGACTGGAAACGAATGTATCGGACGCTGTGGCGTATCCGCCTGTTCGAGGGCCAGGTCCAGAGGCTCGCGGCCGTGGGCGAAGTACCCGGCTTTCCGCATTTGTCCACCGGTCAGGAGGCCGTTGCGGTCGGAGTCTGCGCGCATCTCACCGCAGAGGACACCCTGTTCACCAGCCATAGAGGCCACGGGCACACGCTCGCAAAAGGCAGCGATCTGCAGGCTACGTTTGCGGAAATCATCGGCCGCGAAAGCGGATTGTGCCGCGGTCGCGGCGGCTCCATGCACCTGGTTGATACTGCCCACGGTGTGCTGGGCGCGACCGGCGTTGTGGGAGGCAACCTTCCCCTGGCCGCTGGCGCTGCCTGGGCGGCGCAGGCCAAGGGTGCTCGGACCATCAGTGTGGTTTTCTTTGGCGATGGTGCCACCGGGGCCGGCGTGTTTCACGAAACGGTGAATCTCGCGGTGCTGTGGAAGCTGCCCATTCTGTTCGTGTGCGAGAACAACGGCTATGCGGAATTCACCAGCCGTGAGGAGCACTCGAACGTGAAGCTGGTGAGCGCGTTCGCGACACCCTACGGCATGCCGGCAAAAACCATTGACGGCAACGACCTCCCCACCGTTTACGCCGCAGCCGCAGACGCTATTGCGGGTCTGCGCGAGGGATCAGGGCCCTATCTGCTCGAGTGCATGACTTACCGCATGGCAGGCCACTTCGTGGGAGACGCGCAGCACTACCGCTCGAAGGAAGAGCTGGCAGCCATGAAGGAGAAATGCCCTATTGAGCGCCTGAAACGGCATCTCATTGAACGCGGTGTGCAGGCGGGCGAGCTCGATGCCATCGGTGAGGAAGCCAAGCAGGAAGTGCTGCAGGCAGTTGAGCGCGCTCGTGCACAGCCTCGACCGGATCCGGCAACCGTGCTGGAGTACGTTTACAGCGAGCCATCCCTGGCAACCACTGCAGGTTTGACTCCGTGAGCGAGACTTTTATTGAGATCCTGCGCCGCGCGCTCGATGAGGAACTGGCGCTGGACCCGGCGGTCCACCTGTTAGGTGAAGATGTTGCTGCCGGCGGGGCGTTCGGAGTCACAAAGGGCCTGGCCCAGAAGTACGGCGCGCAGCGGGTTCGCAACACTCCCATCAGCGAGGCCGCAATCACGGGCGTGGCCACAGGCGCTGCCCTGTGTGGCTTGCGGCCGGTGCTGGAGATCATGTTCATTGATTTCGCCACCCTGGCGCTCGACTGCCTCGTCAATCAGAGCGCAAAGTATCGCTACATGTCAGGCGGACAGTTGGCGGTACCGATGGTCGTGCGGACCCAGGCGGGCGCGGCCGGCGGTGCGGCGGCTCAACACTCGCAGAGCCTGGAAGCCTGGTTCATTCACGTGCCCGGGCTCGTGGTGGTCGCGCCCTCCTCGCCTGCGGAAGCTTACGGTTTGTTGAAAAGTGCCGTCCGGTTGGGTGATCCGGTTCTGTTCATAGAGCACAAGCGCCTCTATGCCATGAAGGAGTCGCTGGCCATCGGGGCCGAGCTGCCTGTGATAGGCAAGGCGCGCGTGGCGCGTGTCGGCAGTGATGTTACGGTGATCGCGTATTCAGCGATGGTTCGCAACGCGCTCGAGGCAGCAGACGAACTCTCGCGCTCGGGTATATCCGTCGAGGTGATTGATTTGCGTACGTTGGTACCGCTTGATATGGCGACGATTGGCGTGTCGGTGGCGAAAACTCACCGCGTGGTTATTGCGCATGAGGCGGTATTGAACGGCGGCGTGGGTGCGGAGATTTCCGCGCGCATTGGAAGTGAACTATTCGATGAGTTGGATGCGCCCGTGACTCGCGTCGGCTGCCCTTTCTCACCCATCCCTTTCGCGCCTGAGCTCGAGCAGGCGCTCTTGCCGGGCACGCCGGATATCGTGCGGGCCGTACGCGGCTTGTCCGGCTGAGCGGTCCGGTCAGGAGAACTCAAAAGTGGCGTTGGTGGCGCTGGAAATTCCGAAAGTCGGGCTGGTGATGGAAAACGCCCGGCTGGTGCGCTGGCTGAAGAACGTGGGCGACAGGGTCCAACAGGGTGAGCCGCTGCTCGAGCTCGAGACGGAGAAGTCCGTTGTTGAGATCGAGTGCACGGAGAGTGGGCGGTTGGTGGAGATCCTGTTGGAGGCGGATCAGGAGGCGCGGGTTGGGGATCGGGTTGCTTGGGTGGAGAATGGGGTGGAGGTTGCGGGTGGGGCCGGCGTGGCGGGCGCGGATGCCGCGGGCAACGCGGCTGGCACGGGGCGCGCGGCGGGTGCGATAGGCGTGGCGGGCACGGGCGGTGCGGCTCGCGCTGCGGGCGGCGCGACGGGCGTCGGCGCGGGGGCCAGTCCGGGCGCTGCGGCGAGGAGCGCCGCGGTGCCGAACGTTGTTGGTCTGCATGCGCCACCGGTTGGCCAACCGACCAACACGGGCCGCATCAAGAGTTCCCCTGTCTCACGGCGCCTTGCCACAGAGCACGCCATAGATCTGCGTACCGTGACCGGCACCGGTCCGCGCGGTCGTGTGCAATTGAAGGACGTGCGGCGGGCTATTGAATCGCAAACTGCGCGCCCTCAACTGCTCTCCAGCATGCGCCGCGCGTTGGCGCGTTCAATGACTCTGAGCAACGCCACCGTCCCGCAATTCATCGTTGAGCGTGCAGTGGACTGGACTGCGTTGCACGCAACACGCGCGAAGCTACGAGCTGCGCGACCGGCGGGCACGCCAACACCCTCGGTGAATGACTTCCTGCTGCAGGCCATAGCTCGCGCACTACTCTCATTTCCGGCGCTGAATGCAACGTTTGTGGGCGACCCTGATTCGCCCGATGCGTCGATTGCACAAGCGAGCGGTGCTCATATCGGACTGGTGGTCGCCGTTGAGAATGGCTTGCTGGTGCCGGTTCTTCACGGCGTTGAGCGGCTCGGACTCGCGGAGCTGGCACGCCAGCGCAGCGAAATGGTCGAGCGCGCTTTGAGCGGCAGGCTGAAGCGTGAGGAGTTGGACGGCGCGACCTTCAGTCTATCCAACCTGGGCGCGCGCGGGCCAGATCGCTTCACTGCACTCATCAATCCGCCGCAATCCGCAATTCTCGCCGTGGGTCGTCAGCGCGACACTGTTATTGCCCTCAACGGCGGCGTTCACGTGCGACCGATGTCCCAGCTAGCGTTAACCGTTGATCACCGCGTTGCGGATGGTCGACTTGCCTCGGAATTCCTCGCGTTCCTGGTGGGCATCATTGAAGGCGACGAGTGGCGTTCCGACTGACCGGGAAATAGTCATATGACACAGTCTGTGCAACTTCTGGGATCATTTTGGACGCTGGCGGTCGGGGCGGATCCGCTCGGTGACCAGCGATGCCTGCACGATTTTCGGCTGCGCGTGCAAGTCGCCGCGAAGGCCGGCTTCACGGCCATGGGTTTCTGGCACACCGACCTCGTTGAAATCCGCAAGAAATACAGCTTTCAGCAAATGAAGGGCATTCTCGACGACCATGGCATCACCCAGATTGAAGTGGAGTGGCTGCTGGACTGGTTCTGCACTGACCAACGCAGGGTGGCCTCGGATGAGACCCGCAAGCTGTTGTTAGATGCCGCCGAAACACTCCGCGCGCGTCACATCAAGATCGGCGACCTCGGCAACGACTGCGCGGACGTCCCGCGGATGACGGAAGAATTCGCGGTGCTGTGCCGGCAAGCGGCGGAGCGCGGCACCAATGTACTGTTCGAAATGCTGCCGGCCCAATTTTCGCGCGCCCCCTCGCTCGACGCCGTGTTGTCGATCTGTACCGGGGCCGGCGCGAAGAATGGCGGAATCATGCTGGACAACCTGCATCTGCAGCGTACCGGAACGCTGCCACAGGACATCGTTCGCAAGATTGGGGCCAAAATTCCGCTGGGTGTTGAGATCAACGACGGCATGCTTGCTATGCCGGTGCGCTTCGAGGACTCCGTCGTCAACAAGCGCCTTCTGCCGGGCGATGGTGAGTTTGACATCGACGCGTTCCTGCATGCGGTCTGGACGCATGGCTATGACGGGCCGGTTGGTGTCGAGGTCCTGAACGAATACATGCGCAAATGGCCACTGGAAACTGCGGCGACAGAAGCGTTTGCAAAGACACAGCGCGTCGTTACGGCGGCTCGCGAGAAATGGGAAGCGGCCCAACGCTCGGGCCGCTAACACCAAACGAGGGAATCATCAAATGAACCTGCAACCACCCAACGCGGCGCGGCAAATCTGGATGTTCACCCAGATGCTTCGCATCCGGACTTTTGAAGAACGCGTCAAGCGCGCTTTCACTGATCATCCCGGCGTGATCCGCGGCCATACGCACCTGGCTGATGGCGCCGAGGCGTCCATCGTCGGTTCGCTCAGTCATTTCCGCGAGGGCGATGCTGCTCTCGCGACGTATCGTTGCCACGGCTACCCGATGGTTCTCGGCAGTGATCCCAAGGCCATGATGGCGGAGGTCTTCGGGCGGGCCGACGGACTATGCAAAGGACTGGGCGGGTCCATGCATCTTACCGACGTGAAGCGCGGGTTTCTGGGCACGTCCGGCATTGTCGGCGCGGGCATTCCGCATGCGGCAGGCGCGGCTTGGGCGGCGCAGATCCGCAAGAAAGGTAACGTCGTCCTGTCTTTCTTCGGTGACGGCGCCTCCAAACAAGGCGCATTCCACGAAACACTCAACATCGCCTCGTTGTGGAAGCTCCCGGTCATCTTCGTGATGGAAAACAACGGCTACAACGTTGTCACAACCTCCGCACAGGAAGATGCCAACGCTGCGGCCGGACAGCCGCTCTCCATAAAGGCAGACTCCTATGTAATGCCGGGCGTCACGGTGGATGGAACAGACCCGCTGGCCGTGCACAAGGTCGTAGGTGAAGCCATCGAGCGTGCGCGCTCGGGTCAAGGCCCGACGCTTGTCGAATCCAAAGTGTATAGGCTGTCCGCACACGGCAACATCATCGCGCCTCCAGGCGTGCCCCTGCATTATCCGGAGCACGAGGCCATCGCCGTGTTCGGCAAACGTGAAGAGTATGAAGCTGCATTGCGCGGCGATCCGGTGCCACGCTTCCGCGGCATCCTGGTTCAGAACGGCATACTGACCACAGCCCAAGCGGATGAACTGGCCTCGCGGGTTGCGAATGAGATGCAGGAAGCAGTGACCTTCGCACTCAACAGCCCATTCCCGAAGCTCGAGTCCGCGCTCGAATACAACTACGCATAACTCGCCGCATGCGCCGCAAGTGACGGCGCAGGGCCTGCAGGAGACTCTCATGGCAAACATGCCCTATGTCGCCGCGATTGACGCGGGGATTCATCAGGAGATGCGGCGCGATCCGAACGTGTTGTATTTCGGCCAGAACCTGGCAACAACCGAGAACCACGCATTCGTGGCCGCTTACGGATCGGACCGTGTACGCGTCACACCCATTTCGGAGACGGCGGAGATTGGCATCGCCATAGGGGCGGCCATGTCTGGGTTGCGCCCCGTAGTCGAGCTCTACATGGCGGAGTTCATGCTGGTGGCGATGGACCAGGTCGTCAACGAGGCGCCTCGCTTTCGCTACATGTCAGGCGGGCAGGTCAAAGTGCCGTTGGTCCTCAAGGCCGGATTTGGGTTCACCGCCGGCTGGGCGGGACAGCATACCGGCTCCCTGACCGCGCTTTTCATGGGCGTTCCGGGATTGAAGGTTGTGGTGCCCTCCACCGCTGCGGACGCCAAGGGCTTGATGGCTACAGCAATCCGTGACGACAACCCGGTTGTATACCTACATCACTACATGCTGACGTTGGAGCATGGTGAAGTGCCGGATGGTGAGTACCTGGTGCCGTTCGGTAAGGCCGAAGTCAGGCGTGCCGGCGGCGATGTCACCATCGTGGCAACTGGTTGGATGGTTCAGCGCGCACTCGCAGCCGCAGAGCAACTGGCCAAGGAAGGGATCAACGCGGAGGTGATAGATCCTCGTACTGTTGCACCCCTGGATCTGGAAACCATCCTTCGGTCAGTCGACAAGACAGGTCGGGTGGTGCTCGTGGATCAGGCTCCGCGACATGCGGCGGTGACTGCGATGATTGCCGGCGATATTGCCGAGCATCGGTTCAAAGCTCTGAAGGCTCCCATCATTCAAATAACCGCGGACGACACGACGGTGCCTTACAGCGAGCCACTGGAGGCACATGTCATTCCGGACGAAGCACGGATCGCGGCCGGGGTACGTAAGGTATTAAGGTAAGCTTGCACGCGTAATCAACTGATTTTACTGGCATTATTTTGGGATCCCGGAACTGGTTGCACAAAGCTGCATAGCACGGCAGCATCTATGGGCAACCGCTGACGGAGTCCGATGATGGGGGTACGACTCAAAGCGCCAATGCCGCGCCATTGGTCTACCAGCGCCGTGAGCCAACAGCAGGCCCTCGCCTACTGGGTGGACACGGTGTGCGATCAGTTTCTCGAGCTCGAGATCGATACGCCCGTGCGTAGCTGCTTTCACGCGTGTCTCGATCAGGTTGAGCTCGGACCTGCGACCGCGAACTTCCTGGAAGCAGAAACGCAGCACGTCCGTCGCACCAAAGCCAAGATCGCCCGCATGCACAGCCCGATGTTCATGCTGATGCAATTGCGTGTCGGCCACGTCCGGTTCAAACAGCTGGGCCGTGAGGTGCGGGTCGGTCCCGGTGAGTGCGTGTTTATAGACGGTACCGAACCCTACGAGCTGGAGTGCCCTCACCTGACAAAGGCAGTGGCACTTCGCATGCCCGGCGACTGGCTGAGGAACTGGCTCGCGCAACCGGAGCGGCATGCCGCGCACCTGTTCAGCGCCGGCGGATGGAGCTCGGCTTTGTGCGCCGCCGTTGCGAGCCTGGATGTCAACTCGTGTGATCAGCTGGCTTTGCCGCGGGATGCGATCGCGGATCCCATCGCAACGCTGTTGAAAATGGCGATCGGCCCGGAACACGAGGCTTCGCCGCAGCAACCGCTCCTGTTCAACAGGCTGCTGCGCACGTTGCAGCAGCGGTTTCACGAGGCTGATCTTTCGCCCCTGAACGTCGCTGCAGACCACGGAATCTCTGCGCGCAGCGTGCATTACGCGTTCGCCAGGGCCGGCACCACGTTTGTCGAACGGCTGATGGAATTGCGCCTCGCGCGAGGCCGGGACATGTTGCGCGATGCGCACCTCTTTGATTTGCCGGTGGCGGAAGTCGCGGCCCGCTGCGGATTCGCTGACCCGAGCCATTTCGCCCGCCGGTTCCGCCAGCGGTTCGGACAATCGCCGCTGCAGTTCCGGATGTCAGTCGCTCGAGTTAAACACTGACTTTCGAGGTGGCGACTGGCCCGGGCGGGGTTACGCTTCCGCGGTCAACAGATCGCGCAGGTTCTCCAGGACATGATGAGGCCTGCGCGTCAGCGGCTGGCTCAGCCACTCCTCGCGTGAGGTAACGCCGGTCGTTACTCCGAACATGGTCGCGCCGGCACGCCGCGCCATGATGGCCTCCACGAGCGGATCATCACCAACGACTCCCAACTTTCGCACCGGCACTCCCAGCCTGTTTGCAACGAAACGCAGTGCGCGCAAGGATGGCTTGCCGGTTATGGTGACGGACGCTTTGGTAAGACGACGGATGGCGCCAATGATTGCGAACGAATATCCGATCGTACGGCCCTGCTTGGATGCGAAGAATGGAACATCCGAGGCGGTGTACAGCTTGGCACCCTTCCAGATGGCATTGCACGCCGCTTCAATGTCTTTCATGCCGCAGTCTGGATGCCAGCCGACATACACGGCATCGACTTCGCTTGCGTCGGGGTCTCCGGTGTAGAGAGTCTGGATGCCTGACTCGACCAGCGCGTGGCCGACACCTCGCGAACCGAGCACGAGCACCCGTTTCTTTCCCTCGCGAGAAATATGATCCGCCATCACGCTCGAGGGCGTGATCATTTGCGAGTCTTCGACGGGCAAGCCACTCTTGCGTAGTTTGGCGGCCTGCTCGTGGGGTGGGTAGGCGCTGCCGTTGGTGAGCAAGGCGAAGGGGACGGAGCGGTCCTTCAAGGCGCCCAGAACTTCCACGGCTCCAGGCAATACTTCGTAGCTGCCGAGTGAGCGGTCGCTCAACAGCAGGGTGCCGTCCACGTCGAACATGAAGCCGGCGATTGCTGTCATGTTTCGATGTTCGCGGCCGGCGTTGCGCCCGGAGCGCGGCGCATGTCCAGGCGGAACCCGGCTTTGGCGACAGAGACTTGTGTCAAATCACTTCGTGCGGTCAGCTTTCGAATCAAACTCAGCACGGGTTGAATCGGCGCATCGTAGTGGCGCACCGCGGGTCCCGCGGCAATCATCGCGTCCACCTGGCCTGCAGGCATAGTCGCACGCAAAAGAAACTCCTCATCCGAGATCCCACGGTCGAACTTTTTGCGCAGCTCGTCGAGCGGCGCCATGGAAGGCTCCGCGCGCAGCTCGCGAGTACGGGGCAGTGACTCGATGCGCTCCATTACCTTGGCGTCAATTGGCGTGTTGGGCCTACCGAAACGTCCCAGGGCATACCGGATGGCCTCGTCCGGAATGACGGCATAACGCTCCTTGCCTGTCACATTCATAAAGGCCTGCGTCATGACGATCTGGGCGAAGGGAGTCATGACAATGGGCCAGCCGAGCTCCTCGCGTACGCGGCCGATCTCCTCGATCACCGCACCCTCGAGATGGGATAGCCGACTCTCCGCAAGCTGTCTGCGCATGGTCCCGACCATGCCACCAGGCAGCTGATGATGCAGGTAGCTGGCATCGAAGCCTTGTGGCTTGCCGGAGGGCAGTCCTTCCGCTTCCGCAATCTGGGTGAAGTGTCGGCCCACTTGAGCCAAGGCCTCTGAGTCGACTCGGACGTCATGACCCAGCGCGCGCAAGTTGGCCACGATCCGTTCCGAGGGCGGATTGGAGATTCCGTCACCCGTTGCCCCGGACGCGCATTGAAGAACTTTGATGCCGTGATCGACGGCCTCAAGGTATAGCGTCTCGCCCTGCCCGATGGTGCAATGAGAATGCAATTCGAGCGGCTTCGCTCCAATCTGCGCCTTGACCGCCGGAATCAGGGTCGCGGCGCGCTTGGCTGAGAGCAGTCCTCCCGGGTCCTTGATATACAACGCATCGATATCGGCAGACGCGGCCAGTTGGCGAGCGCGATCTGCGTAGTAGGCATCGTCGTGAATGGGACTCACGGTGAAAACGAGCGCCGCAATCACATACTCGCCACCGCCCTGCTTGACCATCTTGGCGCAGGCGATGTTGGAATCCGCATCATTCATTGGGTCTGCGAGGCAGAAGCGGCGGATACCGTTGCGGGCGAGGACTTTGAAGGCCAGAGCCATGAATTCCGGGCTGGCCGTTTCCCACGAGATGAACCGAAATCCGGTGGACATGAACTGCAGGGGCGTGCGCGGCGTGGCCGCAGCCATGAGTCGAATGCGCTCCCACGGATCTTCGCGCTTGTAGCGGACAGCTACGCCCATGTGCGTCGAGGTGGTGAAATCGATCGCCTTGTAACCTACGCGATCCATGACCGGAGCTATGGTCAATGTCTTGGCGGTGTCAATTCCGAGGGCGGCCCAGACGCATTGATTGCCATCACGTAGTGAGGTGTCAACTAGTTGGATTTCAGACATGGGTTAGAGCCATCGGTGTACGCTCCAGCAACCGCACCAGAAACCCGGTATCCACTCCACCCACCTGAAACTCCCCGTCGTTGAGCACTGCTGCGTGAAACGCCAAGTTGGTCGCGACACCTGAAACCCGACACTCCGCGATGGCGTGCTGCATAAGCTCCACGGTCGATGAGCGATTGGGCGCATGCGCTATTACTTTGGCCATCAGCGAATCATAGAACGGCGGAACATTCGAGCCGGCCGCTATGTGAGTATCCACTCGGATCCCGGGCCCTATGGGCCACGTCACCTCACGCACAACGCCCGGGCTCGGTTGGAAATCCCGAGCAGGATCCTCGGCGTTGACGCGGCACTCCATGGCACAGCCCTGCGAGCGGATATCAGCTTGGCTCAGGCGCAGCCCCGTGCCCGAAGCGATTGCGATCTGCTCGGCCACCAGGTCTACGCCGGTCACCGCTTCCGTCACCGGGTGCTCGACCTGGATACGTGCATTCATTTCCAGAAAATAAAAACTGTCTCTTTGAGTATCGACCAGGAACTCGACAGTTCCGGCGCCTCGATACGCCAAACGCCGGGAGAAACGCACGGCCGCCTCATGCAGTCGAGCTCGAAATTCGTCTGCCAAGCCAGGCGCTGGAGTCTCCTCCAACAGCTTCTGATATCGGCGCTGCACCGAACAATCGCGTTCGCCCAGGTGGATGACTCCGCCTTGGCCGTCACCCAACACCTGCACTTCAACATGACGGCCACGAGTCACGAAGCACTCGATGTAGATGCGCGCATCACCGAATGCTGCGGCGGCTTCCGACGAGGCTAGATCCAAAGCATTCGGCAGGTCTTCCAGGCGGTCCACGCGCTTCATTCCGCGGCCGCCTCCGCCACCCACTGCCTTGACCAGGATGGGCGTGCCGATTTTCTTGGCAAGCTCCAGGGCCGCTTCGACCGAATCAACCTGTCCTCCCGGTACGACGGGGACCCCGGCGGCCTGCGCTTCGGATCGAGCACGCAACTTGTCACCGACGGCTTCTATCTGTGCCGCCGTGGGGCCGATGAATATCACATTCTGCTCTTCACACAGTCGCGCCAGCGCCGCGCGCTCGGACAGAAACCCATATCCAGGGTGGATGGCATCGGCGCCGACACTGAGCGCGGCCTGCACAATCGTTTCAACTTTGAGATAACTTTCACTTGGCCGCGGTGGGCCGATGCAGACTGTCCGGTCGGCCAGCCGCGCGGGCATGGAGTCACGATCCGCTGCTGAGGCCGCGAGCACGGTTTCGATGCCGAGGTGGCGGCAGGTCCGGATGATTCGTGCGGCGATCTCTCCGCGATTCGCTATCAGGATGCGGCGGATTTGCACAGTGAGCTACCTGCCCACGCGGATCAGTACTTCGCCGTACTCCACCAGGGCTCCGTCGCGACCGAGAATTTGCGTCACCTTGCCGCGTACGCCAGCGCGTACGGTGTTCATCAGCTTCATCACTTCGATGATGCCGATAATGGTGTCCTCTTCCACCGTCGAGCCGACTTCGACGAAGGGCGGCGCACCGGGTTTGGGGGCGCGATAGAAGGTGCCCAGCAGAGGGGCCAGAACATCCACGGCGTCAGGATCAGACGCCGGCGGCAGGGGCGCGGGTGCGGGCGGCGCGACGGGCGACGGCGCACCCGCACCGTTGGCCGGCACAGCCCCCAAAGGCTGCGCACTCCCAACCGCTGCCCCGCGCCTCAAACTCAACTTGAGTCCATCCAGCTCGAGATACAACTCGTCAAAGTTGGAGGCTTCCAACAGCCGGGTAATCTCCGCAACATCCTTGGCCGTCAGGGTCACCGCCGACCTCCAAAAATCGACATGAGATGTGACAGCGGATTCTCCGCCGCGCGTGCAACGGGAGCGGCTTCCTTCGCTGACCACACCGTCTCGGGCCGGCTCTGCAGCAACAAAATCGCACCGCTGTGGCGGTCCACTGCCCATTCAATGTCCTGCGCGCGACCATAGTGTCGCTCCACAGACCGGGCGATGGTTCTGAGCGACTGCAGCTCCGCGTCACTCATGCAGGCGGTTTTCCGTGCTTCCGCGTCCACTGGAAGCGTCTCGATACCGCCGCCAGCCCGCGGGACGTGTTTGATCATCTTGTCGGAAATCTCCCGCACTGAAATATCACCCGTGATCTTTCCAATGACCCACCGATCGGGAGTCACTTCGCCGCCAACCACTGCCGATCCCAAACCCCAAGCGCCCTCAATAGTAATAACCGACCGGTCTCCGGTCGTCGGGCTCCGAGTAAACATCACGCCGGCTGTGCGCGCCTCCACCATGGATTGAACCACTACCGCCATCGCCACGCCCGCTTCCGGGAAGCCTCGCTTGCGGCGGTACGTGATCGATTCAACGGAATACAGGCTGGCCCAACACCGGCGCACCGCGTCAAGTGTTTCACTCCAACCTTTGACCCACAGATAGGTGTCTTGCAGGCCAGCAAAGCTGGCGTCAGTTGCATCTTCGGTAGTGGCAGATGAGCGGACCGCCACAGGGGCAGCGTCCGCGGGGCAAAGCTGGGCGTGAGCCGCCCTAATCTCCTCCGCCACCCCCTGCGGCAACGCGGCACCCTCCACCCGGGCCCGCATCACCCGCGAGCAAGCGGTAACGGCCTCGAGATCATCGGGATTCAAAGCCTCCACCGGCCCCCGGATCGGACCACCCTGGCGCTCCAACACCTCCAGAAAGTTCTCGAACGCCTGCGTTCGAATGACGAACCCAGGCGGAACAGCAATGCCGGCGCGCTGCAGCTCACCGAGGCTTCCACCCTTACCGCCGACATGAGGACGATCGTTGAGACCTACGTCGGCGAACCAACTGACGTGCTCTGAAGAACCCATTGCGAACCTACTGAAGAATAGTGACCACGCCGCGTCCGCCATCTACGCGGATACGCTGTCCGTCCTTGATTCGCGATGTGGCTGTGCCGGTGCCCACAACGGCGGGCAGTGAATATTCACGCGCCACAATGGCCGCATGACTCATGGAGCCGCCAATGTCCGAGACAGCCCCGGCAATTTTCTGAAAGATCGGTGCCCAGGTTGGATTGGTGATCTGGCAGACCAGGATATCCCCTTGCTGCAGGCGACCGATTTCCTCCACTGACTTCACGACGCGGGCGGGTCCCTCGGCCACGCCGCTCGAAGCCGCGAATCCGCGTATCTCGTTGCTCGAAGTATCACTACCGGCCGTCAGCCAGGCGTCCAGGCTTTCACGAGTAATGCCCCACAGCATCACAATGGCCGGATCATCGATCACATCGGGCACAGGACCCAGCGCAGGCGGCGTCTCGTGCTTTGCCCATTCACTGACCGCCGCCCGCCGCTCCGCAACGATCTGGGGCCAGTGACTGGGGCCACGTGGCGCCGACCCATTCGACCAGGCCGTCATGAGGTCGATGATGGCCGACTCGACCTCGTAATGATTCAGCTGGAAAACATCCTCCGCCTTCGGGAAGAACCCATTCGCGGCCAGCAGCTCCCCGAATTCACGGATCTTGTTGAAGAACAGGTTGGTGTACCAGTGCTCGCAGTAGAACTTGTGGCCTTCGACATAGGGGAATACGCGGTGGGCCAGGGTGATCATCTGGTCATACGCCGCGCGCTCCTCATCGGAGTTCAGCAGCTCGCGGTGATCCTCAATGAGCTGCCGCCGCTCGGCCTGCAGCTTTTCGAAGGGCCGCTCGAGCGACTCACCCGCTTTGACCCGGCCGATGTAACCCGGCAGCGCGGAAAAAGGCATCGAGAGGTCATCATTCCACGAGCGATGATAGTGATAGAAGCCATCCCCCACGTTGATGTTGAACCAGGGGTCGCGTGAAGTCGCGAGCTCCTCGAGCCACGCCTTGCCGGAGTCTCCTGCTGTTACACGCAGCGACTCCAGGACCGCTTCGGCCGACATCCCTTCGACAAACTTCGCGTCCACACCAAGCTCAACCGCACGGCGTGCAAGGCGCCGCAGCTCCTCGTCAGGTCGGAAGATCTCCGCCTCGATCCCGGCAACCATGCGTGCCACGGTCTGGTCGCTGATTTCGGGAAAGGCCTTCTTGCAGAAGCCAAAGAAGGTCAGGTAGGCGCCGTAGCCCAGCAGCAGGAACTCGAAGTGGTGATGCCACATCCGGAAATATCCCTCGAGCGTCTTCTGGTAGACATCGAGGAGATAGTGATTCGAAGCAACTCCACGCCCGGCACGCACATGTTCCAGGGGCTCAAACTCCGGCAGAAAAGGCTTGGGAAGCGCCCGCGCATCCTGTATCAGGACCAACATCTTCTCGCGCCACTGCGCGTACAACCGCTCCCAGTTCTCGTAGTAATAGAAAGCGCGTTGTTGGAATTCCGCAGTACGCCGGTCGATCTCGGCCGGGTCGGTTACGGCGTTGCCGCCGATATAAACCCGCCCGTTGATGATCCGATGGTCGATCCCCAGTGTTGTCGGAATACAGTGGACCCGCGTGGTCGAAGACCCCAATGCACAGTAGGCGGCCTCCGCCGTCACCATGTCGAACGCCGACATCGGTTCGGGAAAGTGCATGGAGTTATAGAACCAGAAACGCTGGTCGTCGGACGCCGTGAACTGGGTGTAGTACGGATAAGCCGCCTGCGCCCGTTCGGTTCCAGGGACCACCCGCAGTGAGCTCGGCAAGGGAAAGGTATTAGCCATGGTTGGCAGCTTAGCCGCCACACCGGGCGACGGCGCGGCTCACAGCGCAAGTTTCTGGTCCCAGCCCGCAATCGTGCCAAGCCCCCGATCGGAGACACTCTTTGCGGCTGCGGCGGCTGGCGCGTGCTGTCGCAAATTCCCGCCCCCCAGGGCCTTTGGGATCCCAAATCGCAAAATCAGGATGCATAGCGCCCATGGACCCCCAGCCCATTGCGCTCTTGGACGAGGGGTTTGCACTGTAGTGCGCGCGGCGGGATGCCGAGGGGGCGTAGGCTCCGCCACAAGTACAACATCGTGGCCCCATGAATACTCAACATACAAGGGCTCTGGTACGCATCCGGGAGCTGATCCTGCAGGGCAAATTGTCCGCGGGACAACGTGTTGCGGAAGCGCCACTAGCCGAGCAGCTCGGGATGTCGCGCACGCCCATCCGCCAGGCGCTACCGGTCCTTGCGCAGGAGGGTTTGCTCGTCGAGCACGAGACCCGCGGCTACGTCGTCAAGGAGATCAGTACGGCTGACATTGTCGACGCCATTGACCTACGCGGCATCATTGAGGGCCTGGCCGCTCGCCGTGTGGCCGAGCGAGGTGCATCGAGGGCATTTTGCAATGCACTAAGAGTGTGCCTGGTGGATGGCGACAAGATTTTCAACAAGGGGCACCTCGAAGAGAGCGACGAGGCGGTCTACGCCGACATGAACGCACGGTTCCACGACTTGATTGTTCGAGAAGCACACAGTCCGATGATCGAACAAACTCTGGAACGTAACGCCCGCATTCCGTTCGTTGGCCCGCAGGCGCTGGCGTTCGACAAAACGAGCCTCGGCCGCATGTTCGACATGTTGTCGTACGCACATCGCCAGCATCACTTTATTGTGTCGGCCCTGGAACACGGCGAAGGGGCACGCGTGGAAGCACTCATGCGCGAGCACGCGAATCCTGTAAAAGACAGTTTGAATCTACCGGGTATCAAGGCTTCCCAGCGCCCGTCCACCACTGGACTGGCCATCGTTCGTTGAGGGGTCAAACAGTTTATTCATTAATTATCGCGGCACGGTGCGCGGTTGTAGGGGGAAACGTGAAGATGTATGGGTCAACATCCAATAGCTGCCGCGCATATTTGCGCATAGCAGCATACAGCGTGGGTCTGACAGTACTGAGCGCAAACGCAATCGCTCAGGACGCGCTGCAGGAAATCGTCGTGACGGCTGAACGGCGGTCCAACAACGTACAGAATGTGCCTATTGCGGTGACGGCCTTCACTGCCGAGGCTCTCGCGAGCCGCAACCTCATGGACACCAGCCAGCTGGGCAATCTGACACCGGGCGTCAACCTCGACGCCGGCGCCCCGTTCTCGGGTGACCACTCGGTGTTGTCCGCTTCCATCCGCGGCATCGGCCAGGACGATTTCGCCTTCAACCTGAACCCGGGTGTCGGCGTTTACCTCGATGGCGTCTTTCTCGCACGTACCATCGGCGCAAACCAAAGCCTCCTGGACGTAGACCGCATCGAAATTCTGAAAGGCCCGCAGGGCACTCTGTTCGGCGCCAACACCATCGGCGGCGCCATCAGCATCGTGACCCACACTCCAGGCAACGACGTCCGCTTCATCGCTCAGGCGACGGGCGGCCGTTTCAACCGCCGTGACGTGTCGTTCACTGCGGACTTGCCGATCATCAAAGACGTACTGCTCACCAGCATCAGCGTGTCTTCGCAGAACCAGACTGGCTGGCAGAAGGTCATTCCCTATCCGACCGACTCCCCCTATGGCCAGGCGCCGTTCGTTGTCGATCCCCAGAACGCCTATCCGAAGGCCGGCTACCAGACTTCCGACAATTTCGGCGGCACCGGCGTGACGAGCATGCGCGCCAAGGTGTTGTGGAACGCCTCCGATAAACTCAACGTAACCCTCACCGGTGACTGGTCGCACGAAGATCAAACCGCACTGCCGTACACCATTCTCGGCAGCTATTCGGGAAATCTGGGTACGTCAACTTTCTCGACCTTGTACAACCTCTGTATCAGTAACGACGAAGCGTCATTGCCGGGCGCGATCTTTGCGGCCGGAGGGCCTCCGCCGTTCATCGTGGGAGTCGTACCGGGAGTGCCCAATTTCGCGCTGGGATGCACGCGGCCGCGCGCACAGGTTCCGGGCCTGTCGATCGGCGGCGCGCCCTTGGTTGGTGCCGGCTACGTCGGCGGACCAGCAGGACCGTATAACTACGCGAACGTCGCGGCTGGCCTGCCCTATTCGGGCACAAACCAGCCCCGCATCTGGAACAGTTTCGCTGCCACCAACACCGGCAGCATCGACAAGACCTACGGCAGCGGACCGGACTTCGCGCGCAACGACGTGTTCGGCTTCTCGATAACGGCTGCCTACGAGCTGTCCGACAACATGACGTTCAAGTCGATCAGCGGCTACCGGCAGATCAAGTGGAACATCGGTACCGATCTGGACGGCACCCCCGAGACACTGCAGGAAGTGACCGACGCGCAGCACCAATGGCAGATCTCGCAGGAATTCCAGCTGCAGGGCAAAGCGCTCGACAACAAGCTCAACTACGTGACCGGTCTCTACTACTTCAAGGAATCCGGCTACGTTCACGACTATGTGCCGTTCGAAGGACTGCTGTACGTATTCGATCAATCGAACGACGCTGTAAACGAGAACTACGCGGCTTTCGTACATGCGGACTATTCACTGACCGACCATTGGGGAGTCACGGCAGGCGGCCGCTTCACCACCACCAAGGCAAGCTTTCTCGGCGGCCAGAGCGACTTGAACAACTTCCCGTTCTTCGGCGCGGACGGCTTCCCGTCGAGTGCCAACAGTGTCCTCAGGTACTTTCCGGCGGTTCGGGACAGCCAGAAGTGGAACATTTTCGATCCCACCCTGGGTGTGCAATACCGCTTCAATCCCGACCTCATGGTGTACGCGAGCTGGGGCAAGGGCTTCAAGGCGGGCGGCTGGACAACGCGCCTGTCGGCCATCATTCCCAGCCCCAAGGATGCGGAATACGACCCGGAATACTCCAAGACCTGGGAGCTCGGTTTGAAGTCCCAGTGGTTTGACAACCGCTTGCGGGCCAATGCCGCCCTCTTCTACACGGACTACACCGGCATCCAGCTGAACATTCAGCAGGGCATCTCGCCGGTGTACACCAACGCAGGCAATGCGAAGATCAAGGGTGGTGAGCTCGAGCTGACATCGGTCCTTGGGCACGGTCTGCAACTCACCTTTGCGGGCTCATATATCGATGCCTACTACACGTACGTGAACCCGAACGCCAACATCCCGCAATATGCGCTGCCGGACGGCACCAACGTGTGTCCCGCTGCACCGCCTATCTGCGCTGTGAATCCGGTCGGAATCACGCAGTTGGATGCCAAGCTTCCGAAGACACCGAAATACAAGCTCACCCTGGCTCCGGAGTACACCTACTCGCTGCCGAGTGACGCGGCGATTCGCTTGCTGGCATCCTTCACGTACACGGCTGAGATGTTCAACGACTCGCTGAACACACCGGAGTTGCGCAGGCCGCCCACACGCGCGCTCGACGCTTCGATCCACTATGTGTCGCCAACCAACCTCTACGATCTGTCTTTCGGCGGTACCAATCTGACGGACGATCGGTACGTCACAGCGGGCTCACCGAACTATGGCGCGGGCGAAGTCGGCGGCTACTACAACCCGCCGCGGATGTGGTACGCGAGCATCCGAGTCAATTTCAAGCCTTAAGGACCGATCATGCCTCCAGTGACCACACCGACCATGACGGCGCCCCCGTCAACCGCGTACAAGATCATCAATGTACCGGACCCGTACCGGGAGGTGATTGCGCGCCACGGAGTGCAAGGCAGCTTTGTCGGCCCCTCGGAACAGGAAAGTCCGTGGGTGCCGTTCGGCGAGGGAACCGCCATCCGGCATCTCGCCTTCGATGTGCGGAACAACCGGTTCAGCAATGTCCTGTGGATCAAGGGACCGGGTGTGGTCGGAACGCACAAGCATCACGGGACTGTCGTGATGATCTGCATGGAAGGCAGTGTGCGCTACCTGGAATACGATTGGGTGGCTGGCCCCGGCGATTTCATCTACGAAACGCCGGGGTTGGTGCACACACTCGTCACCGACCACCCGCAAGGGGTGAAGCTGTTCGGTTGGCTGGAGGGACCCATCGACTTCTTCGACGAGCAGGGCACGTTCATCGAGCAGCTCGATGTCTGGTGGTACATCAATCACTACGAGACCTACTGCCGCGCCAACAATATCCCGATCAACAAACAGTTGTACCTGTGAACGGAGCGCGCCCGTGGCAAGGATAGTGGGAGGTATCGGGTCCTCCCATACCCCGACGATTGGTTTCGCCTTGGATGCCGGGCGCCAGACCGACCCGGTCTGGGCGCCCATCTTCGCCGGCTACGAGCCGGTGAAGAGCTGGCTGGCCGAACAGCGCCCGGACGTGCTGTTCTTCATCTACAACGATCACGTCACCTCGTTTTTCTTCGATCACTATTCGCATTTTGCGCTCGGAGTTGGTGAGCGGTACGCCGTTGCCGACGAAGGGGGCGGCCCCCGCAAGCTGCCGGCCGTGCAGGGACATCCGGCCCTGGCGCGGCACATCGCCATGGGGTTGGCCGCGGACGAATTCGACCTGTCGTACTTCCAATCCAAGGCACTGGATCACGGGTGTTTCTCGCCGCTGTCATTGCTGTGGCCACACGCGACCGGGTGGCCGGGTGCAATCGTGCCGCTGCAGGTCGGCGTGTTGGAATTTCCCATCCCGAGTGCCAGTCGCTGCTTCAAGCTCGGTCGCTCGTTGCGCAAGGCGATTCAAAGTTTTCCAGAGGATTTGAGAGTCGCGATTGTGGCAACCGGGGGGCTGTCCCACCAGGTCCACGGCGAGCGGGCCGGTTTCAACAATACACCCTGGGACATGGAGTTTCTCGAACGCCTGGAGAAGGATCCCGAGAGCCTCACCCGGATCACCATTGCCGAGTACGCCACGCGCGGCGGATTCGAAGGATCCGAGGTGATCATGTGGCTGATCATGCGGGGCGCGTTGTCCGCAAAAGTCAGGAAGCTGCACCAGGCCTACTACCTCCCCTCGATGACACCAATCGCGACCGTCATATTTGAGGATGCCTCCGATGATCCCGACACCGAGTCCATGGCGCAGTACCAGAAGCGCGTGGCATCACAGTGGGACGGGTTGGAAAAGTTGGAAGGAACCTACCCGTTCACGTTGGACCGCAGCGTCAAAGCTTATCGGCTGAACAATTTCCTGCACCAGTTGATCGAGCCGGATTACCGGCGGGCGTTCCTCGAGAACCCGGAGCCGATGTTTGCGCAAGCCGACCTGACTGAGCAGGAGCGGGACATGATCCGGCGCCGGGATTGGCGCTCCTTGATCCAATACGGTGTCATTTTCTTCCTCCTGGAGAAGCTGGGCGCCGTCCTGGGCACCACCAACCTGCACATCTATGCGGCGATGCGTGGGCAATCCCTGGAGGACTTTCAGAAAACCCGCAATGCGCAGATCCTGTATTCGGTGGCCGGCCAGGGCCCATCCACTGCCAAGAGGTAGTTGACCGTGAATCATCCCAATCTGGAAAGTGTGTTGCAGAGCGCGGGCAATCCGGTCACTCATCTGCGCAATTCGCAGATCGGTGCCTACGTCTACCCCGTGGTCCCCAGCGAATTCAGCAACTGGCGCACCGAGCAGCAAGGCTGGCGCGATACGGCTGTGCTCTTCGACCAGTCGCACCACATGGCGGAAATTACCGTCACGGGTCCCGATGCATTCAAGCTGCTCTCGACCCTGACCATCAACAGTTTCGCGAATTTCACTCCGAACAAAGCCAAGCAGATGGTCCCGTGCAGCTACGACGGCTACGTCATAGGCGACGGCATCCTGTTCTATCTCGACAAGGAAGAGTTGCTATTCGTCGGACGTACGCCGACGGTCAACTGGATCCAGTTCCATGCCGAAACCGGCGGCTACAAAGTCCAGGTGATCCGCGATGACCGCTCACCCTCGCATCCGCGCGGCAAGGCCGTAACGCGCCGCCATTATCGCTACCAGATCCAAGGACCGAAGGCGGCGCAGATCCTGCAAAAGCTCAATGGCGGTCCGCTGCCGGATGTGAAGTTCTTCAACATGGATACAATCAGCATCAAGGGACGCCCGGTCCGTTGCCTGCGCCATGGCATGGCCGGCGCCCCGGGACTGGAGATCTGGGGTCCGTACGAGCAAAGCGATGAGGTCCGCGAGGCAATTGTCGAGGCGGGCAAGGATTTCGGCCTGGTGCAGGTCGGCGCCCGTGCCTACTCGAGCAACACCCTGGAGTCCGGCTGGATTCCCTCACCCTTACCGGCGGTCTACACCGGCGAGGCGATGCGCAAGTACCGCGAGTGGCTGCCTGCGGGCGGCTACGAAGGCACCGGGTCGATCGGCGGCAGCTTTATCTCGAACAACATCGAGGACTACTACCTGACGCCCTACGCGCTCGGCTACGGACCGTTCGTCAAGTTCGATCACGAATTCATTGGCCGTGAGGCGCTGGAAAAGAAATCCAAGGAGACTCAGCGCAAGAAGGTGACCTTCGCCTGGAACGCGGACGATGTGCTGAAGATATTCGCCTCCCTGCTCGCACCCGGCGAAGTGAACTACAAGTACTTTGATTTCCCGAATTCCAACTACGCCTCGTCCACCTACGACAGTGTAACCATGGGTGGAAAGGTCATCGGGTACTCGATGTTCGGCGGCTATAGCTACAACGAGCGGACCGTCCTTTCACTCGGCGTCGTTGATCCGAACATTCAGATCGGGGATGTGCTCACGCTGGTCTGGGGAGAAGAAGACGGCGGCACCCATAAAACCACCGTGGAGCCTCACAAGCAGTTGGAAATCCGCGTGAAAGTCTCTCCAACACCCTACGCCCGGGACGCGCGCGAGGGTTATCACTCAGGGTGGCGCACGCGCCAGTCATGACTGACTAGTGGATCACGCCTGCGGCGCGGGCCGAAATAACCGCCTGCAGGCGCCGGTGCACATTGAGCTTGCCGAATATCTGCTTCCAGTACCACTTGACGGTGTGCTCGGAGAGCACCAGCCTGCGCGCAATCTCGCGGTTGGGCACGTCGCTGGCGGCCAGCTCCAGGATGTCGACTTCGCGATGAGTAAACTCTCCCGGGCGTACGCTCCCGACCGCGGCCTGTTGAGGCGGCTCGATCCAGGTCTTCTCTGAAGTGAAACCCTGCAGCAGTTCCCTGACGTACACGAGCGTGTCGTCGTCCACGAGCCTTCCAGAGACGACCGCCTCGAGTAGCTGGCGAATCTCCTCTCCCGCATCGATGAAGGACCGCATGAAGCGGTGAGGCGCTCCAATGCGTATCGCCTCGCAAACGTAGTTTCCCGCCGCACTCATATCGTCCCGGACGTAAAACAGGGTCGCGAGCTCGATCCCCAGGCGCAGACCCGCCCGATAGCAGTGACGTTCCATCACAAAGCGATACCAGTTTTTGAGCAGGCGGATCGCTCCGTCGATGTCACCATTCGCGCGCGCCGCACGGGCCCATGAAATCGCGAGGCACTCCGTGACTGACGTGACACCTTCATGCGGTTGGACGGTCGCACAGCTACCGAGCAGCCCGGACTGGCGCGCCAGATCGATGACAGCGGCCGAATTCCCCATCAGCAGCATCTGCCGCATACGCTCGCAGGCAACCTGTGCCTGCAGGCGGAAGAATCCAGTCACCCGCGCGCATCGATCCCCCTCATCCAGGGTCTGCTGCGCAATTTCATATTGGCCGTCACTCGCCTCCAACCGCGCCTTTGTGACGTAGGCGGCAATCAGCTTGTCGACGTAGCCCAGGCCATGGGAGATATCGAGGTAGTCGGCCACCAGCGCGCGGGCCTCCGGAAGCCTGTTCTGCTCGTAATAGACCTCCGCAAGCAACAGAGCAGACATCGAAGCCAACGGAGACGGCTTACCGTGCAGGGAGGCTGCTACTTCGAGCGAGCGCTCGTACATCTCGCGAGCGCGAGTCGCATCCCCCACCTGGAAAAAGGACAACCCGCTGATGCAGTCCTGGAAGATCTCTCCAAAACTCCATTGAGCACGCTGGTACTGGTCATGCAGTGCGGCTGCCGTGGCATCTATTCCCGCGCAGTCATAGTGTTCGCGTCGCGCGGCAAGCAGCGCGCCGACAGTCGATATCTCCATGTGCGTATCGGCGCCATACCGGGCCGCGAGCCACTCCTCGCAAGCTTTGCGCGTACCGACCATGTCATCACTGACAAACAGCACCATCATCTCGCGGTGTGCGATCTTCGCCGCGATATAGTCGAGATCGACGTGTTCGGGAACCGGTCTGCGCCCGCTGCGCCACTCCTGCAGAACACGCTTGAGCCGATTGAGACCCGAGCGTGAGCGCGTGAAGTTCCAATCCGCTTCCCAGCCGTAGATTCTCTCGAGCTCCAGATTCGGGAACTGCTCCAACACCTGCTTGGGAATCCGTCGGGCCAGATGCTCCAAGGGGCCCGCCTGGCCCTTATCGAACAGCCCCAGCTCATCGAGCAAGCGCGCGGCACGGGCATAGGCCTGGGCGCGCAAGGCCAGCTCGATCGCCTCCAGGGCGCAGCCGGACTCTTCGAACCATACGGAAGCGCGCTCCTGCAGCTGCCGCGCCCGCACCGGATCGTGGTCGAGCAGCCGCTGCTCCAGGAACTCCGCGAACAGGTGGTGATAGCGATACCAGCGTCGCTCGTCATCCAGGGAGAAAATAAACAGGTTCAGGGTTTCCAACACATCCAGACGCAGCCGCGCATCGGTATGGCCGGTGACGAAATTGCACAGCTCCACGCTCAGCCGCGGCAGGATCGAGGTGGCAAGGAGAAATTCGCGTGTCTGGTCATCGAGGTTGGACAACACCGTGTCGCGCAGAAAATCGGCCACGTTGCGGTTGGCGCCCGTAAAGCCGCGGATCAACTCGGCCCGGTTGGGCACGGCGCGCAAACCTAGAGAGGCCAACTGCAGTCCGGCAACCCAGCCCTCGGTACGCTCGGTGAGGAGCCGTGACAGCGTTGGCTCGAGCGATTCACCCAAGGCGCCGCACAGGAACTCATGGCTCTCGGCATCACTGAATTTGAGCGACTGGGTATCGATCTCGAGCAACTCATTCAGCAGGCGCAACCGATTCAGCGGCAACGATGCCAGGGTGGCACGGCTCGCAAGCACCCAGGAGACGCTCGATCGAGGCGCGAGCAGCAACTGAGACACCAGCTGCGAGCTCGGCGCGTCATCCAGGAGATGGAAGTCATCGACACAGATGGTGAGCCCGCATTTGTGAGAGTCCAGTGCGGTGGTCAGCAAGTCCCCGCACGTGCTCGGTGCCAGGCGAGCGCCGTACCGCACGACATATTTGAATTCCCGGGTCAGCTCGATGCCACTGGTCTCGATCGCGGCCAACAAATGTGCAAGGAAGCGCGAATAGTTGTTATCGGACGCATCGAGACTCAGCCACGCGGCCGATTGTCCGGCGCGGATGCGCTCATAGCACTGGCTCAGGAGACTGGTCTTGCCGAATCCGGCGGCCGCCTGGATGGTGGCCAGCCGCGGCCTGCGGATATCGCACAACCGCGCAACCAGGTCCGGCCTGGGCACGAGGCCCCCTCTGCGCACGGGGGGACGCAGCTTGGTACGAATTACCAGCGGTTTCGACAGCTGTGCGCGCATCAAGCGTTCGGAAGTCTCGGTCGCCTGATGCTGCCTGAAGGCCATATCCTCGAGCAAGTACCGGCTCATTCGTCAGGATCGGCGTCGAGCCGTACGATTGCACCGCGGAGATCCGGCTCGGGCTCGCGGTATCGCGTCATGACCAGAGGGTCATGACCTGGAACAATGTACTGCGGGCGGGTTGCGAGTGTTTGCAGCCGCTCCCAGCCGGCTGTCATCTGCATCACATCCGCCACAATCGGGAAAGGACGACCCAAAGTCATGTTGGCCAGGTAATGGGCCGCATCGGAGGCGAGCACTACCCAACCCACACGAGTCCAGACACGCACCACTTGCAGCCCGTGGGTGTGGCCTCCCACATGATGCACAGTGATTCCGGGAACGATCTCGCCGTCACCATTGTGAAATTGCACCTGCGCGCCATACACCAGTCGGACCATCGCGAGCACGCCTTCCAGCTCATACGCATGTGCGAAGAACGGGTGCGCCATGTAACGGCCCGTGGCAAACGCCATCTCGCGCTCCTGCAGATGGAATCGCGCACCAGGAAACAACTGCAGATTGCCTGCATGGTCATAGTGCAGGTGTGTGATTATGACGTGTTGGACTTGCGCGCAATCGATACCAAGCAGGCGCAATCCATCACCCGGCTCCCGTAGAAGTTCGCGACCGCGACGCTCGGCAGCCACGGCATCAAATCCAGTGTCTATCACCACGGTGTGTTGACTGTTGCGGGCAACCCATACGAAATAATCCATGCGTACCGCACCGGTCTGCACGCCGCCGCCACCGATAAAGCACTCCGCGGGGTTGCGCATCGCGGTGGCATAGCGAATCGCATAGACCTCGTACGGATCCGGATTCGGACGCAACTCATCCATCGTCAGTGCGACTCCTGCAACAACTCCAGGTACTTTACAAACTCGGTGTGATCGGCACTGTCCCCAAGCCGTTCCTCCGCGCACGTCCACAGCCCGGAACACTCGCTCAACAAGGAGTGTGGTGTGCCCTGCGCTTCTGCCAGACCCAGCGCAATCCGCAAGTCCTTCGCCATCAATTTCAGCGCGAAACCGGAATTGAAGGTGCGCGGCAGCACGAAGGACGGATATTTCAACTCCGTGGCTGTGTTGCGACCGGTGGAATGGTTGAGAATCCGGATCATCACGGCCGGATCGATCCCAAAACGCGCCCCCGCCATGACAGCTTCCGCGGTCGTCGCCAGAGCGGCGGCGGATAGATAGTTGTTGAGCGCCTTCATGGCGTGCCCGGAACCCGAGGCACCCGTGCGAAACACCTGTCCGAGCGCCGTCAAGACCGAGTTACAGCGGTCAATGGTCGCCGGCTCGCCGCCAGCCATGATCGCAAGCTTGCCTTCCACTGCCCGCTTTACGCCTCCCGACACCGGCGCATCCACAAGTGAAATCGAGGACTGCGCCAGCTTCACTCCCAACTCGCGCGTGCCGAGCGGCTCCGCCGATGTCATATCGAGCACCACCGATCCGGCCACCATGCCTGCAGCGATTGCGTCTTTACCGAGCAACACGTGCTGCACCGACCTGCCATCCGGCAACATGGTAATGACGAGCCGACAGGCCCGCCCCAACTCGACCAACGACGACACCTTCTCGCACGGGACGGTGGCGCAGAAACGCTCCAGCGCAGCGGCACTCGCATCCGCGGCAACCAGGCGAAATCCGGCTGCGGCGAGCAGGCGTGCCATGGGGGCTCCCATGTTCCCCAGGCCGACAAAGCCAATGCGCTCGGGTGGAACAAATTCGTCGTGCATTTTACCTGCCTCGCCTCTACCGCGGCCTATACCGCCGCTGACACTGCAATGTCCGAGAGTCGCTGAAAGCGCTCAATGTTGGCCGTACTCTCCATGACCCCCGCCGTCAGACACACGAATGTCAGGTCGCGAACCGGGTCAATCCAGTAGAGTGCGCTGCCCGCGCCATAGTTTCCGAAGGTCCCCGGGGAAGTCAGATTGCCGAACAAGTGATGACACAGTACCGTGCCTCGCAATGAGAATCCGAGGCCCAGGTAACCCGGTGCCGGCGGCCAGCCACGCTGATGATAGAGTGTCTTGTAGAGCTCATTGGGTTTCTCACCCGTCCAATTGCGCGTTGCCTGCTCGAGCGTGGCCGGCGACAGGATCCGTGCCTTGTCGAGCTCTCCGCCCCTGCGAAGCATTTCCGCGAAACGAAACATGTCCGGAACCGTAGAGGCCACGCCGACCCAGGGCATCTCCGCGTGCTCTTCCTCAAACGCGCCGTTGGGACCGAGATTGCTGTGTCCGGGGTGGGTGATCGGAAAGTTGCCCCGAAAATCCGGGACGACGTGACGCGACCGTAAGTCGGCACGCATTCCAACCGACGTGTCATTCATCTTCAGCGGCGTGAACAGATCCTCTTGCACGATGGCGCGATAGGATCGCCGGTCCGGATCCGTGCGCCGCAGCGCCTCTCCCAGCAACACGTGATTCGCCATTGGCGAATAGGCGACGCGCTCGCCAGGCGGCTCGGACGGCCGGATACTGGCGCAAACCGCCGCCAGGACCTCGTCGAACCGATCGATGTACATGTCGGGTTTGACGGTGAACACGATCGGCAATCCCGAGGTGTGTGTGAGCAGATGCTGGACCTGGATCTGTTCCCGGGACCAACCGGAGAACTCCGGTACGAGATCACTGATGCGCGTGGTCAATGCGAAGCGACCCAGCTCGATCGCCCGCAAAGCCAACACATTGGTAATAGCCTTGGTCACCGAGAAAATACTGAACACCGAATCCAGACGCAGCGGCCGGCTGCGCGCCGAGTCCGCATAGCCGATAGCATCCAGAAGCCCCAACCGACCACCGCGCGCGACGGCAATCACCGCGCCGAAATACCGCTCCTTGGCGAGGTCCTCACCAATCACGCGCTGCAAATGCGCCAGACGTTCCGCATCAAACCCGGTTGCTTCGCTCATTTCGGCGCTCCGGCCATCAACTGCATCACGTAGTGACTGTCGAAGTACTCGCGCAAGGCGTATATCTTGCCGTCCTTGACCTCTACCGCCCAGGCATACAGGTTCTCGTAGGGGCGGCCGTCAGCGAGTTGGCCGCCGCTATGCGACTCAACCATGACCAGGGGTCCCTTGGAGACCAGGGTGTCGATCATGATCTTGGGATCCCCGGGTTTGAAAAGCCCGCGGATCGGTGTCAGGAAATCGTCCACAATGCCCTTGCGGCCCCGATGGATGCCCGCCCCCGGCACGTCGCGCATCTGCGGCTTCCAGGTGGCCTCCTCGTGCAACATCTGCCGCACACCTTCCAGATTGCCTGCGCTCAGTGTCGTCAGGAACTGCAACACCAGGCGCTCACTGTCGGTTTCCGCTGTAACGCTCATCGACCTTCCCCTCGAGTGTCTGCTATGAACCGCACGGGTAACTTCTCCGGACCGTGGCCGATTGTTGTCATCCACGGCTCCGGCTCGCCGGCCATCTCAAAGCTCTGGATGTGCCGGGTGATCGCGCCAAGCAGTGCATCGGCTTCGAGCCCGGCCAGTACACGGCCCACACAAGCGTGCACACCCTGCCCCCACCCGAGATGCCCGCGGTTGTCGCGGTGTATGTCGAATGTGTCGGGTTGCAACCATTTGCGCGGGTCTCGGTTTGCGGCGGCGAACATGAGACCGCAGCGCTCGCCTTTGGGGATCACCACTCCGTCAATCTCGACGTCCTGCATGGCGATGCGTCCGGCCATGCGCGAAGGTGAGTCCCAGCGCAGGCTTTCCTCAAATGCCGGGCGCACCAGCGAGTGATCCGCACGGACGAGTTGGTATTGAGCGGGAAACAATGCGAAGGCGCGAATCACATTCGCCATTGTCATCACGGTCGTATCCGCGGCGGCCGACAGCAGGATTCCAACCAGGAGCTGCGCCTCGCTTTGGGTGATCTCGCCGCGATCAGCCGCGAGAAACATCTGCATTCCCAGACTATCGGGCGCCAGGTTTTCCCGGCTGCAGCAGCGTTCCACCCACTCGATAACGGGGCCGGTGTCCTTCATGGCCGCCTCAAACAGCTCGTTCACCGGCCCGAGCGTGGCCCAGACCATGTTCCCGAACGCGTACATGTTTTCACGGCCGTCCAGCGGTATTCCCAGCAGATCCGGCAGCACCTTGTATACGAACGGCCGTGTGATCTCGGCAACCGCGTCGATCGGCGTGCCGCTCTTTTCCATCAGGGCGCTTATCAGCGCCTCAGCGTCCGCGCGGAAAGCCTCAGCCATCTTTGACAGCGCTCTTGGCGACAACGCCGCCGAGATTACGGCACGCACCCCCGTGTGCTTCGGCGGGTCGTCAACGAGTAACAATTCGGGACGCACGGAATTTGGATCGTGCCAGGGGCGTGACGTCGACGAAAACGTCCTCCAGTCACGCAGACCCGCCGAAACATGCTCGTATCGGGTCAGCATGGTGATGTTTTCACGGGAGAGCTTCACTACAGGCGCGAGCTCGCGCAACTGATCATCCACTGCCCGCGCGTTACGCACTGCAGCGGTACTGAACACGTCATCACCGCTTATGTAAGCCTGCATTGCCACTCGCCCCCTCTTTGGCCTTAGCGGCCCTACTCCGTCACCAGCTTCCAACCCTGACCGTCGCGCACAATCCAACCCGCGCTGGGATCCGAGAAATGACTGCCGATGATCAACACCTTCGAATCCCCGAAGCGCTCCACGAACGCCTGGCGGGTCTGCGCACCCTGCGGCTTGTCCATGTCGAAATTGCCATGGCGCAGCGGATCTATGAGTTGAATGGGGTGGTGCATCATGTCCCCGGTAATGACCGCCGACTCCCCCTGCGACCGGATCAGGACACTGACATGACCCGGTGTATGGCCGGGGGTGGGGAACAGGGATACCTCATCGGTCACCTGGTAGTCCGCAGTGATGTAGTCCACCAGTCCCGCGGCCACCACCGGATCAATGGAATCGTGCAGGTGCTCGAAATCATGGTAGCCACCGGTATTTCGCAGGTGCACCCAGTGATCGAACTCCTGCTTGCCGAACAGATAGCGTGCCTGGGGGAAAGTCGGCACCCAGCGCCCCTCCACCAGCCGCGTGTTCCAGCCGACATGATCGAAATGCAGGTGCGTGCACAGCACGGTGTTGATGCTTTCGGCCGGGAAGCCCGCGGCCGCCAGGTCTTCCAGGAACGTGGTCTTGATGTTGCAGAACACGTCGTATTCACGTTTACGGTCGGCGCCGATGCAGGTATCGATCATCACCTGCTTGCCGCGCGAGCGCAGCACGAAGGCCTGGAAGGAGATTTTCATCAACCCTTGCGGGGTTGCGAAATGCGGCTGCAGCCACTGCTGCCGGCGTACATACTCGGCGGTTTCGTCCTTCAGCAACATGGCGATGTTGTCTTCGAAGGCATTTACCTCGACGATGCGGGCCACCTCGACGGCGCCGATTTTCCAATGTTTGATGGTCTCCAGGGTCATGAGCGCAAACTCCTTCAGGAACTCGGGGCCGCAATGCCGCGGATCATGTCGGCGGCTTTCTCAGCGATCATCACCACGGCGGCGTTGGTGTTGCCACCAACCACGCTCGGAAAGACCGATGCGTCGGCAACGCGTAGCGCCTCAACTCCGTGCACACGCAGATCCTGGTCCACGACCGAATCGGCATCCGGCCCCATCCGACAGGAGCCGCATGGGTGATGCACTGTCGCGGCGGCACGGCGAATGTAGTCAACGAGCGCCGCGTCATCCTGCACATTCGGACCGGGCTGCACTTCGGTAGCTCGATAGCGGCCGAACGAGGCCGCTCGAGTCACCTGGCGGCCGATCTTCAAGCCACGCAACATCATGGCTACATCGTCCGGATGGCTGAACAATTGCGGGTCCACCAGCGGAGCCGCATGCGGATCGGCACTGGCCAGACGAACCCGGCCGCGACTCTGCGGATACAGCCCTACAATGCTGATGGCGAAGCCGTGACCCAGGGGAAATGGGAACGTGTTGGTATTGCGGCGGGCCGCCTGAAACACGATTTGAGCGTCCGGTCGGGTCAACTCAGGCGAGGTGCGCACGAAACCCGTCGCCTCGAACACGTTGCTCGCCAACGGCCCGCTACGAAACAACGCGTATTCGAGCACATTGAGAAGGTCACGCGGAGCCGCGCGCCACGAGATGCCATAGGACTCCGTGTTCTGCATCTCCATCAGCACGGCCACTGCCAGGTGGTCGTGATAGTTCGCACCTACTCCGGGGAGGTGGTGCTGGACTTTGATGCCGAGGGCGCGCAGGTGATCCTGGTCTCCGATACCTGACAACATCAACAGTTGGGGCGACAGGATTGCACCGCCGGCTACAATGACCTCGCGGCGCGCGGCCAGCCGGCGCTTTACGCCGCCGCTGAGAACCTCGACGCCCACGGCGCGGCGATTCTCAATGAGAATTTCCGACGCGCGGGTGTTGGTAAGGATGGCCAGATTGCGCCGGCCGCTCGCCGGTCGCAGATACGCGGTCGCAGTGGACACGCGACGCCCGTTCAGAATGGTTCCCTGCCGGGGACCGTAGCCTTCGGGATCCGGCCCGTTGAAATCGTCGTTGCGTTTGAATCCCAGTCCTTCCATGGCCGCCAGGAATGCCGGGGTCATGGGGTTGGGGCGTTTGATGTGCTTGACGTTCATCGGCCCGCCGTGGCCGTGATACGGCGAGTCGGGATACGATTCGTTGTTCTCGGAGCGCAGGAAGTACGGTAGCACCTCCCGATAGCTCCAACCCGGATTGCCGGCGGCGGCCCAGTCGTTGAAATCGGTTGGATGCCCGCGAAAATACACCATGCCGTTGATGGATCCGGAGCCCCCGACCACATGGCCGCGCGGAATGGGAATCGGGCGATTGGCCAAAGCGGGCTGCGGTACCGTCATGAAACGCCAGTTGAGATGGGGTCGGCCGATAGCCGCTCCGACCGTGGCCGGTATGTGAATGAACGGATGGCGATCCATTGGGCCGGCTTCGATCAAGGCCACGCGGGTGCCCGGATCCTCCGAGAGGCGGCTGGCCAGCACGCAGCCAGCCGTACCCGCACCGACCACCACGTAATCGAAGACCTCCCCCTGCTCACTCATTCGCGAAACTTAAAGGGGTGGCCCTGGGCCGCCACCACCCATTGGGGGGGAACCGCTCGGCCGTTGGGGGCCCGCGCCGGTCCACCCCAAAGGGGGGCTTCGGCAGCAGCGACTGCCCCTAGAATCCGGCGCATACCATGATCAAGCTCAACGAAACCTTTGAGGCGGGTGACCGCCAGATTCCCTTGAACGGCGTCTGCGACCCCCGGTTCGAGCCCGTTCTGGAGGCGTTCGTCGAAAACTACCGCAAGGAGGATGAGGTCGGCTCCGCTGTCAGCGCAGTCGTCGATGGACGCACCGTGGTTGATCTGTGGGGAGGTTGGAAGGACGCAGCCAGACAGCGTGAATGGCAGCACGACACCATCGTCTGCATGATGTCGGTTTCCAAGGGAATTACCGGGCTCGCATTCAGCCTCCTGGTCGATCGCGGACTCGTCGATGTAAATGACCCCGTTGCGAAGTATTGGCCGCAGTTCGGGTGCAATGGCAAAGAGACTTTGCCGGTGCGATTTGTGCTCGACCACCGCGCGGGGCTGCCAATAGTTGCCGACCCGCTGTGGCCCGGGGCCATCTACGATCACGAGGCCATCTGCAAAGCTCTCGCTGTGCAGGCGCCGCTGTGGGAGCCGGGTACGGTGGCGGCATATCACATTCACACGCAGGGATATCTGCTGGGAGAGATCATCCGCCGCGTCACCGGTAAAACCGTGGGCGCATTCCTGCGGGACGAGATCGCCGGCCCCCTCCGGGCCGACTACATGATTGGCGGACTCTCCGAGCATGACCATGCGCGGTGTGCCCAGGTCATGCCCAACATGGAGGCGCGCTTGTTTGCCGCGAAAGAGGCTGAAACCGACACCCTGCGCAGCAAGGCGTTCGTGCAGAATCCGGCCGAGCCGTGGCCGGTTACACTGAATTCCAGGATCTGGCGCGAGCGTGAGATAGCGAGCGGCAACGGTCACGGCAATGCACGCGGTGTTGCCCGGATATACAGCGCCTTCGCTCGCGGTGGCGAGCTGGACGGTATACGGCTGACAAAGCCTGCCACCATTGCGGCAACGACCACCGAGCAACACAACATTACCGAGGTGATGCAGGAGCGGCCGTATCACCAGGCTCTCGGGATACTGCTGAATACACCGGAGGCGGTTTACATGGGGCCGAATCCGCGAGCCTTCGGGCATCACGGCATCGGTGGGTCCATCGGATTTGCAGATCCGGACGCCCGCGTGGGCTTTTCATTTGCCTGCAACAGGATGCATGCGGTGGGCACCAATGGGCCGCGGGCGGCGCGACTCATTGACGCGTTGTACTCGGTACTGTGACGAGGGGGGATTCCAGTGTTACCCATTGCTGAGATATCGCAACAGGCCGTGCTGATCACGGGCGCCGGACGCGGTTTGGGGCGCGCAATGGCCATGGGGCTGGCGCGGCACGGCGCCGCTGTTGGGCTCGTTGACATTGACTCTGCGAGTTGCACGGAGGCAGCGGAGCAGATTCGCTCCTCCGGCGGCCGCGCGTCCGCTTTTACGGCTGATGTGTCGAGTCAGGCGGCGTTGTTGGATGCGGCGGGTCGGTTTGCCCGCGAGCATTCGGGATTGGACGCGGTCATCAACAACGCAATGCTGCTGCGCTACGAACCCATTGCTGCGATTACGGAAGCCGTGGCCGACAAGATGCTGGGAATCGGCATCAAAGGGGCGCTGTGGGGTGCGCAGGCATTGTTGACTCACATGAAGACCGACCGCGGAACGAGTCTCATCAATATGACCTCGCCCGTGGCCGAGCGCGGATATCCGAATACGGTGCTCTACAGCGCAGTCAAGGGTGCCCTCACCACGTTGACCAAGACGCTATCGGCCGAGCTGGGCCCGCGGGGTATCCGGGTCAATGCATTGGCTCCTGGATCGGTTCCCACCCCCGGGGCGATGGGGCTGAATGATCAGACCGAATATGAGCGGCGCGCGCGAACGATTCCTCTGCGTAGACTGGGACACGAGGATGATGTCACCGCTGCGGTGATGTACCTGTTGAGTCCAGCGGCCTCGTTTGTCAACGGTGAGATATTACATGTGGATGGTGGGATAGCGGCTGCGGGGTGACGCGGGGCCGCGTGCGGCGGTGCTCACGCGCAGCGGCGGGCTGCGGCGGGCCGCGGCGGCTGCGGCGGCACCAGCGGTCCGCGCGGCGGCGCTCACCGCATCCGCGGAATCTTCGCGAAGTCGATCTTCAGGTCCTCGCACATCCGCTCGGCGGTTGCACGTCCGGCGCCAAACACCCCGCCGCCGGGATGCTGAAACGGGCCCACCAGGTACAGGCGGTCGGTTCCCGGAACCACGAACTGTCCCAGCTCCGGTGTTGGCCGGTGCGCGCCCAGCTGATAGCTCGGCGTGGCGATTCCATGTAGGTCGCCCCGCACAAAACTCAACGACGTACGCTCCATGTCGACCGGACTATCGCAGTGCCAGTCGATGATATTTTCGGGCGTCATGTTTGGCAGGAAACGGGACATGTGACTGATCATTCGCTCGACGTACTTACCCTTGGTATCGTCCCAGGAGCGACCATCGGGGCGGTCATAAGGCACATAGTCCCAGGCATGGACTGTTGCATTGCCTGCCGGAGCCCGGGAGGAGTCGAATTGAGACAACGACCCCAGGCCGATCAGCGGATAGTTGGATAATTGGCCGTAGCGCAGATCATCGAAGGAGCGGCGCAAGGTTTCGTAGCTCGTCGGCAGCAGCTCCAGCATGACCGCATCGACGGGATCCTCTCGCATGGTGCGCAGCGGCTCCTTGAGCGCGGCGTGCAAGGTAATGCAGGCATTGGGCGAAATCTCGGTCGCCGCGGCATCGGCTGCAATAACCGGATCGACACCCTGAACGAGCCGGCCGAGATGATGTGGATGAATTGACGCAATCACGGCCTCCTTCGCCGTGAACTCGCGCCCGTCCCTGGTCCGCACCCCGGTCGCTCGCCCCGCGCGTGTCAACACCAACTCGACATCCGCGTCGGCAATTACCCGACCGCCGTGATCTTCGATGCACTTGATGAGCGCATTCGTCAGACTGCCACTGCCGCCGACGGGAATTCCGAATCCGTACGCTTCCAGAAACCCCACGAACACATAGATACCGAGTCCGGTCCCCTTCTCATCGGGAGCCGCCAGACTCTCCCCCGCCACACGGGCAAAATGCATGCGGACGCGATCATTTTCGAAAGTGTGGCACAGCAGGTCGTGGGTGCTCATTTGAGTGACCCGCCACAACTCCCGCCCTTCGCGCGACTGATCCATCATGGCGGTTGAAGCGCCCATGGGCATAGGCGCCGAATACAAAGTAGAAGCAACCATCGGCAACCAGGCAGCGGCCTGCTCAGCGAGGCGCCGATAGGCGTCCGCATCCTTCGCGGAAAACCTCGCGATATCCGCGCAAGTCCGCTCCCGATCCCGATGCAACGCGAGAGTCTCTCCGTCCTCGAAAATAGAGCGCACCGGAGTGTCCGGAAATACATAACTCAACCCGTACCGGGCTTTGAGCTTGAGCTCGTCATCCCGCAACAGTGGGTTGCCCTGGATGAAAATGTGGGCCATCGAATGCTGATCGTGCCGGAACCCAGGCTGCGTCAGCTCACGGGTGACGACGCCACCACCAAACCACGCATTGCGCTCCAGGACGACGACCTTCTTGCCGGCAACCGCCAGGTAGGCCGCGGCCACCAGTCCGTTGTGGCCCGCACCTACAGTGACAACGTCAAACGATTCCGACACAGCTTCCCCTAATGCAGCTCTGGCTGCACCCAACGGCGAGGAAGTCTAGTGAGGGGGTGAGCGGCCATCTCCACCCAAAAGGGGGGTCTTCCGGGAAGGTGGCTATGATGTGCTTTCCGCTCAACCTGAGGAGAGACTCGTGTCTGACGATGCGTACGAAGAAGGCTTGAAGATTCGCAAGGCGGTGCTCGGTGAAGAGTACGTCAACCGTGCGCTCGCGAACGTCAACAGCTTCAATGCGCCGCTGCAGGAGCTCGTCACCGAATATTGCTGGGGCAAGGTCTGGGGGCGACCGGGTCTCGACCGAAAGCAACGCAGCATGCTCAACCTCGCCATGATCAGCATTCTCAATCGCCCCCACGAGCTGAAGGCTCACCTGCGCGGTGCCCTGACCAATGGGCTGACGCCGCAGGAGATCTGCGAGGTCTTTCTGCAGGTGATGATCTATGCCGGCGTGCCGGCCGCGGTGGATAGCTTCCGGATTGCCAACGAGTTTTTCGCCGAGAACGGTATCAAGCCGGGCTGAGCCGGCGGGCTTGCGTTCCGCCGTGTGCCCCGCACCGGCCGTGTGCCCTGCACGTGCGGTCGGTCCATCGCGCGTGCCCGCGAGCCCCCGTTCCCCGTCAGGCGGGGGGCATTTCACTGTGAGTCGCGATTGGGGTGGTCACCGGCGATAGGGTGGCGGGACGGGTCGTTCCCGTCCCCGGAGACCTTCGATGAATCGATTCGAAAAAGCGGTGTACGACTGCATGAACCCCACCGCACGCCTCCTGGAGCAGACGACCAAGCCGCTGCATCGGGCGATCCTGCTGAACTTCTGGCGCCACGTGCACCTGGAAGGCGCCGGCGAGTACGACAAGATCCTGTCACCTGACATGGTGGTGGATAACCCCGTCTACCGTGTCACCTGGGGTGCGAAGCCCGGAGTCATTGAAGGCAAGGACGGTGTGCGCGCGTTCTACAACAGTGTCGGCGAGGCGGTTCTGTGGCACTCCGATGATCGCCTCGCGGTGGGTGATTGGGGCGTCTGCGATGAGATCACCTTCCACCAACTGGCCCTGGGCTCGAATCTCAGGCAGGTCGGCTATGAGGTCGATCACGTGGATCGCCTCTATCACGTCTACAGCCGTCAGGCGTTCATCTGGCCGTACGACGAGCGGGCGCGCCTCGTCGGCGAGCATCTGTATGAGGACAAGACCAGCTTGCGCATCGAAGAGGTTGCCGCTTCCGAAGCGATTACACCCGCGCGCGTGCGCGAGATTCATCGTGAACAGTTGGCCAAGCTCGAAGCGCAGCGCGGTCCCAACTTCTGGGTGTTGCGCTAAGCGCGCCCATGCGTGTTGCCCCTGTGTGGGTTGCGTCAGGCGTTCCCGCTGGCCTCGAGCCGAGTGACCTCGCGACCGTAGGGCTTGATACCCAGGGACATGACCAAGGTGGCAATGGGCATGAGAATCCCGGCAACCACAATGATGCTCTTCCACAGCGCCGCATCCGATTGGAAGACCCGCTGGGTCACCGAGCCAATGAGCTGGCTGCCGAGCGCGCCGAAGCCGATGTACATGAATAGATATATGGCCGTGACCTGGCCCCGCAGCTCGTTGGGTGTAATCCGTTGGATGGCGGCATTTTGTGGCACCGCCGAGGCGAGGCCGCAAATCAACGCGGCGCCGAGGCACGCTATCGACAACTCGGCGGAGGGCATCAGCGGCGAGATGATCTCGAATGGCGCCGCGAGGGCGAAGAAAATCGTCGCCGCGCGCACGTTTGCATCCCGATGGCGCTTGGCGAGCCACTCAACGAACAGTGTGCCTGTCACGGCTCCGATGCCGGCACACACGAGGAACACGGGACCCATCCAGCGACCGATCTGCGCTTCGGACCAGCCGTACGTTCTGATCAGGAACGGTGTACGCCACGCCTGCAGGCCCGTGGATGTCGCCGCACTCAGGGCCAAGCCGATGAACATCGGGAGATAAATGCCTTTGCGTGCCCGCAACTCACGTAACAGATGTTTGAACGGGAGCGACTGTCCCTGTGTCACCGCCCCGCGCCGCGCCGGCTCGCGCGCCAGGAGCAGGAGAGCCGAGATCACCAACCCCGGGGCGCCCACCATCATGAGGATCCACTGCCAGCCATGTATTGTCAGACCCATCCAATGACTGACGGGCCAGGCGGCGGCCAGGCTGATGAGCTGTCCGCCGAGAATGATGCCCAGGGCGTTACCGCCGATGAAGCCCAACTGCAGGAAGCCGATGGCCCGCGGCAACCTCGCGGGCGGGAAATAATCCGCCAACAGCGAGTAGGAACCGGGCGCGTGCGCCGAACCTCCGGCCCCGACCAGCATGCGGCTGGAAAACAGTTGTACGAAGTTCTGCGCCAGGCCACCGAGCGCGGTGATGCCGCCGATCAGGGCGATGCCCGCGGCGAGCACGTACTTGCGTGGATACAAGTCCACGAGCCGCGCCATCGGGATTCCCACCAACACGTAGAAAATGATGTTGGCGGGTCCGATCAGGAAACCGAGCTGCTCGTCACTCAGACGAAAGTCGACCTTGATGCGCTGGGCCATCATGCCGAACACCTGCGCGTCGAAGAAATTCAGCATGGTGGCGAGAATGATCACGGTGAGTCCGTAGTACGCAACGCCGCGCGGGGGCCACGCTTGTGCCTGCGGCGCCGGCGCCGGCATGGGACTCACCGCTCCTGTGATCGCTCCGGGTATATCAACCATCGACTGCCCCCTCTTCCAGTACCGTAGAAGCCACCGACTGCAGGTGTTGGATACATTAACTGAAACGAAAAGAAAATGGAGATCATTGTGACTGACATTGCCAGCCTCACCGCCCGTGTCGCAAAGCTCGAACACGACCTTGCGATCCAACAGGATGTTCACCAGATACGCCGGGTGCAGTACACCTATGGGTTTTTCATCGACAAGTCGCAATACAACGAGGTGGTCGATCTGTTCGCGGACGACGGTGATGTCTGGTTCCTGGGCGGCATCTACAAGGGCAAGGCGGGCGTGCGCCGCCTGTATATAGAGCGCTTCCAGACGCAATTCACCGATGGCCACAACGGGCCACGCTATGGTTGGCTGTTGGATCACCCGCAGATGCAGATGGTCATCGACGTCGCGCCGGATCGAAAGACGGCGAAGGTGCGCGGACGCTCCATGATGCAAGCCGGACTACACGAAACGGCGAAGGGCAACCCGCGCGCCTGGTGGGAAGGCGGCATCTACGAAAATGACTATGTGCGCGAGAATGAAGTCTGGAAGATCAAGACGCTGCGCTACTTCCCCTTCTGGCACGGCAGCTTTGCCGAAGGGTGGCAGAAGACGCCAATCGACTTCATCCCGATGGCGAAGACGCTGTTCCCACAGGATCCGCTGGGCCCCGATGCGCTGATTGACCCGCAGCCACGGCTATGGCCGGCGACCGATACTGTTGAATTCCATTATCCGCACCCGGTCACGGGCAAGCCGATCGTGCTCGACAACAGGCGTGCACGGGAAGGGTTCAAGGGCGGTTGACCGCGGTGCGTTGAGCGTGGCGCCGGCGTTGAACGCGGCGCCAGCGCTGAGCGTTGCGCCGGTCGTGAGGCTGCCTCCAGCCTGGCAGACTGCCTCAGGTGGTAAGATTGCCAGGCCATTATTGGGAGGGACACTCATGAGCCGTCACTTGCATTTGTGGATTCTGGCCGCCCTGCTATCAGGGTGCGGACTTGCCTATGCGCAGGACGCCGTGGTGGCAGCACCGGACACCGACGGTCTGTTCCATAGCGACGACCCGGTACTGAACCGGAATAAACAGGCGGCCTACCACATCGTCAAGGACCTGCTCGAAGCGGGTCATTGGGAGCTGGCGGACCAGTACCTGACCGAGCGTTACATCCAGCACAACCCGCTCGCCGCCTCCGGCCGCGCCGGCGTCGTCAAGTTCTTCACGGAAGTGGTAAAAGCCAAGCCGATACCGATTCCTGCAAAAATGAAGAGCAAGATTGTCGCCGTGACGGCCGAGGGTGATCGGGTCGTGGTCGCGTACGTGCTGGAAAAGAAGGATTCCAAAGACCCCGCCAAGACCTACACCACAACCTGGTTCGATATGTGGCGGTTCAAGGATGGCAAGGCCGATGAGCACTGGGATCCCGCCACTCGCCCATGATCTATACATTGGGTGACAGAAAGCTCGAAACCATTGACGATGATTACTATGTAGCGCCGGGCGCACAGCTCATCGGGTCGATCGTATTGGGGCGGGCGGCTACTGTTTGGTTCAACAGCGTGCTGCGGGCGGACACCGAGCGGATCGTTGTTGGTGACGGTACCAACATCCAGGATGGAACGATCATTCACTGCGACCCCGGCGCCCCAGTACTCCTCGGGAACAACGTCACGATTGGCCATCGAGCGCTGCTGCACTCGTGTTCCATTGGTGATGGAAGCCTGGTTGCCAATGGTGCGATGGTCCTGGACCGGGTGAAGATCGGGCGAGACTGTCTCATTGCAGCCGGGGCACTCGTGCCGCCCGACAAGGAGATTCCCGATGGCTCGGTGGTGATGGGCTCGCCGGGGAAAATCGTGCGCCAGATTACCGAGCGGGATCTGATCATGATGCGGCATGCGAGTGAGCATTATGTGCAGCGGGGTCGGGAATATCGACACGCGCTCAAGGTGGATTCGAGCCGGAACTAGCTCTCCTGGGCGATCAGCACGCTGCACTTCACGCTTTCGGCCAGACTATTGCGATCGCTACCGGACCACCAACGCCCGCCCGTGGGTTGCGGGTAGTGGCCGACAACGATCAGATCCGCTCCCAACCTGTGAGCGTGTTCGGCAATGACTTGAATTGTGTTCCCTTGAGCCAGGTGCCCGTCAGCTTCAACGCCTCGCCCCCTCAGCCGCGCAACGGATTCCTCCAACGAGCGGCGTGACTCGCCGTCATCCCCAGCGATGCACGGTTGGCCGATCGAAGCGGCAATGATGGCGGCTTGCGAAGCAGCGGCGGACACAATCAACAGCACATCGACATGTGCGCGCAGATGAATCGCCAGCTCGGCGCCGCGCTTCAACGCCATTCGCCCGGCGGCCGATCCGTCATGACACAGAAGCACTTTTTTAAACATGTCTGCGAAGCCCCCTCACCCCTCGGCCTCTCGGGTGGCCGGTGAGAACAACCTACACCGGAGGTGAGCGCGAATCCAGCGTGCTGTCTATACGACGCGCGCTCCGCTTACTTGTAGGCGACGGCGGCGCTGCAAGGGCCCGCCAGGTGCACCTGCTCATAGCGACTGAAACCGGCCTCGCGGCACCAACTCCAGAACTCCGCTCCTGTGAAGTCGAAGGCGTCACCGAACTCGATGAGCATGTTCAGCGACATCATCAAGCCGAACGCGTTGGTACGCCGCTCATCATCAATCAAATTCTCGACGGCAATCAGCGCGCCGCCCCGAGGAAGCGCCGCATACGCCAGTCGCACCAAATGCTTCTTGTCCTCGAGATTCCAATCGTGAAGGATCATTCCCATCGTGATGACATCACTGCTCGGCAGTGCATCCTTGAGGAAGTTTCCGGCCACGGTGGTCACGCGGTCGGACATCGCATCCTTGGCGATCCAACGCTTGGCAATCGGTTCCACCTCCGGCAGATCGAAAGACGTGCACTGCAGGTGCGGGTGGCGCTTCGCCACCAGGGTCGACAGCAGGCCGGTCGCGCCGCCAACGTCACACAACGTCCGGTATTTTGAGAAATCGAACTTGTCGGCCAGCGCCTGAAAGTTTGGCGCGGAAATGCCACGCATGGCGGACATGAACTGCTCGAGCCGCGCGGGATCCGAATACAGGGTCTCGAACATCGGCCGCTGACTGTGCTTGAGCTCGTTCTGCGGCTTGCCTGTCTTGAGCGCGCTGCCCAGATCGTTCCAGTAGCCAAACAGGCGTGAATTCAACATCTCGAGCATTCCGCCGACATAACCCGGCTGGTTCTTGTCGAGAAACTGCGCGGTGCTGCCGGTGTTGCGGTATTTGCCCTGCGGGCCGCTGCCGTCACGCTCGAGAAAGCCCAGGGCCACGAGCGTATCGAAGAAGTCAAAGATGCCACGCGGGTGCAGCTCCAGCACGCGACCCAGCTCGATACCTGTCATCGCGCGAGCGCCCAGTGTTGTGAACACACCCAGCTCGACAGCAGTCAGGAGCACCTTCGAGGGCCAGAACCCGAAGCCTACTTCGAGAATTCTATCCGGCGTGTTCATCGGGTGGTGGCTTGCGGGAGTGGTGATGGCGGCGCGTAAAGTTTGCGCCGGATTGAGGATTTGAGTTGCGCTGACGGCGGTCGTTCCATTGAGGGCTGGCGGATTCGGGCGCACGGTGGACTCCATTGCTGCAGGGGCGGTTAACTGCATACGCGGCAACGCTCAGGAAAACGGCTCACGCTGCGGCGCCACAGCGACAACGGCAGCGACACAATACGCAACCAAATGGTTGCATCAATAGCATCGCGGGGCTAATATGCATCCAGGAGGTTGCATATGAACAAATCTACCGACCGTATCGAGAAGCAAATCCTGCTGCGCGCGCCACTAGCGCGGGTGTGGCGCGCCATCAGTGATGCGCGCGAATTCGGCTCCTGGTTCGGAATCGAATTCGATGGCAGCTTCTCCCCCGGTGCCCGCCTCACGGGCCGGGTCACTCCGACGACAGTCGACCCGGAGGTGGCACGACTGCAGGAACCTCATAGGGGCAAAACCGCCGCGTTTGTCATTGATAAAGTGGAACCGAAGCGGCTGTTCTCGTTCAAGTGGCATCCGTTTGCCATCGATCCGGCTATCGACTATTCCAAGGAGCCGATGACCTTGGTTGAATTCGTGCTGCGGGAGCAGTCGGACGGCACCTTGCTGACCATCACCGAGTCCGGTTTCGACCAGATTCCGCTGGCCCGGCGGGCAGCGGCGTTCGAGGCCAATGACGGCGGGTGGACGCATCAGGCCCAGTTGATCCGCAAGTACCTGGAACGCGAGCAACACCAAGGTTAGTCCCCTGGCCCAGACACGCTCCTCCCCTTCGCACAAGCTGTCGAATTCCGCGCCGCTGTTTGCGGCGTTGGGAGACGAGACGCGGCTGCGCCTCGTGGCGGCGCTTTGCGGGGGCGGAGCGATGTCCATAACACAACTGACATCGGGCATGAACATCACTCGTCAGGCGGTCACGAAACACCTTCGCGTCCTCGCGCATGCAGGACTGGTGCACGATGTGAAGGCCGGCCGCGAACGGCTGTGGGAGTTTGACGCGCAACAGTTGGATGAGGCGCGCCGCTCGTTGGAGTTGATATCGCAGCAGTGGGACGAGGCGCTTGCGCGCCTCAAGCGCGCGGTGGAACTTTAGGAGCGCCTCACCTCGAAGCCCGGCTGCTCCGGCTCCGTATCCACCATCTGTGCCGGAAATCCGGTGCCCAGCACCTCAATTGCGCAGGCTTCCTCCAGCCTCTTGATGATGTTGGGTGATTTCTCGCGCGGACCGTAGCGACGCTGACCGTCCTTGAAGATACCCAGCACCAGCGGCGACAGCTCGACCGGGACCCGCAACGAAGTTGCAAGCGCATCGAACAGACCAACATCCTTGATGACCAGGTCCATGGTGAAACCGATATCGCGGCTGCCGTTCAAAATCACCTGCGACTCGGTTTCGTGGACGAAGGAATTGCCCGAAGAGATGCGAATCGCCTCGTAAGCGGTATTCATGTCCATGCCGGCGACCTTGCACACACTGAGCGCCTCCGCGAGCGCTGCCAGGTGAACCGTGCACAGATAATTGGTCACGACCTTGAGAATGGACGCCGAGCCCAACGACCCGGTATGCAAAATCTGCCGCCCCAACACAGTCAATATGGGCAGCACCCGCTCGAAGGCCTCACGGCGGCCGCCAGCAAAAATCGAAATATTACCGGTCTCGGCACGGTGGCACCCACCGGACACCGGACAGTCCAAAGCCATCCCGCCCCGCTCTTCGACCAGCGCACCCAGGCGTTGCACTTCGGCGGAGTCCGTCGTGCTCATTTCCAGCCAGATCTGGCCGGGCGACATCCCCGCCAGAATACCGTCGGGGGCTTCCAGGACCCGGGCACTGGCCGCCGGCGAAGGCAGGCAGGTAATGACCACGTCCACCTTGCGCACCATGTCCAAAGGCGAGGCCGCCCTGGCTGCACCCGCAGCAATGAACGGCGCCTCGAGATCGCCGTTCAGGTCGCGGACCGTGAGGTCGATGCCGTTGCGGACCAGGCTGCCGGCCAGCTTGCCGCCCACGTTGCCCAAGCCGATGAAGCCGATTTTGGTATTGTTCATTTAAATTTTCACCGGTGCCGCCATGAAGCTTTCGGACATCAACACATTTGTGGTCGGCAATCCACCCCCTCACTACGGTGGGCGCTATTTCGTCTTCGTCAAGCTCACCACCGATGGCAACGTCCACGGGATCGGTGAAGCCTATTGTGTCCCCTTTGAGCCGCACCTGGTCGCCAAGCTCATAGAAGACGTGTTCGAGCGCTACCTGCGTGGCGAGGATCCACACGACATCGAAAAGCTCTGGCGCCGTGTCTATTCGGCGGGCTTCACTCAACATCCTGACCTGACAATGATGGGAGTGTTGAGCGCACTCGAGATGGCATGTTGGGACATCGTGGGCAAGGAGGCCGGGCAGCCTGTCTACAAGCTGCTGGGCGGCCAGGTTCATGAGCGCCTGAGGACTTACACTTATATCTACGCGCGCCCCGGGGATCGCACGGATGTTTATCGCGATCCGGATCTGGCGGCCGAGCGCGCGGTGGAATACCTGGAACAGGGATTTACCGCCCTCAAATTCGATCCGGCCGGACCCTATACCGCTTTCGATGGGCGCCAGCTGACCCTGGAGGATCTGGACCGCAGCGAGCGATTCTGTCGGCAGCTACGCGAAGCGGTCGGCAACAAGGCTGATCTGCTGTTCGGTACTCACGGCCAGATGACCGCCGCGGGAGCGATCCGCCTCGCCCGCAGGCTCGAACCCTACGAGCCGTTGTGGTTCGAGGAGCCGGTTCCACCGGATGCGCCCGAGGAGATGGCCAAGGTCGCCCGGGCCACTTCCATCCCCATTGCAACCGGCGAGCGCCTGGCGACCAAGTACGATTTCGGGCGGCTGTTGCAGGTGGGCGCTGCGGCTATTTTGCAGATGAACCTGGGGCGCGTCGGGGGCCTGCTGGAAGCCAAGAAAATTGCGGGCATGGCCGAGGTTCATCATGTGCAGATTGCCCCGCATTTGTACTGCGGGCCGGTGGTCGGCGCGGCCAATGCGCAACTCGCCACCTGCAGCCCCAACTTCCTGATCCTGGAGGGCATCGAGAGATGGGACGGTTTTCACGCGGCCATCCTGCGCAAGCCACTCAAATGGGAGGCAGGCTATCTCATTCCCTCGCGCGAGCCGGGATTGGGTGTTGAGTTGAATGAAGAGTACATCCGCAACCATCCGTACACGGGCACCAACCTGCACCTGGAAATGGTGGGGCACCCTGTCAGTTGACAAGGACTGGAACAATTACAATGGCCACTGAACGATTCTGGACATACGCACGTACTATCGCCGCTTGCTTGGGTCTGTTGGGAACGACACCGCTCGTGGCGGCCGATCTGCCCAGCGACATACCGGAAAAGCTCAAGATCGCTGACCAGGACTTCGACTTCAGCAAGCGGGACGTGATGATCCCGATGCGGGACGGTGTGAAGCTGCACACGGTGATCCTCCTGCCCCAAGGGCTCACCCATGCGCCCTTACTCCTGACCCGAACTCCCTACGGCGCATCCAAATCGGTCACCCAAGCCGACAGCACTCACCTGGATTCGGTCCTTCCCTGGGGAGACGATCTGGTCGCTGTCTCGGGCTACATCCGCGTCTACCAGGACGTCCGCGGAAAATACGGCTCCGAGGGTAGTTACGTCATGAACCGCCCGTTGCGTGGCCCCCTGAATGGGAGCGCGACCGATCATTCCACCGATACATTCGACACCATCGATTGGCTGGTCAAGAACGTGCCGGAGAGCAATGGACGGGTTGGAATCATCGGCACCTCCTATGGCGGGTTCCTGGCATTGATGGCACTCGTCGATCCGCATCCTGCGCTGAAGGCGGCCGTGCCGATCGCTCCCATGGTCGATGTATGGCGCGGAGATGACTGGTTTCACAACGGCGCGTTCCGACAAAGCTACGCGCTGGACTACGCGTACGAACAGACTGCCACCCGCAAATCCGACGAAACACTCTGGCGCGGCCAGTACGACGACTACGAAACATTCCTCCAGGCAGGATCGGCAGGCGAGCTGGGGCGCCGCATGGGAACCGAGCAATTGCCGTTCTGGCAGCGCTTGATTCAACACCCCGCCTATGACACTTACTGGCAGCAACAGGCCGTCGACCGCATCCTCGCGAGCCGGCCGCTGACGGTACCCACGCTTCATATTCACGGTCTGTGGGACCAGGAAGACATCTACGGCGCTCCCGCTGCCTATGCCGCGACCGAACCGAAGGACACCGCGAACGACCGCAACTTCCTGGTCATCGGGCCGTGGCGGCACGGCGGCTCGAATGGCGATGGCAGCTCGCTCGGGGCCATCAAATTCGACGGCGATACCGGCCTGTGGTTCCGTCGCACCATACTGCAGCCGTTTCTCGATCAATACCTGAAAGAAGGAGCACCCGCTGCGAACGTTCCGCCGGTGTTGGCCTACGAAACCGGAACCAACACCTGGCGCCGCTATGACAAGTGGCCGCAAAGCTGCGCCAAGGACTGCGCCGCGCCGCTCAAACCTCTATATCTTGCCGCCGGCGGAGGCCTGTCCTTCAAGCCCTCGACCACCGCGCAACCCGCCTTCGATGAGTACATTGCCGACCCGGCGAAACCGGTGCCCTATCGGTTGCGCCCGGCCCGCCCCGTGTATTGGGCGGATTCCACCTGGAGGCAGTGGCTGGTCGACGATCAACGGAACTTTTCCGATCGGACGGACGTCCTTGTCTACTCGACGCCTGTATTGACTGAGCCGGTGAAAGTGGCGGGACAGCCCATGGTCCACCTGAATGCGGCAACAACCGGCACGGACGCGGATTGGGTGGTCAAGCTCATAGATGTGTATCCGGCCGAAGTCCCACATCAACCAGCACTCGCGGGTTATCAGCTCATGATTGCAGCGGACATCTTTCGCGGCCGCTACCGCAGCAGCCTGGAGCACGCCGCACCCATCGCACCCGGCAAGGTCCTGGAATACCAGTTCGCGCTGCCGAATGCGAATCATGTCTTTCTTCCGGGTCACCGGATCATGGTCCAGGTGCAGTCCTCGTGGTTCCCGCTCTACGACCGCAACCCGCAGACCTTCGTGGACAACATTTTCCTGGCCAAGCCGACTGACTATAAGAAGGCGACGCAACGCGTATATTCCGGAGGCTCGGCACCGAGCCGGATCGACCTGCCGGTCACTGTAGTTGACGGGGCGGCCGCTCGGTAACAGTACGCATGAACCCGGTCATCAACATCGCGGCATACAAGTTCCTGCCGTTATATGAGCTCAGAGCGCTGCGGGCGCGCCTGCAGGGACTGTGCAAGGCTGCGGATCTCAAAGGCACGATTCTGCTGAGCCCGGAAGGCATCAACCTGTTTGTCGCGGGCACTTCGGCAGGTATCGGGCAACTGTTGACCGAGTTGCGCAGCTGGCCGGGACTGGCAGATCTGCAGCCGAAATTCAGTGAGACGGAGCATCAACCGTTCCGCCGCATGTTGGTGCGCCTGAAGAAGGAAATCATTGCCTTCGGGGTCGAGGGAATCGACCCTGCCCGGCGCACCTCCCCCAAGCTGTCCGCGCGCGAGCTCAAGCGTTGGTTGGATGAGGGGCGACCGATCACGCTGCTCGATACACGCAACGACTATGAGGTGAAGCTCGGCACCTTCAAGAACGCGCTGCCGATAGGCATCGATCACTTCCGCGAATTCCCGGACGCGGTAGCCCGACTGCCTCCGCAGCTCAAAGAGCAGCCGATCGTGATGTTCTGTACGGGCGGTATCCGCTGTGAAAAGGCGGGGCCGTTCATGGAGCGCGAAGGATTCAAATCCGTCTATCAGCTCGACGGCGGCATCCTCAAGTACTTCGAGGAGTGTGGTGGCGAGCACTACGACGGTGAGTGCTTCGTGTTCGACCAGCGGGTGGGAGTGGATCCCACCCTGCATGAGACGGGCTCGTCACAGTGCTTCCGCTGCCAGAGCCCGCTCAGCGTGGCCGACCAGCAGCATGAGCACTACGTCGCGGGTGTGTCCTGTCCGTTTTGTTTCAAGACGCCGGACGAGCAGATGGCGGCAACTATTGCGCGCCGTCATGCGCAGATCGACCGGCTCAACGTCTCACTGCCGGGTAGCCGACCTTACGATCACTATAAACCGGTCACCATTCCCAGCCACTGCGATGGCCGCTCGCTGTTGGCTACGCTCTGCGCAATATTTCCACATATTCCCGCGCAGACCTGGCTCGAGCGATTTTCCCAGGGTCGATTGTTGGACGCGGCAGGTCAACCCGCCCTCCCCGACCAGATGGTACGGGCCGCCGAACGATATCAACACAAGATTCCTGCGGTGATCGAACCGGACGTCGACATGCGAATCCAACTTTTGCATGAGGACGAGGCATTGCTCGTGCTGAACAAGCCCGCGCCTCTGCCCATGCACGCAGGAGGACGGTTTTATCGCAACACGCTACAACACGTGCTCGAGACTGTATACGCACCACAGAAGCCCCGGCCATCGCATCGACTCGATGCCAATACCACCGGCGTGGTTGTGGTCGCCCGCACTCGGCACTTCGCCGGATACATCCAACCGCAATTCGCGCGCGGCGAGGTGGAGAAAGTCTACCTGGTGCGCGTTCAAGGCCATCCGCCCCTGGACGAGTTCGATTGTGACGCCTCAATCAGCACCGATCCGGGGAAGCTGGGCTCACGCACCGTCGATCCCGATTCGGGACTCGCAGCCCTGACGGGCTTTCGTGTGCAGCAGCGGTTGGCCGATGGCACCGCCGTGCTGGAGGCGCGGCCGCTGACGGGGCGTACGAACCAAATTCGGATCCACCTGGCGCACCTGGGTTTTCCGGTGCTGGGAGATCCGGCTTATTTGCCGGGGCGAGCCCTGGGAGACAGCCAGACTTTGGCCATCGGGGATCCCCCTTTGTGCCTGCATGCCTGGAAGATCGGGTTCCGGCATCCGCTGGACCAGCGCAGGGTGACTTTTACGGCGCCGCCGCCACAATGGCTGCACCCTCTCGCGGGGGCTGGCACGTATTAACTCCAGTGAAGGGTGCATTCAGCGCCTCAAAACCGGAGAGTTCCATGTCCGTCAGAGCCAGTCTCCTCGCCATTACCGCCGTTGCCGGCCTCACTCTCGGGAATGCTCCGCGGGCGGGGGCAAGCGATCCGCAGCTCAAGCTTCCTTCGTTCGAGCACCTGCAAAAGCTCGCTGTCGAGACGGTGAACGTCTCGATTGGGCGCTGGCCACTGAGACTGGCGGCCCACGTGCTGGAGAATTCCGAGAACCCTGAGGATCGGGAGGTCGAAGCCATCCTGAACCGCCTGAAGTCCGTCCAGATCCATAGCTTCAAGTTCGCCGCCGACGGCCAGTTCGACGATGCGGAAGTCGATGCGCTGCGTAACCAGTTGTCCGCGCCGGGATGGAATGCCCTGGCGAAGATCCGCCAGCACGGGCCAGCGGCCGAGAATGTCGATATCTACGTGTCCATGGAACACGAAATCATCAATGGGCTCGCCATTATCGCCTCGGGGCCGCGCGAGCTGACGGTCGTCAACATCGTGGGCTCGGTGGATCCTGCGAAGCTCGCGATGCTCAGCAATCGCCTGGGGTTGCCGGGCATGGCGAGGTAGCATCCGCAGCGGCGGTTCCAGTGAAGGCTGCCCCTCATTGCCACAGATCGAGCGATGCGAAACGGATGAGCTGTTTGCCAGCGCTCGCGCGGGCGGGCGGGAGAGCTTTGCGGCCCTGGTGCGGCTGCATCAGTCCCGGGTCTTTGGAATCGCGCTACGCATGCTGATGGACCGGGCGCTCGCCGAGGATTTGACGCAGGAGGTCTTTCTGCAATTGCATCACAGTATCAAGTCGATTGAATCGCACGTTCACCTGGTGTTCTGGTTGCGTCAGGTTACGTCGCGGCGAGCGATCGACCGTGTGCGCGCGGAACGGCGCGGGATGGTCGTTGCGCTCGAGGATGATTGGGAAGCGGTGGCGGCCGAAAGCGACACGGATCCGTTGTTGCAGCGGCATCTGCTGTCACTCATCGGTCAATTGCCCGCAATGGCGCGGGCAGTGATGTTGTTGCGATACCAGGAGGATCTGGATCCGTTGGACATTGCACGCACGCTGGGAATTTCAGTCAATACGGTGAAGAGTCATTTGAAACGGTCACTGGCGCTATTGCGCGGGCAGTTGGCTTAGGCTCGCGCATTGACTTCGGTGGTATGTCATGACTGATGACCTGGAGAGACAGCTACGCCGGCTGCTCAAACCTGTTGATCCCGGGGAGGAGCTCACCCGGCGGATCATGTCACGGGTGTATGAGGAGCCCAACGCGCGGGTATCGGACCCGGCGGTAGGCTGGGCGCGCGCGCACGGCCGGCCGACCTGGCGGCGCCCGGTGTGGCGTTATGCGGCGTTGGCCGCCTCGATCGCGCTCATCGCCTTGGGTGTAACCTTTCATGAGCAGCAGCAACGTCAAAGACGAGTGGGACTCGAAGCACGCGCGCAGGTGCTGGCCGCGCTGCAGGTCACCAGTGAGAAGTTGGATCTCGCCTATCGGTTGGTCAACAAGGCGCCCGCGCAATGACCCGCCATCAGCTGACACCCAGGCTTGCGGCCATCCTGCTGTCAGGTTGCGTTGCGTGGCTCGTGGCGGGTACCGCGAATGCGGCGAGCGCCGCGCCTGCGCCGCCACCGGCGCCACCGCGGGTGCCAGCGCCGCCAGCCCCGCTGGGCCAAATCCTGCTTCCCAACCTGGCCGCGCTGGAGTCACAAGCCAAGGACTCCGTTTCGATCTCACTCGATGCGTCACTCCTCGGCGTCGCCGCGAGCTTTCTCGACGGCAATCAACCGGATGATCGGGCGGTCAAGGACATCATCAGTGGGTTACAAGGCGTGTACGTCAGGAGCTACACATTCGATCGTGCCTTCACGTATCCCTCGGGTGACCTTGATCTGCTGAGAAAGCAACTCCACGCTTCCTGCTGGCAATCCATTGTGAGCGTCCACAATGCACAGGAGCAATCGGTGGTGGACATTTTCATCTGTCAGCAGGATCAGAGGGCACGGGGACTGGCGATTATTGCCGTCGAGGCCCGGGAGCTGACGATTGTGAACATTGTCGGGGCCATCGATCTGGCGAAGCTGCATCGGCTGGAAGGTCACTTTGGGATTCCCCATTTGCCTCCCCCGAAATAGGTGATGTTTTCGCGCTCTCCTTGTATCGTCTCGTGAATGAGCCCCTATCAGATCCGCTCGTGCAAAAAAGATGACGCGGCGACCGTGGCACGGCACCGCGTCGAGATGTTTCGCGACATGGGCGACGTGCCGACCGAAGCCCTGGCGCAAGAGCTGCTGGAAAAGTCCACATTGGCCCTGGCCGCCACGCTGGCGGACGGCACATACGTGGGCTGGTTTGCGGTCAATGAGGCCGGCAAGGTCATCGCCGGTGCAGGCGCGCAAATCAAACCTCAGCTTCCGCGGATGTCACACGATCGGAAGCGCATTGAGTCTTCCCCGGTGCCACTCGTCGTCAATGTGTACACCGAGCCCGAGTTTCGGGGATTGGGCATCGCTCGGGCACTGATGCGTACCATAATGGAATGGGCGAAGGCAGAGGGAGCGGACCGAATCGTGCTACACGCCTCAGATGCCGGGCGGCCCCTGTATTCCTCTCTTGGCTTCCATCCAACGAATGAGATGCGATGGTTTACTCCGTCGCCATAACAGGCGCTACAGGCTACGTGGGCCGAGCGCTGAGCAAAGCGCTGTGCCAGAGGGGGCATAGTGTGCGCGCGCTCGTGCGTCCCGGAAGTGGCACGCGCGTGGCCACTGCCACTGAGATCCGTGAGCTGGACTTGTTCAACGTCGATGAGCTCGCACAAGGCTTGAAGGGCTGTGACAGTGTTGTACATCTCGTGGGGACAGCGCATCCGAATCCAAGCAAAGCTCAGGAGTTCTTGCGCGTTGATCTGGCGTCAGCCCGAGCGTGCATTGCAGCGGCGATGCGCTCCGCATTGGCGCATTTTGTGTACGTTAGTGTTGCGCAGCCAGCACCCGTGATGCAGGCATACCTTTCGGCACGCGCCGAAGCCGAACGCGTGTTGTCTGAATCGCGACTTCCCGCAACTGTTGTGCGTCCATGGTACGTCCTCGGACCGGGGCATCGATGGCCCATCCTCCTTGTGCCCATGTATGCCGTTGCGGAGCTATTTCCAGCTCTGCGTGCCGGCGCTCGCCGCTTGGGTCTCGTGACGCTCGGACAGATGGTCGACACGCTCGTCGAAGCTATCGAACAGCCTCCGGTGGGCGGTGCGAACCGCCTCATCGAGGTTCCGCAGATCAAACAACGGCGTACAGGCCTGCTCCCCCGATGAAATCCGGGGCAATCGCCATTCCTGTTACCGGCAACCGGACGGTCGCGGCGTATCGCGACAAGGGCCTGCTGCTCCTCGCTGGAGGACTATCGTCGTTAGGATTCGCGCCCCTGGATCTGTGGCCGCTGACATTGCTGGCGTTCGCCCTCCTCCTGCATCGCGTGGCCGGTGCGAAGCGAATGCGCGAAGCGGCTTTCACGGGGTGGGTTTTTGGCGTAGGCCATTCCATTGTCGGGTTGAACTGGATTGCCACGGCCTTCACCTACCAGGACAACATGCCTGCGTGGCTCGGGTGGGCTGCGGTCTTTGTGCTGTCGTTGTACATGGCACTGTTCCCAGCACTGGCCGGCATGTCGAGCTGGCGCATTGCCCGCAACAATCGACCGGGCTTCGTGTTCGTGTCTGCCGCCGCGTGGATGTTGTTTGAATGGCTGCGATCCACTCTCTTCACCGGATTCGCGTGGAATCCGTTGGGCGAGATCTGGTTGGGGCTGCCCTGGATTGCGCAGGCGGCGCGCTGGATCGGTACGTATGGCCTTTCAGGGATCGCGATCCTGGCGGCAGGCTTTCTCTGGGTTGGATCTGTCGGACGAAGCCGGCGCGAGCAGGCAGTCACGGCAGGCATCGCACTGGCTCTGACCGCCGCGGCCCTGCTCCTGGGACGCTCGTTGAATGTGTATGCTGAGAGCTCGGCCGCGGGAGGCATTCCGTTCAAAGTGGTGCAGCCGAATATCGGGCAGGATGAGAAGTACGACCCGGAGGAGGCGGAACGAAACATCCGTCGCTATGCGCAACTCTCCGGACGCCCTGCTCAGACACCGCGGTTGTTGCTTTGGCCGGAAGGAGCCACCTTGCGCTTTTTGGATATCGAGCCGGACGCGCGGCTGGAGCTGGCGGGATTGATCGGTCCGCACGACCTGTTGATCACTGGGGGTGCGTCAGTCCAACTGGACATGCACGGCAACGATGATGTGTACCACAACAGTGTGTTTGCGCTCGATCACGGCGCAAGCATTCGCTGGCGCTACGACAAGGCACACCTCGTACCTTTTGGAGAGTACCTGCCCGCGCGCGAAATTTTGAGCCGCATCGGACTTTCACGACTGGTGCCCGGAGACGGTGATTTCAGTCGAGGCCCCGGTCCACGCAGCTTTGCGCTTCCCGGCTTCACTGCTGGTCACGGGCAAGCCACTGTTGGCGTGCAGATATGCTACGAGATCATCTTTTCAGGCCACGTTGTTGATGAAGCACACCGGCCGTCGTTCCTGTTCAATCCGTCGAATGATGCGTGGTTCGGTGCGTGGGGACCTCCGCAGCATCTGGCGCAGGCTCAGCTACGTGCGATCGAGGAAGGTATTCCGGTTATACGAGCAACACCGAACGGGATATCGGCTCTGATCGGTCCAACCGGACGGTTGCTCGCCACCATTCCCGCTCACCGGGCGGATGTCATCGATGGCTTCATCCCGGGAGCGTTACCGCCCACCCTCTTCGCTCGACTCGGACTTTGGGTTTCTGCGCTGTTTGGCGCGTGTTTGTGCGCTATAGGACTGGGGCTGCACTGGCGCGCGCGGCGCTAGGAGCCTGTCAGGCGCGCTCCTAACCGCATTCACCGCCCAGCAAGCCAATTTTCAAGTCGGGATTGGGAGGCGTCTCACCCAACCAGATCGAAACAAAGGCGCGGGCAAAATCCTCGCCCTCGAGAGTGCCCTTCCGCTCTCCGTTCACGGACACCTGCACGCCCGAGTTGGGGCGTCGCACGAAGCTCATGCTTTGTCCTCTTTTCATGTCGGTCATCCAGGTGTTGAGTCTGGCAATCCGCTCTTTCAGGGCTGCGGACTGGTTGGCCGCGGTGCGCTCAAAACCCTCGATGAAAGCCTTCCTGAGGTCATCCGCATCCACGTTGCGCACGAAATGCAGAATCAGCTCCTGCGGACCCTCGGATGCGATGAGGAGCTTCGGGTCGTGCTGCGGCCGCGCCACGTACAGCGCAGCGACGTAAACATTCACCTTGAGGAAGGTGGCTTTGCGTATACCCAGTCCGTTCAGTGTCAGGTCAGTGCCATCGAGCTGAACATGTTCGGGGAAAGCTATTTCCCTGCACGTCCGGTCCTGGGCTGCGTCCACGGTCGTCGCCAACAGCAACAATGGCAGTATCAATGCGCGCATGGCGGATCACCTCAGCCCGGCGGCCTTGTCGGGCTTTCCCCAGGCAGTGTACAGCGCGACCAGTGCCTCGGTGACGTGCCTATTTCGGTTAGCGCGCCATTCCCGGCATCCGGCGTGGAAGCCTTGGCTAATCCAGAGTCGATCACCTTGGGTAAAGCCGCGAGTCGACCAATGTGCCCGGAGCGTTCAGTTCGGCGGCGGCCCTGGCCTGGACGGTCGGTGCGCTGGCCGGGTCCAGCTCTCCGCAGGCAAATGCAGCGAACGTCGGCAGCCGGACAAAGGGAGGTGGCGTTCGCCATTCTTATGGTCGCTTTCTCGGTCTCGCTCCCACCATTTTCGCAGCATGGATGAGTCCAATGCCAATCGCCCATGGGTAGAAGTAAAGCTGCGAGAAGACCCGTTCACGGACGGCGAACGGTACATGCGCGAGCAGCAGTATGGCTGCGAAGGGGAGCCACGGGGCTACCATCCAGAACCGTCTCGCCGGGGGCTGCCAGGAAACGAACAGGGAGAGATTGGCCGACCAGCCGGCCAGCAGACACAGCCCGAGCGCCAGGCCCGACAGGGAGCCGGGTTGGATCAAATATCCCAAGCCGTGGCGAATGGCCTCCCAGAACGCCCGGGCGCCGATGCCGTCACCGTTCAGGTTGGGTATTACCCACGAGATGGCATAGAGACTCCACCCGATTGATCGCTTGTAGGACACCGAAACAGCCACCCCGCCCGCCTCCAGGCACCAATCTATTGGATTTCCGCGGACCGTGTCGGGTGCGGCAATTGTCAATGCAGTCGCAGGGGATTAGCCTTGACGGCCGCAGGCTCGCTACACCCATGACAAATAACAAGCGCCAGGCTGCAGGGGGTCTGTGTGAACCGGAGTCACCATCAGGAGTTGCTCATGAAAAGATCCATTTGGCTCGCGGCCAGTCTCGCGACCTTGGCTTTGCTTGCATGCTCGAGTCAGAAAGATCCCGCGGAACAGGCCATCGCCAAAATCGATAACAGCATGGACATGATTCACGATACCGCGACGAAGTATTCGCCCGATACGTTGAAGGCAGTCGAAACCCAGGTCAGTGCCCTCAAGCAGAGCTTCTCGAAGGGCGATTACGCCAGTGTGCTGGCGCAGGCTCCGGCGGTCACTGCCGCCGTCACCGATCTGCGCAAGGATGCCCAGGAGAAGGCGTACCAGGCCGATAAGGCCCTCGCGCAAGTCAAGCAGCAATGGCGAAATCTCAGCGTCGAAGTGCCCAAATTGGTTGCGGGGCTGCACACCCAGTTGGACACGCTGTCGAGCGGTAAGGGCCTGCCTCGAGGTGTCACAAAGGCATCCGTGGCGTCCGCCAAGGACGGAGTCGCGTCGCTGGATACGATGTGGACCGACGCGAATAACGCTGTTTCCAGTGGCGACTATGCGGGTGGTGTATCCAAAGCACAGGCAGTCAAAGACAAAGCTGCCGAGTTGATGCACACGCTCGGGATGAAGCCGAGCTGACGCGCGCAGCGGCGGCAAGCCGCTGCTGCTGATTGATGATTTGTGTGGGGCGGGTAGTCGGTAACGACACCCGCCCCGTCGCACGCCCGCACTCCCGGGCGGTTGCCCGACTTCACTAAAGATCTTGATAGCGACCCGGTGGCCCTTGCGGTCTGCTACGCATATTCGCTTGGCGGAATTTGCGGGAGTTTCAAGCATGGGTGGGGTATCACGATTGGCAGGATGGCGAGCGGCGCTTACGGGCGCCGTGCGCGTGGGTATTCATTGCATCGGCGTCACTTGCGTCGGCATCACGGGCATGGCGTACGCATCGGACCACTTGGACTCACCGACGGTCATTGCCGATCCGCGGGCGGATATTGGCGATGTGTACGCCTGGACGTCGGCAGATGGCAGGCGATTGAATCTCGTCATGACCATCGTAGGGCACAGCTTTTCCGACAAGCTGCGTTACATATTCCACGTCGACAGCGGTCCCCGAATGGGCGAGACCCGCAACACGCTCGAGATAGTTTGCCGGTTTCCGGGGACGAAGGAGTTGGACTGCAAGGCAGGCGATGCTGACTCCATTCAGGGCGACGCCAGCAATCCCGCGGGGCTCGAAAGCCGCAACCACAAGTTTCGTGTGTTTGCCGGCTTGCGCGACGATCCTTTCTTCAACAACGTGAAGGGCACACGAGCCGCCCTTCAGAAGGCTGACCTCGCGCTCCGGCAAGGGACGGTGAAGGATACGGCGGGATGTCCTCGCTTCGACGCCGCAACTTCGCGAGTCATCCTGGACGAATGGCGGCACACCGATGGTGGCCCAGGCACCAATTTCCTGGCTGGCTGGACGCCGGCATCGATTGTCATTTCCATCGATCTGCCGGTGGTTTCCAAGGGAGGACCGATATTGGCGGTCTGGGGCGCGACGGTCAGTGCCGAGCGGCAGATCGATCGTGCGGGTCGACCGCTGACGGGCAATGCGTTGTTGGGCCTGCTTGCCTCCGAGGAGGTGAGCAACCAGCTCAAGGAGGAATACAACGCCGCGACGCCTGCCACAGGTTCAAGATTTGTGGAGGAGATCCAGAAGGCGCTCGGACTCTATGATGGGTTCGATGGGGAGTGTGGGAATCAACTGCTGGTTGATCTGAAAGCGCCGACTGGGATGCGGTACCGGGCAATGGCTGCCCTGCTCGCGGACGATCGACTGTGGATCAACAGCGCGTCGAGTGTTTGCACGCAGCTTTTTGCGGTCGAGCTTGCGAGTCTCGCGGGTCGGACTGAGCTCGGCGCCGACTGTGGCGGCCGCGGTCCAAACTATGATGCGGTCGACGTTTACCGGTCGTTGTTGGTAAACGCCAGCAACACGAGTGTCGATGATGGTGTGGATCACGACGAACGGGTGCATTCGGCGGCGGTGTTTCCGTTTTTGGCGGCGCCGGCGGCGGCACCGTGACATCGGGTGCAATCGGCGCGACGGGCGGCGTGACTTGCCACCTGGGCGGCGCCGGGCGCACCGGGCCCTTTCGGACGGCCGCGGCCGTCGTGTTGCTGGGCTGGTGTGCCACCGGCTCGGCGCATACGGGCACGGGACTGGCGGGTGGGTTCGTGCCGGGCTTCGAGCATCCTTTCAATGGGCTCGATCATCTGTTGGCCATGGTCTGTGTCGGCCTTTGGGGCGCCTTCCTGGGGAGGCCACTGATCCAGACATTGCCAGTCGCCTTTCCACTGATGATGGTCGGCGGGGCAATGTTGGGGATGTTCGGTGTGCCCATACCTGCGCTGGAAATGGGCATTGCGTTGTCGGTTCTGGTGTTGGGCGCGTGTATAGCTCTCGCGCTACGGGCACCGATTGGGGTGGCCGTTTCGATTGTGGCGGTCTTTGCGGTGTTCCATGGATATGCGCACGGGAGGGAGCTGCCGTCGGCGGCCGATCCGGTGGGATATAGCGCGGGGTTTGTGATTGCGACGGGGCTGCTGCATGTGCTGGGCATTGGGCTGGGCCTTCTCAGTGAAAGGCCGCGAGGTGCACTGGTGATTCGGGGGGCGGGATGCGTCATTTGTGCGTTGGGGGGTTGGTTTGTGTACCGGGCGGTGGCCGCATGAGCAGGGCTGCATTGCTGCGGACTGCGCTGAAGGTGATCGCGAGCTGGCTGGTCGCAATCGCCCTCCTCGGCGGCGCATTGCGCCTGATCCCGGTCACGCCCGGTTACCTACCCGACCACCTGGAGTAGCTTTCGTGTCAATCGTCACACGCACGTGCGCAGCATTTGCCGTCGGCCTGCTAAGTGCTGCCAACACCGAAGCACACGACTTCTGGCTGCAGCCACAACAGTACTGGCTGACCGCGCCAGCGGTTACCCCATTCACGTTGCAGGTGGGCCACGGGCCTGCGCGCCAGCGCTCGCCCATCAGGTCGAGCCGGATCACCCGCTTCGACGCGGTTGCGCCGGATGGCGCACGAGTGGACCTATCCGGCGGCCTCGCTATCGGCGGGGCTTCCCAGGACGGTACAGTCCAATTGCGAGACCCGGGCTCCTATGTGTTGGTGTTTGAGACCGACAACCGTGCCGAAAGCCACCTTCCGGCAATTCGTTTCAATGACTATCTCAAGACGGAAGGCTTGACCGCGGTACTCGCGCAGCGTGAACGAACTCACCGGATGGATGCCGACGGATCCGAAAGCTACAGCCGGCACGCCAAGTCAATCGTGCAAGTTGGATCGTACGTCCCGGGGTTTGCGTCGCAGATAACGAAGCCAATCGGCCTGCCTCTGGAAATCGTGCCGGAAGTGAGCCCTCACATGCAACCGCGTCCTGCCACCCTACCCGTCCGCGTCCTCTTCGCGGGGCGACCGCTCACAGGAGCGCTGGTCAAACTGACACAACTCGAGCACGACGAGCAGCCGTTGGAAACCCACCTGACCGATGTCTCCGGGCAGGCGACTTTCAGCATGCCGCACAGTGGCACTTGGCTCCTCAACGTGATCTGGAGCACACCGCTGCCGGACTCGCGGGAGACCGACTTCGAGACGGTGTTTTCGAGCCTCACTTTCGCCTTGCCCTAGCGCGCTCGCCAGCCTACGCTCTGCGGCCTTGCGTCGGGAGATATCGAATGCTTCGATCGGATTGGAGGGGGCGCGCCGTTGTCGCGCGACCGGCCACTGCATTTGCGTGCGCGATGATGATTTGGGCGGGGTCGGGTGTTGCGTCCGCTGAGACTTTACCGGCGAGCATTAAGGCTTGCGCGCGGGAACCTGACTCGCTGAAGCGCCTCATTTGCTTTGATAAAGAGGTCGCGCGTTACGGCGATGACTCGGGCAGTGGGGACGCGGGTCGTGCGCCGCCCCGTATCGGGGGCGCTCCGGCGCCAGCGGCTGCACCTTCAGCCGCGCCGGCGCCGGCGCCAGTGCCCGCGCCAGCGACCGCGCCTGCGCAGGCTGACGCGCCGAAGCCGAAACACATCGCCGCCAAGGTCGAGCGCATCGAAAACTTTCCCGATGCGGTGATTCTGCACCTCGACAATGGGCAGGTTTGGGAGCAGATCCAGGAGGCCTCCGCCGACTTGAACCTGCACGCGGGGGATGCGGTGTCGATTGACCGGGAGTTGGGATCCTATTGGCTATCCGGCAAAGGTGGGGATGCCATGAAGGTGCGGCAGAAGAAGTAGCGGGGCCGGTCATCGGGCGGTGGCCTTCCCCAGCTCGATTTTGACTTGCAGGAAGCCGGTTTCGGGGACGATTTCGCCGGCACGGTCGCTGACCTCGGGAAGGCGGGCGGCAAGCTCGGAGGCGGTTGCACCAGCCGTGCCGGTGCCACCCAGGTGAATACCCCGCGTCATCGTAATGTGAGCCGCCTCAAAGCTCCCCGCGCCGGCACATAACACCATCCGCGTGGGCGCATCGTCGCTGACCAACACTGCGACACCGGGGCTGACAGCCGCCGGATTGAGGGCAGCTATCTGCTCCGGCGGGAGAATCCCTGCCAACATCCGGGTAGCGGCCGCCGGCGCAATGCAATTGACACGAATATTGTTCTTCGCCCCTTCCAGGGCCAGCGTCTGCATCAGGCCCACCAGTGCCAGCTTCGCGGCACCGTAGTTGCTTTGTCCGAAGTTGCCATACAACCCGGTCGAAGACGTCGTCATGACTATTCGACCGTAGTTTTGGGCGCGCATGATGTCCCATACTGCCTTGGTGCAATGAACGGCGCCCATGAGGTGGACGTCGACGACGGCGCGGAAGTCCTCAAGGGTCATTTTCGAGAACGTTTTGTCGCGCAGGATGCCGGCGTTGTTGACGAGGATGTCGATCCGGCCCCAGCGCGAGTGCGCTGCGGTGACCATTTGTTCGACCTGGCTGAAATCGGTGACAGAGGCGCCATTGGCGATGGCTTCACCACCGAAGGCCTCGATTTCCCGTACGACGGCTTGTGCGCCACCGACGGCTCGCGCATCGGCTGCCGCCTGTGCGCCAGCCGCTGGGGCCGTCACGCGACCATGAACATCCCCACCCAAGTCATTGACCACAACCCGCGCACCGAGGCGGGCCAATAGCAAAGCATGCTCGCGTCCCAGCCCTCCCCCGGCGCCGGTAACGATAGCAACACGTCCAGAAAGGTCGATCGGCATCATCCTGCTCCCAAAGAGACCGTCAGGGTGATGCTATCTTGAGATGGCGCTCAGCTCCGGACTATCTTCAGGGCGTTGAAGCGTCCACTGGCGGAGAGATTTTCGTCGGCGGACGCCGCCGTCCAGTGCTCGTTGCGGCGGGCCACGAAAGAGCTGTTCGACAACGCATCGAGCGACCCGGGACTCGCGAACAGGAACCCCTGTCCGGCCACGCACCCCAGCTCCAGCAGTGAGGCAACCTGGGGTTCCAGCTCAATCCCCTCGGCCACCGTGTCGAGACCCAATGTTTCACCCAGGGTAATCACTGCGCGGGCCAACTCGGGCCCGTTGTCCGAATTGGTCAGGCGACTCACGAAGGAGCGGTCGATCTTCAGGATATCGATAGGGAACCGGTGCAGATACGAGAGCGAAGAATACCCGGTGCCGAAGTCATCGATGGCCAGCCGCACGCCGAGCGCCTTCAACTGTTGCAACCGTTCCAGGTTGGCATCAGTGTTGTACATGATGGTGCTTTCCGTCAGCTCGATGACCAGGTTGGGCGGCTCAAGCCCCGAGGTCTGCAACGCGCGCGCGACATCCGCAAGCAAGTCGCCGTGCTGCAAGTGCCGACCCGAGATGTTGACCGACACCCGCAGGCCCGAACCGCCTGCGACACAACCACGCCACGCATACAGAGCACTGCAGGCTTCCAGCAACACCCAGCGGCCCAGTTTCACGATCTGACCGCATTCCTCCGCAACCGGAATGAACTGGCCGGGCATGAGCACCCCGGCTTCCGGATGACGCCAGCGAACCAGCGCCTCCACACCCAGCAGACTGCCGGTGCCCAGATCCACAATAGGTTGATACTCGAGAAAGAATTCGCCCTCCTCGAGTGCACGGCCGATGTCCGCCTCCAACCGCAACCGCTCATGCAACACGTCCTGCATCTGCGGTACGAAAACAGCGTAGCGGTTTTTGCCTGCTGCTTTTGCGTGGTACATGGCTATGTCGGCGTTGCCCAGGAGTGACTCGGCACCTGCGGCCGAGCTGGAGAATGCAACGCCGATGCTCGCGGCCACTCTGACCTCCATGGAGTTCAGGGTGAACGGCACGGCGAGGGTCTCGATCAACGATTCAGCCACCCGCTGCACCTCAGCGGGAGTGGCCACACGCTCCAGCAGAATGGCAAATTCATCTCCGCCCAACCGGGCCACCGTGTCCGAGGTCCGCGTGGTCTTGACGATGCGCTGAGCAACGGCCTGCAGAAGCCGGTCGCCGGCATCGTGACCCAGGGAATCATTGATGGTCTTGAAGTTGTCCAGGTCCAGGAACAGAACCGCAATCGGACTGTGCCCGCGTTGCGCGAGAGTCAGGGCGTGTTGGACACGATCCTTGAAGAGGGTGCGGTTGGCCAGGAGTGTCAGCGGGTCGTGAAAGGCCATCTGGCGCAACTGCTCTTCGAGCGCCTTGCGCTCGCTGATGTTGCGAAAATTCAGGGCCAGGCCCTGCACGGCCGGATCCTGGGTCAGATTGCTGCCCACGCATTCGAGAACGTAGCGATTCGGGCCGCGCTCGATGGCCAGCTCCACGGGACCCACGGTCCCCGCCGCCGTCGCGGCAATCTCCGCCAGCAACACCCGCACGCGCTCACTGTCCGGACCAGACCAGACATCGAGAAGATTCTTGCCGGTGCCCTCCTCGGGCTTGAATCCCAGAGTGCGCTCGCAGGCCGGCGAAACGAAACGCAGCGTACCGTCGGCCTCGACGATCATGATGACGTCGGAGGCATTTGCAATGAGCGATGCGAAACGATCCTCCACCATGCGCGCCGCACGCTTCTCGCGTGCAATCGCATCGCCGCGCAAGATCACTCCCTGGCGCACCATCAAGAGCAAGGTCAGTGAGAATACGACCATGGTCATCATGGCCGCCGGACCGCCAATATCCTCGCGCGTGAAATAGACCAGGACGAGAAACGCGGTGAGCATGGCCGCGTAGGGAAGCGAGCGTGTCAGGGTGTCCGATGTGTTGGATGTTATCCAGGCCGGATCCGCAGTGGTGCGCATCTGCTCCCGTGCGGCGGCAGCCAGCGGAACGTAGCACGCAACGTACAACATATCCTGCACGTCACCAGAAACGTAAAAGTTTCCGAGCTTGGCGATCGACCACACAATGTCCGCGAGAAACATCGTGGCGAACCCGGTCATGAGCAATAGCGGGATCCGCCGGCCTTCGGCACCGGTGAGCAGCAGGACGCCCAACATGAGCAGGACGAGGCAGTCCATGCCGGCATAGGCCTGGCTCAGTCCCTGCTTGAGGGCATCGACCTCGGAATGCGAGAGCGCCGCCGGCCGGATCACCAGGAACCAGAAGAAGGTGCCGAAGCCCACCACGAAAATGGTGGCATCCAATGACAGTTGGATCCACGGAACGCGGATGGCCGCCGCCCGGATCAACAGGAACGCAGCGACCAACATCGCCGGGTAGAACGCCGAGAAAAACACATCGGCGGGTCCGGGAAACGGGTCGACACCGCGCAGCCAGCTCCCGACGGTAATCAGGGTGCCAATCAGGTAAAGCACCAGCGCCAACGCAAGCCAGCCCCACGCCTGGCGCAATACACGGGAGCGCGTCCGGCGTGCGGCCGCAACCGCGACAATCGTAGCCATCAGGTCTGCGGGTGCGTCGGATAGGAGTCCGACGTAGTGAGTGAGCTGGGGTCCCCCGATGCCCGCGATCATCCACAGGATGCACAGGCTCGCATAAATCACGAGTCCGCTGAAAAGCCGGTCCACCCAGCGCGGGGCGCTGGACTGTGCCAGGGTCTCGAGGGTGACGGTCGTTTCCACAGGCTCGTGTTGCGATGCAGTAGCCGGGCGATTCGTATGGCCAGTATCGTATCGGTCATGCGCGCCCGAATCTGAGGTGGCGGTCGAATCCCGTATGGTCGGCGCCTGTCGCGCGTGACCCAGTTCTCGTGGCTGTCAGTTCCCTCGACCTCAGGTCAGCAACACCAGAACCAGACAGGTAATCCCAACGGCCGGAATCAGCGCTCCCCCCGGTAATCGCAGCGGCTCGGCGGTCTGGGTCGCCCCCGTGCGTTGCAGTCGCCATGCGGCTGCGCAACAGCCAATGTAGACCACGCAAAAGGCGCCGCCCGAGATCATGGCCAGCTTGTTGAAAGTACCGGCCGCGGACATCAGCCAGGCTGCGAAGGCATGCGCGAAAATGGCGCGCGTGGGCACCCTATATTGGGGCGACACCACAGCGAGCGTCGCAGGCAGAATGCCGTCCTGCGCGAGGGCGAACAGGAGCCGCGACGAACCCAGCAGCTCTCCCAGCAGTACTCCAAACAACGACAGAGTGGCTGTTGCAACCACCAACCATCCCGAGCCCGGCATGATCACTTCGGCAATGGCTGACAGCGGTGCCTCGTTGCCTGCCAGCGCAGGGCCCAATATGCCCTGAGCGGCGATCTGCAAGCCGACATACAACACGACGACAATCGTGACGCCCACGAGTGCGGCGCCCGGCACGACTTTGGCCGGATCCCGCAGCTCTCCGGACGGCGCCAGCGCAGTCTCGATTCCGGAATAGGCGAATATGGCGATCACCAGTGCGCTGCCCAGGGAGTGCACGTCGGGCGCCGCTGCGATCCGCAGATTGTCCAGCTGCACGAACGCCAGTCCGGCGGTCGCCAACACCAACAGCGGAATCACCTTGGCCGCGGCGAACACCATGATGGCCCGGGCGCCCAACTTGACACCTCGGGCGTTCAGCGAATACAGAATGGCGTAGGTGACCGCCAGGAATGCCGCCCGTGGCAGGGGTGCAGCGAGTACGGGGACCGCGTAGGCTGCCTGGGTGGCGAGGATTGCCGCCATGCCCGCGCTACCGGCGATGTTGGATATCCAGAAAAGCAACGCGACCACCAGTCCCGCCGCTCGCCCGAATGCCGCCTCCACGTAGCGATAAGGACCGCCGGTCGTGGTGAACCGGCTGCCGACCGCGGCAAAGCACAGCACGATGGGCGCAAACAACAAGGCACCCAGTATGTACGCCAATGGCGCCGCCGGCCCCAGCGAGGCGTACAGAGTGCCCGGCAACGCGAAAATGCTGCCACCGATGGTGATGTTGACAATGGATGCAGCGAGGCCCCAGAAGCCAACAGCGCGAGCTAGCGGCGAAGAGTTCGTGAATGCTCCGACCGGGGTGCGACATCCCATGTCCAGCCGAACGTGTCGGGCGCCCGACGTTCCTGGATTGCAAGCAGCGCTTCGCGCAATTCCGCGGCAACCGCGTCCACATGCTGCGGCTCATGCCCAACACCGTCCTGCTCGGCCAGCACGCTGATGGGCGAGACGATCGCCGCGGTCCCGCAAGCGAATACCTCGCTGCACTCGCCGCTGTCGATTTGTTGCAGCAGCTCGTTGATGGGCATGCTTCTCTCATGCACGCGATAGCCGCGCTGCCGCGCGAGTTTGAGCAGCGAGTCCCGGGTGATGCCGGGCAGGATGGCACCATCCAGTGCAGGAGTGTGTAACTGTCCTTCGATCACGGCAAACAGATTCATTCCCGACAGTTCTTGGATGTAGCGTTGTTCCCGGGCATCGAGCCAAAGAGCGACCGTGTAGCCTCGTGCGACGGCCGCGGTCGTGGCTCGCAGCGAGGCGGCATAGTTGGCTGCCGCCTTCGCGAAACCCACGCCTCCCACGGCAGCGCGTACATCGGCTCGTTCGATGGAGACACGCATCGCGCCCGCGGAGTATATCTCGACAGGGTTCGCGATCACCATGAAGCGGAAAGTGGCCGAGTTGCGCACCTGGTAGCCGCTCTCGGTGCCGAACAGAAAGGGGCGCAGGTATAGCGATGTGCCCGACTTGCCGGGCACGAAGGGCGCGAGCGTGCCGACCACCGCATCGAGAGCTTCCAGGAAAAGCTCTTGCGGCACCACCGGCATTGAGAGCCGCTGCGCCGAACGGGCCAGCCGCTGACAATTCTCCAGCGGCCGGAACAGATTCGGCCACTCGGTCCCGACCCGGTAGGCCTTGAGGCCTTCAAACACAACCTCCGCATAGTGAAGCGCGCGGGCGCCCGGCAGGATTTCGATTGGGCCGTAGGGCAACAGTTCTCCAGCGCTCCAGTGACCTTCGGACCAATCCGCACTGAACATGACGGGGGCCGCCACCAGTCCGAATCCCAATTTTTCGGGCAGAACAAACCGGGCGAGCGCCTCCTCCACACCGGGGTGAGCTCGATGACGCTTCATATCAATCCTCCAGACCAATGCGTCGGCCGCGGGACCAGCGGCCAACGCTTGCCCCCCGCAACCGTCTCCACTGCATTCCCGTTCCAACTATCAGGGTCGAGGAGCGCCAGCAGCACCGTGGTGGGCCAACGAGCCAACCGGACACGGGAGGTCAACTCCCCGACGGCGCGTCCCTTCTGGAGAATTACCTCCTGACTGCCGAAACCCAGCAGAGGCATGGGGCTCAGGAATGCCGTGAGTACTCGCCTGCGGTGAGTGCGCGGTGGGCTCGCAGAGCCTGCACCCGCCGCGCTTGCGGCCAACATCGGTGCGCCGAGCTCAGCCACCAGCCGATTCGGAGTTGCTTCCCGCCCGAAACCCGGCACGCCACGCTGAATACGCATTGCCTCCTGGGCCCAGTGACCACCCACCCGGATCCCGAAGGCCCTGCCGACCGCGAGCAGGTGCTGCCACAGATGCACGGCGCCCTGCGCCGAGGTCAACAACAAGACTGAGTCGTTGACCGCATCGTCCCGGACTGTCACCGGGACGGCTCCTATCCAAGAGGTTGCGATCGACTTTGGCTTGACGCCGAGTGCGGCGAGTAATGCACCCCGACGCGGACCGTGCAGCTCCAGCAACGCATAGGAAGACGACAGATCTTTTTGCTCGACACGTTGTTCGGCCGGACGCCGGACCCGAAGCCACTCGGCAACACGCGTCTGCTGATCGGGACTGGCCATCAGCAGCATTGAGTCATCAGTCAAGCGGATCACGCGTGCCAACGCCTCGATCTGCCCATGCGCACCCAACAAAGGACTGAGTGCGGCCGCCGACTTGATCGCCGGCAACAGCCTGCCGACATGCCCTTGCAGCCACTCATTGAGCGTGCCGCCCACCAACAGGTGCTTGGCATCGGCCGAGCGATCGACCAGCAGCACCGCGTCGGTCGCGGCCTGGGTTTCCAGTGCGACCGCCGCAAGCGCATCGCCCACGCCCTGGGCCCCGTCGCCGCTGATCCACAATGGCCGCTCCCAGGCATTCACTGCGGCAAAATGCGCACCAGCGACTGCGAGCTGTTCATGAAGCGGCGAGCGGCGAACATCGCGCGCGGTCGTGTAATCCTCATCCGGCGCGTGCATCCGGCAGTGGTAGCCCGGAATTTCGCTCACCCGCTCGCGCAGATAGGCATCGGTGGCCTGCACAGCCGCGAAGCGGCGCACGTCCAGTTGAGACACATCGGCACTCGGCGCGCCCTCGGCAATCCATTCCGCGACGAACCGGCCGGCCGCCGGTGCCAGTGCCATCCCGTTGGAGTTGAATCCGCAGGCCGCGAACAAGCCCGTCGCTCCGGGCACGGGTCCGAGCAACATCTGCCCGTCCGGCGTAAAGCTCTCCGGACCGTTCAGCAACATCTTGATGCCGGCGGTCTGCAGCAGCGGGAAACGGCGCATGGCGGTGGCCATGTAGCGCTCGAACTGGGGCCAGCGCTCGCTCAGCAGGGAGAAAGAGAAGTTCTGCGGCAGTTGAGCCGGTGACAGCGGGATGGCCTCGTCATCGAGACTGCCCACCATGATTCCGCCGACCTCCTCGCGCCCGTAGAGTTGGTCGTCCAGCGAAAGGAACAGCGGCAGATTCCGGTCGAGCCCCAGGGGTTGGGTGATCAAATACTGATGCTCGAGCGCGTGCAGAGGCAGTCTGAGTCCGCAACTGCTCACCAGATCGCCGGACCACAGTCCCGCGGAGACCACGACCGTCTCACAACTTATGGTTCCCGCGGCCGTGACAACACCCTGCACGGATCCGTCACGAACCATGATCCCGGTGACCGGAACGTCCTGATGAATTGCGACACCGCGTGCCCGCGCTGCATTGGCAAACGCCATGACTGCGTCAGTTGGATTTACCCGCGCATCGCTCGGCACCCAGACAGCGCCCAGTAGCTCGTCCGTTGCGAGAATCGGCAGACGCAGCTGCGCCTCCGCCGGTGTCAGCAGCTCGAGCTCGATGCCGCGGGCGCGCCCGAGCTCGGGCAACGAGCGCATCGACTCCCAACGCTCCTCCCGGTCCGTGTACATCACTCGACCGACGGATCGCCAGCCGATGTCCTGGCCGGTTTCCGCGGACAAGCGCGGATAGATCTGCGAGGCGTAACGAACCATCTCGAAAATCACCGGGTCCGGCCGATAGGTCTCCATGTTCCCGGTCGAGTGCCAGGTGGTGCCGGAGCTCAATGTGGAGCGCTCGAGCAGCACCACGTCCTTCACTCCGAGCGCGGCAAGGTGGTAGGCGGCGCTGCAACCACCGATACCACCGCCGATGACAACGACCCGGGCGGATCCTGGGAGGGTAGTATTCATTCTGTGATCATAACATGCGATTGTGATCACGAACACGCGTGACCGTGCGACGCGTCGGTGTGTATACAACCGGTGCCGCGCGGCATAGTCTTGCGTCCCCTGCCTCGAGGAAGTGCATCCGCCAATGCCAGCGTCGAAGACCCGGAAAACAACCCCTGGAAAGAAAGCCGACCCGAGCAGCCGGCGCGGCCTGGCGGCAGCCACGGCGGATCGAACCGCGCCCGGCGAGGCGGCTCATATCCGCGCCTACGGAGTTCTGAAGGAAGCCGTCCTGGCAGGCAATTTCCGGCCCGGTGAGGTCGTCACCCTGCGTTCGCTGGCCAAACAGTTGTCCATCGGTGAGATGCCGGTGCGCGAAGCTCTGCGCAGGCTTACTTCGGAAGGGGCGTTCGAATCGATGCCGAACCGCTCTGCCCGCGTACCCGTGCTGACCCGCAGACAGGTGGAACAGATCCTGGAGTTGCGCGAGGACCTCGAGGGCAAGGCTGCGGCACTGGCGGCCCGTAACATCACCCTGGTGCAGATCGAGCACCTGCGGGCCTTGCAGCAGGGCATGGAACAGAGTGTCGCCAAAGGTGATTCGCGGGCCCACTTGTCGCTCAACATGGCGTTTCATTTCGAGATCTACCGGATTGCCGACAATCCCATGCTCATCCCGCTGATCCAGATGCTGTGGCTGCGGATGGCCCCGTTGGTGGCCAACACGGTGCCGCTGTTGACCGGCAAGGCGGGCGTGTTCCGGCGCGTGGCCGCCGAGAACCATGACCGGCTGCTGGCTGCCTTCCAGGCCCGCGATCCAGTGGCGGCCCAGGAAGCGATGCGTCGTGACCTGCTCGGTCTCACGAAGGTTCCTGGGTACTGGGAGAGCCTGGATCTGACAACGGACTGAGCACGACCCGCCAGACGGCGATGCCGATCAGGCCCCAAGCACCGAGCAGCTTCCATTCCAGCGGCAGACCCTCCTGCTGCCAGAATGGCGTGACAAACGCACAGACGGCCATCAACGTACTACCGAGCAGCCCGAGCCACACCAGCCACGCACCGGCCGGAACCTGAAAATGAGTGGTTGCCCCGCGGCGACGGATACGCAGCACCGTCCAGCAACACAATACGTACGTCAGCGTCAACACCATTGCGCTCATGTCGGTGATGGGTTCAATGGCACCCTTGCCCAGGAATATTCCGGCGATGTTGCAACCGCCGACTGCCAACACCGCCAACGCGGGTGAGCCGAACCGGGGATGCAGGCGAGCGAATGCGGCTGGTGCACACCCGGCGCGGGCCATGGCCACCAACAGTCGCGCACCCATCATGAACACGCCATTCCACGCTTTGAGCAGCGATACGGCGGTCGCAATCAGCAGGACCAGGCCGAACACTTCTCCGTGAGGCAATGCTTTCGCAGCCGCTACCATTGGCAGTGGGGCCTTGACGAGGCCCTGCCACGGGGTGATGACACTCGCGGCGATTACGACTAGACAGTAGAAGGCTGCTGCGGCGGCGATTGCGCCTATGATGATCAGGCCTATCGAGCGCAAACTGGTTTCGCCTGAGCGTTCCTCTACCGCATGCGGAATTGTCTGGAAGCCGTTCAGCGCGTAGGCACAGAATGCAAAGATTGCACCGCTTCCGACCCACCATGGCCGGCCGTTGGTCGTAGCAAACAGCGGCGTCATGTTGTGAACATGCCCCTTGTACAGGAGCGCCAGCAGGACGCAGGCTACTGCCGCTACGAATCCGTAGGTCGCAGTTGCATGGGCCACGACCGCGAGCTGCGCGCCGCGAAAATTGAGAAAGAGAATGACCAGGGCGCCGCCGATTCCCACCAGAGTTGGTGCGGGCCAGCCCGGGATGAGCGTCTCAACAATCCATGCGAAGGCAATGGCTTCGAACACGGTGACACTGAGCAGGTAGAGAATGAGAAACCAGCCGACGGTAAAGGCGAGTCCACGCCCATACACGCGGCGGGCGTAGACGAACTCGCTGCCCGCTTCGGGCAGGTAGCCGGCCAACTCCGCGTAGCAGGCTCCGACCAACATGACAATCAGGCCGCCGGCCAGGAACCCGAGAACCGCGCCCCCGGGACCGGCCTTGCCCAGCCAGTCGCCCAGCAGAATGACCCAGGCGGAACCGATCATGGTGCCGAAGCCCAGCGCCAGGTATTGGAAGCGGCCAATGCTGCCGCGCAGGCGCGGCGCCTCACCCGTGGGGCGGCCCTCACCCGTGGGGTGGGCCGCGGGCCTCAATGCACTCCGGCCCGGGGAAGGATAGCGGCGTGGCGCCGCAGGAACTCACCTGCCGCACGTACGAATCCGGTCAGATCGCCCGCCTCCACCGGCAGCGACAAGTTGATCATGCCGCGTTGGGCGACGAAGTATCCGCCCTCGATCATCTCGAGCTGGAACAGTCTGCGCACCGGTGCAGAGATGGGCAGAATCTGCCCGGGATGCGTAATCGGCGCGGCGGTCCAATGCGTATTCAACACGCCGCCCACGCCGGTTGCCTGGAATGCGACGCCCGTCGATTTGCCGAGCGCATTCAACTGATCGCGGAGCCAGTCGCCGCGAGCATTCAATGCCCGGCAGGCTTCGGCCGTGTAAACATCGCGCGCACCCACGAGGCCCGCGCTCATTGTGACCACGTTGTTGTTGAAGGTACCGCCCTGGGACAGCAGCCCGCCGCTGCGCATGTCCATGTGACGCATCAGATCGCGCGACCCGCCAAATGCACCGAACGCGAAACCTCCGCCCCAGAACTTGCCGAGCGTAGTCAGATCGGGCCGGATACCGCGCAGGCCCTGCACTCCTCCCGGTCCCAATCGCGAGGTCATCACCTCATCGAACACCAGGACAATTCCCAACTCCTGGGTTTCGACGCGCAGCATGTCAAGGAACTCGGGCGTAGCCGGGATCACTCCCCCGGAACCCATGACCGGCTCCACGAACACCGCGGCGATGTCTGCCGCGTTGGCGCGCAACGCTGCACGAGTGCCTTCGATGTCGTTGTAGGTCGACTTGAGGATGGGAAACGGCACGCTCAACGGCGGGTCCGTGGGGCCGTAGATCATGAAGCCGCCGTGGTAGCAGCCGTTGAACACCAACAGCTTGGGACGCCCTGTGGCATGCCGCGCAATCTGCGCAGCATACAGACATGCCTCCGACCCCGAATTACAGAAGCGCACCTGCTGTATCGAAGGAATCCGTTGCGAAATCAATTGCGCGAGCTCCAGCTCCCGCGGATTGAGTCCGCTCAGCGAGATTCCCCCGCGCAGGGCCGCAGTCACCGCCGCCTGGATCGGCTCGCAGGTGCTGCCGAACACCCCGGCGGCGAAGTCTCCGACCAGATTCAGATATTCGTGGCTGTCGAGGTCGGTCACCCGTGCGCCTCGGCCGGCCTGCAAGGTCAAGGGAAACGGCGAGAAAAACAGGGTCTGGCGCGAATGCCCGGCCGGCAACACGCTGCACGCCTGCTCGTGATGAGCACGGCTGCGTGGATTGGCGGCCACGAACCGCGCCTCCGCAACGCTCAGCGCATCTTCCAGGGGTGAGTTACTTTTGAGGGCCATGTTCATGAGGTCGTCCGCTTTGCCTTGTTCGCCGCCACACCTGCCGCGGGCAGTCCGAGCAGCGCCCGGGTCTCGGCCGGTGTTGCGATCCTGCGGTTGAGCTCGCCCGCGATCCGCACCACCCGCTTGACTGCCTCGGCGTTGTCCTGAAACCGGCGGCCGCGGCTGTAATAAAGGTTGTCTTCCAAGCCCACGCGCGCATGGCCGCCCATCAGCAGCGCCAACGTCGTGAGCGGCAATTGAAACGGACCGATTCCCGAGCACAGCCACACTGTCTGCTCGGGCAACTCACGCAACAACATGATGACGTGCTCGGGCGTGGGATAGCTCGCCGTCTGTGCGCCCATGACGGTCTGAATCAGGTACGGCGGCTCGACGAGCTTGCGGTCGATGAGATCGCGCATGACCCAGGCCCCGCCGGTGTGATAGGTCTCCATCTCCGGCTTGATGCCGCGCTGCTTCATCTCAGCGGCAAACTGCTCCACCAACCCGTAGGTAAAGGGGATGCAGGCGTCCACTTCGGTTTCCGGGCGCGGGTGCGGCAAGGGTGGCAGCCGCGCCTTCATGGTGAACCGGCTCATGTCGGGAGTCAGATTGAGGGAGGCCACATCCGGACCGGCGTCCAGGCAGGACAGCCGCTCCTCCATGCTCATGGTCAGATCGCCACCCGTGGTGTTGTTGATGACAATGTCAGGGCAGCGTTCGCGGATCCGGCTGTTGACCTCCAGCCACTCATCAATGCGGCGGGCGCCCTGGGTGAAGTCACGCGAATCGCGCGCGTGTACATGCACCATACTGGCGCCGGCTTCGTAGGCCGCCTGCACGGAATCGGCAATTTCATCCGGCGTCTCGGGCAGGCCCGAATGAGTTTCCTTGCCCTGAATTCCCCCGTTGCAGGCTACGCAGATCATGGCGGGCGGGAAACCCGCACGCGTGTGGTCCATGTATTCGAAGGTGTCGGCATAGCGCCAGGTTGGATTTGACATGTCGGTATCCTGTCAATGCCTGTTTGTGATCACAACACTCTTTTGTGATCACGTCAAGTTTGAAGCATGATCTGCCGGCGCGCCTCGCGGTCCAGACTGTTGCGTGAGCGTGCGAGCGCGTACCACAACAACACTGCCAGCACGGCGAACCCCGCCAGCAACAGCCATTCCGCCGGCACGCGGCTGCCGGCATCCACCCATTGCTGCATCAGGGAGAGAACCAACAGATAGATGGAGAAGGCAGCCGCGGCCCACACCAACACCTTGCCGCCGGGGACGCGATAGGTGGTGCCTGCGGGGCCCGCCGTGCGCCGGTGACGCAGGACCCCGAAGCTGACAATCACGTACATGAGCGCGAACAGCGTCGAAGTGACGTTGACCACCGGCAACAGCGCACCCTTTCCCACAAACAATCCGGCGACGCTCAGGGCGGTGACGAGCAGGATGGCTCGTGTTGGGGCCCGTCCCCCTGCCCCGAGCTCACCCAGGGCTGGATGCAGGAGCCGGCTTCTGCCCAACGCGTACAGCACACGCGTTGCGGCGAAAAACAGTGCGTTCCACACGGCCAGCAGCCCCAACAGGCCGCCGATCAGCACCAGATCCGCAAGCAACGCGGAGTGAAAGGCGACCCGGAATGCCTGCGCCACCGGCAGCTCGAAGGTGAGCAGTTGCCCGCGCGACAGCACCATCGCGACTGCAATCAGCACCAGGCAATAGAACAGCAGTGAGATCAGGATACAGCCTGCCAGGATGCTTGCGATGCGGCGCCGGTCGCGCTCGTCTTCCAGCTCGGCAATGGCCTGCGGAATGGTGTTGAAACCGCCGAAGAAGTAGGGAGTGACGGCCAGCGCCGCGAAGATCCCGCCATAACCCCACGCCCAGTCCGAGGGTGCGATCAGTGGCTGCAGATTTGCAACGTGACCCTGTCCGATGCCGATCGCGACAAACACGCAGGTGGCAGCAAGCAACAGATACGTCGCCCAATCCTGCAGGCGGGCCGCGTCCTTGGCTCCGCGCCAGTGCGCCACGAGCAATGCGAGAGAGCCCAGAACGCCGATCGAAATGTCCCCGACATGCACTTTCGAGCCCAGCACGGTGTACAGGGTCGGTCCTTCGATTCCCGGAATCAGCTCGTTCACCAACCAGCCCACCGAGATTGCAAAGAACACGCAATTGATGATGTAGATCAAGGCAAGGCAAACGCCGGCGACATAGGCCCAGCGGATACCAAACAAGGTAAAGGCGTAGACGATTTCGCCACCGGCATGTGGCAGCGCTCCTGTCAGCTCGGCATAGCACAGCCCGATGGGAATCATCACAGCCGCGCCAACGACGAACCCGATCGTCGCGCCCAACGGACCGGCCGAAATGAGCACCGATCCGAGAACCATCAGCCACGCGACACCAACAATGGTACCGACACCCAGCGTGAACAGATGTCGGCGCTTGAGCGTCTTCTTCAGACCAGTGGGCGGGGCCGCGTCGGTCATCCCGGCGGTCTACTTCCCGCAATCTGGCGCCGCCGCTCGACTGTCGCGGCGCTATCGACAGCGAGGCTGCCGTCATCGCTGGCGCCCGTCAGAACGACTCCATAGATATCGCGCGCGCTCCCTCGTGTAATCCAACCTTCGAGTACGTCATGCCGAACCCGGTTGGGATCGCGCTCGAGCGGGTCGCCATAACCACCGCCACCAGACTCCAGCCCGCGGATGCATTCACCGGGCTGCAGCTCCACGAGTCCGATCGGAGGCAACGGCTCCTCGCGACCGTCCCGAGTGATCCTGGAGACCTGGGAACGGCAACCGGGAGCGCCACCGCGAGTGCCCTGCGGCGGGTCTTCATGCATTTCCGCGAAGTACGCGACCGTCATTGGATCGTGCAACGGGCCGTAGACAATCTCGCCGGCCGGCCCGCCACGGAAGCGGCCAGCGCCTCCCGTGTCCTCGACCAACCGCAGCGAGCGGATCAACAACGGGTACTTCTGTTCGATGATTTCCGCGCTGTCGACCATCACCGAGGCAGCGGCATCGGGCATGCAATAGGTGACCCAACCATCGCAGGTCGGAGCACCTGGTCCGCCGTTGTTGCCGATAACGAGTTGGTTCACATAGGGCTCACCACCATGTCGCCGGTCGAGTCCGGAGACTACCCCGAAGCCGGCGCCCATTGATGCTGCACCTTCCGCGAGCCCATAGCCGTCGCCCAGCAGACTAAACGCACGCTGGGTCGCGTTGATCAGCCGGTTGGTCACGTTCGAGGTGGCCATGGAGGTCGACGCCGGAAATCGCGGGATACCGACCACCGAATTCTCTCTGAGCAGGATGCGGATCCGCCTGAAGCTGCCCTCATTCCGAGGTACCGACGGGTCTATGCAGTTGAGCACGCCGATGAGGGCTCCTGCTGTCGCGCAGGTCTGCGACAGGTTGACGCCGACGGGGACGCAATCGATGTTGTCTCGCAGATCGACGGTAACTATGCCCTCTTGCGGGTCGACTTCGACACTGACCTTGACCGGAATGCCATCCGGCAAGCCGGGCAGCGCGTCGTGCCGGCCCTGCGCCGTGAGCTTCCCCGCCGGCAGGCCGCGAATCGCATGCGTCATGCGTCGCTCGGAGTAATCCAGCCATTCGCGCACAAAGGTGGCGATCGTCTCAGCGCCATAACGCTCCACGAGTGCCTGCAGGCGCCGCTCGCCAATGCGCGCAGCTCCCAGCGCGGCGAGATAGTCGCCGTACCAGACCTCAGGTACGCGAATGCGGCGGCGGCACATCCTGATAATGTCGCCCACATCCTGGTAGTCGCGTTGAATGCGGACGCAGGGGAAGTTGAGTCCACCCTCCTGGTAGACATCCTTCGCGAACGGCATGTAAGTCGAGGGATCCGAGTTGCCGCAGTCAGCCTGGTGCGCCTTGGCGGCGACCGTGAACAGATGCTGGCCGCCTACAAATACCGGCACCAGGATCGTGTGATCGGCGGTGTGCGTGTTGCCGAGGTACGGATCGTTGTGGAGGTAGGCATCGCCCGGGGCGAGGTCCGGATGAAACTCCAGCATGGATTCGGTCTGCCGGCCGCCACCCAACACATGGATGGGAAGGCCATCGGCCGAGGACAACAACTGATTGTCCGCCGTGACTATGGAGCAGGAGAAATCCTTGGCGGTGTTGAGTATGGCCGAGCGCCCGGTGCGGAACAGGGTGTTGGTCATCTCGCGGACAATGGAGTCCAGGCGATTCGCCAGCACCGCGACCACCACCTGATCGAGCGCGCGCGGTGTCTTCGGGTTTTCGCTCATGACGGCACATCCACCATGTAGTTGTTGAACCTCGTGACCGTGGCGTGGCTGCCCGGGTATAACACGAGGGTCGTGATCGGTTCCACGATCAGCGCCGGGCCGGCTATCCGGGCGCCGGGGCCGAGGGTCTCCCCGCGGTACAGGGGAATCTCCACGCTGCCGGTGGAGGGGAAATAGGCTTGGGCCTTGCGCACGGGAGCCGATACCTGCCGAGCCGATCCCTGCACGGGACGCAACGGTGGCCGCTTCAACTCACCGGTCACGCGCCCCTTCCATTGTATGAACTCGACGTGTTGATTGGCCTCGGACACCGCAAAGATGGACTCATGAGCGGCGTGGAAAGCCTGGACCACCTTGGCTACATCCTCCGCGCCCTGCAGCAGCGGCCCCGGCAGCGGCACTTCCAGCTCCCAGACCTGGTACTGATATCGCGCCTCGACAAAGTACTCGCTGCGAAACTGACTGATGCCGCGCGCGCGCAACCCGGTCTTGAAGGCCTCTATCGAGGACTCGAGCCCCGTCAGCGCACCGTTGACGGCTGCAAAATCGAATGCATTGGACTGCGTGACCTGGTTGGTACTGAATTCGGTGACGACGTCGGTGTACTGAGCGCCGCACGCGCTCAACGCACCGGCCATGCGCGGCACGAGGACCCGGGCGCAGCCGAGCTCGTGCGCAATGGGTACGATGTTGAGTCCGGCCGCGCCGCCCCCGGCCAGCAACAGGCTGTCGCGCGGATCGACACCCTCGTTGATGGTGATTTCCTTGATCGCTGCAACCATGTGCTCGCTCGCCACGGTCAGGATACCGGCCGCGGTATCCTCAACGCTCTTACCCAGACCACTCGCCAATCGGCTGATCACGGCCCGGGCCGCGCCGGTGTCGAGTTTCATGCGACCGCCGTTGAAGTACTCGGCATCGAGATAGCCCAACACCAGGGCGGCATCTGTCACCGTGGCATGGGTCCCACCCCTGCCGTAACAGGCTGGGCCGGGATCGGCACCGGCACTCTCCGGGCCTACGCATAGCAGTCCGCCGGAGTCGATGCGCGCTATCGAGCCACCGCCCGAGCCGATGCTGCGGGCATCCACCGAGGAAAGGCCGGTCAGGTGGCCGGTGTAACGGGGACCCAGCCAGGTGTCGCGGCCGAACACGGGGCGGCCATCGCGCACCAGGCTCACATCAAAACTGGTGCCGCCGGTGTCACACACAATGACATCGGTGGCGCCCGTCTCGGCGGCCCCAGTGACCTGGCCCAGAATCGGCGCAAGCGACGGGCCCGACCGGACCATGTGGATCGGCCGGGCGATCACTCCATCTATATGCATCACGCCGCCGAGGGAGATCGCGGGCAGCAACTCCCCTTCCAGGCCCGCCGCGCGCAGGTCGGTCTCCATTTCGCGCAGGTGCTGTTGCATCAAGGGCTTCAGCGAGGCATCGATGGCGGCAGATGAAGCCCGCCTGTATTCACGAACGATCGGGTTCACCTGGTGCGAGAGCGTGTAGGGAATTCCGGGCAGCTCCTGCTCCAGAAGCCGTGCCACCGCCAGCTCGTGCGCGGGGTTGGCAATGGACCAGAGAAAGCAGACTGCCACCGCCTCGACATGCTGCGCCTTCAGGCGGCCCATGACCGCCCGCGCTGCGTCTATATCGAAGGGAACCACGGCGGTCCCCTCTGCTGTCATCCGCTCGCGGATCTCAAAAGTGAGCTGCCGCGGCACGTACGGCTCAGGGTAATCCTTGGAGTAGTCCCACGGATTGGTCTTGCCGCCCTCGCGCCGCACCAGGATGTCTGGAAACCCTGCCGTGACCAGCAGCGCCGTGCGCGCGGTTTTGCCTTCCAGGATTGCATTTGTGGCCCGAGTAGAGCCATAAATGAAGACCGCCGTACGCTGCAGTAGCGTGCGGACATCCAGGTCCAGCGGCTTGGCGGCCACTGCGAGACCTTCAAGAATGCCTCGTGAGATGCGCTGCCGGGTGGTCAGCGCCTTGCCGACGCTGAGAATACCGGTCTCATCCCCGACGACCACGTCGGTGAAGGTACCGCCCGTATCGATGCCGATGCGCAAGCCGCCGGCACCCGTCCGACCTGTCTGGTTTTGCATTCTGTGATCATACACCGATTATTTGATCACATGCACGACCGGCTGCCCCCTGCACCTTTGCGCACCAACACGGGCAACTGTGACCCAAAATCGCGTCTGTGATCACGATTTACACCCGTGATCATGTCTGCTAGCATCGATTGAAACGAGTCGCGTTGGCGGTTGGTCGCATACAACAGGTGCACCGATCGAACCGTACGCAGGGGAGTCTCGCATCTGTTGGACGACGGCGATTGCACCGCCCACTCGTGGCGGATCCGTTTGAAGCTCGCTTTTGGAGGTCTCATGACCCGGTCCCGGTTTCTTCCGAACTCCCTCGTATCAACATTGCCCGTCGTTGCAACACTGACCCTGGCGGCGGTCGCTGCCGGAGCAAGCGCCGCGGCGACGGCACAAACCGAGGCTGCGGCCACCGACCAACTCGAGGACGTCGTCGTTACCGCGCAACGTCGGGCGGAAAAGCTGCAAGACGTGCCGATCTCCATGAGTGCCGTCACCGGCGCCACACTCGAGAACTTCGGTCACAAGGCACTGACGGATTACGCGGCCACCATTCCCAATCTCGCGCTCAGCTCGGGTGCCGGCGCGGGCGGTAACGGCAATGCTTTCGGTGTGTCCTCCACTCGGGCGATTGCCATCCGCGGCGTGTTCGGCAACAACACCACCGGCTTCTATCTGAATGACACGCCGGTGCCGATGTCGCTCGATCCTCGGGTCGTGGATATCGACCGGGTTGAAGTGTTGCGCGGCCCTCAGGGCACGTTGTTTGGACAAGGCTCGATGGGCGGCACGCTACGGTTGGTAACGCGCGAACCTGCTCTCGACACGATGTACGGCAAAATCGATGCCGAGGGAAACTACGTCGATCACGGTGGTGGCGGCTATTCTGCGCAGGGCACGCTCAACGTCCCAGTGATACGCGACAACGTCGGGCTGAGAGTGAGTGCCTACAGCGCGTTCGATCCGGGATTGTTCACGCGGACCTGGGGCGGGCAACTGGATACACGCTCTCCCATCATCGACTATCCGCCAGGCGGCGCTCCTGTTGGGAAGAAGGATCATGTGGGCGCCGAGCAGGGCGAAGGCTTTTCGGCCACCGTCAAGATCGCTCCGGAATTCATTCCGGGACTGACCGTGACACCGATGTTCATGTTTCAGCACACGAACACCAACGGCTATCCGCTGGCCGACTACACGCCTGACAACTTCACCCAGACGCGACCGCTCGATGTACCCGAGGCGGTCGAAGACACATGGAGTTTCGGTTCGCTGACGGTGAAGCATGAAGCCTCCTTCGGTCGATTCGTTCTGTCGGGAACTTACTTCTATCGCCGGGCCTATGACCTGGAAGACACGTCGGACTCCAACGCGATCGTCTTCTGGGGTCTGCCCTACTACGTCCCTGCCCCGCTGCCCAATACCTTGAGCACTCGCACCTGGACGGGCGAGGCTCGCTTCGAGTCGACGTTCAGCGGGCCGCTCAACTTCGTGGTCGGGTTCTTTGATTCGTTATCCGAGCGTCACTTCCGGGAGTACTACCTCGCCCCGGGTCTCGATGCGGCCTCCGGATTCACAATCGGCTCGGACCTCGAGTACACGCAGGACACTCCCAACGCCGATCGCGAACGCGCGGAATTCATCGATGTCACTTATAAGCCCACTGAGCAGTTGCAGTTCTCGGCGGGTGTTCGACGTGCGTATCTTGCGCACGAAGGCGCGTATACCGCCGATGGTCCGTTGAATGGAGGGACCTCGGGACCTCCAGACACATACGCCAACGCGAGCGAGCACGATACGGCACCCCGTTACACTGCGAAATATCAGTACGCCCGCAATCAGATGGTGTACGCCTCCGCGGCCAAGGGTTTCAGGATCGGCGGAACCAACTCGGTTCTGCCACCCATCTGTGATGCCGACCTCGCTGCCCTGGGCATCAAGAATGGAGGTGCATTCAACTCGGACTCGCTGTGGAGCTACGAGATCGGCTCGAAGAACTCGTTCGCACAGGACCGGGTGCGCCTCAGGGCGGCAGCCTACAAGATCAATTGGAAAGGCATTCAGCAATCGGTCTATCTCGCCTGCACTTTCAATGTGGTGGCCAACTCGGGCGCCGCCGAGAGCAAGGGCGCGGAGCTGGAAATGGATTTCGCGCTCATCGATCACTTGACGGTCAATCTGTCCGCCGGTTACGAGGACGCGAAAATCACCGAGTCGACAGCCGCATCGCGCACTGTCGTCGGACAGACGCTCACGGGAGTACCGAAGTGGTCAGGTTCCGCTACGGCCCAGTACATCATCCCCATGAACATCCGCACCGCCTTCCTGCGGGCTCAATGGGAATACACGGGCGCGCGCAAGAGCTTCAACAATGTCGCGCCACCCGAGGGCCGCGCCCTGGGCTCGTACGGTTTGTTGAATCTGCGTGCCGGCTTCAACCAGGGCCCTTGGGAACTGACCTTGTCGGCCCGCAATGTATTCAACAAGCTGGGTCTCATCGGTGACCTCATTCCGGAGGGTGCGGAGCTGGAAGGCCGGCCGAAACTGTTCGTCACCCGCCCCCGCACCCTGGGGTTGGAGCTGAAACGGGAGTTTTGAGCTCTTTGACAGCCGGTGCTCAAGGTGATCGCGACAGTCCGATCGCGGTCGCGGCATGCATGCTCGCGTGCGTTGCCGCGTACGGCGTTTACCTCGGACTGCCCCTCATCCTCGGGGCCCTCGCGGATGAGTACGGCTTCAGCAACCCGCAGATCGGCTGGATTGGAGCGGCTGAGAATACCGGGATGCTGCTGGGGTCCGTGGGGGTATCGATCCTCAGTCGCCGGGTCTCCTATCGGCGCCTGGCCGCACTTGGCATTGCAATTGCCCTGACGGGCAATGCCATTACGCTTGGATCGAGCTCCTTTGGCGCCTTCTGTGCGGTGCGCCTGGCAACGGGGATAGGCAGCGGGTTGTGTTATTCGGCCGCGATTGCCGCCCTGTCATTGACGCGACAGGCGGCTCGTAATTTCAGCATCTTTGTGGTGGTGTTGGTGATTGCGAATTCGCTGGAGCTGTGGCTGATACCGGATATTGTCGCGATCTGGCGGGTACGCGGCATCTACGCGGTGCTGGGGCTGTTGTTTGTTCTGCCGGGGATGTTGATTAAGTATCTGCCGCGTGAAGTGGCGGTAGCGGAGGCGTCGGCCGGTCCGCGGATGCCCACCGGCTCGGGCCCCGGGCTGCTGGGACTCGCCGGTGCATGCTTGTCGGGCGTGGTGCTCTTCTGTATCGCCGCGAGTGCCTTCTACGCCTATGCCGAACGAATTGGCGTATCGATCGGAATGTCCGCAAGCAGCATCTCCAATACGCTGACGCTGTGCAATCTGTTCAGTCTCACCGGATCTGTGTTGGCGTATGGCCTGGGGCGTCGCTGGGGCCAACACCGTCCGCAGATAGCGGCGATCCTCGTGATGATCGGCGTGTATGCACTGTGGTCGGTGAACCTGTCCACGGCGAGCTACATCGGCGGTGTGCTGGTGTTCTTCGAAGTGTGGTCAATGGCCAGCGTTTATCAGCTCAGCACCCTGACGGGAATCGATCCGACCGGGCGGCACGTTGCCTTGATACCGGCGGCGCAGGGAATCGGGCAGAGCGCAGGTCCCTTCCTGGCGGGTTTGCTGCTGAACCTGCAATTGAGCTTCCCGCAAATGCTGGGCGTGGTCACGTTATTCGCCATGGGGTCCCTGGTCTCCTACGTGGGCGTTTATTGGAAGCTCCGGCAGCGCGATCCCATGGCGGCGCGGGCGTGACTCCATTACGCTTGGGCGTATGCAAAACCGTCACAAGCGAGCACTGCTCGCGGCTCCTCTTCTTTTTCTGCTTGGATGTCCCTCCTTCGCAGCAACTGACTCGTCCAATGCGTCGCTGGTGACGCGGGTCCTGGCGGACATGCCGGTGATCGACGGGCACAACGACCTCCCCTGGGAGATTCGCGATCGCTTCGCTTCCAATATGGACGCGTTCGATCTCAAACAGAACATGGCGCTGCTGCCCCGGGCCGCCGACGCGCCCGCGGACCAGGCGCCTCTCATGACCGACATTCCTCGCCTCCGGGCAGGCGGCGTAGGCGCGCAGTTCTGGTCGGTTTGGGTGCCGACGGAGACCAAGGACGCCACGGCGGTGCAATTGACGCTCGAGCAGATCGACCTCGTGAAGCGGATGGCGGCTCACTATCCCGCGGACTTCGAAATGGCGTACACCGCCGCCGACATCGTCCGCATCGAGCACGCCCATCGTATTGCCTCGCTGATCGGCATCGAGGGCGGCCATCAGATCAACAATTCGCTGGCCACCCTGCGTCAGATGTACGAGCTGGGCGCCCGCTACATGACGTTGACTCATTCGATAAATACTCCGTGGGCGGACTCCGCCACGGATGCACCCGTGCACAATGGCCTCACTCCGTTCGGCAAGGCGGTGGTCACCGAAATGAACCGGCTGGGCATGCTGGTCGACATCAGCCACGTCTCGCCGCAGTCCATGAAGGACGCCCTGGCGGTGAGCCAGGCACCGGTGATTTTTTCTCATTCCAGTGCCCGCGGTCTGATCGATCATCCGCGCGATGTGCCGGACGACGTGCTGGCGTTGGTTGCCAAGAACCGCGGTGTGGTCATGGTCAACTTCTACCCGGGCTACGTTTCACGGGAAAGGGCGCGGTGGGATGCGGAAGTCGCCGCAGAAAAGGCGCGCGAGGCCACGCCACCCTTCGGGGGATTGTTCATCGGTCAGCCGGATCGGGCCAAGGCGGCCTTTGAGCAGTGGCTGGCTGCCCATCCCAAACCCATCGTGACACTGGCCATGGTGGCCGACCATGTCGAATACATTGCGCGCGTGGCGGGGAAGGACTGCGTGGGACTCGGGTCCGACTTCGACGGCATTCCGGAGGCGCCGCAAGGCCTGGAGGCTGTGGACAAGTATCCCGCACTGCTGGCCGAGCTGGCGCGTCGGGGCTGGGGCCATGACGACCTGACCAAAGTTTCCGGGGGCAATCTGCTGCGCGTCATGCGCGAGGCAGAGTCTGTGGCCAAACGGTTGCGCGCCACCACATCGCCGTCGAACGCTACGTTGGACATCGACAAGCCCAAGAAGTGATCAGAAGCGCGCGCTGGGAGTCTCGTTGCAATCAGCGAGATTGCTGCGGTTGATGTCGGCGATGCGGTGGGCGCCCGTCAGAGTCATGGCGACACGCATTTCGCGCGAGATCAGGTCCAACAACTGAGCGACGCCCGCCTCCCCTCGGGCGGCCATGGCAAAGAGCCACGCACGACCCAGCATCACGCCCTTGGCCCCCAGCGCCAGCATCCGCACGACATCCAGACCTGATCGAACCCCCGAATCCGCCAACACGGTAAGTCGATCGCCGACGGCTTCCACAACGGCGGGCAAAGCCCGGGTGCTGGACAACACTCCATCGAGCTGCCGGCCGCCATGGTTGGACACGACGATACCATCGGCGCCGATGTCCGCTGCCGCGCGCGCATCGGCAGGATCGAGGATGCCCTTGATGATGAGCGGCCCCTTCCAACTGGCGCGAATCCAATCGAGATCTTTCCACGTGATGGACGGATCGAAGTTGGAGGCGAGCCAGCCGATGTAATCATTCAGGCCGCTGGCTTTGCCGAGAACGGGCTCGAGATTCCCGAGGCGATGGGGTCGGCCCTGCAGTCCCACGTCCCAAGCCCATCGCGGCTTGCCGAACGTCTGCAGCATCCGGCGCAGCGGCGCGCGCGGACCTGACATACCCGAATGAGCGTCGCGGTAACGTGCACCCGGCACCGGCATATCAACAGTGAACACCAGCGACTTCACGCCCAGGCCCTGCGCCGTCGCCAGCAAGTCGCGCATGAACCCCCGGTCGCGAATCACATAGAGTTGGAACCAGACAGAGTCACTCCCGGCTGCCTGAACGACCTCCGCCAGCGAGCACAAGGACACGGTGGACAGGCAGAACGGAATTCCCGCGGCCTTGGCGGCCCGGGCTGCCTGGGTCTCGCCGCGACGCCGGAACATTCCGGCGATGCCCACCGGCCCGAGCATGACGGGCAGCGGGCGCAGTTGACCAAACAAGGTTGTTTTGAGATCAACTTCACCGCAGCCGGTGAGCACTCGCTGGCGAAGTGAAACCGCGGCAAGGTCCGTTACGTTGCGCTGCAACGTGTGCTCGGTGTTGGCGCCGCCGTCGGCATAATCGAAGAGAAAGCGCGGCAGCCGCCGTCGCGCTGCCTCACGGAAATCCAGCGTGGAGGAAATGATCATGCGGCGAGTCTAACGGGCAGCGTCGTCGGCGTGGTCGGTAAGTCGGAATAACCGCTTCATTTCAATCCAGGTACCTTGCGGACCGGCCGCCGGCACCGGTTGCTGGAACCGTTTCATCAAGGCCTCCCAGCGCTGGACCTCCGGATTGGCCGCATCCGCGCGCGCCTTGAATTCGCTGGAGTACGAATCATCGGCCTCGATCAACATGAACATCCGGTTGCCCGCCCGGTAGATCTCCATGTTGCGGATTCCGGACTCGAGGATGGAGTGGATGATGGGCGGTGGTGTCCGCCCAGGCTCATGCCACGCCTCATATTGTGCTATCAAATCCGCGTCATCGACGAGATCGAGCGCGAGGGCGAATCTCTGGCTCATGCGTTGGACCATCCGCCATCGATGATGTGTGTCGAGCCGGTGGTAAATGACGAAGCATCGCTGGCGAGATACAGAGCCAGCTCAGCGATCTCGTCGGCGCGAGCAATGCGCCCCATCGGCTGGCGACTCACGAATTCGGCGCGCGCCTTGGCCGCATCGCCGGTCGCGGCCAACCGCTCGTCCAGGGACGGCGACTGCACCGTCCCCGGGCAGATCACGTTGCAGCGGATCCCCTGCTTCACAAAATCCAGCGCCACCGACTTGGTCAGACCAATGACCGCCGCCTTGGAGGTGCCGTAGACGAAACGATTGGCGACCCCGATGACGGAGCCGGCCACCGATGACATGTTGATAATGGAACCGCCGCCACGCGCAATCATTCCTGGCAGGAACTCGCGGATCATGCGGTAGGCCGACTTGACATTGAGAGTCATGGAGAAATCGAAATCCGACTCCTCGGTGGTGAGAATCGTGCCCGAGTGCACGAACCCCGCACAGTTGAAGAGCACGTCGATTCCGCCGATCTCGCGACTCAGCGTCTTGATGGCGTCCGCATTCATCAGATCGGCACGGCGGGTCTCAATGTCCTTGAAGGTGTCGAGGGCAGCAGCGTTGATATCGACCGCGATCACTCGCGCGCCCTCCTTCGCAAACAGCTCCGCCGACGCCCGACCGATGCCTTGTCCTGCCGCGGTGACCACCGCGACCTTGTTTTTCAATCGACTCATTGCCTGACTGCTTCTGTTGGAATCAATGTGGAGGAGGGTGGCGCCGGAATCGGCGCATCCGGACGGATCAGGCCGGCTCTCTGCAGCTCCACCCACAACTCATGGGGGATTGGACGCCTGACGTAATCGACCGCTTGGCGCACCTGACCGGGCGTTGCCATCCCCGGAACTACGCTCAGCACCTGGGGATGAGCCAAAGGAAACTGCAACGCTGCGGCGGCCAGCGGCACGTCGTACCGGTCGCAGATCTGTTCGATTGCGGCGGTACGCTCGACTATCTGCGGTGAAGCGGCGGCGTAGTCGTAGGTAGCGGTGGTAGATTTTCTAACACCGGTGGCAAGAATGCCGGAGTTATAGGGACCCCCTACCACGATTCGTACCTGTCGCCGCCGGCACAGCGGCAGGAAAGTATCCAGCGGGTTCTGCTCGAGCAGCGTGTAGCGCCCCGCGAGCAGCACAACATCGAAATCGGCATGCGCGAGCGCTTCTTCACACACCTGCGTCTCATTGACACCTATGCCTATGGCGCCGATGGCGCCCGAGGACTTCAATTCGTGCAGGGCCAGGTAGCCGCCCTCCATGAACTCAGCAAACCGGCGCGCATGATCTTCGCCATGGGCATGCCGGCCTATATCATGAACGAGCAGGATGTCGATCCGCATCCGCTGCAACCGCCGCAAGCTCGACTCATAGCTGCGCATGACCGAGTCATAGGTGTAATCGAACTCGCTCTCATAAGGCTCCGGGGTCACGAACCCCTGTCGCGGGCGAGTCGGATCGACTGCGGCGCGCGGCACCAGCTTGCGGCCTACCTTCGTGGAGACAATCAACTCTTCCATGGGGTCCAGCTCCCGCAACGCTGCGCCCAGGCGTTTCTCACTCAACCCAAAACCATAGTGCGGCGCGGTATCGAAGTAGCGGACACCCAGGTCGACGGCCTTGCGGGTGGTCTCGAGCGCCTCCTCATCTGCAATGGGCGCATACAGATTGCCGAGCGCCGCGCCGCCGAAACCCAGCGGCCCGAAAGTCGTGCGTTCCAGGCTGAGTTGTTTCATCGCCAGGGTTGCTTCATCGCAGGAGTTGTTGCGTCGCCTGAAGCAGCCTCACACGGCGTCGATCAGCCGCTGGCGCTGGCGGCCGAGACCCTCGATTCCCAACTCCACCACATCACCCGCATTGAGATACTTGGGCGGGCGCTGGCCCAGCCCCACACCGGCCGGGGTTCCCGTGCTGATGACGTCGCCGGGCATGAGTGTCATGTACCGACTGATATAGCTCACCAGGTGTGCAACGCCGAAAATCATTTCGGCCGTGGTGCCGTTCTGATAGCGCTGGCCGTTCACTTCGAGCCACATCGACAGATTTTGCGGATCGGGGATTTCGTCGCTGGTGACCAACATGGGACCGAGCGGACCGAAGGTATCGCAGCTTTTCCCTTTGACCCACTGACCACCCTGCTCGAGCTGGAACTCACGCTCCGACAAGTCGTTCACCACCAAGTATCCGGCTACGTAGTCGAGCGCGCGCTCCAGCGGAACACTGCGCGCCACTTCACCGATCACGACTCCGAGCTCGACTTCCCAGTCGGTCTTCCTGGAGCCCTTGGGAATGATCACATCGTCGTTGGGACCGCAGATGGCCGTGGTGGCCTTCATGAACAGGATGGGCTGCTCGGGCAACGGCAACCCGGACTCCTTGGCGTGGTCCCTGAAATTCAAGCCAACACAAATGATCTTGCCCACGCGGCCGACCACGGGTCCGATGCGACTGGCCTGCGGCATCAGGGGCAGCGTCGCGACATCCAAGGCCCGCAACCGGTCCAGGCTCTTGCGATTCAATACATCGCCGGCGATGTCGGCCACCACAGCCGACAGGTCGCGGAACTTGCCGTTTCCATCGATGAGCGCGGGACGCTCGGCGCCGGGGGCGCCAACACGTGTCAACTTCATTGATCGACTCCTAAATTAGGCCTCGCGAGGCGAGGTTGCGCATGAGTGCCGTGATCCCGAAGGTCCAGGGCGGGGCCGCATCACATGTAACCACGGTATTGACGAGCACGCCGAGCTTTTCCGACGAGACTCGCACAACATCCGCGACTTTGTGTGTGAAGCCGCGGCCCGGCTCGTCCCGATCATCCACGGGGGCGAACAATGTGCCGAGGAACAGTACGAAACCGTCCGGATACTGGTGGTTGCCATTGATGGTCTGCGCGACCAGGTCCAGGGGATCGCGGCTGATATCGCGCATGGTGCTGCGGCCATTGAGCCGGAACCCCTCGGCGCCGCTGATCTGCAACTCGACGACCGCCTCACGCACGTGGTCGAGTGTGAAATGCGAGTCGAACAGGCGGATGAACGGACCGATCGCGCAGGAGGCATTGTTATCTTTTGCCTTGCCGAGAAGCAGTGCCGAGCGGCCTTCGATATCGCGAAGATTGACGTCATTGCCCAAAGTCGCGCCGGCAATCGTTCCGTCGGGAGCAACGGCCAGCACGATTTCCGGCTCCGGGTTGTTCCACTGCGAGTCGGAACGGATGCCGACCTGGGCTCCCCATCCAACGGAGGACATCACGGGCGCCTTGGTGAACACTTCAGCGTCCGGGCCAATCGCAACCTCGAGATATTGAGACCACAGTCCTTCGGCTATCAGGGCTTCCTTCAGGCGGGCCGCAGCCGGTGAACCGGGCTCGACCGCCAGAGCATCGACACCCACGCGGGCTGCCAGGTTGGCGCGAATCCCTTCAGCGAGCGCAAAATTGCCGCGGGCCCGCTCGTCGATGACACGCTCGAGCGCAGACACGGCGAAGGTGACGCCACTGGCCTTGATGACTTGCAGGTCGATCGGGGAAAGAACCTGCGGTGTCATTGCTTCGAGGGGGCCCAGATCCAGGCCATTGCGAGCATGCAGCAGCTCGGGATGGGCGATGGCTTCCGCAACTGTCGGCGTTGCAGAAGACAGATCGTAGACACGGCCCTCTTCAATCAGTACGGGCGTCGGTCCCTGGGGCAATTCGAACCGCCCCAACAGCCGGGCTTGCCGCCAGTCCGCCGGCAGACTTTCAATCAACAACCCCGCCCCCTCGCGCTCCGCTATTGACATATGAGTTGACCTCAGTGATATATCACAAGCCATCTAAAACCGGAAGCCTCCATGCCCACCCTCCTCCTGGCCGCTGCCGTGGCCACCGTGTTCCACGTTGCGCCTACGGGCAGTGACAGCAATACCGGCGACGCCGGGCATCCCTTCGGCAGTCTGGAAAAAGCTCAACAGGCGGTGCGAGCCGCGAACGCTGCGGACGCTGCGGACGATATCGTAGTACGGCTGGCGAGTGGGACGTACCGCCTCGTTCGACCATTGGTTTTCTCCTCTGCCGATGGCGGACGGAACGGGCACCACGTCGAGTGGGCAGCGGAGCCTGGCGCGTCGCCCGTCATTTCAGGCGCCATCGCTGTCAGTGGATGGAAGCTCTTCGATCGCGGCCGTCACATCTATGTAGCGGATGTTCCCGTGGGGCTCGATTCGCGCCAGTTGTGGGTGGACGATCAACTCGCCAGGCGGGCTGCTATTGAGATACCCCGGTCGGCGGTGGAATTTTCTGCTGAGGGGATGACGTTGGTCGCGGGCACGGACGCGGCGACACGGGCGGCCGTGCCGCCGCCTGTTGCTGGCGACCTGGAACGGCTGCCGGATCAGAAGCGCATCGAGGTGGAGGGGACGGGCTGGTTCACCGATCGATTCTCGCCAGTGGAGTCGATTTCCGGCCGGACCCTGCGCATGCAACAGCCGGCCTGGAAAAACAACACGTGGGGTTACGACACGCTCAACAATCCCTACGGTCCCGAGGCTGCGCATCTGTTCCTGGTGAATTCGCTGCAATTCCTCACGCAGCCCGGGCAGTGGTACCTGGATCCCGCGCACGGGAAACTCTACCTGCGTCCGCGCGGGGGTACGAACATCGAGCACGTGCGGGTCGAGCTGCCACGGCTGAGCAGCCTGCTCGCCATTGGTGACAGCCTGGATTCGCCGGTGGCGGATCTCACTTTCCGTGGCATCCGGTTCTCACATACCACCTGGCTCGGCCCCTCTACGAACATCGGCTACGCCAGTCAGCAAAGCGGTGCTTACCTGGCCAAGGTCCTTGCCGACTATCCCCAGGATGCGCTCACGCGCTGCAAATGGGGCTGTCCGGAGTTCGAACACCTGCGCAACGAGTGGAACCAGATACCCGCGGCGATCCAGGTTGCGGCGGCGAAACGCATCACGTTCGATCAGAACGTGTTTGCGCATCTCGGCCAATACGCCCTCGGTATAGGCAATGACTCAAATGCCAACCTGACTGGCGCCGGGTTGGGTGCGGCGGGCATCTTCGTGACCCGCAATGTGTTCACCGACCTGGCCGGCGGCGCGATTCTCGCCGGGGGCGTGCAGCGCGATGCGCATCACCCCAGCGATCCGCGGCAATTGAATACACAACTGTCCGTGATCAACAACCGGATCCGAGCGGTGAGCAAGGACTATCGAGACCACAGCGCTGTGCTTTCGACCTATGTCGAAGGTGCGTTGATACTTCACAACGACATAGCCGACGTGCCGTACGACGCAATAGATATAGGTTATGGCTGGGGAATCCAGGATGCGGGCGGTAATGCCAACTACCGCCTCAATTTCCGCGGCTACGACTTCAAGGAAAACCGCGTCTACGACACGCCGACCACTCACCGTGACGTGTACGTGGCCTACAACCGGATCCACGGCGCCAAACAATATTTCCACGACGGGGGCGCGATCTACAACCTGTCCGCGAGCGCGGGCACGACCATCGCGGAGAACTACATTTTCGAAAACGGCGGACGCATCGGAATCTATCTGGATGAGGGGTCGCGGTATCTGTCAATCCGGGACAACGTGGTGGCCGATCCGCTCGGCACATGGCTCAACGCCAATACGACCAGCAACGCGTTGCCGCTGCGGAACACGCTCGACAATACGGCGAGCGGCAATTGGCACGACGGCTCCAAGGTCGGCGGGCTATGGGACGCGTATCACAACAACCGGATCCTGGAGGACCACCTGGTTACGGGTGGCGAGTGGCCGACGGGAGCACGGGAGGTCATGGCGCGCGCGGGGATCGAGCCGGCGGCGGGGACGGTTGAGTATCCGCCGTGACCGGTATACCCTGATATCTCTAAACGGCCTCCTGATATACTTCAGAGGCCACGGCGCAAATTTGGCCCGGAGGACCGATGGTCGAGCTTTTCGGCCGCCCGATGTCACGGCTGGACATCGCGCGCCACGCGGGTGCCCTGTCCCAGTTTGCGGGAGTGCGCCTCATGACCCTGGGGGACGGCGTCGAGCGAGGCATTCGCCTGCTCGAGTTTCGCACCGGCAGCGGCCTGCGTTTCACCGTGCTGGTCGATCGAGCGATGGACATCGCAGATTGCGAGCACCAGGGACGCGGCATTGGTTGGCATTCACCCGCCGGATTCCGACACCCGGGCCTTCACGAATATGAAGGTGAAGGCGGCCTCTCCTGGTTGCGGTCATTTTCGGGACTGATGGTCACCTGCGGCCTCGACCACATTTTGTTTATGGACGAGGACGATGCCAGCCACTATGTCTATGGTCCACGCAAGACGGCAGCGGCGTCGTTACACGGACGTGTAGGTACGATTCCCGCGCGCCTCACCGGCTACGGCGAAACCTGGGAAGGCGATGACTGCACGCTCTGGTGTGAGGGTGTCATCCAGCAATCGACGGTGTTCGGTGAAGACCTGCACCTGCAGCGGCGGATCGAAGCCCGGCTCGGGTCGAATGACATCGTGATTCACGATCGTGTGATCAATCACGGGTTCTATCGAACGCCGCACATGTTTTGCTACCACATCAACATCGGACATCCAGTGCTGGCGGCAGGCTCGCGTTACCTCGCGCCGATCGATGACGTGGTATGGGCAGCCCACGCAGGCGCTGCGTATCGCAGGCAGAACGTGGGTTACCGGCACGCGCCCGCTCCCCAAAACAACTTTCATGAACAGGTGTGGCAGCACGAGCTGCTCGCGGATCGTGACGGTCGTGTACCGGTCGCCCTGGTGAATGACGCAATCGGGCTCGGGTTCATGGTGGAAACGCGCAAGGCGCAGTTTCCCTGCCAGTATGAATGGCAGAACCTGCAGGCGGGTCAATTCGCGCTCGGTATCGAACCATCCACCAATCACGTGTTGGGTAAGCAGTTCGCGCGCAAACGCAACGAGCTCATCTGGCTCGAGCATGGCGAATCGCGGTGCTATGACACGAAATTGAGTGTGCTGCCCGACCAGGCGGGGATTGCGGCAGCCGAGGCACGCATACGTGCGATTTCGCCGCAGCCGGATACCGACTATCCAACGCCATCGGGAAACTATCGGCAGATCGCGGGTCGCGCGGCCGAGGTGGGGTCGTGAGCGGCGCGGGCAGCGCGTCGGGCATGGGCAGTCCGGCGGCGGGCCTTGCGGGCAGAACGGTGCTGCTCACGGGCGCCGCGGGTGGCCTGGGACTGCCCACGACTGTTGCCTTCCTCTCGAAGGGCGCCACCGTGGTGGCCGTCGACAACAATGACACGAAAGTCTCTGCGTTGGAGAAGGCCGCGCTCGAGGCACCCGGTCGATTGTTGGTCCTGCGCTCCGACTTATCGGACCTCGAGGGTTTCCGGCAAGACCTCGCGGGTGCGTCTGCCGACACCGGTGGATTCGACATCGTCATCAATAACGCGGCGATCTATCCCTCCAAACCGTTTGAAGAATATACGATCGCGGAACATCAAGCGGTCCAAAAGGTCAATGTCGACGCCGGGATCGTCGCGGTACAAGTAGCGTTACCAGGGATGCGCGCCAAAAGTTGGGGCCGCATCATCAACATTGCCAGCGTAACCATGTACGGTGGCTGGGCCCTCTTGTCACCTTACGTGGCCTCCAAGGGAGCGTTGGTTGCTCTCACCAGGGCCTGGGCGCGCGAATTCGGCACACATGGGATCACAGTGAACGCGATCTCACCGGGGGCGTTTCCAACCGACGCCGAGAAGATTCACCCCGACCCGCAAGGCTATTCCCGGTTTGTGCTCGAGCATCAGGCCGTCAAACGACGCGGCACGCCCGCGGACATTGCGAGCGCACTGACATTTCTAACCTCCGACGAGGCGGGATTCATCACGGGCCAGACGCTGAACGTCGACGGCGGCTGGGTCATGCACTGATCATTGATCATGAGGGGACGCGGAATTTCATGGGTATTCTGAGCGACTACAAGGTGATCGACTGTTCGATTGCGATGGCGGGTCCGTTCGCCGCGCAGCGACTCGGTGACCTGGGCGCCGATGTCATCAAGGTGGAGCCGGTCGCCGGCGAATGGCAGCGGGCACGGGCTGCGGGCGGCGCGCAGGGTAATCGCATCAACGTGTCGTTCCTTTCGCTCAATCGCAACAAGCGCTCGCTGGCCATTGACCTCAAGGCGCCCGAGGGCAAGGCCGCCCTGCTCGAGTTGATCAAGACCGCGGACGTGTTCATCCAGAACTATCGGCCGGGCGTGGCGCAACGCCTGGGCGTGGACTACGCGAGCCTGCAGGCCATCAATCCCCGGCTGGTGTATGTGTCGATCTCCGGATATGGCGAAAGCGGCCCCTATGTGGACCGTCCGGGGCAGGATCTGTTGTTGCAGGCCATGTCGGGCGCCATGCTCTCGACGGGCCGTGACGGCGAGCCGCCGCTGGCGGCGGGTCAGTTCCTGGCCGATTCGATCACCGCCTACAACGCTTTCGAGGGCGCCCTCGCCGCCCTGTTGCATCGGGAACGTACCGGTGAAGGGCAACTCGTGCAGGTCAACATGTTGGATGCCGTTGTTACCATCCAGATGCAGGAGCTGTCCGTTTTCACGGTCGGCCGCAAACCGCAGGCGCGCTCCGCAGAGCCGCATGCACACAGTTACATCCGCTCCCCGTATGGGGTATTTCCGACGCGTGATGGGTTCATTGTCGTGGCGTTCGCCAATCTGAAGAAACTGGGCGAGCTCATCGGAGAGCCGAGCTTCGCGGACATGGATGACGAACGCGACAGCTGGCTACAACGCGATGCGATTTTCGCCAAGACGCGCTCACGCCTGCTCACCCGCACGAGCCACGAATGGCTGGAGCTGTTTCGCAAGCATGACGTCTGGTCAGGACCCGTGTACGGCTATGCCGACGTGGTGGCCGATCCCCAGGTGGCGCACAACGGTACATTCGTGGAGTTTGATCATCCCAGCGAGGGGCATGTGAAAATGCCTGGCTTCCCGATCCGGTTCTCCAAGACGCCGAGCCAGGTATCGCGGGGTGCCCCGCAGATTGGGGAGCATAGCCGGGAGATCCTTGCGCAAGCGGGCTTCCCAACGCAGACCATCGAGCACCTGATCGCCAACGGGACCGTGCGGCAGGACTGATGCATTATCGGGGACTGACATGGGACCATCCACGCGGCTACAGCGCATTGACGGCCGCTGCGCAGGAACTCGATGCAGCCCGTGACGGCATCAGCCTGAGCTGGGACAAACATTCCCTGGAGGGATTCGAGGCGCATCCCATTGCGGACCTGTGTGAGCGGTACGATCTGGTAGTACTCGATCATCCGCATGTTGGCGAGGCAGTGGCGGCCGGGTGCCTGAAACCGCTGGAGTCATTGTTGGCCTTGCGCGAGCTGACTGCGCTGGAGCGCGATACGATCGGGCCGTGTCTGGCCAGTTACCGGTACGATGGCCTGCACTGGGGTTTGCCGCTGGATGCAGCCACCCAGGTACTCGCATTTCGAGCCGATCTGCATCAAGGCGCGCCACCGCGTACGTGGGACGATGTAGTTGCGTTGTCCGGGCGCGAGGCGGTTGCACTCTCACTGGCCGGCCCGCACGCCGCGTTGACTTTCCAGTCGATCGTGGCGGCGTTTGCAGATCCGCTCCAGGATGCGGATCCGGATGAGTTCGTCACCGTCGAGGCCGGGCTGTTGGCGCTCGACCTGCTGGCAACGCTCCTGGCGCGCAGTCCTCGAGCCGTTCGCGACGCGAATCCCATCGGCATTTTGTCTCACATGGCGGGCGCGGACGATGTCGTGTTGTGTCCGTTGATCTATGGCTACGTGAACTACGCGCTAGCGGCTGATTCGACTGCTCGCCCGGGGGCGCACGCAATTGCCTTCGCCAACGCGCCCCGCGCGACTGCGCATAGCCGACCCGGATCCACTCTGGGAGGGACCGGAATTGGTATCTCCAAGCGGTGCAAAGTCACACCGGCCTTGCTCACCCATCTTCGCTGGCTGATGAGCGACGAAGCGCAGCGGGGTTTCATACCCGCACACGAAGGGCAGCCGAGCCGACGGTCGGCGTGGCTGGACGACGCTGTGAACTTGCGCTGGGGAAACTTCTATCGCGACACGGCCGAAACGCTGGAACGCGCTCACGTGCGTCCGCGGCACAACCGCGCGATCGCCTTTCAAACGAGTGCCGCCGCGTTGATTCGCGCAGCACTCACACAGAAACGTGAACATCGGGCCACACTGGCCGATCTGCAGTCCCTGTATGTCGGCAGCCGACAGGAGGCAGGCCGCTCGAGCCTGCAGGTGAGTCATTCATGACCGGGAATGTTCTGTTTGAGATCGACGGGCACGTCGCCACCATTACGCTCAACCGGCCCGAGAAGTTGAATGCCGCTACGAGTGCGATGGGGGAGGCGATTGTTGCGGCGGCGGCAGAATGCAATCGCAATGACGCTGTACGTTGTGTGATCGTAACGGGCGCCGGACCCAAAGCATTCTGTGCCGGGTCCGACATTGCCGAGCTCGACAAGTACGCAACGCCGTGGGAATTCCGCAACCGGGCTGACTACTGCGACGCTATCCAGACGCTGCGCAAGCCCACGATCGCCGCGGTCAACGGGTACGCGTTGGGAGGCGGGTTGGAAACTGCATTGGCCTGCGACATCCGGGTAGCTTCGCAGAACGCCAAATTCGCAGCCCCCGAGATCAAGCTGGGATGGATTGGCGGCGGGGGCATGACGGCGTTGCTGGCCCACTCCATCGGTCCCTCCAACGCGGCCTGGATGGTGATGACGGGCAACCCGATCGATGCCCAGCAGGCATTGTCCTGGGGCCTGGTGAGCGAGGTGGTGCCGCAGGAAGGGCTCCTGCCGCATGTGCGGACGTTGGCCGAAACCATAGCCTCACGAGCGCCCATTGCCGCGGAAACCGCCAAACTCAATCTGCACGCCGCTTTTTCGATGCCTCGCGAGCAGGCCATCGCCTATGAGCGTGACCTGCAGACAATCTGTTTTGCCACGGCGGATGCGACCGAGGGTCGCGTAGCATTCAAGGAGAAGCGCCCGCCCCTGTTCCGGCGGCGCTGAACCCAAATCTGCGTGCAGCAACGACACAGGACCATCGACGCTGACCCTACGGACCGCTACAGTCTTACCAACGGCCAACCGCAGTATGCGATGAGCGAGGGATCCGGGTGCGTGCGAAAGAGTTGATAAATCCCCTGCCGGTGGCAGATGACAGTGCCTCGGTGGCCGATACGCGCCGCCTCAGCGAGATCGCCTACAGCCGGATCCTGGAAGGCCTGTTCCAGAGGAAGGTGCCGGTGGGCGCCTTCGTGTCCCAGAGCGAGCTGGTGCAGTTGCTGGACATTCCGCTGCAGCCGCTGCGCGATGCGCTGCGGGTGCTGGAGGCTGAAGGTGTCCTCACCATCCACTCGCGCTCGGGCATCCAGTTTCTGAAACCGGACCTGGAGTTGGCGCGCAGCACTTACCAGTTCCGTTCCATCATTGAACGGGCCGCGGCCCGGTCATTCGCCGAGACCGCCGAGCAGGACAAGATCGAAGCCATGGCCAAGGCGCACCACAAGGTCATGAAGGAGATCGAAACCCGCGGCTTCGATCCGCAGATGCTGGTGAAGCTCGAGGCCCTCGAGCAACAACTGCATGGCGGGATGATCGCAGCGTTGCGTAATCCGCTCATTGAGACCACGGCCCGGCGGCTGAAAAACTATGTCACGCTGATCCGGTTGGAGCGGCTCATTACGCAGCCGCTGGCGTTGCGGACGTTGCGGGAGCATTTGGAGATCATTGATGCGTGCGCTGAGCGTGACGCCGACCGGGCTGAGGCGGCGGTTGCGTCGCATTTCCAGGCCGCGCTGCAGCGCATCCTCGGGATGTTCTAACGCTGTCGGGCTATCGTGAGGATCGTCGATTCCCACGTGCATTTCTGGCGGATAGGCGCTCCGGGGCAGACCTGGCCTGATGCTGAATGGCCGCTTATTTACAGGGATTTTGGGGCCGGGGAGTTGCTGGAGGCGACGCGCGAGGTGGGTGGCGCGTCGCGAGGCGCCGGCGCGCACCCGGACGGGCTCGCAGACACGGTCACGCGGGCGGGCGCGGCAATCCAGGGCATCGTACTGGTTCAGTCCCAACCTGACGATCGTGACACCGACTGGCTGCTGGAAGTTGCCTCTGACACGCCGCTCGTGCAAGCCATCGTCGGTTGGGTTGATCTGTCCTCTCCCGGCGCGCTGGACCGCATTGCCTACCTGGCTGCACACCCGAAGTTGCGGGGACTGCGGCCGATGCTCCAGGGCATCGAGGATACACACTGGATACTCGATCGCGCGCTGGAGCCGGCACTGCAGGCGATGAGCCAACATGGCCTGCGCTTCGATGCACTGGTTCAACCGCGCCACTTGCCCACCCTCATGGAGCTCGCCCGTCGCTGGCCGACACTCCCGATTGTCATTGACCATGGCGCCAAGCCGCGGATTACCGCGGGTGAGATCGAACCCTGGCAGGCCCAGATGGCCGAGCTCAGCCTGTTTCCCAACATGCACTGCAAGTTGTCAGGCTTGCGGACCGAACAGGCCGCCGGCGCGCCCGCCGCCGAACTGGCTCCGTACGTGCGTTGTCTCGTTGAGTCGTTTCAAGATCGGCTCATGTGGGGCAGCGACTGGCCGGTGCTGCTGCACGCCCGCGACCGGTACGCCGACTGGGTGCTGACTTCGATGCGGCTCGCGGAGCAGGCGGGCGTGGTGGATCCGCAGTCGCTGTTTTGTGGGGCGGCCGAGCGGTTTTACGGGTTGGGGTGAAAGGGCCGCGGGGCCGATGGGGCCGCCGCGGGCCGACGGCCGCGCGGCTTGGCGGAGCGTCGTGCGGGCGTGGTCGGGTCCGCCGCCCCCGGCATCCTGCCGTCCTGGCTCCGCTCCTGAGATATCAGATCGCTTTTAGCCCGTTCCGTTTCTGCGGCAATGAGGGGGTTTTTGCGCCGCCTTTGCTTTCTTTAAAATTTCATATACGCTCACTGATATCTCAACGGCGTTCAACGCCAGAAGCAGTTGTCAGGAGGGGGAAATGACGGCGACTTCGTCTCGCTACTTGTGCTCGTTCGTGCTGGGTGCGATCGGCACCACGGCCGTGGTCAACACGGCCTCGGCCATTGAGGCCGCCACCGAGGCATCGGCCCAGACCGACGGGCCGGCCAGCTCGGCCGGTGCCGCCAGTTCCGCAACCGCCGCCAACTCGACTGGCGCCGCCAGTTCGGCCGGCGCCGGCAATTCAGCGGGCGCCACCGGCGACTCACTGCAGGAAGTTGTAGTGACCGGCCTGCGGCACAGCATCCAACAATCTTTGGATATCAAGCGCGAATCCATCAACGTGGTGGATTCCATTGCCACCGAGGACCTGGGCAAGCTTCCCGATCAGAACGTCGCGGAATCCCTGCAACGCATCACGGGCGTCACCATCGACCGCAACCGCGGTGACGGCCAGTTCGTCTCGGTCCGGGGCCTGGGGCCGCAATTCAACATCGTGACCTTGAACGGCCGCACGCTGGCCACCGAAAACATCGGCCGCGAATTCAGCTTCGATGTGCTGCCCTCCGAGCTGATCGCCGGGGCGGATGTCTTCAAGAGCCCGACTGCCAAGCTCAACGGCGCGAGCATCGGCGCCACCATCGATGTCCGCACTCTGCGCCCGCTGGATCTCGCGCCCTTCGTGATCGCCGGCACGGCGGACGCCAAGCGCGAGGAGTTGGATGCCTCCTGGGGTCCGTCGCTGTCCGGAGTGACGAGCTGGCACAACATCGACGACACGCTCGGCGTGTCTTTCGTCGGCTCGTATGAGCATCGGAAAGTGCGCACCGACGAATTCGACATCGGCGCGGGCTGGGTGAAACACAGCAACACTGATTCGTACTACGCGGGGCGTGTCGGGCCGGATGTGGCGCCCTTCACGAACACCTCCATGCCTTCAAACATGTCGCCGTCGTTCATATTTGCCGACAAGAAGCGCTACGGCGGCGATATCACGGTGCAGTTCAAGCCCAGGGACAACCTGGTGATGACCGTCGACGGCTTCTACACGAAGCTCAACGAGCTCGATACGCAAGCGGATATCGCTTACGACTTCAGCGGTGGCACGCTGGTCGACCAGGTGGTCGAGAACAACACGGCCGTCTACCAGAAATTCGAGGGTGGCACGGTCGATGAGATCATCGGCCGCAACCCGCGGCGCAGCCAGACCTACCTGATCGGCTACAACGTCGACTGGAAGCCCGGTAATTTCGACCTGGCTGCGGATGCCTCCTACTCGCAGGCCACCCGCAAAGGCGCCGAAGACTCCTACTTCTCGACGGTGCGCCGCACGGACTCCACGTTGCAATGGGACAGCCGCACGGGCGCCCACATCTTCGACATGGCCTTCTCCAATCCCAACTATCCGAACGCCCCCACTGACCTGGCTCACGAGGGCGGTCACTACGAGGCCGACGGCGGCTCGGATTACAAGGATCAGACACTGGAGCTGCGACTCGACGGCGCCTGGGATCCGGGTACGGGCGTCAAGGCCTACATGGGTGTCGGGCGCGAAATCCGCAAGAAGACCATCGATTCGATCTCGATGTCGCCGGATTCGCAATGTGCATTCTGCGGTGGAATGGTCTATGCACCGCTGCCGTCGTCCATTTTCAGCGTGACGCCGGGTAACTGGTTCTCCAGCTACGGCGGCAACACGTTGCGGCAGTGGGTTACCTACGATCCGCGTCAACTGGTGGCCGCCTTGCAGGCCTACACCGCCGCACACCCCGGTTTTGTGGGATATCAGCCGCCCACGTTCAACCCTGCGCAGAGCTCGGAAGTCGAAGAGCGAGTCAACATCGCCTACATCATGTTCGACTTCAAGGCGCAGCTTGGTGAAATGCCTCTGACCATAAACACGGGTGTGCGCCTGGAAGACACGCACTTCGGCTCGGATGGTGCTGCACAGACGATTCTCAGCGCGGCGCCGAACGGCGGCGGTCAGAACATCATCACTCTGTCCCCTGTGGTTCCAGTCGGCTTCGTGGGTCATTACACCGACATTCTGCCGACCATGAATGTCCGGTTGGACCTGACGGACACCCTGCTTGCGCGCTTTGCCGCCTCGCGTGTGATGACCCGTCCGACACTCGAGGATCTATCGCCTGCGCAGACCATCCTCACCAACCCGGGCAACGAGCAGATTACCCACGGCAATCCGGATCTGAAGCCGTTCCGCGCCTCCCAAGCTGAGTTCGGGTTGGAATGGTACGTTGACCGGCTGACGCTGCTCTCGGCTGCGGTGTTCTACAAGAGCATCGACTCATTCGTAGCCGAGACGACCACGCCGCAACTGGTCGATCAGGTCACTTTCCAGGTCACCGAGCCTACGAACGGCAAGGGAGCCACTGTGAAGGGCGCGGAGATCGGTTACCGGCAGGTGTTCTCAGGACTGCCCTCGCCGTTCGACGGCCTCGGTGTGCAGGGCAGCTACACCTATGTTGAAAGCGACGCGAACTATGCGAACGCCGTCAGCGGTACGAACTACGGATTGGAAGGACTCTCGAAGAGCTCCTACAGCGCGGTTGGCTTCTACGAAAAGTATGGGTTACAGGCTCGGCTGGCATGGACGTGGCGCGACAAGTTCCTCAAGTTGGCCAACGGGCGCAACGGGTTGCCCTTGTACTTCGCCTCTTACGGCCAGCTCGATGCCAGCCTTTCATACGACGTCACGAAGAACTTCTCAGTGACGGCCAACGCTCTGAATCTGACCAACGCCAAGGAGTTCACCTATTCGGTGGCGCCGAACCAGGTGTTCAGTTACGGCACGACCGGACGCCGCTACGCGCTGGGAGTGCGTGCCCGGTTCTAACGTCCGCGCAGATGGTGATGCACAGCATGCAAATCGTCGATTTCAGGATTACTCGATTTCAATTCGCACGCGACCGCGTCATTGGCGACAGCCAGGTACGCGCCGATGAAGTGAATGTCGCAGCGATTGAGCTCATCGACAAACAGGGAAACGTCGGGCTGGGATTCCTGCAGTCGTTGTTTTTTGCGCTGCCGTCCGAAGACGAGCTGATTCGCGTGTTTCGCGCCGAAGCGTGGCCTGGATTGGAAGGTCAGAACGCAGGAGCCCTGGCCCACCGCGTTACGCGCTCGCGGGGCGGAAATACGCGCCGTATGTCAGTGTCATTCGAAGAGGCGCTGCAGCAGGCCATCTGGGATCTGTTCGCAAAGGGTGTGAACCAACCGTTGTGGGCGCTTCTCGGCGGTCGCCGGCGCAGCGTAAGAGCGTACGCCAGCGGCTTGGACTTCCACCTCGCCGACACCGAGTTCCAAGCTCTGTTTCGCGCTGCGGCGGAAGAGGGATTCACGGCGTTCAAAATCAAGGTCGGGCATCCGGATGTCGAGCGCGACATTCACCGGCTCAATCTTTTGAACGAGGCCGTAGGCCACGTACTGGCCTCCGAGACGGATAATCCTCCTCGGGTGATGATCGATGCGAATGAGGCCTGGACGGCCAAGCAGACCATTCGCAATCTCGAATTGTTCCGCCGCGCCGGACATCAGATATTCTGGGTCGAAGACCCGGTGCTGCGCACCGACATCGACGGGCTGCGCTTGCTGCGCAATACGGCTGGCCCTACCCTGATCAACTCGGGAGAGTATCTGGATGCTTCGGACAAGCGCCTGCTGATGCAGGCCAACGCGACCGATATGTTAAACGTTCATGGGCATGTGACGGATGTGATGCGGATCGGCTGGCTGGCAGCCGATATGGGTGTGCCCGTGACTCTCGGTAACAGCTTCCTGGAGGTTGGGGTGAACATGGCCCTCGCCCTGCCCGAGGTCGAGTGGGTGGAGTACAGCTATCAGAACTTCGAACACCTGGTGGAGCGGCCGTTCGAAATCCGCGATGGGCTCATTTATGGGTCAGATGCGCCGGGACACGGGCTCGTGTTGAGTGAGACGGCCCGGCAGCAATGGCGAAGGCCGCAGATTCTGGATCGCACGGCGTTGGGGCAAGCTCCGCCGCAATGTCGGTTGCACAAGGCGTGAGTGAGTCGGCCGCCGGGGACGGTCGGCCCGGTGGTAAGGTGACGCCGCGGGAGGTCGGTGTCGCCGCGGCGGTGGCCGGCAATGCGGTGATTGACGGCAGCGCAGCGGCTGGCCCCCAACGCGAGCAGTGGCGCCTGTTGATTGGGCTGGCGCTGGTATTCTTCACCCTGCTCGCGCTGTATTGCGCAGTTCTGTCGGTGCTGCTGCCCAACCAGATTGAGCTCATCGATCGCACCCATAAGGCCGGCGATCTGGCCATTGTCTTTGCAATCACATCTATCTTCAGCACCCTGACCACACCCATTGCGGGCGCGCTTTCCGACAGGACACGCACGCGCTGGGGAAGGCGGACACCCTGGATCGTGATCGGCGCGCTGGTTGGAGCTCTGAGCCTTGCGGCCGTAGCGCAAATGCGCGAGCTGTGGTCGATCACTGTCTTCTGGCTCGGCGCCACGGTCGGACTCAACTGCATGCAGTCCGCGCTCACGACCGTAGTAGCCGACCGTTTTCCGCCGGAACAGCGCGGCAAGGTGTCGGGATTCGTTGGGGGCGGGATGACTGCGGGTGGCACTGTCGGCATTGTCGTGGCTGGACACCTCGCCTGGAATATCACACTTGCCTATTGGGTGTTCGCGGCTGCCATTGCCGTGGTGTGCGTTGGTTTTGTGATTATCAATCCGGAAGCTGCGCGCGCGGGGCCGCCGCCACCGCGCTTCAACTTCGGCGCATTCCTCAAGAGCTTCTGGGTGGATCCGCGCCAGCATCCCGACTTCGCGTGGGCATTTTGCGGCCGGTTCACCATTTACATGGGATATCAGGGAATCGTCACGTACCTGCTCTACATCCTGCAGGACTACATCAGCCTGTCCATCGACCAATCCAACAAGACCATCGCTTCACTGTCGACGGTCACGTTCTTTGCGCTGGTGATTTCGGGATTCGGCTCGGGGCTGCTCTCCGATGCCATCGGCCGCCGCAAACCGCTCGTCTTCGCGGCAGGCCTGCTCATGACGGCAGCAATGACTGTCCCCTTGCTGGCCGCATCTGTGGATGCGATGTACGCGTACGCGGTGCTGATCGGAATTGGCTATGGCGCCTTCATGTCAGTGGACATGGCGCTGATGACACAGGTGTTGCCCAAGACGGAGGGCGAATCCACCGGCAAGGATCTGGGAATACTGACCACGGCGGTGAATATTCCGCAGATCCTGAGCCCGGTGTTGGCCGCGTGGCTGCTGGGAATGTTCCACAATGACTACCGCGTGCTGTTTGTCACCGCAATCGCGTTTGTCTTTTGTGGAACGTTCCTGGTGTTACCCATCAAGTCAGTCAAGTAGCGGCTACGCAACCTCCGCGCCGAGTACCGCCTTCACTTCAAGAAAGTCCCGCAGGCCGTGCTCACCCCACTCGCGGCCATTGCCGGAGCGCTTGAATCCGCCGAACGGCGTGTTCATGTCGCCGGCCGCACCGTTGATCGTGACCCTGCCCGCGCGGATCTTGCGGCCAATGCGATTGGCGCGCCCGAGGTCCTTCGCCCAGATATAGGCCTGCAATCCGTAGGGTGTGTCATTCGCGATCTTGATGGCCTCTTCCTCGCTGTTATACGGGAGGATGGCCAACACGGGCCCGAAGATCTCTTCGCGCGCAATGACCATGTCATTGTTGACATTCGAGAAGATTGTCGGCCGTACGTAGTAACCCTTCTTCAGACCATCAGGCCGCCCTTCTCCACCGACGACCAGCTTCGCACCTTCGGCAATGCCCTTGGTGATGAAGCCTTCCACGCGGTCAAACTGAATCTTGGATACCACCGGACCGATCTCAGTCTCTTGCTTCGTGGGATCACCGACGGTGACCTTCTCTGCCACTTTCCTGGCAAGAGCTTCAACCTCGGCCAGCCGGCTCGCAGGCACCAGCATGCGCGTGGGCGCGTTGCAGGATTGCCCGGAGTTCTGGAACACATGCATCACACTGGCCTGCACGGCTTCAGCGAAATCGGCGTCATCCAACAGGATGTTAGGGGACTTGCCACCCAGCTCCTGATGCACGCGCTTCACGGTGGGCGCGGCCAACTTGGCCACTTCGGTGCCCGCGCGCGTGGAGCCGGTGAACGAAACCATGTCGACATCGGGATGCGAGGCAAGCGCCGCGCCCACTTCGGTGCCGGTTCCGTTGATGAGATTGAATACGCCTGCGGGCACACCTGCCTCGTGCATCACCTCGGCCCAGATGATGGCACTGAAGGGTGAAAACTCGGACGGCTTGAGCACCATGGTGCAACCAGCAGCCAGCGCCGGCACCACCTTTGCCGCAACCTGATTGATCGGCCAGTTCCAAGGAGTGATCAACGCGCAGACACCCACGGGCTCCAACAGGAGACGTGTCGAACCGTGACGGTCTTCGAATTGGAACGTCTTGAGCACATCGATCATGGCGCTGATGTGGCCGATTCCGATGCCGGCCTGCGCACCGTGTGCGAGCTTTTCGGGCGCGCCCATTTCGTCGCGGATGGCATTGGCGACGTCGGCGTAACGCTTCTTGTAGATCTTCAGGATGTTCTCGAGCAGTGACCGGCGCTCTTCGCGCGTGGTCTGCGAGAAACTGTCGAATGCCCGGCGCGCAGCCGCGACGGCGCGGTTCACGTCGGTGACGCCACCCATGGAGATTATCCCGGCGGATTCTTCGGTCGCCGGATTGATCACTTTGAAATCCTGGGGCTCGGCTGGGTCTACCCAGCGGCCGTCGATGTAAAACTGGCGGTATTGATATGTCATGGCTTCAGTCCTGATTCGGGCGGTGCTTTATAGGTATCCTAAGTGCTGGACCGCTTCCGGTCCATGAGGGTTCCATGGCGCTATTGCACGCCTTCAAGGGTTGGACACCGGCACAAAGAAATGTGGTCACTGCCAGCTTTCTGGGCTGGAGCCTCGATGCCTTCGACTTCTTTCTGCTCGTGTTCGTGCTCAAGGACGTGGCAGCGGAATTCGGGGTGGAAAAGAAGCAGGTGGCCGTCGCTATCGTCCTGACCCTGGCCTGCAGGCCCCTGGGCGCATTCATTTTCGGCCGCCTGGCAGACCGATTCGGCCGCCGCCCCATCCTGATGCTCGACGTCGCGCTGTACTCCCTATTCGGGTTCGCGACGGCGTTCGCGCCGAACCTCACTGTGTTCCTGGTCATCCGCGCGCTCTTCGGCGTGGCCATGGGCGGCGAATGGGGAATCGGCGCCTCTCTCACCATGGAGTCGGTCAAGCCCGAGGCCCGCGGCGCCGTCTCGGGCCTGCTGCAGTCCGGGTACCCGACCGGCTACCTGCTCGCATCCGTGATCTACGCGACCCTGTTCAGCACTATCGGCTGGCGGGGCATGTTCATGGTGAGTGCGCTGCCGGCGCTGCTGGTGTTGTATATCCGGCGGAATGTTCCTGAGTCGCCCGCGTGGAACCGCGAGCGGGCGCGCGCGGCAAGTATGTTCAAAGTTATGCGCGATCACTGGCGCGTGGCGCTGTATGGCATCGTGCTCATGACGGCCTTCAACTTCTTCAGTCACGGGACGCAGGATATCTATCCGACGTTTTTACAGGTGCAGCACGGGTTCAATGCGCACGAGACCGGGACTATCGCCATTATTTACAACATCGGTGCGATCTTGGGCGGCTGGACGTTCGGGCCCTGGAGCCAGACGCTGGGAAGGCGGCGGACGATCATGATTGCAGCCGCGCTGTCGATACCCGTCGCCTATCTGTGGGCGTACTCGACCACCATGGCGGGTCTCGCCGTGGGCGCATTCCTGATGCAGGTCTGTGTGCAAGGCGCCTGGGGTGTCATTCCCGCTCATTTGAATGAGCTGTCGCCGCCCGATGTCCGGGCCACTTTCCCCGGGACGATCTATCAGCTGGGAAATCTGATCGCCTCATCCAATGCAGTCCTGCAGACCACGATTGCCGAGCGCAGCGGCGAAAATTACGCGTTCGCGCTCGCCAGTGTCGCGGTCGCGGCAGCCATTGCAATCGCGACGCTCGCCGCCGTGGGTAAGGAAGCCCGCGAAGCAAAGTTGAGTTAGTTGGTTTCCATGCACTCGAATATGAATTCACATCGGTTCACACGCGGCAATCGCTAAATCCGCTCGCTTGGGTCCACCAGCGGCGCTCCCCGCGCCGCATCATTTGCAATTCTTCGCGCAACCCAGATTGCAACTTGCCCAAATAGAGCGGACTATCTTTCAACATAACTACTAACACCTCGTCAGCTCCAACACTGCGCTTGCTGCTTCAAGGGGGGCCTATGGATTCGACAGCTTCACGGCAGTTACTCGAGTACCTGCGCCGCGCGACGGCGACAGTTTGTCTGGCCGGCGGCATGCTGCTGAGCACACAACTGTACGCGCAGTCCGCACCCATATGGACTGATGCCGTCTCGTTCGGCGGCAGCGGCACGGACAACGGCCAGGCGGTCAAGGTCGATTCAGCCGGGCACCGGTATGTGACGGGTGATTTTTCCGCAACAGCGTCCTTTCCGCTGCAGGCTTTGGCGCCGGGTGCCGCGCAACACGCGCCCGCGCACAGATCGCTGACATCAGCCGGTGGCATGGACATCTTCCTCGCGAAATATGACGAGACTGGGAACCTGCGCTGGGTGATTCAGGCGGGTGGCACGCAAGACGACCAGGGCTTCGATATCGGTTTCGACAAGGCGGGCAATGTCTATTTGGCTGGCATGTTCTTCGATAGCGCAACGTTTCGGGGCACCGACGGCGCAACCAAGACCGTGAGCGGTGTGGGGGAGACGATATTTCTCGCGAAGTACACGCCCGCGGGCGTGCTCGTGTGGTTGCAAACCGGGGCCACGGGTTTCGACTCCTCCAATAATGCTTTCGGAGTGGCCGTCGAGCCGGTTACGGGCTCTGTTTATATAACTGGCATAACTCAGGGAGATACTACGTTTTCGTCAGCGAACCACACGACGCACGTGGTTGCGGGACCCGGCAGCTGGCATATGTTCCTGGTCAAATTCGACACCAACGGCAATTTCAAGTGGGGCCAATACAACGCGGCGGACGGCAACACCGTGGCGCACAAGGTTGCCGTGGACGCGAACAACAATCCCTACGTGGTCGGCTGGATGGAGGGTGACACGACCTTCCACAGCAGCGATGGCCATGACCTGACCGTGCACGGTTTCAGCAATCCGTTCCTGGGGCCTTTTGATGACTTCCCCGACGATGCATATATCGCGAAGTACGATGCCAACGGCAATCTGCGCTGGGTCAATCATCTCGGTGGTTACAAAGCGATCGCAACCGATGTCGCAACGAGCCCCGACGGCAAGGTCACTGTCACCGGCTTCGTTGGCAACGTAACATTCGCGCCTGCGACAACCGCCACGTCACAACCGGGCGGCAATAACATCAACCTCGGTGGCGGCACGCTCACCGTTCCATACAATAAAGACGTGTTTATTACCACCTACGATGGCGCGGGCGTGCTGCTCGACGCCCGCCGATACGGCGGGGCGGAGAATGACGGCGGCAGCGGAGTCGCTTACGACAGTCAAGGCAAACTGTTTGTTGCGGGAATTTTTGAAAGCAGCACGCTCAAGATTGACAGGGCAACGCTCACCGCCAACGACCCATCCAACCTGTTCGTCGCGAAATTCGCTCCGAACGGGCAGGCACACGGCGCGGCAAACACGCTGGTCTGGGCCAAGGCCGCGGACGGCCCCGGTCTCGGGGATTTCGAAAACGACCCGCGGCTGGGTGTGACTGCCCAAGGAGACGTGGTGGTGACAGGCCCATACGAGCCGACTGCAGTGTTCCGCGGCTTCAGGCTGAACACGTCGGGAGCGGATGACGGCTTTCTGTCATTGCTGGGCCCGGCGCCGTAAGTTTCGCCCATCATTGTGATGGCCGGCACTCGAAGTTTTCGGCATCTTCCGAATCCCCCGAACCCTTGTAGTGAGCGTGCTGGGGGTAGGGACACAGCGGCCTGCTGCGTTTCGGGAATGCCTTGCCGGTTGCCGACACCGACTTGGGCGCTTCGCCCTTTTCCACCCAGTTCACGATAGGATCGATCAGATCGAAATGATCGAGCGCGGCCGACCCGCCCGCACAGTGCCCCATCCCCGGGACGAGAAACAGCCTGCTCCACCGCGAGACTGCATCGAGCCCACCGCTGGCTTGGGCAAGTTGCTCGTAATAGCGCGTGGTTTCCTGTGCGGAGAACCAGGGATCGCTCACTCCATGAAAGAATATGAGCTTGCCGCCGTGCCCTGAGAACGTGTTGAGGTGGGTCCACCCGGCGGTGTCCCCGAGCGCGGCGTTCGCCGTGGCGGCCAGCCTCGCCTCCTGATCGACATCCATCTCGGTCGAGACTACCGGACCGCCGACGGGGCTCGGGCCGGGGTTGAGCAGGCCCGGAATACCCTGCGTGTCGGCAATGCCGGTGTCGAACCAAAAGCCTGGGTATACCGGATTGCCGCGGGAGTCTTTGGGTCCAGCAAAGCCCTTGGCCAGCGCCGCAACCTGGTTGCGTGTCAGACAGGAAGTTGACTTCGGGCCCTTGCAGACAAGATCGGCGGGGTTGAAGCCACAACCCTTCGGATCGGAGACCATGCCGTCGGCAACACCGTCGTTGGCATCGCAAGCCTTGAGCAGCGAGTCAATGACGAGCTTGCGGTCACTGTCAGACAAAGCTCGCGAGGTTTGAGGTCTGCCCTGCTCGTCCTTGGGAGCTGCCTGGTTGAGTGAAACCGCGACCCATTTGTCCGCAAGATTCGAGTAGCTCGTACGCATGGCCGGAGCTCCAGCGACGATCCCATCGAAGAAACGTGGATACCGCTGGGACATCAGCATCGCCTCGCGGCCACCCGTCGAACACCCCATGAAGTACGAATGTGCCGCTGCGCGTCCGTAGTACGCCGTCACGATTTGCTTGCCCACCTGGGCGACCTTGCCAACGGCCTGATACAGGAAGTTCACAGTCGCTTCCTGATCTGCAAAAAAGCTCGCATCGAAAACGGCCGAGCTCTTGTGGCCGCTATCGGTAGTGACAACGGCGAAGCCGCGCGCCAGTGCCGGAACATTGCCCGCCGCAACGCTGCCGATCGGCAACGCGACGTTGCCGTTGAGGCCACCGCCACCCTGCATCAGGAATCGACCATTCCAGTTCTCAGGCATTGCAACTGCAAAGCCAATGGCGTACGGCTTCCCATCCTGGCCGGTACGCTCGTCGATCACGCCATCGACGCGGCAGTAAGCGGGCAAAGTTCCCGAGAAAGCGGGACCGAACGGTGTTGCGGGCACAGGCCCATCCGCAATCGTGACCGCTTGCGTGATGGCCATGTCGAGGCCAGGTGCCTGGAATGAGGTCAGGGAGGCACAGGCCCCGGGGCCATTGGCGCCGGCGGCATGCAGGGTAACAAACTCCTCGCGATACGGCAGAGGTGTCGCGGCAATTGTTTCTTCCTGCGGTCGACGCTGAATCAACGCCGCGTCCTTACGGGCCAGACCGTCCGCCAGGCCCTCCGCAGCGCATATCACTCCCAGCGCAGCGATCGCAACGATGTTGATTTTTTTCAATGCACTCTCCATCGACGCCGCGATCGCGGCCAACTAGCGCGGGGTCTCGAGCTCCGCGAGAATTTCGGCAGTGTGCTCGCCCAATCGGGGTGCGGGACGCTGCAGGGACAGCTGCGCGTCAGAGAATTGGATAGGCGTGCGCAAGGCGGGAACATTGAGGTCCACACGCATCTGACGATGCAACACCTGCGGATCGGCAAACACGTCAGCTATGGTATTGATTGGCCCTGCTGGAATGCCCCGCTCTTCCATGGCACTCAGGAGCTCGGCACGAGAGCGTGTCGAGAGTAGCGCGCTGAGGCGCGCGACGATGTCAGCGCGATTTTCGACGCGCGCAGCGTTGGAGGAGTATTTGGGGTCCGTTGCGAAGTGCGGCACACCAAGAAACTCGCACAACCGCGCAAACTGCGCGTCGTTGCCAACAGCGATGATCACATGACCGTCGCGCAACTCGAATGTCTGATAGGGCACGATGTTGGGATGAGCATTGCCCATCCGGCGCGGGGCCTCGCCGGAGACGAAGTAGTTGAGCGCCTGGTTGGCCATTACGCCAACCATTGTGTCAAGCAACGCCATATCGACATGTTGGCCGAGTCCGGTGCGCTCTCTCTGTGCCAAAGCCGCCATTACGGCGATGGTTCCGTAGGTACCGGTGAAGATGTCAGCAAACGCCACGCCGATCTTCTGCGGCCCACCATCGGGCTCACCGGTCAGATCCATGACGCCACTCATGCCCTGGATAATGAAATCGTAGCCCGCCCGGTGCGCGTAGGGACCGGTCTGGCCGAAGCCGGTTACGGAGCAGTATATGAGGCGCGGGTTGATTGCGTGCAGACTTGCGTAGTCGAGGCCGTACTTCGCGAGTCCCCCGACTTTGAAATTCTCAATCAGGACGTCCGACTTCTGCGCCAGTCGGCGCACGATCTGCTGCCCCTCGGAGGTACGGAAGTCGGCAATTACAGAGCGCTTCCCGCGATTGCACGAGTGAAAGTACGCTGAGTCCAGATTCTCGCCGGACGGGCCCTGCACGAACGGGGGACCCCAGCGGCGTGTGTCGTCGCCTTCGGGCGACTCAACCTTGATCACGTCGGCGCCGAGGTCGGCCAGTGTCTGCCCGATCCACGGGCCGGCGAGAATTCGCGCGAGCTCGAGCACGTGCAAGCCTGTCAAAGGTGTGGGCAAATCGGCCTCTTTGTAGCGCAATCGGGTAAAGTTGCCCGATGTCCGAACCTAGCACGAAGCCTGAGCTGACGCCCGAAGTCGCGTCCGTGACGCCTGAAGTGACCCGCGTAGTTCCCATGGCGCCTGAAGAAGTGATGCCGGCAGCACCCGTGGCCTGTGCGGTGACACCCGCGGATTCTTCAGTGTCGGCAGCGCCGCCAGCGACGCTCACGGGGGGCCCCCGCCGGGCCGCCGTCATCTTCATTTTCGTCACTGCACTCCTGGACGTCATCAGCCTTGGCATCATGATTCCGGTGCTGCCGAACCTGGTCAAGCAATTTGCCGGCGGTGACACGGCACTGGCCGCTCAGTACACGATTGCCTTCTCGGTGACGTGGGGCGTGATGCAGTTTTTCTTCGGTCCGATTGTCGGCATGCTGTCGGACCGGTTCGGCCGGCGCCCGGTGCTGCTGATTTCCATATTCGGCCTGGGCGTGGACTACATGTTCATGGCCTTGGCGCCCACCTTGAGATGGCTGTTCGTGGGCCGGGTGATCAACGGTATCACCGCAGCAAGCTTCTCTACCGCGAATGCCTACGTCGCCGATGTCACGGCGCCACAGGATCGCGCGAAAGCATTTGGCCTGCTGGGAGCGGCATTCGGTATCGGGTTCCTCGTGGGACCGGCTATCGGCGGAGCGCTCGGCAATATCAACCTGCGACTGCCGTTCTGGGTTGCGGCGGCGCTGGCGGTCTGCAACTGGCTTTACGGTTATTTCGTTTTACCCGAATCACTGCCGCTTGCACGCAGGACTCAGCAGCTGAACTGGCGCCGCGCCAACCCGATCGGGGCGCTGCAATTCCTGCGCGAGCGCACGAACCTCCTCGGGCTGGTAACCATCAACGTTCTGCACATGATGGCCCACAATGTCTTCCCGAGCATTTTCGTACTGTACGTTGGATACAGATTCAACTGGGGACCGTTCGCTTCAGCAATCATGCTCGTAGCCACAGGAGTGCTGAGCATCATCGTGCAGACGCTGGTGGTAGGACGCGTGGTGAAGGCAATTGGTGAGCGTGGCGCGCTGCTGATCGGCCTCAGCAGTGCAATCGTGGCTTTCCTGTTTTACGCACTGGCGCAAACGCCGCGGTGGTTCTTTGTGGGAATCGCAGCCGGTGCGCTGTCGGCCCTGGTCATGCCGGGACTGCAAAGCCTGATGTCGCGACGGGTCCCTTCGAACGAGCAGGGACGGTTGCAAGGTGTGAATTCGGCCTTTCTGGGCATGACGGCCATTGTCGGGCCGATAATCTATCTGTCGACGCTGGCGTTCGCCGTGCGGCACGATGCGCAATTACATCAACCCGGAATTCCCATTTTGATGGCCGCGGTGTTTTGCATTGCCGCACTCGTATTGGCAGTGTTGGTCGCCAAGCCGGTCGCGGACGTTCATTGACTGCGGGCTGACGGCAGGCTCACCTCCGCGACTCACGGCGCGAGCTCACTGCGGCGGCAGTGGCGCACTGTCGTCGCGATAGACGACGCCCCCTTTCATAACGAAGTCGATTGTCCGCAGCGCACTGATATCTTTCGTCGGGTCGGCTTCCACGGCCACAATATCGGCCAGCTTGCCGGGTTGGATACGACCCACGTCGGCCTCCATTCCCAGCAGCTTCGCGGACTGAGTGGTCGCTGACTGCAGGGCCTGCAACGGCGTCATCCCGGCTTTGACGTACAACTCGGCCTCGGCGACGGTGGCAGTCGTACCGCCGTTCGGCTCGAACGGAAACTGATCGGTCCCCAGCGCGATGTTGACTCCGAGCTTGATGGCGTTCTGCAGCATCGCCCAATGATCCTTGCCGGTGCTGTCGACGCGGGCGAGGTACCAGTCGGGTGAGCCGATCCTCTTGTAGAACTCGCGCGCACCGGATTGGCTGACCACAATGGTGGGGACCAACCACACTCCCTGGGCCTTCATCTGCTTGAGCACACCTTCATCGAGATGATAGCCGTGCTCGAAACAATCGATGCCGAACTGCATCGCCTGGCGGGCGGCTACCGATGAACCGTTGTGGGCGGTCACTTTGATGCCGTTGCGATGGGCAACTTCAATCAAGGTCTTCATTTCCTCGTCGGTCATTGGCGCCGCGGAAATGCTGCCATGGGTGTCAGCGATGCCACCCGAGATGGCGATTTTGATCCAGTCGGCGCCCTGCTTGATCTGTTCGCGGGTCACGCGCGCCAGACCGTAGGGACCATCCGCTTCGGTGTCACCGTGGCCGCCTGTTGGCACGATGACTCCACCTGCCGTTTTCAGGCGAGGACCTACAACTTCGCCGCGTTCAATGGCCGCGCGCAACGTGAAGTCGTTGCCGTGATCTTCGCCCACGAGGCGCAAGGTGGTAACACCGGCCAACAATGACAAACGGGCGTTGGAGGCCATCCTCAGGACCTGTTGCGGATCGGTTTCGTTGGCCAGCGCGGCGCCGGCTGCACCGGGCAAGCGCAGGCCCAGGTGAACGTGCATGTTCATGAGGCCGGGGATGAGCCATTTGCCTTTCAGCGAGATGACTTTGGCACCGGGTGGGATTGCAACAGCGCCAGCTACGCCGACCTGCGAGATACGGTCGCCTTCGATCAACACCACGGCGTTCGGGCGAGGCGCGCCGCCGTCGATGGCAACGACAGTGGCGTCAACCAACGCGATGGCGCGGGGGCCGGATGTAGGCGCGGCCAGGGCGGACGCCTGCGCGACGACGATCGGCGCCACGGCCGCGTGGCCATCCGCCGGCGCGGCTGGGGCCGCCCGGGCCACTGACGGCGCGGCCAGCGCGGCTGCCACGCAGCAGCTCAATGCAACTCCCAACACCGCCACCACCCACCTGATTCGCTTCATGATTTCCCCAATCAATGCGCGGCCGTGGCCGCGTTCGTCAGCCAGCGCTCGACTTTCTCCTGCAGGATCTGCAGCGGCATACTGCCGCCTGTCAGGATCTGGTCGTGGAACGCTTTGATCTCGAACCGGGTACCGAGTTGCTCCCGCGCGCGATCGCGCAGCGCGAGTATCTTGAGCTCACCGAGCTTGTATGAAAGGGCCTGTCCCGGGTACGCGGCATATCGCTCCACTTCCGCGGCCGCCTGGGCCTCGGTCATGGACGAGTGCTCGGTCATCCAACGGACACCCTGGTCGATACTCCAACCCATCTCGTGTATGCCGGTATCGATGACCAGACGGTTCGCACGCAAAATCGCATAGTTCAGATGCCCATAGTACTGCCACGGATCCGCATAGAACCCCATCTCCTGGCCCAATGACTCGGCATACAACCCCCAGCCCTCGACATAGGCGTTGGTCGAATCGAAGCGGCGGAACGACGGCAGGCTGCGCTGCTCCTGGGCGATGGACATCTGCATGTGATGACCCGGCAGACCCTCATGCAACGAGAGGGTCATGAGGTTGAATTTGTCCTGCACACCCGGGGCATACACGTTAATCCATAGCACGCCGGGCCGGGAACCATCCGCCGCCGCAGCAGAGTAGTAACCGTTGTCGCGCGACTGTTTGTAGGAGTCGGGAAGAGCGCGCACTTCGTACGGCGCCATGGGCAGCACACCGAACAGCGCGGGCAGATGCGCGACAATGCGCTCGCGCGCGGCCTGGAAAGCCGGCAAGACATCTTCCGGGCGCGCAAAATGCTGTTGCGGATCGGCACGGACGTGCGCAAAAAAGGCAGGCAGCGATCCCTTGATTCTCACCGAGGACTGAATCGCACGCAGCTGTGCGGAAATCAGCTTGACCTGATCGAGACCGAGCTGATGGATCGCAGCCGGTGTCATATCAGTCGTCGTGTGATGCCGAACGTAATATCGGTAGAGATCCTTTCCACCCGGCAAGGCGCCCAGCCCGGCTGACCGTCGCGCATGCGGCGCGTACTCCTTGGACAGAAAGTCGTAGAGGCGCTGGTAGGCAGGTTGGATCACGGTGGCGATCTTGGTCTTGAATGCCGCCGACAAACGCTGGCGATCCGCGGATGAAAACTCGGCCGGCAGTGTTTCGATGGGGTGCCAGAACTGGGTGCTTTCGGGAGCCTTGCTGCCGGGTGCTTTCCCCAGGTGCACCTGCAGTTGCGGCAGCATGCGATCGACAATCAATGAAGGCAGCACGATGTTCTGCGCGACACCCTCGCGAAGACGCCCAATGGCGGCATCAACCCAACGCGCGAAGCCATCGGCACGCAACAGCGCCTTGTCGTAGTCCGCGACCGTTTTGTACGGAAAAGCGCCCGAGCCCGCGGCCTCTACTGCGTATTGAACGTGCAGACCCTGAAACTGATTGATGGGGAGCAGTCGAGCAATCTCGAATGATCGGCCACCGTAGAAGCCCAGGTCGCTATCCAACCTGTAGCGCAACATGCTGTAGCTGACACGGTCCTCGTCCGACAATTGAGCGGGATCGAATTTGGCCAACGCTGCGGAATAGCGTTGCAGCATCGCGAGCATTTGCGCACGCCATGCATCACTCAGGGAATCGTCGAAACGCTCCTCAGTCGAAAAGTCCCCGACCTCGAGCGCGAGTGCCGGGCTGAGAGTGAGCAAGTCCTGCCAGTAACTTTCCAGTAGCGCGCGAAACGGTGGCTGCTCAGAGGCGAGCCACTCGCTGACGCGGTCGTGAACGGCCCACAGCGGCAAATAGCCGTTCTCCAGCACCACACGGTGATACTGGCGCACATCAAACTTCGAACCCAGCGCCTGTCGTGCTCGCTCGCGCTCAGCAACGAACTTGAGCTTCCCCACCATGAATGCGGTCGCCTGTCCGGGCACGGCGAGATAACGGTCGACCTCTCTTACGATCGTGCCGTGCGGAGCGGCGGAGTTCTCATCGAGATAGTGGATGGCCTCCTCGCGCGACCAGCGTTTGTAGTGCAGACCGCTGTCCACGACCAACCTGCAGGCCCGCCACAACTCACCGGTCAAACGCCCGAGATCCGAATAGGGATCCTGGTAGAAGCCCAGGTCCTTGCCCAACTGCTCGGCGTACAGGCCCCACCCTTCCACGAAGGCGGTGTCCTGCCACCATTGGTTCACTTTGCGCAGCTTCGGAATCCCGGGATCCGTGAGTATGGTCGAGATCTGCATGTGATGGCCGGGAATGCCCTCGTGATACAGCAGATCTTCCAGCTCGTAAGTGGGTTGCAGGCGCATGTCCGACAGGTTGAGAGAGACAATGCCCGGCCTGCGACCGTCGGCCGGACCTGGTTCGTAAAAACCACTGGGTGAGGAAGCCTCCTTGTAGGCTTCCGTGCGGCGCACTTCCAAGGGCAGCGGCGCCGGCGCAAGAAACTGATCTGTGATGCGCGCTTGCATGGCGGCAACAATCTGGCGAGCCCGAGCCAGAAAAGCATCTCGCCCAGCATCCGAGTTCTCGTTATAGAAGCGAGGGTCGGCGCGCGTCTGATTCATGAATTCGCGCACCGAGCCCTGGAAGCCTAGCTTGCGCATCACGACTTCGATCTCGGCGTGCACACGCGAGACTTCCTGCAGTCCCAGGGCATGTACATCCGCTGGTGACATGTCCGTAGTGGTGAATTGATGTATCAGGAACTCGTAGAACTCATCGCCATGCGGTATCTGCCACACCCCGCCCTCCACGCGGGTTTGCGCCGACTGCTTCTCGAGCAACGAGATGAGATCTCGATACGCCGGACCCATGCGGGACACGAGCGCTGACGCGCAAGCGCCGACCAGGCTCTTCTTCTCGGCCTCTGATATCTCAAGCAACTGTACTCGACGCTTGAAGTCGGCAAAGATGGCGCTGTCCGGACGGTCGTCGAACGGCGCCCCGCTGATAACATTGCGTGCGCCGTTGATCAGCAGCGGATAGACACTTTTGGGCATGTAAATGCCCTTGGCGGCCTGGGCGGTCATCCGCACGGTCAATTGCCGAAAAAGTCCGCGCACCGCTGCTATGCGCCGGATGTAGGCGCGCGCATCGGCAACACTCTCCAGTCGCTGTTGATTGATCAGGACATCGGGTACCGAGACGTGCAGGCCGACGATCTGATTGAGCGGATAAAACTCGTCCCGCCAGCGATAGCGATCGAGCAGCAACTGTTGCTCGTTGACAAAGACGCGATACTGCAGCTTCGCCGCCGCATCCAGTTGGTCGAATGAGAATTGCGACTGGGCGGCAGCCAGCTGCTGCCGAACCGCCGCGGCATCGGCGGCAAGCCCCGCATCCGACACATCATCCCAGCGATCCTCGCCACCGTGCTCTCCATATTCGGCGGCGAGCATCGGACTGCGCTGCACGGCACCGTCGTACGCGCGCTGCAGGAAGCTGCGGAATCGCTGGGATTCGGATTCCCCGGCATGTGCTGTTTGCGCTGCGCAAACAGCTACCCAGGTTATCGCGGCGGCCAACAGCCGCGGAACAATCCCAGCAGTCAGCCTCACTGCGTTCTCACGGTCACCTTGACACCAAAACTTCTATAGGACGGATTGAGGAACATGCCACCGACGAAGGCCTTTTCATACGCATTCGTATAGTAGTTCTTGTCGAACAGGTTCTGCGCGAACGCAACCACATCCCAACCCGCCGTTGACACGCCCAAGCGCAGGTTGACCACATTGTAGCTCGGAACATCCCATGGAAATCCGGTGTGCACCTCGGCGGCCAGGTCCGGGACGATGCCGCCCTTGAAATTCCACTCGAGGCGGGCGAAACCATCATACCGTTCATTGAAATGATACGTGTATTCGCTTGCGGCGTGAGCCGTCCAGCGGGGCGCATTCGGCAGCCGGTAGCCACTCAAGTCGGTGATGACCCCGTCCGCCACCGCATTCTTGTAGTCAATGAATTTCGCCTGGTCATAACCAAACCCGCCTGACAGGGTCAGATCCGGTCGCACGCGGGCAATGGCGTCGGTCTCGAATCCGTAGCTGCGAGCGGAGGCGGCATTCGCAATGCCGGTCAGGAAGGTGACGCCCGAGCCATCGGGAGTCTGCTGGCCGAACGCATACTCGGTCTGCAGATTCTTCCAGTCCATGAAGAACACCGCGGAATTGACCTGCAGGCGCCGATCCCAGAATTCACCCTTGAAGCCGACCTCGTAGTTCCACAGCGTCTCGGGTGCATACGACTGGCTGGTCAGGGAGCTGCCGGGTTGAACGCCGCCGGACTTGAAGCCGCGGGAGATCGTTCCGTAGACATTGGCTTGCGGGTTCAGCGCGTAGTTGAGGGACGCCCGCGGTGAAAAGTTGGAGAAGCTCGCGCCCGCATTCACGAAGTTGTTTATGACGCCGGATGAAGTGTCGTAGGCATCCTCTGTCACCTTCTCATGTGTGTATCGGCCGCCAACCGTGGCCGCAAGGCTCGCAGTGGCGTGCCAGACGGCCTCCGCAAATGCGGCATAACTCTTCGAATCGGCATCCGAATAGGACGAAGTAACCTCGAAGCCGTTGGGAAGCTCAAACGGATTCTCCGCGCCCGCATAGGTGAACTGCCGGGTGTGCCCCATGGCGTGCGAGAAGAACAGACCGGCGGTCCAGTCGATGAGCTTGCCGGGATTGGACTGGATGCGCAGCTCCTCGCTCAGCGCGTTGCGCCGGATGGTCTCGTTCTCATAGAACAGATCGAGGCTGCCGCCATCGATGTCGCCCATGAGAAACTCATTGGAGTTGATGTAACCGATGACATTGGTGATGGTGAAGTCATCGGCCGCATAACGGATGCGGTTCTCGCCGTACCAGAACTTGGTGCCGACATCCTGTGGCCGGTTGAAATTGACCTTATCGGTATTCTGCGGCCAGAACCCGACGCCATCGGGAATCGCCGCGCCGTTGTAGGGCGGACCTGAGTACAGGACGGTCCTGGAGAATGTCGCCAGCACACCCGAGGGGACGCCATCGCGCATCCCGGAATTCTCCCTGGTACTGGAGCCGATCAGGTCGATGGTCAGGCGTTCATTGGGAGTAAAGCGGACCTGCGCCTTGCCGTACTCGTAAGTGTTGTCGTTACCGCCGCCGATGGGGTTGATGTTCTTGATGTTGCCGTCGCTGCGCTCGTATCTGCCGACCACGCGCACTGCCAGCACATCGTCGATCACCGGGATGTTGGCAATAACGTGCGAATCCACCGTGTTGAAGCTCGAATACTGCGAAGAGCCTTCCAGGAACAGGTTGTTGGTGGGTTGGCGGCTGATGATGTTGATTGCACCGCCGACCGCGTTGCGCCCGAAATAGGTGCCTTGGGGACCGCGCAGAACCTCGATGTGATCGACGTCGACCAGCTCCGGGTTGGACGTGCCGGGTGCCACGTCGAACTCATCGACATAGAAGGCGAAGCTGCTCTGGCGGATGTTTGAATCGGGCGAGAGCAGATCGCTGACGCCGCGCAGCGCCAGTACTTTGCGGTCGCGGGAGCCCTGGGTGGTGAAGCTGACGTTGGGTGTTTCGGCAAAGTAGTTCTCGACACCCTGGAAGTTCTGCTTGTCGGCCGCTTCGCCCGAGAAAACGGTCAAGCTGATGGGCACGTCGCGCTGGTTCTGCTCACGCCGCTGGGCCGTGACCACCACTTCGCTCAACGAATCGCCGTCGGCATCGGCATCGGCGGCAAACACGGGCTGGACTGCTGCCACAGTCAGAGCGCACAGCGCCATTTTGACGCCATAGGACACTTCGCGAGCGGTGCGCGCGTTGCGAGGAGCAGTCATTGTCAATTCTCCTGCGGAGGTTATTTTGCGGCAGCGTCAGGGACGCTGACGAAGTTGATCAGTGATATCTTGCCGTCACGAATGGCGGCATAGCCCATAACACGCTCCCGGCTCTCCTGGCCCTTCTCGCGTGCCTTGACGAAATGATGGGTGAAGATCCGATCACCGCTGGCGGAAGTGAACTCGTCAATGAACGGCAACTCGATTGCCACCATTTCGGTACGGGCCTGGATGTCGCGGAAGTGCGCGGCGAGATCGGCCAGGCCTTTGCTGCGGTCGCTGCCATTGACACGCAGAATGGCATCGGCGGTGAAGTACTTGGAGAACGCGGCCGGCGTGAACCCGTCCTTCTGCTTGTAGGCAGCGTTCCACCAGACGAACATGTCAATCAGCACATCGTGACGCGCAACCGCGGTCGCGAATCCTGGGCTGAACAACAGGGGGAGCAGGCACGCGCCGGCGGCAATGACACGGCGGTTGATGGCAAATCCGGGCATGCGAGTCTCCTGGGAATGCAGGTTGGAGGGCTTCGGCTCACTTGTTGAGGTCGTACTTCATGATCCGGCCGTGCCGGCCGTGACGGTCGCGCTCGAGTGTAAAAACATCGCCTTCGGGACCCGTGCGGCGCCTGGTGACGGCATCGATCGCGGCGCGGTCCGCCGCATCCAATGGCGTGGCGCCGATTCGCGCATTGGCCTCCAGGTGCGCGGCGTTGGTAGCGCCGACAATCACGGCGGCAACACCGTCGCTTTGCATGATTGCGCGAGAGGCGATGGTCGCGATGTCGCAGGAGTGTTTGTCAGCTATGCGGCGCAGCGTGCGCAGCAACTCCTGGAACAGCCCCCAACCGCCGAAATCATCAATAACCAACTTGTACTTGATGAGAGAGCGGTTGGTAAAGACCTCCAGCGGCTCCGGCTGCCCCAGCCAACGATCCGAGAGGAAACCGCCCGCCACCGTGCCGTAACACAGCAAACCGATACCGCGTGCTTTGCAGGCCTGGACCATTCCATTTTCCGCCCGCGCGTCCAGCAGGGAATACTGCAACTGGTGCGCCACGACCGGCACGCCGGCGTCGAGCAGCTCCAGCAGGTGCGGAATGTCGAAATTTGTTAAGCCGATGTGACCAATCTTGCCTTTGATGCGCAACCGCTCGAGCACCAGCGCAGCCTCGACATAACCGCGCACCGCGTAGTCCCACCAGTGAAACTGCACGAGGTCGAGTCGCTCGGTGTGCAGGCGTTGCAATGAGCGATCAATGACGCGCTCAATGTATTCGGCGTTGACCTGGTCGAGCGACCCGAGGTCTGGCACGAATTTCGTATGGATCTGGGTCTGGGTCGCAAGATGGGGATGACGGACCCGGAAAGATCCGATCATGGCCTCCACGCCGGTGTAGATATCGGCGCAATCAAACGTCGTGATGCCGGTCGCCACGAAGGCGACCATGTCGTGGTCGGCCTGCCGCGGATCGACCCGGCCGTGATCGCCGGCTAGTTGCCATCCACCCTTGATAACACGTGAAATCTCATATTTACCGGACAATCGGGTGCGCGGAATAACGGCCATCGTCGCAATTGCATCTCACCGGGGCATCGACCGGCAGGATGCCCCGGCGCGAAGCGCTGATTCAATGACATTGCCGCCCGAGTTCCTTGCGTTTCAGGCAACGATGTTGTGACCGGTGATGGGCACCGGGTTTACGGCCGGCAGGCTGACCGCAACCGCCGAGGTTGAGGCCATGTCATTAGTGCGCTCCAGGCAACGCTCATAGCCATTCAGATACGCAATCAACTTGTCGAGCAGCCGCAACGGCGCCGGCGTCAGATGTCGTCCCAGCCTGCAAATGACATGGACGGAGGTGTCCTGCAGCACGGAGCTGATCAACGGGCGCGCAACCAGCTCGCCCCGCTCGATCTCCTCCATCACCGCCAGGAGCGGCATCAGGGTCACGAGGTCGCTGGAACACAGCAGGTTCCGCAGCAGCAGCAGTGAATTGGAAGTGATCCCGGGCTGCAGCGAGACTCTCTCGGCAATCTCCGCTTCCTTCAAAAGCTGTCGTGTACGCAGCGACGACTCCGGCAGACACAAGGGATAGTGCGCAAGCTCAGCCAGGCGAACACTCGTTTGGCGGGCCAGTGGATGCGAGGGTCGGGCTATCACGCACAACGGATGGCGCACGGAGGCGAGCACGCGAATGCGCGGATCATCCGAAGACTGAAAGGCGAGCCCGAGATGCGCTTCGTCCTCCACGACGAGCCGTGCAACCTCACTGGAGGAAGGTGTTACCCGCACGTCGAGGTTCAATCCGGTGTGCTTTGCCACAAAGCGCGCCAGCAGACCCGACAGCGGGTCCCCGATGAACCCCTCTCCGATGGCCAAGCGAACACGGCCCGCACGCAGCCCTTTCAGATCGGCCAACCGGCGCTCAAACGTCTCACGATGGTTGCGCTGTTCGGCGTAGTACTCAATCAACAGCTTGCCGGCTTCAGTGAGCATCACCGTCCGGCGGCCATGCTCTATCAGGGCAACCCCTACCTCGGCCTCCAGTTGGGAGATCTGCCGGCTGATGGACGATACCGCCACGTCCAGATGATCTGCTGCCGCACGCATGGAGCCGAATCTCGCGGCTTCGTACAGGTAGCGCACATTGAGGTCTTGCATAGTTGTTCTCCACGCTGGACGACGTAGCTGCCGGGTGGCCCCCTTCCCCCGGACATGCTTCTCACACAATAATGACAGACAAAACAGGGGAGATTGCATGAAACTCTTTAATCCGACGGTGATACCGGTACTCGGTCTCGTGTGGACCCTGACTTCGGTGCTTTTTTCAGGGGCCACTGCGGCCGCGGAGGAATCCACCACCAGCGGTGCACTGGAAGAGGTGGTGGTCACGGCACAGAAACGCGCCCAGAACGCTCAGGAGGTGGGCATCTCCATCTCGGCGGTGTCCGGCTCGGACCTGCAGACCCTGGGGGCGGTTGGGGCGACCGATATCACCAAGTCCATGCCCGCGGTCGTCCTCACGCAGCCCAACGGCCCCTCCTCGTTCTCACTGTCCATCCGCGGCGTTACCCAGAATGACTTCGCCGATCACCAGGAGAGCCCGGCCGCAATCTACATCGATGACGTGTATGTCAGCCAGATGGCCGGTCTTGCCTTCTCATTGTTTGACATGGAGCGGGTGGAGGTTCTGCGTGGACCGCAGGGCACGCTGTTCGGGCGCAACGCGACCGGGGGTCTTGCGAACTTCATAACCCGCAAGCCTACCGATGTGCAGGAAGGTTATGTTGATGTCACCTTCGGTGAACGCAACCTGACCCGCATCGAAGGCGCGGTGAACTCGCCGCTGGCCGACGGCGTGGATGCGCGCCTCGCCTTTCAGTCGAACCACTACGACCCGCTGTTCAAGAACGTATCCGGAGGAGCTGCGGATGGTGAGAACGGCAACGATTGGGCGCTGCGCGCCGAGTTGTTGTTCAAGCTGCCGGCCAGCGCGCAGTTGCTGTTGAGCGGACGGTTTGCGCGACAGGATGTCCATGCCGGGTCCTGGGAGGAGCGACCCGTTTACAATGTCGCCGCGGGGGTCGACGATTTCGTGCCGGCCGATCAGAACCCCTATGGAACGTGCAACGGCTGCAATGCGAGCGGCCTGCCCGCGAGTGGACCGTTCACGACCCGGAACAACATCAGCGGTTATGCAAAGATCAAGACTTCCGGAGTCAGCGCCAAGTACACACAGGATGTCGGTGGTCCCACGCTGACGGTGATAGCGGACTACTCACGGCTCAAGAAGGACTACCAGGAAGACTCCGATGCATCGCCGGCGACGCTGTTCGAGTTCTTCAACGGCAGCCAGGTCAACCAGCAGTCCCTGGAAGCACGCCTCAACGGCGGCGACAAGACACTCAATTGGACTGTGGGTGTGTATGGACTGCGCATTGCCGGAGATTATTACGAAGGCTATTACGGGCCGGCTTTCTTTGCCGCCCAGGAATTCATCTCACCGACCAACCCGAACAACGATGCGTGCTTTCCGCCCCAGGGCGCCTGGCCCTACGGAACCTGCCCCTACACCGCAGATGCCGGTGTGCCAGGGCCGGATGGCGGCGTCCCCGGCATCCGCTCGCCGTACTCGCAACTGACCAAGTCCTACGCGGCCTTCGGCCAGATCGAATACCGGCTCACCGACCTGGTTGGACTCACCTTCGGCGCCCGCGTGACGCGCGATCAGAAGGACTATCACTTCAGCTGGTATCCCTTCGAATCCTTCCCCGCAAGTCCCACTGGAGCAGTCACCGTACTGACACCGCCGGTCATCCCGGGAGTGGACAACGCCCTATTCGACTACCGGAACAGCCTCTCGGACACACTTGCCAGTGGCAAGGCACAGGTTGACTTCCATATCTCCGACGACCTGCTGGCCTATGTCAGCTACAACCGGGGCGTCAAAGGCGGTGGCTTCACCGCGCCCCTCTTCCCGGACACCATCGCTGATATCAGCCCCCTGCAATTCCGGCCGGAGAAGCTGATCTCCTACGAAGTCGGGATCAAGTCGGAATTCCTTGAACATACCCTGCGAGTCAACGCAGCGGCGTACTACTACGACTATCACGATTACCAGGCTCTGATCTACACCGTTGCATTGGAACAACTCATCGTCAACGCAGATGCGAAGCACAAAGGCGCTGAGGTCGATGTCCAGTGGGCACCCAACTCGTCATGGCGATTCGCCCTTGGCGGTGCGTATGTAGATGCGGTCGTGCAGGATATCGACTCGCGCGGAACGACCGTGAAGGCGGATTACACGGCGCCCAACGCCCCGCGCTGGAGCGCCAATGCACTTGCCCGTTACAACCTGCCGATTGGACCTGGAACCGCCTCGCTGCAGGTCGACGGCAACTACATGACCCACTTCTGGTTCAACCTGGCCAACACTCCGGTGGTGGACCAGGCGGGCTTCGGCGTCGGCAATGTCCGGCTCTTCTGGACCCCGACCGGCGGCAAGTACGAAGTGGGCACCTCAGTGGAGAACGTGACCAACAAACACTATGGAGTGATGGGCTTCGACAACACCGGCATCAACGGTCTCGCGCAACTGTATCCGGGCAATCCGCGCTGGTGGAAAGCTCACGTGCTGTTTCACTTCTGAGGATTGCCATCATGAACGGCAAAGTCATCGCTGCGGCAGTCGCGCTCGCCACTATCCTGGCCACACCGTGGGCGGCGCGGGCCGACACGCAACCCGATCTGATGAGCGTTTACACGACGCTGGCTGGAAAAAAGTTCATCGACCTGACGCACTCGTTCGGTGTGGACACCCCACACTGGAAGGGCTTCGGTGAGATGAAGGTGCGTACGCTCTACACCATCAAGAAAGACGGATTCCACGTGGAGGAGTTCTGTCACGTGGGTCAATGGGGAACCCACGTCGATCCCCCTGCCCACTTCCATGATGGCCTGAAGAGCGTGGACCAGATCGATCCCAAGGACATGCTGCTGCCCCTGGTCGTGCTGGACGTTCACGAGAAGGTCGCCAGGAACCCGGACTACATTCTGTCTTTGGACGATGTCCGAGCTTGGGAAGCGCGCCATGGGCGCATTCCGGCGCATGCCTTCGTTGCCATGAGGACAGATTGGTCGAAACGCTGGCCCAATGACGCCAGCATGCAGAACAAGGACACCAAGGGAGTCGCGCACTATCCCGGATGGAGTATGCCGGTTCTGAAACTACTGTACGAAGATCGACACATCGCGGCCTCGGGGCACGAGACGACCGATACGGATCCGGGTGTGCAGACGACCAAAGACGATTATTCTCTCGAGTCCTATGTGCTGGGGACGAACCACTACCAGATCGAGATGCTGGCGAATCTGGACCAGGTGCCGGAATACGGTGGCCTGGTGATGGTGGGATTTCCGAAGCCGGCCAATGGCAGCGGCTTTCCGGCACGTGTGATTGCCATCCTCCCTTGATGAGAGAAATACGATGAGTGAAGCGAAAGTACAACACTACAACTGGAAGGCAATGCAGGCCGAGCCCCTCAAGGGTGGCATGTCGCGCAAGCTCATCACTTCCGAGCGGATGATGATTGCGCACGTGTATTTCAAGAAGGGCGATGATGTTCCCCTGCACTCCCACGAAAACGAGCAACTGACCTACATCCTCGAGGGGGCGTTGCATTTCTGGTTTGGCCCGACGGGCTCACAGGAAATTACCGTCCGCGCCGGCGAAGTAGTCGTCATCCCATCGCATGTGCCACATCGTGCGTTGGCGCTCGAAGACACCCTCGACGTAGATGTGTTTTGTCCACCCCGACAGGATTGGTTGGCGGGGACTGATGCGTATTTGCGAGGGTGATTTGAACGTCCGTGAAGCTCTTGAGAAGTTCGTGCTGCCCGAAACCTTGGGATTCGGGACAGTCAATGCGCCAGTCATGTTCAGCGCAGAGTGGCGGGATCAACAATGGGGTCCGGGCAGTTTGCTTCCCTATGGCCCCATTGAAATACTCCCCGGCGCCCGGGCGTTGCACTATGCCGAGTTGGTGTTTGAGGGCCTGAAGGCGTATCGGATCGGCCAGACACAGCCGAACCTGTTCCGGCCGGAGGAGAACTGTCGGCGGATGGAGCGCTCGGCGGTTCGCCTGTCCATGCCTCCTGTACCGGAAAAACTGTTCTTCGAGGGACTGGAATCCGTCACCCGCGCGTGCACGCCGTTCATTCCGTCGCGGTCGGGACAGGCGCTGTATCTGCGGCCCTTTCTGTTCGGGACGGAAAGCGGCTACCTGCTGCGCAATTCGCATACGTTTCGTTTCATGGTCATAGCCAACCCGGTGGAAGCCTATGCATCCGGCTCACCGTCGGTGGCGATTGAACGCCAGGATGTGCGCGCGGCTGTCGGCGGCGTTGGTGCCGCCAAGACTGCTGCCAACTATGCGGCTTCGTTGCGTGGGTCTACTGCTGCTGTTGCCGGCGGGCATGCGGTCGCGCTGTGGCTCGATGCTGCTTCCCATCGTTACATCCAGGAGTTGTCGGGTATGAACTTCTGGGCCGTCATTGACGGCGAGTTGCATACTCCGGAGCTCGACACCGCCATTTTGCCGGGTGTCACGCGCGACTCATTGATTCGCCTCGCACGCCATTTGGGTTTTGTCGTGCACGAGCGGTTGATGGACATGGACGAATTGCTCGCGCAAATCTCCTCCGGTCGTTGCAGCGAGATATTCGCGTGCGGTACGGCGGCGATTGTCATGCCGATAGCCGCTCTTGCGGATGCTGATAAGCGTGTTTATCGACCGAAGCAGGTGAACGAAGTCGCGGGTCGATTGCGGGAGTCCTTGCTGGCTATCCAGGAACGACGGGCACCCGATCCCTTTGGTTGGGTCAGGGTGCTGTCGTGACACAGGCCAAGGTGGTCTCGTGACGCGGGCGATCGTGCTGCGCGAATACGGTGGGCCGGAAAAGCTGCTGTGGGAAGACGTCGAGGTAGGCGAGCCGGGGCCGGACCAGATACGCATTCGCCACACGGCCATTGGCGTCAACTTCCATGACACCTACGTACGTTCAGGCCTCTATAAAACCCTGACGCTGCCCGGGATTCCCGGTGTCGAAGCATCGGGTGTCGTCGAACAAGTGGGCCACGACGTCACAGCCTTTGTTCCCGGTGACAGAGTGTGTTACGTCGATCAGTCCTATGGTGCGTACGCTGAGGAACGGCTGCTGCCCGCTGCCCTCGCCCTTCGATTGCCGGAAGCCATCAGCGACGAGGCCGCCGCGAGCCTTGCCGTAAAGGGTTTGACCGCCTGCATGTTGTTGCGACACACACGGCGTGTGCTTCCCGGGGAGACAATACTCATCCATGCGGCCGCGGGTGGCGTTGGTCAGTCACTCGTTCACTGGGCCAAACACATTGGCGCCCGCGTGATTGCAACGGTGGGTACGCCTGAGAAAGCTGCGATTGCGCGCGGCTGCGGCGCGGATGAAGTCATCCTGTATCGTAGCGAGAATTTCGTGCAGCGCGTTGCGCATGCCACGCACGGGCGCGGCGTCGATGTTGTATATGATTCCGTTGGCGCGGACACTTTCGCCGGCTCGCTGGAGTGTCTCGCCTATTTCGGCACGCTGGTGAACTTCGGACAGTCCTCCGGACCCGTGCCTGCGTTTGAAATATCACGGCTCGCCGCCCGCTCCAATGCGGTGGTGCGGCCGATTGTGTTTCACTACATCCGCGAGCGCTCGGCGCGGGATGCAATGGCAGAAGAAACCTTCCGAATGGTCCAGGCGGGAGTGCTTACGCCGCGTATCGGATTGAAGGTTCCCTTGAGTCGCGCGTCGGAAGCGCACAAGGCGCTCGAGTCTCGGGCGACGACGGGAGCGGTCATTCTGACGGTTTGAGATAAGGTCTTCGGTCAGAGGCAGGCTGAAAATGAGCGCACAACGTAAACCCATCGAGTACCAAGACGCATCCCCGGAAGTCCGCGCCGTGTATGACGACATCATGGCCACGCGGAAGACGGATTGGGTCAACAACTTCTGGAAGGTGCTGGCACACGACCCGGCCTCTCTGCGGCGCATCTGGTCCAACATCAAGGAAGTGATGGGACCCGGGACCCTCGACCCGCTGGTGAAGGAAATGCTCTACGTTGCGGTCAGCGCGTCCAATGGCTGCCGCTATTGCATTGCCTCGCACGGCGCGGCTGCCCGCAAGAAAGGCATGACCGAGGCCCAGTACTCGGAGCTGCTGGCCATAGTGGGATTGGCGAATGAGACCAACCGGTTGGTTACGGCTTTGGATGTAGAGGTCGATCCGCAGTTTCTGTAGAGGCCGTGTCCTTCCGTGACCCGGTGCTCAGTTTCTCGGTCCTTTGGCGTATCGGGAAAGGCCGGCGGCGCAACTAACATGCGGCCGCATGAAGAAACTACTTGCGTTCGGCATTGCGGTCATTCTGTCGGGCTGTGGCGGCGATGGAGCTAGTCCTGCCGGCGGCGGTGGGGGCGGGAACGGCGGAGCTGGCAATGGCAACGGCGGCAGTGGCGGTGGCAACACCACGTCATATGCTGTCGGTGGAACCGTCGGTGGCCTGAGCGGTTCCGGCCTCGTCGTCCAGGACAATGGCAGTGACGACCTGCCGTTGTCAGCCAATGGTGCCTTCACATTTGCCACCAGCGTGGCGGCCGGCGGCGCCTACGCTGTCACTGTAAAAACCCAGCCCACAAATCCTGCGCAGACGTGCGCAATCACCAACGGCACCGGGACGATCGGCGGCGCGAATGTGACCAACATCGTGCTGACATGCACTAACAGCAACGGTGGTGGCACCGGGGGAGGTACAGGTGGCGGTGGCACCACCATGTACACGGTCGGGGGCATGCTCAGCGGGTTGACCGGAACCGGACTGGTATTACAGAACAATGGCGCTGACGATCTTCCACTGACCGCCAACGGATCTTTCAGTTTTGCCAAGAGCCTGGCGAGCGACACTCCCTACTCCGTCACCGTAAAGACGCAACCGACCGGCCCGAACCAGACCTGCGTAGTCACCAATGGCTCAGGTGTCGGCACTACCTCGGCAATCACCGATGTGACTGTCGATTGCAAAGCCATAGCCGTCATTGGCGGCGCAATCGGCGGACCGGGATTTCGGGACGGCACCGGCGCGGGGGCACGGTTCAACTCACCCGCCCGGATCGTAGCCGACTCAGCGGGAAACCTGTTCGTAACCGACGCACCGAATCATGTGATCCGCAAGATCAGCCCGACCGGAGTGGTGACGACGCTGGCGGGCAAGCCCGGACAACCCGGTTATGCCGATGGAACCGGCGCAATGGCCCAATTCAACAACCCAAGTGGCCTGGCAATCGACTCGACCGGCAATCTGTACGTTGCGGACGGGGACAACCAGGTCATTCGCAAGGTAACCCCCGCCGCAGTGGTCAGTACAATCGCCGGAACCGCCGGATCGACCGGCAGCGCAGACGGACACGGGGCTGCCGCCCGATTCCTGGGGCCGCGCGCCGTTGCCCTGGACAAATCAGGCAATCTTTACATTGCCGATTCGGGCAATAACACAATCCGCAAAATGACTGCTGCTGGAGACGTCAGCACGGTGGCCGGAACTGCCGGGCAGCACGGCTCAGTCGATGCGGCCGGCGCTGCGGCCCGCTTCTATCTACCACTCGACATCGCGGCCGACGCGAACTATGTCTACGTAGCCGACTCGCTGAACAATGAAATCCGCCGGGTCACTCCGGCCGGCAGCGTCAGCACACTGGCTGGCACGACAACCTTTGGAAAGGCTGACGGGACAGGCCCCGCGGCTCAGTTCAACGGTCCGCGCGGGATCGCGGTCGACGCCGCCGGCAACGTGTATGTCGGAGACTCCAACAATGGACTGATCCGCAAGATCACGCCCGCCGGAGTCGTGACGACATTGGCAGGAGGCGGAAACGCATCGGGAAGCGGGACGTCGGCTGGATTCCATGGACCGGCCGGCGTGTTGGTGACCGCGACCGGAGTCCTATATGTAGCGGACTCGAGCAACGGCACGATCCGCAAGATCGCTCCGGACCTCTCCGTCACCACGATTGCCGGCGCCCCCTCAATGAGCGGGCTGCTCAACAGTGAGAGTGGCCCAACACTATTCAGCACTCCCGAGGGCATCGCTGCCGACACCCAAGGCAACCTCTACGTTGCCGACTCCAACAACTCGGTGGTGCGCAAGATCGCTGCGACCGGCGCTGTTACGACATTTTCAGATCCCGGCGCGTCCATTCCGACTGCCTGGGGCACCGCAATCGACTCGAAGGGAAATCTGTTCGTCGCCGCCTTTTACGAGCACACCATCCGCAAAGTTGCGCCTGATGGGACTGTAACGGTCTTCGCCGGTTTGACGGGGGCCAGCGGCAGTCTCGACGGCCAGGGCACGGGCGCGCGATTCAACCGACCCGCTGCTGTCGCCATCGACGGATTGGATAACCTGTTTGTTACGGATACGTCGAACTATACGATCCGGAAGATCACGCCGGCCGGAGTGGTCACAACATTTGCGGGCAGCGGTGTGCCCGGCCCGGGGGATGGAGCGGGAGCCGCAGCACAGTTCAATGGTAACTACGGCATCACAGTAGACAATGTAGGCAATGTGTATGTGACAGAGATCATCAACAACACCATCCGCAAGATCACGCCAGCCGGTGCAGTCAGCACGTTCGCCGGCCACGTTGGCGCCAGCGGCTCGGTTGACGGCATCGGGGACGCGGCGCGCTTCACGACGCCTGTCGGTATTGCGGCGGACTCAATGGGGAATCTCTATTTGGCCGATACCGGTAATGCGCTGATTCGCAAGATCTCCAGCACCGCTGAAGTAACCACTGTGGCCGGCACACGCGGGGTGTTTGCAGTGACGCCGGGCGCCCTGCCCGGCTCACTGAATCAACCGCAATACATTGCTGTGCTGCCGGGCCCCGGAACGACTCTGGCCGTCACCGATGAAAATGCGGTGCTGAAGATCGGGTTGCCGTAGGGCGGCTGTCCGGTGGCCCGGCGAGGCCGACCATCAGCTGGTCGACCGTTGCCCGACGAGGCCGGCCATCACCTGGTCGATCGTCGTCCTGCCTTTTCGCCGCTGGCTGTCGTCGTCAGAAAACCGAATCCACCCCGCGTTGAATCCTTCCAGCATCTGCATGCGTGGTGTCGGATTTTGCATCCCTTGAGCGCGAAACAGACTCTCCCAGTCTCGGTGCGGGATCGCGCGCGCAACTACAGGAGCGCGCAGCGCGGCACTGAATGACTCGGCAATATCGTTTGGCGTGAGGTGTCGGGAACCTTCGAGCTCAATTATCCGATGACCATTCCAGGTTTCCTGCATAAGCTGCGCCGCGAGCGAACCGACGTCGCGCGCCGCCACCATGGGGTAAGGCTTGTCGAGAGGTTGCAGAAAACTATCGATGTGGCCAGTGGCTCTCGCTGAGGCGATATCGAATGCCGCGTTGTCCATGAACCAGCAGGGGCGCAAGCAGGTGATTGGCGTTGGCAGCGATTGCAGCGCCTCTTCCAGGAGGCCGAGCTGATTCAACAAGTTTGGCTGCCGCGCATCGGCACCGATGGTCGACAGGCACACAATCCTGGCAGGCGCCGCAGCCCGCAGGGCCTGACTGATTGCCGCGATGGCAGCCTTCGCCTCCGGAAAACCCGGTTGCGGGTCGAAGACGGGAGGCAACATGACGAAGACACCCTCGACGTCCTGGAACGCTCGGGTCAAGGCCGTGGCATCCTCAGCCGTGGCCTGCGCGATTTCGCACCCACCGTTCGTCCAAGACCCCCTGTTGGTCCAGGCTCGCGCCTTAGCGGCGTCACGCACCACGGCTCGCACACCGGCACCGGATTCGAGCAGCGTCGATGCCAACGCGCCACCCACCTTCCCCGTAATTCCCATGACCGCATACATTGATATTTCACTCCTGATGGCCGTCACTCCAGCGTTGCGGCACATCGTGACGCTGCGGGATCCGTGAATACAGTACTGACCGGTCATTTTATTCATGACTAAAGTCACGTAATCTGGCGGTATGAAATCGACCTTCGATGGCGCGTTGTTCTCCGGTATTACGGTGCTTGCACAGGTGGTCGAGAGCGGTAGCTTCGTTCGTGCGGCCGACGCGTTGGGACTCTCGCCATCCGGCGTAAGTCGCGCCGTCAGCCGGCTTGAAGCCCGAATGGGCGTCCGCCTGATCGAGCGCACGACCCGCGCGCTGACTCTTACCGATGACGGCCAGCAACTCTACGATCAAGTGCGGCCCCATCTGTCCGGCGTATCTGAGGCGGTTGCCCTTGCCTCGGGCGCTGCGCACGCCGTACGCGGCAATTTGCGGGTCAACATTGACCCCTTCTTCAGCCGCACCCTGCTCGCAGCGCGGCTGCCTGATTTTCTGGATCGCTATCCTGAGCTATCGGTGGAGCTCGCGACCAAGACCCCGGTGGGCGATCTGGTATCCGACCGGTTCGATCTGGCCGTACGCTTCGGCATGCCTCCGGTCAGCTCACTGGTCGCCAAGCGACTTACGGAGACTCGCGTCCTGACAGTTGCATCCCCGGGCTACCTGGCTCGCCACGGCCGTCCCAAACATCCTCGGGACGTGGCCGCCCATCAGCGCATCCTGTTCCCCAATCCGGTTACTCTGCTGCCGTTCGAATGGGAATTGCGCCGCGGACGGGAAGTTGTGGAAATTCCCGTCGCGGGCCACCTGCTGGTGTCGGATGCCGGGACGATGCTCGAGGCCTGCATCGCCGGCGGGGGAATCGCCCAGACTCTCGAGCTCGGCGCGCAGGGGCTGCTGCGCCGCAAACTGTTGGTTAATCTGTTTCCCGATTGGACCGGCGAGCGGTTTCCGCTCTACGCGCTGTATCCGTCGCGGCGATTTGTGCCGGCGAAGGTCAGTGCTTTCATTGAATTCTGCTCGGCCACCATTGTGGTGGCCAAGCGAGCCCGGTGAGTCAGTGTACGGCTGGCTTCTCGCCCTTCAGGTAAGTCGCCAGCCAGGAGTGTACTTCCTCGTAGAAGTGTCGGCTGTCTTCGGGCTTGAGTATCCAGTGCCAGGCGTCCGGCCAGACGAGGAGCCGGCTGGGCACGTGCATGCGCTGCAAGGTTGCCCAGTTTTCCAGGGTATTGCCGATCGGCACGCGGAAGTCCCGCTCACCGATGCTCAACAGGATGGGGGTTTTCCAGTTTGCCGCGTACGTGATCGGGCTCTGCTCGCGCCAGATCGTGCTGCCATCCCACGGTGGGCCGTTGTTGGTGAGCTCGCGATCGTAGATGGCATCGCTTTCACCCCACTGGGTAGTCAGATCCACTTCGCCCGCGTGACTGATGATGCACTTGTAGCGTGTGGTCGTAGCCTCCAACCAGTTTGCGAGGTGTCCGCCGTAGCTGGCTCCGCCCGCGCACATGCGTGTGGCATCAATGAAGGGATACTTTTTGAGGGCCTCATCGACCGCCTGGTTGATTTCCTCACCGGGGGTCTTCAACGGATCGTGCTTGATGGCCTGCGCGAACTGCTCACCGAAACTGGTCGAGCCGGTGTAGTCGGTCATCAACAACACGTAACCCGGGGCGGCGAGCAGGTGATAGTTCCAGCGCAAGCCGATCTGGTCGGGGTTGAAACTCGCCGCTCCTCCGTGGATGAACACCAGCAGCGGATACTTCTTGGTGGCATCGAACGCCGGCGGCAGCACAATCATGTTGTGGATGTTGCGGCCCTTGGCACTGGTGAAATAAAAGTGTTCCGGGGCAGTCCAGTCAATGGCCGCCGCAGCCGCGGTGTTGACCTGTGTGAGATTGGCATGTTTGCGGGTAGTAACATTGAGCCGCACGATTTCCTGCGGGCTGACGGAGCTGCCGTAGCTGGCGATCAGCACTGGCTGGGAAGCTTTCTCGGCGCTGACCAGCGCGGTGTACCCGCCGGTCGCAGGACCAATGAGCAGGCTCGGCTGGGCGCCACTGGCGGATACCCGATAGAGATTCTCCTTGCCGGCCTCGGGCGTGCGTAGATACACCGTGCGGCTGTCGGGTGTCAGTGCATAACCGGAAACCTCACGATCGAAGTCCCGGGTCACCAGGACCGCCGCGCCGCCTGCGGGCCACGGCACTCTATTCAGGCGCTGCAGGTGATAGATCTCGTTGTCTTCAGGCGCGTATTTGAAGAACAGCGATTTGCCGTCCGGCGCGAAAACCACTTCCTCGTACCGACCCGGGGCCGGCGTGATGACTTTGGGCTCGGTTCCGCCTTGCGCGGGCATCCTGTACAGGTGATAGTCAACATGAGCGAAGGCGGCATTCCAACGCTCCGTGGTAGCCGTAAACACCACCTCCTGGCCATCAGGACTCCAAATGGGAGACAGCGAAACTGAAGTTTCCCCCTGCTCTCCCGAGAAACCTGAAGTATGGGCGAAGGTGGTGGGCGAGAGGATGTCCTTGGGAGTCGACCCGTCCTCTACTTGTTGCACCATGATGGTGGGCTGGCGGTCATCCAGCCACTGGTTCCAGAAGCGAACTGGAAAATGGTCGTACGCATGCACGTTGTATTTGCGTGCTTTGCGCTCTGCGCTGATCTTCTTGTTGGCCTCATCGTCGAGCGCGTTCGGAAAAACCGCTGATTCGAAGAGAATGGCCTTGCCATCAGGACGCCATTGCGGATTCGATGCACCGGTTGACACGCTGGTGAGCCTTCGAGCCTCGCCTCCCGCAGCCAGATCGAGCACGTACACCTGCTCGACCTCGTCACCTTCGCGCTTGGTCGTAAAGGCAATTCTGCGGCTATCCGCCGACCAAGCCACCGCGCCTTCGGCGGCTCGCGTGTTGGTCAGGCGGCGCGCCGGGGAAGCCCCGTCGGCCGCAACCATCCAAAGATCGCTAACGTCCTTGTCCGCCTCATAGGAGGGTTCCATTATGGAAAACACCACCCATTTCCCGTCCGGACTCACAGTGGGCGCTCCCACCCGCTTCATCATCCACAGTTTTTCGTGCGTGATGGGAGTCCTGGCGGCGGCTTCGGCATGCACAGTCGTCGCGAATGAAACCATCACACAGGCGACGAGAACGGCGGCACGGTGTTTGATCGCTATCATGGCCCTTCCGGTGGCAGATCCGTAGGAAGGGCTTGAGGATAGCTCAGAACCAGTCAGTCAGGCTCCTAGCGTACGACCGTAAACGTCACCCGATTGGTGGCCGTCATGTAGTAGCTGGTCAACGAGGACGAGTTCACGTCACGGACTGCCTGGGCGATCGCCTCACGCTGGCAGTGGCGGATATGCGCTTGTGTCTCGATAATCCGCGAATTGACCGGCTCGCAGACCGAATCAGCAGCAGTCGTGATGCGTTCATACAAAGTCACGACGGCTTTGGGGTCGTTGAGGTTCAGATCGGCGAACTTGACCAGGCGTGAGACGGTTTCATAGTCATAGCGCAGGTCCGTGGTGGCACTGGCCTGGGCCATCATGGCCAACGGGCTCAGTAGCACGGCCAATGCAGTGCAGGGGATGGCAAACTTGCTGACAGGGCGACGCATGACACTCAGTTCCTTGCGGTAGACCGGGATATTCCGGGTGTGCGTAAGGTAAAGATCCGCCTGCGCCGGCGAAGCGGTAGAACTCCCTAATTTAAGACTGAGGTCTCCCTATATCAGCCCTACCACGCTACCGACCCCGGCGGGCCTAGTCCCAGTAGCCCTGGTTTCTGACACTGGCGAGTTGGGCGTCGCGCAAATCCAGCTCGCGTTCCAGCCGGCGCCGCGTCTCGTCCTTGAGGGCGCCCTGCCGGTATCTCTGGTTGATCAGGTCACGTTCGGCTGCAATCAACTGCAACTCCAGCTCATCACCCTTCGCAATCAGCCGGCGTTGCTCCGCGCCATCGTTGCCGCGCGTGAGAATCTGCGCCAGCCGTTGCCGATGATGGTTGCGCAAGCGCGCGATGACATCGTCTGGGATATCAGGTAGCGCGGCCAGGGCGTCCAACCGGTTGTTGGCGGCTTCGATCGCTTCCTGGCGGATCTGAAACTCCTCCTGTCGCTGCGCCGCCTGTTCGCGCTGTCCCGCATTTGCAAGGCCGAGCGCGCGCACTACCCACGGCAGCGTCAGCCCCTGCCCCACCAATGTCACCAGCACCACGACGAACGCAAGCACCAGAATCAGATCGCGATTGGGAAACGGTGAGCCATCGGAGATGGTCAACGGAATCGCCAGGGCCGCGGCCAGTGACACTATGCCGCGCACTCCTGTGAAGGCGAGAGCGAACGGCCACTGCCAGGGTGGAGAGGGATCACGACGCGCCAAGGTGCGACTGAACCATCGCGGCAGATAGGTCGCCGGGTACATCCAGATGAATCGCGTGACTATGACCACTGCACTGACAATTGCGCCGTACAGTGCGAGCTCGGACAAGGCGTGGGTTTTCAGGCCGGCAACCAACGTGTGCGCCTGCAGGCCGGTCAGCAGAAATATCATGCCCTCGATGGTGTAGATCAGGAAATCCCAGAAGAAAATGCCTTGCAGGCGGGTGGGCGCGCTGATCAGACGCAAGCCGTTCCAACTGATGTACAGACCGGTCGTCACGGTGGCCAGCACACCGGAGCCGCCCAACATTTCAGGGGGCCAGTAGGCGATGAAGGGCGTCAGGACTGACAGCATTATCTCGACGCGTGGCTCTCCGACCCAGCGTCGCAGCCGCAACATCATCCAACCAACGACGACACCCCACATCAACTCGCCGCCGAGTATCGCGATGAATGTTCCAACAGCGTGGGTCAACGAGAACAATCCGCCACCCACGGCTGCTACGGCAAACCGATAAAGGATCAACGCTGTCGCATCGTTGGCGAGTCCTTCGCCTTCCAGAATCACGACGATACGGCGCGGCAGCTGCAATCTGCGCGCTATCGATAGCGGCGCAACGGCATCGGGCGGCGAAACGATCGCGCCCAGCACAAAGCCGAGCTGCCAGGAGAATCCCATCCAGTAGTGAGCCGCGGCGGCTACGGCCGTCGCCGTGAACACGACGCAGCCGATGGCCAACAGTGAGATGGGCCGGAGGTTGGAACGGAATTCGCTCCAACTCATGGCCACCGAAGCCGAGTAGATGATGGGCGGCAGGACCAGCAGCAGCACCACCTCGGGGGAGAGCTCGACATTGGGAAGCGCGGCGGGCAGTCCCAGCCCCACCCCCGCCAGCACGAGCAGAATGGAGGCCGGCACCTTCAGCCGCGCGGCAATGAAGGCAATGACCGAGATCACCAGGAGCAGGCCGACCAGGAGCTGGATGGTAGGTATCATAAGTTATTGATCATAATGAATAAGCGCACCCCGGCTTGCAATCGGGCGATGGGGCAGCCATCTACGTTAAAATAGCGGCAACGACTATGGAGGAGTGACATGGCGACGGGTTGGGCAGGCGACGGTGCGGTACAAGAGCAGATCGACGCTACCGTGAAAGATGGGATCAGCCGGGCGCAAAGTCGCTTGTCCCAGGGTCCGTCCCTGAGCCATTGCGCTGAGTGCGGGGCGAGCATTCCCGAAGCCCGCCGTCAGGCACTGCCGGGCGTGCGGCTGTGCATTACCTGTCAGGATGCGGAAGATCGCGAGGCTGCCGCGTTCAGCGGGTACAACCGGCGCGGGAGCAAGGACAGCCAGTTGCGTTGAGGCCGATGCGGATGCCGGCAGTCGCGCGGCAGGTCACCTAAGGCCGCGACAGTCGCGTCAAAATCAAGCGCCGCGCTTCCACAAAACCCAGGCGCCGATACAGCTCAACCGCCTTGGTGTTTGTTGCGGTGACGTGCAGGAATGAAACAACGCCCTGCTCGCGCTGATGGCGTGCCACCCGTGCGACGAGATTGGCCGCAAGTCCCTTGCCCCGGTGCTCCGGGTGGGTGCAGACAGCACTGATCTCCGAGTAACCTTCGAGCGCCATGCGTTCGCCGCTCATGGCTATGAGTTGGCCACTGTTGCGATCGCCATCCTGCCACGCACCGAAGTAAGCGCCCATTTCGTGGGTATGGCTGCGGAAAAAGCCGGGGAATGCAACATCGGTCAACGCCACCATGGCGTCGGCATCGGCCGCGCTCAGGCGCTCGAGCTGGATGGCGGAATTTTCCTCGGCCAGTTTCGTCGTCAACACCATCTGCAGGCATTCCAACGTGCCCTCGTTTTTCAACTCGGGCAGAGGCGGATAAGCCGTACCTGGAAGCCAGATCGACTCGCCCGGCGCAAGCAGGGAGTGCAGCTCCCAGAGCGCCAGCTCCGTCGGCTTCGCAAGGGCCGCGAACGGCGCCACGTCGACGCGGTAGCGGCGTGCGTCTCCCTCAATCAGCGCCAGGTGACTGTGTCGAGTGTTGAGGGCGTGCCAGACTGGGTCCGTGAACAGGTCTTGGGGAAGTTCGTGCATTCCGGCGCCGGTATTCAGCGAGCTCACCGGCAATAGTAGCCGATCGATGCCGCGCTGTAATATGCACCATGCATGCGCTTACGGTTACCCCACTGTCCGGCATCGGTGAAATCCAGCCCGGCGACGACCTTGCCGCCTTATTGTGCGCCTCGCTGCGGCAACTCGGCTTGCAGCCCCGCGGGCACGACGTGCTCGTTGTCGCGCAGAAGGCAGTTTCCAAAGCGGAAAACCGTTACGTCGAGCTGAATGGCGTCAAGGTGTCCGAGGAGGCTGCGCGCCTGGCGGCGATCACCCGCAAGGACCCCCGGCTCGTCGAGTTGGTGCTGTCCGAATCAACCGAGGTGCTGCGCTCCAAGCCCGATGTTCTGATCGTGCGGCACAAGCTCGGCTACGTGATGGCCAACGCGGGCATCGATCGCTCGAATGTCGGCGGTGCCGATCGCGTACTGCTGCTGCCAGTCAATCCGGATGAGTCTGCCCTGCAGCTGCGCTCGCACCTCGCTACTCACCTGGGCGTCGATCTCGGGGTCGTCATCTCGGACAGCTTTGGGCGACCGTGGCGCAAGGGGGTTACCAACGTGGCCTTGGGGGCGGCTGGGTTGCCGTCGCTGTTTGATAGGCGCGGCGAAACGGATCGCAACGGACGTAAGCTTGAAGTAACCGAGGTGGCGTTTGCGGACCTGATTGCCTCGGCCGCGGGGTTGGTCATGGGAGAAGGCTCCGAGGGCGTACCGGCCGCCCTGTTGAGCGGGTTGAGTTGGTCGGCGGCTGCCAATCCAGCCAGATCGCTGCTGCGGCCTGTGCAGGCGGATCTGTTCCGATGAGCGCCGACCTCGTCCTCGTGCTGACGGGTGGAATTGGCGGCGCGAAACTTTGCCTGGGACTGCAGCGCGTGCTGCCCGCTGAATCGTTACACATTGTCGTCAACACCGGCGACGACTTCGAGCATCTGGGTCTGCGCATCTGCCCCGACATCGACACGACGATGTATACCCTCAGCGGACTATCCAACCCCGAGTTGGGTTGGGGTCGGCGCGATGAGACGTGGTCATTCATGCGCGCATTGGGCAGCCTGGGCGGTGAGACCTGGTTTCAGCTTGGAGATGCGGATCTCGCGTTGCATGTGGAGCGTACCCGGCGGCTTGCTGGCGGCGAAAGTTTGAGTGCCGTCACGCGGGACATCGCCGCCCGCCTGGGTGTCCCTGCAATCGTGTACCCGATGAGTGATTCTCCGGTCAGCACCATTGTCACGACGCCCGAGGGGGAGCTTGGCTTCCAGGACTACTTCGTACGGCGCCGATGTGCTCCGGTCGTAACGGCTCTGAGCTTCCAGGGAGCGGAGGGGGCCAAGGTTCCCACGGCCGTTGGCGAGTTGTTTCGAGATCCCCGGTTGCGCGCTGTCGTCATTGCGCCGTCGAACCCCTATCTGAGCATCGATCCGTTACTGGCTGTGCCGGGCATGCGCGCACTGTTGCGCGACAGCGGCGCTCCGGTCATTGCAGTCACTCCTTTGATCGGGGATGCGGCGGTCAAGGGACCGACCGCCAAGATCATGCGGGAGTTGGGGATCACGCCCTCGCCGCTTGCCATCGTCGAACACTATCGCGGTTTGATCGACGGCTTCGTGTTGGATTCACGCGATGCGGCGCTCGCGCAGCACATCGATCTCCCCGTGCAGGTGTGTGACACCCTCATGGTGAGCCTGGAGGATCGCGAGCGGGTAGCGGCGTCGGTGTTGGAATTGGCGGCCCGGCTGTCGCAGCCCGAGCGGTCTCGATGAACCTCAGGATGGGAGCCGAAGTCTCGCCGCTGCGATGCGCTATGCCGAGGAGAGCCGTGAGGCGTTGGTCCCGGAGTCGCCGGTAGGTAACTGCCTGCGGTTGCAGTCCCTGCATACTCCTGGGGACAATCGACACACCGAGGGATGCAGCAACCAGGTTGATGGTTGATGACAGTTGCGGTGTGTACTGCTTCACCTTGGGGGAAAAGCCGGCCTTCTCACATGCGGCAATGACAGTGTCAGCAAGCCCCGGCCGCTCGGCGCGCGGGTACAGAACGAAAGTCTCGTCCGCCAGGTCCTTGATCTGCAGGTCCTCCCGACCCGCCAGGGGATGGCTGTTCGACAGCGCGACCACCATCTCTTCCTCATCAATCATGTGCAGCGCGATCCCCTCACCCGTGCGCAAGGGCGGCCGGATGAACGCAGCATCGATGCGCCCCTCCCGCAACGCAGCAGCCAATACGGTCGAAGGGTTCTCCTCGAGGGACACCTCGACTTCCGGGTATGACCCGCGGAAGTTGCGGAACGTGGCCGTAACCAGGGGATTGAAAGAGGCAGATTCTGTAAAGCCGACGCGGACGTGACCGATATCACCAAGGGCGGCGCGCTTGGCAATGAGCACCGCATTGCGAACGTCCGCCAGAATGCGAGCGACCTGGGGCACGAACGACTTGCCGGCATCCGTCAGCTCGACCCGGTAGCCGGAACGATCAAATAGAGTGACGCCCATTTCCGCTTCGAGCGCCTTGATCTGCTGAGTCAGCGGGGGCTGCGCAATGTTCAGGCGCTTGGCGGCGCGGGTGAAATTCAGCTCTTCGGCAACGGCCAGGAAGTATCTGAGGTGGCGCAGCTCCATCTCGATACTTTTCTCATATGGAGAGGCCACGTTCAATGTATTTTCAATGCCCCCCGACCCCCCAGTACCATGCCGGCCATGAAAACACCCCAGTTGAAGTCAGCGGGCGCCCGTCTCAGGGCGGCAGTCGAAGTCGAACGGCCGCTGCAGGTGGTCGGAACCGTCAATGCGTACTCCGCCTTGCTGGCGGCGCGTAGCGGTTTTCGAGCCATTTACCTGTCCGGCGCGGGCGTCGCAAATGCCTCGTTCGGGTTGCCGGACTTGGGTATTACGTCGCTCAATGACGTGTGCGAGGACGTCCGGCGCATTACTGCTGTTACTGATCTGCCGCTGCTGGTCGATGCCGACACCGGCTGGGGTGGCGCCTTCAACATCGCCCGCACCTGCGCGGACCTCATCAAGTCCGGCGCGGGAGGCATGCACCTGGAAGACCAAGTCGCAGCCAAACGCTGCGGACACCGTCCGGGCAAGGCATTGGTGCCGGCGGAAGAAATGGTCGATCGAATCAAAGCTGCGGTCGATGGGCGGACCGATGATCAGTTTGTTGTAATGGCACGGACCGATGCCCACGCGGTCGAAGGACAGCAGGCCGCGTTGGATCGCGCTGCGGCCTACGTCGAGGCCGGGGCTGACATGATCTTTGCGGAAGCCCTGAAGACAATGGACGAGTACAAACAGTTCACCAGCGCCATTCGTGTGCCGGTGTTGGCGAACATCACGGAGTTTGGCCAGACTCCGATGTTCACCGTCACGGAGCTTGGTGCAGCCGGGGTCAGGCTGGTGTTGTATCCGCTGTCGGCGTTCCGCGCGATGAGCCAGGCGGCCCTCGCCGTGTACGGTGCGTTACGCAAGGACGGTACTCAGAAGAACGTGTTGAATCTCATGCAGACGCGCTCGGAGTTGTATGACGTGTTGGGTTATCACGAATACGAGCAGACGCTGGACAAGCTGTTTGGGAAGCAGTCATGAGTGAGGGAGCAACCCCTAAGACCAAGAAATCCGTTGCGCTCTCCGGAGTGACGGCCGGCAACACCGCGCTGTGTACGGTCGGGGTGACGGGCAATGACCTGCATTACCGCGGATACGACATTCTCGAAATCGCCAATACGTGCGAGTTTGAGGAGATTGCCTTTCTTCTGGTGCACGGGAAGCTGCCCACGCGCTCGGAGCTGGAGGGGTACAAGGCGAAGCTCAAGTCGCTGCGGGGGT